>Ga0315906_10000214_pt1 | contig 95960 bp, 76 predicted proteins | sample LakEriMetagenome_4_FD_203526 | JGI IMG/M metagenome (GOLD analysis project Ga0315906, IMG submission 203526) | Freshwater fungal communities from buoy surface, Lake Erie, Ohio, United States - Buoy 2 MA122 | ecosystem: Environmental > Aquatic > Freshwater > Lake > Lake biofilm | place: USA...
CGCCGGCTGGAGCCAGCCGCCGGCTCGACTGATTACCCAGGCCGATCTGGCCACGCTCACCGAGAAGGTGCGCCGGCGTGTCGTGCGTTGGTTCCGCATGCAGCGGCTCATCGACGCCGATGCGGCCAGCGACATGCTCCGCTGGGAGAACAGCGGGTTTTCAGTCGACGCCAGCGTCCGGATCACGCTCTTTCGTCTCCAGCTGCGTGTCTATCGTCAGCCTCTCGAGCACCTGCTGCGATACTGCGCCCGCCCCCCCTTCGCGCTCGAGCGGCTCTCCGTGAGGTGCGGTGAAGATGGCCGCATCAGTCGCGTCCGCTACGTGCTGCCCCGCCACAAGGCGGCCAACTGGGTCGGCTCGGGGTGCGGGCGGAAGTCCACACGCCCCGGCGCCAGCGGCGTCGTCGAGCTTTCCCCATTTGAGTTCCTCGACCGGCTCGCTGACCTCATGCCCCGGCCGCGGAAGCACCGGCATCGGCCAGCCGGAGGCTGGCGTGGCGGTCGAGCCAAACCTCGGCTTTGGCTCCGACCGCCCGAGGCGGCAGGGGCCATGGATGGCCCTGCCGCCGTGAAGTAAGCCAGGGGTGTTCGCCCCGAATCACAAGCTCAGGTCCGCCGTCACGGCGCATGACAAAAGGGAATGTCGGCGTTCGGCGCGATGCCGCGACCGGTCGGCATGCGGTCAACGGATATGCGGCGGGCGGAGATGCCACCGGCGACTGCTGCGGCTCATGCGACAAACCACCCTCCCACGACACCTCCCGACGCCAAAGGCCAAACTCATGGCTCGGGTGGGGGAGGAGTTTCCGCTGGAGTGCTCGGGGTGCGGTGGCGACATCCAACCTTGAGGAGACGGCCGGCAGGAGCCGGCTCACTTCGAACCGGAGGTTCGCAAGCGGGAGAAGGCCAGGATGGCTTCGCCCGCGTGAAGGCAGCCCCTGACACACCTCGGCGAACCGCCCGAGCCGCCGCTCGTGTCTCCCGCCCGCGGGGCACCCGCCGACTGGGGAGAGCTCGTGCAGGTCCACGACGACCGGGCAATCTTTCAGGGACGGATAGACGAGCTGCCCGTGATCGACATCCGCAGCCTCTGACGGGATCCCATGCCACGGTGCGGACGGCCCGCGAGAAGAGCGGTTTCAAGGCCGGTCTGCGCCGACGACAAAAATCCGGCCTTGAGCGTGGATAGGAAGCTCCGCGGCGCCTCCACGGTCGGGCCGCATACGGCCCAGCCAGCTCCGGCTGTTGCTCCTCGTGATCCGTCACGCTCGGCCGACGCTTGCCGAAGTGCCATTGGCCGACCTATCCTTTTCCGACGGATCCGCCGTGAACCGCAGGCGGGCTTCCGCTCGTTGCTCTCAAACGCCGAGTACGCCGACCTGATCCTGGTCAGATGCGCCGCCATGACAGCGACGACACGTTCGTCATGGCTGCCCCGGTGCGCGTGGACACGATGTTCGTGCCGGTAATGTCAAGGCGATACGTGCCCCGAAGATTGACGCTTGCCCGCGGCAGCGAAACCACCCACACCGATCCATCGGATCCGGCAGCCCTGGTGACCGTGGCACCCGTGATCGCCACGGACCGCGTGCCCAGGAACAGCCGCAGGTTTCTCACCGCAAATCCGGTGACGGGCTGGCTGAACACGACGGTAAACGAGGTGATCGGCGTCGACACCGATCGGAGCGGGCTCGCGGGGAACGTCGGACTGGACGCGGTGATCGGGCCTGCGACGGTCACCGTGTAGGGCGGGGAAGACGCCGCACTCTGGTTTCCAGCCAAGTCGTAGGCCCTGGCGGTGAACGTGTAGGTGCCGCTGGTCAGGCTGGCACTCTGGAAACTCCACGTAGACGCGGAGGTCAGCGTGGCGTTGCCCACGAACGTGCCGTTGCGGAACACAGCCACGCGGGTCGCGCCATCCTCCATCGTGCCCGTGATCAGCGGCGTCGTGTCGTCCGTGGAGGCCGTGTGGGCCACCTTGCCCTGGAGACTGCCGACGTTATCGACGGCCTGGTCGATCACCGGCGCGGCCGGGGGCGTGGCGTCGACCACCACGGTCCATGCCGCAGACGCAGTGCTCTCATTTCCGGCCGCGTCGGTGCCCCTCACACTGAAGTCATGGGTGGCATCCGGAAGCGTCGGAGTCGTAAAACTCCAGGCACCACCGACTGGCACCGCCTCACCGATCTTCAGCCCATTGTCGTAGATCAGGACCAGCGCGACACCGGCCGGAGCCGTTCCGCTTATCGTGAGCACGGTGTCATCCGTGGTCGCTCCATTTACGAGCGGGCCGGTGATCGAGCCGACGTTGTCAACGATGCTGGAGATCGCCGGTGGTGTCACCGGCGCCGTCGTGTCGATCGTCACCGTGTATCCAGCCGAGGCGGTGCCGGTGTTGCCGGCGGCGTCGGTGGCCTCGGCCGTGATCACCTGGATGCCTTCGCTAAGCGGCGTGCTCACGGCGTAGGTCCATGCCCCGCTACCGTTGGCGGTCGCGGTGCCGAGCACGTTGCCGTTCACGCGGATCGTGACCGCGGCATTGGCCTCGGCGGTCCCGCTGATCGTCGGCTGCGTGTCGTTGGTCGTGCCGTTATTCGACACGATGCCCTGAACCGCACCGACGTCGTCGGTGACCTGCGCGATCACCGGGGCGACCGGCGCCGTCGTGTCGATCGTCACCGTGTATCCAGCCGAGGCGGTGCCGGTGTTGCCGGCGGCGTCGGTGGCCTCGGCCGTGATCACCTGGATGCCTTCGCTAAGCGGCGTGCTCACGGCGTAGGTCCATGCCCCGCTACCGTTGGCGGTCGCGGTGCCGAGCACGTTGCCGTTCACGCGGATCGTGACCGTGGCATTGGCCTCGGCCGTCCCGCTGATCGTCGGCAGCGTGTCGTCCGTCCTGCCGCCATTCGGCACGTTGCCCTGGACGGTGCCAACGTCGTCGAGCACTTGCGTGATCGTCGGCGCCGCCGGCGCCGCGGTGTCGATCGTCACGGTGTAGCCGGCCGAGGCGGCGCCGGTGTTGCCAGCGGCGTCGGTGGCCTCGGCGGTGAAGGCGTACGTCATCCCGTTGAGAAGCGCCGTGGGCACGGCATAAATCCACGCTCCGCTGCCGTTGGCGGTCGCGGTGCCGAGCACGTTGCCGTTCGCGCGGATCGTCACCGTGGCATTGGCCTCGGCCGTCCCGCTGATCGTCGGCAGCGTGTCGTCCGTCCTGCCGCCATTCGGCACGTTGCCCTGGACGGTGCCAACGTCGTCGAGCACTTGCGTGATCGTCGGCGCCGCCGGCGCCGCGGTGTCGATCGTCACGGCAAACGCGGTGGAGATCGTGCTCTCGTTCCCGGCGGCGTCATAAGCCCTCGCCGTGAGGCTGTGCACTCCGTCCGCCAGGGCGCTGACGAACTGGTAGGACCACGACGTGGCCGAAGTCAACGACGCATCGCCGACCAGGCTGCCATTGTCGAAGATCGCGACCCGAGTGGTGCCAGACTGCATCGAGCCCACCAGGAACACCCGGCTGTCGTTCGTCGTGCCGCCGTTCATGACGCTGCCGATCACCGGCGCGAAGTCGTCGGCAACGCCGGTGATCGACGGGGCCGTCGGTGTGGCGGTGTCGACGGTGAGCGTATAGGTCACCGACGGCGAACTCACGTTGCCGGCGGCGTCGGAGGCGACGGCGAAGAGATTGTGAACTCCGTCGGTCAACTCCGCCGTGAACTGGAAGGTCCACGTGGTGGCGGACGTGAGGATGGCCTCGCCGACGAGCACGTTGTTGTCGTACAGCTGGACCCGCGTCGTGCCGGACTGCATGGTGCCGGTCACGAACGGGCGACTGTCGTTCGTCGCGGCCCCGCTGAGGACGTTGCCGATCCCGGGCGCGACGTCATCCGCAACACCGGCGATTGCCGGGGCGGTCGGGGCGACGGTGTCGACCACCGCACCCACGGGCAGCGACGAGAGGCTGACGTTGCCCACACGGTCGGTCGAGGTCGCGGTGAACGTGTAGCTGCCGTCCGCAAGCGACGGGAGGACGATCCGGAAGTCCGTGCCTACCACTGTTGCGCCACCGAGAAGCACACCATCACGGTACACCTGGACCGTCGAGTTTAGCTCCGTCGTGCCCGACAGGGTGACGATGCTGCCGGTGACACTCGCCGACAGCGTCGGCGGATTCGGCGCGGTGGTGTCGACCGTCACGGCCCACGGCGTCGACGCAGTGCTGGAGTTGCCCGCGGCGTCGGTGGCGATCACACGGAACGAATAGGTGGTTCCGTCCAGGAGGCCGGTTGCGGCGTACGTCCACGCCGATCCGACGAGCGTCGCCGTGCCCAGCAGCGTCGAGCCATTGTAGACATGGACCGTCGTTCCCGCGTCCGCCGTGCCGGCGAGCTGCAGCGACGTGTCGTTCGTGAAGCCACCACTGGCCACCGTGCCGATGACCGGCGCCATGTTGTCGTCGACGCTGGTGATTGCCGGCGTCGACGGCGCGACCGTGTCGATGGTGACCGTGCGCGCGGGGGACGCGGAACTCGTGTTGCCGGCGGCGTCGATGGCCCGGGCGTTGAAGACGTACGTCGCCCCATTGACGAGGCCGGAAGCCTCGTAGGACCACGCCCCGCTCACCGGCACGACGCTGGCGAGGAGGGACGATCCGTTGTAGACATCGACCCGAACGGCGTCGGATGGCGCCGTGCCATTGAGGAGCAGCCGCGTGTCATTCGTGAAGCCGTTGTCGAGGACGGGGCCGGTTCCCGGAGACACGTCGTCGGTGATGTCCGTGATGGCCGGCACGTCGGGCGCGATGGCATCGACGGTCACGACGTAATCCGGCGCCGAGGAGGCAGCACTCTCGTTGCCGGCGGCATCTGTGGCCCTGGCGCGGAAATTGTAAATGCCAGAGGCCAGCACGCCCGTCGTAAACGTCCACCTGCCGTCGGTACCGGCCGTGGTGCTGCCGAGCTGGGTAAGACCGTTGAAGACGGAAACCGTCGCACCGGCCTCGGCCGTGCCGGTGATGTCGAGCTGCGTGTCGTTCGTCACGCCGGGGTTGGAAATCGTGCCGGTGATGAGCGGCACGTCGTCGACGACACCCGTGATGGCCGGGGTCGCCGGGGCCGTCGTGTCGATCGTCACGGCGAAGTCCGGGCTCGAGGGAGCACTCGTATTGCCGACCGCGTCGGTGGCAGTCGCATTGAAGCGGTAGGTCGTGCCGTTGGACAGCGTGCCCGTCGTGAACGTCCACGCCGTCCCCACGAGTGTCGCGGTGCCGAGCAGCGTCGTGCCGTCGTAGACGCGGACGGTGCTCAGCGGCTCAGCGGTGCCCCGGATCACGAGCACGGTATCGTTGGTCGTGAGGTCCGAGGACAGGGTCCGCGTGATCGGCGCGACGTCGTCGTCCACGCCCGTGATCGTTGGCGCGACAGGGGCGACGGTGTCGATCGTGACGGCGTAGACCGTCGAGAACGTGGTATTGCCAGCGGTGTCGGTGGACCGAACGCGGAAGTCGTAGGTGCCGGACGCCAGGGGGGTGGTGAAGCCGAAGCTCCACGCCCCGCCGGCGACGACCGCCTCACCGAGTTGGACAGCTCCGTTGAAGACGTGCACCCGCGTGCCGGAATCGGTCGCGCCGGTGAGGCTCGGCGTGGCGTCGTTCGTGGCACCACCCGGCGGGATCGTGCCGGCGTCGGAGGCGACGGTGGCGATCGTGGGAATGCCCGGAGCCACGGTGTCGACGGTGACCTCGTAGGCAGGCAGCGACTCGCTGCTGACATTGCCGGCGGCGTCGGTGGCCGTGGTGCGGAAACTGTAGTTTCCTGGGGCGAGCACGCCCGTCGTGAACGCCCAACTGCCGTTGCCGGCGGCCGTGGTGGTGCCGAGCAGGGTAGCGCCGTTGAAGACGGAGACCGTCGCACCCGCCTCGGCCGTGCCCTGGATCAAGAGCGACGTGTCGTTGGTCACACCGCCGTTCGGAACGGTCCCGGTGTACAGAGGCACGTCGCTGACGATCGCGGTGATGATGGGCCGTGAAGGAGCCGTGAGGTCCACGGTCACGGAATAGGCGGGCGATAGGGCGCTTTCGTTGCCCGCGACATCAACGATCTTCGCCTTAAAGTTGTAGACGCCTTCGGCGAGCGTGCCGGTCGTGAACGTCCAGGCCGTCCCCGTGAGCGTGGCACTGCCCAAAAGAACGGGCGGCCCGCCAATGTCGTTGTAGAGTTCGACCGTGCTGCCCGCCTCGGCCGTGCCCGTGATCACGAGCACGGTGTCGTTCGTGAAGCCACCGTTGGCCACGTTGCCGGTCAGCGGCGTTACGTTGTCGGCGACGCCGGTGATGGACGGCACCAGCCCCTGCGTGTCGATCGTGACGTTGTAGGCCAGAGAAAAGCCGCTCTTGTTGCCGGCGCCGTCGACAGCGACGGCCGTGAAGACGCGGAGACCGTCCGCCAGAGGCCCGGTCGGAGCGAACGCCCACGTAGTCGCCGACGTCAGAAGCAGCGTGCCCGAGAGTCTCGTGGCGCCGTCCCAGATCTCGACGTCGGTCGTGCCGGACTCCATCGTGCCCGACAGGATCGGTGTGGTGTCGTTGCTGATGTCACCCGTGGCGACGTTGCCCGTGATCGTGCCGGCATCGTCGGCGAATCCGGTGATTACCGGAGCAGCCGGTGCCGTGGTATCGACGGTGACGACGTACGGGGGCGCGGAGGCCCCGCTCTGGTTGCCCGCCACGTCGGTGGCCCTGGCCGTGAACGAGTAGGTGGTGCCGTCGGCGAGCGTGCCGGTGGTAAACGTCCAGTTCGTGCCGGTCAGCGTCGCAAGGCCGAGCGACGTGGCGCCGTTGAAAAGCTCGACTGAGCTGTTTGCCTCGGCCGTGCCCGTGATCACAAGCACGGTATCGTTCGTACGGCCGCCGTTGGTCACGTTGCCCGTGACCGGAGACTTGTCGTCGGCGACACCCGTGATCGCCGGCGGATTCGGAGCCGTCGTGTCGATGGTAACGGTGTACGAAACGGAAGCGGCGCTCTCATTGCCGGCGGCGTCGGTGGCCTTCGCCGTGAAGGCATAGGTGCCCTCGGCGAGCGTCCCGGTCGTGAACGTCCAGTTTGTGCCGGTGACCGTGGCGTTGCCGAGGAGAGTGGTCACAACACCCACGGTGTGGAACACCTGGACGATCGCCCCCGACTCGCACGTGCCGTTGATTGCCACCTGCGTGTCGTTCGTGCGGCCTCCGTTGGCGACCGGCCCGGTCAGCGGTGCGGCGTCGTCGGTCACGCCGAGGATGATCGGCGGGAGCGGAGCCGTGGTGTCGATCGTGACGGCATAGGCCCCCGACGCAGGACTCGTGTTGCCAGCCTTGTCGGTAGCGATAGCGTTGAAGGCGTAGGTGACACCGTTCGTCAGCGTCGTCGCGGTGAACGTCCAGGCATTGCCAACGAGCGTGGCGTCACCGAGTTTTGTCGTGCCGTTGTAGATGGTGACGGTACTGCCCACTTCGGCCGTTCCGCGGAGCACCAGCGCTGTGTCGTTGGAGGTCGCGCCGCTGGCGACGACCGTGGCAGGAGCGGGATTGTCGTCCTCGACGGCGGTGATCACCGGTGCGGCCGGAGGCGTCGTATCGACCGTCACCGTGTAGGCCGGCGTCGTTGTCACGCTCACGTTCCCAGCGGCGTCCGTCGCGGTGGCAACAAAGTTGTAAATGCCGTCCGCTAGCGTCGGCGTCTGGAACGTCCAGTTCTCCACCACGAGCGTGGCGGTGCCGAGCAGCGTGGTGCCGTTGTAGATCTTGACCGTACTGTTTTTCTCCGCCTTGCCCGTGATCAGGAGAGCTTTGTCGTTCGTGATTCCCGTGGGCGAGTCGACCTTGCCCTTTGTCGGATCGACGTCGTCCTCCACGCTGTCGATCGTCGGCGCGAGGGGTGCCGTCGTGTCGATCACGATGTCGCTGTTGTAGCCGAGCGTACCGGTGGGGAGCGAGGTCTCATTGGGCGTCGGCATCGCCAGATTGGCCGGATTGCCCGCGCCGTCCTGGATCATGCCGCCGTTGAGCGTGATGGCTGTGCCGTTGGCGACGATCTCGTACTCGAGGTCGGCGTCGGTGTCGCCGTCCTGGATCGTGTAGCTGAAGACGACCTTGTTGCCGCTGGATTTCGCGGCCGAGTAGTCGGCCCAGACCCGGCCGGCCCCGCCGGCGTTGGGCCCGGTGCCCACCTTGTCTAATCCCAGGGCCAACTGTGGCGCGCCCACCACCGCGACGGGCTCGAGGAACAACACCTCGACGTCGATCGTCTGCCCGGCCTTGTAGGCACCGTTCGGGTTGGCGGCCGTCACGTTCTGCACCGTCGGCCCGACCATGTCGATGACGACAAAGTCCCGGTGGACGCTCGAATTGCCCGCAGCGTCGGTGAAGACGGCCTCGGCCTGATACTGCTGGATCGAGGTCGTGGACCACGGCATCAGCGGCCCGCCACTGGTCGGCGGCTGAAGCAGATCCACCCGCCAGTTGCCAGACTCATCCGGGGCGCCCACGGAGCCCGGCGTGAGCACGTAGGTGCAGCCGTTGACCGACACGGTCAGCGTCTCACCCGCGGCCAGCGGGCCGCTGCCCGCGGTGCCGGTGAGCGTGAAGTAGTCGGGGTGAACCTGCGCGTAGCCGGGATTCGTCTGTTCGATGTTCGGATTGACCCGCAGCTCGTTGACGCTCGGCACCGCCGGCGGCGTCGTGTCGATCACGATGTCCTTGACGAACGCGAGCGAGTTCGTCACGCCGCCCGAAGTTCCTACAGGCAGAACGGGCACGAACGCCCCATCGGCATCCGTAAACGTGGCGTTGACGAGCGCTGCCGAGTTCAGCACGTCGAGATCAGCCGCGTTGTCGCCGCCCACGCCCGCCACTGGACCCTGCACGTCGTAGCGGAAGTTGAGCGTAGCGCCGGCGCCCGACTGGCCGGCGAACGTCGCGTAATTGCCTGTGTTCAGCCGGAGCAGCGGGCTCCCGCTGGTGATCGTGACGGGACGTGCGAACTCGACCTGGATGATGACTTGATCGCCGGCGTTGTAAGCGCCGTTCGCGTTCGGTGAGGTGACGAGGTTGACGGCGGCGAGCATCGAACGCCGTTCGAGCGCCTCGGCCCGCAGGGCGGCAGCGGCAGCCCGCGCCCGACGGTGGTGCCTACTGAAGCTCAAGGCACGAGCGGCACGGCTGAAGCGATTGCGGAACAGCGATGAGAGACCCATGGGAACGTTTCTCCAAATCGAGCGGGAATGTTGGGGACGGATTACCGACGGGCTATGTCTGCCTGTCGCTCAGCCAATGTGCCTCTACAGCGTTGCTCCCCCTACGGCTATGTGGGCCGTATGGGGGGGTTTGAAACCTTCCGTCGCGGGGACCTCTGCGGCAGCAGTCCTCCCTCACACCGAGGAGGTTCCCAGACGCTAAACACTGTTGTCGGCGGCGTCAATTTTTGGGCGCGAGAAAATTCGTAGCCGTCGCACCATGCGTTTTGCCCGGCATAAATTGCTGCCTGACACCTCCCCAGGGGGGTGTTTTTGAGGTGGGGGCTTTCCCAGGTGGCTGGTCCCCACCGCCACCTGCGCAGCCGTCAGAGTCTGCCGCGCTTGTTTGACCGGCACCCAGCGACGGATGGTCACGACCGATACGACCCGACGTCGAAACTTGGGTCCGGGGGGGTTGGTGTGCAGCCCTGAAGCACGACGCACTTACGGGGGGTCCGATGAAGGTCACAGTGTCGAAGTACTACTCGTCGCGGGCGATGAGAGAGGCCCTGCGGTCGCATGGTTTTGCTCTTGGGCTCCTGGCTGCTGCCACTGCGGCGATCGGGACGCCCAACGTTCATGCCGCCAAGTACGACGACTACTCCGTACCAAGCTCCTCGGGCGCGATGGGGCCGATCGGCGGCGAGTCCGTGCGCGTTCCCGGGGCAAACCTATCGGTGCCAAATGAGGGCTACTCCGAGTCGGTCGTCGATGGCGGAATAGATCCGAACCGAAACAGCTTGCCTGCGGCCGGCTACTCCCTGGCGGGTCCGCCGGCGCCGGCACAGCGCAACTCGCATCCTGGCATCCTGACCGCACTTTACGACAACCATATGTCGAAGGTGGCGGCGCGGGACGCTGCCGGGCTTCCGCAGCGTTCAACGAAAGGCATCGTCAACCGATTGCTGGGGCCGGCGGATCCGCGCTGGACGGCTCAGGTTGATGCCCTCTTCCTGTGGCAGGAGCCGCTGGAGGGGCGGGTGCTCTTCAACGACGCCGCCGGCGATCCCGTCTTCAACGTGACGGACGTGCGGTCGGAGGTGGGCATCGGGCCCCGGGCAGCCCTGATGATGAACCTGGACTGCGTCCACGCGATCGAGGCCAACTACTTCAACGTGCAAAACATCGCCGGCACCGGTGCCTTGCCGGCGAACGCCGATGGCACGACCTACTCGATGAACGATCTCGTGGGATACAACTTCTCCGATGTAGGCGACGCACTGGTGACGTCAACCGGGGCGATCCAGAGTTTCGAGTTGAACTGGCGCCACTGGAATACGGGGGCGTTCACATGGCTCGTGGGCTTCCGCTGGGTGGAGTGGAACGAAAACCTGTCGATCGTCGATAGCTACGTGCCGATCGACCCGCAGGAGCCGGGCGGTACCGATACGTTCGGCGTGCTGACGCAGAATGACCTCTATGGTGCGCAGATCGGAGGCGACGTCCTCCTCTGGAACGCCCACAGCGTCATACGGTTCAACGCCGTGGGCAAGGCGGGCGTCTTCTACAACGCCTCGGCCCTGCAGCGGACGTCGGTGTCCAGTGACCGCGAACCGTTCGATCCGCTCAACGTGTCGGCGACAGGCGACCAGACGGCCTTCTTCGGCGAGGTCGGCATCAATGGAAGCCTGAAACTCACGGAATGGCTGTCATGGCGGGCCGGATACAACTTCTTCTGGCTGTCCGGCGTGGCCGTGCCGGCGAACCAACTCTCGTTGACTGATCCTGGCGAAACGCCTCCCACGACTGGAATCAACACGAACGGGAGCGTGCTCCTGCACGGCGTGACGACGGGCCTGGAGGCCCGCTGGTAGCCGCCGCCGCGGCGCGGAACGCCTCCAGCGCCTCGCCGGTGTGACTCCGCAGCAGGTCGCCGGTGCCGCCGCCGGCCTCCTGCTGCCGCCAGCGGCGGGCGTGGATCACGAGATCCTCCGGCGGCCCCGCGGCCACGATCCGGCCGCCGCCCGCCTCGGGACCCATGTCGAGCACCTAGTCGGCCGCCTCGATGACCTCCAGGTTGTGCTCGACCACGAGCACCGTGTTGCCCGCGTCCACGAGCCGCTCGAGCACGTGGAGGAGCTTCTCGATGTCGGCGAAGTGGAGGCCCGTCGTCGGCTCGTCGAGGATGTAGAGGGTGCTGCCGGTGCCAGGCTTGGCGAGCTCGCGGGACAGTTTCACCCGCTGCGCCTCGCCGCCGGAGAGCTGCGGGGCCGGCTGACCGAGCGTCACGTAGCCGAGGCCGACGTCCACCAGCGTGGACAGGATCCGCGCGATCGGCGGCACCGGCGTGAAGAACGCCGCGGCGTCGGCGACGCTCATCTCCAACACGTCGGCGATGCTCTTCCCATGCCACTTCGCGTGGAGCGTTTCGGCGGAGTAGCGGCGGCCCTTGCAGGCCTCGCACTCCACCCACACGTCCGGCAGGAAGTGCATCTCCACCCGGCGTTGCCCGAGCCCCTCGCAGGCCTCGCAATGGCCACCGGCGACGTTGAAGGAGAACGTCCGCGGCGTGAACCCGCGGGTCCGGGCCTCGGGCACCTTGGCGTACAGCTGGCGGATGTGATCGAAGACGCCGGTGTAGGTGGCCGGCGTGGATCTGTGGCATCCTCTGCTTCGGATTCGGCAGGGCACGCTGTACGTCGTGCGGGCAGGGCTTTGTCGTGGCCTTCTCGTGCAAGGGCCGCGGCGTCTGTCCCTCCTGCAATGGCCGCCGGATGGCACAGACAGCTGCGCATCTCGTCGACCGCGTCATTCCCCCGGTGCCCGTGCGGCAGTGGGTGATCTCCGTGCCGAAGCGATTGCGCTGCTTCCTTGCTGACCGCCCAAGCGCGGTCGCGGCCCTCACGAGGATCTTCATCGAAGAGATCCAGCGACTGCTTTGTACTGCGGCGGGCCCGACCCGTGCCGGCGACAGGCCGAGCGTAGCTCGCCCGCGACTCGGCGCCGTCTTCTTTCTGCACCGCTTCGGATCGGCGATCAATCACCATGTGCACCTGCATGCGTGCGCGACCGACGGCGTCTTCGTGCCAACCGGTGACGGGCCGCCGGCTTTCTTGCCGGCGGTGCGAAGGCGATGCCGCCGGCTGGAGCCAGCCGCCGGCTCGACTGATTACCCAGGCCGATCTGGCCACGCTCACCGAGAAGGTGCGCCGGCGTGTCGTGCGTTGGTTCCGCATGCAGCGGCTCATCGACGCCGATGCGGCCGCCGACATGCTCGCTCGAGAGAACAGTGGGTTTTCGGTGGACGCCAGCGTCCGGATCACGCTCTTTCGTCTCCAGCTGCGTGTCTATCGTCAGCCTCTCGAGCATCTGCTGCGATACTGCGCCCGCCCCCCCTTCGCGCTGGAGCGGCTCTCCGTGAGGTGCGGTGAAGATGGCCGCATCAGTTGCGTCCGCTACGTGCTGCCCCGACACAAGGCGGCCAACTGGGTCGGCTCGGGGCGCGGGCGGAAGTCGACGCGGCCGGGCGATAACGGCGTCGTCGAACTCTCGCCGTGTGACTTCTTGGAACGGCTGGCCGATCTCGTGCCGCCGCCGCGGAAGCACCGGCACCGCCCGCCGACTTGAAACAAGCCAGGGGTGTTCGCCCCGAATCACAAGCTCAGGTCCGCCGTCACGGCGCTGGCCATCGGGAATGTCGGCAAGCGGCGAGATGCCGCGACCGGTGGGCATGCCACCGGCGACGGCTGCGACTCATGCGGCAAACCGCGATCTCACGACACCTCCCGACGCCAAAGGCCAAACTCATGGCTCGGGTGGGGGAGGAGTTTCCGCTGGAGTGCCCGGGGTGCGGTGGCGACATCCAACCTTGAGGAGACGGCCGGCAGGAGCCGGCTCACTTCGAACCTGAGGTTCGCAAGCGGGAGAAGGCCAGGATGGCTTCGCCCGCGTGAAGGCAGCCCCTGACACACCTCGGCGAACCGCCCGAGCCGCCGCTCGTGTCTCCCGCCCGCGGGGCACCCGCCGACTGGGGAGAGCTCGTGCAGGTCCACGACGACCGGGCAATCTTTCAGGGACGGATAGACGAGCTGCCCGTGATCGACATCCGCAGCCTCTGACGGGATCCCATGCCACGGTGCGGACGGCCCGCGAGAAGAGCGGTTTCAAGGCCGGTCTGCGCCGACGACAAAAATCCGGCCTTGAGCGTGGATAGGAAGCTCCGCGGCGCCTCCACGGTCGGGCCGCATACGGCCCAGCCAGCTCCGGCTGTTGCTCCTCGTGATCCGTCACGCTCGGCCGACGCTTGCCGAAGTGCAATTGGCCGACCTATCCTTTATGTCATGTCACCCATAACCAAATCCCTGATCGAGGAACTCGAGCACGCCCCGGAGAGTGTGCAGCGGGAGGTGCTCGCTTTTCTGCGGCACTTGCGGGCACGCGGTGCCGGCAGTGATGGGAGCGAGGACGTGCAGGCCCTGCTGCCGCTCGCGGAGTCAGCCTGGGCGGTGGATTGGGATACTCCTGAAGAGGATGAGGCGTGGCGGAATTTGTAAGCGGCGACGTGGTCGTCGTGCCATTTCCGTTCACCGATCTTCAGTCGAGCAAGCGTCGGCCCGCCGTCGTGCTCGCGACGTTCGCACGGGGCGACCTGCTGATTTGCCAAATAACGAGTCGATCAGAATCCCACCCGACCGCGGTCGCCATCGGCACGGATGATTTTCTACGCGGTGGCATCGATCGGCCGAGCGTTGCTCTTCCCCACCGACTCGTCACCGTTCACAAGGCGGTCATCTTGCGGTCGGCCGGCACGCTCACGCCGTCCAAGCTGGCTGAACTGGTTGAGCGGGTGTGTGCCGTTATTCGCGCTGGCGGCGATGTGTAGGACTGCTGCGCCGTATTCGCGGGGGAGGACTACGGGGCGGCACAGCGGACTCGCCGGTCGGTTCAGAAACCCCTCGCCAACCGCGAGAGGCAAGACGGTTATCCAAGGTGAGTCGGGGCGACTGGATTCGAACCAGCGACCTCTACGTCCCGAACGTAGCGCTCTAGCCAGGCTGAGCTACGCCCCGAATGGTGCGACAGATCACCGCACACGGGAGAGATGCCAAGAGATTACACGGATCAGTGCCGCGGGACAATGTCGCCGTGTTCCAGCCGTCCGGCCGGCGGAAATGGCCGCGGCCGACTGCCGGACGGACCGGTCACTCCGCCGCGTTCACGCACGCGAGTTCGCGGTCGTTCCGCACGAAGATGCAGCGACCGGCGAACGCCGGATGGCTCCACACGACCTCCCGACCGAAGCACTCGTTCGTCGGGTCGAGCACATGCATGCGAGCCAGTTCCTCGTAATTTTCCGGTGACAGGCGGGCGAGGATCAGGTCGCCCGTTTCGCTGAACAGCCAGGTGCGGGTCGTGCCCGGCGGGTCGCCCGCGACGACCGTGGCCTGCCGCACGAGGAACGCGGTGCCGTGCTTGCCGCGGCGGTCGCCCGTCGTGGGGGCGGCGGTCTCCCACAGCCGCCGGCCGTCGGCAAGGGCGACGGCAGTCAGCATGCCCGTTTCGCAGTCGCAGCCGTAGAGCACCTCCCCGGCGATGAAGGGCGTGCTGTTGGCGCAGTAGACGGCTGACTTCGGCGCTCCTCGCCACACGACCTCCGCGCCGGGAGCGTCGGCACCGAGCCGGAAGAGCGCCGCCATGCGGCCGATGCCGCTGGCGAAGAGCACGCGGCCGGCCTGCGTGTCGGCCACCTGCGGGGCCATGATCGACATGCCATACATCGGCTTGAGCGGCCGCGACCAGAGCACCTTGCCCGTGGCCACGTCGAGGGCGTTGAGGTTGTCGGCGTCCCAGATCACGAGCTGCCGGCGGCCGGCAGCCTCGATCATCGTGGGCGGACAGTAACCGCTCTCACTGGCCGTCAGCGCCCGCCACCGTTCCGCCCCCGTGATCTTGTCGAAGGCCACGGCCACGCTGCCTGGTCCACCGACCAGGCAGACGAGCAGATCGCCCTCCACGAGCGGATGCCCGCAGAAGCCCCAGATCGGCACCGGGGCGGCGAAGTCCTGCTGGAAATTCCTCGTCCACAGCACGCGGCCCGAGACCGCATCGAGGCAGGTGAGATGCCCCTCGGCGCCGATCGCGTACACCCGGCCGTCGGCCACCGTCGGCGTGCACCGCGGCCCGGCGGCGTAGGAGATCGAGTACGGGCAGTCGTACTCATGCTTCCACAAGAGCTTGCCGGTCGCCACATCGAGGCACAGGATCCGCTCGTTGCCCATGAGCAGCGTGCGGTCGTTTGGGGCGTTGGCCAGGTCGCCGGCGCGGCGGTCGTAGTCCATGAGGTACAGGCGGCCACCGGCGACGGCCGGACCGGCGTAGCCCCCCTTCACCTCCACCCGCCACTTCACCGGCAGGCCGGCGGCAGGCAGGGTGGCGGTCAGGCCGGCCTCGCGCCAGATCCCGTCCCGCCGCGGCCCCATCCATTGCGGCCAGTCGTCGGCCCAGGCGGCCGGAGCGAGGAGGAGCGAAACGAGGCAGGGGAGGGAGAGAATGTGACGCACGGAACTGGCTCCTGGGGTCAGGTGGCGGCCGGGCATGACGTGGCGGCGACAGGCTCCGGCAGATCGAGGCCGACGTCGATGCCGTCGGGACGCCAGTCGATGACCTCCATCTCCGCCGTCCGTCGTCCGCGAAACTCGTTGATCTTCGGCTTGAAGGCCACATGGAAGGGCTGGCCAGGCGCCGGCAGGTGTGGCAGCCACTCCGCGGCACCGAAGGCGACCCCACGGACCTTCGCGCCGTGCTGCCGGAACTGCAGCGCCAGGTGCTTGCCGCCGGCGCCGATCACGCGCGGCGGCTCGGCGAGCGTCACGGCGGAGGCGCAGAGCACGGGCCGGCGGTTGGCCTGGCCGAAGGGCGCGAGCCGCTCCAACTGCTCCACGGCGTCGAGCGTGAGGCCGCCGAGCGTCGTCTCGCCGTCGAGCGTCACCTGGGCCCGCCGCAGGTCCTCGGGCAGCCGTCGGTCGACCGCCGCCCGGAAGGCCGCGCGGAACTCCTCGATCCGGTCGTCCTCGATCCGCAGCCCCGCCGCCGCGGCATGACCACCGCAGGTGACGAGGTGCCCGCGGCAGGCCAGGAGCGCCTCGTGGACGTCGAAGCCCGGCACGCTGCGCACGCTCCCGATCCCCGGCCGGCCCTGATGGGAATCCTGGGCGATCATCACCACGGGCCGGTGGAACTTCTCGGCGAGCCGGCCGGCCACGATGCCGATCACGCCGGCGTGCCAGCCGCGGTCGGCGAGCACAAGCGCCGCGTCGGCCTCGGGGTCGAACCGCTCGCGGGCCTGCTTCGTCGCCGCCAGTTGGATGCTCCGCTCCTCGGTCTCGCGTTGGGCATTGAGCTCGTGGAGATAGGTGGCGAGGTGCGCGGCTCGCGCGGGGTCGGCCGTGGTGAGCAACTCGATGCCGCAGGCCGCCTGGCCGAGCCGCCCCGCCGCGTTGAGCCGCGGCGCGAGCCGGAAGGCGATATCTTCGGCTTCGAGGGCCGACTTCTCGTGCAGGCCCGCCAGTTCGATGAGCCGGGCCAGGCCGGGCCCGCCCCGCTGCCGCAGGCATTCGAGACCGTGCTTGACATAGATGCGATTCTCGTCGAGCAGGGGCACGACATCGGCCACCGTGCCGAGGGCCGCCAGCCCCATGCCGCGGAGGAGCATCTCCCGGAGCCGGGGCGTCACCTGCTTCGCACCGCTGGCCCGCGTCGCGATGGCCCAGGCCAGCTTGAACGCCACGCCCGCTCCGCAGAGCTCACCAAAGGGGTAGCCGGTCCCCGGCAGCCGCGGATGGACGAGCACGTCGGCCTCCGGGAGGGTGTCGCCGAACGAGTGGTGATCGGTGATGATCAGTTCCAGTCCCAACTCGCGGGCCCGCCGCGCCTCGGCGACGCTGGCGATCCCGCAGTCGACGGTGACCACGAGGCTGGCGCCCCCCGCCGCGAGCGACTCCAGCGCGCCAGAGTTGAGGCCGTAGCCCTCTTCCAGCCGGTCGGGCACGTACCACGACGCCTGGGCGTCGATCGCCTCCAGGCAGCCCATCAGGATCGCGGTGGCGCACATGCCGTCGGCGTCGTAGTCGCCATAGACCACGACCTTGCGGCCGGCCCGCGCGGCGGCCAGAACGCGGTCGGCCGCGGTCGATATCCCGGGCAGCGCTTCCGGATCGCGGAGGTCGGCCATGGTGCCGGCGAGGAACGACTTCACCTGCTCCGCGGCCGTGATCCCGCGGGCCGTGAGCAGCGCCGCGACGATGCTCGGCACGCCTGCGGCACGCTCGAGCCGTGCCACCGCCGCGCGGTCGTGGGGGCGAATATGCCAGCGTTTCGGCACGGCGGGATTCCCTTCCTCGAACGACGGCGATCCGCCGGCAGTATATCGGCCCGAAACCGCCGCCCAAACACGCTATATTGTCGGCCCCATTCCGGAGGAGCGTCACCATGCCGATCGCCGACCTGCCGCTGCCCGTGCTCGCCGCGAAGCCGAAGCGCGGTGACGTGCCCAAGGACAAGGTGCTGTGCGAGTTCTGCACCGCGAAGTGCTGCCGCTACTTCGCCCTGCCGCTCGAGACGCCGACGACCCGCGAGGAGTTCGAGTACATCCGCTGGTTCCTGCTCCACGATCAGGCCACCGTGTTCACGGAGGACGGCGACTGGTACGTCTGCGTGCACACCGTCTGCAAGCACCTCGGCGCGGATCACCGCTGCGGCATCTATGACACCCGGCCGCAGATCTGCCGCGAGTACACGACGAAAGAGTGCGAGTACGAGGACGACTGGGTCTACGACCAATACTTCGAAACCTGTGAACAGGTCGAGGAGTACATGGACGCGGTGCTCGGCCCGGGCGGCGAGCACGTGGGGGACGGTCGCAAGAAGAGCAACCGCCGCAAGTCGATCCGCAGCCCGAAGCCCCCGTTGCTCCAGATCATCTGACGGGAAGAGCCTCGTGATCGAACCGCGCACCCTGAAGGGCTTCCGTGATCACCTGCCGGCGCAGGCCCTGGCCCGCGAGCGAATCCTCGACGTCGCCCGGCGGGTGTACCGGTCCTACGGCTTCGCCCCGATCGACACGCCGGCGCTCGAGTACCTCGAGATCCTCACCGGCAAGGGAAGCGAGGAGACCGACAAGCAGATGTACCGCTTCACCGACCATGGCGGCCGGGAGGTGGGCATGCGGTTCGATCTCACCGTGCCCTTCGCGCGGTTCGCCGCCCAGCACGTGCACGACCTGGGCCTGCCCTTCAAGCGGTATCACATGGCGACCGTGTGGCGCGGGGAGAACACCCAGCGCGGCCGGTACCGCGAGTTCATGCAGTGCGACTTCGACACGATCGGCACCACCAGCCCCGTGGCCGACCTGGAGATGGTGCTCGTGGTGCACGATCTGCTCGCGGCGATCGGGGTCGGCGGCTTCACGATCCGTCTCAACGACCGGCGGGTGCTGGCCGGCGTGTTGACGCGGCTCGGGCTCGCCGACCGGGGCCCGGTCGTGCTGCGGAGCCTCGACAAGCTCGGCAAGGCGACTCCGCAGGCGGTGGCCGCCGAGCTCGCCGGACACGGCGTCGCCCCGGAGGCGGTGGCGGCTCTGCTGGAGATGGCCGGCCTCGCGGGGCCGGTCGATGCGGTCTTGGACCGACTGGAGTCGCTCGGCGGCGCCGTCGAGGCGGGCCGGCAGGGCGTGCAGGCGCTGCGCGACATCACGGCCGGGGCCGCGGCGGCCGGCGTGGCCGCTGGCCGCATCGCCGTCGATCCGTCGATCGCCCGCGGCCTCGACTATTACACGGGCATCGTGCTGGAGAGTTTTCTCGACGATCTGCCGGCCCTCGGCAGCATCTGCTCCGGCGGCCGCTACGACAACCTGGCCGGGCTCTACACGAAGCAGCCGCTGCCCGGCGTGGGGGCGTCGCTGGGCATCGATCGGCTGCTGGCCGGGCTCGAGGAGCTCGGCCGCCTCGAGATGGTGGAGACGCCGGCCCAGGTGTTCCTCGTCCACTTCGAGGCCGACCGCCGTGACGACTACCTGCGGATCGCTGCCGCCCTCCGGGCCGCGGGACTGGCCGTGGAGTTTTTCCCCGAGGCGAAGCGGGTCGGCCAGCAGTTGAAGCTCGCCGCCAAGCGCGGGTTTCCCGCGGCCCTGATCCTCGGCGGTGACGAGTTCGCGGCCGGCAAGGCCCAGTTCAAGAACATGCGGACGCAGGAGAGCGTCGTCATCGACTGGCACGGCGACCTGCCCGTGCTCGTCGACGCGGTGCGATCGCTGATCACGGCTCTGGGCGTGGGCTGAGCGGCCTACAGGCGCGCATCCGGTAGAGGGCGAGGCCGTGGGCCGCGTGGTATAGGCCGCCGCACTCGACATCGACGTCGGCGGTCTGTTCGAGAAGCGTCACCAGCCGTTGGGCGGCGCGGGTCATCCAGGGCTCCGCGAGCCGGTCGTCGTCGAGCGCCAGCGCCAGCACCTCGAAGACGTGGCCGGTGGCGCCGAGGCGGGCGAAGACGTCGGGCGAGGTGCCCGGCCGTTCGAAGGAGTGGATGGAAAAACAGCCGTCAGCCTGCTGGAAGATGCGGGCCCGCTCGATCGCATCCTCGAGCACCGCCTCCGCCAGCGCCCAGCCGCTGTCGTGGCTGATCGGCAGGCCAGACCTGCGGCGCGCGGCGACCGCGGCAGCCAGGCCGTAGAGCCGATGAGCGCCGCCGCAGGCCGCGCTGAAAATGTCGGCCTCGGCCTCCATGCGGACGACCCGCTCGACGTTCCACGTCGACCCGTCGCCGGCCGTCCACGAGGCGTCGGTGGGGAGATAGGCGGCCAGGGCCATCAGCGTCCAGGTCGCCTCCTGGCCGGGGCGGATATCGTGCTGTGCCTGGGCGAGGAGGTCACCGAGCGTGAAGGAGCGGCCGGCGAGCGTGAGCGGTGTGTCGAGCGGGAGTCCGGCCGGGCCGTCGGCGTCGACGCCGCACTGCGACAGGTAGCCGAGCCACTGGTCAGGATGGCCCTGGCCCATCGTGCTCCCCTCCTCGACGACGGCGACCACGCCCGGCTTGCCCGGCCGTAACAGCCAGCCGGTGAGCCGGCCACCGCCGAGCAGGTGCTGGAGGGCGGGTGACACGGTGCCGTCATGGGCCAGCGGCAGTTCCGGGCCGAAGGCCAGGATGCCATGCACCACCTGCCAGGCCCCCTGCACGTCGGCATCGAGGAGGCGGGTGTCGCGAACGTGCGCGAGGGCCGCCTCGATCCGGCTGCAGAGCGCTGCGGAGGGGCGATCGCCGGCCGATCCGGCGGGGGGGTCTGCCGCCGTCGGCCCACCGCAGCCGGCCGCCGCGAGCAATCCAAACGCCAGGAGCGGTCCCCAGGGGCGGGGAACAATCAGCGGGGCGGGTGCGTAGAACATCCAACAGCCTGCGAGGCGCGAACCGGAGCCGACGACGGCCGCACCCTGCCTACAATACCCCCGGTTCAGCCAGAAGCTCGCCACCCAGGAGAAAGAAGTCCGATGCCGTTCTTCTACTTCGACCCGTACTACATGCTCGCGATCGCCCCCGCCGTCCTGTTGGCGATGTGGGCCCAGTGGCGGGTGCACGCGTCGTTTGCGGCTGCCTCCCAGGAGCCGGCCCCCCTGACGGGGGCTGCCGCGGCCCGGCACATCCTCGACTCGGCGGGCGCCACCGACGTGGAGATCGAGGCCGTGCCCGGCCATCTGACCGACCATTACGACCCGCGGTCCAAGGTCCTGCGGCTGTCGCAGGACGTGTATGGCGACCGCTCGTTGGCGGCGGTGGGCATCGCCGCGCACGAGGCCGGCCACGCCCTCCAGGATGCCCAGGGCTATTCGTTGATGACGATCCGCAACGCGGCCGTCGGCGTGGCCAACATCGGCAGCGGATTCGGGTTCTTGGTGTTCATGATCGGCCTCGGCTTCGCGCTCAAGCCGATCGCCTGGCTGGGAATCGCCTTGTTCGCCGCCACCGTCTTCTTTCAGCTGGTGAATCTGCCGGTGGAGCTCGACGCCAGCAACCGCGCGAAGGCGCAGCTCGTGGACCTCGGCATCGTGCCGGCGTCAGGCATGCCGGCAGTGAACCGGGTGCTCAACGCCGCCGCCTGGACCTACGTCGCCGGCACGCTGCAGAGCATCCTCACGCTGCTCTACTACGCCAGCTATCTGACCGGCGGTAGCCGCGACTCCGAGGCGTAGGCGGCACGGCTGCGGGCTGGTTCTTGCAGCCGAGCCGCCGCACAACGCAGCGGCCGGGGGCACCGCTGCCCCCGGCCGCTTGTTCGTGCATCGTCGTCAGCCACGGCCGCCCGGATCAGGCGGTGGCGGGCTTCTTCAGAAAGCTGACGATCAGGGGCAGCAGGGCGCCGACGATCGCCGACAGGCCGCCCGTGCCGACGAGGTTGTCGCCGCCGCCGACGAGCGAACCGATGGCCGGCACGAGGAGCGGGAGGATCTTGCCGCCGAGTCCGCCGCCCACGAGGCCGAGAACGGTGTTGAGCATCGGGCCGAGGTTGCGATTCTTGAGCAGGGCGCCGACGATGTTGCCGCCGGCGCTGCCGGCGATGAGGCTCACGATCCAGCTGATGATCTGGGGATCCATAGAAAGAAGTCCTTCGCGAGGGAAAGAGAAAGTTCCGCAGGCCGCACCCTCCGCCGGGAGCGGCTCTCGGAGGATGAGTTGCCGGCGGTGGGAGCCGCGTCACGCCGCGGCCGAAGATTTTCTGCGTGTCACGCCGCCGGCCCTCCGATCGTGCCGATCGTGCCGATCATGCGGGCTGGAGGCGGTCAGTGGTGCAGGGAATAGAGCAGCACGTTGAGGGCGATCTTCTCGGCGTCGTCCCGGCCGTAGCCCGTGCACTCCATGGAGTTCTGCTTTTCCAGGGCGCAGGACAGGTCATAGGGCGAGAAGATCACCGCCCAGCGGTCCCCCATCCGCACGCCCTCGAGCTTGGGGGCGATCTTCCGCTTCCGCACGCCCAGCGGGCCATCACCGCCGGCCGGCTCGCGGAGCGTCACTTCGCGGATGTCATAGCCGCCGTACTCCTGCGCCGTGAAGATCGGGTCGGCGGCGGGAATCTCCTCGAGCTTGTGGCCCGGGAGCAGGGCCGCGATCTCCGCCCGAAAGGCCTGCGTGAACCCGCCGGCTGCGCAGACGCTGTCGGCCACCAGCGTGCCGCCCCGCTGGAGGAACGTCGTGAGCCGCGCGCGACGTGGGGCATCGAAGGCGAATCCCTGCCGCCCGTGCATGAACACGAGGTGGTAGTCGAAGAGCCGTTCGTCGCCGGGATCGATCTGGCTCGGCGTGTCGTCCACGCGGACGCCGAGCTCGCGGGCCGCCGCACGGAGGATGTTGGCCAGCGCCGCCGGTGCCGCGTCGCACATGCCCGCATGCTTGAGCTTGCCGATGGCGATCTGGCCGCGGTCGCGGCGGTCGGGCTCCGAGCGTTCGGCCGGAGCCACGGCGAAGAGCTCGTCTTTCCTTTTCAGTTCGCGATTCGTGGCGTAGGCGAGCACGTTCGTGCCGATCGCCAACGCCGCGTCCACTTCCGCCTGGATCGACGCGGGCAACGCCCGCCGCGCGGGGCCGCCGAGCTCCCACAGGCAGGAGAGGCTGGGCATGGCGGGGTCTCCGGGCCGGGCATCCGTCGGCGGAGCATAGATCAGGCAGGTGCGGCAGCCGTAGTCGACGCCCAGCAGCGGCCGGTGCAGGTCCGGGGGCACGATCTCCTCGGCGTGCCAGGCCGGATGCTCGGGGGGCAGGAGGTTCAGCCGGTACTCCGGCTCCGGAAAGATCTCGCCGACGAGTTGCCGGAAGCGGCGGTCGAACTCGCCGCTCTTCGGGCAGCAGGCCTCGGCGAAGATGAAGCCGCCCTCGTCGAGATAGCGCCGCAGCCGCGGTCCCGCCTCCGGCCCCAGATCGCAGGCCACCTTGCCCGAGAGCCAGAACACGGGCGCCTGCAGCAGATCCTCGAGGCCGGCCGACGGCGTGTGGAGGACATGCCAGGAGAGGCCGGCGGGATAGTCCTTGCGCCACCGCTTCTCGACGTGCTCCACGAGGTGGGCGATGTCGTGGCCGTGCCGGTTCCAGTCGGTATCGGGGGCGTGCCGGCTCTTGGCGACGATCACCGGGCGGCGGCCCTTGGCGAGAAAGAGCAGCGCGAAGCTCGTGGCCACGACCGGATCCTCGATCCGCGGGGCCACGAACCGACCCGTGAGGCCGTCCTGGACGTTGACGAACATCTTCGCCCCCTCCAGGTACCAGTCGTGCTCGCCGATGTACCGTCGGGCGGTGAACCGGCCCACCCGCTCCAGGCCGTAGAGGTAGTAGTAGAGCCAGGTCTGGCCGCCGGTGCCCGGGTTCTCGAAGACGGAGAACCGCCGGCCCAGCCAGTCGATGCCCCGCTCCAGCACCTTCGGCGTCGAGCCGCCTCCGCAGCACGAGACGCTGTCCTGCGCGGCGCGGGCGTCGGGCGTGCCGATGTGCTCGGCGGTGATCCACACACTCGAGATCCCGGCGCAGGTCATGCTGCCCGAGCCACCCGTGTTCCCGATCGTGTAGCCCCAGGAGCCGTCGGCGTTGGCGCAGGCCACCCAGTACTGCTGGGCACGGACCCAGGTCTGCTCCTTCACCCGCACGCCCACGCGGGCCGCCTCGTGCAGGGCCAACAGGGCGAACTGGGAGTTGGAGTTGTCGCCCCCGCCCCCGCGATCCCGCTGACCGTAGGACCAGGCGCCCGCGGTCGGGCCCTGCCGCACCTGGGCGTCCTCGAGCCAGGCGGCGCTGCGCTCGATGAGGGCCCGGTCGGCGTCGGGCGAGAGCATGGCGAAGACCATCGTCTGCAGCGAGACGGCGTAGGTGTCGTCGGCGGTCTGACCGCGGAGCCACTGCACCGCCCGCTGCATGTTGAGGTTGTTCTCATCGACGCCGGCGTTGGCCAGGGCCAGCACGACCAGCGACGTGGCGCCCACGTTCGTGTTGCTCGCCCGCATCGCCGCCCAGGAACCGTCGGGACGTTGCTGCTGGATCAGCCAGTCGCGGGCCCGCTCGATCGCCCGCTGGATCCGGCCCGGCGTGAGCGGGGGCTCGTCGGCCGCCCGGGCCGGGGCCGTGAGCAGGAGAATGGTCGCGGCGGCGACGACGAACCACGGTTGGCGATGGGCGGGCCGCACGGCCGACCTCGTGCGCGAGGCATGGGCGATCACACTCCTCCCAATCGTATCACGTTCCACGGCGCCGCGGCACGCGGGGCCGCCATGGCCCGCTCGAAAGCGTGCCGCCGATTGCCGCTGCGGCCGCGGAAGTCGATACTGAACGAACTAGGCTCTCGCCCCGTTCTCCAGGAAGGATCGCAGCGTGTCCACCGGACCCCGCACCAAGACGCTCGACGACGTGCTCCAGGAGTTCGCGCAGCACCGCCGGCTGATGCAGGAGGAGCTGCAGAAGGTGATCGTCGGCCAGGACGACGTCATCGAGCAGCTGTTCGCGGCGATCTTCACCCGGGGCCACTGCCTGCTGGAGGGCGTGCCCGGCCTGGCCAAGACGCTGATGGTCGCCACGCTCGCCAGAATCCTCGACGTGGGCTTCAAGCGGGTGCAGTTCACGCCCGACCTCATGCCCTCCGACATCACCGGCACCAACGTGCTGGAGGAGGACGAGACCGGCCGCCGGCACTTCCGCTTCGTGGAGGGGCCGATCTTCACCAACATCCTTCTCGCCGACGAGATCAATCGCACCCCGCCGAAGACGCAGGCCGCCCTGCTGCAGGCGATGCAGGAGCGGGAGGTGTCGGTGGGTCAGGAGACCTACACGCTGCCCGACCCGTTCTTCACGATCGCCACGCAGAATCCGATCGAGCAGGAGGGCACCTACCCGCTGCCCGAGGCCCAGCTCGACCGCTTCATGTTCAACATCAAGGTCGGCTATCCCTCCGCCGCCGAGGAGGAGCAGATCCTCATGGCCACCACGCGGGCGGAGAAGCCGGAGGTCCGCAAGGTGCTCTCCGGCCGGGCGATCGTCAACATCCAGAAGCTCGTCGGCAGCGTGGCGGTCAGTGAGTACGTCGTGAAGTACGTGGCCCGGCTCGTGCGGGCCACGCGGCCGAAGGACCCGCAGGCTCCGCCCTACGTCGCCGAACTGGTGGACTGGGGGGCCGGCCCGCGGGCGGGCCAGTTTCTCATCCAGGGCGGCAAGGCGATGGCCGCGATGGATGGCCGGTTCAGCGTGTCGCTCGACGACGTCCGCCGGATCGCGGTGCCCGTGCTCCGACACCGGATCGCCACCAACTTCCAGGCCCAGGCCGAGGGGCTGACGAGCGAGTCGATCATCGAGCGGCTCGTTCGCGAGACGCCGGAGCCGGAGATTCCCAAGCTCGTGAAGTGAGCCGACGAGGGACGCGGGCCCCGGCCCGTGACGAGGCATGCCCCGCGCCGTCGAGGAATACCTGAAGCCGGAAGTCGTGCGGCAGATCGCGCGGCTGGACCTGCGCGCGCAGTTCATCGTCAAGGGCTTCCTCCAAGGGCTTCATGCCAGCCCCTATCAGGGCTTTTCGGTCGAGTTCAGCGAGCACCGCAAGTACGCCCCCGGCGACGACCCGAAGGACATCGACTGGCTGGTCTACGCCAAGACCGACAAGCACTACGTCAAGAAGTTCGAGGCCGAGACCAACATCACCGGCTACCTGGTGGTCGATGCCAGCGGCTCGATGGCCTACACCTATCGCCAGCAGCTGTCGAAGCTCGACTACTCGATCTCGCTGGCCGCCGCGCTGTGCTGGCTGATGGTCCACCAGCAGGATCCCTGCGGGCTGATGATCTTCGACGAGAAGCTCCACGCGTCGCTGCCGGCCCGCTCGCGGCGGTCGCAGATCGCCCAGGTGCTCTCGGTGCTCTCCAAGGTGAAGCCCTCGGGGAAGACCGACATCGCCCGGAGCCTCGTGCAGGTGGCGGCCATGCTCCGGCACCGGTCGCTAGTGATGGTGTTCAGCGATCTCCTGGCGGATCCGGCGCCGATCCGCGACGCGCTCCTGCGGCTCCGGCACCGGGGACATGACGTGATCCTGTTCCACGTGCTCGACGAGGCGGAGGTGCGGTTTCCCTTCGAGGGCATGGTCGAGCTGACCGAACCGGAGACCCGTGACCGGCTCGTGATCGACGCCGACGCCGCCCGCCAGGCCTACGTCGCGAGCGTGGTCGCGTTCCGCGAGGAATACCGGCGGACCTGCTTCCACGCCGGGATCGACTACGTGCCGCTCGACACGAGCATGCAGTTCGACAAGGCGCTGATGGAGTATCTGATCAGCCGGCGGAACAGGTTTTGAGCATGGGCCTGTCGTTCCTCTCGCCGATGCTGCTGGGCGGGGCGGCCCTCGTCGCCGTGCCGATCATCCTCCACCTGATCATGCGGCGCAAGCCCGTGCCGCACGAGTTTCCCGCCCTGCGGTTCCTCCGCGAGCGGGCCACGGCCACGCGGCGCCGCCTGCGGCTGAGCCACATCCTGCTGCTCCTGGTGCGGGTGGCGGCGCTGGCGCTCCTGGCCACGGCGCTGGCCCGGCCGGTGCTCCGGGGGGCGGGCTGGCTCGGCGATCGCGAGGGGCCGGTGGCGGCGGTGTTCGTGTTCGACACCGCGCCACGGATGCTGCTGCGGGAGGCGAACCGCACGCGGCTCGACCAGGCCAAGGCCATGGCTGGGGTGCTGTTCGGCAAGCTGCCGGCGTCGAGCAAGGTCGCCGTGCTCGACACGTCCGGCGGGGCGGCCGCGTTTTCGCCCACGGAGGCGGCCGCCGCGGTGCGGATCGAGAAACTCGCCGCCGCCACGCCCGCCGTGCCGCTGGCAGCCGCGATCGCCGACGGCATGCGGCTCCTCGAGGGGGCCGGCCTCGACCGCCGCGAACTCTACGTGTTCACCGACTGCTCCCGCGGCGCCTGGGACGGCGCGCCGCCGCTGAATCTGGCCGACTCGCATCCCGGCACGGCTGTGCTGTTCGTCGACGTGGCGGCGGCCGCACCGCAGAACTTCGCCATCGAGGGCATCGATCTCTCCAGCGATCAGCTCCCCGCCGGGACGCCGCTGGCGATCACTGCGTCCACCGGTCGCAGCGGGCCGGAAGCGACGCGGGCCGTGGCGGTCGAGGTGCTCGCCCCCGACGGCCACTACGCCCGCCGCGGCGTGAAGCCGCTGGAGTGGAAGCCGGGGATCGCCGGCCAGGTGGACTTCGAGGTCGCGGGTCTGGAGCCGGGCCTGCGGCAGGGCCGCGTGATCATCGACGGTTCCGACGATCTCGAGGCCGACGACGTGCGCTGGTTCACCGTGGAGGTCGGGGCGCCGGCGCGGGTCATCGTGGCGGCCCCGCCGCCGGCCGCCCGCTCCGGCCTGTTCATGATGCAGGCGATCGCGCCCGCGGCCCTGCGCAAGGCGGGCAAGGCACGGTTCGACGCCACGCTCGTGGACGTGGCGACCCTCGACTCGATTTCCTGGGATGCCGCCCGCGGCATCGTGCTGGTCGATCCTCCGCCGCTGCCGCCGCGGACCTGGGAGATGCTCGAGCAGTGGACCGCCGCCGGACGTGGCCTCGTGATCTGGCTCGGGCCCCGCGCCGGTGACCCGGCCCGCTTCAACTCCGCCGCCTCGGCCCGCGTGCTCGGCGGCACGATCGTGCGGGCGTGGCGCAGCCCCGACGGCGGCAACTTCCTCGCGCCGGCGGCCCTCGACCATCCGATCCTGGCGGCATTCCGCAGGGTCGGCGACGAGGTGCCGTGGCAGGATTTTCCCGTCACGCGGCACTGGGAGTTTGCGGCGCCGGTGGCCGGGGCCGACGCCGAGGCCGGCGCGGCGACGGTCGTGGCCGCCTACCGCAACGGGCTGCCGGCCGTTCTCGAACATCGCCTCGGCCAGGGAACCGTGGTCGTGGTCACCACGCCAGTGTCGCAGGCCGCCACCGATCCCGACGCCTGGAACACCCTGGCCACGGGGTTCGAGCCGTGGCCCTTCGTGATGCTCGCCAACGAGATGCTGCTCCACGCCATCGACACGGCGGACGACCGCAACGTGATCAGCGGTACGCCCGCCGTGCTGCACCTCGATCGTCGCGACGTGGCCGCGGCCTTCGTGCGGTCGCCGGGCGGCGATGATTTTCCCGCCGCCGTCGATCAGAAGCGGGGCACGATCACGGTCACGGCGACGCGGATGCCGGGCAACTACGCGGTGCGGGCCGGGGGGCAGGATGATGGATTCGCCAAGGGATTCAGTGCGAACCTGCCCGCGGCCGCCACCGACTACGCGCGGCTTCCGCCCGAACCGCTGGCGACGGTGCTCGGCGCCGGCCACAGGCTCGCCCGCACGGAGGCCGAGCTCGTTCGCGACGTGAATCTGGAGCGGATCGGGGCCGAGCTCTTCGGGTGGCTGATCCTGTTGGCGGCGGTGGCGATGGCCGCCGACTGGATCGTGGCGAATCGGTTCTACGCGCCGCGCGAGGCCGCGGATGGCACGCCCCGGCCCGCCGCGGTGTTCGCCGAGACGGCCGCCGCGGCGCCGGCGGCCGCTGCAGGGCTGCCGCCGATTCTCCCGCCCGTGCCCGCGCCCCCGCCCGTGCCGCCTCCCGCGCCGCCGGTTCCCTTGTCTGGAGCCGGCACATGATCGCGAGCACGGCCCTGGAAGAGGTGTCACTGCAGTTCGACCCCGTCGGCTCGTGGACGCTCGTCGGCCTGGTGGCCGCGGTCTTGGCCGCGGTGCTGCTGGCGGTGCCGCCGGACCGCTCGCGGGTGTCGCGGGGCCGGCTGGCGGCGCTCGTGTTGCTGCGGCTGGCGGCGTTTCTGGCGCTGGTCGCCTGCATGCTCCGGCCGACGCTCGTGGCCGAGACCAAGGCCCGGCAGCAGGGCACGGTGCTGGTGCTCGCCGACGCCTCGGAGAGCATGACCGTGGCCGACGGCCCGAGCGGCAGAACCCGCTGGCAAGAGATGACGGAGGCGCTGCAGTCTGCCCGCGACGCGGCCCGCGATCTGACCGGGTCGGGAGACTTCGACCTCTCGGTCTGGCGGTTCGACCGCGAGGTGCGTCCTGTGCCGCCGGCGGCCGACGATCCGTTTCCGCTCGGCGCCTGGCAGGACGGCCCGGCGGCCGACGAGACCGCCATCGGCGCCGCGATCGAAGACTGCCTGCGGGCGACCGCTGGGAAGACCCTGGCCGGAGTCGTGGTTTTGAGCGACGGTGCCCAGCACGCCTATGCGCCGCGGGATCTGCCCCCGCAGACCGCGGCCCGCCGGCTGGCCGAGACCGGCACGCCGCTGTGGAGCATCACTTTCGGGCAGCAGCGCGGCGCCGGACAAGGCCGCGATGCCGCGGTCGTGAACCTGGCGGCGGCCGAGAAGGTGTACGTGAAGAATGCACTCGAGGTGGCCGGCCGCGTGCGGCTCGAGGGCATCGCGGCCGCAGCGGCGGTGAAACTGCTCGCCGAGAACGACGCCGGACAGATGGAGGAGGTGGCGCGGACCACGGTGCGGGCGACGACGCCCGGAGGCGAGGAGCCAGTGCGGCTCGCGTGGACGCCGAAGAGCGTCGGCGAGCGGAAAATCGCCCTGGTGGTCGAGCCGCAGGAGGGGGAGGTGATCGTCGCCAACAACGAGCTGTCCACGTTCGTGGAAGTGGTCGATGGCGGCCTGCGGGTGCTGTACCTGGAGGGGGCGCTGCGGGTCGAGCAGCGGTTCCTGCGCCGCGTGCTCGCCTCGAGCCCCGACATGCAGGTGGACTTCCAGTGGATCGACTCCAGCCGCCGCGACCGCTGGCCGGTAAATCTCGGGCGGACGCTCGCCGCAGACCACGACGTGTTCCTCATCGGCGACCTCGACTCTGCGGCGCTGCGGGCCGAGGACCTGCGGGCGATCCTCGACAAGGTGAACGCGGGCGCCGGCATCGGCCTGCTTGGTGGCTTCCACGCCTTCGAGGCGGGGGGCTGGGCGTCGTCGGCGCTCGGGCCGTTGGTGCCCTTCGAGGCCGACCGCCTGGCGCGGCAGCCGTTCGAGGGACCGGTCCGTGAGAGCCTGCATCTGCAGGGCAAGGTGCGGATGGTTCCCGACCCGCGGTTCGGGAACGTGTCGATCCTGCGGCTGGGCAAGAGCGAGCAGGACACCCGGGCGGCCTGGGAGGCACTGCCGCTGCTCGAGGGTGCGAGTCGGATCGGCCGGCTCACGCCGGCCGCCAAGTCGCTGGCCGGCACCCCCGATGGACAGCCGCTGCTCGTGGCCCGCGAATATGGCGGAGGACGCGTGCTCGCCTTCGGGGCCGACTCGACCTGGCGCTGGGTGATGCAGGGTGCCGGCGAGCAGCACCGCCGCTTCTGGCGGCAAATGGTCCTCTGGCTGGCGCGGCAGGACGATTCCGATCAAGACGCGCTCTGGGTGCGGCTGGCCCAACGCCGAATTTCGCCGGGCACGCCGCTGGAGTTCGACGCCGGACTGACCAAGCCCGACGGCACCGCCGTCGCCGACGTGGCCATGGACGCCACGCTCGTCGCCCCGGGTGGCCAGCGGCGGCCGATCCGCATCGCCCGCCAGGCCGGCGGCTTCTCCGGCGTGATCGCCGACTGTGCCGAACCGGGCGACTGGACGCTGGTCGTCAAGGCGTTGAAGCCCGGTGATCCGACGCCGCGAGAGCGGTCGGCGCGGTTCACGGTCTTCCGCCAGGACATGGAGCTGGCGAACCCACGGGCCAATCCCCTGATCATGCGGCAGCTCGCCGAGGCGACCCCCGGCGGGGTGCGGCTGCCCGAGGAGCTGCCGGCGATCTTCGCGGAGCTCGCCGCGCGGCCGGCCGCCTTCGAGACGCGGGAGCAGTGGTCGTATGCGCCGTGGGACAAGTGGCCGATGCTGCTCGTGCTCGCGGGGTGCCTGTGCGCGGAATGGTTTCTGCGGAAGCGCTGGGGCCTCGTGTAGGGTGCGGCCCACTCGGTGGGGCGCCGGAGGGGTTGCTCATGCCCCATCGCCGGACGTTCGCTGCGGGCCCCCGGCCCTCGCTCACTGCGTGTCCGCGGCGCTTCGGCATCCATGCCTTCGCTTGCTCCCACAGTCCGGCTCACGGGGCATGGGCAACCCCTCCTCGTCCGTATGGTTTCGTGATTGGGCTGGGAAAAAGCGGCTGCTGCGGCCCCTTTTCGTCTAGGGGGAAGGTGGGGGGTTTGGTACGGTTCCCGCCCCCGGGCCGCCGGCCGGACGGATGGAGCAGCGCATGCAGAAACGACGGGCGATCCGCGAGAAACTCCTCCTCGGCGCGCTGCTGGTGGGCGTGATGGTGGCGGTGCTGTCGGCGTCGAGCTTCCTCGGCGTCTATTCCTATCGCCGGCTCGTTCGCGCGCTTTCCAGCCGGGCGGCTGAACTGCCGCGGGCGAGCGAGCTCGGCGAGTGCGTGGGGCTGCTGCGGCTGTCGCACGCCCGGGCGCTGGCCGACGATGCGCGGGGACATGATTTCATCGGTCAGCTCCCGGTCGCCCGCGATGCGCTGCAGGGCTACTGCGCGGAACTGGAGGAAGGGGAGATCGAGAATACCCCATTCGGGGACCGCAGCCGCGAGCTCGCGACGACCCAGCACATCGCCGACTGCCTGGCCACCATCGAGGCCCGGGTCGGCCTGCCGGCCGAGGAAGCCGGCCCGGCCACCGCCGCGATCGCCGGCCGGAGGCAGATGCTGCTCGACGTCGCCCCGCACCTCGACCGGCTCGCGGCCCTGACGGCTGAGCTGCCCTCCTACCTGCAGGATGGCCTGCACGATCTCTCCCACGAGGTGCGGACGGGCTACCGCACGCTGATCGTCACCACCTGGACCGCGGCCCTGGCCGCGGCCGTCCTGCTGGCGGCGATCGCCGTCCTCACCTACCGCTGGGTGTTTCGCCCCCTGCGGATGCTCGGGCACGGCTCGCGCCGGGTGGCGGCGGGCGACTTCGGCTACCGCATCCACCTCGACACGCGGGACGAGATGGCCGAGCTCGCCGAGGCGTTCAACGACATGACCGAGCGATTCCAGGCGATTCGCGACGACCTCGATCGGCAGGTGCAGTCGCGCACCCGGGAGGTGATCCGCAGCGAGCAGCTGGCGAGCGTCGGTTTCCTGGCCGCCGGCGTGGCCCACGAGATCAACAACCCGCTCGCCTCGATCGCGATGTGTGCCGAGTCGCTGGAGAGCAGGCTGGCCGATCTGGCGCCCGCGGCGGACGATGCCCGGGTCGTGCGGCGGTACCTGGAACTGATCCAGACGGAGGCCTTTCGCTGCAAGGGTATCACCGAGAAGCTCCTCGACTTCTCCCGGCTCGGCGAGGTGCGCCGGCAGCCGACGGCCGTCATGCGGCTCGTCACGGATGTCGCCGAGATGCTCCGCCACGTCGGCCGCTTCGCCGGCCGCACGATCGAGACCGATCCGGGGCCCGACGTGCTGGTGATGGTCAACCCGCAGGAGATCAAGCAGGTCGTGCTCAATCTCCTCGTCAACGCCCTCGACTCGGTCGCGGAGGCGGGCCGTGTCACGGTAGCCGCCCGGCGGAGCGGCGGGGAATGCGTGCTGACCTTCACCGACGACGGCTGCGGCATGACCGACGAGGTGCTGGAGCATCTCTTCGAGCCGTTCTTCACGCGCCGCAAGGCGGGGCAGGGCACGGGACTCGGCCTGTCGATCGTGCATCGGATCGTCGCCGACCATGGCGGCCGGATCGAGGCGACCAGCGCCGGCCCGGGCCAGGGCGCGACGTTTCGCGTCGCACTCCCGCTGGCCGACGTGGCCGCGGAGCCGGTCCGGGGCCGGGATGCCGCGGGCCGCGCGGCCTGACTCACCAGGAAGGGACACCATGAAGCAGCATGCCAAGGCGATGCGAATCCTGTATGCCGACGACGAGACGTCGATCCAGGAGCTGATGCGGATCGAGCTGCCGCGACTCGGACACGACGCTACGGTGTGTCCGGACGGCCGCACGGCGCTGGCGGCCCTCGACCGCACCTCCTACGACTGCGTGATCGTCGATCTCGACATGCCGGGCGTGGGGGGGCTCGACGTCATTGCCCGCGTCCGCGAGACCGCGCCCGACACCGAGACGGTGATCATCACCGGAAAATCGTCGCTGGAAAGCGCCGTGGCGGCGGTCCGCCAGGGCGTGTTCGACTATCTCACGAAGCCCTGCAAGCTCGCCGACATCCAGGCCGTGCTGGAGCGAGTACGGAAGAAGCGGGAGCTGACGTCGCGGCTCCGGGCCTTGGAGCGGCGGGTCCGCCGGGCCGAGGGGTCCTCACGGCTGGTGGGCCGCTCCGCGGCCCTGGAGCGGGTCCGCCGCCTGATCGCCCGGGTGGCCACGAGCGAGGCGGCCGTGCTCGTGCGGGGCGAGACGGGCACCGGCAAAGAGCTCGTGGCCCGCGCCATCCACGAGGGGAGCGGTCGGGCGAACGGGCCGCTGGTGGCGGTCAACTGCGGCGCCCTGCCGGAGCAGCTCGTGGAGAGCGAGCTGTTCGGGCATCGCAAGGGGGCCTTCACCGGCGCCGACGAGCATCGCGCGGGGCTCTTCGAGGTGGCCGACGGCGGCACGCTGTTTCTCGACGAGATCGGCGAGTTGCCGAAGCCGCTGCAGTCGCGGCTCCTGCGGGCGCTGGAGAGCGGCGAGATCCGCCGCGTGGGCGACAACCAGCCGATCACGGTGGACGTGCGGCTGGTGTGCGCGACGCACCGGTCGCTCGAGCAGATGGTGGCGGCGGGCGAGTTTCGCGAGGACCTGCTCTTCCGTATCAACACGTTCGAGATTCCGGTGCCGCCGCTCCGCGACCGTCGCGAAGATATCCCGGAACTCGTCGAGCACCTGGTGCGCAAGGCCCGCCCTCAAACGCCGGCACAGGCTGTCATTGCCGAGCCGGCCGTCTGCGACGTGCTCGCCGCCCACGAGTGGCCAGGCAACATTCGGGAATTGGCCAATGCCATTGAGCACGCGCTGGTGCTCTGCGACGAACTGCCGCTCAAGGTCGAGCACCTCCCGGCCCGGCTCGCCGGTCTGGCGCCACGCGCGGAGCAGCCGGCCCCTCCACGCCCCGCCGCCCGGGGCCCCGTCAGCCTCCGCGAAATCGAGATCCAGGCCATCCTCGAGGGCCTCGACCGTAACCATGGCAACAAGGTGCGGACCGCCGAGGAACTCGGCATCAGCCTGAAGACGCTCTACAACAAGCTCCACCAGCTGCAAGAAGCCGATCAAGCCGCCGCTCGACCCGCCTAATACGCTTCGCACTTGAACCTCGCGCGTGACGCTGGTCGGGGCTGCCCACGCCCCGTCGCCGGACGTTCGCTTCGGCCTTCCCGGCCTCCGCTCCCTCGAGGCTGCCTGCGATCCGCCGTCCCTGGCTGCGCTGGTCAGCCACGCCGGCTCCTGGGGCATGGGCAACCCCTCCCTGACCGTTGTTGCCCAGGAGTGGTTCGTGCGCGAGGCTCAAGTGCGACCCGCCTAAGGCCGGTCAGGTCTTTCTGACGACGCCCACGAGTACGCCGAGCACTCGGGCGCTCTTCACGTAGATCGGCTTCATCGAGGAATTGGCCGGCTGGAGGCGGATCCGATCCCGCTCGGGAAACCACTGCTTCAGGGTGGCATCGCCGTCCTCGGTCTGGGCCACGACGATGTCGCCGGCGTGGGCTGTCTGCTTCTTTTGGATCACGACCCAGTCGCCGTCGGCGATTTGGGCGTCGATCATCGAGTCGCCCATCACCTTGAGCACGAAGTGGTTGTCGCGATTGAAGAGGCTTTCGAAGTCGATCCGCTCCGACTGCTCGTCGGCCGTCCGCAGCGTGCCCGCGGCAACCCAGCCCGCCAAAGGAAGGCCGCGGAGATGCGCGGGTTCCGCGACGAGTTCGATCGCCCGCGAGATGTTCTTGCCACGGGTGATCAGCCCCTTCCGCTCGAGCGCCTTGAGATGGCAAACCACGCCGTTGGGTGAGCGGATCTTGAAGGCCTGCCCGATCTCCCGGACCGTCGGCCCGTAGCCCCGGGAATGGATTTTGTCGCGGATGAACGCGTAGATCTCCATCTGCCGCTCCGTCGGCGCCTCGGACGGATCGCCCTCGTCGACCGTGTTGAGGCCGAACGGGTTGCGGCTCACGGCGGCGACGGCCGCGGCGGTGCGGCGGGCGGATGGCCGGCCAGTGGCTGCGCGGGCGGAGGTGCGGGTGGACGTCTTGCGCTTGGACATGCTTGCCGGGCGGGTAAACCGCTTCCTGTTGCGGGAATGGGGGTGAATAAGTATGGACGTCAGTATCCTACTATACGACCGTTCATTTTCAAGGGGTGTGCTGTGAGTTTTTGCCGGTGGGTTCCCTCGCTACAGTACAGGCTCTCGAAACCCAGCCTCCCGTGGAGTCGTTGCCCATGCGCAATCCCCGTGCCACACGCGTTGCCGTTCGCCTGCTCGCAGCCACGGCCATCGCCTGGCTGGCAAGCGGCGGCCAGGCCCGCGCCCAGACGGCCGTCGCCGAGCCGGCGGCGTCGCCGGCGGGTGAGCGGCCGGCGAAGCGGAAGTCCACCGCCACGATCGCCCAGGTGCGCCTGACCGGCGGCCTGCCGGATGGTGTCGGGCAGGGGGGCCTGCTGTCCGACGTGGCGCCGTACCTGCACCGGATCGTCGAGCGGATCGACAAGGCGGCCCAAGACGCCCGCGTGAAGGGCCTGGTGCTGGCGATCGAGTCGCCGGACTTGGGCCGGGCGCGGGCCGACGAGATCCGGGCGGCGATCGGCCGCGTCCGCGCGGCGGGCAAGCCGGTGGCGGCCCACCTCGTGGGCGGCGGGCCCGTGCCGTACATGATCGCCCTCGCCTGCGACACGATCGCCATGCCCCCGGCGGCGCCACTCGAAATCACCGGCGTGCGAACGGAGATGACGTTCTTCAAGTCGATGCTCGACCGGCTCGGAGTGAAGGCCGAGATTCTCCAGGTGGGAGAGTTCAAGGGCGCGGGCGAGCCGCTGACCCGCGACTCGATGAGTCCGCAGTTGCGGCGGCAGTACGAGGCCTTTGTCGGCGACCTCTTCGAGCAGCTCGTCGAGCGGGTGGCGGAGGGGAGGAAACTGCCGGGGGAACGGGCTCGCGAACTGATCGACACCGGCGTGTTCACGCCCGCGGCGGCCCGGGCCGCAGGGCTCATCGACGCCGTGGCCTACGAAGACGAGGTGATCGACGGCCTGGCGAAGCGGCTCCGGCTGGAGGAGCCCAAGGTGGTCCGCGACTACGCGGAGCGGAAAATCGACGACGATTTCTCCGGGTTGGGCGGGCTGGTCAAGCTCATGGAAATGCTTTCTGGGCAGAAGCAGGCCACGCCTGCGGGCAAGGGCAAGCGGATCGCGATCGTGCATGTGATCGGTGAGATCCGCGACGGCAAGGGACGGGATGATCTTCTCGGCGGTGCCGCAGCCGGCTCGGAGACGGTGATCAAGGCGGTCCGTGAGGCGGCCCGCGACGAGGCCGTGGCGGCGATCGTGCTGCGGATCGACTCGCCCGGCGGCTCGGCCCTGGCGAGCGATCTCATCTGGCGGGAGGTGAAGCAGGCCGGCAAGCCGGTGGTGGCGAGCCTCTCCGACATCGCCGCCAGCGGCGGCTACTACGTGGCCGTTGCGGCCGAGCGGATCGTGGCCGCTCCGGGCACGCTTACCGGTTCGATCGGCGTGGTGGGCGGCAAGGTGGCCATCGGCGGCGGCCTGGAGAAGCTCGGTATCCACACCGACGTCGTCAGCAAGGGGCGGAACGCCGGCTGGCTGTCGCTCACCGAGCCCTTCACCGACGCGGGCCGCGCGGCCTTCATGGGCACGATGCAGGACGTCTACCGCCTCTTCACCACGAAGGTCGCCGCCGGGCGGAAGCTCGACCTCGAGCAGGTGCAGGCGCTGGCCGAGGGCCGCGTGTTCACCGGCAGGATGGCAAAGGAGGCCGGGCTCGTCGACCGGCTCGGCACGCTCGACGACGCGGTGGCGGAGGCGAAGCAGCTCGCCGGCCTCCCGGCGGACGAGGCCGTGGAGCGGCTGCTGCTGCCGGAGCCGCGGGGGTTGTTCGAGGATCTGTTCGGCATGGTCGGCGGCGGGGATTCCGTGGCCCGGGCATTGGCGGCGGCGGGCTCACCGCTGCGGGCCGCGATCGTGGCGCGGATCGCCGCGTTTCCAGGGCTCGGCGGCGAGATCGATGCCTTCGAGTTGCTCGCGTCGGGGCGCCCGCTGCTCATGCTTCCGGCCCGCATCCGCGTGAAGTGACGGCAGCCGGCGAAGCCGCGGCCGGAACGGCTGATCCGCCGCCGTCAGTCCATGCCCGGGCGTCAGTCCGCGTAGAATCGGCCCATGCTCGTCCCTGCCCATGTGCCGCTCGTCGTCGCCACCCGTGGCGCCGCGATCGAGAACGTCCACTACGGATCGATCGCGGTGGTTGAGGCGTCGGGCCGCCTGCTCTGGTCGGCCGGCGATCCGCGGGCGCTGACGTTCACCCGTTCGACGCTCAAACCGTTTCAGGCACTGCCGTTGCTCCGCGACGACGGCCCCCGCCACTTCGGCTTCGACGCCCGCGAGGTGGCGCTCCTGACCGCGAGCCACTCGGGTGAACCGTTCCATGTGACGGCGGTCGAGGGCCTGCTGCGGAAGTCGGGCGGCGACTGGCGGCGGCTGCAATGTGGCTGCCACGTGCCGTTCGTGTACGAGACGCTTGGCCGCACGCCGCCGCCCGACGAGCGGTTCGACGCCCGCTGGCACAACTGCTCGGGCAAGCACGCCGGATTTCTCGCATGGTGCAGCCTGCACGGGGCGCCGTTCGAGACGTACCTCGATCCCGGGCACCTCCTGCAGCGCCGCATTCGCGACGAGGTGGGCGGCCTGCTCGGCCTCGAGCCCGACGCCATGGTGGCGGGCATCGACGGCTGCGGGGCGCCGAACCTGGCGTTGCCGCTTGCGGGATTGGCCCGGCTGTGGGCGCTGCTCGCGGCCGGCGGCTCAGGGCCGGCGACCGACCCGTTGCTCGATCACCTGTTCACGGTGATGACGTTGCACCCCGAGTACGTGTCGGGCACGGGCCGCAGCGACCTGCGCTTTGCACGCGCCGGCCGCGGCGACTGGGTCGCGAAAGTCGGGGCGGCGGGGGTGCAGGCGATCGGCGTGCGGTCGCGCGGGCTCGGCATCGCGGTCAAGATCGCCGACGGCCATGCCGCGGCCCGAAGCGTGGCCACGTTCGCGGTGCTCCGCGGACTCGGCCTGGCGGCGGATGACGACGCCGACATCGCCCGGTATGCGGCGATCGCTGAGACGAACGCCGCCGGCGTCGTCATCGGCGAGATGCGGCCGCTGTTTTCGCTGACGCGGCACTGAGCACGGACCTGTCACGCCGGGCGGCCGGCGGCGCGTTGCGCGGCCGTTACCGGCAGCGGCCCGTGGCGTGGGTATACATCCGGCATGGGATTCATTCGCTCCGGAGGCCGTGCCATGTTGCGAAACGTCCGTTCCAGGATCGCCGTCGCGATCATGAGTGCCTCGGCGGCGACACTCTGTGCCGCGCCGCCCGGCCCCGGGGCCGACAACCCTCACCTCTGGAAGCCGGCGGTCAAGTCCGTGGCGGTGTTCAAGAACGGCCTCGGCTTCTTCATGCGTGAGGGAGACGTGCGGCTGCGGGATGGCTGGTGCGCCGCCGCCCAGGTGCCGCCGGCGGCGTTCGGCACGCTGGCCATCTACGCGCACGCCGCGGATCAGGCGGTGGACATCGTCGGCTCTGGTCCGGGCGAGGCCGTCGATTTCGACGGTCGCGACGCCGCCGCCGATCCGGCCGCCCGCCGCGGCCGCCTCCAGGCCGCCCAGGGCCTGAAGGTGCAGCTCACCTCCCTGAGGGAGGGCGTCGAACGCACCGCGGCCGGCAGACTGGTCAGTGTCGGGGCGGAGTACGTCGTGCTCGAGGCCGAGGCGGCGACCCTCGCCGTGCCCGTCGATGGCGTGACCCGCATGCAGGTGCTCGAACTGCCGATCCGCGTGCATGTGGTCGAGGACTCGGGCCAGCCCGCCGCCGCCGCCACGCTCGGCATGGCCTACCTGCGCAAGGGCATCACCTGGATTCCCGAGTACACGGCGAAGGTGCTCGACGAAACGACCGCGGAAGTCACGCTTCGCGGGACGCTGATCAACGAGGCTGAAGACCTCGTCCACGCCGACGTGAACTTCGTCGTCGGCGTGCCCAACTTCGTGCACAGTGAGTTGCTCGCCCCGCTCGCGGTCGGGCAGATCATCCGCACCATCGGCGGCGCGGTCGTGCCCGCCCAGTTGCATGCCCAGTTCACGAATCGTTCCGCCATCGCCGGCGACCAGCCCGCCGGCACCGACGTCGTGGAGCGGCCCGCCGCCGACCAGGGGGGCGACCTCAATCGCGTCCTCGGCGGGCTGCCCCGGGTCGACACCGCGGGCAGCGACTTCACCGTCTACACCCGTAAAGACCTCACCGTCCGACGCGGCGAGAAGGCCATCGTCACCCTGATGGTCAACCAGGTGAAGTACTCCCACCTGTACCGCTGGAACGTGCCGGACCGACTGCAGCACGCGCTGGTGCTGCACAACCGGACCGACGCCGCATGGACCACCGGTCCCGTGCTGCTGGTCAGCGCCGGTCAGCCCTTGTCGCAGGACCTGCTCCCGTACACGCCGATCAAGGGTGATGCCGAAATTCCCGTCACCGCCGCGATCAACGTGTCGCACGAGCAGAAGGAGAGCGAAACGAAGCGGACGATGAAGGACGTCACGCTCGGTGACCGCACTTTTCTCGACCTCGTGACGATCGACGGCAGGCTGAAGCTGAAAAACTTCGAGCAGCGGGGTGTGCGGGTCATCGTCACCGTGCCCGTGCCTGGTAAGCCGATTGCGGCTAGCGACGCGGCCGAACACATCATCGATCCGGGCAGGCTGATCCTCCGCGAGCGGAGCGGATCGATTCGGTGGGATGTGACGCTCGGTGTCGCCGAAACCAAGGAGCTCACCTACCAGTACGAGCGGTACGTGCCGTCAAATTGAACAGGGCGGAGCGCGCCCATCTCGCAGCGCAGCTCCGCCAGACTGCCTCATGTGCCAGGCAATGGGTTTCCGGTGCGTCGGTGTCGCTCCTTGAAGCCCGAGGCGTGAGTGTTGATGTTGCGCCGAGTGGCTTGAGAGAGCGTCGCCGCTGCAGGAATCCTGTTGCGAACGTTGTGTTGCAGATCCTTTGCGTTGGGCATCGGTTTCGTCATTCGTCCAAGAAGCCCCGGGTGGAAACCCGGGGACTCCGGGCATGAAAACCACCCCACCGTCCATATCGGATGAAGGCACGCAATGTCCCGGTTCAAACCCACATCACATGGCACCTGGGAAGGCATGCCACCCGGTGTCCCCCGGCTTCCGCCGGGGGCTTCTTGTGCCGTTCACGCGCGCGAAGTCGAGAGCAAGTTCTGAAGAACGCGCAACATTAAAAGGCGCGAGCCGAGGGAATGCGGATGGCCTTGGGTGGAGCGACGCGGATTCCCTCATCTGGCGATTCGGGCTTCCCGGCAGCGGCGCTGGCGTAGCCGCGGCGGCAAGCGAGATGTGCGAGTCACCCCCGGGCATTTCGCCTGGTTCTACCAGGCGAGCGGTCGCAGGAGGCGACCTGGCCTGCGAAGCAGGCCCGCTGACGATCCGTGGGCAAAGCCCTCCATGGCCTTTGTCCACTTGGCCGACCGGTGGAAACGCCGAGGGTTTCCACGGTCGTCATTCCTCACATCCTGCTCGGGCAGACTTGTTCCACAGTCTGCCAGCGAAATGGCCATGGATGGCATTTCGCGCCGTAACAGGCATTTCGCCTGGTTCTACCAGGCGAGCGGTCGCAGGAGGCGACCTGGCCTGCGAAGCAGGCCCCGTAGCGAAATGGCCATGGATGGCATTTCGCGCCGTAACAGGCATTTCGCCTGGTTCTACCAGGCGAAATGCGCGAAGGCCTTGTTCGCGTCCGCCATGCGATGGACGTTGTCCCGCTTCGTCACCGCCGCGCCCTCGCGCTTGTAGGCGGCGATGATCTCCTCGGCCAGCTTCTCGTGCGTGCCACGGCCCTTCTTCTCACGCACAGCCTGGAGCATCCAGCGGATCGCCAGCGACTGCTGCCGATTACGGTTGACCTGCATCGGCACCTGGTAGGCGGCGCCACCGACCCGCTTCGACCGCACCTCGACGGCCGGCTTCACGTTTTCGATGGCCCGGTTGAAGATCTCGATCGGTTCGGCGTCGGTGATCTTCTTGGAGACGATGTCCATCGCCTTGTAGAAGAGATTCTGCGCCACGCTCTTCTTGCCGTCTTCCATCAAGCAGTTGATGAACTTGCTGGCAAGGAGCGACCCGTAGCGCGGGTCGGGGCGGAGTTGTTCGCGGCTGGCGGTGATGTTTCCCATGGTCGTGGTCTTTCGGGGTTAGCCCTTCTTGGCGCCGTAGAGGCTGCGAGACTGCTTGCGGCCCTGCACGCCGAGCGTGTCGAGCGCGCCGCGGATGATGTGGTAACGCACGCCCGGCAGGTCGCGGACTCGGCCGCCACGGACGAGCACGATCGAGTGCTCCTGGAGGTTGTGCCCCTCGCCGGGAATGTAGACGGTGACTTCCTTTTGGTTCGAGAGCCGCACACGGGCGATCTTCCGCAGTGCCGAGTTCGGCTTCTTCGGCGTCATCGTGCGGACCTGGAGGCAGACGCCCCGCTTCTGCGGGCAGCGGTCGAGCACGGGAGACTTGGAGAACTTCCGCTTCGGGCGGCGGCGGCTGCGGACGAGCTGACTGATCGTGGGCATGTGAGGTCCGGGGTCTGGTGCGGCAAAATCGCGAGTCTTGAAAGATAGCCGACGCCCGCTGCCGCCGGAAGGCGCCTGGCAAAAATTCTGGTTTTAGGACGCTTCGGGGCACCAAACCTCGCCCCGTCCCCCCGTCAGCAGGTCCCCGTGCCACTGTCGCCAGCGGCCGGGCAGGGTGGCGGCGATGCCGGCAGCGGCCAGCCGCCGCAGCAGAAGCGGTAGAAAGGTGGGCGTCCATGCCGCCCCCCGGCTAAACGTCGGAGGGAGCTGGGGAGTCGACCTCAGGAGGACCAGCGACCCGCGGCGCATGCCGGCGGCCGGGTGGCCGCCGACCGCACCGGCGACGACGACGGTGCCGGCCCGCATCTCGAAGGCCGCGGCGGCGCCGCAGGCGCCCCCGATGGCGAGCACGCCGCGCCGCATCCGGGCCCCCGCGAGGCCGCCGGCATCGCCTGCCACGACCACCATGCCGCCACGCATGCCAAGCGGGCTGCCGGGCAGGGCAGCGGCGGCGTTGTCGCCGCACCGGCCGCCAACGTGCACCGCGCCGCCGGTCATCTCACAGGCCAGCCAGTCGCCCGCCGAGCCGGTGACGGCGAGCGTGCCGCCCGTCATGCCTTCGCCCGCGTGCCGGCCGACCTCGCCGTCGACGTCGATGCGGCCGGCGGCCAGGCCCGCTCCGACGCGGTGCACCCGCGAGAAGTCACCGCGGCACTCGATCCGGTCGTCGTCCGCGGACCCGCTTACGGCGAACAGTTCGCCGAGCTCGCAGCGCCGGCCGTCGGCCGCGATCGGCAGCCGCGCGATCTCCATCGCGGCCAGGCCACGGACCCGGTCGGGCAGGATGCCGGCGAGATCGACCGCGAGCGGTCCGCCGGGGGCAGCATGGGGCACGAGGACGAGCGGCATGGCGGCTGAATCCGGAAAAAAGCGGTGGCCGCGGGGCACGATCGCGCCCCGCGGCCACGCTTCATCATAATAAGGCCCCCGGGCGGCGCCGGGCCTGCCGCGCTGCAAGCGTGCCGCACACACCTGGCCGGGCTGCCGCCCTCACTTCGCCAGCACAGGCACCTTCCTCGAGGCGCTGCTGGGCGACTTCGTGAGCTCGACGGTGAGCACGCCCTTGTCGTAGCGGGCGGTCACCTTCGTCGGATCCACCGTTTCGGGCAGCGGGATCGCCCGGCTGAAGGACCCGTAGTGGCTCTCGCGATGCGTCCAGCCCTCGCCACTCTCCTCCTTCTCCGACTTCTTCTCGCCGGAGATCACGAGTCGGTCTTCCGAGACGCTGACATCCACGTCCTGGGGATCGATTCCCGGCAGTTCGGCCCGCACGTGGATCTGCTTGCCGGTCTCGGACATGTCGATCGCCGGCAGCCACTGCCCCGGCTCGATCGTCTCGAACCAGCCGGGCATCGCCAGCGGGCGGGAGAAGAAGCCCTCGAAGAGGCGGTTCATCTCGTTGCGGAAGTCGGCCAGGGTGGCCATGGTGCCCGGCTCCATGCCGGTCGTGCGCTTCGTGCGAAAAGGAATCAGGCTCATCACGTCGCTCCTTTTCTCGAATCGAAGGGGAAAGGGAAACACAGGATCATCGCCGGGCGGCGCGCGGTCGGGCCACGCAGGGCGGCCGGGCCGTGCGCGAGTGTCGGGGCTCACGCCGTGCGCACCGCGACCTTCCGCGGGCGGACCGCCGCCAGTCGCGGAACGCGGATCGTGAGCACGCCGCGGCGGTAGTCGGCAGTGATCAGCGAGGCGTCGAACCCTTCGCCGAGCCGGAACGACCGGCGGTAGTCGCCGATACCGTATTCGCGCCGCAGCACGGCGCCGGGCAGTTCACGCGGCGGCACGGCCGCCTGGACCGCCAGCACGCCGTCCTCGAACGTCACGTCGACACGGTCCGGCTGGGCGCCCGGCACGTCGCAGACGAGAAGCACTTCCGCTCCGAGGTCGCAGATGTCGACGTTGGGCTGAAACGTCAGGCCCGGCTCCGCCGCGGTGGGGGCAGGGGGCGTCGCGGGGCCGTTGCTGGTGACCATGGGATCGTCTCCGGGGGGTGATGTGAAGGGTATGGCTGATGGAACACCGCGGGCGGACGTCACGACGTCCGCACCTCGACCTTGCGGGGCTGGCACTGCGGCGCCTTCGGGCAGGTCACCGTCAGCACGCCGTTGACCAGCCGGGCTTCGACCCGGCCGGCATCGACGGCCATCGGCAGAGCGATCCGCCGTTCGAACGCCCCGCTGCCCCGCTCGCGGCGGTGCCAGGTGACCGACGGCTTTCGCTCGCCGTCGCCGGCCGCAGTCTCCGGGGCGGCACACTCGGGTCGCGCGCCCTTGAGGACCAGTTCGTCGTCGGCGACGGAGACGTCGACGTCGCCGGCATCGAGCCCAGGCAATTCAGCCTCGAGGAGAATGGCGTCGTCGGTTTCGCGGACGTTCACCGCCGGAAACGGACCTGTCGCCTGACGGGCGGCCCAGCCCTGCAGCGGCGGCGCGGTGGTGATCGTGTTCCACACACGATCGAGTTCATCCCGCAGTTCCTCGAACTGGGGCGCGAGGTTCAGGGGAAAGCCGGCGCGAAACGGAGGCATGACGAAGGCTCCTTCGGGTGGTGGTGTGGTTTGGCACCGTCCCTGGAGCGGATGACTCGTGGCGCGGACGAATCATTCGCTGGCACGACGCCAAAAAACAAATCGAACCGACGTGCGAGCGAGAGAAGCAAAGAGCGTGCCGAAGATGCATGAACGCCCGAACATGTGTCGCGGGGCATGCTGCGGGCCTGAAATCCGCCGGTTCCGTGTCGCGCGGCGTGAAAGTGTCGCGGTTGCCCGGGTCATCCGGTCTGTCAGCCTGGCAGCCAGTGGTTTTCAGGCTGCCGCGCGGCTGGCGGACGGTTGTGGGGGGCGGGTCATTCCCTATACTGCCCGCCATCGCCGAAAGGACTCGCATGAGATTCACCCTCCTCGACCGCGTGGTCGCCATCGAACCGGGCAAGAGCATCACGGCGATCAAGAACGTGTCGCTGGCGGAGGAATACCTGGCGGACCACTTTCCGCGGTTTCCCGTGCTGCCGGGCGTGTTCATGCTGGAGGCGATGACCCAGGCGGCCGCCTGGACGATCCGGCTGGGCGAGGATTTCGCCCATTCGATCGTCGTGCTTCGCGCGGCCCGGAATGTGAAGTACGGCGACTTCGTCGAGCCCGGGCGCACGCTCACGGTCACCGCCGAGGTGCTCGCGCAGGACGAACGGACGACCAAGATCAAGGCGAGCGGCTCCGTCGGCGACCGGACGAGCCTCACTGCCCGACTGGTGCTCGAGCGATACAACCTGGCCGACACGCGGCCGCACGGAGCGGCCCTCGACGCCCGGGTGCGGGCGGAGATGCGGCGGCTGTGGTCGCTGCTTCACCCGGCCGGCCGAGCCGTCGCTTCCCGGCCGGGAGTCTACGGGGCCCCCGTGGTGCCGGCGGGGTCTGCTGGACAGCCTGTCGTGGTGGGGTGATCGGCCGGTCGATTCGGCCGTCGGCAGCCCTCGAGCCGGACGTTTCTACCGCGTCCGGCGGAAAAATGCCCGATTCGGGTTCCCATGGGGACGGGCCGGGATTACAACCTTCCCTAGTTGACTGGTTTTCCATCCCTCGTTTTGAAGGTGAATAGTCGATGCCGTCCCGCGACGAAATTTTTGAGAAGGTGAAGACAGCGCTGGTCGATGCCCTGGGGGTGGATGAGGAGGACGTCTCCCCGGCCGCCACCATGGTGGGCGACCTCGGCGCGGAGTCGATCGACTTCCTCGACATCGTGTTCCGGCTCGAAAAGGCCTTCGGCATCAAGATCTCCCGCGGCGAGTTGTTCCCGGAAGACGTGCTCTCGAGCACCGATTTCGTGACCAACGGCAAGGTCAACGCTGCCGGCATCGCGGCCCTCAAGGCCCGCATGCCCTTCGCGAACCTGGCCAAGTTCGAGGCCAATCCCAGCGTGCAGAACTTTGCCAACACGCTCACGGTGGAAGACATGGTCCGGTACGTCGAGAGCAAGCTGGCGGCCTGACAGCCGGCCGACGTCGCCGCGACCACTCACCGAGGACGGCCCTGCGCCGCACTGCACCCATGCGCTGGTTCTGGATCGATCGCTTTGATGAGTTCGTTCGCGGCAAGCATGCCACGGCCGTGAAGAATGTTTCGCTCGCCGAGGAGCATTTGCACGACCATTTTCCGGGGGCGGCGCTGATGCCGAACTCGCTGATCGTCGAGGGCATGGCCCAGACGGCGGGTCTGCTGGTGGCCGACGCCATCGACTTCAACCGCCGGGTCGTGCTGGCGAAGGTGGCGGCGGCGGAGTTCCATTTCGACGCTGTGCCGGGTGATTCGATCCGCTTCCACGCCGAAGTGCTCGACCTCAAGCCGACGGGGTCGCTGACGAAGGTCCGGAGCACGGTGGGCGACAAGGTGCAGGGCGAGGCCGAACTGTTCTTCGCCCACCTCGAGCCCGGCGAAGGCGTGCCCCAGCTCTTCGAGCCTCACGAACTGCTTCGCTGGCTCGACCAGATGCACATCTACGACATCGGTCGCGACGAGGCCGGCCAGCCGCTGGCACGGCCCGATTGGTGACAGGGGAGGATCGCTGATGGCGGCCGGCAGACGCAGGGTGGTGGTGACGGGCATCGGCTGCATCACGCCGCTGGGCGTTCGCGTGGAGCAGCTGTGGAAGAACCTCGTCGCCGGGGCCTCCGGCGTCGGGCTGACGACCGTCTTCGACGCCTCCAAGTTTCCCACCAAGATCGCCGCCGAGGTCCGCGGCTGGGACATCGCCGACGAGGGGCAGGACGCCAAGCTCTGGCACTTTTGCGGCCGGCACACGCGGTTCGCGGCGGGCGCCGCGCTCCAGGCCATGCACGACGCCGGCCTCCCGCAGGGGCTGCCCGCCGATCCGACGCGGCTCGGCGTGTACCTGGGCAGCGGCGAGGGACAGCAGGACTTCGACTCCTTCACCAGCATGATGATGGCGGCGATCGAGGGCGACACGCTCGACGTCGCCAAGTTCACGAAGCTCGGCCTGGAGACTCTCCATCCGCTCTCCGAGGTGGAGCAGGAGCCCAACATGCCGGCCGGGCATCTGGCCGGCATGTTCGACGCCCAGGGCCCGAATCTGAACTGCCTCACCGCCTGTGCCGCCTCCAGCCAGGCCATCGGTGAGGCGGTGGAGATCGTGCGCCGGGGCGAGGCCGACGTGATGCTCTCCGGCGGCACCCACAGCATGATCCACCCCTTCGGCGTCACCGGCTTCAACCTGCTCACGGCGTTGTCGACGCGGAACGACGAGCCCACGCGGGCCAGCCGGCCGTTCGACAACGACCGCGACGGGTTCGTGCTCGGCGAGGGGGCCGCGATGGTGGTCCTCGAGGAGCTCGAGCACGCGAAGCGGCGGGGGGCGAAGATCCACGGCGAGGTGATCGGCTACGGCTCCACCGCCGACGCCTACCGGATCACCGACACCCATCCGGAGGGCCGCGGCGCCGCCGCTTGCATCACCATGGCGCTGCAGGATGCCGGCCTCGGCATCGACGGCATCGACTACGTGAACGCGCACGGCACGAGCACCGACGTCAACGACAAGGTGGAGACGCTGGCCATCAAGAAGGTGTTCGGCGAGCGGGCCTACAAGATCCCCGTCTCCAGCACGAAGAGCATGATGGGCCATCTGATCGCCGCGGCCGGGGCCACAGAACTGATCGTCTGCCTGCTGGCGATCCGCGACGGGGTCCTGCCGCCGACGATCAATTACGAGACGCCCGACCCGAACTGCGACCTCGACTACGTGCCCAACAAGGCCCGCGAGGGGAAGTGCGACCGCGCCCTCTCCAACAGCTTCGGGTTCGGGGGCCAGAACATCTCGCTCATCGTCAGCCGCTTCCGCGACTGACGATGGCGGGTCCGCACGGCCATCCATGGCCCGTGCGGCCCCTGCTCGGCGGAGGGGCAGCCAAGGTGCCCCTCGCCTCGCGTGGCGGTCGCACCTCCGGGCGACCGCGGCCGCCGCTGGGCGGCGGCCGCGCGGCGGCTCGACGAGGCGTCGATCCGCGGCGCGCGTGGGGCGAGGCACGCTGCGCGGCCTTCGGCCGCTGCGTGCCGTTGATCGCATGGGCGCAGCGTTGACACCTCCGAGTGAGCGGAGGGCAGGGATGCCCGAAGCGAACGTCCGGCGAGAGGGTGTGGGCAGCCCCGAGCGGGCGTCACCAACTCGGTTGAACGCGGTCACTCAACTTGCCCAGATTCGCGGCCGCAGGGTTTCCTCAATCGGCGCGTCCGGCACGACCGATACCAGTGGAGACAGCGGACGACCGCCCGCCGACGTGTGTCGGTGGCCGGCGGCCCGCCCATCGGGAACCCCGCCCATGACCACGCTTCAGCGCAGCTTCGCCTTGGCCGTCGTGGCCGCCGTGATCGGCACGTCGAGTGGCTGCTCGATCATCGACCGCCTCTTCCTGCTCAACGCCGACGGCCCCTACGCCCACCAGGCCCAGCACGTCGGCGGCCGGTATCGCGGCGCCGGCCAGCCCGGCGAGTGCGAGGACGGTTCCTGCCCCACCGGCGCGTGCCAGGAGTGCGAAGGGGGCGCGTGCCACCCGCCGCACGCGGGCCGCTACGGCGGGCTCGCCAAGCACCATCTTTCGCCCGCGGAGAAGGCGGCGGTGGCCGGCTCCGACTACGGCGCCAGCGGTCCCGCCGGGCCGCCCACCGGTGCCGTCGCCTATCCGTACTACACGACCCGCGGCCCGCGTGACTTCCTGGCCAAGAACCCGCCCTCGATCGGGCCCCAGTGAGACTGACGCACAATCTCGTGTGACGCACGCCTCCTGGCGTGCGCATGGGCCCCGGGGTGCGCTTGAGTCGGTTCGCAAGCCTGGAGGCTTGCGCCACGAGGAGCGATGCAGGCTTGGCGTGGCAGGTTGCGCGCCTTGCTGCCGTGGCGTACGCCTCCAGGCGTGCGTATGGGGTCTGGGGTGCGCTTGAGTCGGTTCGCAAGCCTGGTGGCTTGCGCCACGAGGAGCCATGCAGGCTTGGCGTGGCAGGTTGGGCGGCTTGCTGCCGTGGCGTACGCCTCCAGGCGTGCGCATGGGCCCCGGGGTGCGCTTGAGTCGGTTCGCAAGCCTGGAGGCTTGCGCCACGAGGGGGCGGTGGTCGCGGCCCGCCGGCAGCGTTAGGCTGTGCGGCCTGACCGCCACGCGTCCTTTTTGGAGTCGCTATCCATGGGTTCATCCTCGTCCGGCGGCCTGACCGCCTCGGGCCGTCTCTCCGTGACGGGCTGGCTCGTCTGCGCGATCGCCGCCATCGGCTTCGCGTTCGACATCTACGAACTGCTGATGCTGCCGCTGGTGATCAAGCCGGCACTGGCCGCGCTCGGCGGATCGACGCCCGCAGGCGTGCCCCTGCTCGTGCCGGGGTCGCCCGAGTATGCGAAGTGGGCGCGGGCACTGTTCTTCGTGCCGGCGATCGCCGGCGGCGTGTTCGGCCTGCTCGGCGGGTATCTCACCGACCTCCTCGGACGGCGCCGGGTGCTGACGTTCAGCATCCTGCTCTACGCCTTCGCGGCGCTGGCCGCCGGTTTCGCCACCTCGCTGCCACAGCTGCTCTTCTTCCGCTGTCTGGTGTTCATCGGCGTGTGCGTGGAGTTCGTCGCGGCGGTCGCCTGGCTGGCAGAGCTCTTCCCGGATCCCCAGCAGCGGGAGCGGGTGCTCGGCTGGACGCAGGCGTTCTCGTCGCTCGGCGGCCTGCTCGTGGGGGCGGCCAACGTGCTCGCCGCCCGCTTCGCCGACATGTTGCCGATGATCCACGGCGACCACGAGGCCTGGCGGTACACCTTGATCTCCGGCGTGATTCCCGCCCTGCCGCTGATCCTGATCCGGCCCTTCCTGCCTGAGAGCCCCGTGTGGGCCGAGAAGAAGGCCGCCGGCACGCTGCGGCGGCCGAGCATCCGCGCCCTGTTCAGTCCGGAGCTCGTGCGGGCGACCGTGGTGACGACGCTCGTGTTCGCCGCCAGCTACGGCATCGCGTTCGGCGCCATCCAGCAGCTGCCGCAGATCCTCGGCGCCCAGCTGCTGCCGGCCGACAAGGGCGGCCCCAAGGGGCATGCCGCGGTGATCGAGACTGCGAAGCAGGCGCAGGCCGAGGCCGTCGCCGCTGCCCAGGAGGCGGGCCGGGAACTGCCGCCGGCCCGGCTCAAGGCGATCGCCGGCAACGCCTCCGACGAGGCCGTGGCGCGGGTGACGATCTTTCAGGAGATCGGCGGCCTGGTGGGCCGCGTGCTGTTGGCGTTCGCAGCCGTGCGGGTCGCCAGCCGGCGCACCCTGCTGCGGCTCTTCCAGTGGCCGGCGCTGCTGGTGGTGCCGGCGCTGTTCTGGTGGATCTCCACGCAGCTCGGCGACGCGGCGTCGCTCCCGTGGATCAAGGCCGGGATCTTCGTGGCAGGCCTGCTCACCGTGGCCCAGTTCTCCTTCTGGGGCAACTACATTCCGCTGGTCTTCCCCACGCACCTCCGCGGCACGGGCGAGAGCTTCGCGGCCAACATCGGCGGCCGGGTGCTGGGGACGGCGGCGGCCTGGCTCACGCTCACGTTTGCCGCGGCCACGCCCCCCGATCCGGTCCGCATTGCGCTGGTCGGTGCGGCGGTCGCGGGCGGCTATGCCCTCGTGGGGGCGATCCTCACCCGCTGGCTGCCCGAGCCGGGGGCGTCGGTCGAGCATTGACTCGTTTCGCCGCCCGAGCCGTCAGTCGACGAGCGTGCGCGGCGCCTTCGGGGCGTCGTCGGGGAGCGTGGGCACCGTCCAGATCACGTACAGGCCCACGGCCACCGCGGCGAGAAACACGGAGCGCAGGGTCCAGTGCAGGCTGTTGAGCAGGAGGCTCACGGCCACCACGGCCAGCACCATCGCCAACGCCCGATACTTCAGCCCCCGGCGGATGCCGTGATAGTGCTGCCAGTCGTCGAGCGTGGGCCCGAAGGTCTTGGAACGATGCAGCCAGGCGTGAATGCGAGGTGACCCGCGATAAAAGCACCAGCTCGCGGCCAGGACGAACGGCGTGCAGGGAATCATCGGCAGCACCGCCCCGATCACCGCCAGGCCGAGGCAGGCCCAGCCACCCGCGACGTAGAGGAAGCTCCTCAGCGGGTCGGTGACGGGGCGGAGATACCCGGCCGGCGACGAGTCGGGAGCACGGTAGGGATTCGGTTCCATGGCACGGGAGCCGGGGGCGGCATGCGGGCGACCGCAGGGATTCTACCAGCGCCCGTTTTGCCGTATGCTCTCGGCGGCCGCGGATCGCGCGGCCCCCGCCTGATCCTGCTCCCGGAGAACCGCTTCCCATGCCGCTCGTCCCGATGCGCATCCTGCTCGACCATGCCGCCGAACACGGCTACGGCCTCGCGGCGTTCAACGTCAACAACATGGAGCAGATCCAGTCGATCATGGAGGCGGCGAAGGAGACCGACTCGCCCGTCATCGTCCAGGCCTCGCGGGGCGCCCGCAGCTACAGCCAGGACAACTACCTCCGCCACCTGATGCTCGCGGCGGCCGAGCTCTATCCGGCGATCCCGATCGCGATGCATCAGGATCACGGCAACTCGCCGGCCACCTGCCAGAGCGCCATCGACCACGGCTTCACGAGCGTGATGATGGACGGCTCGCTGAAGGAGGACGGCAAGACGCCCGCCGACTTCGACTACAACGCCAAGGTCACGAAGGACGTGGTCACGCTCGCCCACCGGCAGGGCGTGTCGGTCGAGGGCGAGCTGGGCTGCCTGGGGTCGCTGGAGAGCGGCGAGGGCGAGGCCGAGGACGGCCACGGTGCCAGCGGCAAGCTCTCCCACGACCAGCTGCTGACCGATCCGGACGAGGCGGCCCGGTTCGTCGCGGCCACGGGCGTCGACGCGCTGGCCGTGGCGATCGGCACGAGCCACGGCGCCTACAAGTTCACCCGCAAGCCCGACGGCGACGTGCTCGCCATGAAGCGGATCGAGGAGATCCACGCCAAGCTTCCCAACTGCCACCTCGTGATGCACGGCTCGTCGAGCGTGCCGCAGGAACTGCAGGACATCATCAACACGTATGGCGGCAAGATGCCGCAGACCTGGGGAGTGCCCGTCGAGGAGATCCAGAAGGGCATCAAGCACGGCGTGCGGAAGATCAATGTCGACACCGACTGCCGGATGGCGATCACCGGCGCGATCCGCAAGGTGCTCGCCGAGGCGCCCGAGAAGTTCGACCCGCGCGACTACCTCAAGCCCTCCCGCGAAGCGATGAAGAAGGTGTGCGCGGAGCGGATGGTGCAGTTCGGCCAGGCCGGCAACGCCGGCAAGGTGAAGTGCATCACGCTCGCCGAGATGGCCGCCCGCTACGGCCGGAGCTGACGCCGGACCGCGGAAAAATCCGCGTTGCGACGCTTGCCCAGTCGGCCTATAGTCCCGCCCCCGCGGCGCGGATTGCGCGGCCCGACACCCCGGCGGTTGGTGAGCGATGCAAGCGATGAGCGACGGCGACGTGCTGAATCACGGCCGGGAGGTCCTCCGCGCCGAGGCCGAGGCAGTGATGCGGGCGGCCGAGGCGCTCGATGCCAGTTTTTCCCGCGCGGTGCGACTGGTCGAAAGCTGCACCGGCAGCGTGGTCGTGACCGGCATCGGCAAGGCCGGCCTCGTGGCCCGCAAGATCTCGGCCACGCTCGCCTCCACCGGCACCCCGAGCCACTTCCTCCACCCGGCCGAGGCGCTGCATGGGGACCTCGGCGCCCTGCGCCGCGACGACGTCGTGCTCGCCCTGTCGCAGTCGGGGGAGACGGAGGAGATCACGCGGCTTCTGCCCCACGTCGCCGCCCGCGGCATCCGCATCGTGGCGCTCACCGGCCGGCCCGAAAGCACGCTCGGCCGCGCCGCTGACGTGGTGGTGGCCACGGGGCCGGTCCGCGAGGCCGGCACGCTCGGCCTCGCCCCGAGCACGAGCACGTCGCTGATGCTCGCCCTCGGGGACGCCTTGGCGCTGGTGACCAGCAGCCTCCGCCAGTTCACGCCCGAGGACTTCGCCGCCCGGCATCCCGGCGGCAGCCTGGGCCGGCAACTGATGCTCGTGGAGGACGCGATGCGGCCCCTGCGGGAGTGTCGCGTGGCCGCGCCCGAAGACTCCGTCCGCGCGGTCTTCGCCCGGCCGCTGCCGGCCCGCCGCACCGGCGCGGTGATGATCATCGACGGGGCCGGCGTGCTGGCCGGGCTCTTCACCGATAGCGACCTGGCCCGGCTCTTCGAGCGGCGGGCCGACGCCGCGCTCGACGAGCCGATCGGCCGCGTCATGACCGCGCGGCCCACGACCGTGACCGTCGGCACGCGGCTTCGGGACGCCGTCGCGGTGCTCGAGTCCCGACGGTTGAGCGAGTTGCCCGTGCTCGGCGACGACGGCCGGCCCCGGGGCCTGCTCGACATCGTCGATCTCGTCGGGCTCGTGCCCCCGGAGGCCGTGTCCACGCCTCGCATCGGCACCGTCGCCGCCTGAGCCAACTCCCGCCATGCCTGAACCAGCCGACCTCGACAGCCGCCTCGCCCGCGTGCAGCTCCTGCTGCTCGACGTGGACGGCGTCCTCACCGACGGCGGCGTGACCTGGAGCAACGACGGCGTCGAGCAGAAGACGTTCAACATCCGCGACGGGCTGGGACTGCGGCTCTGGCAGCGGGCCGGCTGCCGGGCCGGGATCGTGACCGGCCGCTCGAGCCGGATCGTGCAGGTGCGGGCGGAAGAACTCGGCATCGGCATCGTCCGGCAGGGGGTCGAGGACAAGCTCGAGGTCGCCGCCGCGATCGTGGCGGAATGCGGGCTCGCGTGGGAACAGACCGCGTTCATCGGCGACGACCTGCCCGACCTGCCCGTGGTGCTCCGCTGCGGCGTCGGCGCCGCCGTGGCCGACGCCTGCCCGGAACTGATCGCGGCCGCGGATCTCGTCACCCGGCTGCCCGGCGGCCGCGGGGCGGTGCGGGAGCTGATCGAGCGGCTGCTCGGTGCCCGGGGCGGCTGGCCGCCGATCGTGGCCCGCTACGCCCCGGCCCGCTCCTGACCGCCGTCACCGGGATCACGGGTTGACCCATGGAACATCGCCTGGGACGCACGCTGCGGGTGTTCCTCGTCGTGCTCGCGACGGCCGGCTTCTACCGGCTGGCCGTCGTGCCCTGGGTCGAGCCGAAGGTCCGGGACGCGGCTGCCGCCCTGGAGATGACGCCCGAGGAGGCGGCGGCCATCCGGGCCCGCGCCGACCGGCGGCTGGCGGCGCTGGGCGACGTGTTCCCGCCCGGCGCCTGGGAGCGTGAGGATCCGATCATGCTGGAGAGCCGCCAGATGCGGCTGCTCTTCAAGGACTACCACTCGCTGCCCGACGGTCGGGTGCACCTCGTGCCCTGCACGCTCGTCGTGCTCCCCGACCGCAATCGCCTGGCCGGCGGCGCAGGGACGGGCCGCACGATCGTGCTGCGGGCGCCGCAGGGGGCGGCACTGGCGTTCGACGAGCCGCTCGACCTCAAGCAGGGCCGGCTCGCAAAGCTGATCGGCGGCAGCCTGCGCGGCCAGGTGACGATCCGGGGCACGCCCACGGCGCCGGGTGCCGAGGACGACATCGAGATCGTCACCCGCGACGTCGAGCTCGACGAACTGGAGGTGCGGACGAGCGAGATGGTGCAGTTTCGCTACGGCCGGTCGAGCGGCAGCGGCCGTGCGCTCGTCGCCCGGCTCCGGCCCCGCCAGGCGAATCCGGACGGCAAGTCCGGCGATCACGGTCCGAACATCGGCGGCGTGGACTCGATCCGCATCGACCGCGACGTGCGGATGCGGCTCGAGGGGCTGGCCGGCGGGCTGCTGCCAGGCCGGCGGGACGAGCCCCAGCCGCCGGCGGGCGAGCCGGCCGCGGCGGCCGCGGGGCCGCCGCCGGTGCACGTGAGTTGCCGCGGCAGCATGTGCCTCAACGTCGCCGCCAACGTGATCACGCTCGAGGATCGCGTGGACGTCGTGCGGGCGGCACCGGACGGGGCGACCGACCAGCTCGCCTGCGACCTGCTGGCCATCCTCCTCGCGCGGCGCGAGTCCGGCGGCGCGGCGCCGGCGCCCGGGGCCGGCCGGGGTGGCCTCGAGCCGGTCGAGATCCAGGCCAAGGGCCGTCCTGTCGTGGCCAAGAGCAGCGGTGCGGGGCTCGAGGCCCGCGCCGAGCGACTGGGCTACGAGATCGCGACGCGGCGCATCCTCCTCGACGGCGAGCAGCCGGTGTCGCTCGTCGCCAAGGGCACCGAAATGGAGGCCCGGAAGATCGACTACTGTCCCGGTCCTCCGGGTGATCCGGGAGCGCTGATGGCCGTCGGTCCCGGCTGGATCAAGGCGCACAGCGACAAGTCGCCTCCGGCGCAGGCCTCGTGGCAGCAGTGGCTGCGGATGCGGCCCGACGGCGCGGGGCACGTGGTTTCCATCTCCGGGAATGCCACGGTGGCGGTCGAGACTCGCGGACGGTTGAACAGTGCGGAGATGCACCTCTGGCTCGACGTGGTGAAGGACGCCGCGGCCCCGCCGCAGCCGGCCGCCTCCGCGGGTCCCGATCTGTCCCGCGTGCGGCCGTCCCGGATGCTCGCCCGGGGCCTCGTGGAGGCCGATGCGCCGCAGGTCGCGGCCCGCACGGATCGCCTCGAGCTGTGGTTCCGCACCGAGCCCGCGGCCGCACCGCCCGACACGCCCGGCCCGGCACCGGCCAGCGCCGGCGCAGCCCCCGGGCCGATCACGCCCGCCGCGCCGGTCGCGCAGCCCGCCGCGCCGGATCGCAAACTCGCCGTCCAGGCCGGGCTGGTCCGCGGCCTCGTCGTGATGTCGGCCGCGGGCAGCCGCCTCGAGGACATGTCGATGGAAGGACAGGTGCGCCTCGTGGAGCAGCCGGCCGCGGGCGCCGCCGCCGAGCCGGGTGTCGAGATTGTCGGAGACCAGCTGCAACTCTCCCGCGCGGAGCGGTTCGATGCGCGGGCGGTGGTGTCGGGCCGCCCCGCGAAGGTGCGCGGCAGGGGGCTCGACCTGGAGGGACCGCTCGTCGAGTTCGACCGCGGTCGCAACCGGCTGACCGTCGACGGTGCCGGCAAACTCGCGCTGCCCCTGGCGAACGGCGGCAGCGGCCTGGAGGCGTTTGGCATCGCCGGCCCGACGCGGCCGGTGGCCGGACCGCCGGGGCGACTCGACGTCACCTGGCAGGGCCGGCTCGACTTCGACGGGCTCACGGCGCGGTTCGTGGATCAGGTCGTCGCCAAGACGGACGCCACGACGGTGCAGGCGGGCTCGCTCGACGTCGTGTTCGACAAGCCCTTCCAGTTCGGGACCGCTCCGCGCGGCGGGCCGCAGCCCGACGTGGTCCGGGTCGCCTGCGGAAGCAAGGTGCGAATCGAGAGCCGCGCGACGCAGGCGGACGGCGGCAAGTCGATCGAGCAGTTGTTCGTCCGCGACCTCGTCGTCGACCGCGTCACGGGCGACGTGACGGGGACCGGTCCCGGTCGCCTCACCAGCACCCGCCTTGGTCAGCCGGCCGCCATGAGCCTGCCTGGCGGGCCGAGCGGCGCCGGCGTGCCGGCGCAGCCGGTGGCGGCTCCGCGCCGCGCCGATCAGCTCAACTACCTCGGCGTCGACTTCCAGCGCGGCATGCGCGGCAACCTCAATCGCCGCGTGATGGAGTTCCACCAGCGGGTGGAGGCGATCCACGGCCCGGTCGCCGACTGGGCCGACACGCTCGATCCGCACGCCCCCGGCGGCCTGGCCGCGGGCGTCGTGCGGATCGCCAGCGACGTGCTCTCGGTGGGGCAGACGCCGCCCCTGCCCGGGCAGGCCCGGGCGACGATCGAGCTCGGTGCCGGCGGCAACGTGCTCGTCGAAGGGGAGTCGTTCACGGCCCGCAGCGCCCGGCTGACCTGGAGCGAGGCGAAGGAGCTGCTCGTCTTCGAAGGAGACGGCCGGGCCGACGCGCAGCTGTTCCGCCAGCTCAAGGCCGGCGCCCAGCCCGACTCGATGGCCTCCGAGAGGATCTTGTATTGGATCCGGCAGAATCGCGTCGACGTGGAGGGCGTTCGCTACCTCGATCTCGATCGTCTCCCCGGCGGTACGCCAGGCAGGGGGCTGCCGGGTGGCGGTGGACCCGCGCCGCTGGCGCCCCGGCCGTTGCCCGGCACGTGAGTTGTTGCGGACACGTTGCGTTGGGCCTTGCGGCATGGACGACGGGTTGGTTTTCGTGCCCGGTGTCCCCGGGCTTCCGCCCGGGGCTTTTTGGGCCACGCGCGTCATGCACACAAAAAGCCCCCTGCGGCAGCCGGAGGGATGATGTACGCGAACCTACGGCATCGTGCCGCAGTTCGCTTGGCGGGCCTCAGCCCGCTGGCAATCGACCCGGCCCTCCGGGCCTGGCGCTCACACAAAAAGCCCCCGGCGGAAGCCGGGGGACACCGGGTGGCATGCCTTCCCGGGTGCCATGCGATACGGGTTCGAACCTGGGAGTCGCGTGCGGCAACGTCAGCCGCCTGGCAGGCGGCGGGATTCCTGCTCGAGCGCGGCCAGCACGAATCGCATGGCTTCCACGGAGGCCGCGGCGACGAAGTCGGCGCGGGGTTCGAGCAGGGCGGTATGCGGGATGCCGAGAGCCACGAGCTTGCCGTGGAGCCGGTCGGCGCCGTCGTGCCAGTGCGGATCGGCCGGATCGCTGGCGAAGAACTGGTGCCGCGGCCAGTTGAGCGGATGCACGTGGAGGATCGCCGTGTCCTGGCGGGCCCGCTCGACGTCGCCGAAGGCTTCCCACAGGGTGTCGAAGAGTTCACCGTCGGCCCGCTCGGCCGCCTCGCGCATCCCGCGATGGAAGTCGATCGCGGGGGCGATCGCGGCCGCCACCGGAAACACAGCCGGATGCCGGTAGGACAGCCGCAACGCCCCCTGGCCGCCCATGCCGATGCCCGTGAGGGCGATGCCTGGTGACCGCACACCGAGCCGCCGTTCGATCTCCGGCCGCAGCCGGTCGACGATGAATCGCTCCGGCGTCAGGGCCGCGTCGAAGCCGGGCATCGGTCGATCGAGCCACCAGCAGCGGCCGGCCCGCGGCGCGATCACTGGCAGCCGGGCCGCCTCGATGGCGGCTCGCAGCGGTGGGCACGCCTGCGGCGACTCACCGTGGAGGTCGTGCAGGAAGACGAGCGCTCGGCCGGAGAGGGGATCGGGCGGGGCGAAGACTTCACATTCCCGGCCGGCGATCGCGACGGTTGACCAGTGGGGCGCAGGGGCGGGCATGGAATGGCGGGACAGGCGTAGGAGCTGACCGCCTGTATGGTACCCGCCGCCGGGCCCACGCGACCGGGGGCCAACGGCGTCGTCGAGCGACCGGTGGCTACGGCTTCGGACGCCGAAAAATCCACAAGTTCATGTTGCCGTCCGAGTAAAAACCTTGTGGATACTTGCGGGATTCGGGCGGATCGGAGTCTCGCCAGCCACTTTCTGCGAAGCACAACTGCACCGTATCTTCGTCCAGGAACTCGACCACGCCGGGCACGAATCCATCGCGGGGCGTCGGTGTAGCGCCTGTGCCCGGCGGCGGCACGTTGATGTTGAACTTGATCCGGGTCGGCCGCGTCGAATGATCGACCGTGTAGCCGCCGCCAAAATTTACCCCCTGCTTGGTCGGCTTCCAGGCGAACGAGTCAGCCTCGAAGGCCGCGACGCTGGTACTGCGTCCCCGGCCAAACTTGTCGTTGGCGTCGTCGAGGACCGTGAGCAGTTGCCATTCGCCCACGAGGTCCGGCTTGGCGGGTGGGTTTCCGAGCGGCTGGCGCGACAGCAACAGGTAGGCCTGTTCGGCCCCCCCGTTAAAGATGGTCGGGCGGCCCTTTTCGAAGTTTTTTCGTCGCCACGAGATCTTGAGAATGTCCTTGTCGAACAACGTGGCGATTCCCGGCAGCGTGGCGGCCTCCGGGGTTCCGCCCTCCGGCGTCAGGTCAACCTCCCACTGCGGGCTCGCGACCTGCTTCCAAGTGCAGGCAGCCGCGAATAGCGGCTTCCCGTCGGCGGCACTCCACTGCAACTGCTTGTCGCTGATCGTCACCACCGATCTCTTGTACTCCGGCCGATCGAGCAGATTCTTGTCTGCCTCGTGGCCCAGGAGCACGTGCCATTTTCCTTCGATCGACGGCCATTCCTCCTCTGCCGTGGGCGGCGTCGACTTCCCCGGTTTCTGCGCCATCACTGGGACGGCGGTGCCGCACGCCATCGCCAAACCGCACACCAAAAACATGAAGCCCGTTCGAATCATGGTCGCATCACTTCCTTGAGAGGGGCTCGATTGGGTCCGTCGCCGCGATGAAACAACAGCCACAGAAACGGTCCTTGCGTCGCTCATTGAATCTCCGCTGCGAGTGGTCGTCCGGATCTTCGCATGCACGGTCCCAAGGCAACCTACTTCACTGCGAAAGTCGCGTCAATCAGCCGGGCCAGCGGCGTTCGCCCTGGCGTCGTGCCCCCCCGGCATCCCGATGGAGGAGACGGATTCTCCCGCTGGCCGGCGAACACGACACCGTGCCGACGTGGCTGGCCGGCTGGCCAGCGCCGAGAAGGATGAACGTGTGGTCGAGGAGGGTTCCACCCGAGGCGATGACGTCGGGATTCGTCTCCCCTGATGCCCGCCGCCGGCGGCGGCGCGGCAGCCGATGGTCGGGTATCCTGCGGCCGCCGCCGCGGCATGGGGTTTCGGCGGCGGCTTTCCCGTTCGTGGGGCCGACATCGTGGACGTTCTGCTCTCCGCCGCGGATCTGGCTGCCGGTATCGAGCGACTCGCCGCCGCCGTCCGTCAGGAGATCGGCCGCCGTCCGCTGACGGTGGTCGGCGTGCTGACGGGCGGTCTCGTGCTGGTCTCGGACTTGATCCGCAGGCTGGAGGGCCCGGTTCAGGTCAGCATGGTCTGGGCCAGCAGCTACCGCGGCACGGCAACCGCGCCCGGCACCCTCGAACTCCGCCTCGACCTCCTGCCCGACCTCGCCGGTCAGGAGGTGCTGCTCGTCGACGACATCTTCGACACGGGGCGGACGCTCGAGGCCCTGGTGCGGGAGCTCCGCCGCCGGGGCGCCGCCCGCGTGCGGTCGCTCGTTCTCCTGCGGAAGGCCGGTCGTGCGGAAGTCGCCATGCAGCCCGACTTCGTCGGTTTCGACATTCCCGATGCGTTCGTGGTCGGGTATGGTCTCGACTTCGACGGCGCCTGGCGGCACCTGCCCTACCTCGCGGCCCTCGATTCCGCCGACATCGCCGCCGCCCGTGCCGGGCAACGATCGCACGATGCCGAACCTGCACTGCACGACGATTCTGTTGGTCACTCGCGGGCTTGATCCGGTCGGCACCGGCAGGCAGATCGAACTGGTCGCCGCGGGGCTGCAGGCCGCGGGCTGGGACATTCACGTGGCGCTGACGACGAGGGGCGGCAGCCTTGCCGAGCGGCTGGCCGCGGCCGGCTGCTCGGTGCATCGGGTGGGTCGCCGCCCGGTCGTCGATCCGGCTGTCGCCGGCGCCTTGGCGGCACTCGTCGCCCGGCTGCGGCCGGCCGTCGTGACCGCCTGGGGGAGGTCGCAGATCGCGACCATGCCGGCGGTCCGGCTCGTCGCGCCGGCGGTGCGGCTGGTGGGCTGGCTGGCACGGCCGGCGGGCGGCGGCCTCGTCGTAGCCGGCCTGCGGCGGCTCGATCGCGTGGTCGCCGCATCACTCGGGGCGGCCGAATCGTGCCGTCGGTTCGGGGTCGCCGTCGGGCGGATCGAGCACATCGCTCCCGGCATCGCGCCGCCGTCGGGCCGCGGGCTGTCGCGGGGGGCGATCGCCGCCGCACTGGGACTCGATCCGGCGCGGCAGTGGACGCTGTGCGTGGCACCGCTGGAGGCGGACACGCGACTGGAGCGGCTGGTGTGGGCCATGGATCAGCTCGGCGTGGTCCGCAAGGATCTCCAGCATGTGCTCGTCGGGGCCGGGCCGATGCACGCCCGCGTGCATCGGCGGGCCCGCGTGCACGAGGTCGCCGAAAGGCTCGTCGTCGTGCCGCACTGCGGCCTGCTGCCCGAACTGTTCGGGCAGGTGCGGCTCGTGTGGCAGTCGGGCACGGTGGCGTTGGGAGGCGCGGTGCTCGACGCCATGGCCGCCGACGTGCCGGTCGTCGCCGTCGCGAGCGACGCGGCCCGCCAGCTCATCGTCGATGGCGAGACCGGCTGGATCGCACCGCCGCTGCCGGAGAGCGAGTTTCCGCGGCGGGCCTTCAAGATCCTGGAGGAGGAGTCGCAGGCCGCCCGCATGGCGGCGGCCGGAGCGGCGCGGGCGGCGGCATGCTTTCCCGCCGCGGCGTCAGTCGCCGCCCACGTCGCCCTGCACGAGCGGCTCGCCGGCTGACGGCTCGACGAGCATTTCGATATCGTCGAGCGGCGGGATCGCGACATTCCCGCCGGCAAGGAGCGCCGCCACGGTTGCCGGTGAGGCCGCCTTGAGGTTGGGCAGCGAAACGGAACCGGAGCTCCGGGCCAGCGTGTCGGCGATGGCGACCGCATCGGTGGCGTCGAGCCGCAGGACTTTGGGCAGCGACAGGAGGCGGATTTTTGCGGTCAGGAGCCGCGCGAGTTCGACGGAGTCGAGGGCGGCAGACTGCGCGAGCGTGTAGAGGTCGATCTCGCCATCGTGCCCCGCGAGCGCCCGGGCGGCGTTGGGGCCGAGCGTGGTCAGGCCCGAGAGCACGAGCCCGCCACGGTGCATCGCCAACGCCTCGGCGGCAGCCGCCGAGAGCGAGGCGACGCTCGGCAGGCAGAGCACGCCACGGTGCAGGGCGAATGCGGCGGCGACATCGGCGGTGAGCAGATGGATGCCCGGCAGCGACAGCGTGCTCTGGTGGGCGGCCAGGGCCGCAGCGACGCCGGGCGGCAGCACGGACAGGCCCGGCAGCGTGAGCGTGCCGTCGTGGGTGGCCAGGGCGGCCGCCGCCTCGATGGACAGCGTGCCGAGGCCGTCGAGTGTCAGCGGCCCGGCATGGCGGGCGAGCGCGGCGGCCGTGTCGGCGGGGAGTTCCGCGAGCCGCGGCAGGATGAGCGTGCCGCGGTGGGCGGCGAGGGCTTCCGCGATGTCGGCCGGAAGACGAGTCAGCCCTGCCAGCGTGAGGCTCGTGCCCCGATGGCTGGCGATGGCGCGGGCGGTCGCTACGGACACCGCCGGGAGTCCCGGCAGCGAAAGTCGGCCGGCCTGCCGGGCCAGCGCCCGCGCGACCTCGGGAGTGAGTTCCGTGAGTCCCGACAGGCAGAGATGGCCGGAGTGTCGTGCGAGGGCGGTGGCGACGTCGGTCGTGAGCGAGGAGAGCCCGCACAACGACAGGTAGCCACGGTGCGGCGCGAGCGCCGCGGCCGCCTCAGGAGTGAGCGACGTCACGCCCGGCAGGTCGAGGTCGCCGGTGCGGTACGCCAACGCGCGGGCCGTTTCGGGCGTGAGCGTTTCCACGGCCGGCAGCGACAGGCGGTAGAAGCCGGTCGGCTTCGCCAAAGCCGCGGCGATGTCGGGCGTCAGGACGGTCAGATTCGGCAGGCAGACGTCGAATCCCTGGCGGCCGTGAACGAGTTCTTGGGCCTCGGCGACGGTGAGGCTGGTGCGAAAGGCCAGGCCCGCGGCGGGATCGGCAGCCCGGGCGGCACCCGTCGCGAGCGCGACGCAGAGAATGATCGCGACGGCGGCCCGACTAAGGGACGAGCGTGTCATGGTTTGTCCAGCCGGGATGCGAGACGAACGGCGGTACTATACCATACGCGCGGCAAGCGTGCCGCCGGCGGTGGCCGTACGGATCTGGCCATCCTCGGCCACGAGGACGCCTGCCTTGAAAACCTTCGCCGGCACGGAAAACATCGTCGCCAGGTCGCGAGCGGGTCGATAAAAAGTGATGTCGGCGTCGGCCCCGGGGCCGAGGTGCCCCTTGGCCGTCAGGCCGGCGATCCGGGCGGGGGCCGCCCGGGTGACGATGCACAGCTCCTGAAGCGAGTATTCGCGGGTGATGTCCTGCAGGGGGCTGCGGCGGCGGACCGCGGCCGGCAGCCGCGCGAACGCCGCGCGGCGGAAGGCCGCGTCGCCCAGCAGCTGCATGAGGTGCGGGTAGGCGGTGAAGTGGGCACCGTTGGGATGGTCGGTCGAGAGCGCCACCCGCCACGGATCGGCCGCCCGCAAAAACCATTCCAGGCCGATCGCCCACTGCCAGGCGTGGATGACGCTCGTCTCCTTGTAGGCGATCGGCAGGACGCCGCAGCCGCCCTCGAGGTGCAGGTCGTGGGCCATCCACGGCATGCCCGTGGCGTGGGCCAGATGCTCGGCCGCGGCCGCGTCGCCTGTCATCGCCACCGTGTCGCCGAAGAGGATCTGGCCGACGTCGAGCGTGAGCGTGTCGTGGGCGTTGAAGAACTCGACGAGCGGGGCGACACCTGAGCCGAACGAGCCCTCGTCGAGGTCGCCGCCGGAATAGCTGTGGAACTGCACGTGGGCCAGGTGGGCACGGCGACCGGCGAGCGTGCGCATCGTTTCGAGCATCGTCCGCCAGTTGCCGGGGAGGCCGAGGTTCGCGGTGTGCACGTGGAGCGGGTGCGGCAGGCCGAGCGACTCGACCGCGGCCGCGAGCCTCTCGAGCACGAGGCGGGGCGTGAGGGCCGGGCGGTCGGGAAGGGGCGTATCGAGGTCGTGGTGGTCGCCGCGGCGGCCGTGCTTCCAGAAGGCGGGCCCGCCCGGGTTGGCGATCTTCACCGCCCAGCCGCGGCCGCGGGCGACGGCATCACCCACGAGCCGCGCGGTCTCCTGCGCGTCGTCGCGGGCCAGCGCGTCGAGCACGGTCGCATCGTCGCCGGCCAGCAGATAGATGCCCTTGTCGAGGATCGGCAACTCGGTGAGCTCGCGGTGGGCGATGTCGGCGGCGGCCAGTGCGATCGCGGCGTCGAACACGGTCGTGTAGCCAAGCGCGGCATAGGCGGCGCCGGTGGCGTGGATCGTGGGCACGGCGGCCGGCCCGGGCCGGCGCTGCCGGGCGAGGTGGGGCGCGATCTGCCGGCCGGCGTTCACCTTGGGCCCGGCCACGTGGCTGTGCAGGTCGACGCCGCCGGGCATCACGACGAGTCCCGTGGCGTCGATGCGGGCGAAGTCCCGCGGGTCGCCCGGCGGGGCGACGATCTTCCCGCCGTCGACCCAGATGTCGTCCACGACGCCGTCGCGGCCGTGCGCCGGGTCGTGGATTCTGCCGCCCGTGAGCACGAAGCGGCCGGCGGCGGAGGGATTCGCGGTCATGGTCGGCCTTCCGCGGCGCGTGCCGCCCGCACGGCGGCGAGGAGGCGGGGCAGTGATTGGTCATCCGCGCGGATGACCGTGAGCGCCTGACCCTGGGCCGCGATCGCCGCCTCGACCGCGTCGGGCAGCGGGCCGGCGGCCACGACGGCATCGACCTCGCCGCGGGCAATGAGCCGCAACGCATCGCATTCGGACGGCAGGAAGACCGCGCCATCCCGATCGGCCCGGGCGATGGCGCCGGCGGCGCCGTACCGCCAGGTGCAGACGGCCGCTCCCGCGCCAACGGACTCGAGCGGCACCTCGAAGGCGGGCTTCGCATGCGCGAGCGTCCGCACGAGGCCGGCGAGGCTCCAGGGCTCGAGGCCCGTCGGGTCGTCGTGGCAGGTGACGAAGGCGACGCAGCCGGCGTCGTCGAGGGCCGTGCGGAGGGTATCGCATGCGGCGGCCAGCGGCGCTGGCGCCGGGCAGGCGATACCAGCCTCGGCAGCATGGAGGAGTCGAGCGAGATCGAAGGCGTCGTCGCGCGGGACGGCGACGTGGCCTTCCGGCGCCGCGGCCGTCGGCCCGACGACCAGCACCCGCCGCCGCCGACCGGCCGCGGTCGCCTGCGTGACGAACGCGGCCACCCGCTCGGGCCCGCAGAACCAGCAGACGACGAGGTCGGCGCGATCGCGGAGTTCCGCGGGGTCGGCGGTGACGGCGCCGATCCGCGCGATCGTCGGCCCCGCGACCTGGGCGCAGTCCATGCCGCCGGGATCGACGGCGGCACCGAGCGCCTCGGCGAGGTCGCAGGCCATCGCGGCCGTCTCGACCGGCGCCGCCGCGAAGCCGGTGACGAGCACCCGGCGGGCGGCGCCGAGCGCCGCCGCGTGTTCCTCGTGCCGTGCCGCTCCCCCGGTTGTGGTCACGGCTTCGGCACGACCCAGATGTTGCGGTACCGGACCGGGTTGCCGTGGTTCTGGAGGTGCAGTGGCCCGGTGGGCCGCTCCTTCTTCAGCGTGCCGCCGGGCGTGAGCGTGGCGACCTCCACGTCGTCGTGGATCACGATGCCGTTGTGGCGGACGGTGATCCGGGCGTTCTTCACCTTCTTGCCCCCCTCGAACCGCGGCGCGGTCACGTCCACGTCGTAGGTCTGCCAGGCCAGCGGCGGCAGGCACATGTTCACCTTGGGCGGTGCGGCCTTGTAGATGCCGCCGCACTCGTTGTCCTTCCCCTCGAGGCCGAAGCTGTCGAGCATCTGCACCTCGTAGGAGCCGTTGAAGTACGCGCCGCTGTTGCCGCGGCCCTGGCCGCGGTCGAGCGGCTGGTAGGGGAGGCGGAACTCGACGTGCCAGTGGGCGTCGCCGAACTCGCCCTTCGTGGTCACGCCCTCCATGAGCAGGCCGTCGTCGGTGAGCCGGGCGCCCGCGAGCGTGGCCGCCTCGTCCGCGGGCCCGGCGCCGTCGCAGATCACGACCGCCCCCGCGGGCGGCTTCGCCCCGAGCGTGGGGCTCGCGCGGTCCACCTTGGGGAACTTCGCGACGACCGTGCCGTCCTCGGCGACCGCCACGACGGCCCCGTCCCGGATCTCGCCGCGTCGCTTCTGGCCGGTCCAGTCGACGCCCTCGAGCACGACGACCACGTCCTTGCCCGTGCCCTGCCGCGTACCGGTGCCCCGCATCTTCTCCGGCGGCGTCCAGCCGGCGCCGGGCAGGCCGCCGGGATAGGCGACGAGGTCGAACTTCCCGTCGCCGAGGGCCACCACCTGGACGCCGAGCCGCAGCGCCTGGCCGTCGATCGTCGCCTCGCCGGCGTACTCACCCTGGAAGGCGAAGTCGTCGTCGGCCTTGGCGGGATCGGTGAAGGCCGGGCCCGCGGGCTTGGCGGCCTGAGTCGATGCGGGGGCGGCGAGCCCGCCGAGCAGGAGCAGGGCGAGCGGCACGAGGAGTGTGGAAAGGCGCATGCAACGTGCTCCGGGTGGGCGCGCGCGGGAAACCGACAGAGTATGCCGCCCAGCGGGGTGGCCTTTCAACGCTGCAGAGGCGTCAGGCCAGACCGGTGAGGGGGCCGGCGCCGCAGTAGTCGGGGTTGCCGAACCGGACGAGTTCGGTGTGGCCCATGGCGTGGGCCAGCGACAGCAGCAGCCGGTTGTGCGGCACGCCGGGGAACTGCAGGGCCCGGCCCGTCGTGAACCCGAGGCCGCCCGGCTTGGGCGTCTCAGCGAGCCGCTGCGCCAGGTGGGCGATCTCGCCCAGGAACCTCGGTGGGGCGTCACGCGGCCGTGCGGCAGCAGTCGGCACGAAGGCCGGGCAGCCACTGTCGTCACGGTGCGGCGGTGGCAGTGCCGTCGCCACGGAACAGGAGCTGGTGGCAGGACCCGGTGACGGCCCACATCCAGGGCAGCCCGACGAGCAGGTAGCCCACGCAGAACAGCAGCAGGGAGAGGGTGACGAGGATGGACGTGAGGATCAGCAGCCCGAGCAGGGAAAACCCGTTGCTCACCGACGTCCGCGACCAGTTCAGGCGGATGGCCTCGATCACGCCGAGTCTGCCCAGGTCTGGATCCGCAACGATCACCGGGGCGTATCCGGTGCGGGCTACAACCATGGCGAAGCCGAGGATCATCAGCACGAACGAGACGCCGGCACTGGCGATGACGATGCCCAAGGCGGTTTCGGTGGGCCCGCCCGCCACAGCTTGGGCGAAGGCCACCGCCAGTCCGAGCGGAACGCACGCGGACAGGAAGACGCCGCCCATGATCAGGTACACGAGCAGGTTCGCCAGCACCACCCTGCCGTACCGTCTGAAGCCGAGAAAGACGTCGGCGACGTTTGCCCGGCCCACGGCCGCGTTCGCGCCTGCCACGATCATGCCGGACAGCAACGGGGAGGTGACGAGGATGCTCAGCGCATAGGCAAACACGGTGCCCAGGATCATCGTGGCCGACTCCACGGCTGGATCGCCTGACATGGCACCGATGGTCGTGACGATCCACTGGGGCGAGGCCAGGCCGATGCTGATCCCCAGGATGATCAGCGACATGAGCAGAAGCGGAACCCACTGCGTCTTGAACGTCTGCATCGCGAGGGCGCAGGCGGCGGAGAACGAATACGGCCGCGACGCCAGGTCGAGTGCCACCGCATCACGCAAGGCCGGCGCGAAGCCGGTGCGGTCCAGTCCCGGGGCCGCATAGGGGTTGTCGCTCGGCGATGGAGCGGGGGTGGGCCGGGATGGCGTGAACAGTCCGGGAATCGACGTGGCGGGCGCCCAGGCGGGCATCCCCTCGCGCCACACGAGGTCGGTCGGCGCCAGCCGGCCGCCGGCGGCCATGGCGCGGAGGATGTCCGCCGAAAACGGACCGGACCGCTCGCCCCCCCTGCCCACGAACCACGCGTCGGCCATGGCACCGCACCCTTTCGCTGCCTGACTGTCGAACACCCGGCACACTCCCGGGAGAGGGCCGCAGATTCTTGGCTGGCGGCGGACCTGTCAAGCCACGCACGGCGTGTCGCGCGGATGCAGTCCGGATGCGATCAGCCGGATGTCGCCGCGCACCGGAGTGGAAACTCCTCCCCGACCCGCGCCATCAGTTTGGCCCACGCAATCCGCGCAGTGTCGTGCGGGCGGGGCTGCTTGTGGTTCCGGACACCCGCATCCTGGCCCGGCGGCCGGACGCGTGGCCGGCGGCGTCAGGCCAGACCGGTGAGCGGGCCGGCGTCGCAGTAGTCGGGATTGCCGAAGCGGACGAGGTCAGTGTGGCCCATGGCGTGGGCCAGCGACAGCAGCAGCCGGTTGTGCGGCACGCCGGGGAACTGCAGGGCCCGGCCCGTCGTGAACCCGAGGCCGCCGCCGACGAGCACCCAGGGGATGTCGTCGAGCGAATGGGATTTGCCCTCGCCGAGCTCGTTGGTCCAGAGGATCGTGGTGTGGTCGAGGAGCGACCCCGAGCCGCCCGGCTCGGGCGTCTCCGCCAGCCGCTGCGCGAGCTGGGCGATCTCGCCGGCGTACCAGGCGTTGATCTTCGTGAGCTTCTCCTGGGCCGCCTCGTTGGAGTTGGGCTCGTGCGAGAGTGTGTGCTGCCCCTCGTCGATGCCGAGCCACTTCATGTGGGCCTGGCCGACGGAGTTCGTGTATTGCAGCGTCACCACGCGGGCGAAGTCGGCGGCGAGCGCCGAAACGACGAGCTCGATCTGCATGCGGCTGATCTTCGGCATCTGGTCGTTCTGCTCGACGACTCCCGGCTCGAGCACGGGGACGGCGTGCCCCACGGTTTCCCGGTGGGCGGCCAGTTCGTTCTCGAAGCTGCGCACGAGGCTCGCATGCTCTTCGAGGATCCGTCGGTCCGCGGCCGACAGCTCGGCGGCCACCTTCGCGAGGTCGTCGCGAACCTCGTCGAGCACGCTTCCCAAATGCCCGCGATCCAGTGCCTGGCCGTAGAGTTTGCGGAACATCTGATACGGATCGTCAATCGGGGTCACGGGCTTGTTGGGCCCGGCATAGACCATCCGTGTCCAGGGGTCGGCACGGTTGGGCACGAGCACGCCGAACTCGAGCGCGCCGAACCGCGTCGCCGTCTCCGGCCGCTTCTGGAGGTGGTTCTTGATTTCCTGATCGATCGACAGGCCGCTGGCCCAGCCGGCCGGGGTGTTGCCGCCACCCTGGATGTTGCCGGGAAAGAGTTCGATGCCCGTGAGCAGGCAGCCGATGCCGCGCATGTGTCGGTCGCCGTCTCCCTTGACCTTGTCGTTGACGCCTTGGAGCGTCAGCATCCGGTCGGACCAGGGCGCCAACGGCTGCAGAATGGCCGGGAGTGCGGCGGCGTCGAGCGGGCCGGGGGCTGGCCAGAAGTTCTTCCGCACGACTCCATCGGGGCTGAACACGATCACGAGCCGGCGCTTGGGGCCGGACGGCGCGGCCGCGAGACTGGGCAGGTTGCCGAGAAAGGGCAGCGCGGCCGCGCCCACGCCCAGGCGGCGGAGTAGGTCGCGGCGTGGCACATTCACGGACCAGGTCATGGCGTGGCCTCCGGGATGGCGGTCGGATCCGCTGCAGGCGGAAACGCCGCCACGGTCATGATATCGACCAGCAGCCGCCGAATATCAAAGCCTGCGGCCGCGAAGGCGGCGGTCAACCGCTCGAGCGTGTCGGGGCCCCAGGCCTGGGCCGGCTGCTTCACGAGCGCGTGAAACAGGGTCCGCACGAAGGCCTCGTGGGCATCGGGGCTCGAGGCCACGTAGGCGGCCAGCTCACGCGCACCCCGGAAGGTCGCCGCGGTCCCGGCCCGCGGAAGGTAGGAGCCCGAGGCGTCGATCAGACGGGACTTGCCGCCGCGGTCCTCGGCCGTGCGGAACCGACCGATGGGGTCGAACTCCTCCAGGGCGAAGCCGAGCGGGTTGATCATCGTGTGGCAGGTTTGGCAGGCGCCGTCCCGCGTCTGCAGCGCCACCCGCTCGCGGGTGGTCAGGTCCGGGTGCTGGTCGGGCGCGAGCGGATCCACCGCATCCGCCGGCGGCTTGAGCGTGTTGCCGAGGACGTGTCGCGCCAGGAACACGCCGCGGTGAATCGGTGACGTCGCGTCGGCATGGGAGAAGACGCTCATCAGGTAGGGATGTGAGAGCACGCCGCCGCGGTGTGCGGCGTCGAGCGGCACGCGGCGGAACGGCGCATCGGGCGGCAGGTCGATGCCGTAGACGGCGGCCAGCCGGCCATTGAGATAGGTCTCGTCGGCCGTGAACAACCGGCGAAAATCGCCGTCTTGCCACACCGCTGCGTCGAGGGCGAGCATGAGGCTCGTCCGCAGGTCGGCCGCCACGGCGTCACTCCAGCCGGGATACGACGCCTTGTCCTTGACGATCTCGGGACCGTGATCGACCTGCAGCCAGGCCAGCAGGAAGTCGCGAACCTTGGCCCGCGTGCGGCGGTCGCCCACCATCCGCTCGGCCTGCGCCCGGACCTGGGCGGGCGTCGTCAAGGTGCCCCGGGCGGCGGCGGTGCGGAGGGGCGGGTCCGGGAGCGAATCCCACAGCCCGAGGGCGAGACGGGCCGCCGTCGCCTGGGGATCGACCGCGGGCTGCGTGCCGGTGCCGAGGGGAAACAGGAACCGCGTCGAGCAGAGGACACCCAAGACCGCCCGCTTCAGCCCGGTGTCGGCGTCGGGCGCATCGGTGAACGGGCGGTCCAGAAGCAGCGCCGCAGTGTCCGGGTCGAGGGGCCCGCGCAACGCCCGCTCGGCGAACGTGGCCGCCCAGCCACGCAGCCGCGCGGCGCGATCGGCTGCGTCGGGCTGCGTGCCGGCGAAGCGATCCGCATGCCGCAGCACCTCGTCGGCGGTGGCGACGGCCGCGGCGGTCGCCGCGGCGAACCACTCCGGCGACACCGCCGAGCCGCGCTCGTAGCCGAGCGAGTGGTCGTCGGGCGGGAACGGGGTGTCGATCACGAACACCGGCGGGGCATCGTGTGGGATGAGGCAGCGTTCCGGCATCGGCTCGAGCGTGCCGTGGGGCGGCTTCCAGAGCAGGCGGATCGAAGCCGCGGCGAACGGCTCTAGCGACTTGTCGGCGACGCCATGGTGGGCCTTGGCGAAATCCAGTCGCAGCGGGTAGGGCCGGCCGCCGAGTAGGAAGACCGTGCCGCGGTGCTCGGTGCCGTCCCCGGATCGCACATAACCGTCGATGAGCGGCCGATCGCCTTCGGCATGGTTGATATACAGCCGCACCGAATGTTGGCTGCGGATCACGAACTCGTGGCGGCCGGTCTCTTCGGGTACGAACGCTCCGGTCCAGCGAATCGCGAACCGGTTCGGCTGGAACCGCTCCGGATCCGGCCCCTCGACGCCGAAGTCGAAATCGACTTCCGGGTCGATCCGCTCGAAGACCAGGTCCTCCGGTGTGAACCGGCGACCGTGAAAGTATTCACCCCGCAGGCCGCGCTGGCCGTCGAGCGGCGGCCCGGCGTCGCGGAAACCGCCGATCAGGTCGGCGACGACGGCGCGGTGCTGCCGCACCGTGAGCCGGCAGAGTTCCGCCCGGGCGGGGCGGTTGCGGTCACGGGCGATGCGGGAATAGAAGGTTTCGTGCACATACTCGGCCACGTGGCGGGCGGCTGCGGCTTGAACCTGCGTGGGATCGTCCTCCGGCATCGTCCTGTCGATGACCGCGGCGAGTTGGTTGACGGACAGGTCGCCCACGAGCGGGTCGGGCACGGCGGGTGTGCCGTGGCCGTCGGCCCCATGGCAGCGGGCGCAGTGGGCGACGTAGATCTCCCGTCCGGGATGGTCGGCAGCGTGCGCGGCCGTGAGCAGCCCGACCCATGCCAGACACGCCGCCGCCGTGATGCCTGTTCTCGGTCCGGCCATGGTCGCGAATGTCCGGAGAAGGGATGCCGGAGGCGGGGAGGGCAGCCCCCAAACTATAGCCGTGCGGTCTCGGGCCGGGCGAAGACGAGGCGGCCGGCCGTCGTCTGCAGCGTGCTCGTGACGTGTACGTGGACCGTGCGGCCGATCTGATCGCGGCCGTTCTCGACCACGACCATCGTGCCGTCGTCGAGATAGCCGACGCCCTGGTCGGGCTCCTCGCCCTGCTTGACGAGCCGCACCGCCAGCGCGTCTCCGGGCACGAAGCTGGGCTTGAGGGCCACCGCCACGTCGTTGACGTTGATCGCGGGCACCGCCCGCACGCCCGCCAGCTTTACGACGGTGGCGTCGTTGGTGACGAGTCGGCCACCGAGGCGGCCGGCCAGCGCCACCACCCGCGATTCGGGCGAGGCATCTTCGTCGGCGTCGTCGCCGGGAGTCACGACGTCGATCTCGATCGTCTTGTTGGTCCGCAGCCGCGTGAGCACGTCCAGGCCGCGACGGCCGCGGATCCGCCGCTGCCGGTCGGATGAGTCGGCCGCCACCTGCAGCTCATCGAGGACGAACGACGGCACCACGAACCGGCTCTCGAACACGCCCGCCTCGGCGAGATCGGCGATCCGGCCGTCGATGATCGCCGCCGCGTCGAGCACGTTGGGCCGCAGGCCGCGTACGTCGCGGGCGAACTCCACGAACGGGATCAGGAAGCGGAAGTCGTCGCGGGTCTGCAGCAACAGGCTCGTGCAGACGTAGCACAGCACGGACCCCAGGATCAGTGGCAGCCAGGCCCAGGCCGGATGGCTGCGGTTGAGCGGCAGGACCGGAGACAGGGCCAGCATCGCGATGTAGGTCAGCAGCACGCCCACGAGCAGCCCGAAGTAGACGGCCGTGATCGTGGTCAGGTTCTTGCGGCGGATCGCGGCGTCGATCCCCATCACCGCCAGTGGCAGGGCGATCATGCCCGCGAGCACGGCCCAGGGCACCCACTGCGGCGCCTCGCTCATCCACGCTGAATTGAAGATCAGGACGGCGATGCCGATCGAGACCATCACGAAAATCGCGCGCAGAACGACGAGGGCCATGACTTCACGAACGACGACAACGGAGAAGAGACGAGCCGGCGAGGCTGCAAGTTTACCATGCCGGCGGCAGGGGGATGATGGACGCGAACCTGCGGCATCGTGCCGCAGTTCGCTTTGCGGGCCTCCGCCCGCTCCCCGTCAACCCGGCCCTCCGGGCCTGGCGCTCACACAAAAAGCCCCCGGCGGAGGTTTTGATGTTGCGAGTTCCCCAGTCTTGCTCTTAGCTTGACGTGCGCGAACGGCACAAAAAGCCCCCGGCGGAAGCCGGGGGACTCCGGGTCGCATGCCTTCCGAGGTGCCATGCGATGTGGGTTTGAACCGGGAAATTGCTTGCCGTCATCCGGCGTGGACGGCAGGGTGGTTTTCATGCCCGGAGTCCCCGGGTTTCCACCCGGGGCTTCTTGGACCGGTGACGGCACCGATCCCCTGTTCACGGGTCGTCAAAACACGATTCGCAGCTCGATCCCCGCAGCAGCGATGCTCTGGTGAATGACTCCGCGCACCACCAGACCCAACCTGCTGCCTGCGGCGCGCAAGGCTCGTGGGGACGCCTTATGCAGCCCCGAGGCGGCGGGCGTGGTCGTGCTCGAGGAAGCGGTCGGTCATGCCGGCGATGTAGTCGGCCACGCTGCGGCGCAGGCCGAACTGGTCCGCCCGCCGGCGGAACCCGGCCGGCAGCGAGTCGGGATGGCCGCAATACCACTCGAAGAGCCCCGCCAGCCGCTGCTGGGCCGGGATGCGGACGGCGAGCACGCGGTCGCTGCGGTAGACCCGCTCGAAGAGGAACTTTTCCAGTTGCCGCTTGCCCGCGGCGACGCCCGGCTCGTGCGCGACCAGCCGGCGGTTGCCGCGGCCGTCGGGGCCGCGCCATGCCGCGCGGACGGCGGCCACGGAGTCGATCCCCGCGGCCGCGAGCGTGGCCCGGGTGTGCGCGATGAGGCCGACGACCTGCATGTCGACCAGTTCGTGAAGCACCGTGTGCCGCAGTTCGGCGCCCTCCAGCCGCCCGTCCCGTTCCGCCACGCGGGCGGCGGCCTCGGCGACGAGCGGCAGCGTGAGCAGGTCTTCCATGCGCACCAGGCCGAGTTCCACCGCGTCGTCCGCGTCGTGCGTGTCGTAGGCGATCGAGTCGGCGGCATCGACGACCTGCGTCTCCAAGAGCGGGGCGGGCGCGGTGCCGTCCTTTTTGCGGGTGGCCTGGGCGTCGAGCACCTCGCGGGAGAGATTGAGCCCGGGGAACTCCGGGTAGCGGTGCTCGAGGAACTCCATGATCCGCAGGGCCTGGGCGTTGTGGCTGAACCCGCCGTCGGCGGCGAGCAGTTCCGCGAGCGTGTCCTCGCCGGCGTGCCCCAGCGGCGGATGGCCGATGTCGTGGCCGAGGGCCAGCGTCTCGACGAGGTCCTCGTTGAGCCCCAGCGCCCGGGCGAGCGTGCGGGCGATGCTCGTCACCTCCAATGTGTGCGTGAGCCGGCTGCGGTGGTAGTCGCCGTGGTAGCCGGTGAAGACCTGCGTCTTGTGGGCGAGCCGCCGGAACGCGGCCGAGTGCACGATCCGGTCGCGGTCGCGCTGGTAGGGGCTGCGGAAGGGATGCGGCGGCTCGGGATGGACCCGGCCGGCCGAGTCGGCCGCATGCATCGCCCACGGGGCGAGGAGGAGCCGCTCGCGCTCCCGCCAGTCGAGCGGCTTCATGGGCGATGCTCCGCGGCGGTGAGCTGTTCCCACAGGGCGTCGAGCGCCTGCGGCAGCACGCGGACGCCGGCGAGGGCGGGCATGAAGTTCACGTCGCCGGCCCAGCGGGGCACCACTTGCCAGTGGAGGTGGCCGGGCAGGCCCGCGCCGGCCACGGCCCCCAGGTTGAGCCCGACGTTGAAGCCCTGGGCCTGCATCGTCCGCTCCATCACGCCGCACCAGGAGACGAGCCGCTGCTGCAGGGCGAGCAGATGGGCATCGTCGAGCGCTGCGAGCGTCGGCCGATGGTCGAGCGGGGCCACGAGCAGATGGCCGTTCGAATAGGGAAAGCGGTTGATGACGACCACCGCCTCCGCCGTACGTTCGACGACCCCCAGGGCCCGATCGTGGACCGGGTCGGCGGCCGCCGCCCGGCAGAGGAAGCAGGCTTCGTCGGCGCCGTCCCGCCAGCGTGTCGGCCGCACCTCCGCCGCCGGATCGCCGTGGTCGCGGCCCTGCACGTAGCCCAGCCGCCAGGGGGCCCAGAGCGTCTCGATCTGCCGTTGGTGCCGGTGGTCCATAATGCCAGACTACCGGAACTGGCATCCGGAAGGCAGCGGCCGAGGCAGGGCGTGGAATTCAAGGTCGATCTCGAAGTCTTCTCCGGTCCGCTGGACCTCCTGCTCTATCTCGTGAAGAAGCACGAGGTGGACGTGACGGAGGTGCCGATCGCCAGGATCGCGACGGAGTTCGTCGCCTACCTCGACGTGCTCCAGGACTTGGCCATCGACCAGGTGGGCGAGTTCGTGGAGCTCGCCAGCGTGCTCCTCGAGATCAAGGCCCGGGCGCTCGTGCCGCGGCCCGAAGAGACGGAGGAGCCGGTGGATCTCGTCCGCGAGGACCTCGTGCAGCGGCTCCTCGAATACAAGCAGTTCCGCGACGCGGCCGCGATCCTCGAAGACCGGGCCCGGCAGTGGGAGCTGCGGTTTTCGCGGGTCGCCTCCGAGCCGGCCGGTGTTCGGGGCGAGCCGGCGCCGGTGACGATCGCCGACGTGCACGTCTGGGACCTCGTGGGGGCGATGTCGCGGGTCCTCCGCAAGCGCGAGAAGCGCCGGCCGCGGCAGATCATCCACGACGACACGCCGATCGAGCGGCACATCGAACGGGTCGAATCGCTCGTGCAGGAGCAGGGCAGGGTGGCGTTCAGCGAACTCTTCGATGACGATATGCCCAAATCGCGGGTCGTCGGCATCTTCCTGGCGGTGCTCGAACTGGTCCGCCGCGGCCGGCTCGCCACGCGGCAGGAGCGGCTGTTCGAAGAGATCTGGCTGGAGCGGCCCGCGGCCCAGCCGCCGATCGTCGTCGTGTCGCCACCGGAACCAGCATGATCGACAACTCGCCGTTTCGCACGCTCGTCCACAAGGGGCTCACCGTCGAGGGCTATTCCCGCGCCGCCGTGCAGAGCTGCTGGCGGATCCCGGAGCTGAAGCTCGGATTCGATCTCGGCGCCCAGCCCTGGGGCTTCATGGCCACGAGCACCTGGTTCGTGACTCACACCCACCTCGACCACATCGCCGCCCTGCCGGTCTACGTGGCCCGGCGGCGGATGATGAAGATGGAGCCGCCCACCATCTATCTGCCGGAGTCGGCCATCGAACCGATTGAAAAGCTGCTGCGGGCCGTGTCGCGGCTCGACCGCGGCCGGCTGCCGTGCACGCTCCTTGCCGCCCGGCCGGGCGAGGAGATCGAGCTCTCCCGCGAGCACGTGGTCACCGTCTCGCCCACCTGCCACACGCTGCCGAGCGTGGGCTTCGTCGTTTGGGAGCGGCGGCGGAAGCTGAAACACGAGTACCAGGGTCTGCCGGGCGACAAGATCCGTGACCTGCGGCTGTCGGGTGTGGATGTGACGCATGAGGTGCGGACGCCGCTGGTGGCCTATCTCGGCGACAGCGCCCCGGAGGGGCTCGACCGCTGCCCGGCGATGTTCGAGGCCATGATCCTGATCACGGAACTGACCTTCGTGGCCCATTCGCACCGCAAGGAGAAGATCCATAAGTTCGGCCACATGCACCTCGACGACCTGCTCGCGCGGCGGGAGCGGTTCCACAACGAGGTGGTGATCGCCACGCACTTCTCCACGCGGTACACCGACGACCGTATCCGGCGGACGCTCGCCAGGAAGATTCCCGACATGCTCGACGGCCGGCTGCACATCTGGTTGTGACGGGTGCGCGCACGCGCCGGCTTCAGGCTCCCCCCGTGCCCTGTCGCCGGACGTTCACTGCGCCCATCCTGGGCTCCGTTCACTCGGAGGTGGCTGGCGCTCCGGCATCCTGCCTCCGCTGGCCACCTACGCCGGCTCCCAGGGCACGGGGGGAGCCTGACGCCTCCCGTTTTGATCGGCGGAAATGGCTGGCGCTCCGGCATCCTGCCTCCGCTGGCCACCTACGCCGGCTCCCAGGGCACGGGGGGAGCCTGCAGCCTCCCGTTTTGATCGGCGGAAATGGCTGGCGCTCCGGCATCCTGCCTCCGCTGGCCACCTACGCCGGCTCCCAGGGCACGGGGGAGCCTGACGCCTCCTGTTTTGATCGGCGGAGCATGGACAGCCCCGTGCCGGCTTGGACGAGTCGGCGTCGTCGACCCCGTATAGTGACTCAAGACATGCACGCACCTCCCCGCCACGTCTACGTTCACGTGCCGTTCTGCCGGCACCGCTGCGGCTACTGCGACTTCGCGCTCGTCGCCGGCCGCGATGACCTCATCGACCGCTACTTCGCGGCGCTCGCGCGGGAGTTGGAGCGGCTCCCGCCGGTGTCGGCGGCGGCGTGCCTGGAACTCGCCACCTTGTATGTCGGCGGCGGCACGCCGTCGCACCTCGGGCCCGACGGCCTGCGGCGGCTCTTCGACCTGCTCCGCACGCGGCTCGTGCCGGTCGCCGGGGCCGAAATCACCGTCGAGGCCAATCCGCTCGACGTCACGGATGCGTTCGTGGCGGCCGCGCAGGAGTGCGGCGTGACCCGCGTGAGCCTCGGCGGCCAGTCCCTCGACGCGGCCACGCTCCGGGCCCTCGACCGCGACCATGCGCCTGACGACGTGCGGGCGGCCGTCGGCCGGCTGCGTGACGCTCATCTCACCGTGAACCTCGACCTGATGACGGCCGCGCCAGGGCAGACCCGCGCCGCCGTGGAGCGGGATCTCGACGCGGCCGTGGCCCTGGATGTGCAGCACGTCTCCGTCTACTGCCTGACGTGGGAGAAGGGGACGGCGTTCGACGCGGCCCGCCGCCGCGGCCAGCTCGCGCCCGTGGACGACGACCTCGAGCGGGCGATGTTCGAGACGGCGATCGACCGGCTGGAGGCGGCCGGCTTCGAGCACTACGAAGTCTCCAACTTCGCCCGCCCCGGCCATCGCTGCCGCCACAACGAGGCCTACTGGGACCTGCGGCCCTGGGAGGCGTTTGGGCCCGGCGCGGCGCGATTCGACGGCCGGACCCGAATCACGAACCACCGCAGCCCGACGACCTGGATGAAGGGCGTGCTCGCCGGGGGCGAGTGCGTGGGCGACGTCGATGCGATGACCGCCGCGGCGGCGGCCCGCGAGCGGCTCGTGGTGGGGTTGCGGCGTCGCGACGGGATCGAGCGGCGGGCGTTTCGTGCCGCGAGCGGTCACGAGATCGACGCGCTCGCCGGCCCCGCGATCGCCCGCTGGGTCACGCAGAGGTTTGCCACCGATGACGGGAACCGCATCCGCCTCACCCGCGACGGCCTGCTCGTGTCGGACGGGCTGTGGGCCGACGTGCTCGCCGACCGCTGACCCGTCACCGGGGTAAGGATCGGCGCCCGAAGATTTGTAGCATTCCAAGTCTCCGTAAATACGGCATTTCGGCTGCCGTATTTACGGTTATGATAGGGGGGGTGAAAACGACGATTGACATTCCGGACGAACTGTTTCGACTCGCGAAGGCGCGGGCGTCTCTTCGCGGCATCAGTCTGCGGCAGTTCGTGACCGACACTCTGCGTGCCCGACTCGAGCGTGAAGAGAAGCTTGCCCGGGCAACGGATCCGCCCTGGATGAAAGGTTTTGGTGGTCTCGCCGACCTGGCCGGCGAGACGGGTCGCATCCGCGCGTTGATTGAGAAGGAATTCGAGTCGATCGAAACGGAGCCCGACACGTGATCCTCGACACCAATGCTCTTTCAGCATAGGCCGAGGGGGATCGATCCATCGAACCCGTGCTGCGTTCGGCAACGGAGGTAGTGGTCCCCGTGGTCGTTGTCGGCGAGGTCGATTTTGGCATCCGCCAGTCGAGGCACTACCAACGCTATGCCGACTGGCTCGATGCCAACCTCAAGGTGGTAGAAATCGCCTTGATCGACCGTGAGGTGGCGCACGTCTACGGAGCCGTGCGGCTCGAGCTCAAACAGGCAGGCACGCCGATTCCGATCAACGACACGTGGATCGCCGCCATGGCGCGGCATCGACAACTCCCGGTCGTCTCGCGCGACGGCCACCTCGACGTAGTCTCGGGAATTCAGCGCGTGTCCTGGTAGGCAACGTGCCTCGGGCACAGGGCGACGCGACGACCGGCGGGCGTCCCGGCTGTGGCGCCGGTTCACCTGACGAAGCAGGCGGCCGTCGCGGCGGCGGGGAGGCCGCTCGATCGCACTTCCAGTCCCCTCTCTTGCGGCTAGCGAAAACCTTCGCTACGATGGCCGCATAGCGAAGAGTTTCGCTACCGCCGTCCCCTGGCGAGGACACGACTTAACCCCCCCCCCGATTTCTGGAGCGGTGAGTGATGCGCGAATCCAGTACGCCCCGGCCGACGAATGCGGAACTGGAGATCCTGCGGATCGTCTGGGACTTGCAGCCCTGCACGGTAGGCCAGATCCACGAGCGGATCGCCCAGGCGCGGCGGACGAACTACTCCACGACGATGAAGATGCTCTCGCTCATGCTCGGCAAGGGGCTTTTGACTCGCGACGAGACCGTCTCGCCGCACCGCTACCGGGCGAAGTTCACGCGGCAGCGGGCCCGCACGAGCCTGCTCTCGGACCTCATCGACTCCGTCTACGAGGGCTCTGCGATGAGCGTCGCCCTCCAGGCCCTCGGCCAGAGCCGGGCCGCGCCCGAGGAGATCGCCGCGGCCCGGGCCATGCTCGACGAACTCGAACGTCGCCGCCAGACCTGACGCGACGCCTTCCGACCGCTGATCTTCGCCACCCTATATCCGGGAATCCGACGACCATGCAGACTTTCCTCGATGCACCCGCGACGGCCGTCATCCTCGAAAAATTGGGCTGGGTGCTCGTGCACTCGCTCTGGCAGTTTGCGGCCGTGGCCGCGGTGACGTCGGCGGCGACGGCGGTCGCTTGGCGGGCCGGGCCGCGGCTGCGGCATGGACTGTTCGTCTGCGGGCTTGTGGCGATGGCGGCGCTGCCCGTCGTGACCTGGCACACGCTGGACGTCCGGCCGCAGCCGCAGGCGGCCGATGCCACCGGTTCCGGGGCGGCGGCAGGCGTGCTGGCCCGGGGCGCATGGGTGCCGCCGCCCGACGGTGCCGCACGAACGGCGGCGGCCGCGACGCCATGGACTGCGGCATCCGGCGGCGACGCGATCGCCGAGGGGATCCGGCCCTGGCTCGGCTTGCTGACGGCCGCGTGGCTGGTGGGCGTGGCGACGGCTGCGGTGCGGCCGCTCGTCGGCTGGCTGGCCTGGCGACGGCTCACGACCACCGGTGCGGCCGAGGTGCCGGCTGCTGTGATGCGGATGGTGGAGCGGGCCCGGCGGCGGCTGGGCATCGGGCAGGCGGTGCGGGTCGTGCAGTCTGCCGCCGTCCGCGTGCCGGCCGTCGCGGGCTGGCTGCGGCCGGTGATGCTCGTGCCCCTGGCCCTGGTGACGTCGCTTGCCCCACGCGAACTGGAGACGCTCATCGTCCATGAACTGGCCCACGTCCGCCGCGGGGATCTGCTCGTGCACATCCTGCAGCTGCTCCTCGAGACGATCGCCTTCTACCATCCCGCGGTATGGTGGCTGTCCGCCCGCATCCGCGTGGAGCGGGAGCACTGCTGCGACGACCTCGTCGTGGCCACGACGGGCGACTGTGCGGCCTACGGTCGGGCCCTCGTGGCGGTGGCGGAGCTGCGCGGCCGGGAGCTCGTGCCCGTGCTCGGCGCGGCCGACGGGTCGATCGTGGCCCGGATTCGGCGGCTCGTGACCGGCGTCGATCCGGCGGTCGGCGGCTGGCCGTTGCCGGCCTTCGCCATGGCCGGTCTGGTGGGCCTCGTGCTGACGCTCGGCCTCGCCGCCACGACCGCGGCCGACGGCCCGGCGGACGATCGCCGGCTGCTCGAAGACCCCGACTCGCTCAGGTCGCTCACACCGGCGCAGGCCGAGCTGTTGCGGGAGTTCATGCCGCTGGAGAACGAAGTGGCGATCGCCCGCGGCATCCCGGCGATGTCGCTCCCGCTGCGGGGCCTCAAGACGCTCGACGCGGAAACGGCCCGGGTGCTGTCCGCCGGGTTCAAAAAAGCGCATGTCGGCGTGCTCCTCCTCGACGGGCTGACCACGCTCGATGCCGACACGGCGCAGGCGCTCGCGACTCCGCGGGGGAGTTTTCCCGCCCAGGTGTCACTGGGCGGCCTGACCACCATCGATGCGGCAACCGCCGCACAGCTCGTCACGATTCAAGGCCTGTGGCTCAACGGCCTGACGTCGCTCACGCCCGAGGCCGCCCGGGCGTTGGCCACTGGGAAGCCGGTGCCGGCCGGAGGCCAAGGTGGGCGGCCGGCAGCCAGGGGACAGCTCTCGCTCAACGGCCTGGAAACACTCTCCCCGGAAGCCGCCGCGGCGCTCGCGGTCGTGCCCCGGCATGTTCTGAACCTCGACGGCCTGACCACGCTTCCGCCCGACGTCGCCAAGGGATTCGTGAACACCAAGATTTCCAAGCTGAGTCTCAACGGCTTGAAGTCGCTCGCGCCGGAAGCGGCCGCGTCGCTCCTGAGTTCGAAAGCGATCAAGGACCTGAGTCTCAACGGCCTGACCAGGCTCACGCCGGACGCCGCCCGGGCGCTCGCGGGCGTCACGACGGTGCATCTCGACGGGCTCACCGAAATCGACGGCGACCTCGCCCGAGCGATCGTCGAGGCCAAGCCGCTGTACGTGCACATGAACGGGCTGGCGACACTCACCCCGGAAACCATGCGGGTGTTGCGCGAGTTCCCGGGCCAGGGGCTCCGGATCCGTGTCAAGACGCTCGACGTCTCCGCGGCTCGTGAGCTCACGACGCCGAACCGGCACACGATTCTGCTCGACGTCGAGGAGCCCACCCGCGACGTGGCCGACGTGCTCCTCGCGCGGAACCTCCATGCGTTGCGGAACAGGCTCACCGTGCTCGCCCCCGAGGGCGTGCTCTCCCCCGCGACCGCCAGCAAACTTGCCGCGTCGGGCGAACCGGACGGCATCGGACTGCCCGGGATCACCGCCTTCACCGCCCCCGACTCCGTCGCCGTCGCTGCGGCGCTGGCCACAGCGAAAGGCAGGCTCTCGCTGCCGAACCTCAAGAAGATCTCCCCCAAGACGCTCTCGGCGCTGATCGCCAAGGAGGACGTCCAGATCCCGCTCATCGAGACGCTGGAGCTGATTCCGGAGCCCGACGGCAGCGAATCCGACGACTTCGTCATCCCGAAAACGTTCCAGGAGCGGCAGACCCTGCAGCGGAAGTAGGCGGCCCAAAGGCGACACCCACGGCCCTCGATAGTGCCGTTCGCCACTGGTCGCACGTGCCGCCCGCGTGTCTGGGGACGCCTGGCGAATCATGCTGCAATCGTTCCGCCAGGACCTCGCCATGAACCGCCTTCCGCTCCGCATCGCGGTCTTCCTCCTGGGCGTGGCGGCGGCCTTCCCCGCGCCGGGCGACGATGCCGCGGCGCCGTCGATGAAGCCGGGCGAGAGGAAGTCGCCGGAGGCGATGACGGGCATGAAGCCGGGCGACGAGGCGATGACCGGGCGCGGGAAGCCCGGGGCGGAGCCGAAGACGACCACACAGGAGCCGCCCACGCCCGCCCCCGCCGCGGAGGGCGGCCGTCGGCCCGCCGCCGAGGCCCGTCTCGACGCCATGGCTCGCCGCATCGACGCGCTGCTGGCCACTGCCTGGGCCGACCGCGGGATCGTGCCGGCCGCCCCCGCCACCGACGAGCGGTTCCTGCGGCGGGTGTCGCTCGACCTGATCGGACGGATTCCCCGCGTGAGCGAGATCCGCGAGTTTCTCGGCGACGCGGCGGCCGATCGGCGTCGCCAGGTCGTCGAACGGCTGCTCGCCTCGCGGGAGCACGCCGACTACATGGGGGCGCTCTGGCAAGGGGCCTTCGCCCCCGACATCGACGGCAACGCCGGCAGCGTGGTCGCAGCCTGGTTTGCCAGACAGTTCGGTGACGGCGTCGCCTATGACCGGATCGCCCGGAACGTCGTGCTGGGCAGCGCGAAGGAGGGCCGCGACGCGAATGGCGGCCTCGCGATTGATCGCACGCCCACGGAACTCGCCGCCGCCGTCTCGCGGGCGTTCCTCGGCACGCAGATCCACTGCGCCGAGTGCCACAAGCATCCCACCGACGTCTGGACGCAGGACGACTTCTGGGGCTTCGCCGCCTTCTTCGGCCCGGTCACGCACCCCACGACGAAGGCGACCGTGCAGCCGCGGTTCCTCGGCGAAGCGACTGCGGTCGATTCGGTCCGGCCCGCCCGCGAGCAGCTCGCCGAGTGGCTGGCCTCGCCGGCGAACCCCTGGTTCGCGAGGGCGACGGTGAACCGGCTCTGGGGCCTGCTGTTCGGGGCCGGCATCGTCAACCCCGTGGACGATCTCGGCAGTCACAACCCGCCCGCCCATGCCGGCCTGCTCGACGAACTGGCGGGCTTCTTCGCGGCCGGCGGATGGAACCATCGCGACGTGCTCCGCATGCTCGCACGGACGCGGGCCTACGGGCTTTCCAGCGGCGACGGGCAGCCCGACCGGCTGTTCGCGGCGATGCCGCTCGAGCCGCTCAACGCCGTGCAGCTCTACAACTCGCTCGCCGTGGCCTACCACGCCGCGAAGGTTTCCCCCAACGGCATGCAGGCCGCAGGCCGGGCCCCGACCGCCGAGCAGTTCCTGGCGAAGTTCCGCACGGCACCGGGCCAGCAGCGGGAGTACACGGCGGGCATCCCGCAGGCGATCGCGCTCATGAACGGCCAGATGTTCGACCCGATGCGGGTCGTCTACCACGAGGCCATGATCGCCTCCAGGACCGACCCGGAGCGGATCGAGGCCCTGTTTCTCGCCACCGTGTCGCGGCCGCCGGTGGATGCGGAGCTCGCCACCTGCCTGGAGGTGCTCGGCCGCGAGACGACCGCCGCCGGCCGCCGGCTGGCTCTCGTCGACATCCACTGGGCGCTCGTCAACTCCGCCGAGTTCGCCTTCAGCCCCTGACCCTGTCGCCTCCGTTCATCCAGCCCCGGAGCATCGCCATGCCGTCGCTCTCGAAACCCTCCCGTCGCGATGCCCTCCGCACGCTCGCCCTCTCGGCCCTCGGCTGCTCGACGAGCCCGTTCCTCCCCGCCTTGGCCGGCACGCTCGCGGACGACCCCGCCAGACGGCGGCACTGCATCCTGCTGTGGATGACCGGCGGCCCGAGCCAGATCGACACCTTCGACATGAAGCCGGGCCACGCCAACGGCGGCCCCTTCAAGGAGATCGCGACGGCCGTGCCCGGCCTGCGGTTCAGCGAGCACCTCCCCAGGCTCGCCGCCCACGCCGGCTCGCTTGCCATTCTCCGCGGCTTGAGCACGAAGGAGGGGGATCATGCGCGGGCCTCGGACCTGATGCACACCGGCCATCTGCCGACGGGGCCGATCCGCTACCCGACGATGGGCGCGTCGCTTTCCAAGGCGCTCGCCCGCGGGGAGCGCGACCTGCCGAGCTTCGTGAGCGTGAGCCCGTACCTGCCCTACCACGCCGGGTCGCCAGGGTTCCTGGGGGCGGCCCACGCGCCGCTCACGGTCGCGGCACAGTCCGGCTCCGGCAACCGGGCGGATGCGACCGACGGCTACGCCACGCTCACCGTGGACGATGCCGAGCCCCGGCCCACCTACCTGGCCCGGCAGGCGACGCGATTGGAACTCTGGCGAACGCTGGAGGCGGGCTTCCTCGCGGAGCATCCGCAGGCCACCGCACCCGCCGCCCACCGCACCGTCTACGAACGGGCGATCCGTTTCATGACGGGATCGGAGCGGGCCCTCGAGGCCTTCGACCTCGCCCAGGAGCCCGACGCCCTGCGTCAGGCCTATGGCCGCGGCTCGTTCGGCCAGGGCTGCCTGCTCGCGCGGCGGCTCGTGGAGCGGGGCGTGGCCTTCGTCGAGGTGGCGATGAGCAACGGCTCTCGCGGTTTTCCGTGGGACACGCACAACGACAACTTCACGCAGGTGGCCAGACTCTCCGCCGAGCTCGACGCCGGCTGGGCCACGTTGATGACGGACCTCAGGCAGCGGGGCCTGCTGGAATCGACGACGATCCTCTGGATGGGCGAGTTCGGCCGCACGCCGGTGATCACCCCCGGTGCGGGCCGTGACCACTATCCAGACGCCTGGTCGGCGGTGCTGGCCGGCGGTGGCATCCAGGGGGGCGGCGTCCACGGCCGCACCACGGACGACGGCCGCGCGGTGGCCGACGGCCGGATCGAGGTCGGCGACCTGCTGGCGACGCTTGCCGCCGCCGTCGGCGTGCGGCCCACGACCGAGAACCTGTCGGAGATGGGCCGGCCGATCAAGATCGCCGAAGGCCAGCCCGTGGCCGCCGTGCTGGCCTGAGACTCGGAATCGCAGGTCAATCCTCCGGCAACACCGCCTTCCCACGACCAACCGTCGCCCCCCCTCAACCACGTCGAGGCTTCCCATGCATATTGCCGCTCGCCCGTCGCTTCCGCGGCTGTTCGTGCTCGTCGTCGTCATGTGGGGCGGCGCGGCCGTTCCCCCGGCTCGTGCCCGCGCCGCCGACCGGCTTCCCGCTGATACGAACAAGATCGAATCGCTCACGCCCGAGCAGGCGCGGACGCTCGTGGCGCGGGTGCGCCGGTCGCGCGACATGGTCGGCCGCCCCGGACTTTTGGCATCGGGCCGGCGCTGGGACGGCCTGGCACTCAACGGCTTGAAGACGCTCGACGCCGAGACCGCGGCGGTGCTCGCGGAGTTCACGGGCACCGCGCTGACCTTCAACGGCCTGAAGACGCTCACGCCCGACGTGGCTGCGGCGCTCGCGGCGCACCGGGGGTCCGAACTGTCGCTCGCCGGCCTCGCCACGCTCACGCCCGACGCCGCCGAGGCGCTCGCGGCGTACCGGGGTGCCGACCTGTCGCTCGCCGGTCTCGCCACGCTGGCTCCCGAGACCGCTGCTGGGCTGGCGAAGTTCGAGGGGGAGTTGCTCAGGCTCGACCGGGTGACGATGCTCGAGCCGGAGGCCGCGCTGGCGTTGGCGGGTCGTCGGGCCAAGTGGCTCCATCTCCCTGGCTTGACCACGCTGTCCGCGGGCGCGGCCCGCGGTCTGGCGGCGTTTGGCGGCGAGAAGCTCACGGTCCACGGCCTCACGAGCCTCACGCCCGACGCTGCGCTGGAGCTCGCCCGCAGCCCGGCCTGGGACGGCTCGCTGCCGAGAATGACCGAGCTGACCGCGGACGTTGCCGCCGCCCTCGCGGCGGTCTCCCGCGACGGGCTGAATCTCGACGGGCTGGCCACGCTCACGCCGGAAACAGCCGCTGCCCTCGCGGGCTTTGCGGGAGGCAGTCTCTATCTGGGTCCGACCACGCTGTCGCCGCAGGCCGCTGCGGCGCTCGGCAAGGCGCGGTGCGGAGCGTTGATTCTGCATCTGCATACGATCGAGACCGACGTTGCCGCGGGGCTGGCCAAGTTCCCCGGCCGCCGGCTCGAGTTCAACACGCTGCAGGCGCTCGAGCCCGGGTCGGCCGCACAGCTGGCCGGCTTTCAGGGCGACCGCCTCGGCTTCGGCCGAGTGGCCACGCTTTCCCCGGCGGCCGTCCAGGCGATCGCCGCGTATCGGGGGGCCGACCTCTACCTGGTGCAGGCGCTGCTGACGATCGGCGGCACGATCCCGCTGACACCCGACTCGGCCCGGCTCGCCTGTGCCTGTGCCCGCGGCAGAGGCGTCATGCTGCCGGCGATCACCGCGCTCGACACCCCCGATGCGATCGCCGCCGCGAAGATCCTGGCCACGATCACAAAACCGCTTGCTTTGCCAGGGCTCCGCGAGCTGTCACCGGCCGCCGCCGAGACGCTCGCTGGTTCCGCGAGTGAAGCGCTCCACCTCGACGGGCTGGGCCGCCTCGCCCCCGAGGCGGCGCGGATCCTCGCCGCCTACTCGGCGGGCGTGTTGCATCTCGACGGTCTGGCCGACTTCCGACCGGAAGTGGTCGCGGAGTTGGTGGCATCCCAGGCGGCCGGGCTGCGGCTGGGCCGCCTCCTGGCCACGGCGGGCCGCGAGACGCCGTTGACTCCGGACGTGGCGCGGCTGGTCTCACGGTGCGGGCAGAAGAACGGCACCGTGATCGTCCTCCCCGGCATCACCGCCCTCGACACCCGCGACGCGGTCGAGATCGCCAAGACGCTCGCCACGGTCGAGTCGCCGCTCTCGCTGCCGAACCTGAAGCGGATCTCCCCCAAGACGCTCTCCGCCCTGATCGAGAAGCAGGACATCGACATTCCCCGGATCGACACGCTGGACATGATCCCCGAACCCGACGGTTCCGCCACGGACGACTTCGTGATCCCGGAGGAGTTCCTCCGGCGGCAGCGGCAGCGGCAGCCGCAGCCACGGAGCCGGTAGTCCCGGCGACGAGGCTGACACGCTCGCCGACCGCTGACCCGGCCTTGCGGCGGCCGGTGGCGGGAGTGCACAATTCCCCCGTCCGGTGGGATGTGCCGCCGGCCCTTTCGTGAGCCGCTCGTGATGGACCCAAATCCTTACCGCTCGCCGATCGCGCCGGCCGCCGCTTCGCCTCCGTCCCGTCCGGCGTCGCTGATCGTCTTCGGCATTCTCAACATCCTCTTCGGTGTGCTCGGCCTGTGCGGCACGGCCGCCTCGTCGGCGATGTTCTTCATGACACTGCCACGGGATCCGGCCATGCCGAATCCGATGCTCGACCTGCTCGACTCCAATCCGACCTTTCGGCTCTTCATGCAGGTGACGATCGTGCTGGGGGGCGTGGCATCGCTGGTGCTGCTGGCGGCGGGCATCGGCCTGCTGCTGACGAAGGCCTGGGGCCGCACGCTTTCGGTAGGCTATGCGTGGTATGCCATCGTCAGTGCAATCGTCGGCACGATCGTGCAATGGATCTACGTCGTCCAGCCCATGCTCGCGGCCGTGAAGGGGGCCGAGGGGCCGGCCGCGATGGGTGCCATGGGCGGCGTGGTCGGTGGCCTGCTCGGTGGCCTCTTTGCCCTGGCCTATCCGATCGTGCTGCTGGTGTTCATGAATCGTGCCGTGGTGCGGGCCGCGCTGGCACCGCGGGATGGGGCGTGATGAGCGGTCCGGCCGCCGACCTGCCGCCGCCGCTGCCCGGCGGCCAGGCCGCCAATCCCTACGCGGCGCCCACGGCATCGGGGGCAGCGCGAGCCGCGCCGCATGGCGACGGCACCGCGGGGCCGGGGCTCGTGCGGCATGTGATGCCCGTCGCCATCCTGATGATCGTCCAGGGCAGCCTCGAGCTGGTGATGACGGTCATGTTCGTGGCGCTCACCGTGGCGGTGCCCTTCATGTTTCCGGAGGGCGGGATGGCCCGGGAGCTTGGCGCGGGGCCGCCGCCCGCCATGTTCAGGTCGTGGATGATGGCAATCTACGGCGTGATGGGGGCCGGCGGGCTGATCGCGGGAGTCCTGCACGTCACGGCCGGCATCTTTGGCCTCCGATTCCGGCGCCGCCGGCTCGGCGTCGTGGCGTTGATCGTGGGCATGGCGAGCGCGACCACCATCTATTGCTTTCCGACCGCCGTCGGCCTGGCGATCTACGGCATGATCACTTACTTCAACCCGGCGGTCGTGGCCGCCTTTGCGCTCGGCGATGCGGGCGTGCCCGCGGCTGACATTCGCGGGCGATTCGGCGGTTGAACGGCGGCACCGCGGGCCGTTTACAATCCGCTGGTCTCATTTTCCCGCCGCGGTCGCCGCATGCCCGCCTCCGTTTCGCCGCCGCTCGACACCACGCTCCTCATCGTGAGTCCGGAGAACATCGCCTTCGAGTTCCGGCTCGCCGGGCCGGCGCCCCGGCTCATCGCCTTCGCGATCGACGTCTTCGTGATCAGCGCCGTCGGGGTCGCTCTGTTCATCCCGTTCGCCGTCGCGGGGATCGTCGGGGCGGCGTTTCTCGGCTTCTTCCTCGTGGCGCTGTTCTTCCTGTGGTGGGGCTACGGGGCCGCCCTCGAGACCTTCAACAACGGCCAGACGCTCGGCAAGCTCGCCCTCGGCCTGCGGACGGTGTCGCAGACGGGTCTGTCGATCAACGTGGCGCAGGCGATCCTCCGCAACCTGATCCGCGCGGCCGACATCGCGCCGCCGTTCTTTCCCGGCCTCGTGGCGATGGCCTTTACGCGGCGGCTGCAGCGGCTGGGCGACCTCGCGGCGGGCACGGTGGTGGTCTACGACCGGCGCTGGCGGCCGCCGCCACCGCCAGCCACCGACGGCGGCATCAACTTCGCCGCCGACGTCGTGCCGCCCGGCTTTCGCCCCGACCCCGTCCTCGCCGAGGCGTTGGCGGAATATGCCGCCCGACGGCCGATGCTCGCGCCGGCCCGCCGCCATGAGCTGGCCGCCATCCCCGCGGCCCGATTGTGCGCGGCCTGGGAGATCCCGCCGCCGGCCGATCCCGATGCGGTCATCTCCGCCGTCTACGAGCGCACCCTGACGGGAGAGCCCCGATGAGCATCGCCGCCTTGATCGAGTCGCGGGCGGCGGAGTGGGCCGAGCTCGCCGCCGACGTCGCCTGGCTCCGCAGCCGGGCGGGCCGGCGGATCGATGCCGAACGAGCGGCCGCCTTCGCCCGCCGGTATCGGGCGGCCTGCAGCGATCTGGCCCTGGCCGCGGCGCTGCGGTTTCCGCCAACCACCCGCGAGCACCTCCAGCAGCTCGTCGCCGACGCCCACACGCAGCTCTATCGGATCGAGTCGTTCAGCCTGCTGGGCTGGCTGCGTTCGCTGCTCGTGGAGGTGCCGCGGCGGGTGGTCTCCGATCCGTGTTTTTGGATCGCGCTGGCCCTCTTCTGGTCGGTGTTTCTCGGGGCGTTGGCCGCGGCGGCGACGCGGCCGGGCTTCGCGGCCGAAGTGGCCGGCGAGGGCACGCTGGCCAAGATGGAGGAAATGTATGCCGCGAAGCCCGGCAGCGGCCCGTCCGCCGAGGGGCGGTCGATCATGGCCGGCTTCTACGTGTTCAACAACGCCGGCATCGGCCTGCGGTGCTTCGCCGGGGGCATCCTCTGTGGCATCGGCAGCCTCGTGGTGCTGGCGTTCAATGCGCTGTTCCTGGGCGCGATCTTCGGCCACATGCTCGTCGCGCCCCAGGCGGCAAACTTCACCGAGTTCGTCACCGCCCACGGCCCCTTCGAGCTCACGGCCGTCGTGCTCTCGGCGGCCGCCGGCCTGCGGCTCGGCTGGTCGATCCTCGACACGCGGGGGCGGGGCCGCATGGACGCGCTGCGGCAGGCGGCGCCCGAGGCGCTCGAGGTCGTCGGCCTGGCGACGGTGCTCTTCTTCCTGGCGGCCTTCATCGAGGGCTTCGTGTCGCCCGCGCGTCTACCCTACGCGGTCAAGGCGGGCGTCGCGATCCTCACAACGGCGCTGCTCGGCGCGTATTTCCTGGTGCCGGCGCTGCTGGCGGGGAGGCCGCGCGATGCGGCTTGATCAGGCGCAGATCGTCGTGCGGCCGCGAGGCGTGCTGGAATGCCTCGACCTCGCGCTGCTCGTCTGCGGCCGGCGGCCGCTGGGCGTGGCGGTCGCCGCCGCGCTCGGCGCCGTGCCGATGATCCTGCTCAACCACCTCGCCTTCGCCGGTGCCGAGAACGAAGACGCATTTCCGGCCTTCTTGCTCCTTACCGCCCTGGAGATGCCGTGGGCGGCGGCACCGCTGACGATGTTTCTCGGCCAGGCCGTGTTCAGCGGGCGGTTCACCGCCGCGCCCTGGCGGGAGTGCCTGCGGGCGGCAGCGGGAGCCATCGGGCCGATGCTGCTCTATCAGGCGCTGCTCCGCGGCCTGGCCTTCGTGACGTGCATCGGGCCGCTGGGGTGGGTGCCCGCCGCGTACTACCTCGGTCCCGTGATCCTCCTCGAACGCGGCCGCATGCGAGGTGTGTTCGGCCGTTGTCTGTCGCTGACCCGCTGCGGGCTGGACAGGATCATGCTGCTGTTGCTGATCGATGCGATGTTGCTGATCGTCGGATGGCTCGTCGGCACCTGGTTCCTGGAGACGTTCGTGTCACTCTGGCGGGGCGGGGCGCTCGATGAGGTGCTCCGCGCCGCCTTCGACCCGTTCGCCGAGGATGGCGACGCCGCGCTCGCAGCCGTGCGGGCGTTCGCGTCGTGGCCCAGCCAGATCGCCTTCTGGGCCGCCGCCATGCTGGTGACGGCGTACCGCTTCTTCACCTACATCGACACGCGGATGCGCCACGAGGGCTGGGACGTGGAACTGAAGTTTCGCGCCGCCGCCACCTACGCTGGCCTGCGGCCCGGGCGGGCGGGGATCGGCGCGGCTCTGGTCGTGGTCTGGCTCGGGGCGGCTGCGGTTCCCGCCGTGGCGGCGCCGCTGGCGGAGGCGGTCCCGGCCGATCCGGCCCGCGATGCGGTCGTGAAGCAAAAGTTTCCCTGGTACGACGCGGCCGCCGACACCTATCGCCCCATGGTCGCCGCGTTGCCGCCCGCACCGCCCCCGTCGCCCGTCCCGGAGGTCAGGCTCGAGGGCCTCGCCGCCGTTGCGAAATGGCTGATGATCGCGGTCCTTGTGGCGTTGGTCGCCGGGGCGGTCTGGCTGGTGGTGCGGTACGGTCTCGAGCTCCGGGCGGCCGAACGCACGCAGCGGGGAGCTGCCGCGGCGGTGCTCGGCGTAGAGGCGCTCGAGGCCCTGCCGGAGGCGGCCCGGCGGCACGACGGCGACCTGCTCGCGGAGGCCGAGCGGCTGGCTGCCGCCGGCGACTACGCGGCGGCGATGGTGTTTTTTCACGGCTGGCAGCTCGTGCAGCTGCACGGTCGCGGCGTCATTGAATTGGCCCGCGGCAAGACCAACCGCCGCTACGCCGCCGAGGTGGCGGCCGCCGCACCGCTGATCGTCGGTCTCTTCCGCCGCTCGAACAGGCTCTTCGAAGACGCGCTCTTCGGCCGCCTGCCGGTGGCCGCCGCGGCCTTCGCGGAGGTCTGGGATCAACGTGACGCGTTTCGGGCGCCGTCGGCCGGCGAGGTCGCCGCATGAACGCGTCGTGTCCCGGAGCAACTGGTCGATGCCCCGGCTGGTCAGCACCGGCTCGGGGACGGCATGAGTTGCGTCGCTGGCGGCCGCACGCCACGCTCCGCATCCTCACGCCGATCCCCGCGCCTCCCGGACTGGAGAGACGACGGTCCAGAATGGTCCGTGTGGCCGCGATCCTGCTCGTCGCGCTGGTCGCGGGCTGCGATCGCGATCCCGAGACCCGCTACGGCACCGTGCGGGGAGAGAGCCTGAATGGCGTGTCGGCCTTCGTGCAGATGCTTCGCGATGCGGGCCATCGCACCACCACCCGCTCCTGGCTCGCGGAGCGGATCGTCGGACGGCACGACGTGGCGATCGTGTTCGCCGACGGCTTCGCCGCCCCGGAAGAGGAGGCCCGCCAGTTGCTGGAGCGGTTTCTCGCCGCCGACGGGGAGCAGACAGTGGTCGTCGTGGCTCGTGACTCCGATGCGGCGATCGACTATTGGCAGACCATCGCCGCGGCGCCGGGTCTCCCGGCGGACAAGGCGGCGACGGCCCGCGAGCGGCACCGCAGCGCCGTGGCCGAGCTGCGGGCCGAGACGCAGCCCACGTTTGCCGCCGGCAAGGCGGATCTGGCCTACGGACTGGCCGCCCGCGAGGAGACGGTGCCGGTGCCGATCGAGGTGGAGGTGTCCGGCGCCGCGGCCGCGCCGATCACGGCCCGCTGGGAGCTGCGGCGGCGGCTCGAACCCCCCCGCGGCATGCGGCCCCTGTGGAAGCATGCCGGCGAGCCGCTGCTCGTCGCGTCGCGCGGCCGCGATCGCACGCTGCTGCTCGCCTCGGCCGCGCCGCTGCTCAACGGCGGGCTCGTCGATCCGGGCAACCGCCGGCTGGCGGCGGCGCTGGTCGCCGAACTGCCGAAAGATGCCCGGGTGGTGGTCGTCGGTTCCGCGCGGATCCGGGCGGCCTCTGAAGACGACGACGAGTCGGGGCCGTCGCCCTGGCGGCTGCTGGCCGTCCAGCCGCATCCCTGGATTTTTGCCCAGGCGGTCGCCGCGATCGCGCTGTTTTGCTGGTGGCGGGCGCCGATCTTCGGCCGCCCGCGGCGTGAGGAGACCGGGCGGCCGCTCGACTTCGGCCACCACGTGGACGCGCTGGGATCGCTCCTGCGAAAGTCGCGGGACGAGGCGTTTGCCCGGGGGCGGCTGGAGGCCTGGCGGCGTGGCGACCGGGAATCGTCGTGACACACAAGGACATCGAGACAACCGACACCGAGGAGGCAGAACCCATGGAGACGACGGACGCAGGACACGGAATGGATGGGGCACGGTTTGACGAGGTACGGGCCACGATCGACGCGGTGCTCGCCGAGGCGGCGAAGATCTACGTCGGTCAGGAGGAGTTCGTGCGGCTGGCGCTGGCGGCGCTGTTCGCCGGTGGTCATGTGCTCATCGAGAGCGTGCCCGGCCTCGGCAAGACGCTGCTCGTGCGGATCCTGGGCGAGGCCCTCGGCTGTCGGTTCGGCCGCATCCAGTTCACCGCCGACCTCATGCCCTCCGACATCACCGGGCAGCCGGTGTTCGACGCCCGCACGCAGGAGTTTCGCTTCCGCCCCGGCCCCGTGTTCACGAACATCCTCCTCGCCGACGAGATCAACCGCTCGCCGGCCAAGACCCACGCGGCGCTGCTGGAGATCATGCAGGAGGGGCGGGTGACGGTGGACGGCACGACCCACCCCATCGAGCCGCCGTTTCTCGTGCTCGCCACGCAGAACCCGGTCGAGTCGGAGGGCACCTACGCCCTGCCCGAGGCCCAGCTCGACCGCTTCCTCTTCAAGCTCGTCATCGACTATCCGCGGCCCGAGGAGGAGGACGCGATCCTCCGCCTGCATTGCCGACCGGAGCGGCTGGAGCGGCAGGTGGAGACGGCCATCCGCCCGCTGCTCGATGCCCCCCGGGTGGTCGCGGTGCAGGACCTGTGCCGTCGCGTGCGGGTGGATGACCGCGTGATCGCCTACACGACCGCCATCGTCCGCAAGACCCGCACCTGGCCTGCCTTCACGCTCGGCGCGAGCCCGCGGGCCGGGATCGCGCTGGTGAGCGGCGCCCGCGTGCTGGCCGCCTTCGCGGGCCGGTCGTACGTCGTGCCCGACGATGTCACCGACCTCGTCCTGCCGGCGCTGCGGCACCGCGTGATCCTCTCGCCCGAGGCCGAGGTGGCCGGGCAGACGACCGATGGGGAGTTGGCCGCGGTCTTGAAGACGATCGAGGTGCCCCGGCTGTGATCGCGCCCACCCCCCGCCTCTGCCTGCTCGCGCTGGCGCCCGTGGTGCTGTCGCTCGGGCTGTACCTTGCGCCAGCGGGATGGCCGGGCGTGCTCGCCTTCGACCTGGCGATCGTCGCGGTGGCCCTCGGCGACGCCACGACGCTGCCGCGGCGGGCGGCCTTCCGAGCGCGGCGGGAGATGGGGGCGATCGCCACGCGGGGCGTGCGGCATCCGATCGAGATCATCATCGAGAACGCCTCGCGGCGGGCCCACGACCTGGAGATCCGCGACGACGTCGGCGGGCTGCTGGCGGAGGAGGAGCCGCCCCCGCCGCTGCGGCTCCTGGGCCGATCTCGGGGCCGCGTTCGCCACGTCGTCATGCCCCGGGAGCGCGGCGGGTTCCTGCTCGAGCGGGTGTTCGTCCGCTGCCCGAGCCGGCTCGGCTTGTGGCGGGTGCAGCATGCGTTGCCCGCCCGCGACGAACTGGCGGTCTACCCGGCGCTCAAGCAGATCAGCCGCTACGCGCTCTACGCCCGGCTCAACCGGATGTCGCTGCTCGGCGTCCGCCGCACCCGCCGCATCGGCACGGACAACGAGTTCGAGCGGCTCCGCGACTACGCGGCCGACGACCAGTTCAAGGCGATCGACTGGCGGGCCACCTCGCGGCGGCTCAAGCTCACCGTTCGCGACCATCAGACGAACCAGAGCCAGCGGGTGGTGTTCGCCATCGACTGCGGGCGGATGATGGTCAACGCGAGCGCCGGCACCTCGATGCTCGACGCGGCGCTCGACGCGGCGCTGACGCTCTCCTACGTGGCGCTCTCGCACCGTGACGAGGCGGGCGTGCTGTGTTTCGGGGAGCGGATCCTCCGCTGGGTGCCGCCCCGCGGCGGCCGACGACAGCTCGACCGGATGATCGCCGCCTGCCACGACGTGGAGGCCGAACTCGTGGAAAGCCGGTTCGACGAGGCCTTGCTCTACCTGCAGCGGCAGTGCCGCAAGCGGACGCTCCTGGTCGTGATCACGAACCTGATCGACGACCGCAACGCGGCGAGTCTGCGGCGGCATCTCGCGCCGACGGTGGGCAGGCACCTGCCGCTGGTCACGCTGCTCCGCGACCCTGCCGTGAGTGATCCGCTGGAATCGTTCGAGGCGGCCGGGGGCGGGCAGGCGGCCGGCAATCCGCGGCTTTACCGGGCCGCAGCGGCGGCCGACGTGATGCTCTGGCGGCGGCAGGTGCTCGCCGATCTCGAGCATGCCGGCGTGCTCACGCTCGACGTCAAGCCGGCGGCGGTCACGGCCGCGGTCGTCAACGAATACCTGGCGATCAAGGCCCGTCACCTGCTGTGACGGGCAGGTGGACGCCGCCGGGACGCTGCTGCATGGAACGTGGGGTGGCGTTCGTGCCCGGAGTCCCCGGGTTTCCACCCGGGGCTTCTTGTGCCGTGCGCCACGCACACAACACACAAAAAGCCCCCGGCGGGGGCCGGGGGACTCCGGGTCGCGCACCGTCCCGGTGGCCATGCGGTGTGAGGTCGAACCGGGGAATCACATGCCGTCGTGCGGCATGGAGGGCGGGGAGGTTTTCGTGCCCGGAGTCCCCGGGTTTCCACCCGGGGCTTCTTGTGCCGTGCGCCACGCACACAACACACAAAAAGCCCCCGGCGGGAGCCGGGGGACTCCGGGTCGCGCACCGTCCCGGTGGCCATGCGGTGTGAGGTCGAACCGGGGAATCACATGCCGTCGTGCGGCATGGAGGGCGGGGAGGTTTTCGTGCCCGGAGTCCCCTGGTTTCCA
>Ga0315906_10000217_pt1 | contig 95316 bp, 98 predicted proteins | sample LakEriMetagenome_4_FD_203526 | JGI IMG/M metagenome (GOLD analysis project Ga0315906, IMG submission 203526) | Freshwater fungal communities from buoy surface, Lake Erie, Ohio, United States - Buoy 2 MA122 | ecosystem: Environmental > Aquatic > Freshwater > Lake > Lake biofilm | place: USA...
AGAAAGGTAGTCGGAGAGGCCGCCTTTAGCGGGAATCCGATAGAGAGGTTCGTAGTTAACCCAGTACGGGTCAAAGCGTACAAAGCTAATTCTAGATGCAATATTTGCGTACAGAATTAGTAACTATAATGGGGCTTGACAGGTGGTATCAGTTATATCACCATAAGCGAATGCGTAATACCCGTCCTATATCTTGGATTAAAGCGGCACGGAAAGATTTTCAAAAGTTTCCCAAGGAAGCCCAAGAAATTGTACTTGACGCTTTAACTATTGCAGCAGAAGGGGCAAAATCATCCCTAACCAAGCCTTTTAAGGGGATAGGTTCTGGTGTGTTCGAGATTGCTCTACCTTTCAAGGGGGATGCCTATCGAACTATTTATGCTGTCCAGTTAGGTGAGGCTATCTGGGTGATTCATGCCTTCCAGAAAAAATCCCCAAAAGGGATCAAAACACCACAGCAAGAAGTCGAAGTTATCAAAGCACGGCTCAAGCGATTGAAGGAGGAACTCTCATGAGTGAAGAACAATTTGAACTGGTACAAGGTAGCGGGAATGTGTACCGCGATTTTGGCGATGTAGATGCGGACGTGCGACAAGCGAAAGCACTGCTTGCTGCTGAAATTATCAAGGTTCTGGAGAAGGAAGACTTATCAACCCGCGATGCTCAAGTGCGAACTGGAATTAATCACAGTGAATTTGTTCAGATTCGCCATGCTAATTTGGAACGCTTTACTATTGACCGTTTGATATCAATTTTGGGTCGTCTCAATCAACAGGTTGAAATTACTATTACGACCTATCCAAGACCGACTGATTCTTCACCAATGGCATCCTAACTGTAATTGAGTGTGGGTCGATGGGAACGACCGCGCCACCAAGCTAGTAGGGTACTAGCGATAAAAATACTCGAATAGGCCCCGGCTACAAAGCCAATAATTAAAGCTAGGGCAAAATATTTTAAGGTGCTGCCACCAAAGAGAAAAATCGCCACCAGAGGCAATAAAGTAGTCAGGGTGGTATTAATTGAACGACTTAGGGTTTGACTCACCGCATTATCGACAATTTCATCCACGGATAATTCGGGGGTATTAGCAAAATTTTCCCGGACGCGATCATAAATTACCACTGTGTCATTAACAGAAAAGCCCACAATTGTCAAGAGGGAAACCAAAAATAAACTATCCACTTCTACCCCCGCAATTAAGCCTAAAACCGCAAAGACCCCTAAAGTGATCAAAACGTCGTGCAGCAGGGCGACAATGGCAAAAAAAGCGTAATCCCGTTGAAAACGGAAGCTTAGATAGACAGCAATGCCAAAAAATGACACTAATAAAGCTAAAAATCCCGACCTAAATAATTCTTGACCGATGGTCGGTCCGACGGTATCGATTTGACTGGTTTCGGGGTCAAAGGCGCCAATTTTCTGATTTAAGGTGTCGAGTAATTTCGTTCTCTGTTCTTCTGCTAGGGTTTTAGTTCGCACCGATAAAGTATATTTATCCAACACCTGCACACTACTGTTACCCAATCCTTCCTCGTCTAAAATTCCTTGCACTTCGGCAGTAGTTAAGGGTTTCTCACAGTTATTCTTTTTGGCACAGGCTAATTCTATCTGAATTCTCGTACCACCAACAAAATCTAAACTCGGTCTCAAAGGCGCTTGAATAGTGAACCAAGAAATCACCATGGCCAAAATACTACCAATCGTCAGCAAGGCCGAGACTGTCCACCAAAAATTACGCTGTTTTGTAACGTTAAATGCCATATCGATTAAGTAACAAGGAACAAAGGAAAAAAGGGATTTGGGGAGTGGGGAGTGGGGAGTGGTAATCGGTGGGTTACGGCGAATCAGAAATTATTGGTCAACAGCATAACTTATCGTCGCCTAACCCACCCTACACCTGACTCCTGATAACTGAATTATTGGTTTACCGGTAAATTAGGGCAGAAAAGTTGCGGTTTTTGACGGACGCTGGGGACGTTTAACACGGTGATTAACAGGAGAGTGCGACTACAGGTTAAAGCGGTAAACATACTCACAGCTACCCCAATGGCTAAAGTTAAAGCAAAACCCTTGACTAATCCCGAACCCAACCAAAATAGGGCAGCACAGGCGATTAAAGTAGTGACATTACTATCAAGAATACTGGAAAAAGCCCGATAAAATCCCGACTCTACTGCCCGAAATAGGGATTTTCCGGCCCTTAATTCCTCCCGGGTACGCTCAAAAATTAGTACATTTGCATCAACTGCCATGCCGATACTGAGGATAAATCCAGCAATACCGGGTAACGTCATCGTGACTCCCACTAAGGCAAAAGCCCCCAGAGAGAGAATAGTATAGATAATCAGGGAAACATCGGCAATAATACCGGGTAAACGGTAATAAACCGCCATGAAGATTAAAACTAACAGTAAACCCACTAAACCAGCGTAGATACTGCGACGGATACTATCCTGGCCTAAAGTTGCCCCGACGGTGCGAATTTCTTCCACTTTAACGGGGAAAGGTAGAGAGCCACCGCGCAATTGAATCGCTAGATCGTTGGCAGTTTCGGCGGTAAAATTACCAGTAATCACGGCCCGGCCTCCTGTAATTCCCGTTTGGGCAAACTGCACATCAACCACAGGGGCGCTAATTAATTCATTATCAAGGAAAATCCCAATACTGCGACCAGTACCCGCGATCGCTTTAGTTAGTTCGGCAAATTTACTGCCCCCTTCCGAGTCGAAAGTAATGGCCACTTCCCAGTTAGTGCCTTGGGTGGAACTAATAGTGGCATTTTGCAGATTTTTTCCAGTTAAGTCCACCGATTCAAATAAATTTAAAATCGCCTCTTTAGATTTTTGCAGAGATTGTTCTAGTTCGGCAATTTTAGCGGCATTTTCGGGTTTATTCTCGGCTTTGAGGGCGGCTAATTCCGCTTTTTTTTGTTGAAAAATTGAATATTCAGCCCGGAATTCTCCTTCTGTACCTTGTTTTTGCTGACGAAATTCTAATTGGGCCTGAACATTTAAGTTTCTCTCAGCTTCTTTGGGATTTGTAACCCCGGGCAGTTGCACAATTACCTGATTTTTACTGTCCACAGTCTGCACTAATGATTCAGAAACACCGAGGGCATTAACGCGATTTTCAATCACATTTTGTACGGCTTTTAAATCATTAGGTTGAATGGTTTTGACGGTTTCAGTGGGTTTAACCTGAATGGTTAATTGACTACCACCGCGCAAGTCTAAACCTAACTGTAGGGGTAACTTAATCAGGACGAAGATCGAGGCAACAACCAGGCCGATGATCAGTAACAATAACCAATTTTGTCTCTGCATAACTTCAGTATCAAAAGGAGAATTTTTTAAATGCGATCACCGACCATTTTTTGGACAGCTTCGACAATTTGATTAGGTTGAATAATCGTCAATCTTTCTAGATTACCGTTATAAGGTGTGGGGATATCTTGGGAAGATAATCTTAACACGGGGGCATCTAATTCATCGAATAACTGCTCGTTAATTAAAGCAATTAACTCAGAAGCAATTCCCGCCGTTTTCATACATTCTTCCACGATAATCACCCTATGAGTCTTGCGAATCGAAGCGGCAATCGTCTCCATATCAAAGGGTTTCAGGGAAATTAAATCGATAATTTCTGGATCGTAGCCATCTTTTTCTAACTGTTTTAATGCCTGTAAACAGTGATGACGCATCCGCGAATAGGTGAGAATGGTGATATCTTCTCCCTTGCGAACGATTTCCGCCTTATCGAGGGGTAAAAGATACTCGGTATCAGGTAAATTTTCCTTGAGATTATAGAGAAGAACGTGTTCAAAGAAAAGCACGGGGTTATTATCTCTAATCGCCGATTTTAATAAACCTTTGGCATTATAGGGAGTGGAACAAGCGACAATTTTTAGACCGGGTACCGCGTGAAAATAGGCCTCTAAACGTTGGGAATGTTCCGCACCTAATTGTCTCCCCACACCCCCCGGACCACGGATAACCATGGGGATTTTAAAATTACCGCCAGAAGTATAACGTAACATCCCAGCATTGTTGGCAATTTGGTTAAAGGCAAGCAGAAGAAAACCCATATTCATGCCTTCAATAATCGGACGCAATCCCGTCATGGCTGCCCCCACTGCCATGCCCGTAAAACTATTTTCAGCGATGGGAGTATCTAAAACCCTTAAATCGCCATATTTTTTGTAGAGATCTTTGGTAACTTTGTAGGAACCACCGTAATGACCCACATCTTCACCTAAAACAAATACTGTCTGGTCGCGGCCCATTTCCTCATCGATCGCCTGTCGCAAAGCATTAAATAATAGGGTTTCTGCCATATCAAGTCCCCGCTTACAATTCGGTCATCTTATCACTAAACTTATTATCTTACCCCTTTTCTGGCCCGAAGGAGCGGGAATTATGAATTATTAATTATGAATTATGAAGTGGGGAGATGGGGAGAGGGAATTATGAATTATGAATTATGAATTATGAAGTGGGTAGATAGGGAGTAGGTAGGTGGAGGACGTAGGTTGGGCTTCGGCCGTGAGCTTTTGCCGAACGGTTGAAGCATGAAACCCAACGCCCAATCATGTTACGCTACTGCTCCTACAAATAATTGTGCCTCCCTACTTCATAGATAATAGTCTATTCTAGTTCCCGACAATCGGCCGGCAAAGAACTAAGATCAAGATCAAGCAATCCCCTACCGTTAAAGCTGTTGACATCCTCGCCGCCGTAAAACGGACGGCGATTCCCAAACCTCACGATTTGAGTTTCTGCTTCTTTCCCGAAGGATTTTTCGCACCTGCCGCCCCAGATTTACTCTGTTCTGGTCATCAGGTCGCTCTACAGACTGACACCGCAAGCCCTGCGGCCAAAATATTTTTACTAGCGTTAATATCTCGGTCATGGTGTGTCCCACAGTCTGGACAATCCCACTCTCGAACATTTAACGGTATTTTCTCGGCAATATGCCCACAATTACTACATCTTTTAGAACTAGGAAACCATCTATCTATTTCGATGTAATTTCTGCCGTACCAACGGCATTTATAGGCTAATTGTCGAGTGATTTCTCCCCAGCTTACATCAGATATTGCCTGAGATAATTTCGGGTTTTTGACCAGATTCTTGACGGCTAAATTCTCAACCACAATCGTTTGGTTTTCACGAACTAATTGATTGGTTAGCTTGTGTAAATGGTCTTTTCTGTTATCAGTAATTTGAGCGTGAATCCTTGCTACTTTGATTCTCGCTTTTTCTCGATTTTTTGACCCTTTCTGTTTTCTAGAAAGATTTTTTTGTGCTTTTCGCAGTCTCCGATAATGCTTTTTAAAATGCTTAGGATTAGATACTTTATCGCCATTGCTGGTAATCACAAGGCTACTAATTCCTAAGTCAATTCCAATGGCTTTATCTGTTACTGGTAAAGGCTTAATCGTTGGGTCATCAAATCTTATTGAGATATGCCAGCGTCCAGAAGGATGTAATCTGACTGTTACTGTGCTTGGTTCACAGCTTTCTGGGATTTGTCTTGACCATCGAATAGGTAAAGGTTCTGTGCATTTAGCTAAATAGATTTGTTTGTCTTTAAATTTAAAGGCTGATTTGGTAAATTCGGCACTTCCTCCCTGATGTTTTTTCTTAAAGTTAGGATACTTAGTACGACCAGCCAAGAAATTAGTAAAAGCTGTTTGTAGGTGTCTTAACCCTTGTTGTAAAGGTACACAGCTAACTTCGTTTAAAAACTCTAATTCTTCTTGCTTTTTCCAGTCGGTTAGCATTGAAGAAGTTTGAACATATCCTACTCTTTCTTGTTTTTCGTACCATGCTTGTGTTCTGAGATGGAGAGCCTTATTGTAAACTAATCTTACACAGCCCAATGTGCGCCGCAATAGGGACTCTTGTGTTGGTGTTGGGTAAAATCGGTAAGAATAGGCTTTTTCCATACCTCACATTTTAGCATATATTTCGTAAATGTGCTAATATTTAACAGTAAAGCCGTCGTAGAACGACGGGGTTTCAGACCCAAAATTTCCGATGAAATTACCCCGTCTTGCCACTTTAATCATTGGTCTGAGCTTTATTTTCGGATTAATGTTGTGGTTAGTCAACTCTATCTATCGTCTTTACATCCAGATCGCCTTTACCGCTCCTATCTTAGCTAATATTCTGCTTTTGCTCATTATCGGACTGCTGGGCTTGCTGATATACGTTCTTTTGTACTACTTTTATCTGCTGCCCCAGCGCCAAAAAAGTCGCCGCGGGTTGCATTCTTCCTCCCGTCCACCCCTAAAATTACCAGTAGAAAAAACCGAGGCTGCCGGGGAAACCTTAAAAGCTATCCGGCAACAAGTGGAGCAAATTCAAGATAAAGTAACTCAACAGGTTTTTATTAAGCGTTCCCAAGAAATTGAGCGAAGTTTAGTTAGAAAAGAAGTTAAAATCATTGTTTTCGGCACAGGATCGGCGGGAAAAACCTCCCTAATTAACGCCCTCATCGGTCAAATGGTGGGCAATGTGGAGGCAACCATGGGAACCACGGAAAAAGGGGAAACCTATAGTTTAAAAATGAAAGGTGTGAATCGGGAAATTCAAATTACCGATACCCCCGGCATTCTCGAAATTGGTGCAGCCGGAGGTCAAAGGGAACAGTTAGCGCGACAATTAGCCACGGAAGCAGATTTACTTTTATTTGTCATCGATAACGATATTCGACAATCGGAATACGGCCCTTTATTGCGTTTAATTGATATTGGTAAACGTTCTCTCTTAGTCTTTAATAAAATCGATCTCTATAGCGACGAAGATCGAGAAATGATTTTAAAACAATTACGAGAACGGCTAAAAGGAGTGATCCTTTCCGCCGATATTATTGCCGTTACCGCTAATCCCCAACCAGTACAGTTAACCGGTGGACAAATCATCACACCGGAACCGGATATTTTAGCTTTAATTAAACGTTTAGCTTCAGTTTTACGGGCCGAAGGGGAGGATTTAGTGGCAGATAATATCCTCTTACAATCCCAAAGATTAGGGGAAGAAGCTAGGAAAATTATCGATCGTCAACGTCGTCGCCAAGCTGATAAAATTATCGATCGCTATCAGTGGATCGGTGCGGGAGTGATTGCGGTGACTCCCTTACCAGTGTTCGATCTGTTAGCAACGGCGGCGGTTAATGCTCAAATGGTCAGAGAAATTGGTCAAGTTTATGGCTGTGAAATTAACAGCGATCGAGGCAAGGAATTGGCTCTATCTTTGGGCAAAACTCTAGTTAGTTTGGGAGTGGTGAAAGGAGCAGTAGAATTATTAGCCAGAATCCTACAATTAAATTTTACTACCTATATAGTCGGTAAGGCAATTCAAGGGGTCAGTGCTGCCTATTTAACCCGCATTGCTGGCAAAAGTTTTATTGAATATTTCCGTCAGGATCAAGACTGGGGTGACGGTGGCATGACGGAAGTGGTACAAAGACAATTTCAACTCAGTCGCAAGGAAGAATTTATTAAGTCTTTTGTAGCCGATGCGATCGGTAAAGTGGTACAACCTTTTCAGGATGATTGGCAGCAAGAAGAAGTTTTAGAAGCTACTCGCGAGGATGATTGGTAAAGATCGAACCTTGAAGCGATAGGCAAAATTGTATAGTAATTGTTACAATCGTTCTGGGGTTCCACAAGGGCAAAAAAAAGATGCGACAGCAAGTTATCGACTGGTTAAAAGAAAACGTCAACGAACACCGTCTGCGCCATATTCTTGGTGTGGAGACCATGTGTATTGATTTAGCTCGTCATCACGATCTCGATCCCGTCCAAGCAGGGCAAGCCGGGTTAATGCACGATCTAGCCAAATTTTTCAAGCCCAAAAAACTGTTAAAAATGGCGGAATCGGCGGGAATAGACGTGGATAATATCTGTGCATCCCATCCCCACTTACTCCACGCCGATGTCAGTGCAGTTGTCGCCCAAAAAGAATTTAACGTTACCGATGAGGAAATTCTCGAAGCGATTCGCAATCATACCCTCGGTAAACCCAATATGAGCGATCTTAGCTGTATAGTCTTTATTGCCGATGCCTTGGAACCCAATCGCGGCGATACACCCGAATTAAACGCCCTACGACAACTCAGCTATCAAAATCTCCATAAAAGCGTTCAACAAACCTGCGATTATTCCCTAAAATATCTTTTAAGTAGCCATTGTCCCATTCATCCCCGCACCGTGCTAACGCGCAACTGGGCGTTACAAATTGTTAAAGAACAACCAACGGAAACTAAAACCATTGATTAACATAATCTCAAGACTCGCTTAAAACCACCTCAGCCAAAGGATAACCACAACCTGAATGACCAATCCCACTGGAATTATTACCCCCGTCGCCGAAAATCTCAAGACCGAAAAATTTCTAGAGACAATTGTTACCGCTGCCGAGGACAAGAAAGCAGGGGACATCGCCATCCTGAAAGTCGCCGATATCTGTTATTTAACCGATTATTTTCTGATTATTACCGGCTATTCTACCACCCAAGTGCGAGCGATCGAGGATGCGATCGAAGCCGCTATGGAACTAGAATGGCAACAATCCCCCCGACAAGTGGAAGGAAAAAGCGAAGGTAGCTGGATCCTGATGGATTATGGTGATATCATTGTCCATATCTTTTTACCAAAAGAGCGAGAATTTTATAATTTAGAAGCATTTTGGGGTCATGCTCAACGGATTCCTCTACCTAGCGACCATTTGGAGGAGTAGAATCCATGAAATCCTCCCTTGATTTCTGTCCCGTCCCGGAAGAACAGCAACCGGTTAACGAGTACGAACAATTAAAAGAATCTTGGTTTTTCCGTTGGGCTACGCTAGATGTAGCCTCTTATACAAAAAAAATTCTCTGGTTATGGTTATGGACATGGTTAATTGTCGGACCAATTGCCGCCGCTAGTTTTCCCCTGAAAAAGGCCCCTTTTCCCTTCTTCTGTGCGGGGATTTTTGGCTCGACAATTTTGGTAGGATTGGTGTTATTGCGCTTGTATTTAGGCTGGATCTACGTTTACGATCGCTTGCAATCGGAGAAAGTATTTTATGAAGAGTCGGGCTGGTATGATGGCCAAATTTGGACAAAAACCGCCGCCATTTTAACCCGGGATCGTTTAATCGTCTCCTATCAAATCCAGCCCATTCTCCAGCGTTTACAAAAAACCGCCCTGATTTTAGGGGCAATTGTCGCTATCAGTGGTCTTTTTTGGCTATTTTTCACTCACTAACCGCAACCAATCACCAATCTGAATGAATAGGGTAAAACGTTCACCAACCCACCGCTTAGAAATTCATCTCCTCCGGGAAGGCATTATTGAATCGGTCCATCATGTCGAGGCCGCTATTTGCGATGACCGCGGCCGGGTATTATCCACCGCCGGCAGCGCCGAAACTAGCGCCTTTATTCGTTCGGCCCTGAAACCTTTTCAAGCACTGGCTGTCATCAGTACCGGCACCCTCGAACGCTACGATCTCAACGATAAGGATCTAGCCATTATCTGTAGTTCTCACCAAGGCACAGTGGAACACGCCCGTCAAGTCTTTAATATTCTCTGGCGTGCCGATATCGATCCCAACGCCCTGCAATGTCCCCTCCCCGAAGGTAAACGCAGTCGTCTTCAGTACAATTGTTCTGGTAAACACGCCGGGATGTTAGCGGTGTGTCAACAGCGTGGCTGGCCGTTAAATAGCTATCTGCGGCGCTCTAGTCAGATACAGAAGCTAATTTTAAGCAAAATTGCCGAATTATTGGGGATGCCGGGGGATGAATTAATCAGCGCCCACGATGACTGCGGTGCGCCCACCTATTCAATGCAGTTGGGGCAAATGGCCCATCTCTACGCCCAGTTAGCCTCTGGCAACCGTTTAGACTTAGAAAGAATCGTCCGGGCGATGACCTATCACCCCCGCATGGTAGCAGGAGAAGGGGCTTTTGATACGGAATTAATGCGGGCTAGTCAGGGGGAAATCGTCAGTAAAGCCGGGGCCGAAGGGATTCAATGTATCGGGCGCGTCGGTGAAGGTTTAGGATTAGCAATTAAAGCCCTAGATGGTTCCAAACGGGCTAAATATGCCGCCGCTTTGCAAATTCTCAAACAGTTAGGCTGGATTACTCCCAATGTGGCCGAATCTCTCTCGGAAAAATTCCTCAAAATCGGCAGTTATACCCGCTTGGAAGTGGTGGGGGAAATGGCTTTATTGTAAATAGTGGGTTGACCAAGGGTAAATTCAATCTTGACAGACCAATAGGTCTATGGTACAGTGTGGGGGCATTCTCGCCGAGTGTGCGGCAGTTCAAGACAATACCAACAGTAGCCTATGAGTTTGATTGATAGGAAAATTCGTTTCGTCACCCTAGCTGTCGGGAAGAAATATCGAGATCATGCCCTTACCCTCGCCGAGGATATTCGTACTATAACTGATAATAGCCCTTTTGTAGTTCTCACTGATCGCCCTGAAGTTTTTGCCAAATCCGATTCGCTCATCCCGCTCCCCTCATCATTGCGACACCAGTTATCCGGAGGAGGCGAGCCGTCATCGTCAAAAGGCTAAAAGTCTTTCTAGTTAAGAAACTTACCCAAATAGAAATGATTTTAATTGTCCTATATTTTTTCGGTGAAATTGAATTAGCCAAGATAGATATACATTTCAGCCATTGAACTATTTTAAATTAGGACAGAGCATAAAAGCAAGCTGTAATTGGGTTATAATTTTTAGAGATGTCTAATAGAGAAGCGATTCTTTGACCTTGTTTCTATGGAATTTAAACTTGTAAGACACGAAGAGTTGATAATGCAAAATACTAAAACACCCACAGTCGTCTGTGCTGCGGACAACAATTACGCAATTCCTCTTGGCGTAATGCTTTACTCCTTGGCAGAGAACCTGAAAGAGGGGAAAGCTTTTATTTATGTTATTGATGGGGGAATTACCAATGCTAATAAAAAAAAGGTGATTCGGTCACTACAAAAATTAGAAGTCGAAGTGGTACTTAACTGGCTAAAGCCTCAAGAAGCAGCGTTCTTTACAATCGTGGAAAAACTTCCGACTTGGGGTCATGTTACTATTGCCGCTTACTATCGTTTATTAATTCCTTATCTCTTACCCCCGTCGATTGAGAAAGTTATTTATCTAGATTGTGATTTAATTTTGAAAGAAGATTTAAACAATTTATGGAAAATTGATATTGATAATCAATATTTATTTGCGGTGCAAGATATGGGATGTCCTCTAGTGTCAAGTAAAAATGGCTTAAAAACTTATCAAGAACTTCAAATACGCCCAGATACGCCATATTTTAACTCTGGGGTAATGATTCTTAATTTAAAAAAATGGCGAGAAGACGATATGTCTTTTAAAGTTATTAATTATCTAGAGGAAAATGGGAGACGTCTCCGTTACTGGGATCAGGACGGTCTCAACGCTATTTTGGCGGGCTGTTGGGGGAAACTGGATCCACGCTGGAATCAACTTCCTAATAAATTTTCTTCTTGGCAAGAAAGTCATTTTTCCGAGGAAGTTTATCATCAGGTTATGGAAGCTCCTTATCTAATACATTTTGCATCAGATGATAAACCTTGGAAATTTAAATTCTCTCCGTTAAGGGATACAGAAAAGCAATTTTTTGAATACTTAGATCGAACGGATTGGTCTGGATGGCGACCGAAAGAGGCATGGAAAAAAAGATTAGAACGATATTTTAACAAGGCTCTAGCCTATTTCAAAACCAAATCAGTTAGTTCTAATATTTTCTAGCAAAAGTTATAATTTTTTAGCCATGATACTTGCAAAACTTAAAACTTATATCTCTCGATTAGTCGGCAAAAGATCGGACAAACAGTCAAAGTTCTGGAGCATTTTTAAATCACCTAGTCTTCGCTACAAAATCTTTAAGGATAAGCTCGATACACTGCTGTATAGTTTATCCATTTCACAAGCGCATATTTTCTTTGTTCAAGTAGGTTCAAACGATTCTAGCTACGGTGATCCCCTACGTTATTTTCTGCTAGATAAACGTTGGTGTGGAATTATGATAGAACCCGTTGACTATGTATTCAAAAGATTATGCTCCAAATATGGTGATTATGGTCGATTTAAGTTGGAAAATGTAGCGATTGCCGAGGTAAACGGGTTTAAAGACTTCTACTATGTTGAAGAGACAGATTCCCCTTTGCCTGTTTGGTACGATCAAATCGGTTCATTTTCCTTATCTCATGTCTTAAAGCATATTGATTTTATCCCAGAACTAGAACAACGAATTCGGAAAACTCAAGTGGAATGTATAACGTTTGAAGAATTATGTAACCGGAACTCGGTTCGCACTGTAGATTTAATCCACATAGATACGGAGGGATTCGATTACGAGGTACTGAAAATGATAGATATTGATCGGTTTCAGCCTAGTTTAATCCTGTACGAGCATAAACATCTTTCCGATAGCGATAGGATATCCGCTCGGAGTCTCTTGAGCGCACGAGGATATCAATTGTTGCAGTTAAATAGTATGGATACTGTTGCCGTTTCTGTAAAAGCATTGGAAAACAGAAAACCCTTAAAGTGGGCGTGGAAAGTGATCACTAAAAATTTATCTTATCATCAAAATTCAGCGAGCAATTAATTTTTACAACTGCTAGAACTCGCCAAATAATAAGTTGATTAGTTTGAGGTGATAAAATATGGTTAAGGATGCACTCACATTTGCCAAAATATCACCCAGACAAAGCACCATTGACGTAGGAACAGCGCAAAATGTAGAATGCTCTAGACCTTCTCACTTTTACACTGTACGCCTGATATTTTTGCCCTTCTTCCAATCCCTGAAAACGACAGTTTAAGCATGGCATGGAGGGTTAAAAACCCATATTCTCCCTAAATAATCACGATTTTCTCATAACTACCCCTCGATCGTTGTGCGCGAGAAAACGGATAATTGATTCAGTGATTAGGCAAAAGGGGGTTAGGTGTTGGGGTTTTTTCCTTTGTCCCTGAAATACCCCTCCACCCCAACAGTCCATAATCCCTACATATAAGGAGAATAATTAACTATGACCGAAAATAGAGGCCCGATTCCCGTAGTTGTCAACGGTGCAGCCGGCAAAATGGGACGGGAAGTCATTAAAGCCGTTGCTCGTGCCGACGATATGATCTTAGTGGGTGCAGTCGATCGAAATCCAGCTTTTCGAGGTCAGGATGTGGGGGAAGTGGCCGGTTGTGAACCCCTAGAAGTGCCGATTCTCGACGATTTACAGAGTGTTTTAGTCCTGGCAACTCAGGAAAAAGTGCAGGGGGTAATGGTGGATTTTACCCATCCCGACGGTGTTTATGACAACACCCGCAGTGCGATCGCCTATGGAGTCCGTCCCGTGGTGGGAACTACGGGATTATCGGCGGCACAACTGCAAGATTTAGCCGAATTTGCCGAAAAAGCCAGCACTGGCTGTTTAGTTATCCCCAATTTTTCCATTGGCATGGTTTTACTACAACAGGCTGCCGTGCAAGCATCCCGCTACTTTGATCATGTAGAAATTATCGAACTGCATCACAATCAAAAAGCAGACGCACCCAGTGGCACAGCCATTAAAACCGCCGAATTACTGGCCGAATTAGGTAAAACCTTTAATCCTGCCCAAGTTTCCGAAAAAGAAACCATCCCCGGTGCTAGAGGCGGTTTAACTGCTGAGAACATCCGTATTCATAGCGTGCGTTTACCCGGTTTAATTGCTCACCAGGAAGTCATTTTCGGTTCCCCCGGGGAAATCTATACCCTTCGTCATGATACCAGCGATCGCTCCTGTTATATGCCGGGGGTTCTCCTTTCTATCCGCAAAGTTACTCAGCTGCAATCCCTCGTTTACGGTTTAGAAAAAATCCTCTAAATCGAGACATTTTAGAGAAAGGAGAGGAAAAGGGCAAAGAAGAGAAATCTTGACAAATTGCCCTAAAAATGCTATCTGCTGGCTTTCCTATCCCCAAGCTTTAGACTGAGAAATTGAAGAAGTACCACAAGTCATTGAGGGACAAAATTGAGTGAAAACGGACAGTATTTTCTATCGTCTCTTTGAGACTTTTCCTGAAAGTTTCTTTGATTTGCTCAATCTTCCCCCAGAAACCGTCAATCATTATCAATTTTCCTCCCTAGAAGTTAAACAACTCGCTTTTCGTTTAGATGGGGTTTTTATTCCCGATAACCTGAATGATCCGATTTACTTTGTTGAGGTACAATTTCAAAAAGATGAACGGTTTTACTCACGCTTTTTTAGTGAAATATTTCTCTATTTTCATCAAAGCGAGTTAAGCCAGAATTGGCAAGGGGTGATCATTTATCCCCATCGGGAAATTGAAAATAGTCCCAAATCTCGTTATCAAGAATTCTTTGAGTCAGGCCGAGTTAACTGTTATTATCTGAATCAGTTAGATGAGGGGGATTCTCTGGGGGTAAAAGTGTTACAATTAATTGTAGAATCGGAACAAAAGACCTTAGAACAAGGAAAAGAACTGATTCAACAGGTTAGACAACAATTCCAGGAGTCTTTAAAAAGAGAGGACATTCTAGAATTAATTGAGACAATTCTCATTTATAAATTGCCCAAATTAAACCGTAAGGAGATTGAAAAAATGTTTAGTTTAAGTGATTTAAGAGAAACTAAAGTCTATCAAGAAGCTTTGGAGGAAGGCCGAGAGGAAGGCCGAGAGGAAGGAGAATTATCCGCTAAAAAAAGCCTAATTTTGCGTCAGCTAAACTTAAAAATCGGTTCTATTCCTTTAAAGCTAGAACAAAAAATTAAACAGTTAAATCCTAATCAATTGGATAATTTAGCTCTTGCGTTGTTGGGGTTTTCGGATTTAGAAGATTTGCAGCAATGGTTAAATTAAAGAAAAAAGCCTTAGATTAAACAATTTACGCAACAATTCACGGATAGCAGACAAAAGAGAGGACATTCTCGAATTAATTGAGACAATTCTCATTTATAAATTGCCCAAATTAAACCGTAAGGAGATTGAAAAAATGTTTAGTTTAAGTGATTTAAGAGAAACTAAAGTCTATCAAGAAGCTTTGGAGGAAGGCCGAGAGGAAGGCCGAGAGGAAGGCCGAGAGGAAGGCCGAGAGGAAGGCCGAGAGGAAGGCCGAGAGGAAGGAGAATTATCCGCTAAAAAAAGCCTAATTTTGCGTCAGCTAAACTTAAAAATCGGTTCTATTCCTTTAAAGCTAGAACAAAAAATTAAACAGTTAAATCCTAATCAATTGGATAATTTAGCTCTTGCGTTGTTGGGGTTTTCGGATTTAGAAGATTTGCAGCAATGGTTAAATTAAAGAAAAAAGCCTTAGATTAAACAATTTACGCAACAATTCACGGATAGCAGACAAAAGAGAGGACATTCTCGAATTAATTGAGACAATTCTCATTTATAAATTGCCCAAATTAAACCGTAAGGAGATTGAAAAAATGTTTAGTTTAAGTGATTTAAGAGAAACTAAAGTCTATCAAGAAGCTTTAGAGGAAGGCAAAGAGGAAGGCAAAGAGGAAGGTAAAGAAGAAAAAGCTCGACAAATTGCCCTAAAAATGCTTTCTGCTGGTTTTCCTATCCCAGAAATCGCCCAATTTACCGATTTATCCCCCGATGCGATCGAGGAATTACAAAGACAGCAGCACAATTAAAGCTTTTAACTGCAAAGGGTGGAGAATTGGCAAAATTTTGGCTCATCTCCCCACCCCAAGCGCGGTTAACGACGTTTAGCGAGGCGACGCACCACTAAACCGCCCCCTAGTATGCCTAATCCGATAATACTAGAAGGTTCGGGCGTTTTGAATACCTGTATGCGATTGTTGAACGTATCGGCCACATAGATATTACTATCGCCACCGACAGCGATACCGTAGGGTGTATTGAACTGACCGTTCCCCGTACCGGAGCTACCGAAAGCGTACTGGAAGACACCACCGGAGTTAAACACCTGTACGCGGTTGTTGTTCGTATCGGCCACATAGATCTTACCAACGCCATCGACAGCGACACCACCGGGTGAACTGAACTCACCGTTCCCCGAACCGGGTATGAGGCTACAGATACCTAAAGGGGACGAGACGTTTCCACTGGAGTCGAACACCTGTACGCAGTTGTTGGAAGTATCGGCTACATAGATCTTACCACTGCTACCGACGGCGATACCTTGGGGGAAACTCAAATCACCGACCCCGAAAGTGGACAGGACATTTCCACTGGAGTCGAACACCTGTACGCGATCGTTTAACGTATCGGCTACATAGATATTACCACCGCTACCGACGGCGATGCCGTAGGGGACAAGCAAATCACCGACCCCGACAGTGGACTGGAAGACTCCACTGGAGTTGAATATCTGTACCCGATTGTTGAACGTATCGGCCACATAGATATTACCATCGCTACCGACAGCGATACCACTGGGTGAATCGAACTGACCGTCCCCCGCACCGGAGCTACCGAAAGTGGACAGGAAGCCTCCATTGGAGTCGAACACCTGTATGCGGTTGTTGGCAGCATCGGCTACATAGATCTTACCACCGCTACCGACGGCGATACCGAAGGGGTTATTGAACTGACCGTCCACTTTACCTTTGCTACCGAAAGCGAATTTAAAATCGGCCGCAGTGGCACTGGTGGCAATACTAATACATCCGATCGCAGTGGCCGTGACTAGGGAAAAAGATTTCAGCAGAGCCTTTGATAAGCTAAGCTTCTCTCGCCCCCCATGTTTGATAAGCTTGACTAATAACATAAAGCTTCATAAAATTGATGTGATTGCAAGCTACCCCTTCCTCTAGCAATTGTCAAGAAATTTCTGGGAATATGTGACAAATTGGCCAATATCTATGGGATCAGTCTATGGTTAGAATTGAATTTTGCCTATAATGTATTCCGCGCTACGATTCTCTTCGGCAACAGTTACGGCCAATACAGGATGTCAACACCGGCGACCGAGGGTATCCTAGGAGAAACGGAAAGTAATCCCTGACAATGTTTGATAATATTTGTAAATTTATTGCCGAAAACTTCTCCGATGATCTAGCCACTTGGTTATTGGGTTCTCCCCTCCCCTTAACCGTCCTCGACCCGACGGAATTACAATTAGACCCCATTCGTGCCGATTCTCTGATTTTTTTGCAGTCAGAGGAATTAATTCTTCATACCGAGTTTCAAACCGACCCCGACTCCAAAATTCCCTTCCGAATGCTCGATTATCGCATTCGCGTCTATCGTCGTCATCCCCAAAAACAAATGCGTCAAGTGGTAATTTATCTGCGACGCAGTGATTCCCCCCTAGTGCAAGAAAATACTTTCCGTCTGGGGGAAACTTTTCATTCCTTTCAAGTCATCCGTCTTTGGGAAGAAAATACGCCACAATTTTTTCATCATCCCGGTTTATTACCCTTTGCCGTCCTCAGCAATACCGATGATCCCGAACAGGTGTTAAGTCAGGTGTCCCGTTCTTTAGAAACTATCCCCGAAAAACAGGTGCAAAGCAATCTCGCTGCCGCTACCAGTATTCTCGCCGGGTTAGTATTAAATCGAGAGACGATTAAAAATATTCTTCGGAGTGACATTATGAGAGAATCCGTCATCTATCAAGATATTTTAGAGGAAGGCGAGGAAAAGGGACTACAAAAAGGCAAAGAAGAAAAAGCTCGACAAATTGCCCTAAAAATGCTATCTGCTGGGGTTCCTATCTCAGAAATCGCCCGATTTACCGATTTATCCCCCGACGCGATCGAGGAATTACAATCGAGAGACGATTAAAAAAATCCTTCGGAGTGACATTATGAGAGAATCCGTCATCTATCAAGATATTTTAGAGGAAGGCAGAGAGGAAGGCGAGGAAAAGGGACTACAAAAAGGCAAAGAAGAAAAAGCTCGACAAATTGCCCTAAAAATGCTATCTGCTGGGGTTCCTATCTCAGAAATCGCCCGATTTACCGATTTATCCCCCGACGTGATCGAGGAATTACAAAGACAAAACGCTCACGATGTTTGATAATATTTGTAAATTTATCGCCGAAAACTTCTCCGATGATCTAGCCACTTGGTTATTGGGTTCTCCCCTCTCCTTAACCGTCCTCGACCCGACGGAATTACAATTAGACCCCATTCGTGCCGATTCTCTGATTTTTTTGCAGTCAGAGGAATTAATTCTTCATACCGAGTTTCAAACCGACCCCGACTCCAAAATTCCCTTCCGAATGCTCGATTATCGCATTCGCGTCTATCGTCGTCATCCCCAAAAACAAATGCGTCAAGTGGTAATTTATCTGCGACGCAGTGATTCCCCCCTAGTACAAGAAAATACTTTCCGTCTGGGGGAAACCTTTCATTCCTTTCAAGTCATCCGTCTTTGGGAAGAAAATACACCGCAATTTTTCCATCATCCCGGTTTATTACCCTTTGCCATCCTCAGCAATACCGATGATCCCGAACAGGTGTTAAGTCTGGTGTCCCGTTCTCTAGAAACTATCTCCCAAAAACAGGTGCAAAGCAATCTCGCTGCCGCTACCAGTATTCTCGCTGGGTTAGTATTAAATCGAGAGACGATTAAAAATATTCTTCGGAGTGACATTATGAGAGAATCCGTCATCTATCAAGATATTTTAGAGGAAGGCGAGGAAAAGGGACTACAAAAAGGACGACAAGAAGGTAAAGAAGAAAAAGCCCGACAAATTGCCCTAAAAATGCTATCTGCTGGTTTTCCTATCCCAGAAATCGCCCGATTTACCGATTTATCCCCCGCAACTATCGAGGAATTACAATCGAGAGACGATAAAAAAAATCCTTCGGAGTGACATTATGAGAGAATCCGTCATCTATCAAGATATTTTAGAGGAAGGCGAGGAAAAAGGACGACAAGAAGGAAAAGAGGAAAAAGCTCGACAAATTGCCCTGAAAATGCTATCTGCTGGCTTTTCTATCCCAGAAATCGCCCAATTTACCGATTTATCCCCCGACGCAATCGAGCAATTACAAAGACAAAACGCTCACGATGTTTGATAATATTTGTAAATTTATTGCCGAAAACTTCTCCGATGATCTAGCCACTTGGTTACTGGGTTCTCCCCTCCCCTTAACCGTCCTCGACCCGACGGAATTACAATTAGACCCCATTCGTGCCGATTCTCTGATTTTTTTGCAGTCAGAGGAATTAATTCTTCATACCGAGTTTCAAACCGACCCCGACTCCAAAATTCCCTTCCGAATGCTCGATTATCGCATTCGCGTCTATCGTCGTCATCCCCAAAAACAAATGCGTCAAGTGGTAATTTATCTGCGACGCAGTGATTCCCCCCTAGTACAAGAAAATACTTTCCGTCTGGGGGAAACTTTTCATTCCTTTCAAGTCATCCGTCTTTGGGAAGAAAATACGCCACAATTTTTCCATCATCCCGGTTTATTACCCTTTGCCATCCTCAGCAATACCGATGACCCCGAACAGGTGTTAAGTCAGGTGTCCCGTTCTTTAGAAACTATCCCCGAAAAACAGGTGCAAAGCAATCTCGCTGCCGCCACCAGTATTCTCGCCGGGTTAGTATTAAATCGGGAGACGATTAAAAAAATCCTTCGGAGTGACATTATGAGAGAATCAGTCATCTATCAAGATATTTTAGAGGAAGGCGAGGAAAAGGGACTACAAAAAGGACGACAAGAAGGACGACAAGAAGGACTGCAAGAAGGACGACAAGAAGGTAAAGAAGAAAAAGCCCGACAAATTGCCCTAAAAATGCTATCTGCTGGCTTTTCTGTCCCAGAAATCGCCCAATTTACCGATTTATCCCCCGCAACTATCGAGGAATTACAAAGACAGCAGCACAATTAAAGCTTTTAACCGCAAAGGGTGGCGAATTGGCAAAATTTTGGCTCATCCCCCCACCCCAAGCGCGGTTAACGACGTTTAGCGAGGCGACACACCACTAAACCGCTCCCTAGTATGCCTAGTCCGATAATACTAGAAAGTTTGGGAGTGGACACATTACCAATATCACCCGGAATATCAGCAGCAACAAGGCGAAAGTTATCGATTGCAGCATAACCACTGCTGAGAATATCGGTTTTATCCCAAAAAAGCCCCAATTTTCTCCACGGCAGCCTCTAGAATATCGGGATCGTGAACTAAGGCAAAACGCACATAACCCTCGCCACCCTTACCAAAACCGGAACCGGGGGAAACAGCGACACCGGTTTGGGCCACCAATTGCCGACAAAAATCGACGGAATTACCCGGCCAACTGGGGGGAATTTTCGCCCAAACGTACATAGTGGCGGCCGGGGTGGCAACTGGCCAACCGATGCGATTTAGGGCATTAATAAACACATCCCGGCGTTTTTGGAAGATAGCGACGGTTTCCTTGACTGAATCTTGATTACCGGTTAAAGCAGCGATCGCACCGTTAAGGATGCCCAAATACTGATTAAAATCAACCATGGCTTTAATCTGTCGCAAAGCCATAATTAACTGCGGGTTGCCAATGGCGAAACCGATGCGAAAACCGCCCATATTATAGGACTTAGAAAAGGTAAAAAACTCGATCGAATTAGTTTTAGCTCGATCGGCCTGTAAAATTGACGGGGGGGGCGATGTTCCCGCAAAAAAGATGTCTAGATAGGGAAAATCGTGGATTAAAACTAAATTATGCTGACGGCAAAAGTCAACCGCTTTTTGGAAAAATGCCAAAGGTGCGATCGCTGTAGTGGGATTATGGGGATAACTCAAGACCATCAGCTTCGATTGTGCCAGCACTGCCTCAGGAATGTCCTCTAAAACCGGCAGAAAGTCATTTTTTGCCAAAATTGGCATTCCGTACATTTGACCGCCAGCAAGGGCAACACCGCCCAAATGGGAGGGATAACCCGGATCGAGGAGCAGAGCAAAATCCCCGGGGTTGAGAAGGGCCAAAGGTAGATGGGCCGTGCCTTCCTGAGAACCAATTAGGGGTAAAACCTCCGTTTCCGGATCGACGGGGACACCAAAGCGATCGCTATACCAGTTAGCGGCAGTTATTCGGAAGTCTCGCGTACCATTATGGAGTAAATAGCCGTGGGTGTGAGGATCGTGGAGAGATCGCTCAATAGCATCGACAACGTGGGGAGCAGCCCCAAGATCGGAGGAACCGAGCGAAAGATCGATAATGGTATTACCCGCTTCTCTACTGGCAGCTTTTGCCCGATCCATATCGGCAAAAACGTTGGATTGGAGTGCCTGTAAGCGGTGTGCTAGGGTTAAGTTATTCATAACCACAGATACCTAATTAGCTGACATAGGTATCGATAAAAGATTGTAATTGTGGTTTGCCGATCGCCCCTTCATGAGTGGCAATAAGTTTTTTATCTTTAAAGATGCGTAAAGCGGGAACACCTTTCACATCACATTTAGCCACCGAGTTGGGGTTAGGGTCCACCTCTAGTTTAACTACTTTTAGCCGTTCGCCGTAGGTGTTGGCTACCCAATCGATCGAGGGGGATACCAGACGGCACGGACCGCACCAACTCGCCCAAAAATAGACTAAAACGGGTTTTTCGACCTCAAAAACCTCTTGGTCAAACTTCTGATCGCTAATGACAGTTACGCTACTCACAGTATTTATTTCCTCACCATCGTTACTGATCATCATAGGGGTTCTGGGTAATTTTCGGCAATTATCCACTTCCACAATTCCTCAAACATGAGGATCGAAGACATCGCGTAAACCATCACCGATAAAATTAATACTTAACACTGTGATCACGATAGCCAGAGCCGGAAAAATGACCAAGTGGGGGGCAGTTGTCAAGTAATCTTTAGCTTTAAATAACATTTGTCCCCAAGTCGGCACATCGGGGGGGAAACCCAAACCCAAAAAACTCAGGGTTGACTCGGTAATAATCGCATTACCCACCGCTAAAGTAGCCGCCACGATAATCATTCCCAAAACATTAGGCAATAAATGCACCCAGATTAAACGGAAAGGAGTGGCCCCCAAAGCAATCGCAGCCGAGATAAACTCCATCTCGCGTAATTTTAAGAAATTTCCCCGCACCAATCGCGCCACCGACATCCAATTTAAACCCCCGATTACTAAAACCACGAGGATAAAAATACCCGTTTCCGGTCCGGCGATTTTTTTGATGCTATCGCGAAATAGATAGACAATCAGTAAAAGTAGGGGTAATTGGGGCAAAGATAGGAATAAATCCGTTAATCGCATCAATAAGCCATCGATTGCGCCCCCGTAAAACCCGGAAATAGCTCCGATCGCCGTCCCTAGAATAATCGCAACTATCATAGCAGCAATCCCCACCGCTAGGGAAATTCGACCCCCCACCAAAATCCTCGCCAATTGATCCTGGCCCAGATCGTTAGTGCCGAAAAGATGTTTTAAACTAGGGGGAGCAGTGGTTTGACTAAAATCAATGGTATCGATGGGGACCCGATAAAAAATCGGACCGAATAGGACGGCAAGAATAATTATAATTAATGCGATCGCTCCTATTGTTGCCAGGGGATCTCGGTAAAAACGTCGCCAAGTATCGATAATTGCAGAAGACAGGGGAGACATAAGCTGTTAAGTGTTTAAATTACTTTTTGAGACGAGGCACTCTTGCATTAGGGGAGATTCCGCTAATCTAAGAATAAACGGTTTAAATGAGTCTTTTTAGTCTGCTGTATTTTAGGTAAAATCTCAAGATGAGTCCCTTTATTGAAGGAACCGTTGTGTTATAGTATAACTCAAGTTCAGAAAATAGAGAGTAAAACTATGACTGTTAAAGAACTTATTCAAACAGCAATTGATAATTTACCTGAAGAACAACTAGATGAACTTTATCAATTAATTAAAAATTTCACCGCCAGCAAAAACAACTTATTAGAAGAAAAACCATCCTTATTCAAACGTCATTTTCCAGTTGAGAATATGGTGGGTAAAGCTAAAATACTAGGTGATATGGTCAGTCCTATTGTAGATGAAGAAGATTGGGAATGTCTGAAGTAATTGTGCTTGATACTCATATTTGGTTGTGGTTAATAAATGGCAATTTTGACAGATTTCCCGAGCATTGGCTAGAAAAATTTGAGTTAGCAGAATCTCTCGGAGTTTCCCCCATTTCTTGCTATGAAATAGCCCTTGCTAACCAACGGGGGAGATTAGAATTAAGTTATCCCCTTCAAGAGTGGATTCAACAAGCTTTAACAGTAGCTAAAATAGATATATTTTCAATTACCCCCGAAATTGCCATTAGAGCCGTTAATTTATCTCCCATTCACAAAGATCCTTTTGACCGTATTATTATGGCTACAGCCTTAGCATACGGGGCAAAACTGGCTAGTATTGATAACTTATTTTCTAAATATGTTGAAATCAAAGATCATCTCATGGAGAGAGGGAAATAGTGATAAGTAAGAGGACAAAATCAACAGATGATTAAAATTTACACGGAAATCGAACGGGGGCAAAATTGGTTAGAGCGCCATCAAAAATCTTCTCCGATATTTGCCCTAGTTTTGGGGTTTACCGAGACGGGATTAATCCCCGGAATCTCCACCGCCGGCGCCACCCCGGAAGATAGAAAATATACAGCGATCGCCGATGCCGAATTTATCGTTAAAGGAGTTTCACCCCATCCCCGTTATCCCTTACCCCCCCTAACGGTGGGAGCCTCCCCTGCCTATATTACCCGCGCCGTGGTGGAAAAATTAGCCATTCCCGTCCGGGTTTTTAACGCCGGTTTACCCTTGCCCCCGGCCGTCGATTATATCGAACTGGGGGGACAACCGGCCCGTTGTCTCTCCACCGGCCGCGCCCTAGATTTCGACATAGTAAAACACCTGTTCGCCCAAGGACTAACCTGGGGAGAAAAACTAGCCCGCGAGTCTAGTTATCTAATTATCGGCGAGTGTGTGGTCGGTGGCACCACCACCGCCCTCGCCATCCTCACCGGATTGGGTTATCGAGCCAACGGCAAAGTTAACAGCAGCCATCCCCAGTGCAATCATGCTCAGAAATGGGCAATAGTTGAGCAGGGATTAGCCCGAAAAGAAATTTTTGATCCTTTTGAGGTAATCGCCGCCCTAGGCGATCCTCAGCAGATTTTCGTCGCTGGCATGGCGATCGCCGCCAGTCGCCAGGGTGGGGTACTCCTCGCCGGAGGAACCCAAATGTTAGCCGTTTCTGCCCTAATTAAAGCTCTAGTGGCTAAATATGCCTATCCCGTTAACTGGGAAAATATCATCGTCGGCACAACTCGCTGGGTAGCGGAAGATAAAACGGGGGATACGGTGGGATTAGCCCGAATGATCGGAAAAGTGCCTTTATTAGCCACACAATTAAACTTTTCAGCCTCTAAATACCCGGTTTTGCAAGCTTATGAACAGGGTTTCGTCAAAGAGGGAGTAGGTGCGGGGGGATGTGCGATCGCCGCTTATCTGTACCAGAATTGGACTAATCAAGATTTACTCAAAGCGATCGAAAATTTAATCGGGTTTCAACTATAGCAGTTATCTTAATGATCAGGTAGGAAGTTTTCCTTTTAGGGAGTCGGTAGTCGGATGTGAGTTTTTTAAATTTTATCTAGCTCTAAACTTTTATTTATTCTCTCCTACTACAGATTGATAAAATCTTTCTAGACTTTCTACAGAGGTTTGATCGTTAAATACTGTATCGATATTCATTTTAGTATAATCTTTGATTGTTTGTCGCCATTGATTATCTAAACCTAAACGAATAGCAATTTCAAGATAGTGATTTTTATCCGTAGCAATTGTCTCGGTTATGCCTAATTTTTTCAAGATAGCATAGGAATGTCTTCCGCGCATAAATTCCCCCGGACAGGTAACAACTGGAAGTTGACAGGCAATTGCTTCTAAGGTGGTATTTCCCCCCGACCAACTTAAGTTATCTAAATAGATGTCTGCTAATAAGTTAAGCTGAAAATAATCATTTTGTTCTAATTGTGGCATCATTACCCCGTAATCTTGCCAATTGAGTCCATACTTATCAAAAGCTTGACTTAATCTCGACTGAAAGCAATGGGTCACAAATTCGCTACGATGACAGATAAAAATAAAGTGGCTGTGGGGAACTTGTCGGGCAATTCTAGGAAAAATATCGTCATTTTCTGGCAGATATTTAAATAAACTCTGACAGTTTAAATAGATGATTTTATCCTCGGCTAATCCCATCTCTAAACGAGTTTTTCTCTGGGGAGGAAGCGAGGGTTTAGCATAGGCAATACCTAAATTAGATAAGCGAATTAATTTTTCACTGTAGTGATTATCTCCCTCCGTGGGTTCCATTAATTCACTGGAGATAAAATAATCAAGGGTTGGTAATCCTGAGGTGATTGGATGGCCCCAAGTTACACATTGTACTGGAGCTAAACGCAATGCTGCTAGTTGGGTAGTGCGAGCATCCATACCAATATCTAAATAAACCAGAATATGTAACTGATTATCTAAAATATGTTGAGCAATTCTTCCTATATTGACCAGATTATCAAATTGATAAAAATAATCACTTTGCTCTTGATATTGTTTGGTAAAATTATCCCAGGTGTTATTAATATCTATTCCATAACAGTAAATTTCAAATTGCTCTCGATTTCGCCACTGCAACCATCCTTGAAACAGTTTCGCTACTGTGTGATGACGCAAGTGAGCAGAAATATAGCCAAGGCGGATTTTTCCCGTAGGCATGGTTAGGTTTTTCACCCAATTAGGAAAGTTAACCGAGGCAATTTTACAAACCAATTCTCCATATTTTTTTTGTAGTTCTAAATCATTTTTAGCTTGATATTGAAGATAAAAGTTAGTTCTTAATCCAATACTTTTCCAAGCATCCTGTTGTTGATTAGTAGTAGTTAAATCAAGATTGGATAAGATATTATCTAACTGTTTCTCGTAGTTTGATCGATATTGCATAATATCGGCTTGAGTTGTGTAAACTATTGGCATTAACCGCATTAATTCTAACTTCAGAGATAGGTGATCGGGAAGATACTCTAAAGCCGATTTAGTTGCTTGAATTGCCACCTCGATCGGATAATTATTTTGTAGTAACCAAATTAGGCGCAAATGTAAATCAATATTTTCTGGATGATAGGCAATGCCTTTTTTATACACTTCCAAAGCTTGTTTTTCTTCTTTAAGAATGAGATAGCAATGGGCGCAGTTTAAATAAAAATTGCTCTCCTCTATTTTAATTGCTAATAATTTTTGATAATAGTTTAATGCTAATTGATAGATTTTTCTTTGATAAAAATAATCACCTGAATAAAGATTTGCTCTTTTTTGGTCAGCTTGCAGAATTTCCCAAAGGGAGAGATTTTGACTAATTTCTCCTCTATCTCCTGCCAGTTGTTGAGCCGTTTTATAAGCATTTTTTGCCTCTGTCCAAGCTTGTTTAACTAAATAGACATTGCCTAAATTGATATAGAAAGGATAAAAATCACCCTGTTTATTAATTCCCTGCTGATAGAATTTTTCGGCTGACTCTAGCTGCCCTAGTTTATAAAATAAATTGCCCAGTTTGTTATAAGCATCGAGAAAATTATCCTTGAGATCAATCGCTTTTTGATAAGCTGATAAAGCTATATCTAAACGGGATTGTTTTTCTAGCACCATGGCCATAGTATAATGATATAAGGCTTGATTTTCCTCTAAGTTGATGGCTCGTGCCAAACAGTTAAAAGATTCTGTTAGTCGGTTAATTATATAGTATAAATATCCTAAATCGTGCCAGATGTAAGCTAATTGTTCACGCCAAGATAAAATTCTTAAGTAAAAGTCCTCAGCTAAAGTATATTCTCGCCGATTAATTGCCTCTTGCACCTCTTGAAGACAGGAGTTTATCACCGTCAGGGCATAATTTTCTATCTCTTCATCCCCTTCTATTTCTTCTAATTCTAGCCACTGGAGATAGATTAATTTAGCTTCGGCAAACTGCCAGCAATCGAGATTTCTAATTATCTCTTTTTTGAGCAGCATAATTAAATCCTGACTGGACTCTGATTCTAACAGCCAAAATAACCAAATTTCTTGCGCTGTTGCTTGCTGCCCTAGCAGCAAATAAGCTAATCCCAGATAGGGATAATAATCAGTCACTTCCGGATGAACCGCCAGTGCTTGCTGACAAAATAACAATAATTGATTATAGTCTCCCGATGCTAACATTAGCTCGATCGCTTGTTGGTGATTACTGTTGATCATTATTTTGACTCTCGCTGCTTTTATTCCACAATACCCTCGATCGAGCTTAGGGTAACATTTTGGGCTTATTGAACTTAACTAGCGATAGATTCGAGGATTTATTAGCCCCATCAAAACCAAAAACCCTGATTTTACCTAGATTTTACCCGATCTACCGCCCTAGCCCAACAAATAATTTTTCGCACAGATAAGAATTATTCTCAATAGCTGTACAATAGGAAAAGACAACTTTACCAAGAATCGAGCAATGAACGATAAAATAACTCGTAGAGTCTTTCTAGGCGCAGGAACAGCCACCTTAGCCCTAGCGGTGGGTCAATTAGGGAAAATAAACGAGGTTTCCGCCCAAACTAACCAATTAAACCTCTATTCCTCCCGTCACTACAACACCGACCGACGATTGTATGACAACTTCACCCGACAAACGGGAATAAAAATTAACCTCGTCGAAGGGGAAGCGGACCCATTAATCGAACGGATTAAAAGCGAAGGCAGCAATAGTCCTGCCGATATACTCCTGACGGTAGATGCGGGGAGATTATGGCGGGCCGACCAACAGGGAATTTTTGCCCCGGTCAATTCCCGCATTCTCACCCAAAGAATTCCCGCTAATTTGCGTCACCCCAAAGGTCACTGGTTCGGGTTTAGTAAACGCTTGCGGGTAATCATGTATAACAAAGACAGAGTTAACCCCAGAGAAATCGATTCCTATGGGGATTTAACCAATCCCAAATGGAAAGGAAAAGTCGTCACCCGGTCATCTAGTAACATCTATAGTCAATCTTTTACCGCTTGGTTAATCGACATCCAAGGAGAAGCAGCCGCAGAAAAATGGTGTCGGGGATTAGTGGCTAATTTTGCCCGTTCACCCCAGGGAAATGATAAGGCACAAATCGAAGCTGTCGCCGCAGGAATTGCCGATTTAGCCCTAGCTAACACCTATTACTTAGCTGGGTATGCCGAAGAAAAAGACCCCGCTAAACGGGCAATTTATGACAAAGTAGGCGTAATTTTCCCCGACCAAACAGGGCGCGGCGCTCACGTTAATATTAGCGGTGGTGGTTTAATTAAAACCGCCCCCAATCGAGAATCGGCCATTAAATTTTTAGAGTATCTTTCTAGCAATGAAGCACAGAACTTTTTTGCTAAGGGTAATCAAGAATATCCCGTCGTTCGAGGAGTTACTTTAGACCCTGTTCTGGCAAAACTCGGACGCGGGAAAGAAGATACAGTTAGCGTGGCTAATTATGGTCCTAATTTAGCCAAAGCAGTACAGGTAATGAATCGCGCCAGTTGGAAATAAGTTATCAGTTATCAGTTATCAGTGGGAATTATGAATTATGAATTATGAATTATGAATTAGGAAGTTAGGAAAATTGAAGATATATTTTGGGTTCGATCCCCCCTGCCCCCCTTGATAAGGGGGGTGCCGATAGGCGGGGGGATCCCCCCTTGATAAGGGGGGTGCCGATAGGCGGGGGGATCCCCCTTAATAAGGGGGCATCTGACAGTTTTTAACACCTAACCACTTATGTTAAGGCAAATAAAACCGAGAGATTATTAGCGGGCATAGGAATTACTTCTAACAATTGTAAACCTCGATCGCTCGCTGCTTGCACCACATCTTCTAAATTCCTAACTCCCCAAGCAGAGTTTTGAGAACGGAGAGAAAAATCAAAGCTTTCATTACTAGGAGAAGTATGTTTTCCCTGTCGTTTATAGGGACCATAAAGATAGAGAATTTCCCCCGGACTGAGAAGGCGACTCGCTCCTGCCATTAAAGCTAAACAAGCGGACCAAGGAGCGATATGAATCATATTAATATTAACAATGGCATTAATGACGATATTTTCCGTCTCTACCGCCCAAACTGACTGATGAACATCGATAAATAGGGGGTGAGCGAGATTGGAACTAGGACAATAATCGCACCAACTGCGAATACTATCTAGAGCCAGAGGGTGACAATCCGAGGGAATCCAACGACAAGGAGCAAGACGAGGAGCAAAAAAAACAGCGTGTTCACCCGTGCCGCTAGATATTTCTAGGATATTCCCAGTCTTTGGTAAAAATTGGCTGAGAACTTCTAAAATCGGCTGACGATTGCGTTCTGTTGCTGGAGCGTATTGACGTAAATCAGACATAATTAGGCTTTGCGGCAAAAAGTTTGTTGGTGGGGTTAGGAGTCGGTCGTCAGTAGCCGCTCGTCGGGAGAGGAAGTCAGAATAACAGAATGACCTCGCACGTCTGGAAGCGGAACCCTTCGAGACTGCCAATAGTGGTCGCGTCCAGTGCTAGGGCGATTCTTTCTATAGTTATAGGCAGTAAACTGATGACCCACACTAACAAAGGTGCAAAACAACTGCTTATCTCAAGAGTGCTGCGCTTTTCTCCTTTTTTCGCTTTCCAAGACTCATACCATTCTTTCAGTCTCTGCCTGACTGTGTTGGGTTTTTCCTCGTTGACTGCCGCAATCAACCTCGACACCTGAGTCAAACTGCTCGATTTGGTCATGACCATGCCAAAACTCCAAGTTGCCAATCCGATAGCTTGCGGTATTGACAAATGGGGCAGATGTTCTGATTCTATGCACGACCACTGCTTGAGATATTTGTTGTTTAGCATTGTCTTTCACGATGCTCCTCTAAATCTCTAGCTTGGTTTTCTCAGCATGAGTAGGTGACTGCTCACCTCTTTGTAATAAACCTACACCTGTAAGCGATAGGCGGGGGTATCTGAGAGTTTTTAACACTTACCTACTTATTAATTATCCCACTAAAAGGTTTTCTTCGGGGTAATTAATAACTGTTGGTTTCGGATCGCCGATAATAGCCGCTATTAAAAGTATAACTCCCACCCGTCCCAGATACATCATAAAAACAATGATTAACTTAGAAATCGGCGATAAAGAGGCGGTTATCCCCATAGATAAGCCGACAGTTCCAAAGGCAGAAACCACCTCAAAAAACAGTTGAATCATTTGAAAATCTGTCTCCACAAATGAGATAGCTAGGGTGGAGATAATAATCGCTATAACCGAACCAAAAACCACGGCCATTGACTTTAAAATTAACGGCATAGGAATGCGCCTTTGATAGAGAGTCACTTCTTCACGACCTCTTAAAACCGAGCGAGTACAGTTATATAAAATCCTAAAAGTTGTGGTTTTAATACCTCCCCCTGTACCGCTAGGACTGGCACCAATAAACATCAAAGCCATGGTAATTGATAAACCTTCTACGGAAATTTTACCAATATCAATGGTATTAAATCCTGCTGTTCTCGATGTTACCGATTGGAACCAAGCGGCCAGCAATTTATCTTTAATTGATAAATTAGCCAAAGTGTCAGTGTTTCCCTGTTCAGTAAGTAAAAAAGCCAAGGTTCCTATCACTAATAAAAATATAGTTGTGCTGATAGCAACTTTATAGTTAAGGGAAAAAACAAAGCCTTTTCGTTTATATTGAAAGCGATGAATAAACCAAGTGTAAAACTCGATAATTACCTGATAACCGATACCTCCAAAAATGATCAATCCTGTGATAGATAAGTTAATAATAATTGAAGACTGATAGGACATCAAATTATCTTTAAACAAGCCAAAACCCGCATTATTCCAGGCACTAATACTATGGAATAAAGATAACCACACCGCATATCTAAAATCATACTTTTGGGCGAAGACAGTTAACATAACAAGAGTTGCTGTTAACTCAAAAACTAGAGTAGTAGCAATCACTGATTTCATTAAACTTTGACTACCTTGCAGGAAAGGTCGATCGAAGGATTCTTGAATTGCTAACTTCTGTCTCAGGTCAAATTTTCGCCCAATTAATAACATTAAAAAAGTGGTAGTGGTCATATATCCCAAACCTCCCACTTGCACTAATAAAGCAATAAATAATTGACCCCAAAAAGAAAAATAAGTCCCTGTATCTACTACTGCTAAACCCGTAACACAGACAGCAGAAGTGGAGGTAAACAGGGCAACAATTGGGTCATTCCAAGTGCCGCTAGTGGTAGAAACAGGCAACATCAACAGGGAAGTTCCCGCTAAAATTACCGCAATAAATCCCAAGCAAATTGTCCGGGCAATCGTCATATAAATTCCTTAGTGAAAGTAGCTAAGAGAAGATTGTTTTTTGGCTAACACTTCTTGATAAACTAACTGTAAGCGATCGATATTTTTGCTGAGAGTGTAAGAGTCTAAAACTCTTTGACGGGCTTTTTGTCCTAAAATTGTTGTTAATTCGGGATGATCTCGTAAGACGGGCAAGAGAGTTTTTAATTGGGTAATTAGTCCTTTAGTATCTAGAACTATTCCCGCACCTTTTAACACTTCCCCATCGGCACCCACATCCGTAGCCAGACAAGCAACACCACAGGCCATCGCTTCCAAGAGGGAAATCGATAAACCTTCCACTAATGAGGGTAAAATAAAGCCGTCAACCCCGCGCAAAATTTCAATTCGTTTATTTTCATCGCCGATAAAACCTAACCAGATAATACCATCTTCTTCTCCATAAAAAGGTTTGAGGGAAGGAGTTAACGGACCATCGCCAACAATGAGCAGTTTGCATCTACTCCCTAAATTGGTTTTTTTCCAAGCTTTCAATAAAGATTCTACATTTTTCTCCGGCATGATCCGACCGAGATAAACAAATAAACAATCGGCATTATATTGAGCTTTAATATTCGATAGTCCTGGACAATACTTATTAACATCAACCCCATTGGGAATAATTGCTAATTTTTCTTCGGGAACTCCCAATTTAACTAAAAAATCCCGTTGAGAGGTGGAAAAAATAATTACCTTATCGTAATTAGCTAAAAAAGGGGCGTGTAGTTGGTAGGTTAATAATTGGGTACTGGAGATGAGATTGCGAATTTTACTATCAAAAGCCGGGTGAAAAGTCGCCACCAGAGGCAAATCTAAAGACTCACAAATTTCTGGTAGCAGAAAATCGAGGGGAGACAGGGGTAAGGACGCATGAACTAGATCGGGTTTCAGTTCCCTGAGTTTATCCTGTAGAACCCGACTCGATTTCAGGGTGGGAATAGTATAGACTTGGGAACTATAGAGACGTGGCAGGGTGATTTCGTCGTAAAAGTCGGGCCAATCGCTTACGGTGGGTTTTTCGGAAGAAAAATGCAGAAAACTGACTTGATAATCTCGATCGAGCAGGGAATTAGTCACTTCTCGCCCATAGGTAACGTTACCGCAAAAAGGAGATTTTTTTCCTAACCAGGCAATGTGCATTGAGATTCTCTTAAGAAAAATTTAATTTAGTCAAGTATCAGCTTACTAAATTAACCGTAAAATTAAAAGCTAATAGAGTACCCAAGCAAAATTAATTACCCATCTAAGTCCTCAGCTAAAAATTGCCCTTTGCAAGAGTGCCTATTTGATAGTTAAAATTCTCGGCTTTTTACTGATTGGCCGAGGACTTGCGACGACGACAGCGTTCTGAACAGTATTTGACCTCATGCCAACAGTTTTGCCACTTTTTGCGCCAAGTAAAGGATAAACCGCAAACGGGACAAATTTTACTGGGAAGATCGGACTTCGAGACCTGACGTGCCATGATTAAAATTAAAAAGTCAAAAACTGCGCCTTATCTATGAGTGTAGATGAAAATAATCAGAGTTCCCCACTCGATCGCCTGAGAATTATTTTAGTTGAACCAGCCGGAGCCTTAAATGTGGGTTCCACCGCCAGAATTATGCGGAATATGGGCTTAAGTCGCTTAATTATCGTCAATCCTGCCTGTGATATCCTTGCAGAAGAAGCGCGACGCATGGCAGTACACGGGATTGAAGTCCTAGAAAACTGTTCACAGGTAGCCACCCTTGGGGAAGCTTTGCAGGGTTGTCATCGCATCATTGCCACCACCTCGAAACCCCGTCACCTGAATACTCCCCTCGAAACACCCCGGACCGCCTTACCCTGGTTACTCACCCCTAACCTGGAATCGGCCCTAATTTTCGGGCCAGAAGACCGGGGTTTAAGTAACAGCGAACTGAACCACGCCCAGCGTTTTGTCGGTATTCCCGCTAATCCTCAATATTCCTCCCTTAATCTGGCCCAAGCGGTGGCGGTTTGCTCCTACGAACTGTACCAAATGGCAAGGGAAAATAGGCTCGAACCCCCGGTAGAAACGCTCCCTAATGCCACTTTTGAGGCTCTAGAAGGCTATTATCAGCACTTAGAGAGCTTTTTGCTCAAAATTGGCTATCTTTACCCCCACACCGCCGCCGCTAGGATGGAGAAATTCCGGCAATTTTATCATCGGGCCCGGCCCACAGTGGAGGAATTAGCCCTGCTGCGGGGTATTATCGGTCATATTGAAAGTATCGGGCAACTTTTTCTCGGTCTTGATAGTCTCAAGGGCAAGAAAAAAAATTCTCCTAGCGATCGATAATAAATCTGGATACCCTTGAGGAAAACCGTGACTCGTCAAGTAACTCGTCGTCCCACTAAAGTCCAATCCGGCCCTGGGTCCCCTAAGTCTATGGACTCAAACAATAAAAAAAGGTCTTTACCAGTTAAAAAGTCGCAAAAACAGCGTAAACCTAACCTAATCGCCTCTTTTCTCCTTCAGGTTCTTCGCTTCTCTATCCTTGGTGTCGGTTTAGGTGCGATCGCTGGTACGGTTTTAACGGTGGTGGATCCGAGCAAATTACCCCTACACCCAAAACCCACCGCTACTAATTCCCCGACTCCCCAACCCGTCACCCCGAAACCGACCACGTTAGTTTTAAACGAAAATCTCAGCAGCCTCAACCAGAAATTACAGGCTTTAGCGGTCAAATATCCGAAATTACAGGCGGGAGCTTTATTTATTGACCTCGATAACGGTGCTTACGCTAATTTTCGCGGAGATACTATTTTTGCCGCCGCTAGTACGATTAAAATCCCGATTCTGGTGGCCTTTTTTGAGGATGTGGATGCGGGAAAAATTCGTCTCGATGAACCCCTTGTGGCCACTAAGGATGTCATGGCCAGTGGGTCCGGGGATATGCAGTATCTAGGAGCGAATAAAACCTATACTGCCCTAGAAACCGCCACTAAAATGAACGTAATTAGCGATAATACCGCTACTAATATGTTAATTAAGCGCATGGGAGGCAAAAAGGCTCTTAATCAGCGTTTTCAAGCTTGGGGTTTGACCAGTACGGTAATTAATAACCCTTTACCTGATTTGGAAGGAACCAATACCACAAGTCCGAGAGATTTGGTGACAATCTTAGGAAAAGTTAATCAAGGGGAATTACTCAGTTTACGTTCCCGAGATCGTCTATTGAATATTATGCAGGAAACGCGCACTCGCACCCTGCTGCCCCAAGGTATCGAGAAATCCGCCGATATTGCCCATAAAACCGGTGATATTGGCTCGATGTTAGCGGATGCGGGGATTATTGATATGCCCAACGGGAAACGCTATCTAGGAGCAGTGATGGTCAAACGTCCCCACAATGATAGTAACGCTAGGACTCTGATTCAACAAATATCGCGCACGGCCTACCAACACTTTAAATGGTATCAAACTCAACCCCCAGCCAAACCGCAACCGGTCGCCCAATCTTCTCCCTCTCCTAGTCCGGTCGTTATTCCTAGTCCGGGTAATTAGGGTTTGCGGCAAAAAGTTTTTCGTGGGGGTAGGGTGTGGGGTGTGGGGTGTGGGGTGTGGGGTTTTACCCATTTTCAGGTGGTCAATTACCTAATTTTCAGGGAAAAAGTAGCTGAATTTTGCCCCCGATCCCCGCAATGGCTGGCACTTTTTGAGGGAAAAAAAGTCTAAAAGTCTTATCCAACAAGGTTTTTAGATTTATTAAGCAAACCCTAATTAGCCCCTAGGTTAAATTATTGGCTAAAAGACGGGCCAATTGTTCGGCATTTGCCCGGGGGGAAAGACGAGGAAGGATTTTTTCCCCCGTGGCTAGTTTTTGACAGAGGACGGGGATTTCGTACTGATAAGCGTTAAACCAATCCTCTCGACTGGTAATGTCCCTAATTTCTAACTGCCACTCTGGTTGACGGATTTTTTCTAGTTTTTCTAGCAACCCTTCGCAAAGATGACAGTCTGGTTTACTGTATAAAATTAGTTCTATGGTAGTCATAAATATTTATGTTCATTACCTCCACGATTAGTCTCTCATCAACAATTCTACAAACTCCCACACCCACACCGACTTTAAATAATAATTTAGTTAATTCAGGTAGTCAATATCTAGTCTATATCGGTGTGTTTCTTTTGGCAATTACCGTAGTCATGGTTATTGGTATTATCAATCAAAAAATTGAATACGCTCTCATTTTTGCCGCCACTCTCACTGTTATTTTAGTTGCTTTTTTCTGGTTTTTATAAGTCCTTCAACTAAGGGAATTGAGGGCAAATCCCCCTTAATAAAGATTAACGGCTCTCGTTGATTCACCTTCACCAAATTGTTAACTAATTCGAGTTCAGACTTGACAAAAATCTCCCTAGGTCCGAGCGGAAGATTAAGGAATGCATCCTATATTTGCAGAAATACCGACAATTAGCAATTATCAGTGACTCTTAAATTGGTACAAAAATATGAACAATCGCGTGTAAGCATCTCACCGAAAAACTAATGCGCGGTAGGGTTGATTCATGAATCAACCCTACTATGAATCAACCCTAGGGGTTTGGGGGGTTCTACCCCCCAAAAGCTTGGATTGAGTGATAAAACCGAAAGTAACGGCCGATTTTAGGAGAAAGTTTCCCCTTAAAAATCGCAACTTAGTCGATTTACAAAAATGAGATGTACCCCAAGCAAAACGATCGGACTTATAATATAATTGTATTGATTGTGGCTTGTTGCTAGAATCACCCCAAATTGACTCAATGGGTTTATAAACGATGACAACCCTAGATATTGCTAACGATATTGTCTGTCCTCCCACCGATTTATGGAGTGATGAACCACCCTTGGAAAGTGATCTGCATTTACAACAAATTATTTTATTATTATCTTGTCTTGATTGGCTCTGGCAAGATAGAAACGATTACTATGCCTCGGGCAATTTGACTATTTATTATAACGAAAGACAACTGAAACAGCGAGATTTTTGTGGACCAGATTTTTTCGTAGTTTTAGATACGGAGAAACGTCTCAGAAAAAGTTGGGTCGTCTGGGGAGAAGGGGGTAAATATCCCAATGTAATCATCGAAATTCTCTCCGATTCCACCGCTAATGTGGACAGAAAAGCCAAAAAGGAACTATATCAGCATACTTTCCGGACTCCTGAATATTTTTTGTTTGATCCTAATACTTTAGAATGGCAAGGATTCACTTTAATCGAGGGACAATACCAACCGATTACCCCCAATAAAAATGGTTATTTATGGAGTAAGCAACTAGGATTATATTTAGGGATTTTTGCCAATAAATTGCGCTATTTCACCGAATCGGGTGAATTGGTTCCCACCCCTCAAGAGTCAGCCCGACAGGAAAGATTAGCCAAAGAAAGAGAACAACAACGGGCGGAAAAATTAGCCCAAAAGCTGCGAGAATTGGGCATTAATCCCGATGAAATTGCTTAAATATCCAGTTGGGGGTGTTAGGGTTGCCCAACTCACCCCAGCAGTCTAGTTATAAATACTTATAATTTCTCAGGGAATTATAACAATTATTAAATAATGTGTAGTTTTGTATACTGATGTCAGGAACTTAGATACAATATCAAGTGGCGTAAGATATATAGAGATTAGCTAGTGAGTCGGCATCAAGACAGTCAAACTGACCGGAAACGAGAAGAAACACAGTTCACTCCTTACAGTGCAGAAGCGATCGCTCAACAATACCGTTACAAACCTTGGCAATTGTTCGGTCGCGCTTTCGTGATTATTTGGTCTTTAGGATTATTTCTGCTCAGTCTCCTCTGGGACAAATGGACAAAGCAAGAAGAAGCCAATAAATACCGGCGTGCCAGCGAACTTAGGCAAATTCTCACCCGTTTGGGTCCCACCTTCATCAAAGTCGGTCAAGCTCTCTCTACCCGTCCCGACCTCGTTCGCAAAGACTTTTTAGACGAATTAGTTAAACTGCAAGACCAACTTCCCCCCTTCGATAACCACATCGCTTTTGCCATTATCGAGACAGAATTGGGGATGCCTGTAGAAAAAGCCTATCGAGAAATATCCCCCACCCCGGTAGCTGCCGCTAGTTTAGGACAGGTTTACAAAGCTATTCTCCCCACCGGCGAAGAAGTAGCCGTTAAAGTGCAACGGCCCGGGCTGCGGTCGCTTTTAAGCCTTGATTTATACCTAATGCGCTGGGCTGCCCAAAAATTCGGTCGTTTATTACCCCTCAATCTCGGCCACGACCTCACCCTGATTGTCGATGAATTCGGAACCAAACTCTTTGAGGAAATCGACTATCAAAACGAAGGTCGCAACGCTGAAAAATTCGCCACCAACTTCCAAAATAACCCCGAAGTTAAAGTTCCCAGTATCTACTGGCGTTATAGTGGTCGCCGCGTCCTCACCCTGGAATGGATTGATGGCTATAAACTCACCGATACCGAGAAAATCAAAGCTTTAGGATTAGACCCCAATAATATCGTTAAAATCGGCGTAACCTCTGGATTGCAGCAACTCCTCGAACACGGCTTTTTCCACGCTGATCCCCATCCGGGTAATCTTTTCGCCACCTTTGATGGTCGCATGGCCTATATCGATTTTGGCATGATGGATCAGTTAGAGGAGGAAACTAAAGAAACCCTCGCTAGTTGCGTCGTCGATTTAATTAACAAAGACTACGAAAACCTAGCCAGCAACTTTGTCAAACTGGGATTTTTAACCCCAGAAACCGATATAAAACCAATTATTCCCGCCCTAGAACGAGTTTTAGGCAATGCCATCGGTCAAAGGGTCGGTGACTTCAATTTCCGCACCATTACCGATGATTTCTCCGAATTGATGTACGAGTATCCCTTCCGGATTCCCGCCAAATTCGCCCTGATTATTCGTTCCCTCGTCACCCAAGAAGGGGCAGCCCTCACCCTCGATCCTAACTTCAAAATCGTCCAAGTGGCCTATCCCTACGTCGCTAAACGTCTCCTGACCGGGGAATCGCCCCAACTGCGCCGGCGTTTACTGGATGTACTGTTCAAAGACGGTAAATTTCAGTGGCAACGCCTAGAAAACATGATTACAATGGCTCGATCGGAAAGTAACTTCGATTTACTGCCCACAGCGCAATTAGGCATCACTTTTCTTCTCTCGGAAGAAGGTCGTTATCTGCGTCGTCAATTGCTATTAGCTTTGACGGAAGATGACCGTCTCCACACGGCCGAAGTGCAACGTCTCTGGAGTTTAATTCAAGGAGAATTGCAACCGCGGCGACTCTTGGATGTGGCCATGAGCGCTTTTCGGGAATTATCGTCCCAAGGTGTGGCCGCTGTCGTTCCGCGAGAAACCAGTTCGCGTTAGAGTGTTTAAGGTCAACATCGGTTAATCACTTTTTCTATGGATTATTATTTTCTGCCCCAACCGCCCTATTTTCTGGTTGTTGCCGGTTTATTTATCGGTATTACCTGCGGGGCCGCTTTTGAAGCTAGTCTCAAGCAAGTGGTTAACAATTGGTATAAAAATAAGGGTTCGGACGATCAAAATCTTTTAAAATCCAGTTCCTTACAAATTCCTTTTATTGGTATTTGTGTAGGAATCTGTCTTTTCCTTGCCTCGGGATTAGATATATTTATTCTCAATGGTTGGGTTGCCTACGCTATCTCTCTCCCGATGACTATCTTTATCGGTGGTTTGGTTTGGAGTCAGTTAGGGGAATTATTAGGCCAATTACAGCGCGGCGGTTCTAAAGAAATTGACCTCGATTATCGGGGATAATTGGGAGGCAGCAAACATTTAGGACTAAGATCATCGGTGTTAGCAGATAGGAAAGAGCAACTTCCCCACAACTAACACCAAAACCCTAGTTATACCCAATTTACCAGCTATTTTGGCCCGCAATTAGATGCAAAAACCTTTAGCATGGCATTGGCGATCGCTACCCCTGCATCAGCGCACCGGTTCCGAGGTTTTTGCCTGCTTATTCGCCCAAGATGCGATCGCTACCTTACTAGAAAGTCCCTATCCGGGTAATTCCCTCTCCCGTTACTCTCTTTGTGCTGGTTCCCCGCGTCAGCTTTGGACCCCCGCACTAGGGGAAATTTTCCCCTTTTTAAGCAGTTTACTCCCCCAAACTCGATCGGATGTGCTTCCCGATCATCTTCCCTTCCATGGCGGTTGGTTGGGGTGGTTAGGCTACGATTTAGCTTGGGAAATAGAAAAATTACCCGACAGGAAAGCTGATACTCTCCCTTTTCCCATCGCTTATTGGTATGAACCGGATAGTTTTGCCCTTCTCGATCACCAAGCACAAATTCTCTGGTTAGCTGCCACTAAACCCGAAGATTTAGATAAATACGAACAATCTTTAACCACTAACCCCGATTTTGAGTTGATCGATCCTCATCCCTCTCCCTTAATCTTTTATACTTCTCAACTCGACTACGAAAAAGCTGTTAAAAAAGCGTTAGATTATATCAGAAAAGGTGATATTTTTCAAGCAAATTTATCCCTAAGATTTCAAAGCACAACTAGGGCAAAAGGATGGCAAATTTATCGCAGTTTACAACAGATAAACCCTTCTCCTTTTGCTAGTTATTGGCGCACCCCTTGGGGAGAAATGATTAGTTGTTCTCCCGAAAGATTGGTCAAATTAGAAAGAGGAATAGCCAGCACTAGACCGATCGCTGGAACTCGTCCCCGGGGTAAAACCGAGGCACTCGATCGACAATTGGCCGAGGAACTATTAACTAATAAAAAAGAGCGCGCCGAGCATATTATGCTAGTGGATCTAGAACGTAATGATCTGGGTAGAGTTTGTGAATGGGGATCGGTTGATGTGGATGAATTACTGACGATCGAGCGTTATAGTCATGTTATGCACTTGGTCAGTAATGTTCAAGGAAAATTAGATAAAAAGTATCATGCTATTGATTTAATTAAAGCTCTTTTCCCCGGGGGAACAATTACCGGTTGTCCGAAAGTTCGTTGTCTAGAAATTATCGAAGAATTGGAACCAGTGCGACGCAATTTATTCTATGGTTCCTGTGGCTATATTGACAGCAGAGGTCATTTAGATTTGAATATTCTCATCCGTACCCTATTAATGACTAATCAAGGGAATTTAAACACCGTTTGGGGACAGGTGGGAGCGGGAATAGTTGCCGATAGCGATCCCGAAAAAGAATGGTTAGAATCCCTTCATAAAGCTGAGGCACAATTAATCGCTTTACGTTCTTTTTAATTTTTGATTTCAACAAACTCACCTAAGTAGGTAGGCATTAAAAATTATCAGATGCCCCCCTTATTAAGGGGGGACTAAGGGGGGATCGGCACCCCCCTTATCAAGGGGGATCCCCCCGCCTTCGGCTTCCCCCCTTATCAAGGGGGGTAGGGGGGATCGAACCTAAAATCCATGTTTAATTTAATTATAACCAGCTACCTATTGTTGCATCTAAAACCGATCTTTTTACTTTTTACCTTATCTGCTATTTTGTAGGATAGCTTCTGATCTTGAACCCTATTCATGAATCAAATTTCTATCGCTGTTACTTTTTTTCTTAGTTTATTCTTGACCTCGCTTCCCTTTTTACTTTTGGGGGCAGCCGTTTCCAGTTTTTTGCTGGTTTTCGTCAATAAACAGCGATTAGCGGCGATATTTCCCCGTAATCGACTGTTAGGAGCGATCGTCGGCAGTACAATCGGATTAATCTTACCCGTCGGACAATACGGCACGATTCCCGTCGCTAGAAGATTCTTATTAGAGGGAGTACCCCCAGGGGTGGTGTTTAGCTTTCTCACCGCTGCACCTACCCTAAATATCGTCACTCTTTGGCTAACTTGGCAGACTTTCACCTATTCTAGTATTTTCTTCTATCGATCGCTTTCGGTGTGGTTAATGGCAATTTTTATCGGCACTCTCTTTAGTTTCTATCGGGAAAAACCCCGCACCGATAGTGAAATTCCCCTAGAATCGAGTTTAGTTCTTTCTGGTAGTTTTTTACCGGAGGAAGCAGCCAGTCAACCCCTGCAAAGAGTCGGCAGTCTTGTTTATGAGTATAAAACTAGAGATAGGCAAGCTTGGCCAATTTCTGTGCAGTTATTTCTTGATAACTTTATCGATGAAGCGCTGGAATTAGGGGGATTATTAATTATAGGCTGTGCGATCGCTAGTGTCTTTCAGCTATTATTACCTCAGAGTCAATTAATTGCCTGGGGGAATACTCCCGCTACTCAAATTCTCGTGCAGTTGTTCTTTGGTTTCACCCTCGCTGTTAATGCCAGTCTTAGCACTTTTGTCCCCGGTTCTTTAATTACTAATCTGTCCGTCGGTTCCACTCTAGCTTTTTTACTGGTCGCTTCCCTCATTGATATTAAAGCTTTTATCCTCCTCCTATCAGCTTTCCGTCCTAAAATTGTCCTTTATTTCGGAATTTTATGCCTGTTAATGACTTTTTTAGTGGCTCTGATCCTCAGTTTTTATCTAGGTTGAATTCCTTCCGGGTCAAAAAAATTTTCTCTTGACAAAAGTCCCTTGACATGATATTATATTCATAATGGAAAATCCGTGCGCCTACAAGCCCTATTTTCCCAAGCATTTAAACTCTATCTTGATTCTGCTTGCTGGAGTTGCGACAACATAGTTTTATAGTTCTCACTCCACCCACCTACCTAGAGGTTCAATAAGCATCTTTTCGATGAATACTACTCAATATGATAATCAGCATTTCTTGATCTTGAATTTTGTAAATGATGCGATAATCCCCTATTCTAATTCGGTAGGTGTCATCATATCCTTTGAGTTTCTTGACTCCGCTAGGACGAGGTGTATCGGTAAGTAGTCTAATGGCAGTAATTAAGCGTTCGCGTTGTTGTTTGGGTAAGTTGTTTAGTTGTTTTTGAACTGGTTTCGGAATAATAACTCTGTAGTTCACGCTTGAGTTGCCTCATATTCTTCGAGGGTTAGATAGTCTCCTGCTTGATAAGCTGATTCAGAAGCGATTATGTTAGCTTGCTCTTCTTCTGTAATTTCTATTGCAGTATGTCGTTCTTTGATAAAGAGCAAAAAGTCAAGTAATTCAGTCAAAAGGGTGTCAGGTGTCTGCTCGATTTCTTTAATTAGTTGTTCTTTGAGTGTCATAGCTTTATCAGTTATCAGTCATCAGTTATCAGTTATCAGTGAGCAGTAATCAGTTATCAGTGATTAATTCCATCATAGTCCATCATTCAATCATTCCAATCATAGTCGATGATAGGTGGTGGGTTACTGGACTAGGTAATAGGTGTAGGGGTAATTCATGAATTACCCCTACAATCGGCTAGGTTTTTCTGGATTTTGTCAAATTTTCTCTTGACAAAAGCCTCTTGACATGATACTATATTCATAATGGAAAAGCCGTGCGCCTACAAGCCCTATTTTCCCAAGCATTTAAACTCTATCTTGATTCTGCTTGCCGGAGTTGCCAGAATATACTCCTATAATTCTCCATAAGGTTGACCTGGAATAGTCTTCTGATAATATATCCAAAAGTCCCTATAATATCAAATCCGTCGCTTTTTATTGAAGTTATCTAAAGCGGGAAAAATCCCCTTTTATGTAGTCTGTGATACTGTTTTTGGGATTGAGATCGTCTAAGGTCAAAGAAATTGCTTCTAGGGTTCCGATTTAAGCGTGCTTAAATGTCAGGTCCGAGAGGAGCAAGCTAGTCTTAAATGAGCGGATCAAACATTTTTTCCGTCTAAGCTGGCTACACGGCGGGATAAAAGCCCGGGAGACTTTAAGGATAACTGTTTTGAGGCAGTGTCTTTGAAGACTCCTGGGTTATTGTATTTTGAGGTGAAATGATGTCCGAGGAATCTACTTTTCAACCCCCGCATTTAACCGAAGCTCAACAGGCCCTAGAAAAAGAACGCCATTTGCCCCTAACCGGTTGGCAACAGGAAGTTTCCCAGGGGTTAACCTACGGTTTAGAGGCGGCCGATAGTATTCGCGATCGCAGTATTCCCACCTTTTCCAGGGGTGAGTTACCCCACTATGCGGGAATTAACACCTTTATGAAGGCCCCCTATTTGGAAGATGTGCGGAATGTGGGCAATTATGACGTGGCAATCGTCGGTGTTCCCCATGATTCGGGGACAACTTACCGACCCGGAACTCGTTTTGGACCCCAGGGAATTCGGCGGATTTCGGCCCTTTATACGCCCTACAATTTTGAATTAGGGGTAGATCTGCGCGAACAAATTACGCTCTGTGATTTGGGGGATATTTTCACCATTCCTGCTAATAATGAAAAGTCCTTTGATCAAATCTCTAAGGGGGTTGCCCATGTCTTTAGTTCCGGCGCCTTGCCGATTATTTTAGGGGGTGATCATTCCATTGGTTTTCCGACAGTGCGGGGTATTTGTCGGCATTTAGGGGATAAAAAAGTCGGTATTATTCACTTTGATCGCCATGTGGATACCCAGGAAACGGATTTAGATGAACGGATGCACACTTGCCCCTGGTTTCATGCCACCAATATGAAAAATGCTCCTGCTAAAAATCTCGTCCAATTAGGGATTGGTGGTTGGCAAGTTCCCCGTCAAGGTGTTAAAGTTTGCCGCGAGCGGGCCACTAATATTTTGACCGTCACCGACATTGTAGAACGAGGCATTGATGCGGCCGCCGAATTTGCCTTAGAACGAGCTTTAGATGGTACGGATTGCGTTTGGATTAGTTTCGATATTGATTGCATTGATGCCGGTTTTGTCCCCGGTACAGGTTGGCCGGAACCGGGCGGGTTATTACCCCGTGAAGCCTTAGCTTTATTGGGTAAAATTATCCAAAAAGCTCCCATTTGTGGTATGGAAGTGGTGGAAGTTTCCCCTCCCTACGATATTAGTGATATGACCTCTTTGATGGCTACCCGTGTTATTTGTGATGCCATGGCCCATCTGGTTATTTCAGGTCAATTACCCCGTAAAGAAAAGCCCTATTATATTCATTCTGATGCCAATATGGAGGTTGATGAACCTTGGATTTAAGGACAAAAGCAGCAATAATTAGAGAGGTAACACATTCGCGAAGAAACACCGATGGCCAAAGGATTTGGAACTCCTATTAACAAAAGGTTAGGTTACGTTTTAACTCTAGTATCTGATCCTAAAATTTATGCTGCTGCTGAAAATGCTTTGCCCTATCTTGATCAAGATGAATCAGATGAACCTTTTGCTGGTATTACTAATGACTTGTCAATGGCGCGTGTCTGGAAAAGTCGCAAACAAGCAGAAAAAAGTGTTCAGAATTATCTTGGATTTTTAATGGATTGGATGACTAATGAAAATTTAGACAGATTAACTATTTTAATTTGTTCTTTAAACGCTAACAACAAAGGAGAGTTAACGACCGAAATTGCCCAAAAAATGCAGCTAGAGAGAGTAGAAAAGGAGTAGCCACTTCAGCATATTATGCACGAAACTGATATGACCAAGGCGTTAATTATGACAGTTCGAGATTGGTATGATAGTCAACCTGAAAAGCTCAAAATTGAAAAAATTCATCTCATGGTTGGTGAATTTACCTGTGTCGAACCGGTCAGTTTACAATTTGCCTTTGAAGTTCAAACTGCCAATACTTTTCTGGCTGGCGTGGAATTAGCGATTAAAAATATTCCCCTAATTGCTTATTGTCATTGCTGCCAAAAGGATTATAAACCCCAAATTGGCCAGCAATATTCCTGCCCAACTTGTCGATCGCCGATGGAGGATATTCGTTCAGGTCGAGAGTTAAAAATTGACCACATTGAATATTCTTTAGATTCTTAAACAAAGTTGGGCGATCGCTTCTACAAGTTCGATGATCAATTATTCATTCTCAACTAAAATGCACCAAACTTTTGACGCAGCCCTAGAAATTAATCTACTTCATGCCAATCAAGCAGGAGCCGATCACAACCGGGAACATTTTGACGAGTGGGGCATTACCTGTTTAAACCTGATGAGTAGTCCAGGTGCGGGTAAAACTGTGTTATTGGAAAAAACCCTCGCAGCCTTAAAAGATCAATTAAAAATGGCTGTTATTGAAGGTGATATGACTACAGAACTAGATGCAGAGCGCCTGAGACAATATGGAGTTCCCGTGATTGCCATTAATACTGGTCGCTCCTGTCACTTAGATTCCAAAATGGTAGCCGGGGGAATTCATCGTTTCAAAGAAGATTATAACCCCAAAGAGTTTGATTTATTGTTGGTGGAAAATGTGGGAAATTTAGTTTGTCCCGCCGAATTTGAGGTAGGGGAACACGCTAAAGTTGCTCTATTAAGTATTACTGAAGGAGAAGATAAACCCCTTAAATATCCAATTATGTTTCAAGAAGCGGATTGTCTGATTATTACCAAATTAGATCTGGCTCCTTATTTAGAGATTGATTTAAAACGTTTAGAGGCAAATGTTCGTTCTATGAATCCCGATGTAAAGATTATTGCTCTTTCTGCTCAAACAGGAGAAGGTTTAGAAGACTGGTTAAATTGGCTAAAAAGCCAAGTCAATAGACCGAGTTTTTTGAATTGTTAATCAGTAACAGTTTTTGAGATTTATTTCTGTTTTACTAGCTGTCATCTCTAAAGGCTATTACCTATGAAACGGCGCAATTTTTTCTCCTTACTTCTCGTTTTTTTTAGTAGCTTACTGCTGACCATTAGTTGTAATCAAGCTCCTCAGCAAACCCCCAATGCAAGTAGTTCTCTGAGTAATACTGCCCCCATTGTCATTGGTTATAGTAATTGGGCCGGTTGGTGGCCCTGGGCGATCGCTGAAGAGGAGGGATTATTTGCTAAAAATGGGGCTAATGTTCAAATGAAATGGTTTGATGGTTATCTTGAATCCTTGCAAGCTTTAGCTGCCGGACAATTAGATGGAAATAGCCAAACTCTCAACGATACAATCGCTTTTGCGGGAGATGCAGTGAATGGTCAGGTTGCTGTTTTAGTTAATGATAACTCGTCAGGAAATGACAAAGTTATTGTCACAGAAGAGATTAAAACGATTCAAGATTTAAAAGGCAAAAAAGTTGCTGTTGAAGAAGGCGTTGTTGGTGACTTTCTCCTCAGTTTAGCCCTAGAAAAAGAGGGAATGAGTCGTAAAGATGTGCAAATTGTCCCCATGGAAACAGGGGCTGCCGCCGCCGCTTTTGCATCGGGAAAAGTCGATGCAGTGGCCGCTTTTCCACCCTTTTGGTCAACGGCCCTTAAACGAAAAGGTTCTAAAGAATTAATTAGTTCTAAAGCTTTTCCAGGTGCTATTCCTGATTTGTTAGTTGTCAGTGCCAAATTAATAAAAGAAAAACCAGAACAGGTTCAGGCTCTTGTCAAAACCTGGTTTGATGTTCGAGAGTTTATGGCTAAAAATCCCCAAAAAGCCGATGAGATTATGGCCAAGCGTGCGGGCATTAGCACAGAAGAATTGGCCTTATATAAAGAGGGAACGAAGTTTTTCACCTTAGAAGAAAACCTAGAAGCCTTTAGTCCGGGGAAAACCATGAAAAATATGCCCTTTGCCGCTCAAAAAATGGCTGATTTTATGAGGGAAGTTGGCTTTATTAAAAAAGTCCCCGATCTAACAACCATTTTAGATGCCCAATTTGTCAAGGCGTTGGCAAATCAAGACAAAAAATCCTAATTAGTCCCTTAATCATTGACTTCAAGAATTGTTTGATAACTGGGTGATATTGGCTATCAAAATTATTCTTTTCTTTGGCAAATCCCATGACCACAACACATAAAACGCTTCCTCAAAGCACTTTTTGGCGGATTACCGAGGATATTCCCGAATCCCTCAAATGGACTTTAATGGTTTCCTCTATTATTGTCCCGCTTATTTTCTGGTTACTAATCTCTAGTTTTGCGGGCATTGAATCCGTATTTTTGCCTTCTCCTTTAGCCGTTATTCAGGCCTTAGGAAAATTAGCAGAACAGGGCTTTTTAATTCAAGATACTATTACCAGTTTTTTACGAGTAGTTGGGGGCTTTTTTTTAGGAGGATTGTTTGCTATTCCCCTAGGGATTTTAATGGGAACTTTTCCGAGTATTCGTAGTTTAATGGAACCGATCATTGGCGTTGTACGTTATATGCCCGCTCCTGCTTTTATTCCTCTATTGGTTATTTATTTGGGTATTGGAGAAACGTCAAAAATTATGCTGATTTTTATCGGGACAATTTTCTTTAATACCCTGATGATTATGGATGCAGTTAAGTTCATTCCCCGTGAATTTATCGAAGTAACTTATACCCTTGGAGGAACGCGAAAACAGGTTTTATTTAAAGTGATTACTCCCTATATTATTCCTAATATTATTGATACTTTTCGGGTTAATATGGCAGCCGCCTGGAATTTGGTAGTAGTGGCGGAATTAGTGGCGGCGGATAATGGATTAGGCAAACGCATTTTATTAGCCCAGAAATTTCTGAGAACCGATGAAATTTTTGCCTGTTTAATTGTCCTGGGAATTATTGGCTTTGCCCTAGATTTAAGTTTTCGTTTGTTTTTGCATTGGACTTGTAAATGGTCAATTACTCGTTAACTTAAAAACTCAATAACAGAGTTTATTCTGTCACCAGTAAAGTTATTTTAATGATAAGAGAAGAACCTTAATGCACTTAGAAATTACTCAAATCAATAAAATTTTCACCACTAAACGAGGTGCTGTGGTCGCTCTGAAAGATATTAATTTACACGTTGAAAGTGCTGAATTTGTCTGTGCGGTCGGGGCCTCTGGTTCGGGAAAATCGACTTTGTTGCGAATGATTGCGGGTTTAGAATTGCCCACTTCCGGCAAAATTACCGTTGATGGTGTTGAAGTGACAGGGCCAGGAGCCGATCGCGGCATGGTTTTTCAAAATTATACACTCTATCCCTGGATGACGATCCAAAAAAATGTTGAATTTGGCTTAAAACTACAGGGATTATCGACAAAAGAATGCTGGGAAGTGGCCTGTTATTATCTGGATATTGTCGGTTTAATCCAATTCGCTAATGCTTACCCCAGAGAACTATCGGGTGGGATGAAACAACGGGTTGCGATCGCCCGCTCTCTTGCCTGTCATCCCAAAGTCTTATTAATGGACGAACCCTTTGCAGCTTTAGATGTACAAACCAAAGAAAGAATGCACGAATATTTAATTGAAATTTGGCAAAAAATCAGGTGTAGTATTTTAATGATTACCCATGATGTGGATGAAGCGGTTTTTTTGGCTCAACGTATTTATGTTTTGAGTGCTAGGCCCGGGACTATACAACGGGAATTAACAATTAATTTACCCGTAGATCGTAATTATAAAATTAAACGACAAGCTCAGTTTTATGACTATACGGATCAAATTTACGGCCTGCTACGGGGTGAGAAATGCTAGAAAAAACTAGGGATGATCAAGAGTAGTCCCGGGTTGAAAACGAGTTAGAGCAGCAAAAATCATCCTTTAGAGATACTTTCGGTTATCTAGCATCGCCAAACAGCGATCGCTCGTTGCTGCCGCAAACCCTAGATAAGTGATAGAACAGTTGTTCAACCATTAAGATTTTGTGATAATCCCGGGTAAGTGTGATCTAAAGTACAGCTTTTTTTGGGAAAGTTTCCCCGGGGGTGCTGCCTTGGGGCGCAAATATGATAGAATGCTGGTAGATTGATACAAAACTTTACTTCAAGGTGAATCTATGCCGTTTACGATCGAATCAGCGCGGAGCATTTTCCCCAACACGCTATCAGCGGATGTGGTTCCTGCCACGATTGCGCGTTTCAATCAGCTGAATACCGAAGATCAACTAGCCTTGATTTGGTTTGCCTACCTAGAAATGGGCAAAACCATCACCGTTGCCGCCCCCGGCGCTGCTAGTATGGTGTTTGCCGAAAAAACCATGAATGAAATTCGGCAGATGTCACCCCTGCAACAGTCGCAGGTGATGTGCGACTTAGCGAACCATGCTGACACCCCGATTTGTCGTACCTACGGCACTTGGTCTGCTAACATCAAACTGGGATTCTGGTATCAATTAGGACAATGGATGGAAGATGGCAATGTTGCCCCAATTCCCAAGGGTTATGAACTATCTGCTAATGCCAGCGCCGTTTTAGACGGGATTAAAAAATTAGAGTCGGGACAACAAATCACCGTTCTGCGGAATTGTGTGGTCGATATGGGCTACGATCCCAAGAAACTGGGCGATTATAACCGTATTTCCGAACCCGTGGTTCCTCCCCAAAATATTGCCGAACGGACCAAAGTTAGCATTGAAGGCGTTACCAATGCCACCGTCCTCAACTATATGGACAACCTCAACGCTAACGACTTTGATGTATTAATTGAATTATTCACCCCTGACGGCGCTCTGCAACCACCTTTCCAACGTCCCGTCGTCGGTAAAGAGGCAGTATATCGCTTTTTCCGGGAAGAATGCCAAAATTTGAAATTAATCCCCGAACGCGGTGTAGTAGAACCCGCCGATGACGGTTTTACTCAGATTAAAGTGACGGGAAAAGTACAAACTCCTTGGTTTGGTGCAGGTGTGGGTATGAATATGGCATGGCGCTTCCTCCTAACTCCTGATAATAAAATTTTCTTCGTAGCGATCGATTTATTAGCTTCTCCGAAAGAATTATTAAACTTTGCCCGTGGCTAAATAGCTACTGAGAGAAATCATTAAAAATTCTGATGAAACTTATTAGAGTTCCTTGTCAAGTGAACTCTTTTTTTTATACAATTAAAAGGCTGACTTAAAAAAATTGGTAAATACACCGGTTTCTTCTCCGATCTAGGTAAGAATAACTAAACAATTATTCTTACAGATGTGGGCGAAAAGAGTCGAGGTAGTTCAAAAATCCAAAATTATCATCCCTAAAACTAAAATCATGCCTATGAGTGAAATAATTTGGTCAGATACGGAACAAGAAATTGCTCAAACTGCTTTCCAAAAAGCCTATCAGCGAGAAACTAGCACTTTAATAGAACATATTAAAGAACAGTCTGGTCAGATCACGGTTTTAGATGATATCTGGCAAATGCACGATTATCTAAGCGCCCGACGACATCAGATTGATGGTAAATATGACTATCGCTATACTTCCCTAATTTTTGTCTTTGCTCAACTGTTAAAGGAAGGATGGTTAAAGCTAGAGGATCTCAACGGTTTGGAAAAAGATAAACTAGCAAAAATCGCTGCCCTGTCGCGAATGTAAATTAATGATTAGCATTAAGCTATCAGCTTTCTGCTCCTAGTTGGGTGACTAAAAAATTCATCTCTAGATAATCCACACCGTCTTAAGTTTTTCCTAAGCGGCAACCAATTCCGCTAGAATGAGTCAATCATCCCGATCGCTTTTCGCTTGTTTTGCACCTTTGGTTTATGTTCAAAAATCTTTTACTTCCCCTAGGAATATCTATCTTTCTCGGTGTTTGTCAGTCTTTGTCAGCCGCCGAATCAGCTATCATCAAATACCACATCTTCCAAGGGTCCGTATCGGTATCAGAATTAAAGCAATTGAGCGAAACAGGCGAATTAGCTCCCGCTTTGGCGGCACAATTAAAGATGGCTAACCAAAAACCCGAAGAATTCCGCAAAATCCTTAATCGTCGGGTAGCGGTGGATGCCGTCTTTCTTTCCAAATTTCTTAATAGTTTTTTTGGCGAAAGTTTGCTAGATTATGCCGCCGAAATTGTCCACACCCCCAATCGAGCCGCTAGTCGGCAAGCTTTACGCGGTTCCTTAGTCACTTCTGCCCTCAACGATAACGAGATTCAAGTCATCGAAGTCCTTGCCAATTATCCCACCAGCGAGGTTCATGTGGATGGCAATCGTCTGCTGGATTTAATCAACCAAATTGAATCAGTATTGAAAAAAATGCCCCGTTTACCTTTCTGATACCAAATCCGCCTTTCAGGTTTTCTTGAATTGCGCTGTAAATTGAATAAATTAGGATAATCTAGCAATAATAATGACCACTTCTTTGTCTCAAAGGAAAACAGTTAGCGGCAAACCTTTTTTAAAGTGGGCGGGAGGCAAAACTCAACTGGTTCCTAATATTCTATCTTTGATTAATTCCCATATTTCTCAGGATTGTCAGTTTAACTACATTGAACCTTTTGTCGGAGGTGGGGCAGTTTTATTCTCAGTATTAAATAATCCCTATCCTGTTCAAAAATTTATTATTAATGACATCAATCCTGATTTAATCATGGCTTATAATGTTATTAAAGATAATGTCAAAGAATTAATAGTCAAGCTTAAAAAAATCCAGCAGGATTTTTATGAACTTAAAAATCTAGAGGAACAACAAAAGTTTTTTTTAGATAAAAGAATAGAATTTAATTCTCGTGGCTGTGATGAAGATGTAGAAAAAACAGTTTTGTTATTATTTCTCAATAAAACTTGTTTTAATGGACTTTATAGAGTCAATAGCAAAGGACTTTTTAATGTCCCTTTTGGAAAATATGTCAAACCATTGATCTGCAATGAAGAAAACTTATTAGCTGTCAACCATCATTTACAAAAAGTAACGATCCTACAAGGAGATTTTGTCCAAACCCTAAATTATGCCAATAACAAGACTTTATTTTATTTTGATCCTCCCTATAAACCGATTAAAAAAACATCAGCTTTTACCTCTTATACTAAAGAAGATTTTAACGATGAGGAGCAAATAAGATTAAAAGAATTTATCGATCGAGTCGATCGGGCAGGTTATAAATTTATTTTAAGTAATTCCGACGTTAAAAACTTTGACTCTGACAATAATTTTTTTGATGATTTATATAAAGATTATAATATTCAAAGGGTAAAAGCCCGACGAAATATTAATTCCCAGGGCAATAATAGGGGAGAAATCTGGGAATTACTGATCAATAATTGACAAAAATTAAGCCTAACAGAAAATACGACATGAATAAAAATATTTCTTCAACAGATCGAGGGTGGCAAGCTGTATTCGATAGATATAACTTGCACGATCATGATTTTTGTAATCATCCTTATTTTATTAAGGCTGAACAGATTAAAGCATCCACAAAACATTTTGAAACTACAGGGGAAAGAGAAGTAAGAATTTTATGTAAACAAGATACAAGAGAAAGCCGCCCAGAAGTTTTTAAAAAGCTAGGATTGTTTATTTTACCAGTCAAGAATGGAGAGTATGTGATATTAAAGGGCGAGGGTTATGTTGATATTCCTATCATAGAAACACCCATACAAAATTATCAAACTTTATTAGATTTTCAATTAGAAACTTCCTTGATAGGTGATTCAGAAATGCAACATCTGGACTTCGCTTACGCATCGAGTCTAATTCGTCACTTTATCAAAGATAATAGCCTAGTATTAACCATTCGTGGTAGAAAATATACCCCTGAATTTACACTAAAAATTAATGATCATGTTCTTAAAATTAAAGGTGTACAAACAGAGGTGGATGCAGGATATGAAGGCAAGAACCAAATTGTCCTGATTGAAGCCAAAAACTTAAGTATAGACAATGTAATTATCAGACAGTTGTATTATCCATCTAGACAATGGCAACTGCATACTAAAAAGAAAATTGTTACACTATTTTTTGCTAAGAAATCAAATATATATTATTTATGGAAATTCGAGTTTGAAAATCCAGACAATTATAATAGTATTAAGCTGGTGGACTCAGCGAGATTTGAAATCATAAGCTAAATTTATCGTAGTTCTCATATCAGTTAGACACAATTAACTGATTGTTGATTAAGCGTATCAAAATCTAGAATGTCTCTCATGAGAACACTAGAATAAACCGACCATTTTGATCTGCAAAAAACGCCTTGTTTACCCTTCTGAGTATGAATTTTATCTGCAATCATCCCTCGATCGAGCATTGTTTAAAACAACAATTAATTAATATTTTTCCAGAAAACAACCATAAATTAACTTTCTATCGTTGCCCAAAAACTGATAGTGTCCTCTATCGTTCACCTCTGTTTTATTATTTTACGCCCGCTCAATGTCAAACCATATTTAACCATTTAATCGCCCTTTTTCCACAAATTCAGCTTAGGGAAGGATGGCTAGAATTATTATTAGATCAGCAATTTTTGTCCTTTTGGTTACTGAAACTAAACGATTTAATCGATAAGTTTTTCTCCGATCAGCTTCCTCTCCATCCCAGAGGAGAATTTTTCTTTTTATTTCAATACACTCACGCTCGTTATTCTGGTTTGTTACAACTGCTCAATCGGGAAAAAATTAGATTAACCGAGTCTGAACCGTTATCGTGGCATCATCCCGCCGAAATAGCCTTAATCCTGCAAATTTTAACCGTTTGCGATTGTTGGGAAGGCCAGAAACTTTATCCCCTAACCGCGAATTTTTGCGAAGCGATGCTCAATTTTGAGCGTAACTGTCGCATTATCGGAGAATCCGCCCCAATTCAGCGATCGAGATTAATCCTGATTAGCGTCAGTCAAAAACTACTTAACCGTCTTCTCCGTCAAAAATGGCAACTGCTGCCAATGACGGAACTATAAAAATATCAACTTTTATGAATTTAGTGGACAAAACCATCAGCCTATGATAGATTTTAATTAGTGTGAGGAGCGAACCAGAATAGAGAGCCGAGACGAAACATGGACAGTCGCCGGCTCTCTTTCTGTTGTTTAGGAATTATTTTCTTCTTGGCGATATTTAATAAAAGTGGGCAAATCAACCCGAAAAGAGGAATATTTCGGGGAAGGAGAGATGATAGGTGCGGGCCAATCCCTGTCTTTCTTCTTTAAGGATTCTACTGGCTCAATTGTCTCTAATTCCGCTAAAAACTCATCGATGGGAGCCACTTCATCGCTTTCTTGGTTTTCTGTCTGAGACCAAGGCTCGATCGCAGCTGCCTTGGCAACAATGGCTAAATCTGGGGAAAAATTGCGATCGCTACCGCGCTGGAAATACTGGGCCAAGGCCGCTTTATACTGGAGGGTGTAGCGTTGCTGACGTTGGAGACGGGTGCGTAATTCCTGCAATTGCTGGTCATAGTTGCAGAGTTTTTGGCTTTTTTCCTGATAACTTTCCTGAATTAAGGCACATTCTCGCTCTAAACGGGCTAATTGTTGGCGTGTGCGGGTCAATTCTGCGGTCAAATTGGCAATAATCATCGGTTGCCGTTGTTCTGCTTGACGATACTGTTCGATTTCTCCTAAAGCTCGCTGTAATTGTTGCTTTTCGTATTGCAGTTCCTCGTTTTGCTGCTGGATTAGGGTATCGCAACTTTGCCAGCGACGATGTTGCTCGGCTAACTGCGATCGCAGTTCCCCGAGAGCTTGCTCCCGTCGCCAGATCTCCGCTTGTAATTCTTGATTTTGTTGACGTAAATGAGAGGATAGAGCTGCCCAATCTGTCTCATCTGTTGATTGACTCTCATGCTCGACAATTTCAGCAGTAATGACAGTATCCGCATGGGTGAGATGATCGAGGTACAGGTCGGAATTATCGTTCATAAAAGCCAAAGGATGAGGAAACCTAGAAGTTTAGAGACGTTAAAAGCCTTCTATCGTTCCAAAAAAAAATGGGAACCGCATTGTTAGAGACTGCCGCGCGGTTCCACTGCCGATCCTTGAGAGGAGAACACTATAAATAACTATAAGCTTATTAGGAATTGTTGTCAATACTTAATGAGAAATTTTTTCAATAAGTTGGGGAGAGAGGGGAATCGACTAATTCCTAGATAGCTATAGTGCGGGGTATCTGGCCTGGATCCAGGGAAGAATTAGCCACAGCAAAATTGACACAAGCAGCGGTCGAGCGGGTTAGCGGCTCGATGTGCTTCAATAATCCTATAGTTTTTATTTTCCTTGTCGTATCATGCCACGTCCCCCGAAGAAAACCCCTAGCACCCCTGAACCTCCCGAAGAGCCAATTAAAACCACTCCTCCCCTACAACCTCTACAAATTATTAAAAAGGGTTCTAGGGCTGCAGTACCCCCCAAACCTCCAGAAACTCCTCCAGAAATCATCGAGGAAAAACCAGCCGAGGAAACGGTAAAATCAGTCAGTAGCGAGATAAAATCTCCTCTCCGTCCCCGTTTCGATTCGGCTCCTCCATTCCGAAAACCAATTCCCAAAGCAGAAATTCCCGTCATCGAAAAAGCGACGGGAGCTAATGGCGAAGTATTTAATCTGACCGATTCTGTCCTGATTACCGAACCTTTCGGTACTCGTATTGCCGCTATTATCGATAGTTTTTATGCCGATGCTCAAGGCGAAATCTGGGCCCGACTCAAACCAGTGGAAGTTAATCCCGATTGTCGCTGGGAACTGGCCTGTATTCGCTCTCAGGGTTTGGTAAAGGCCGAGTAAGACAGTTATCAGTTATCAGTTATCAGTTATCAGTTATCAGTTATCAGATTTGAGTTTTAAGTGTGCAGTATTAACAAGTAATTTAGATAATATCTCTTGCATAGTTGATTTTTGAGGGTTCAAAAACGTCAAAAATAAGGATTAAATTGCATAAAATATGTAAATAGACCACTTAATTGATTTTTATTCATTCTTAATTCTCCTGACGACCGACTACTGGCTACTGACTTCTAACCCTAACAACAATTTTTGATTTTTACAAGAAGTCTGATGATTTGGTATTCTCAAAAGGTTTACTGGCTATGGTATGATTAAGGGGGGTTTGTCAGACTCTGATATTTTTCATGATAAGTAGCTGGTTATAATTAATAAATTAAAAATGGATTTTAGGTTCGATCCCCCCTGCCCCCCTTGATAAGGGGGGTGCCGATCCCCCCTGCCCCCCTTGATAAGGGGGGTGCCGATAGGCGGGGGGATCCCCCTTGATAAGGGGGGCATCTGATAATTTTTAACGCCTACCCACTTAATCTGTTTTTATATGATATCATGTTGAGCAAAATTAACTCTCTAGATTTGGGTTTAAATTATGATAACTACACTTATCGAACGAGAAGCAGAACCAATTTTAATTAGTGACTTAACCTGGAGAGAATTTAAAGCTGTTGAACAGCTAATCGATCGCCCAGGGTTAAAGTTATCTTTTTTAGATGGAGTTTTGGAGATTAGAAAAATGCCAGGGAAAAAACACGAAACTATCAAAAAACGTATTGCTTCCTTAGTAGAAATTTATTTAGAATTTTTGGGATTAGATTTTACTCCTACTGGTTCTGTCACCTTAGAAAATGAATTTGAAAAGGTTAAAAGAGAAGGTGATGAATCTTATGAATTGGGAGCAAATAGAAAACATCCTGATTTAGTTATTGAGGTGGTTGTTAGTAGTGGAGGAATTAATAAACTAGAAGCATACAAACGGTTACAAATTCCTGAAGTTTGGTTTTGGATGAATGATGAGTTATTGTTTTATAGTTTAGGAAATGAGGGATATAAAGCTGTTAGTAAATCGCAACTTTTACCGAGTTTAGATGTAGGTTTATTGATGCGTTGTATTGGTATAGAAAATCATGCTCAAGCACTGCGAGAATTTAGAGCAGGGATAAAAATTATTGAATCAACATAACCAGCAATTCTCATTTTAAGGTTTCATGACATTAAAACCCTTGCACCCAGAGGGGTTAATAATTCTTAACGAATCTCTAGATCGCTGAAACAACGCAAAATCGTTTCAAAATGAGAATTGCTGGAATTAGCTCCTCTAAATCTGGTAATCTGACTGTGGGAGAGAGCATATAGTGGATATCGTTTGAACAGGGACCTGCAATATTAAACCAGCGAGTCATAGAATTTTGGTAATAGATGAACTCTTTAAGTTTAGACATTTTTTATGCTCTTGATACATTATTAAAACCACCAGCTAATGAGAGTTGGTTAATTCGGCAATTAATTGTTCAGGAGTGATAATTCGTGGCGTGATAATGGGGAAATCTTGAGGATTACGGGTAATAATTGCATCCAATTTATTAACTACCGCAGTAGAGTATTGAATAGAATCTTCAAAATCCTGAAAATTGGTTGTGAAAGCCATTATAATTGCAGCCTGATTTACTGTAGCAATTTGACAAAAAGTAAGTATTTCTTGCAAAAACTCAATAGTTAAATCTCGACCTTTTTGTTTACGAATAAGATAATAAAGGTCACTAATAGTTGATGCTGAAATGTAGCCTTCTATTTGTCCCTGTTCAACAAATGCCAAAACTGTCTCGCTATTAGTAAAGTAAGGCTGTCTTTCCAGGGCAATATCTATAATGATGTTGGTATCAAGCAAGACTTTCACAGGTTATGTTTCTCCTTTAAATATTCCCATTTAGCTTGCTCTGGATCAAAATCAGGAGGTGCAGGTTGGGTTTTCTCAAACCAGTTTTGCAAAACCTTGATTTTAGTTGGTCTTTTTGGTGTTTCTGGTGCTGGTTCAGTGGTTGGGGTTGTGGTATGATCAAGGGTATCTGTGGCTGCCCAAACTACAATTTCCACGTTTCCGGGGGGTAAATTCAGGGGTTCGGTAATCAGCAAGTTACCAGATTGATCAATTTTTCCTTTGAGTTTGTACGCTTGCATGATGTTTTTTATGATACTCTGTTTTTATATCATATCATAGTCAACAAAATTCACGCTCTAAATTTGGGTTTAAATTATGATAACTACACTCATTGAACGAGAAGCAGAACCAATTTTAATTAGTGACTTAACCTGGAGAGAATTTAAAGCTGTTGAACAGCTAATTGATCGCCCAGGGTTAAGGTTATCTTTTTTAGATGGAGTTTTGGAGATTAGAAAAATGCCAGGGAAAAAACACGAAACTATCAAAGAACGTATTGGTGCTTTACTAGAAATTTATTTAGAATTTTTGGGATTAGATTTTACTCCTACTGGTTCTGTCACCTTAGAAAATGAATTTGAAAAGGTTAAAAGAGAAGGTGATAAATCCTATGAGTTGGGAGCCAATAGAAAACATTCTGATTTAGTGATTGAGGTGGTTGTTAGTAGTGGAGGAATTAATAAACTGGAAGCATACAAACGGTTACAAATCCCTGAAGTTTGGTTTTGGATGAATGATGAATTATTGTTTTATAGTTTAGGAAATGAGGGATATAAAGCTGTTAGTAAATCGCAACTTTTACCGAGTTTAGATGTAGGTTTATTGATGCGTTGTATTAATACAGAAAATCATGCTCAAGCACTGCGAGAATTTAGAGCAGGGATAAAAATTATTGAATCAACATAACAATAGAAAATGGTGATTTTTTCTGCCTATCTAAAGATTATGGGTTAACTTAAAAGTTGCAGAATGCCAAGAATTAAATTCTCAATATTCCAGCAAAAGGGAACAAGTTTTTAACCGTTTCATCGCCTCCGTATTATTAGAAGAAAGACGAGCAGGTAATATTCCTGCTTAGGAAGGAATTAGGATTGTAAGAGAAAGAATTTAATAGCGATATTAATCATTTAAAAGACAGTATTTTTGGGAAAATGCTCTCATTTCATCAACTCAATAACCAATCTAGATGATTCTGTAAACATTGCTTGAGGTCGTAGCGTTGCTTGATAGTTTCCCTAGCATTTAAACGCAGATTTTGCCAACCCTGGGGATAATCTAACACTTCATCGACGCGATCGGCTATTTGTTGAGGAGAAAAGAAATCCACTAATAAACCATTTTCCCCATCGGTAATTAATTCTCGCACGGGGGGAGTATCGGAACCAATCACCACGCAACCCATGGCCATAGCCTCTAACATTGACCAAGACAGCACAAAAGGACGGGTAAGATAGATATGGGCCGCTGATGCCTGTAAAACCTGTTTATATTGACCGTAGGGCAGAGAACCGGTAAAATGCACCCGGGATAAATCCAAAGAAAGGCTTTCTAACATCAATTGTTTATAGGTTTTGCCGTCCGGTAGAGTTTTCCCATAAGCGACCCGATCCTCCCCGACAATCACCACATGACAGTTAGGCCGACGGGCTAAAATTAGGGAAACAGCCGTCATAAATTGGGGAAAACCGCGATAGGGTTCCATTCCCCGGGTTGCATAGGTGACAATCTCCTTAACACCCGATAAATCTAAACCTATCTCTGGAATCACTAACTGCACATCGGGACGGGGACAGAAATAGTCCGTATCGATGCCATCGTGCAAAACCGTCAGTTTCGAGTGAAATTCGCTGGGAAATTGTTGTTTTTGCCAGATAGTCGGCGATAAACCTCGATCGCAACTGACCAGATCGATCAGGATCGTCGCATTTTTAATTCTAATCCGGGCTTCGGCATCAGCATTAAGGGGATCCGCCGGATCAAAATCAGCATCGGAACCATGGGCATGATAAAACCATTCAAAATAGGCTAAAAACTTAGTTTTCGGGAAAATATCCTTGATAAATAGACCCGGCCCCCAGCCAGAATGTGCATAGACAATATCGGGATAAAATCCTTGATTTTTCAGTTGTTGGCAAACACCATAAACCGCTTGACCTTGTAAAACCGCACTTTCGAGGGGACGGACATAATGATGGGTTTGGGGAGAAACAGCGCGACTTTCCTTGTAAATAAATTTTTTTACCCCCGCTATCTCTCCCTCTTGCCGGGTAGTGCCGAAAATAACTTGATTTCGGGGGTCTTGAGCCAAAACCGTGCTTAAATGGCGAAATTGGGCGGGAAAGTTGGAATGAAGGAATAAAAATTTCATCGCGGGTAAAGGTTTAGAAAAAGCGATCGCTAACCGTACATTGTCCCTGAAAACGGAGCAGATGATCGCATAATACCAAAGCCATCATCGCTTCTACCATAGGGACCGCTCGGGGTAAAACGCAAGGATCGTGTCTTCCTTTGGCTGCCAGGGTGGTTTCTTCCCCGGTGCGCGTCACGGTTTTTTGTTCTTTACCGATAGTTGCGGTGGGTTTAAAAGCGATGCGGATAATAATATTTTCACCGTTACTGATTCCCCCTTGGATACCCCCCGAACGATTGCTCGTGGTGCGAATTTCCCCGTTATCATCGATAAAATACTCGTCATTGTGTTCGCTGCCGGTTAAGAAGGTTCCCGCGAATCCCGATCCGATTTCAAATCCCTTGCTCGCGGGTAAGGACATCATCCCCTTAGCTAAATCGGCTTCTAGCTTATCAAAAACGGGTTCTCCTAGACCTTTCGGCACATTTCTGGCTACACATTCCACCACACCGCCGATCGAGTCCTTATTCAGGCGAATTTGGTCGATCAGGGCGATCATTTGGGCGGCCGTTTCCCCGTTGGGACAACGCACTATATTACTTTCCACCTCGTCGAGGGTGACGGTGTTGGGGTCGATGATTGCCTCAATATCTTTAATTCGCTTCACATAGCCGATAATCTCGACATTATAGATAGATTTAATGATTTTTTTGGCGATCGCTGCTGCGGCCACCCGGCCGATGGTTTCTCGGGCCGAAGATCTGCCTCCTCCTTTCCAGTTGCGAATGCCGTATTTTGCCTCGTAGGTGGCATCCGCGTGGGAAGGTCGGAATTTCTCGGCCATTTCGTTGTAATCTTGCGAGCGAGCATCCTGATTCCGCACTAGAATAGCGATCGGTGTACCGAGGGTTTTGCCGTCAAAAACGCCCGAAATTATCTCACAAATGTCATTTTCCCGACGCGGGGTCACGATTCTGCTTTGTCCCGGTTTGCGACGGTCTAAATCGATTTGAATCTCCTCTTCAGAAATTTCTAAGCGCGGGGGACAACCATCGATAACCACTCCTACCCCACCCCCGTGAGATTCTCCAAAAGTGGAAACCCGAAATAGTCGTCCGAAAGTGTTACCCATAATCTCAATGTCTATTAAGCCTCAAGCTTTTATTGTACCTGAGCGGTTATCAGTTATCAGTGATCAGATGTGAGTTTTTAGTGGACAGTCTTAAGTAGAAAATTGCCGTTTTCTTGTCACTGATGCCATTTTTCAAAAGTAATCGCAGAGATGGTTAATTTCCCTTACCCCCACAACCAAAGGGAGAGGGGAGTAAAATGCCGGCTCTCTTATTCTTTGTGTGATAAGTTTAACTTATATAAGACCGATCAATCTTTGTGTCCTTTGTGTCTTTGTGGTTCGTTCCATTTGCTCGCCAGCAGAACTGTATTTTAGAATACATTTTACCCACCAAACCCAAGAGAGTAAAATGCCTGCTACGAATAAAGGAAAATACTATGATTACTGTTTACTGATCACTGTTCACTGATAACTGAAAGGTCTCCTGTCTTCAGGTTAAGCTCCCAAAAAAAGGCTATTCTTTACCTTATATAGCCTGGCGAAAATTTGATGACTTCTTTGTTAGTTCACACATACCCTTCTCTTGTCAAGGGTATTTTAATTAAACGTTACAAACGCTTTTTTGCCGACATACAACTGGACAACGGAGAATTAATTACGGCCCATTGCGCTAATACCGGACCGATGACCGATGTATGCGTAGAAGGTCAACCGGTTTATCTTTCTCGCAGTGATAACCCGAAGCGAAAATTAGCTTACACCTGGGAGATGATTCAACTGGGGGAGACTTGGGTGGGAGTTAATACCAATCTTCCTAATCAGGTGGTGAAAAATGCCCTGTTGCAAGGGGTTTTTCCCGATTTGGTCAAAAATGACACCGAGGTGCGATCGGAAGTGGCCTACGGTCAAAATAATGGCAGTAGAATTGATTTTCTTTTGACCCATGGGGATAATTCCCTCACCTATATCGAGGTTAAAAATACCACTTGGAATCAGGGAGAAACGGCACTTTTTCCCGATACTGTCACCACGCGAGGACAGAAGCATTTACAGGAATTAATGGCTTTATTGCCGGCAGCGGAGGCGATTATGTTCTACTTTATTAATCGGGGTGATTGTGACCGGTTTGCTCCGGGGGATAGTAAAGATGCTAAATACGGGCAGTTATTACGTCAAGCAGTGGCTAAAGGAGTCAAGGTTTTACCCTGTCGCTTCCAAGTGACACCCACGGGAATTTATTATTTAGGTTTAGCAGAATTGCAACTGTGAAACCAGTGGTTTAGATGGGCCAGCTTTTGACAAAATCCCCCAGACCGCAACTGACCTTGAAAAGCTTAGAGACACAGTTACCTGTGCCTCTAATGGCGATTTTGTCGATACATATTTGAGGTAATTTGTCAAGGTTTTTGATAACTAATTCCGTGGCGCATTTTCTCTAATTTCTGTTGCACCTGAGCATCGAGAGAATGGAATAAAAAACGCCCTTTGGGACTTTGAGAAGAACTCTGGGATTTTCTCAGACGACGACCGGTTAAATCCACCTCGATTTCCAGACGTTGAGCGGAAATCCAGTGGGCCCCATAACCCATAACGGTCATTTTTTGGGCATTATCAGAGGTAGCGACGATAATCCGTCCGATAGCTGGGGCGCGATCGTGCCAAAAATCGGCGCAGGTTTTCTCGATATAGGTGTCGGCGGTTTGAGCGTGAGCGGTAAAATAAACCGATAAATGGTTAGTGTAGCGTTCTTGGCTGCCGGGGGTATCTTGAAGGTAGGAATCGAAGACGATTTGGGTTTGATAACCCTGATGGTGGGTGTAACCGATTAGGGTTTCAATTAACTTGTCTCGCGCCGGTTCGAGACCGTGGCGATCGCTGATTTTTTTCAGGGACGGCCAAGCGCCGATGACGTTGTAGCCGTCAACCAGCAGAAGGGAACGATCAGAAGAATTAACCATGGCTTTGAGAGTAATTGGTGTAGCATTAAGGGCAGTTCTAAAAAACAGCATCCTAATGATATTAACAAAAAATTTAAGATTCAACCGCCGCACTTGCCAATAATCTCGCTTTTAATTCTAGGGGATTTCCCCGATCCGTTACCTTACCCCCCTCTAACAAAAATGCCCCATCGCTGTAATCCAATTCCTCCAGGCGATGCGTCACCCAAAGGGCTGTAATACCTCGGTTTTTGACCAATTTCTGCACTTGAGAGACTAATTCTATTTGGGTATCCCCATCCAAAAGGGCGGTGGGTTCATCAAAGAGCAAAACCTCGCAATGACGAGCTAAAGCCCCCGCAATGGCGATTCTTTGCTTTTGTCCGCCACTGAGAGCATAGATCGGTCGTTTTTCCATTTCTAATAAATTCACCGCCCCTAGGGATTCCCGCACCCGGGCCCGAATTGCCGGCGTGGATAAACCCTCGGATACCAATCCAAAAGCCACATCTGCCCCCACTGTTGGCATAACTAACTGATGGTCGGGATTTTGGAAAACAAAACCGAGGGGGTTAGGTATCTCTATTTCACCGCGACTAGGTTTTAATAATCCCGCTAAGAGCCGCAGCAGGGTTGATTTACCGCTGCCATTTGTCCCCAACAACATCCAAAATTCTCCTCTGGGAACTTGCAAAGAGCAGCCATTTAATACTGATTTCCCATTCGGCCAGCTAAACCAGAGATCTTTTACTTTTATAGTCATGAATTATCAGCCTTTTCAGTGATCAGTGATCAGTTATCAGTTATCAGTTATCAGTTATCAGTTTTGAGTTTTGAGCCGAAAGTGTTATGTAGGCGGTTGCCGTTTTTTGTCACTGATTACTGGTTACTGCTCACTGATAACTGATTAAAGAACTATTCTGTGGCTAAAGCGACAAACCCCGGCGCTCTACCAGTGGAGGCAGCCCCGGATTTTTGTGACACAATCACCGCACTGATCTGATCGCTCAAAACCGCCACCTTTTTATCGGTTTGTTTTTCGCAGGTTAATTCTAATAATTCTGGATTCGGCGATCGCATAGCGTTAATAATTGTTTGATACAAAGCGTCTGCCGCCGCTTCTTCCTTGCGCTGCACGGAAATGGGGATGGGCGAGAGTTTCAGGGTAATATCGATCGAATACATAGTTTAGCGTTCCCTTCCAAAAAACAAGTCAAAAACCATTGTATAACAGGGCTTGGGTGTTGGGGTTTTAGGGTGTTGGGGTTTTAGTTGAAATTCCCCTATCTCCCCATAGTTGCCCATCACCCACCGCCGATAACCTTAGGGTCATAAGGGACTTGCGTAGGAGAGGCAGCTCACCTGTTAACATTTCATGTAACATCATCTCCAACTCAAACAAATCGCTATAACTTCCTGCATCTTCCCCTAAAATTACCTCTGGAGCTGCATAGCTTTCAGTAAAAGCTTGAACACTGCGACTATTCTTTCTCAATCCTTGCCTTGCTGCCCCAAAATCGATTAAAACCAGCCGTTTTTCATCGGTAATTAAGACATTATCTGGTTTTAAATCTAAATGATAAATATCTTGCTTCTCATCATGCACTGCTTCCCAAGCACTGACTAAATCATTCATTACCGACTCAATATCTTTCTCATTTAATCTCTTTTCTGGTTGTTTATCGTAAAATATCTCTTAAAGTTTGTCCCTTCACCAATTCCATCACCAAATAAACGGTTATCTGGCAAGGGTTTTAAGAATTGTTAATTGATCTGTTTTTGCCAACAACTCATCTAACTCAGCTACCTCATCAGCGCAGGGCAAAGATGCTGCATTTCTCATCACTAAATCATCTAAACGGGTTGGCTCTACCAGGGCTAATTGACAACTTGCCAGCGCTTTTAATTCATCCACACTCAAACCAATCAAATAATCTTGATCGAGGCCTAATAGATTGGCAAATCGAGAATAGGTGTTCCAGTCTAATAAAACCCCAACTCGTTCCCGTTGCTCATTTGTTAAGTATTCTACCGGCTTGGACAGATCAGAAACACCCAGAAGACAATGTCATCCTATTTTAGTAATTAACTCCAGATAATGCTATCGATCGCCGATCAGGTTATCTTATTTTTGTTTTCCTAATTGTTAGGTTTTCTAAAAAGTTGAAAAAGTACGGGCGAAGCATTCGGATAGAAAATCTCTGGTTTCAGCGATAGGTTATTGTCCGAATGCTTCGCCCCTACAGGACGCAATTGCCGATCAGGTTATCTTATTTTTGTTTTCCTAATTGTTGGGCTTTATAAAAAGTTTCTAAACTGTGACTATCCCCGACAAAACGCCAGTGCCAGGGTTCATAATTAATACCCTGGGGATTATTTTCGGGGAAAGATAACTCGAAACTATACTGGGCAGCGTTATTTTGCAACCAACGAAAAGCGGCAGTATTAGCAAAACTGCTACTTAAATTCGTTGCGGGAGTGCTACCATCACCAATATCGATCGCATAACCGGTATGATGTTCGCTGTAACCCGGAGGTGCGCTCACTTCTGCTCGTTTGCGGGTTTGCTGATTGCGTTGTTTTTTAACTTCAAAAAAGAGCTTTTCTTGGGTTGCTTTCGATCGAAATGCGGAAATCGGCATTAAAATCACCCCCGACCTTCTCGCGTCACTCTGCATCTGGATAAAAGCCTTGGCTGCCGGTTTCCTTAAACGCATAGTACCATCCCCAGTAATGGGGGCTAATTCCGTCTCTGGGGCCTCTTGATAGGGTAAATGACCTAGAATGTTCTCAATCGGGCTAGGAGTGGCTTTAATGGGGGGGGATGGGTTAATAACCGGTTTTTTTACGGAAGCAGGGGGACGATTCAAGACTGCTATGGCAATTAGGCCGGTTCCCACCAGAGCGAGTAAACCGCTTGCGATCGCTATTAGACCCTGGGGATTAGTAGTTTTTCTGTACTGGTTGTCCCGCAAAGCTTCGGGAATATCATCGATCGGTTTCACGGTTTACTTACCCTCCTGCACCATAATTACATTATTCCCCGGCCACTCCATCTTGACGAGCAGCCTGTTGAACGGCGGCGGCCACAGCCGTAACTACACGACCATCAAAAACCGAGGGAATAATATTCTCTCGATCAAGATTAGCAGGAGTGATCAAAGAAGCGATCGCTTTGGCCGCTTCCAGATACATATTATCGGTGATTGCCCTAGCGCGACAGTCCAAGGCCCCGCGAAATAATCCGGGGAAAGCGAGAACATTATTAATCTGATTGGGATAATCGCTGCGTCCGGTAGCCACCACGGCCACCAAATCATTGATTAATTCCGGTTGAATTTCGGGAATGGGATTAGCCATGGCAAAGACGATCGCATCTTTAGCCATTCCCTTAACCATTTCGGGAGTCAATACCCCCGGTGCGCTCACCCCCAGGAAGACATCAGCGCCTTTGAGAGCATCCCCTAGCTTACCAGTGGCAGCCACGGCCCAAGCTTGTTTTTCTGGGGTTAAATCGTCCCGGTTTTGGGAGAGGATGCCATGGGAATCACAGAGGATTATATTTGTGGCTCCTGCGGTTTTAAAGAGAGTAGCGATGGCGATTCCCGCCGCACCCGCACCATTAATGACGATTTTGACTGTATCAAGCGATTTTTTGACAAATTTGAGGGCATTAATCAGGGCAGCCAGGGAAACGATCGCTGTACCGTGTTGATCATCGTGGAAAACGGGAATATTTAATTCCGCTCGCAGACGTTTCTCGATTTCAAAACAGCGTGGAGCGCCGATATCCTCTAGGTTAATACCCCCAAAAACCGGAGCGATTCTTTTGACGGTTGCGATGATTTCTTCGGGGTCTTGGGTGGCTAAACAGATGGGAAAAGCATCAATTCCGGCGAATTCCTTGAATAACATCGCTTTCCCTTCCATTACCGGCAGGGCAGCCTCTGGCCCGAGATTTCCTAATCCTAATACCGCGCTACCATCGGTCACTACAGCGACGGTGTTGCCCTTGATGGTCAATGAGTACACCAGTTCGGGTTGGTGAGCGATAGCGGTGCAGATGCGACCAACTCCGGGGGTGTAGGCCATGGCCAGGTCATCTTGGGAGGTGAGGGGAATACGACTCTCAATGGAGATTTTACCCCGACGATGGATATCGAAGGTGCGATCGGAAACTTTGAGCAGTTTAACATCTGGTAGAGCTTTAACCGCAGCGATAATCTGTTCCGCTTGGTCGGTACTAGCGGCATCAACCATAATCTCGCGGGTGCTAATCTTTAAATTGCGTTCGATCAGAGAAATTTGCCCTAAATTCCCCCCCACATCGGCGATCGCATTGAGGACAGAAGCGAAGGTTCCCGCTTGATTGGGGATTTCTATCTTGAGACTTAGACTATAGCTAGGATTGGGCGTTAAATGAACCATGCTGAAGGCTTCCAATACTGATAAATATTGATTATCTTCTATCTGTGAGGGACTTTGGTATCTAATCGTGCAGTTTCTTTAGCTATTAGGGTCTCTCTGGGCCTAACACCAGGGGAGCGGGGTGTGGGGTGTGGGGTGTGGGGAGATGGCAAATTAGGTTAGACTTTATCTTAATGAGAAAGACTGTAAATATGACTAGAGAATTATATCCGGCGATCGATCCCTATTGTACTGGTTACTTAAAAGTATCGGCTCTCCACACAATCTATTATGAAGAAGTGGGCAATCCCCAGGGTAAACCGGTAGTATTTCTCCATGGCGGGCCTGGAGGTGGTATTGAGGGGATTTATCGTCAGTATTTCGATCCACAGAAATGGAGAATTGTCCTTTTTGATCAACGGGGTTGCGGGAAAAGTACCCCCCACGCTGAGTTAAGAGAAAATAACACTTGGCTGTTAGTGGCAGATATCGAAAAACTACGAGAATTATTAAAAATTGATCGCTGGGTAGTTTTTGGCGGTAGTTGGGGAAGTACCCTATCTTTAGCCTACAGTCAAACCCATCCCGAACGCTGTTTAGGCTTAATTTTGCGCGGGATTTTTCTACTGCGAGAAAAAGAATTAAAATGGTTTTATCAAGAGGGAACCAGTTATATTTTTCCCGATATTTGGCAGAATTATTTAGCACCTATTCCCCCGGAAGAAAGGGGTGATTTGCTGGCCGCTTATTATCGGCGACTGACTAGCGATAACCCCCAAATCCGTCTAGAAGCTGCCAAAGCTTGGTCAATTTGGGAGGGAAGTACCAGCAAATTAATTCCCGCGGACAATTTAATCGAGAGATTCGGTCAGGATAATTTTGCCGAAGCTTTTGCACGCATTGAATGCCATTATTTTGTCAATAAGGGTTTTTTAGAGACGGATAACCAACTGATCGAAAATGTTGATAAAATCCGCCATATTCCCGCGGTTATCGTGCAAGGACGTTATGATATTGTTTGTCCGATGATTTCTGCTTGGGAATTACATCAAGCTTGGCCGGAAGCGGAATTTATCATTGTTCCCGATGCGGGACATTCGATGACAGAAGTGGGAATTCGTAGTGCTTTAATTGAGGCTACCGATAAATTTGTTAACTTATAAATCACCTAATTATCGTGATGATTTTGCCAAATTTGTTCGTAGGCTTTTTCCATATCTAGGGTAAATTTTTTCCCATTCCAGAGGGGAGATATATGACGAGATTGACGTAATTGATAACGAATTTCTTCCCTTAAATTTTGATCTAATCCTAACTTAATTCCCCACTGCACATATTCCTCATCACTCCAAGCTATACCCTGACTAATGCCGGCATTTTTCATAAAAGTATAGCTATTACGGGCTGCAAATTGTTCACCAACCCTAGTGACTAAAGGAATCCCCATCCAGAGGGTTTCTAGGGTTGTGGTAGCACCACTATAGGGATAGGTATCGAGAACTATATCAGCAATTCCTAGATTAGCGCGATGGGTTTCCTCATTGAAATCATTGGGCAAAAATCTTAATCTATCTTGACTAATTCCCAATTCGTCGGCACTTTTGAGAAATAATTCTCGAATGGTTTCTTTGTCGGCAAAACCTTTGATTAAAAGATAGCTATTAGGAACCTGTTGAAGAATCTGCAATTGCAGACAAATCATGTTTAAAGTGCGTTTTAATCCCGATTGCACGGTCAGATAAATAATAGCATCATCGGGAATATTTAAATCAGTTCTTCTCCTAGTGGGAACACCCACTTCAAAACCATCCACGGATAAATAAGAGTTAGGAAGTCGGATAATTTTTTCTGAATAAATTTCTTGAGCATTTTCGGGTAAAACGTAGTTATCGGCAATAAAATAATCAATAGCAGGGATTCCCGACGCATCTAATCCTAACCAGGTTACTTGTATCGGTGCTGGTTTTAAAGCCATTACTAGATAAGTTGTATTATTGGTTAAGCTATCAATATCCACTAAAATATCTAAGTTATCTTGACGAATTTGTGCAGTTATTTGTTCAATTTTTGCGGGCAAGTTATAGCTATAATCTGAGTTATTTATAAACCATTTTTCAGTAATTTCGTCCGCTGCTTGGTTGACAAAATAGGTGTAAATTTCAAATTTATCTCGATTATGATAGTGAAATAACCAGCGACTTAACCAACCCACAGAATGACGACGGAGAGTATGGGCAATATAACCAATTTTTATTTTTCTTGCTGGAGATTTTGGAGAAGAAACAGGAGCTATATAGTTATAGCGGTTTCTCACATCTGCTTGGAAAATTTCCGCTAGTTTACTTTGTAAATAGCGATTAATTTTGGGATTATCTTGATAGTAGGGAAGACAGCTAGTAACTCCCAAAATAGAGTCGATAATAAAGGGACGTGCATTAAATTGTTTGGCCTTAATTTGTCCCTCGATTAGTTGTATTAATTCATCGATAAATTTAGGTAAATTTCCCCAGTCTCCCTTAGCTTGTAAAATACCAATTACTAGAGAAATTCCCAAGAGCTTTTCAGTAGTTGTTTGGCAACTTTTATAAAAATTATCGGCAATTTCTAGAGATTTTTTATAGTCAACAGTGGTGGTTTTATAAAGATTAAACAAACTATTTTGTAGGTATAAATCCTCCGGTAGAAAGCGCAAACAAAGTTCTACTAAATTAATGGCAAATACACTTTGCTTTTGTTGATAAGCATAATTGACAATTGCTGAGATAACTTTGGCTGCAATTATTTCTGGATTATTGATATGTAAGGCTGCTAATTCTAAAAAGTGGATGGTATCAGTACAGGGGTAGATTAAAACTTTTTCCGTCACTCCCAGCAGTAAATCAACATTAATTGCTGCTGTAGCTGTATTTTCTAACAGTTCAAATACACACCAATCATTGAACTTTTCCATCGCAAAAATTTGGAATTGGATTTCTAATTCCATCAGATGCAGGAGATTGTTTAAAAAACTAGGATTAAGATTTTGTAGCTGCAATCGAATTAGATAACTTGTCTCTAATCTTTGGGAATTTTCTTGTCTGGTTGCCTCTGCATCTAAGATTTGAGTTAAAGTTTCTATCCACCCCGATAATTCTGATTCGGCTGCTTGACTCAACACCAGTAACCAAGTAGCTTGCGCGTCTTCTTCTCTATCTTGTAAAAGATAGGCTAATCCTAGATAAAAATAATCCTCAATTACTGGAGAATTGTTTTCAATTAATTGTTCATAAAACTGCAATACCAGTTGATAATTATTGTCGTTTAAGTGTGTTTGTATGTCTTGATGCCATTGCATAGTTTTTATCCGCTAAGATTGACAATAAATATTCCACATTTGCCGATAAGCATTTTCTAAATCTCTGGTAAATTGTTTGGCATTCCAGAGGGGAGATGTATGACGAGACTTTCGGAGTTTCCAACGGACTTCCTCTCTTAAATTTTTATCCAATCCTAACTTAATTCCCCACTGCACATATTCTTCATCACTCCAAGCTATACCCTCAGTTATTCCCGCATTCATCATTAAAGTATAACCGTTGCGTGATGACCATTGTTGCCCCACTTTAACCACGAGAGGAATTCCCATCCAGAGGGTTTCTAAGGTGGTTGTACCACCATTAAAGGGATAGGTGTCCAAAACCACATCAGCGATGGCTAAATTTGCCCTGTAGGTTTCCGTCTGATAGAGAGGAAGCATCTTAATTCGATTAGTTTCTACTCCAACTTCTGCGGCAATTTGACAGAATAAATCCAGGAGGGAATTATCATCAGCAACTCCTTGAATCAGGAAATAACTATTAGGTACCGATTTGAGTATTTGCATTTGTAAGCGAATCATCGCTGGATTACGCTTAATTGCTGTTTGAGAACTTAGGTAAATAACCGCATCGTTATTAATACCTAAATCTTCTCTTCGCAGGGTAGGAACGGCTATTTCAAAACCATCCACAGCGACAAAAGTATTAGGCAAACGCCAGATTTTTTCCTGATAATATTCTTGGGCATTTTCTGGCAATACATAAGGATCCGCTAAAAGATAATCTACTGCGGGTAAACCAGAACCATCAAAACCTAACCAGTTAACTTGAATAGGGGCAGGTTTTAAGGCAATAACTTGGGCAACGATTGCCCCAGTACCACTATCTAAGTCCACAAGAATATCGATGTTATCTTCTTTAATTTTGCGATAGGTTGTTAAGGAATCAGCAGTAGCATGATAGATTTTATCTGCGGGATTAGAAAACCATTGTTTAGTTATTTCATCCACAGGTTGACTCACCATATAAAGGTGAATATCAAACTGTTCACGATTGTGATAATTAATAGTCCAACGACTCAATAAACCGACGGGATGATGTTTTAAGGTTTGGGCAATGTAACCAATTTTAAGTTTTTTATTGGCATTATCTTCTCTAGGTTTATCAAAACTTTCCTCTTGAAAACCCAGCATTTCTTTGTAGGTTTCTTGAAAAAAACTGCCAATCTGACTTAAAAGCGGTCGATTCTCTTTCGGGTTATCTTCATAGTAAGAAATCGGATTCATAACTGTTAGTAAAGCTCCCCGAACTAAGGGATGTATATCTTGGGGCTTTTTTTCTATAAATTCTTTAATTAAGTGTTTATACTCTTGACAAATACTAGGAATGTCATTCCATTTTGAGGCTCGTAAAGAACCACTAAAGAGGAGCGATTGACTAAACATTTTTAAATCAATCGTTTGACTTTTCTCTTTCAACTTATTGACTAAATTGATGGCTTTTTCATAGTCAGGTAAAGAGATATAAAACCAAAATAAATTAACTTCTAAGTACAAACTTTCTGGATAAAGGGGAAGAAAAGCTTCCGCTAAGTCAACGGAATAAATAGCTTGATATTTCTCAAAAGCAAAGCGTCCAGCAACAGTGATGACGTAATTAAGTAATTCTGGAGAATTGCCAAGATAGGGTAAACTTAACCGAACTAATTCTATGGTATATTCATGAGCGTAAGGTATGACGGCAATTACTACCCGTTCCAATAATTGAGAGTTAACTGAACCCTGAGTAATTAATTCTAGTATTTGCCATTCTTGCAGTTGTTGAGAATCAAATCTATTTAATTTAATTTCAATGAGGGTTAAATGCAGTAAATTATCGAGATAACTGGGATTAATTTCCTGTAGATGTTTACGAATTAACCAACTGGTTTCTAGATTTTCTAACTCTAATTGTCGGTTAGCTTCGGTAGTTAAAATATTGCTTAATTCTAGCATCCATGAATCAGTTTCCTGTTCATCTCCTTGAGTGAAAACAAATAACCAAGTAGCTTGTGCTTGTTCTTCTTTTGCCTGCAAAAGATAGGATAATCCTAAATACCAATAATGACTAATTTCTGTGGTTTCTTTTTCTATCAGTTCTTCGTAAAACTGACTAACAATATCGTATTGATTGTTTTCTAAAGCGGTTTTAACTTCATTTTGCCAAGACATGATTTAATTCTCCCTGATTAACTTTCACAATAGATTTGCCACATTTGACGATAGGCATTTTCCACATTTTTAGTAAACTGACGTGCATTCCAAATCGGTGAATTTTGTCTAGATTCGTCTAATTTAGCGATAACTTTGCGTCTCAACTGTTCATCCTTACCTAACTTAATTCCCCAATCGATATACTCCTCATCACTCCAAGCAATACCCTCACTAATTCCCGCATTAACCATTAAAGTATAACTATTTCTCGATGACCATTGTTGACCAACTTTTGTAACCAAAGGTATCCCCATCCACAGCACATCTAAAGTCGTCATTCCTCCCGTAAAAGGATAGGTATCTAAAACCACATCAGCTATTCTTAAATTTGCTCGATAAATTCCTGTGGGATAGAGGGGTAAGATTTTTAATCTCTCATAATTAATTCCTTCTTCCTCGGCAATTTTGAAAAATAATTTTTCCACTGATTTAGCATCACTTAACCCTTGAATACTCAAATAACTATTAGGAACTGCCTTTAAAACTTGTAGCTGAAGTCGAATAGTTTCAGGGTTACGTTTAACCCCCGTTTGTACGGTTAAGTAATTAATTGCATCCTCTGGAATCCCTAAATCATCCCTGCGGAGAGAGGGGGAAGCAACCTCGACACCATCCACACAAATATAGGAATTAGGTAAGCGCCAAATTTTTTCTCGGTAGTATTCCTGTGCATCTGCTGGTAAAACATAATTATCAGCAAGATAGTAATCAATTGCGGGAATTCCTGACGCATCAAAACCTAACCAAGTCACTTGTATTGGTGCGGGTTTTAGTGCCATGACTTGACAAGTTGCGTTATTAGTGATGCTGTCTAAATCTACCAAAATATCAATGTTATCTTGACTAATTTTTTCAGCAATCAGTCGAGGTTTAATTGCTAAATTATAGCAGGCATTCACCTGATTTTTAAAAAAAATTTCAGTGATAATGTCTTCTTTTTGAGATACTAGGTATAAAGAGACATGAAATTCATTATAGTCATGATACTTCATTAACCATCTAGCGATTAATCCGATAGAATGATTATATAAAGTATGGGCAATATAGCCAATTTTTAGAACTTTTTTGCTGTCTTTAATAGTCGATTTTTGAAGATAATTACAGTTAGAATTATTGCGAACATATTCCTGAAAAAGTTGACCAATACAATTACTAATATAACGGTTTTTTCTTGGGTTATCTTCTAGGTAAACTAGAGGGGATAAAATTGTTATGTATGGTTTATCCAATAATCTTGGACATTCTTGATTAGCGATACTTTTTTGCAAGGATTCTGCATATTCTTCAATATCTGCCTTAATATCGACCCAATTACCACTAAATAATTTGACATAAAGAGCAATAAAATCAGCTACAGCTTGAGAAGGCAACCCTTGACAACTTGTTTTTAATTGATTAGCTACTTGGATAGCAGCGGCAAAATCTCGATTATCAAAATAACATTGATAAAGTTCAGCTAACAGATAAATTTGCTCTGGTTCTACTGCTAAACAAGTATTAATAATATCAATAGCCAATGGTTTATTGTTTCTGGCTAGAGAAGGGACTTTAGCTTCTACTACTTTGATGAAAGTTTGTCGCTGACAGTGAGATTGAAATATTGCTTCCAAGTAAGGGACGGTTTCTGGTATCTGAGAATCGAGAAATTTTTCTAAAACTTCTACTAATAAACCTAAATCGAGACTCTGGAAATTATTTGTTTTTAACACATCGACAAATAACCAAGCTTTTAACTGCTCTTTATCGAAATAATTCAAATCAATTGCTAATAAAATAAACCGCAGCAAATTATCAATATTATCGGGACTAATCTCGCGAATATGTCCTCGAATTAACCAACTGGTTTCTAAATTGCCTAACTCTAACTGTCTTCGCGCTTCCCCATCCAAAATATTGACTAAATCTACTGTCCACAGCATCACCTCCTGTTCATCCCCTTGACTGAGGACGAATAACCATGTAGTTTGTGCTTCTTCTTCCCTAGCTTCTAAAAGATAGGCTAATCCTAAATACCAATAATGACTAATTTCTAGGGGGTCTCTTTCTATCAGTTCTTCGTAAAATTGGCTAACCTGCCAGAAATCCCCTTGGATAATTGCCGGTTCAACTTGGGAATGCCAAGACATAAGTATTTATCGTTAAGTGTCTCTACTAGCATACTCAAATAGAGGCAAAATTTTTCTATATAAGTAAAATTTATCAGTCGCTCAGGGGTTGGGTTTTGGGGTGGTCACTGCGTGCGCGTTGCGGGGGGGTGTTGGGGTTTTAGTTGAAATTCCCCCACTACCCCACTTCCCATTCCCCCACTTCCCACTCTGCACCCAGTTTCAACGCGTCCCAGCTTACCATCAATCTCAGCCAAGAGTCAGTCCCGATGAAAAAGTTTTCACCACCAGAGACGAAAGAGGTTTCCTTCCCTATACCCCACACCCTACACCCTACACCCTCTTTCAAGTCAGTTTTTTGAAAGATTTTCTAAATAAACCAATAAATCGGCCATAGCTTGAGTATCGGGCTTAAATTTGGGCATTGGCGGTGTTTTACCGCTAATTACCTGTTCAATCAGACTAATTCTCGATTTGCGACGGGAAACGTCCTCTAAACTCGGTCCGACGATGCCATCAGCAAACTGACCGTGACAAGCAGCACAGTTAATCTGAAAGATTTCGTAACCACGACTGACATTGCCTTGTCGGGATAACACCTCTTTAATGTAGGGATCCGACATCTTAGCCAGATGAAAGGTGATTAAAAAGGCACTAATCAGGAACAAAACCACGATTATAACCATTAAGAATCGATAAAGTCCGAATTTTGGTTTAAATAACTGACTATTCACGCAAGCTGCCGAAGGAAAGATGAGTTTCTCTTTACATTTTGCAACTTTTTGCCCCAAAATTCCACCGCCGCTGCTAGAGATAGGCAAATGGAGAATAATATAAGACAAAAGTGTATCTTTTTCTAACCCTCTAGCAATGAACCTATTAACCAGACTGGAAGATTGGCCCTATATTATCTTACCTATCATCATCGTCCTCAGTTTCCTGCTGTTGGGATGGCTCGTAGAAAAGCGCGTTGTCAGTCAACTTTTATCGATTGCCAGAGAAAAAAACCTGCGTTTCTCGGAAGGGGTTTTACGTTCCCTTCGCGGATTAAGCATACTTTGGTTCGGACTTTTGGGTTTAAATATTGCCCTCTCCCTTCCCAATCTTCCCCTCTTTCCCTACCTGATTCTCCTGAGCCAAAAATTGCTGCTAGTGGCTTTTTTAGCTTCGGCTACTTGGGCTATTGCTCAATTATCCGTGGAAATATTACGATTTTATACCACGGGAGATGATGGCATTTCTTCCCTAACTTCCCTATTTGAATTTCTCGCCAAAGTTCTGATTTTTAGCTGCGGTTTTTTGCTTATTTTAAGCTCGATTGGCATTTCGATAACTCCGATGCTTACTGCCTTTGGTATTGGGGGTGTTTCCCTCGGTTTAGCTCTCCAAAATACCCTAGCTAATTTAATGTCAGGGATTAATATTATCACTTCTAAAAAAGTTAGACCGGGAGATTATATTGAACTGAGAACGGGAGAAGCTGGTTATGTGCGAGATGTGGATTTAAGATGCACAGTAATCGAAGAAATTACCAATAATCTTTTGGTTATTCCCAATGCTCAGATCATTTCTTCTAGTTTCCGTAACTATAGTTTACCAGATCACTCCCTCCTCATCCCCGTGGAAGTGGGCATTAGTTACGATAGTGACTTAGAAAAAGTCGAAAAAGTTACCCTAGAAGTCATGCAGGAAATCGCCCAGTTATTGCAACCTCACCTCGGTGACTATCAACCTTTGATCCGTTATGGTAAATTCGATTACTATAGTATCCTGCTGACGGTTTATCTCAAGGTGGTAGAAGAAGAATTTTTTCAACACCTCACCATTAAACACGAATTTATTAAACTCCTACACCGACGCTATCAGCAAGAAGGAATTAAACTTCCCTATCCGATTTTTTTTCCCTATCCCCCCACTAATCCCCCTAGTTAACCTCAATTCCCTATGGCAACCAACAATTTAAAGCGCGGGCAGCTCACAACTGATAATTCTCCTCAAAAAACTTACGAGTCATCGGTTGGGCAACTTCAAGACCGTGGCCTTCTCCTAATAATTCTAGGGGTTTTCCTTCCACTTGAATCCAGACTTTGGCATTGGGATCCTCGGCAGTAGTAGTATAGATGATTTGTGCCAAACGACCGATTAACATATCAGGACCATCATCATTGCCAAACTCGCGCGAGAGATTAATCTTAATTCCCGTTTTATCTACTTTTAAATCAAGTAATTTAGTCCCGGGGGGAATAGTAGTCATATCCTGAGGATTACTTGGACCGGCTAATAGAGTTTGTAATACTGCTGTTAACTCTCCCTCGCGGCCATCGGCTTTTTGAACGGTAATTTCTTGGCTGACTAATTGATTCCCCGTATCAGTCACTTTTAACCAATAAACCTGTCGAGTTTCCCTAACAGGAATAGCTGCAGGAGTCGCTGTCGGACTTGTCTTCACTGGACCCGGAGAAACTGGTTCAACAATTGGCGATTGACTTATCGGCACCTGACTGGGAGATTCAATCGGGTTTTCGCTGGTTTTCTGGGAGGAAGATAGGTGATGGACGGCAAACCAGGCAGTGGCCCCACCAGCAGTAAATAAAGCGAGGCCGATACCAATTATCCAAGGCAAAGAGATTTTATCACTAGAGCGAGAACTAGGCATAATTCAGTTATCAGTTATCAGTTATCAGTTATCAGTCGAACGCTTTTATTCTCCCCCCGCAACGCGCACGAAGTGGTCTCCCCACTTCCCCACTTCATAATTCATAATTCATAATTCATAATTCCCACTTCCGATCTCCTGTTTTCTGACCGTTAAATTTAATTGGGGTTCCCCGATCGAGGCTTGATGCTGCCAAAGGCGGCTATACTCAGCTTATCATCGTCGATCTGCAATTGTAGAAGGCGGGCGATAATCCCTTGTTTCTCGAAGTTTTTTAAATCTAACTGGGTGGATATACCCTCGGCAAACCCCTTGAGAAGGCGCGAGGAGAGGCGACGACCATTAAGAGTGGCTGTGGGGTCAATAAGCTCGATTTTTCGCCCCTGCACTAGCTTAAATCCCACTTCTAGGCTAAGATCGAGGCTGGCTGCTGGTTCTTCCTGCTTTTGGGTCTCCAGCTGCAGCCTCAGAGCGACGCGATTATTATTAAGAAAGTTAAAATTTGCTTGACTAAGTTGATATTTTGTGCTAAACGATTCTTCCCTAGAAGGAATTAGATTATTAATCAGGGTCTGAATTTGTTCTTTGACCGCTGCCGATTGTAAAGCTTGATTAACATTAGTTTCCGTGAGGACAAGATGCAACGCCCCCGCAGCCGGTCGGCGCAGAGCGGCGGCTAAATTGCCGTTTTTTTGCTGTAATCGCCGCAAATCGAGGCTAATTGGCTCAGTTTCTAGCTCGATCTTCTCAATGCGAACATCAGCAAGGGGATAAATTCCCCGTGCAGAAATGCGAACTCGATCGATTTTGCCTTGCAGAGCCTGATAATTGGGAGTATTATCGACCCTGACGGCTAATTGTTCCACTTTTTGGACTTGAGAGCGAAGGGTATGGGCTAAAACCGTATCAATAATTGCCCCTGCGGGAGTTAACAGGGTCAAAACACTAGCGAGAGTGATTGTTAGCCATTCCATCGCCCAATTACACCCATTCAGCTAAATTTTGCCAAGCATTAGTCAAAAGCTGACTTAACCAACGTCGTTGCACTTGATCTAAAATCGGGTCTTCTGCGAGAATTTCTTCAGTAAGATCATCGAGAGATTGGCCTTGAGCGCGGGCCATTCTAATGATTCCCGCAATCACGGCAGCGATCATCTCCTCATCCACGGGACGCTGTCGGAGGGCGGCAATTTCTTCGGGGGTAGTCGGGATAGGATAATTCATAATCAGATGGTCCTGGCTGTGTATTAATCTAGGTATGTAAAGTTTTTTCAACTTTTTTCAGAAAACTTTTTGTGTAGTCTAGCGTAATCAGACGATTTTTGGGTGTAATAGCTAAATCAAGATGAGAGAAATCCTTTACAGAGAAATTCCGACTCCCGACTCGATCGCCGTTTGTCAGTGGTTACAATCCGATTGGCAACCCGGAAGCGGTGTCAAGACAAATACACCTAACGGGGTGAGATTGCGCTTATCGGAGGCGATCGAATTGTCGATCTTTGTCTGGACGCTGCAACGGACTACTTATTTAAAAGTTTTCCGCTGGGGTGAGCGATCGCATTACCTGGAAACATCCCTAACTCGGCAGCTCGATCGAGCTTTACAAAAGCGTTTTCCGCCGCAGTGTAACACGATACCAAACATCGATCGAAAAAATCACTCAATTTTTACAGCTTTAGAAGCGGACTATCCCCTAACGGTTCACTACTTCCGCAAAATGCCGCAAGGGGAGGCAGATTTAGAACGGTTGTACTGGTGGGAAAAACGTTGGCGCGACAGTGCCAAAAATCCCCAACAACCGCAGCCGGTAATTTTCTCTAGCAGTGAGGAAAATGATCATCCCATCGCCTACGACTTAATTTATATTGGTGGTGCCTTGGGGGCAATTCACGCCGCACAGATGGCCAAATTAGGTTATCGAGTCCTCTTAGTAGAAAGACTGCCTTTCGGACGGATGAATCGGGAATGGAATATCTCTCGATCGGAGTTTCAAAGTTTAATTAATTTAGGCCTATTTACTGCCGAAGAATTCGAGGAATTAATCTTCCAAGAATACCTCGATGGCTTTAATAAGTTTTTTGATGGCAATAATCCCCCCCATCTGAAGGCGGAGATTCTCCATACTCCCACGGTTTTAAATATCGCCATTAATTCCGATCAATTGCTGCAATCCTGCGGTAAAAAAATACAGGAATATGGCGGTAAAATTCTCGATCAAACCGAATTTCTTAAGTCTGATATTACTGCTAATAGTGTTACTGTCACCCTTAATCATGGTGGAGAAATTCAACAGATAAAAGGTCGTTTATTGATTGATGCCATGGGGTCTGCCTCCCCGATTGCTTGGCAATTAAACGGAGTGCGTGCCTTTGATAGTGTCTGTCCGACGGTGGGGGCAGTAGTAGAAGGATTCGATCCAGTGGTGTGGGATTCTCACTATGGCGATGTCTTAAATTCCCATGGCGATATTTCTAAAGGCAGACAACTAATTTGGGAATTATTTCCGGGGGAAGGAAAAGAATTAACCTTCTATCTATTTCACTATCATCAAGTCCATCCCGATAACCCCGGTTCTCTGTTGGAAATGTACGAAGATTTCTTTACTATTCTGCCCGAATATCGACAGTGTGACCCAGAAAAATTAACCTGGAAAAAACCAACCTTTGGTTATATACCGGGGCATTTTAGTACAGGAAAAAAAGATCGAATTGTCTCCTTTGATCGCATTTTAGCCATCGGTGATGCCGCCTCCCTGCAATCACCCTTAATCTTTACTGGATTCGGTTCTTTGGTGCGTAATTTAGAGCGCTTAACCCATCTTTTGGATATGGCATTGAAACACGATTTACTAACAGCTAAAGACCTAGAAAATGTGCGGGCCTATCAAAGCAATGTGGCGGTAACTTGGTTATTTTCTAAAGGAATGATGGTTCCCACAGGAAAAACCTTACCACCCCAAAGAATCAACGCCATGTTAAACACATTTTTCGGTTTATTGGCCGACGAACCGCCGGAGGTTTCTGAAACCTTTATTAAGGATAAAACCGATTGGTTGACCTTTAGCCGTTTAGCAATTAAAGCGGCCAGAAAAAACCCCGCTTTACTGTTATGGATAGCAGAAATGGCTGGCAGTCAGGATTTAATTCGGTGGTTAGGTTCCTATCTCGATTTTAGCCTTGATGGAGTCAAAAATCTGTTTTTTGGTTCCTGGTTTCCCCAATGGTTAAAAAACTCCCAAAGCTGGCTAGAAAAAGACAATCCCCGCCTCTGGTTAAAGTTATTGAGTTTTAATTATAGCTTAAGAAATTAGAGGATATTTATCAATTGACGCTCCCATCACCCTAAGCGCGTTAGAAGTCAAAGTAGATGAATTGTTTAAGAAGTTAACACCCCCAGAGGGTTGCTTCTCTGACAGGATTTCCCTTGATCCTTACTGAATACAATTTAATTTGGTATGACTAAGACCTGGGCGAATAAACTTCTCGGTTCCGATGCAAGCAAAATAAACTAGAAAAAACCGGGTTAAACTGGCGAAAAATTATTCCTACCGCCAGGGTCGCCGGGGGCGAGATTTTCGAGACATTTTCGATGACAGGAGAAAAGATGAGGATGCCTACTCGATTAAATTTTTCTAGGGAGCAGTTTTCCCTACCCGGGTTAAAGCGTCTGCGATCCTATCGCTCGGCCTGGTTGCGGGGAGATATCATCGCGGGGATCACCGTGGCGGCCTATCTCGTTCCCCAATGTCTGGCCTACGCGGAACTGGCCGGAGTACAACCGATCGCCGGATTATGGGCGATCCTACCGCCCATGCTTATCTATGCGCTGCTCGGTTCCTCACCACAACTCTCCGTCGGGCCGGAATCGACAACGGCAGTAATGACCGCCGCCGCTATCATGCCCCTCGTGGCGGGGGATAGTAGCAACTACGCCAGTCTGTGCAGTCTATTGGCCTTACTCGTGGGTAGCGTCTGCTGCCTCGCCGCTTTCGCCCAGTTGGGGTTTCTCGCCGATCTCCTCTCCAAACCGATCCTCGTCGGCTACATGGCCGGGGTAGCGGTGATCATGATCGTCGGTCAGTTGGGAAAAATTAGCGGGATGTCACTAAAAGCGGAATCGCTTTTCGGACAGATCGGGGAATTTTCCCGACATTTATCCGAGATTCACCCACCAACTCTGATTCTTGCCGCCGGTGTTTTAATTTTCCTGCTAGTGGTACAACGTCGCTTTCCCAATGCCCCCGGCCCTTTACTCGCGGTTCTACTGGCGACATCGGCAGTATATTTGTTCGATCTGAACGAGCGCGGCATCGCCGTGATCGGGGAAATTCCCGCCGGTTTACCGAGTTTGAAAGTACCGAGGGGTTTTTCTTCCCAGCAGTTCGTCTATTTACTCTCCTCGGCCATCGGTATCGCCCTCGTTGGCTATTCCGATAACGTCTTGACCGCACGCGCGTTCGGGGCGAAAAACAACTATCGCATCGATGGCAATCAGGAATTACTCGCCCTGGGAGCGCTGAATATCGGTAACGGCATCATGCAAGGCTTTCCCGTCAGCAGTAGCGGCAGTCGCACGGCGATCGGCGATTCTCTGGGCAGTCGATCGCAACTGTTTTCCCTCGTGGCTTTTCTGATCGTGATTTTGGTACTCTTGTTCTTGCGACCGCTGCTATCCCTGTTTCCGAAAGCGGCCCTAGGGGCGATCGTGATTTATGCCGCACTCCGTCTGATCGAGATCTCGGAGTTCAACCGTCTGCGTTGTTTCAAAACCAGTGAGTTCCGATTGGCGCTCGTCACCATGTTCGGTGTCCTGGCCACCGATATCCTCGTCGGGGTGGGCGTTGCCGTGGGGTTATCGGTGGTCGATCTGTTCGCACGGCTGATGCGACCACACGATGCGGTTTTGGGGGAAGTGCCGAATCTGGCGGGCCTGCACGACATCGAGGATTGGCAGGGCGCGACGACGATCCCCGGATTGGTTCTCTACCGTTACGACGCGCCCCTCTGTTTCGCCAACGCCGAGAATTTTCGGAAACGGGTAATAGCGGCGATCGAAGCGGAGAAAGTCCCCGTCGAGTGGTTCGTTCTCAATGCCGAAGCAATTCTAGATATCGATATTACGGCGGTCGATATGTTGAAAGAATTACATCGAGAATTAATCGGCCGTGGTATTACTTTTGCCATGGCGCGGGTGAAGCAAGATTTATATCAGCAATTAAAAAAAGGAGACCTATCCGAGACGATCTCGACCGAACGTATTTATCCAACCCTAGAGGAAGCGATCGAGGCGTTTCATCGGAAATTTTGGGTCTGAAACCCCGCCGTTCTAGGTTGGCTTTACGTTAGAATTAAAAGGCCAGTCTCGAAAACCAAGTGGACGGCGCAGCACCTTGAAAACTCGGCTTAGGGGGTTCCGACCAGAAAAGCTTGGCCGGGTAAAAAGTCGCGCGCAACAAGTACAAGAAGCTATAGGCGGTCAACGTACCGTGGGACACACGGAATCGGGCTTCTGAAATGGGGCGAAAGTCTGTGGACTCTGTGTAAGACAGTACATGGTTTTTTAACTGTGGTATGCGACGGTGGTGGAAGCAGAAACTTAAATCGTGAGGTTTAGGAATCGCCGCACTTTTAGGGCGGCGAGGATGTCAACTAACAGCAAGGGATGTAATCTCATTCAGGGGAAAAAGTCGCTATGAACCACCAAATAGAAACCCCGATCCGGTCACCTTCTCAAGCTCGATTCCGTTCACGGGAAGAACGCATCCAGATCGGTAAATCCCTGCGGGAGCGATTGCCGCGTTCTCGCCACGCTATCTGGCAACCCCCCGCAGCTGGTCGAGAGCCGATCGAAATCATCGAAGCATCAAATCAAGGGCGATTACAGGAATTAATTCCCATCCGCTACGGACGAATGTTGCGGAGTCCCTTTACCTTCCTGCGCGGTTCCGCTGCCTTGATGGCCTACGATCTGGCCACCACTCCCAAAACCGACATTATCGTGCAGGCCTGCGGAGATTGCCACCTGTTGAACTTCGGATTTTTTGCCACCCCCGAACGCAATTTAGTCTTCGATATTAACGATTTCGACGAAACCCTACCCGCACCTTGGGAATGGGATCTCAAGCGTCTCGTGGTCAGTTTTGTCATCGCCGGCAGGGATAGCGATCTATCCGATCGAGAATCGAAGGCAGCGGCGATCGATTGCGCTCGTTCCTATCGAGAACACCTGCGGGAATATTCTCGCCTCAGTCCCTTAGAGGTATGGTACACGCGCATAGGAGTAGAACAGGTGCTCGAGATGGCTCCCGACGAAAAGACACGCAAGATACGGGAACAGATGATGACAAAGGCCCGCGAGCGCATCATCGAACATCTCTACCCCAAGATCGTCACCCAAAGCGGGGGACGCAATCGCTTTGTCGATCAGCCGCCCATTCTCTACCATGTCAACGAACCGGATTGGGAGACTCTCGTGCGTGAGGGTCTGGAAGACTATCGCCAATCCCTGCCGGAGGAACGCCGGGTCCTGTTCGATCGCTACCAGTTAGAGGACTTTGCCCTGAAAGTGGTGGGCATTGGTAGTGTCGGCACCAGATGTTATATCGCCCTATTGTTCTCGGAAGATAACCATCCCCTCATCCTACAAGTTAAGGAGGCTTGCCCTTCGGTTCTCGAACCCTATACCGCCAAGAGCCAGTATGAAAATCAGGGACAACGGGTGGTTACAGGCCAGAGATTGATGCAATCCTCTAGCGACATATTTTTAGGCTGGACCCAGGGAAGACGGGGCAATAACTTCTATTTACGGCAACTGCGGGATATGAAGTTTTCCCTACCCATTGAGGGAGTATCGGCCGTCCAACTGCAACGCTACGCCGAGTTCTGTGGCTGGACCTTGGCCCGCGCCCACGCTAAATCTGGAGATGCGGCCACCATTAGCGGTTATTTGGGGAAAGGAGATCAGTTCGATCTAGCGATGGGCGAATTTGCGATCGCTTATGCCGAGCAGACAGAACAAGATCACGCCGCTTTGGTGGAAGCGGTCAAAACAGGACGGGTCGAGGCTTTGGTGGAAGAAAATTTATAGCATTAAGCTATCAGCCTGTTATTTTTCGACCTTAGATTAGGGGCGCCGCTCTCTTAGGTTTGGTGGGTAAAATGTATTCTAAGATACAGTCCTGCGGGCGAGTGAGTGGAAGGAACCACAGAGACACAGAGGACACAAAGATCGATCACTACTATATAAGTTAAACTTATCACACAAAGAATAACAGAGCCGATTTGCTCACAGAAAATAGGGCTTATCTCGACAAAATACTCTAGAACAAGGATGATGGTATGTGATATAATTTGCTCTTGCTTTCAACTACATATTTAAGTAATTTTGTCAAGAAAATGAGCGAATTAAAATCCCAAATCACGGCTATTGATCATCAACTTTCCAAACGTCCGATCGCTCTCGATCCCGCAGGATATTTTATTATTTATCTCGACCGAGAAGCAGGGTTAATCTGTGCCAAACATTACAGCAATATTATCAATGAAAAAGGTTTAGCCGTCGATCCAGAAACGGGAAAAGTTATCGGTGTTAGGCAAAAACTTGATCGCAATCCTGAGAATATTTACACTGCAAGAACTGCCAAAGAATTAGCCGTCAAAGTGATCGAAGAAACCCAACCTTGTCCGATTACTATGTTCGATCATGCTGCTTATTTAGGTCGAGAATTTACCCGCGCTGAATACGCTTTAATCACCGGGGAAGAATATATTCAGGATTAAAGATTGGGCTTTTCAGTGTTGCCAAAGGCACGGCGTAGCCGTCCAGTAAACAGTAAACAGTAAACAGGGATAAAGATGAAGATAAATAAATAACTTAAAACTTACATCTGATAACTGATAACTGTTAACTGATAACTGATAACTGTTAAACCGTGCCTTTAAATAAACCTTGAGGACGGAATAATAACAGCAAGATCATAATTAATAAAGCCACGGCTAATTTATAATCAGAACCAATTAAGGGAACACTAATTTCTTGGGCAACACCAATAATTAAAGCCCCAGCAATCGCTCCGTAGGGATTACCAATACCACCCAAAATCACGGACGCAAACATTGGTAAGATTAAAAACCAGCCCATATTGGGACGCACTCCCCCGGTAATTAACCCGAACATCCCTCCAGCTAAAGCAGTTAAAACTCCCGTGATTATCCATGTCCAGAAAACAACCCATTCGACGTTAATTCCAGTTACTCTAGCTAAATCGTTGCTGTCAGCTACGGCACGCATTGCCTTACCGATCTTAGTTTTTTGCAATAGCAAATGGAGGGCAATAATAACTATAATTGCCAAACCAATAACTAACAAGCGATCAAAAGCTACTTTAATCCCAAAAATTTCTGTAGCGGTCATCACAGGCAGATCGTAGCGTTGATTACTACCGCCCCAGATCATTAAAATACCATTGCGAAGAAATAAAGCCAAACCGATCGAAATAATAATTAAAGTGGTAGAATCAGCCCGTCGATCGCGCATAGGTTTCCATAATAATCTCTCGGCAATGAGCATGGCAATAGCTGTCACTGCTGCGCCCACCAGCATCGCTAACCAGAGATTAATCCCTTGAGCATTTACCACCCAAGTTATGTAAGCACCCAAAGTCATAAAATCGCCGTGGGCAAAATTAGACAGACGCAAAATGCCACAGGTAAGGGTTAAACCGACAGCAGCCAGAGCAATAATACTGCCGACGGCTAAACCATTGAATAAAAGTTGCGGTGTATCCATCAAACCTCTTGTATAAATCAGAAATTGTCCTTAGAAATAGGAGTCAGGAGAGAGAAAATTAATTAACTTTTGTCTTTTACCTTATTTAGCTGAAAGCTGAGGGACTGTAGCTTAAATATTTTTGTTTAGACCAAATTGCATGGCAGTATAAGCCTAGACAGCCATTATAAAGGTTTGTGTGCCAGCAATTTCTCGCGGCCGGTGAAAAGCTGACGGCTGATGACTTACTGCTATAAAATCAAGAATGCCCACTGATGGAATTTTCCGCCAATGAAGACTATCTTTCGATTAGCGATCGCTTTTTTTGCCTTACTATTTATCCTATCTCCTGTCAATGCCTTAGCTGCCAGTTCTGCTGCTGTCACAGGAGCCAATGCCAGTTATGAAAACCAGAATCTGACAGGGAAGGATTTTTCGGGACAAAATTTGCAATCTGCCCAATTTACTAACGTTAATCTCCAAGATTCTAACTTTAGTTCTGCCGATTTGCGCGGGGCAGTGTTTAACGGAGCCTCTATCATCGAAGGCAACTTTCATGGAGCGGACTTAACCAATGGGTTAGCCTATCTGAGTACCTTTAAAAATTCCGATTTAAGCGATGCCATTTTTGCCGAAGCGATCATGCTGCGTACCATTTTCGAGGGAGTAAACATCAACGGTGCTGATTTTAGTTTTGCAGTGCTTGACGCTCAACAAATCAAAAATCTCTGTGAAAGAGCCGAGGGTGTAAACTCAAAAACCGGCGTCTCTACCCCGGAATCTTTAGGATGTGATCAATGATGCAAACCCGGGTTGGTGTTATTGGTGGTGGACAATTAGCATGGATGATGGCACAGGAAGCCAAGAGATTAGGCATTTCTCTGATTGTACAAACACCACACCCCGACGATCCCGCCGTTGCTTTAGCTGACGGGGTTGTTTTCGCTGAAATAGCTGACGCGGAAGGCACAAAAAAACTAGCTCAACATTGTGATCTGATCACTTTTGAAAATGAGTTTGTTAATTTAGATGCCCTAGAAGAATTAGCGGCCACAGGAGTGCAATTCTATCCTAGTTTGGCAAATCTGCGCCCCCTATTGGATAAATACGAGCAAAGATGTTATTTACGCTCCCTAGGGTTGCCTGTGCCTGATTTTTGGGCGATAGATAATTTATCCCCACTAGAAAATTATCCTTTTCCGCTAGTACTGAAAGCGCGACGACACGGTTATGATGGTCAAGGAACCTTTATTATTCGCACTCCTGAAGAATTAAACGCCAAAAAGCCGCAATTAGAGCGTCTTGACTTGATGTTAGAAGCTTATATTCCCTACGAGCGCGAATTAGCCATCGTTGCCGCTAGGGGATTAACTGGGGAAATCGTCACCTATCCCGTGGTGGAAACCTATCAAGAGGAGCAAGTCTGTCGCTGGGTGATTGCTCCCGCCGCTCTTAACCAATCTTTACAGGCTCAAACCGAATCTATCGCCCATCATCTGTTAAGTAGTTTGTCGGCGGTGGGTGTTTTCGGGATCGAGTTATTTGTCACTCCCCAGGGAGAGGTATTGATTAATGAAATCGCTCCCCGTACCCATAATTCGGGTCATTACAGCCTTTCTGCCTGTCTTACCTCCCAATTTGCCCTACAACTGCAAGCAGTGGCTAATTTGCCCCTTGGAGCCACGGACTTAAAATCTGCTGGGGCAGTCATGGTTAATTTATTGGGTTTTGAGGATAGTGACGGCGATTATGGGGAAAAAAGAGCAGTTTTAGCGGCAATTCCAGACGCTCACGTTTTTTGGTACGGTAAAAAATCCCGTCCCGGTCGAAAATTAGGCCATGTCACCCTCTTAAGGGATACAAGCGATCGCTCTGAGTTATTGGCCCTAGCAAAGCAGATAGAAAAGCTTTGGTATGGTTGTTAGGGAATTATGAATTATGAATTATGAATTGGGGAGTATTTTCAGTAAACAGTAAACAGTAAACAGTGAACTGATAACTGATAACTGATAACTGATTCAGTAAATCCTAATTAGAGTCTGCTGAATAAATCTAAAAACCTTGTTGGATAAGAATTTTAGACTTTTTTCCCATCAAAAAGTGCCAGACATTGGGGGGATCGGGGGGGAAATTTAGGCACTTTTTCCCTGAAAATTAGGTAATTGACCCTCTGAAAATGGGTAAAACCCTACACCCCACACCCCACACCCTGCCCCCACGAAAAAGTTTTTCAGCAGACCCTAATTAAAAGACCTTTTTGATTGCCTCGGTCAGTTTTTGACTAATTAACTCGTTACCGTCTCCACTGAGATGAATATTATCGCGATAGAGGGAATCAGGATTAGGATGAGCTTGAAAAATGGGCAGAAAATCTAGATAAAAAATCTGCTGGTTGCTGGTGAAATCTGCTAGTCTTTGACGGGCCTTTAATTCATAATCTCGCCCCTGTTTTTTAACTTCGCGAATGAGGGGAGTAATAGCGATAATTAAACGGGCTTGATTAGCCTGAGCAAGGGCTTGAATTTGGGCAAGAGCGGTTAAATTATTGCCCACTCGATCGCCTCCTTCTTGCACCGGTGGTAGGGGAGGATAACGCTTAAAATATCGATCGTACAACTCGATTAAAGCTAAAGCTGGCCGGCGAGCGGGATAATTAATTTCTCGTCCCACCACCGCCGAACTAGGAGCTAAAGCGAACAGATCATCGGTGTTCATTAATAACACGATCACCTGGGATTCAAAGATGCCGAAACGTCGCAGATAGGCCGATTGATTGCGCGGTCCCCAAGAATTGGCCGAAGCATTGAGAACCTCCACTGAACCCGTCAGATTTTGGCCTAAATTTTTGGTGATTAAAGCAGCAATGGTCTCTTTTTGATCCGTCCACCAGGAGCCATTAGCGATCGAATCACCGATTAACATGATTCTCGTCGTCTCCGGAGGCCGTTGGGGTGTAATCGGCTCGCTCCGCATCGAATACTGATTAACGGCGATAAAATTGGAAAACCGGCGCGTTTGTTGATTAGGAGCCAAAAGATAGCCAATTTCGGCATCAGCTTCGTAAATAAGCGGATTACCGAACCCGAAGACAATTCTTAAAATAGCCTCAAGGAAAAGGCCAAGGGCGAAAAGAACGCCTAAAATGATTAAAGACAGCCGAATGATACCAATTTCTAATAACACGGATAGATGAGAGTTCGCTAATTTTTGACATCCTCACCGCCGTAAACGGACGGCGATTCCCAAACCTCACGATTTAGGTTTCTGCTTCTTTCCCTTGCGGGGTTCCGCACCTGCCGCCCCAGTTTTACTCTGTTCTGGTCTTATGGTCGCTCTACAGACTGACACCGCAAGCCCTGCGGCCAAAATGTTTTTACTGGCGTTAATATCTCGGTCATGGTGAGTCCCACAGTCTGGACAATCCCATTCTCGAACATTTAACGGCATTTTCTCAGCAATATACCCGCAATTACTACACCTTTTAGAGCTAGGAAACCATCTATCTATTTCGATGTAATTTCTCCCATACCAACGGCATTTATAGGCTAATTGTCGGGTGATTTCTCCCCAGCTTACATCAGATATTGCCTGAGATAATTTCGGGTTTTTGACCATATTCTTAACGGCTAAATTCTCAACCACAATCGTTTGGTTTTCACGAACTAATTTAGTGGTTAGCTTATGTAAATGGTCTTTTCTACTATCGGTGATTCGAGCGTGAATTCTGGCTACTTTGATTTTTGCCTTTTCTCGATTCTTTGAGCCTTTCTGTTTTCTAGAAAGATTTTTTTGTGCCTTTTGCAGTCTCCGATAATGCTTGTTAAAATGCTTGGGATTAGATACTTTATCGCCATTGCTGGTAATTACAAGGCTACTAATTCCTAAGTCAATTCCGATGGCTTTATCGGTTGGGGGTAATGGCTTAATCGTTGGGTCATCAAATCTAATTGAGATATGCCAGCGTCCAGAAGGATGTAATCTGACTGTTACTGTACTTGGTTCACAGCTTTCTGGGATTTGTCTTGACCATCGAATAGGTAAAGGTTCTGTGCATTTAGCTAAATAGATTTGTCTGTCTTTAAATTTAAAAGCAGATTTGGTAAATTCGGCACTTCCTCCCTGATGTTTTTTCTTAAAGTTAGGATACTTATTACGACAAGCAAAGAAGTTAGTAAAAGCTGTTTGTAAATGTCTTAACCCTTGTTGTAAGGGTACACAGCTTACTTCATTGAGAAAGTGTAATTCTTCTTGTTTTTTCCACTCGGTTAGCATTGAAGAAGTTTGAGCGTAGCCTACTCTTTCTTGTCTTTCATACCAAGCTTGTGTTCTGAGATGGAGAGCTTTATTGTAAACTAATCTTACACAGCCCAAAGTGCGCCGCAATAGCGACTCTTGTTCGGGTGTGGGGTAAAATCGGTAAGAATAGGCTTTTTCCATACCTCACATTTTAGCATATATTTCGTAAATGTGCTAATATTTAACAGCAAAGCCGCCGTAAAACGGCGGGGTTTCAGACCCAAATTTTCGATGAAAAGGAGTTAAGGGCAATGTCAGACTTAAATCGTGGCATTATGAAATTCGAGGGAGCCGATAAACCGGCAGTAGTGGCGATATCGTCGATTATCGTCATCGGTAGTATTATTGCTCTGATCCTTTGGGCAATGAAAGTCGCCTACATCTAGTTAGGGTTTGCGGCAAAAAGTTTCTCGTGGGGGCAGGGTGTAGGGTGTAGGGTGTAGGGTTTTACCCATTTTCATCTGGTAAATTACCTAATTTTCAGGGAAAAAGTCCCTAAAATTTCCCCCCGATCCCTCCAATGGCGGGTACTTTTTGATTTCCCAAAAGTCTAAAAGTCTTACCCAACAAGGTTTAGATTTATTCAGCAACACCTAGTTAACTAGATTAATTTCGCTCACTTTTGGCATCACTCAGTTTAAATTTCTTGCCATCACGATCTCACCTCTTGTCCCCTTGAGCCTGTAGGATAGGGTCAAGGGAGAAATTGCTAGTTCCCTCTATCGCGCCTGCTAGTTACACCCGACTCGAAACAGATCATCGATGAGCAGATCAACTTCTGTTTTAACAGAACTGTTGCAGTTACTCCCCCAATGGCGATCGCAGATGTACTTCAAAGCATCCCTGACCGCGCTATCCCACGCCATGGAGGATCAGGTTTTAGCGGAAGACGATCAACCGTTAGTGATTGCCAGTTTTCAGCGTGAGCGCTTTTATCGTCAAGAGGCCCATCGCTATCGACGCATTGCCCACAAAAGCGGGCAAGTTTATGTTTTGTCAGCCCCAGAAACCGATTTTAAGCATAGTTCCGACATTTACGAGACGATCGCTTTTCAACCGGAGGACAGTTTAGCCCAAGAATGGCATCTAGTGGTTATCAGTCGCCATTATGCTAGTTGTTTGATCTGTCGGGAACGAACCCATCTGGTAGCCGAAGAGGAAAATAGGGCAGCTATGGATAATAATCGCCGTTTTGAGGGGATTTGGACAAGTGATCGCCATGTGAGTCAACAGGCCGCCCAAATTCTTTTAAATCATATTCTCGATTATCGTCCCGAACTGGCGGAGAAAATTAGGCGCGCTCAAGAAGAATACCTGATCTGTGAACTGACGGACAGGGATCATCAAGAGGAACCGGATCCCTTTGTCCAGCGATTGGTCACTTATTTGCAAGCGGGACAGTATAAACTGCTGAAAGCCAATCGTTCCTTGGCATCGAAAGAACACAAGGAAAGACTGATCAACTCGGTGACAGCGGCGATCCGTCGTTCCCTCGATCCGGAAGCTATCCTACAGGTGGCAGTGCAGAAATTGGGGCAGGGATTGGGAGTCTGTCGCTGCGTGGTCTATCGTTGTCATGAGGCCGACATTAACGCCACCATCGAACACGAATTTTTAAACTCCGGCATTAGTTCCATCAAAGGACAAAAATGGCCTCTGAAAAATAATCCTCTGTTTCAGGAAGTGCTGGAATTGAGAGAATCCCTGAAAATTGAAGACGCTATTCACGATCCCCGTCTTCCAGGCGATTCCATTCAAAATCTCGTGCGGGAATGTTCCATCTATTCTTGGTTATTAGTGCCGATTTTTTACCAAAGTCGTCTCTTGGGAATGTTGGAACTGCATCACTGTGGACCCTATACCACCACTTGGAAAAGCGAGGATGTCGCCCTTGTGGATGCGGTGGCCACTCAAATCGGAGTCGCCCTCATTCAAGCAGAAGCCTACGCTAATTTACAGGATTTAAATGAACAATTAGCCGCCCTCGATCGCACTCGTTCTAATTTAGTCGCCATTACCGGCCACGAATTACGCACCCCCCTCTCCACCATTCAAGTCTGTCTAGAAAGTTTGGCCTCGGAACCGGATATGCCAGCAGAAATGCGCCAAATTATGCTTGATACTGCCCTGAAAGATGCGGAACGAATGCGTAAATTAATCCAAGATTTTTTAACTCTTTCCAGGTTAGAAAGTGGCCGGGTTAATTGGAATCCCGAAGCTTTATCCCTATCGGAATGTGTGGAATTAGCCATCAGTCACGTTCACTCCCGCAATCTCGACAACGAAAACCCAAAAATTATCAATCTTGTCCCCCCTAATCTGCCCTTTGTTTTAGCCGATGGCGAGTGGTTGGTGGAATTACTCTCCAAACTTCTCGATAATGCCTGTAAGTTTACCGGTCGCGAGGGAAATGTCTCGATCGAAGTCGCTTCGGGAAAACCAAAAACTCTAGAAGTAACCATTTCTGACACTGGACGCGGGATCGAACCCAATCTTTTAGAACAGGTTTTTGATCGCTTTTACCAAGAGGAGGGGGCCCTGCGACGCAGTGCCGGGGGAACCGGTTTAGGACTGGCTATCTGTCGTCAGATCGTTAATGGTTGGGGCGGCGAAATTTGGGCAGAATCGAGGGGCAAAAATAACGGCAGTCAGTTTCATTTTACTATTCCAATATTTAAAGATAAAACTAACGATAATCCCCCAAATACCGCTCCGAAAAAATCCTCCCGTCGTCCTGCTAGTAAACGTAAATAGCGGCCAGTTGCCCGTTTAGTTTTGGCTCTTTACTCGTGATACTAAATCCAGTTATTAAAAACTGATTATGTATTCCCCCTTTTGCTTCTTGCCTCTTGCCTTTTGCCTGTCCTGATATGTAGCATATACTTAAAGGATTTAGTATGACTTCCTATGCCTTTTCTTCATCAAAAACTAAATAAAAAAGCATTAAAAAAGAAGCATCAAATACCCAAGATATATAATAAACTTAAAAGAGTAATCAATTAGTCGTTTTTAGGTGAAAAAATTATGGGACGCGCCAAGAGAGTGGTTTTAGCTTATTCCGGAGGAGTCGATACTTCCGTTTGTATTCCCTATCTCAAACAGGAATGGGGCGTAGAAGAAGTGATTACCCTAGCCGCCGATTTAGGACAGGGAGACGAGTTAGGACCGATTCAAGAAAAGGCTCTGCGCTGCGGAGCGATCGAATCCTTAGTAGTCAATGCTCAGGAAGAATTCGTCAAAGAATATGCTTTTCCCTCAATTCAAGCTAATGCTCTCTACGAAAATCGTTATCCCCTTTCTACCGCCCTGGCTCGTCCTTTAATCGCTAAATTATTAGTAGAGGCCGCCGAGAAATACGGGGCCGATGCCGTCGCTCACGGTTGCACTGGCAAAGGTAACGATCAGGTGCGTTTTGATGTGGGCATTATGGCCCTCAATCCTAGTTTAAAAGTTCTCGCTCCCGCCAGGGAATGGGGCATGAGCCGGGAAGAAACCATCGCCTACGGGGAAAAATTCGGGATTGAGTCCCCCGTGAAAAAATCTTCGCCTTTTAGTATCGATCGTAACCTGTTGGGGCGCAGTATTGAAGCCGGTCCCTTGGAAGATCCGATGACGGAACCCCCGGAAGAAATCTATTTAATGACCAAAGCGATCGCCGATACTCCCAACGAGCCGGAATACGTCGATATTGGTTTTAATCAGGGAATTCCCGTCAGTTTAAACGGAGAAAATCTCGATCCTGTCACGCTAATTAGTCAATTAAATGACCTAGTGGGTAAACACGGTGTTGGTCGTTTAGATATGATCGAAAACCGGGTAGTGGGAATTAAATCCCGAGAAATTTACGAGGCCCCGGCTTTATTAGTTTTAATTGACGCTCACCGGGACTTAGAAAGTTTGACTTTAACTGGAGATGTTACCCAATATAAACGGGGAATTGAAGAGACCTACGGACAGTTAATTTATAAAGGATTGTGGTACAGTCCCCTAAAGGAAGCGATCGATGCTTTTATCATCAAAACTCAAGAACAGGTAACGGGATCGGTGCGAGTGAAACTGTTTAAAGGTAACGCTAAAGTGGTCGGTCGTCAGTCAGTCAATTCTATCTATTCTCCCGATTTAGCTACCTACGGAGCCGAGGATCAATTTGATCATAAAGCGGCCGAAGGTTTCATCTATGTTTGGGGATTACCCAGCAAAGTTTGGGCCGAAAAAACTAGAGGGAAGTAATCAACAATCCTCCCCTAAGTAGGGGCTGCTGAAAAAGTTTTTCGTGGGGGCAGGGTGTGGGGTGTGGGGTGTGGGGTGTGGGGTTTTACCCATTTTCAGGTGGTCAATTACCTAATTTTCAGGGAAAAAATCCCTAAATTTTCCCCCCAATCACTCCAATGGTAGGCACTTTTTCAGGGAAAAAAAGTCTAAAAGCCTTATCCAACAAGGTTTTTAGATTTATTCAGCAAACCCTAAGTAGGGTTTGCTGAAAAAGTCATTGAAAAGTACAGGTCTCTTAATCAATGATTTCACTTAGCTACAAGCATAAGCTTTAGTTGTTGATTAATTTTTAAGTTATAACTTATCCTAATCATTGACCGAGA
>Ga0315906_10000219_pt1 | contig 94750 bp, 82 predicted proteins | sample LakEriMetagenome_4_FD_203526 | JGI IMG/M metagenome (GOLD analysis project Ga0315906, IMG submission 203526) | Freshwater fungal communities from buoy surface, Lake Erie, Ohio, United States - Buoy 2 MA122 | ecosystem: Environmental > Aquatic > Freshwater > Lake > Lake biofilm | place: USA...
TGAAAGACCGAAGAAAATACTTGGCGGACTAACGCCAACGGAATACGCAAAGCAGATCAGTCAAAAGGCAGATACACTAACCGTCAGTCTCTAGACCCAACCGGAACTAAATCCGGGGGGACGTCGCGGATGGTTTCCGCTCCGTCGAACCACGAACCCCCGCGAACGACTCGTCGATCGCAATCGCCCGAGGTATTGGCGATACCGCTATTCGGCGCGTTGCGATAGGTGTCGCTCCAGCAATCGAGCAGCCACTCTTCGGCGTTGCCGAAAAGATCGTGCACGCCGAACGGATTGGACTGAAAACTCGCCGCGGGCGCGGTTCCCGCGAAGCGATCACGACAATCGAAAACGGATTCGAGGCCGAGCGATCCGCGTCCGGTTGCGTCAGCCACGTTGGCGAAGCGACAGGCGTCGGCCGGGTTCTCGCCCCAGAAGCGTTCGCTCTTCGTGCCGGCCCGTGCGACGTATTCCCACTCGGCTTCGGTGATGAGGCGGTAGTTGTGACCCGTCTTCACGCCCAGCCATTCCGCGTAAGCCTTCGCGTCGTCCCAGCTCACGCACACCACCGGATCATTCTCGGTCTGCGGAAAGCCAGGGCTGTTCCAGGCCGCTTGGGCGTTCGTTCTGAAGCGCTTGGCGTTGTACGTGTCGCAGCCCATGCCGCCGGTGCGACTCGTCTCGCGAACAAAGCGAGCGTACTCGCTCCAGGTCACTTCGGTTTTGCCGATCGCAAACGTACCGGGAATCGACACCTCACGCGCGGGGCCTTCCGTCGGTCGACGCGCTTTGCGGAAATCGGCCAGACCCATTTCGAATTTGCCCGATGGAATCACCACCATCTCGGGACAGTCTGCGCAATCTTTGAACACCGAACCCGCAGCGAGCTTCTGCAAATCTCCGATCGATTGCCCGCTCGCGGGGAGGAGTACTGCGGCGTTCGCTGCAGTGGTGGCGCCGGCCGCCGCCGCCATCGTCGCGCCGCCCGTGCCCGCCGAGGCAGGTCGGGCCGTGCTCGGTGCGATCGAGGTGGGCGTCGCCGGGCCACCGCCCATGAGTGCGCGGAGGCGGACGTTGGCAACACCTGCGAACAAACCCTGCGGAAACTGGTTGAGATACGCCTGGATTTCTTCGGGATTCTTCGAGTCGCGGACGGACTCCCAGAGAGCCCGGTCGTCGGTCGGCATCGAGGCGAAGGCTACCGGCGCCGCAACCTCCACAGGGCGTGCCATCTGCGAACCCGCCACGGCAGGCATGAAAAAGAACTCGCCGACCGTTTGGTCGTACAGAGCCGGGACTTGCTCGTGACCGATCGATTTGGCGAGCGACACCACTTCCTGGCGCGTGCGTTTGAGCACCTGATCAACCGGAATGCCAGGGCGCGTCATTTCTCTGAGCAGTACCCGGGTGAAGACGCCGTTCGGATTCGAATCTTCCGGACTGAGATTGTCGAGTGCCGTCTGGCCCGCACCCGCCGAGAAGAGAATCATCTGACCCGTCGCTGCGGTGGTTGGTGCAAGGCCGCGAGTACTGCCGATGCTGCGGGTGCCAGTCTTCGGGAACGGATTGTCGCGACATGCATCGACGATCGCGACTGAAAATCTGACTTTCTGTTCGCTCAGATCGTCGAGGACGCGTTGCAGCATCAGGGCATCATCTTTGACCTGCTCCTCGCTTTCCGGACTGATGTTAGTCGGAAGCAAATAATTGGCCGCGCCGAGTTGTACGCCATGACCGGCGAAATAGAACACCGCCTCGCTGCCGCCATCGAGTCGTGATTTGAAATCACGCATTGCCTGGCGCAGCGCCCGATCATCGAGGTCGAGACGCAAGATGACTTCGAATCCGAGCGCATCGAGCGCAGCGGCCATCGCCTCGGCGTCGGCGCGTGCGTTTCGCAACGAGGGCACGGTGGTGTAGGTCTGATTGCCGATGACGAGTGCGACGCGCGCCCGTCCGTCTGTCGACGGTCGAGGGATCGCGGCAAGCTGAGCACTTGCGGAATCTGTCGACGAGACAGGGGTCGCTGCCGGTTGCGAAACCGCCGGAGCTGCGACGGACGACTGAGCGGCAACGACCGGTTGAGCTGCCACAGACGGTTGAGCTGCCATAGGCGTCGGAGTCGATACGGATTGCGGCGTCTCGGCGACGGCCGTCGTGGCGGATGACGACCGCGATCCTGCGACCACGGCTGGCGAGGCGACGGTCGGTTCGCTTGTGACGCTGGTGGGCGTCGGCGCAGCCGCGTTCGCCAAAACGCTGTGCGTCGGAACCGACTCTGACGCCGGCACCGACACTGCGGAGACAACGGGTGCGGGGGTTGATACGGGAGCCGCTGCAGCAGGGGCTGCCGCCGCCACCATGCTCGGCGTGGGCACCGCCGAACTCGGGTCGAAGCGATCTTCGCGCCACATCCCCGATTGAAGCGGTTTACCCGACGCGTCGTACAACGTTCCGGCACCCCAACGCTTGCTCTCGCGGAATTCGCCGACGTATTTAGTCCCGTCGGGCATCGTCTCCGAGCCTTGTCCGTCGCGCTCATCCTCGCGGAACTGACCGATGTACACCCGACCGCTCGGCCACGTATACGTGCCTTGTCCATGCTTTTCGTCGTCGCGCCATTCGCCGACGTACTTCATCCCGCTCGAACTTGTGTAGGTTCCGATGCCGTTGAACTTCCCTTCGCGAAACTCGCCGACGTAGACGAAGCTCTTCTCGCCCGTGTAGACGCCCTGTCCGTGAAACTTGTCGTTCAGGAACTCCCCGACGTAACGGTCGCCGTTGGGCCACGTTGCCGAGCCACTACCGTTGTATTTGCCCCCTCGAAACTCGCCGACATAGATGGCGCCATCGGTGGAGGTATAGGTCCCTGCGCAGTTGTTCCAGGAGGCGCGCGAGGTCCCCTTGCAGGTGGGCAGCGCTTTCTTTGAAGCGTCAGCCGCAGGCGTCTGCGCGGTCGCGAGCGGACCCGCGCCGCCGGCGACCAGAGCCGCGGAAGCCAAAATGAGAGAGAAAAGTCGAGCGGCAAACATACGAATGCCTCAAAAAAATAGCCCTTGCTTGACCTTTCAGTGTGCCGAAACGAGGCATTTCTGTGAAGTACGGGTGGGCCCGGCCCGCCAATCGTGAGCGGGTCCCTAGAACTAGGGGGGCGCCAGCAACGAAAGAATCAATTCGAAACGAAATAGTCCGCCGATCGGCGCTCGATGGCGCGGGCTTTGACCTCGGGCACTACCGCCAAGTGCAGCGGGTGGCTCTGGTAAGCCTCGAGAGCCGCCCGGTCGACGAACTCGCTGTAGAGCACCACATCCGAGGCGTTGGCATCCTCGATGAAATTGACCCCGACTTCGATCTTGAGCAGCCCGGGAACCTTTCCGGCCAGCCCCTCGAGCAAAGATTTGATCGTCTCCGCATCGACCGCTCTGGAGTCGCTCTCACGAAGACGCCACATCACGATATGTTTGACCATAGTCACTTCCGCAGGGTTTTGAAGGCGGCGAGCGCCGACTCACGCGAGGTTTTGAGATCGACGATGGGAGCAGGGTAGCTTTTCGAGCCCTTGCCCGAGAGCTCCGGAATCCAGCGCCGGATGTAGTCGCTTTGTGGATCGAATTTTTCCGCCTGGCTCTCGGGGTTGAACACCCGGAAATAGGGCGCTGCATCGGCCCCGCAACCGGCCGCCCACTGCCAGCCCAAAGTATTGCTCGCGAGATCGGCATCGACCAGCGTATCCCAGAACCATCGTGCACCGTGCAGCCAGTGCATGCGCAAGTTCTTCACGAGGAACGACGCCACCACCATCCGCACTCGGTTGTGCATCCAGCCGGTTTCCCAAAGCTCGCGCATGCCGGCATCGACCAGCGGGATACCGGTTTTCCCTCGTTGCCATGCGACGAGCTCACGTGCGTTCTCCCGCCAGGGAAAGCGCGTGAAATCCGCGCGCAACGGTTCGTTGGTGGTTCGCGGGAAGTGATAGAGCAGATGATGGGCAAACTCACGCCAGCCGATCTCGGCCATGAACTGGCTGCCTCGCCACTTCGGCGCCGCATGCCACACCTGACGGGGCGAAAGCTCGCCGAAATGGAGATGCGGCGAGAGCCGCGAGGTTCCGGGTTGGGCGGGGAGGTTGCGGGTCTCTCCGTAATCTTTGACGGGGCCATCCAGAAACACGTCGAGGTGTTGCGCCGCCCCGCGCTCGCCCGGCCGCCAGGTTCGTGCCATGCCCTCGTGCCAAGGAATCTCCGGCATCAAGTCGAGAGCGTCGAGTTTGGTGGTCGATGGCCATTTGGCGGGGGCAGCGATCTTTTTCGGCGCAGGCAGTGGCGCAGGCGGCTCTAGCCCTGCAGAGACCTTGCGCCAGAAGGGCGTAAACACCTGAAAAGGTTTGCCGCTGAGGTTTTGAACGTCCCAGGGCTCGACGAGCAACGCAGCGTTGAAACTGCGTACCTCGATGTTTTCGGTACGCAAGGTTTCTTTGATGCGCCGATCGCGTTCGATGACGAGAGGCTCGTATCGCCTGCTCCAGTACACCGCGTCCGCCCCCGTCTCGCGAATCAACTTCCGGATCGCCGCGAGCGAATCGTCAACCCGGCGGATCAAAAGTTTCGAGCCCGCTTTCTCCAGATCCTTGGTCAACGAAAGCAGGGATTGATGCAGCCACCACCTCGAGGCTCCGCCCGGTGCCCATTCCCCCTCTTCCTCAGGGCACCAAAGAAAAACGGGGATGACGGGTTTTTCGCGCGCGATGGCGGCGCGCAAGGCCGGGTGATCGGCAAGACGAAGATCTTGTCGAAACCAGAGGAGGGTGGCGCCTATCGGATTATTCGGCATGTTCGGCGATGACTCGTGCAATGGCGTCGATCGCCACGGTACGTGGCGAGCTCTTGCGCCAGATCGCACCGATGCTGCGCGTGGGAACGGGTTTGGAGAAGGGCTTGAATACCAGCCCCTTGGGCGCGGCGTGACTGCCGCGAGTTGCGAATTCCGGCATGAGCGTGAGTCCTGCTCCTGAGGCGACCATCTGTCTGAGCGTTTCGATGCTGGTGGCGCGGAAGTCCTGCTTCTCGTGAACGTCGATACGATTACAGACATCGAGCGCCTGATCGCGCAGGCAATGTCCGTCCTCGAGCAGCAGCAACGTCGCCCCTTTTAGGTCGTCGACCTTGAGCTGCTTGCGTGCGGCGAGAGGATGATCGGCCGGAGCGGCGACGACGAAAGGCTCATCGTACAGAGGCCGAGATGCGAGCCCGTCGAGATCGACCGGTAGTGCGAGCACCCCCATGTCGATGTCGCCGGCCTTCAGACGCTCGAGCATCGTCGCGGTTTGATATTCGTAGAGCATGAGCTCGAGTTGGGGCAATGCTTTGCGCAGTCGCGGTGCGACGACGGGAAGCAGATACGGACCGATGGTCGGCAGGAAGGCGATTTTCAGTCGACCGGCGAGGGGCTCCCGGTGAGCTTGGGCGATTGCGACCACTTCGTCACTGGCGTCGACGATACGTCGAGCCCGGGCGACGATCTCGGCACCCGCAGGCGTCAGCAGGGCTTTGCGGGGCTGCCGCTCGACGAGCGGGACGCCGAGGTAATCCTCGAGTTTCTTCAGCTGTGCCGAAAGAGTTGGCTGGCTGACGAAGCACCGTTCCGCCGCTTGCCCGAAATGACCGGTGTCGGCGATGGCTACGAGGTAACGCAGATCTTTGAGTTTGATGTCGGCCATTGGAAGACTCCGACCCGCCGATACACGGCATCTATCGAAATCATCGCATCAATCGATTGGATTGTCGAGGTCGCTCCCTCCGACAATGCCGGCCACTCGTTCCCCCGACGCACGCTGCATTGGCGCCATCGCGCTCTGCGTAATGCTTGAAACGGTGACTGGCGGGCTGTTTTCCTGAACCCCCTCCCTGCCCTCAGGAGCAGCCCGCCACGTCCTCCAAATTCTTTGGAGTCAGCCCGCGGCGTTCCGGGATGGGCTCGCATCTTGATCTTGCGGAGCATTTCCCATCAGGCGATCGACGAGGCGAGTGGTGTAGCTGCTGGAGCGCGTACGCCGCGCGACGAGCGAGTACACCGCAGGCACGACGAGCAAGGTCAGGAACACCGACACCAGCGTTCCGTAGAACACGACCACTCCGATCGGCTCACGCTGTTCGGCACCCGCGCCAGAGGCGAGAAGGAACGGAATGGCCCCGAAGGCGGTGCAGAGACTGGTCATCAACACGGGCCGCAGACGAACGGCCGCCGCTTGAACCACCGCTTCCTTGAACTCTACGCCGCGTTCGCGAAGTTGGTTCGCGAATTCGACGATGAGTACGCCATTCTTGGCAGCGATGCCGATGAGCATGATCACGGCGATTTGACTGAAGATGTTCACGCTCATGCCATGCAGCTGCAACCCAAACACTGCGCCGAGCAGTGCAAGTGGTACGGTCACCATGATGATTGCGGGGTGCACGAAGCTTTCGAACTGTGCCGCCAACACCAAGAACACGATGATCACGGCGAACAGCAGCGTCGTCCAAAGTTGGCCACCGCTGCGCACGTAGTCACCCGAATCGCCGTCCCACATGAGCGTGGCACCGGCAGGCAGCTCCTTGGCCACGGTATCCTCGAACCACTCGATCGCCTCGCCCATGGTGTAGTCCTCGGCGAGTCCCGCGCTGATCTCGACCGAGCGCAACCGGTTGAAGCGACTGAGCTCAGTCGCGCCGGCGGTCTCCGTGAGTCGCACCACGCTCGCGAGCGGGATCAGCTCGCCAGATCGGTCGGATCGCACCATGAGGTTGGTCAGGTCGGTGGTCGTCGCACGCTCATCCGCTCGACCCTGCAGCACCACGTTGTATTCACGACCACGATCGATGAACGTGGTCACGATACGGGATCCAAGCATGGTCTCGAGCGTGCGGCCCACGGTCTGCAGCGACACACCGAGATCTGCAGCTCGATCGCGATCGATTGCGACACGGATCTGCGGCTTGCGGGGCTGATAACTGCTGTCTACGCCGGTAAGACCCGGATTCTGCTCGGCGAGTTGCACGAGCTTGTCGGACCATGTGGCGAGCGTTTCGTAATCGGGGCCCCCGAGTACGGCTTGAAGAGGCTTCCCCCAGCCACCACGCATGTTGCCGCCGGCCATCGTGTTGGCGCGGACGCCCGGAAGACTTCCGAGTTTGCGTTGCATGGAAGCCGCGATCTCCTGCGCCGAACGATCGCGCTCGCTCCAATCGTTGAGCACGAGAATGACACGAGCCGAGTTCACTCCGCCCGCACCGTCGAAGCCAGCCGGTACACGCAGCATGACACGACGTACGTCCCCCGAGTCCACTTCGCTCTGTGCGATCGCTTCGAGCTTGCGACCATATTCGGCGGTGTACTCGAAGCTCGCACCTTCCGGCGCTTGAAGCATCACGAAGACTCGACCGACATCCGCCGCGGGCATGAACTCCGACGGCAGCGCGCGGAAGCTGAGCGCACCGATGAATCCGAGCCCGAGCACCGAGCCGACGATCAGCCACGGACGACGCATGAGCTGTCGCAAGCGACGCTCGTACTCCTCGGAGAGCTTCTTGAAAAAACGCTCGACGAGAATCGCGAAGCGCCCGTGTTTCATTTCGCGCTCGGGCGGCAGGCGCGACGCCATCATCGGCGTAAGAGTCAGCGCGATGACGGCAGAGAACAGCACCGATGCCGCGACGGTAAGTCCGAACTCGCGGAACAACCTTCCGTTGTCGCCAGGCAGGAAGGAGAGGGGCACGAACACTGCGACGAGTGTCAGCGTCGTGGCGATGACCGCGAAGCCGATTTCACTGCTCCCGCGGACGGCGGCGACGATCGGAGGCTCATCGAGCTCGGCGCGACGATGAATGTTTTCGAGGACGACGATGGAGTCGTCGACTACGAGACCGATGGCAAGCACGACCCCGAGTAACGTGATGACGTTGAGCGAGTAACCGAGCGCATAGACGAACATGAACGCCGCGATCACCGATACCGGAATCGTGACCGCCGGAATGATGGTCGCACGCAAGGTGCCCAAGAATCCGTAGATGACGACGAGTACCGAGACGAAGGCGAAGATGACCGCGATCAGTACTTCGCGTAGCGCGGCCTGGATCGCGACGCCGTTATCGACGTTGACGACGAGCGACGCGCCCTTCGGTAGGGATTTTTGCAGACGCTCGACTTCGGCGCGTACGCCTTGGACTACATCGAGTACGTTGGCTTTCGAGTTCGCCTCGATGCCGATTCCGACTCCCGCACGACCGTTCGTGCGCATGAGCGTACGGTCGTTTTCCGCGGCGATGCGGACGTCGGCCACTTCGCCGAGACGTACGAGGTGACCGTCGGCATTGCGCCCGATGGCGAGATTCCGGAAGTCCTCCTCGGTATCGAGGCCGACCTCGGTTCTCAAAGAAAATTCCCGCTGCTCAGACTCGATTCGTCCTGCAGGGAGCTGCACATTCTCGCGACGCAGCGCGGATTCGATGTCGCCGACGGTGAGCGAGCGGGCGGCGAGGGCCTGGCGATCGATCCAGATGCGCATGGCGGCGCGCCTTGCACCGGAGAGCGATGCGCGCGAGACGCCCGGGACGGTCGACAGTCGATCGACGATGTACCGTTCTGCGTAGTCCGTTACCTCGAGCGGCGTCATCGCTTCCGAGTTGAAGCTGAGGAACATCACCGATTCGGCGTTCGCATCGGCTTTGACGACCTGAGGCGGATCGGCTTCCGGAGGCAGCTGAGTCAGGACGCGCGAGATTCGGTCGCGAATATCGTTGGCCGCATCGTCGATGTCTCGAGCGACATCGAATTCGACACGGATGCTCGAACGCTCGTCGGCGCTGTCGGACTCGAGCTTCAGGATGCCCTCGACGCCGGCGACGCGATCTTCGATGACCTGCGTGACCTTGTTTTCGACGACGTTGGCCGATGCGCCGCGATAGATCGTGGTGATCGAAACGACTGGACGATTGATGTCCGGATATTCGCGAAGAGGCAGTCTTTCGAGAGTGACGAGGCCGAAGATCACCAGCATCAGGCTGAGCACGGTCGCGAAGACCGGTCGGCGGATGCAGAATTCGGAGAGTTTCATGCGCGCGGCTCGGGCATGACCTTGCCGCCGTTGCGCACGCGCTGCGTGCCCTCGACGATCACGGCCTCGGTACCATCGAGCCCGTCCAGAATCGCGACGCTACCCGGTTGACGACCCCCGGTGCGCACTTCGCGCTGCATCGCCACGCCGTCTTCGACGACGAATACGTAGGTCTTGCCCTGTTCGGGCACCAAAGCCTCTTCGGGAATCATCAGCGTATCGACGGGTTTTCCGCGCAGCTTGACGCTCATGAACAATCCCGGACGCAGCGCGCCATCGGAGTTCGCCAGTTCCGCGCGGACGGCGAGTGCTCGGGTGACGGGGTCGATGCGTGAGTCGATCGCCGTGATCTTGCCTGCGAAGACGCGATCGCCGAGTCCCTCGGCGCGAGCCTCGACAGGCAATCCCAGTGATAAATCTTTGAGGAACGACTGCGGGACGGTGAATTCGAGTTTCATCACCGAGGAATCGTCGAGTGTGGTGATGACCGTGCCGGGATTCACGAGACCGCCCGGGCTGACCTTGCGCAAACCCGTACGCCCTGCGAACGGCGCGCGGATGACGGTGTCGGAAAGGCGCGCACGCGCGGCATCGACGCGGGACTCACCGGTTTTGACTGCGGTATCGAGTTGATCGAGCTGGGCTTTCGAGAGCGCCTGCGTCACCGAAAGATCGCGGCCGCGGGTGAACTGGTTCCGGGCCTCTGCGAGGTTGGCTTCGGCCTCGGCGAGCGCCGCGGCTGCCTGGGCGCGGTCGAGTTCGACCAGCACCGTTCCGGCGGCCACACGTTGTCCCTCGGCAAATCGGATACGTGTGATGGTGTTGGCCGTTTTGGAGGTGATCTCGACCGACTCCCTGGAGAGGGCGGTTCCCACGGCCTCGATCTCGGGGCCGAAGGGGCGACGTTCGACCTTGGCGGTGATGACCTTGGCCGGAGGGGGGCCGCCCGACCCGGATGGGCGGTCGCCGCCCGGCATACCGGAGGGCTTGTCTCCGCCACAGCTCGCGAGGGTCAACGCGGCAGCGAGCAAAAATGATCGGAGAACGGTGCGAGGCATGGTGGTCATCTGCGGCTTGTTAAAGAGAGGGCGTGGAGCGGGCCGGCGATTCTACCCATAAGGAGGGGAGATTCCATTGGGACTTCCCTCAATCATCTTTGATCACACCACCCGGTGCCGAGTTCCTCCTGCCCGCCAGTCGGCTACGTTAGCGGCCACCTCGTCGAGGCACCGCTGGCGGGATTCCACCGCGGCCCAAGCGGTATGCGGGGTGACGATCAGGTTGGCGAGGTTCGGCGCGAACAGGGGGCTACCTTCCACGGGGGGTTCCACCGGCAGCACATCGATGGCCGCCCCGCCCAGACGACGGTTTCGCAGTGCCTCGGCCAGGGCGCCGATGTCGACGAGTCCGCCTCGCGCCGTGTTGATGAGAATCGCATCCGGCTTCATGAGGGCGAGTCGCCGTTCGTCGATCATGTTGGCGGTCGAGGACGTGAGCGGGCAATGCAGGGTGACGACATCCGAACAACGCAGCAGGTCGTCGAGGTCCAGCCGTCCGTCGACCGAGGTTCCGCCAGGACGATTCGCGATGACGACACGCATGCCGAGCGCGCTTTCGCAGGCGCGCGCCACGGCCTGACCCAGCACGCCCCAACCGACGACGCCCAACGTTCGCCCGCGTAGTTCGCGGATGCGATGACCGAGCAAGGTGAACTGAGAGCCCTTCGCCCAGGTTCCGTCTCGCGCCTCGCGAGAATAGTCGGGCAGGTGATGCGTGAGAGAGAGCAGCACCCCGAGAACGTGTTGCACCACGGAGGGCGTGCAGTAGTCGGTGACGTTGCACACGGCGACGCCACGCTCTCGCGCCGCTTCAAGATCGAGATTGTTGGTCCCGGTCGCCGAGATCGCGATCAGGCGTAACTCAGGAGAGCTCTCTATGAGGGTTCGATCGAGTCGCAGTTTGTTGGTCATCACGATGGCATGACCGGCGATGCGCTCGAGCACCTCGGCTTGTGGTGTCGCAGGAAGCAGCGTGAGGCCCGGAGCAGCCGCCTCGAGTCGAGTCGTATCGAGATCGCCGCTGCCTAGCGTTGCAAAATCGAGGAAGACGGACTTCATCGCTTGAGAGTCACCACATCCGCGCTCGAAATGCCGTCACTCAGAACACCAGGCGCATCACGCTTTCGGCGATGCAGGCCGGTTTTGGTGCGCCTTCGATCTCGACGGTGTATTGCTCGGTGATCTGCAATACGTTGGGCGCAACTTGTTCGACGCCCTGCAACGTGAATCGGCCACGAATCTTTGAGCCGACACGCACGGCATTCGGAAACCGAAGTTTGTTGAGCCCATAGTTGATGACGTTACGGACGCCCGGCGCGATCGGTTTGGCAGCATCCACCAAGCCGCGCAACGGGACGCTGAGCGACAGCGTCAGATAGCCATGGGCGATCGGCGCACCGTAAGGGGATTCGCGATTCGCGCGTTCCACATCGACGTGTATCCACTGGGGGTCATCCGTCGCTGCGGCAAAAGCGTTGATCCGCTCTTGCGAAATTGTCATCCAGTCACTGACATGAACCTCTTGGCCAACTCGGGCTTGCAGGGCGGCCAAGGCGGGGGCAATCGCATTTTCGGTCATCGGCGCATCTTCCAGTCTGCTCGTTGGGAGCTGCGAGGCTAACCTAAACCGCGTACGCCGTGGATGGTTCGCGGCCAGGACTTGGGGGGTCTCATGCGTCAGAGCGTCATTCTGTTGTCGGCATTTTTGGCGACGGCCTTGTCGGCCGCGCAGCCCACCACACCGCGAAATGCCGAAAGGATCGCCGTTCTCGTGACCGATTGGGCCGAACCTGAAGGCATCGATCCACTCTATCGAAGGCAAGTTCTTAACCGCAGTTTTGGCGCGAATGCAGCCGGGCCGGAGGAACCCTGCACCGAGGATTTCGTCGGCGTCACGCCATTCCGTCAGCAGCTGGGACTCATTCCTTATTTTCTCGGCTTCAAGACACGCGGGCTCGAGGGGGCTTACGACTCGATGGGTTTGTATCGCCGTTCATCCGACGGTGCGCATTGGGTTTCCATTTACGACCCGCGGGTCAAGCTGGCGGTCAAAGACGTCCCCGATCTGCCGGGGATCATCACGCCCGCAAAGGATATGAAGAACCCGCAGCAGCGCTCATTCTGGGCGCTCGATCCGCGTGACGGCACGAATTATCTCGAGGGCGTCGTGATGATCGGATCGAGTCCGAGAGGACCCGGACCGAATCCGCTCGCGATGCCGAACGGCATTCGTGATGCGGACGAAATCTCGATGGCCTCGGGTATCACCGATTTCAGCATCCTGCATGACGATCTGACGCCGCGACTGTCGTCGATGACCGAAGAGGTCGAGCGGACGACGGAGCGCGTGCTGCATGAACTGTTTGGCGACCAGATCGATGTACGGTTTGGAGCGTATTCGCCGACCACGGGACTTACCCGCTTCGAAGAAGACGTTGCGCTCGATTTCGCGCGGGAAGGTTTCCGGAAGATGGTGCTTGTTCGCGAAACGACCGACAACAACAATTACGCCAACAACTTCATGACCCGCGGGTACATTCAGCGCGCACTGTGTTTGGCCGGACACCGCGATACGTTCACTTATCAGCAATCGCGACAAGTGGGCCGCACTCCCGAGTACAACCTCGCGCTTCTTCATGTGGCGAAGAAGCACCTCGATCGATTGCCGCGTGGAGCCGAAGTGGCGGTGCTGTATACCACTTACGGATTGCCTTTCCCGGATCGTGCGGGTGTCGGTCCGTTCTCGGCGCCGCACCCGTGGTCCAAAGAGGTGTACCACGAGAATGCCTACAACAATTACATCTCGTTCAAACGATACCTCGAAGGCTATTTCGGTGATCGCTATGCGCTGAAATTCAATCCTGCGGGGAAGTCGGGGGACATCAGGCTCGACAACTATTACTCCTACGGTTTGTCGTTGCCGCAAGATTTCACTTCGACCGATCCCGAGAACAGATTTCGAACGCTGCGCGAGAACATCGATTTGGCGAAGCGCGATGGGCGTCGCGACATCCTCGTGCTGCTGTCTCATTGGTATTACGACGGACGCGATCCTCTGCTCGCCATCAGGAAGATGCAGCAGATTCCGCTCAATACCCGTACCGATCTGAGGCAAGGCAAACGTTGGGTCGAGTGGTGCGAGCGCGTCGAATCCCCGACGCCCGTCGACTGCAATCCAGCCGATTCGTCCATCTCGAGACTTCAGTATTCGGAGACGTTCGATGCCTGGGGTCGGGAGTTCTCCATCGGGTATGCAAACAACATCAGAACCGCCATCGAGCGCTTCGGCGTTTTCCCCGCCGGCACGAACTTGTCGATTGCGGCGCGCGGCCCCATCGATCGGGAGGGCGGCGGCAGCATCGAAGTGAAATCAGGCGTGCTACGTGGCGCGAAGCTCGTGATCGCCAAAGATATTCATCCGGGAGAGCCCGAGTCGTTCGATGCAAAGACGTATCGGGCATTTCGTGACCCTGCGGACAATCTCGTTTCCGCCTGGGACAGTTTCGAGGCTTATATCGGTTCGCAGAGTGCTCCGGTTCAGCATCTACGCGATCATGGTGAAGCCGTGAGTCCTGCGGTACTCATGGGACCGTATCGCACTATCGTCAATCGGCCTGCGACGATCACGCTGCCCATCGCAGACAAGCGCAAGCTCGATGCGAGCGAAATCTCCCGATTGAAAGCATTCATCTACAACGAGGCGTCCCGCGGATGGGATCCGGTATTCCTGCCAGCAGGCTCGATGCCGCTGCGATACGACCCCAAGACGCGAACCGCAAGCTTCGACACTCAGGTGCTTGGCGTATTCGCCTTGGTCGTGACCGAAGAGGGATGGACCCCCGTGAAGGGCATGCGTCATCGTTACCCGATCGGTATCGATGCCGTCGACCTCTCCATCGGACTTGGCACCGGTGCTGCGCCTTGAGCGCAGCACCGGCGATGCTTACCTCATGCTCATTCGTTTTCTGACGAGATCGCCGGCTTCCTGATAGGTCTGAGGCAAGCTCTCGAGGAAGGCGTTCGGCTGAAAGAGCGGCTGATACTGTTGCAAGATCGGAAGCAGAATCGCCATGGGCAATTCTTGGACGCGTCGAGTCTTCCGAAACTCCGCGATCGGAATCCTCGCCGTGATGATGTCTTCGTGATGGTTGTCGGTCTCGGCCAGAACAGTGCCTCTGGGATCGACGATCACCGTCCCCTCGTCGCGTGTTCCCGATGATTCGGGGAAGCCGATGTTATTGGGCGACACCGAGTTTCCGACACCCATGGTGTAGATCCGCGCAGAGCGGGCCGTAGCTTTCGCCACTTCCGAGTTGCTGCCACCGGTGACCGAAAGTACCAACACTTCGGCGCCCTTGAGCGCAAGGCAGGTGTAGAGCAGCGGCTCGTTGCCGACCGCCGTAATGGCGATGTTGCCGATATCCGTACGAGCTACCGGCATCACGGCGTCCCACCCGTACATCTCGACGTAGCGATCGAGTACGTCGTAGACCGTGGTGCCGATGAGCGCGCCGTCTCCGAAAAGGCCGAGGATGTTCCGCGCCTTCCACTGCTTGCTCACGATCTTGCCATCGGGGCCGGTGAGCACCGACATGTTGATCACATGGTCTGGCCAATCTTTTTCTTTGGCGTAGCAACCCCAAGAGATGTAGCAACCATAACGACGAGCCCGCTCGCCGATGGCCTCGGACTCGGGACCCGGGAGTTCGAAGGCGATCTGGTTGAGTTCTTTTCGATTCCAGGGCTGGAAGCCCTGGATCGGGAACTCGTGCATTGCGATGAGGTCTACTTTCGAACCCCAACGTCGCTCGCCGTTCCATTCCTCCGGAGAGTTCTGCGCAAGATCGATGAGGCGCAGCACACGATCGAGATTGCGCTTGAGTGTCTTCGCACGATCGCGCAGATCGATCGAATAGAGCTGCGATTGCACTGCAGCCACGTTGATCGACTCTTGTTTGAGCGCCACCGTCGCGTACTTTCCTCGATTGGATACCTGAAGGTCGTTCTTCGGCGGCGACATCGCGGCGCCCTGCGCCTTCGCGTCGACGACGCCATCACGCCCGGCGATGGCCGCAACGCTGGCGATGGCGGCACCTGCGAGCAAGGAGCGTCGATCGAGTTTCGGAGTTTTTCTGGTCATTGGTGTCAAGTCCTCTGCAGGGTTCCGTGACAAAAAGTTCCCGTTCGCCCGACGATATCCCTGCAAGTTTTCGAAGACAATCGAAAATCATTCGATGGCCACCCGACGGCGGCGCATAGTAAAATCGCGACGATATCCCCCGTATCTGATGCCAAGGAGGCATGTTGATCATGGACGATACCCGTCGAGGGTTGGCCCTTTCGTGGGCGGCTGTTTTTGCTCTCACCCTCACCACCTCGCCGATCGGATCGGCGCAAGTCGTCGAGCAAGACGCTCTCGCTCTCGAAGAAGTCGTGGTGACCGCCCGAAAATCGAGCGAGTCGCTCCTCGACGTGCCGCTTGCGATCACGGCGTTCACCGCTGAGGCCATCGAGGCGCGGGGCATCGCCAATCTGGATGACGTGGCGTCGTTCACACCCGGGCTGACATTCTCCAACGTACTTGGTGACTTTCTTCCCGCCCCCGTCATTCGCGGGGTGGCGCCGATCGACATCTTCGGTGAGCTCAATACGGCAATTTTCTTTGACGGCGTCTTCGTTTCGGGACGTGAGGGCATCAACTTCAACCAGCTCGACCTCGAGCGCATCGAGGTCGTCAAAGGACCGCAGGCGTCGCTTTATGGCCGCAATGCATTCAGCGGTGCGATCAACTACGTGTCGGCGAAGCCGGGTGACGTCTTCAAATCCCGCGCGACACTCACTGCGGGAAATCGCGGAAAGCGGCTGGCATCCTTGACGTTGAGCGGGCCGATCGTCGGCGACTTGAAGGGGCGGGCAACCTTCCTCCACGACGAGTGGGACGGATCGTACGAGAACCAGTATTCGGGACCGGGGCGCCGCGCGACCATCGGCGGGTACGAGTTCTCGACCTTCAACGGGTCTTTGTTGTGGGAGGTCAGTGACCAGTTCGCAGCCGAGCTTGGTCTGTACATCTCGAGTGACGATGTCGATAACACCGCGACGACCGGTCTCGTCATGAATTGCGAAGATCGCCGAGTACGCGATCAGAATCTCGGCCTGAGCGGCAACATCGCCGGCACAACCTATCCGCGCTCGAGCCGCTTGCTCAATTATTGCGGCGAGTTGCCGTCGATCACCCGCGACTCCTTGACCACGATGCCGGATGCCACGGGTGAAAAGCGTCATCTCATTCGCGCTTACCTCAAGCTTGCGCAGGATCTGGCGGGCGGTACTTTGGAGGCCATCACCGGATACTCCCGCGTAAAGCAGGGTTACCTCGTCGACGGCTCACGCAATACCGGAGATACGGTGTGGTTTACGTACCAGCCGACGCCCTTGTCGCCATTCCCGTTAGGCCCCGGAGTGTTCGGTACGCGATCGGGACCGCTCAAGCGATTTCAGACTGGCTTGCTGCAAGTCGGCGGTGTCGATAACACCTACGACAAGAGCCAGGAGATTCGCTTCGCGAGCGATCGGGACGAGTCGTTACGCTATTCTTTGGGTCTCTACTATTACGAGACGTCTTCCGGTAGCGGCATCGACGGAGCGATCGCGACGAGCCCACTGCCCGCCGATTTTGGTTCGTTCTGTTTGGCCTGTACGTCTTTCGGGCCGACGACCATCGTCGATTTCGTGCGAGACGGCGGCAATGCCGTATTCCTCCCTTGGTTCCGAGAGCCTTCCGGTGGCGCAGGATTCGATGCCGTCATCATCGAGGAGGCCTCCGCACCCTCGGTATTCGGCTCGCTCGAGTACGACGTCACCGAGCAGATCACCGCATCGGTCGAAGGGCGATACACCGACGAAAAGCGATCTTTCGTCGACAAGAACACGCGGGCCAGCCGCGAAAACAGTTGGGGCTTGGTCAGCTGGCGCAGCACGTTGCGGTACAAACCCGCCGAGCGCGTCACGTTCTTCGCGAGCCTCGCGCACTCCGAGAAGTCCGGTGACTTCGATCCCACGCGGGTACGTTTTGTCGACAATGCTGCAGTGGAGGTGACGGTGCCCGCGCCGTTCGATCCTGAGACGCTCAAGAGTTACGAGCTCGGCATGAAGGCGGAGTTTCTCGATCGTCGCCTGGGCGTGGAGTTCGACGTCTATCAACTCGACTGGTCCGATATCGTCATCCCGCAGGTCATTTCGAGAATTGATGGGCGGGAGATCGTCTCGGCGACGGGCGTGAACGTGAATGCCGGTGACGCCACGATCAAGGGCGTCGAAATGGCGGTACTCGCGAGGCCTCTCACTGGCTGGGAAGTGAATGTCGGGGCGTCTTTCGCCGACCCCGAGTACGACCGGGCGCAAGTCGAGACGTTCGGTGACTTTCCGAGCTTCGCGCCGACGGGAGACATCTCGGGTAACCAGATTCTCCGAACTTCGAAGGTGCAGGCGAATGCGGGATTCCGATACTCGACGAATACCGCGAGTGGCAACGAGATCGTGGTCCGCAGCGACATGTCGCATCGCGGAAGACAGTTTGCCGATGCCTCGAACCAAACCATCGTTCCTTCCGCCACGTTCGTGAACGCGTCCATCGCGCTACGGTCGGAGAATTGGTCGGTGGAGGCGTGGGGTCGGAACCTGACGGATGAAGATGCGCCCACGGGAGCGTTTCGCGATGCGTTCCTCAGCAATACGCTGCCGAACGGGGCTTACTCGACGGGAACATTTCTGCCTTTCCGGTACAGCGTCTCGCACCCTCGTCGAACGACTTACGGCGTGACGCTGCGATACACCTTCTGATCGACGGCGGGCGGGCCGATGGGGATGGCGAGCCCCAGCACTTGTTTGTAGCGGACGTCGCATTCGAGGCAGCGCCCCTTGGCGCTGCACCATCGGAGACTCTTGCCGTCGAGACGCCCCCAGAAAAGACCTGCTGGGTCGAGGTCGAACTCTCGCAGCAACTCGATGAAACTTCGGCTGTGTCGCAGCGGCGGGTAGCGGCGCCAAGCGCCGGTCTCTGCGACGTGTTCTTCAAAATAATCGAGAGCCCAGTCCTGCGTGGACGACCGATATCGGAACCGTGCAACGGGCGAGGGCAAGCAGGTGCCCTGAACGCCGCAGATACGTCTGAGCTCGTGGATCACTGCATGATCTTGTGCGATGCGATAGCCGATCAGGACGGTGTTGCGAGCCGTAGGCGGGCAGACTCGGGCGCAATAGGTCTCAAGCAGTCGTTCGACGAGGGTGTACGTATGTTGGGGGATGACGCTCACGGTGCACTTCCGTTGGCACAAGCCTAGCGCGAGGCATGATGCGCCCGCTATCCTCACCTCGATGATCGATCGAGCCCCTTTATTCCACGAGGACGTCGGCGCTGCGGTGCAGGCGGTGATCCCGCCGCGTCGGGTTCCGCTTGGAAAGCGAGTGTTCTGGCGCGTCGTACTCTGGTTGATGAAAACATCCGTCGGGCGCTCGCTGATTGCCCGCCGCTACCAGCCCCCGCAGAGCAATTGACGTCATGCAAAGCCTCTCCATGTTGCTCGCGTTCCTTGTCGGAGCAGGTCTTGTCATCCAGATCGGCTTCAACATGGCCGTCAGTCGCGCCCTCGGGGGCGCCGTGTACGGCACGCTCACCAATTTTTTGGTGGGGACGACGGCGATCGCCATTTTCATGTTTCTGACACGACAAGCCTGGCCGGCTCGCGAAGCGTTCGCAGGCGTCCCCGCTTGGGCCTGGTTCGGGGGTTTGTTTGGGGCGCTTTATGTCGGTGTTGCCACCCTCGCAGGGCCGAGGCTCGGCGCCCTGCTGCTACTCGCCCTGACCGTTGCCGGTCAGATGCTGGCCTCCGTGATCGTCGATCATTTCGGACTGCTGGGCTTTCCCCAACACCCCATCAGTCTCGGACGAGTATTGGGTATCGTGTTGCTGATCGCGGGTATTTGGCTGGTCGCCAGCCGCTGAAGATCGATCAGTCGGTGTGCGAGGCCTCGCAGTCGCCGCACAAGCCCTTGAGTTCGAGCGACGTTGGTTCGATGCGGAATCCAGCCGCGAGTGATTTCTCCGCAAGCAAGCGGTTGATCTCCGGATCATCGATCTCGACGACGCGATGACACTTTCGGCACACCAGAAACTGCGCGACGTGAGCCCGCGCCGGCTCGTCGCAGCCGATGAATGCATTGAGCGAGTCGATACGGTGCACGAGTCCGGCATCGATCAAAAATTCGAGGGCGCGATAGACGGTGGGCGGTGCCGCCTTGTCTCGCTCTTTTGCGAGCTCGGCGAGGATTTCGTAAGCGCCGATGGGTTCGTGCGCTCGCCAGACGATTTCGAGAATTCTTCTTCGGACCGGCGTTAGGTTCAGCCCCCGCTGGGCACATACCTCCGCGGCGTTTCGAACGGCCTCGACGATGCATGCCGCATGGTCGTGCCCCGCAGCATGCGAGTGCGCGTGAGTCGACACGGGTTCGCGGAGTTTGGCCATGCCGTACGTTATCATGTGACCCCTATGGCGACCACGGATCGGGTGCCCGTCACCGTCCTGACGGGATTCTTGGGGTCTGGAAAGACCACGTTACTCAATCGCATCCTCTCCGAGAACCACGGCAAGCGTATCGCCGTGATCGAGAACGAGTTCGGCGAGGTGGGTGTCGATCACCAGCTCGTCATCGGTGCCGAAGAGGAAATCTTCGAGACCAACAATGGCTGCATCTGCTGCACGGTACGCGGCGATCTCTTGCGTATCCTTGGGCAGTTGCTCAAGCGCCGTGACAAGTTCGACTACATCATCGTCGAAACCACGGGCATGGCTGATCCGGGCCCCGTGGCGCAGACCTTTTTTCTCGACGACGACTTCAAGCAGCAGTTCTTGCTCGACGCCATCGTCACGGTGATCGATGCACGGCACATCGAGAAACACCTCGACGAGATGAAAGAGCCTGGTGAACAAGTCGCCTTCGCCGACGTGATCCTGCTCAACAAGACTGACCTCGTGACCGAAGCCGAGCTGGAGCGCATCGAGCGTCGAATCCGAGCCATGAACGGCACGGCAAAGATTTTTCGTACGCAAAACGCGAACGTCCCCATCGATCGCGTGCTGGACGTCGGTGCCTTCGATTTGCAACGAGCGCTCGCCGTCGACGGAAGTTTCCTCGAGCCCGAGTATCCGTTCGAGTGGGGCGGGGTCTACGAGCTGCCTGCCGGGCGGTTCACATTACGTACGGGCACGGAAGCGCATGCACACCATGATCATCATGATCACGACCATGGGCACGATCACCACCACGATCATGGACACGACCACGACCACGGCCATGAACATGACCACGACCATGGGCATGACCATGGGCATGACCATGAGCACGCGGGCGGTCTCGGCTTCGTGATGCTGCCGGTTCCTGCAGCAACCGCTGCAGCACTCGATGCGTCCATCGAGTCCGCAGTCCGCGCGTTCGCGGAAGAGTCGATTTCCGTGGCGTGTGGAGGGCGTCTTGCCCCGGGGCACGGCCTGTACGGCATCGACGTCGATCACGATGGGAGTCACTTCGAGATCGAGATAGCCCAGGGAGGCGCGTATGCAATTTTTTGCGAGCATGCTCCGGCAGAGTTCAATCTGCGCATCGATGGCGTTCGTCCTGCGGCACAGCGCGCGTTTGCGTCGCATCATCACGACGAAGAGATTTCCTCGATCGGCATCAGCGATCCGCGCGTTCTCGATCCCAAGAAGGTCAACGAGTGGTTGTCGTATCTGCTTCAGAGTCGCGGTGCCGACATCTTTCGCATGAAAGGCGTGTTGTCTCTCAAGGGTGAAGATCGCCGCTACGTCTTCCACGGCGTACACATGATGTTCGACGGCCAACTCGAGCGGCCGTGGGCGGCTGGTGCTTCACGACAAAACACCTTGGTCTTCATCGGGCGAAAACTCGATCGGCAAGAACTCGAGGCCGGATTCCACTCCTGCATCGCGTGAAGCAACCCTCCGCCATTCTCGAACGCCGCGGCAGCGTCTCGCTCGACGATTACATCGCCGATCTATCGTGGTCACACGACTCGCATCGACTCGCCGTGGCGGGTGGTGAGGGCAAGGTATTTCTGCTTGCTCACGACGGCTCCTCGATTTCCGCTCGCGCCGTAGGCGAACACGGCATGGGCGTGATCGCTGTGGCTTGGCAGCCGCGCGGCAGAGCGTTCGTCACCAGCGGACAGGACTCGCGTATTGCCCTTCACGATGCCGATGGCGAGCTCGTTTCTGAACAGCGTCCGGCGATGGCTTGGACGACTGCCATGGCTTGGACATCGGATGGAAAGCGCTTGGCGACGGCTGCAGGCAAGCAGATCACGCTCTGGTCACCCTCATTCGAAAAGGAACACGCTTTCGCGCCGATGTCTTCGACTGTCGTTGCTCTCGGTTGGGACAAGCCCGGTCGTGATCTCGGCGCTGCCATCAACGGCGGCCTCATCGTGCACCGCGTCGAGCCTCCGCGGTTTCAGATGCGCCACTACAAATGGGCAGCACCGTGTCTCGCGGTCGCTTTCAGTCCCAATGGCCGATATCTCGCGACGGGAACACAGGATGGCTCCGTCCATTTTTGGCACTTATCGACCGGTCGTGATTCGCAGATGCGAGGGTACCCCTCCAAAGTCGAGCAAGTGTCGTGGAGTGGCGACTCTCGTTACCTCGCGACGGCCGCAGACGATCAGGTCGTCGTATGGGATTTCAGCGGCAAGGGCCCGGAAGGTTCGCGCCCCTTGCAGCTGCGCGGACATACCGATCGTATCGAGTGTGTCGCGTTTCAGCCGAACGGCAACCATCTCGTGACCGGCGGCCGTGATTGGCGAGTATCGCTATGGCTGCCTGGAAAATCTCCGGTGGCACTCGATGCGCAACTGACTGATGCCGAACCCACCTGCGTGCGCTGGTCGCCGGATGGGCGCTTCATCGCCGTCGGCGAACGTGGCGGAAAGCTTTCAGTATTCGAACTCGTCCGTATCCCGGGAGGTTGATCGTGCTGCGACTCAAATATTTCAACATGACGCTCGTCGCCTTGTTGTGCTGCGGTGTGTTCGCAAGCGCCCAGGATCTTGGCGCAAGACTCGATACCGCCATCACGACACTCGAGCCTCGCGTCATCGAATGGCGCCGCGATCTTCACCAGAACCCCGAGCTCTCGAATCGCGAGTTCCGCACTTCCAAGGTCGTAGCTGAGCATTTGAAGCGTCTCGGTCTCGAGGTGCAGACCGGCATCGCAAAGACCGGCGTCGTCGGAGTGCTCAAAGGTGGCAAGCCGGGACCGACCATCGCGCTGCGTGCAGACATGGACGGCTTGCCGGTCATCGAACAGACGGATGTACCGTTTCGTTCGCGTGCGACGACGACATACCGAAACGAAACCGTCGGCGTCATGCATGCCTGTGGGCATGACGTACATACCTCGGTGTTGATGGGACTCGCCGAAGCGTTCGTCGGAATGAAGGCCGATCTTCCGGGCACGGTGGTTTTCGTGTTCCAACCGGCCGAAGAGGGCGCTCCCGAGGGCGAGGACGGCGGTGCTTCGCTCATGATCGAAGAGGGCGTACTCCAGCGCCATCGTCCCGAGGCGGTGTTCGGTTTGCACGTCTTCGCGAACATGCCCACAGGGATGATTGGCTATCGAGGAGGGCCGCTGATGGCGGGCTCCGACACTTATCGAATCCTGGTCAAAGGAAAACAGACCCACGGCGCGCGTCCGTGGAGTGGAATCGATCCCATCGTGGTGTCTTCCCAGATCGTGAGCGCCTTGCAGACGGTGGTGAGTCGTCAGACCGATATCACGCTCAATCCTGCCGTCGTGACCGTCGGAGCGATCAAAGGCGGTATCCGGTTCAACATCGTGCCGGATCAGGTCGAGATGCTGGGTACGATCCGAACTTTCGATCCGCAGCAGCGAGCGACGATCATCAAAAATATCGACCGGATGGTGACGAATATCGCTGAAGCGAGCGGCGCTACCGCCACATTCGAGATACAGCCCGGAAGCAATCCCGTGGTACGCAACGATCCGGCTCTGACAGAGAGAGTACTGCCCTCGCTCAGGCGTTCGGCAGGGGCCGCCAATGTACGCGCGGTTCCGCTCGTCACCGGTGCCGAGGATTTCGCCTTCTTCGCCGAAAAAGTACCGAGCTTCTTTTTCTTCGTCGGCGTGACGCCCCGCGACCAGAACATGCTCACGGCGGCATCGAATCATTCGCCGCTCTTTTACGTCGACGAAACGGCGATACCGATCGCAAGCCGTGCGTTCGGGCAACTCGCTCTCGACTACCTGACTACGGGTGCAGCGGGCGAGCCAGCCATCACCCCCGCAAAATGAACCGGCGAACTCTCGGCGGAGATGCCGCGACGCTCAGCTTGCGCTGCGCTTAATTTCGGCCGCGCGCTTCACGGCGGCGCGGATGCGAGGGTAGGTTCCGCAACGACAAAGATTGCCGTTCATGGCCGCGTCGATGTCGTCGTCAGTCGGATCGGGCTTTGTCTCGAGCAGAGCGGTCGCTGCCATGATCTGACCTGACTGGCAGTAGCCGCATTGCACGACGTCGAGTTCGAGCCAGGCCCTTTGAACAGGGTGGGTTCCCGCATCGCCGGACAGACTCTCGATGGTGCGAACTTCTGCGGTGCCGACCGCCGACACGGGGGTCACGCACGAGCGAACCGGTTGGCCATCGAGGTGGACCGTGCAGGCGCCGCACTGTGCGATTCCGCACCCGTATTTGGTACCCGTGAGTTTGAGTGCGTCGCGGATGACCCACAGCAGGGGCGCCTCGGGCTCGACATCGACCTCGCGGTCCTCACCATTCACTTTGAGGGTGATCACGCAACTTCTCCGGGTAGCATTTGGCGGACGATCAGACTATACCCAATTTGACGTTTCGGGAGATGAGGCGTGGAGATCGAATTCTTCGGCGCGGCGGGTGAAGTCACAGGGTCCTGTCACATTCTCCGGGTAGGTGGCCGCACACTACTCGTCGATTGCGGGCTCGTTCAGGGCGGACGCGACGCCGACCAACGCAACCGTCAAGCCTTTCCGTTCGATCCCGCGCACATCGACGCGGTGTTGCTCACCCACGCCCATATCGACCACTGCGGGCGACTTCCCCTGCTGGTCAAGAGAGGGTTCCGCGGCGTGATCTACACCAACGCGGCCTGTCGCGATTTGTTGCCCTTGCTGCTTCGCGACACCGCCGATCTCGCTGCTCGAGAAGCCGAGAGACGCGCTCGAAGAGCTGACGAAAATGAGCCGATCTTCGAACCCTTGTTCGATCTTGACGATGTCGAGCGTACGCTGAAGCTCGTGCGTGCCCTGCGTTACGACGCGGACTACGCGCCGTTTCCCGGCATTTCTTTGCGCATCCGTGATGCCGGGCACATCCTCGGCTCCAGCAGTCTCGATGTCGCGTGTACCGAAAACGGCGTGACGAAGCGCATCGTGTTCAGCGGTGATCTAGGTCAGTACGACTCACCCATCCTGCTCGATCCGTATCGATTCGAGTCTGCAGATCTCGTCCTGATGGAGAGTACCTATGGCGATCGCCTCCATCGTCGTCGAGAGGAGACAATCAAAGAAATCGGCGAGATCATCGATGAAGCCGACCGGGACGGAGGAAATGTGGTCGTACCCGCCTTTGCAGTGGGGCGCAGCCAGGAGATTCTCTATCTGCTCGGGCGTCACTTCCGCGAGTGGGGGATCGACCGCTGGAAAATTTTTCTCGACAGCCCCATGGCCATCGAGGCAAGCAAGGTCTATTGGTCCCACGCCGAGCGATTCGACGACGAGGCGAGACGAATCCGCGCGAGTTTCGAATCGATGCCGGAGCTTCCCAATCTTTGTCTATGCAAAACGCCCCAGCAGTCACGCGAAATCAATTCGATCCGAGCCCGGGCGTTCATCATCGCCGGCAGCGGCATGTGCAATGGCGGACGCATCCTCCATCATTTCCTACAGAATCTGGAGCGCCCCGAGTGTCACGTCATGATCACGGGGTTCCAGGCGCCCGGGACGCTCGGCCGTCGATTGGTCGATCGGGCCCCGGAAGTCCGTATCCATGGACAAACACTGCGCTTGAAAGCGAAAGTGCATACGGTCGGAGGGCTCTCGGCGCATGGGGATCAGGGCGATCTTCTACGGTGGTACGAGTCCTTCGTTGGCCGACCCTTGGTCTGTCTGGTGCACGGCGAGGCGGAATCCGCCCACGCCCTGCAACATGAAATAGTCAAACTGGGCGGCAATGCTATCGTGCCGAGACCGGGAGCAAGACTCGATCTCGCCACCATGACCATCACATCGGGGTCCAGATAATGATTCAACGCTACCTTGCGCGTCTCGTGCGAGTCGAGCCACGTGAAACCGCGGCAGTCGTTGCTGCGTTCTGTCTCTTTTTCTTTGTACTCGGGAGCTATTTCGCCGTCCGGCCCGTGCGCGAGACGGTGGCGACACTCCTCGGTCGTGAGCGCGTGGCAGATCTCTGGCTCTATACGGCGCTGTTCTCGATCGCGATCGTCCCGCTTTGGGGTTGGCTCGTTGCACGGATGCGTCGCAGCCTGCTTCTCCCTCTGCTCTATGGCTCGGTCGCGATCATTCTCGCGGGCATCGGATCATCCATTCAGGTCGACGAAAGCAATCTGCGGGTTGGCACTTTTTTCTATGTTTGGGTAAGCGTCATCAACCTGATGCTGGTCTCGGTGTTTTGGAGTTTCCTTCTCGAGATGTTCGATAGCGAGCAGTCGAAGCGACTCTTCGGCTTCATCGCTGCCGGAGGAACGCTCGGCGCATTGGTGGGGCCGCTGACCGCTCGATTGACCGTCGAGACCATCGGAAACTCCGGCGTGCTCTACCTTGGCACGGCAGGCTTTCTGGGCGCCATTTTTTGCCAGCGGATTCTCATCAAGATCTGGAATCGGGAGCCACCTTCGGGGGCGCCACTCACGACCGGAGGATCGCGCGACGACGAGGGCCTTGGCGGCAATCCTTTCGCCGGCATCTTTATCGTGTTGCGCTCGCCTTACCTGCTCGGAATCGCGCTATTCGTCGTGTTCCTGTCTGCCGTGAATACCTTCGTATATTTTGAGCAGCTTCGCATCGTGAGTGAAACGTTTTCGGACACGACACGTCGCACCGAGGTGTTCGCCAACATCGATTTCATCGTTCAGGCTTTGACCATTCTTTCCCAGGTCTTTCTCACTGGCCGCATCGCCTCGAAGCTCGGTGTCGGCACGTTGCTCACCTTCGTTCCCGTCCTGATGATTTTCGGTTTCATCTTGCTGACGATGTTCAACGTATTCGGCATGGTTGCGGCGTTGCTCATCTTGCGTCGATGGGGTGAGTACGCCTTCGTCCGACCGGGGCGAGAGATGCTTTGGGGCGCAATGGACAAAGAGTCGAAGTACAAGGCGAAGAGTTTCATCGACGTGCCGGTGTACCGCGCGGCCGACTACGTCGGTGCGCAGGCCAAGACGGCGATCGATGCCGTCGGAGCGTCACCGGCAGGCGCGGCACTCGTCGGCGCCGCTCTCGCGACGGGATGGGCCATCAATGGCTGGCTGCTCGGCCGCCGACATGATCGAACAACCCCAGAGAGTGAAAACCGAGCTTCGTGAGAGTCACCGCGATGAGATTTTTCTTCAACAGTGCCATGTGGGCGGTCGTTTTGTTGCTCACTCTTGCGACGCCCGCATCGGCTGAGAGTGTGAGCGGATCTCAAGAACGTGCGGCATCCGAACTTCTCGCGGCGATGGCGTCGGGAGATATGCAGGCCGTCGCGTTTGCCGTGCATCCCTCTGAGCTCGATCGCCTTCGCATCATGATCGTGCAGCGATTGCGCGACGAGGCAGCTCGCGGAGAGTCGACGGTGCGCACACGCCTCTTCGGCGATGCAATGCCGCTCGGCGACATCGAACGTCAGACGAGCGTCAACCTGTTTCGCAATATCGGTCGGCGATTGACACTCAAAACACGAACCTACGACAAACTCGAAGGTCTCAGTGCAGTGCGCGACGGCAAGTTCGTGCACGTCGTCGTGAAAGGCCGACAGCCTCCGGATCGGGGTCGTATCGAAGTGGTCGAGCTGGTGACATTGGTGCCCTATGGCAAAGAATGGAAGGCTGCCATCCCGCTGGAGCTCGAGGCGCAGATCGACGATCTCATCGCTGGAAGAGTGCGCCCGCCATTTTCGAGTGCGGTGGCCGGCGGGCTGGGCACGAGCGGCGGCACGAGCGGCGGTTCGAGTTCGGGCAATGCGGTCGCCACAGCTTCGGCGGCAGCGTCTTCGGTACCCGGACGGAATACGCCGGAGATTCTCGATCTCATCGACCAAGCCGAAAAAAAGCTGGTCGAGGGCCGTTGCGATCGCTATTACCGTGATCATCTCAGCCCGGAACTGAGACGCACATTATCGGGTCGAACCCTCGATGCTCTGGTCGCGGCATGCAACCGGAGCATTGCCACGCGTGAGTTGCTGATCGCCGCATTGCGTATCGTCCGACGCACAGCCCCCGTTTTCGAAGAGGGGGGTAGTCGAGCGGTCTACGATGTCGAGGGTCAGGGGTTGCCCTATGATCGCTACGTACTTGAGCGCGTCGACGGCCGCTGGTTTATCGCAGAATAATGTCGAGCCAAAGAATCAGGAGACCGACCATGATCCATCGTGCTTTCACCCGTCCGACAAGAATCCTCGCAGTGACTCTGCTTGCCGCGCTGTTGTCGGCCTGTGGCGTATCGCCTCAAAAAGTGACCGTACCGGTCGTGGCCTCGGTCGATCTTCAGCGCTTCATGGGGCCTTGGTACGTCATCGGGGTCATCCCCACCTTCATCGAGAAAGACATCTACAACGCGATCGAGACCTATGAGCTCGCGCCCGATGGCACCATCAAGACGACCTTCACGTTCAACAAGGGCGCATTCGATGGGCCTGCCAAACAGATGGAGCCCAAGGGTTTCGTCATCCCGGGCACCAACAACGCGATCTGGGGCATGCAGTTCGTGTGGCCGATCAAGGCGGAGTACGTCATTTCCCACGTCGATGCCGACTACTCCGAAACCATCATCGCCCGCAGCGCCCGCGACTACGTCTGGATCATGGCGCGCACGCCAACCATGGACGACGCCCGCTACGCAGAACTCGTGAAGAAGGTGGCGGACATGGGCTACGACACGAGCAAGCTTGTGAAGGTCCCGCAGCAGTCGAAGCCCGCTGCTACGGCGCCGGCTGCGGCCGCCCCGGCGATGCCGACGCCCGAGCGCACCGCCGAAATCCTCGCGTCCGTTCCTGCGGTCAAACCGGCGGAACTTCAGGCCCGCCTCGCGCAAACCGCGAGCCGCCCCGTGGTGCTCGACGTTCGACGGGCGGAAGAGTTCGCAGCCGGCCATGTCGAGGGGGCGCTCAACGTAGCCCACACCGCTGTCATGACGAGCCCCGCGACTGCCGTCCCCGCATCAAAAGACGCGGAAATCGTGCTCTATTGCGGGTCCGGGCGGCGGGCCTCGGCCGCCATCGAGGCCCTGCGCTCGGCGGGTTACACCAACCTCAAGCATCTCGAGGGCGACTACCCGGCCTGGAAGGCGCTGACGGCGGCTGCACCCCCTGCACCCTGAGGGCCGCGACGGCCGTTTCATAACCTGGTCAACAGGGCTCGGGCAGACTCCTCCGCGGTCTTTTTCGGAGGTCTTTCCCCCCGGGAGTAACCCCTTGCTAGACTGACGTTTTTGGCAGGGAATGCCCGCGATCATGGCCAAAGACGACATTCTCGACTCCGGAGCCCTCCCGGCATGGGAGAAAGCGGCCGCCAAGGCGGCCCCCGGTGGCGACATCTCCAAGCTCGCCTGGAAGACCCCCGAAGGTCTCGAGGTCAAGCCGCTCTACACCGCGGCCGATCTCGAAGGGTTGGCCTATGCCGACACCCTGCCGGGGTTTGCGCCATTCTTGCGCGGCCCGCAACCCACCATGTATGCCGTCCGACCGTGGACGATCCGACAGTACGCCGGGTTCTCGACGGCCGAGGCCTCGAACGCGTTTTATCGCAAGTCGCTCGCCGCCGGCGGACAGGGCGTGTCGGTGGCGTTCGACCTGGCTACGCATCGCGGGTACGACAGTGACCATCCCCGGGTGACGGGCGATGTCGGCAAGGCCGGCGTTGCCATCGATTCCGTCGAGGACATGAAGATCCTGTTCGATGGCATACCGCTCGACAAAGTGTCGGTCTCGATGACGATGAACGGCGCCGTACTTCCGGTGCTGGCCGCGTACGTGATCGCTGCGGAGGAGCAGGGCGTCAAACCCGATCAGCTCTCCGGGACCATACAGAACGACATCCTCAAGGAGTTCATGGTCCGCAACACTTATATCTATCCCCCCGAGCCGTCGATGCGCATCGTCGGCGACATCATCGAGTACACGGCCCGCAACATGCCGAAGTTCAACTCGATCTCGATTTCGGGTTATCACATGCAGGAGGCCGGTGCGAACCAGGCGCTCGAGCTCGCCTTTACGCTGGCCGACGGCAAAGAATATGTGAAGACCGCGCTCGCCAAGGGTCTGGATGTCGACGAATTCGCAGGTCGACTCAGTTTCTTCTGGGCGATCGGCATGAATTTCTATCTCGAGATCGCCAAGATGCGGGCCGCTCGCTTGCTGTGGTGGCGCATCATGAGCGGCTTCGGAGCAAAGAATCCGAAAAGCCTGATGCTGCGCACGCACTGCCAGACCTCGGGCTGGAGCCTCACGGAGCAGGATCCGTACAACAACATCGTGCGGACCACCATCGAGGCGATGGCGGCCGTCTTCGGCGGGACGCAGAGCCTGCATACCAATTCGTTCGACGAAGCGATTGCGCTCCCGACCGAGTTCAGTGCGCGCATCGCCCGTAATACGCAACTCATCCTCCAGGAAGAATCGCAGATCACCCGTGTGGTCGACCCGTGGGCCGGCAGCTACATGATGGAGCGACTCACCCAGGAGATGGCCGACAAGGCGTGGTCGATTATCGAAGAGGTGGACGCCCTCGGTGGCATGACCCGCGCCGTCGAAAGCGGTTGGGCGAAATTACGCATCGAGGCGAGTGCAGCCGAAAAGCAGGCGCGCATCGACTCCGGGCGTGACGTCATCATCGGCGTCAATAAATTCCGGCTCGACAAAGAAGACCCGGTCGAGATCCTCGAGGTCGACAACGTCGCCGTTCGGGATAACCAGATTGCCAGACTGCATCGAGTGCGCACCTCGCGTGATGGCGAAAAAGTTTCGGCGGCGCTCGCTGCGCTCACTGCGGCTGCGAAGTCCGGTCAGGGTAATCTGCTTGCGCTCTCGATCGAAGCGATGCGTCTTCGAGCGACGGTGGGTGAGGTGAGCGATGCGCTCGAGCAGGCCTGGGGCCGGCATCGGGCCAATTCCCAGGAGGTGAGTGGCGTGTACGCGGGTGCTTACGAATCGCGTGACGATTGGACCAAGTTGCAAGCCGAGATCGCCGCTTTTGCCGAAGGTCATGGCCGACGTCCGCGCGTGATGATCGCCAAGCTCGGACAGGACGGACACGATCGCGGAGCGAAGGTCGTGGCGAGCGCGTTTGCCGACCTGGGGTTCGATGTCGATGTCGGACCGCTGTTTCAGACACCGGAAGAGTGTGCGCGTCAGGCCATCGAAAACGATGTGCATGCGGTCGGCGTGAGCACACTCGCGGCGGGGCACAAAACCCTCGTGCCCGAAATCATCCGCGCGCTGCGCGAGCAAGGCTCGCCCGAGATCATCGTGTTCGTAGGGGGAGTCGTGCCGCAGCAGGACTACGCGTTCCTGCGTGAATCCGGCGTCAAAGGTATTTACGGTCCGGGTACGCCGATTCCCGAAAGTGCACGTGACGTGCTCAACCACATCAAGCGCGCCACTGATGGGGCTTGAGCTGGAAGACTTTCGATTGATCGAGGGCGTTCGCGGCGGCGATCGTCGTGCGCTCGCCAAGGCGATCACACTGCTCGAGTCCACGAGATCGGACCATCGCCGACGCGCCGATGCGGTACTCGATGCGCTGTTGCCCCATTCGGGAAATGCGCTTCGGCTCGGCATTTCGGGTGTGCCCGGTGTCGGCAAGTCGACGTTCATCGAGGCGCTCGGCATGTTTCTCCTTGCCCGCGGGCACAAAGTTGCAGTCCTCGCAGTCGACCCGTCCTCGGGTGTGTCGGGAGGATCCATCCTCGGCGACAAGACGCGCATGGAGCGGCTTTCGGTTCAGGAAAACGCGTACATCCGGCCGAGCCCCTCGTCAGGCACCCTTGGTGGCGTCACGGAAAAAACCCGTGAGGCCGTGCTCGTCTGTGAAGCGGCAGGATACGACGTCGTGATCGTCGAGACGGTCGGCGTCGGTCAATCCGAAACCACCGTCGCCGGCATGACCGACATGTTCGTCCTGCTGCAACTGCCGAATGCGGGAGACGACCTGCAAGCGATGAAGAAAGGCATCATGGAGCTCGCCGATCTCATCGTGATCAACAAGACAGACCTCGATCCCGATGCAGCGACACGTGCCGAGGCTCAGATCACCTCTGCACTGCGAGTGCTGCGGTTCACGGGAGCGCCGGGCTCGCACGACGAGCTGCGTTGGCATGTGCGGGTGATGCGTGGCAGCGCACTGAAGGGCGAGGGGCTCGAAGCGTTCTGGTCGAACGTCACTGATTTTCGAACCCTGCGCGAGCGCAGCGGCGAGTTCGCCGAGCGCCGTCGTCAGCAGGCGCTTACGTGGATGTGGGACGAGGTCCATGCACGACTCGTCGCCGACTTCAGAGACAGCGCGGCCGTACGCGCCGAGCTCCCGAAGGCTATCGATGATGTGACCCATGCGCGTGTCGCGCCCTCATCGGCGGCACGCAGACTTCTCGACCTTTTCGAAGCACACTGACCTCACAAGAATTCAACACAGGGATAGCCCATGCACGACATCATTCACCTGCTCGAACAGAAGCGCGCCCAGGCCCGGCAGGGCGGCGGACCGAAGCGCGTCGCCGCACAGCATGCCAAGGGCAAGCTCACCGCGAGGGAGCGCGTCGAACTACTGCTGGACGACGGCACTTTCGAAGAGTGGGACATGTTCGTCGAGCATCGCTGCTCGGATTTCGGCATGCAGGATCAAAAAATTCCGGGCGATGGCGTCGTGACGGGTTGCGGATTCATCAACGGCCGCCTCGTATTCGTGTTCAGCCAGGACTTCACGGTTTTCGGTGGCTCTCTCTCCGAAGCGCACGCCCAGAAAATCTGCAAGGTGCTCGACACCGCCATGAAAGTCGGCGCTCCCGTGATCGGTATCAACGATTCCGGTGGCGCTCGCATTCAGGAAGGCGTGGCGTCACTCGGCGGGTATGCCGAAGTCTTCCAGCGCAATGTCACGGCATCGGGTGTCGTGCCGCAAATCAGCCTGATCATGGGGCCGTCCGCGGGTGGTGCGGTTTACAGCCCCGCGCTCACCGACTTCATCTTCATGGTGAAGGACAGCTCCTATATGTTCGTCACGGGCCCCGACGTGGTGAAGACCGTTACGCACGAAGAGGTGACCGCAGAAGACCTCGGCGGCGCAGTCACGCACACGACGCGAAGCGGCGTTGCGGACCTCGCGTTCGACAACGACGTCGAAGCCATCCTGATGTTGCGACGCTTCTTCAATTATTTGCCGGCCAACAACCGGGAAAAGCCACCGATGAGAGAGGCTTTCGATCCGCCCGATCGCGACGACTATTCACTCGACACGCTCGTGCCGGACAATCCGAACAAGCCTTATGACATGAAGGAGTTGATCGCCAAGGTGGTCGACGACGGCGAGTTCTTCGAACTGCAACCCGAGTACGCGAAGAACATCATCATCGGCTTCGGTCGCATGGATGGTCAGGTGGTAGGCATCGTCGCCAACCAACCGCTCGTGCTTGCCGGGTGTCTCGATATCAAGAGCAGTATCAAGGCCGCAAGGTTCGTACGTTTCTGCGATGCCTTCAATATTGCCGTCGTGACGTTCGTCGATGTTCCGGGCTTCATGCCCGGCACGGCGCAGGAATATGGCGGCATCATCAAGCACGGCGCAAAGCTGCTCTACGCCTATGCCGAGTGCACGGTGCCCAAGGTCACCGTCATTACCCGCAAAGCCTATGGCGGTGCCTACGACGTCATGGCTTCGAAGCACTTGCGCGGCGACATCAACTTCGCTTGGCCGAATGCCGAAATCGCCGTGATGGGTGCGAAAGGCGCGGTGGAGATCATTTTCCGGGAGGAAAAATCCGATCCGGCGAAGCTTGCCGCTCGCGAGGCGGAATATCGCGAGAAGTTCGCAAATCCGTTCATCGCGGGGGCACGCGGTTACATCGACGACGTGATCATGCCGCATGGCACGCGGCGGCGAGTGTGCCGCGCGCTCACGGTCTTGCGCGACAAGAAAATCGAAGAACCGTGGCGCAAGCACGGCAACATTCCGCTTTGATCGCGCGCAGGGAGCCAAACATGTTCAAGAAAATACTCATTGCCAATCGTGGCGAAATCGCCTGCCGCGTCATCAAGACAGCTCGCCGCATGGGCATCAAGACCGTGGCGGTGTACTCCGAAGCCGACAAGGATGCGCGTCACGTCGAGCTCGCAGACGAGGCGGTTCTCATCGGACCCGCGCCGTCGCGCGAGTCGTACCTCGTGGCAGACCGCATCATCGCCGCCTGCAAGCAGACGGGCGCCGAGGCGGTGCATCCGGGTTACGGTTTCTTGTCGGAGAACGCGGAGTTCTCTCGTCGCGTCGAAGAAGAAGGCATCATCTTCATCGGCCCCAAACACGCCTCCATCGCTGCGATGGGCGACAAGATCGCCTCGAAGGAGCTCGCGGCGAAGGCCAAGGTCAACACCATCCCGGGTTGGAACAACCCGATCGAATCCGCCGAGAAGGCGGTGGAGATCGCCAAGAACATCGGGTACCCGGTGATGATCAAGGCAAGCGCGGGTGGCGGTGGAAAAGGTCTTCGCGTCGCATGGAACGACAAAGACGCTTTCGAAGGGTTCAACTCCTGCCGTAACGAAGCTCGCAACAGTTTCGGCGACGATCGGGTCTTCATCGAAAAGTTCGTCGAAGAGCCGCGTCATATCGAGATTCAGGTACTCGGAGATTCGCACGGCAACTGTCTTTATCTTTGGGAGCGCGAATGCTCGATTCAGCGGCGCCACCAAAAGGTGATCGAAGAAGCCCCGAGCCCCTTCCTCGACGACAAGACGCGCAAGGCGATGGGTGAGCAGGCGGTGGCGCTTGCCAAGGCGGTCAATTACCAAAGTGCGGGTACGGTCGAGTTCGTGGTGGGCAAAGACCGCAGTTTTTACTTCCTCGAAATGAACACGCGTCTCCAGGTTGAGCACCCGGTCACGGAGTGCATCACGGGGCTCGATCTCGTCGAACAGATGATCCGTGTGGCGGCAGGCGAGAAACTCGGCTTCACGCAAAAAGACATTCGACGCCAAGGCTGGGCCATCGAATGCCGCATCAATGCCGAGGATCCATTCCGCAATTTCTTGCCATCGACTGGCCGGCTCGTGAAATACCGGCCGCCTGCGCAAAACATGGAGGCGGCACATCCGGTCCCGACAGAGGGGGGCGTTCGCGTCGATACGGGCGTGTACGAGGGCGGCGAAATCCCGATGTACTACGACTCGATGATCGCCAAGCTCATCACTTACGGCGCCAATCGTGACGAGGCAATTGCGAAAATGCGCGAGGCGCTCAACGGATTCGTCATCCGCGGAATCTCGAGCAACGTGCCGTTTCAAGCCGCGCTACTCGCGCATCCACGTTTCGTCGCCGGCGATTTCAATACGGGATTCATCGCCGAGCAGTTCCCGAAAGGGTTTTCCGCTTCGGCCGTGCCGCACGACGAGCCGGAGTTCCTGCTGTCTCTCGCAGCCATTTCGCATCGGCGCTCGCGCGAGCGAGCGGCACGCATGACCGGACAACTTCGCCATCGCGAAGTCCGCATCCGCGAAGATTTCATCATCGTGCTGCGCGACGAAGCGGGGGGACGCGATGAAATTCCGGTCAATGTGCATCCCGTCGGATCGATGTTCAACGTGAGCATCGCTGGTCGGGTCCACGAGGTGTCGTTCGAAGACAATCTGCGCGACATCGCCGTACACGGATACTTCGATGGTCGACCGTTCTGCGCGCAGATCGAGCGTGTCGGGCTCGGGTACCGCATTTCCCATAACGGCACGAGTCTGTTCGCCAAGGTATTCACGCCGCGTCATGCGCAGCTCGAGGCCTTGATGCCGTTCAAGGCGCCACCGGATCTGTCCAAGGTCTTGCTGTCGCCTATGCCGGGGCTTCTAGTCGATGTCTCGGTTCAGCCGGGGCAAACGGTGCGAGCGGGCGAGCGTCTTGCGGCTATCGAAGCCATGAAAATGGAGAACATCCTTTTCGCCGCTCAGGACTGCGTCGTCTCGGAGGTGCTGGCCAAGAAAGGGGACAGTCTCGCGGTCGACCAGGTCATCATCAAGTTCCAGTAAGCGCAGTAGGCAACGTTCAGTATGTCGGATTCATCGAGACGACCCTTCCGAGTTCTCGGCATTCAGCAGGTTGCCATCGGCGGTCCTGACAAGCAGCGCCTGCGCACGCTGTGGGTGGACATGCTTGGTCTCGAGGTCACCGGAAACTTCGTCAGCGAACGCGAGAACGTGGACGAAGATATCTGCGCCATGGGACGCGGGGCGATGCGCGTCGAAGTCGACCTGATGCAGCCGCTCGATCCCGAGAAAAAGCCGGCTGTACATACGACGCCGCTCAATCATATTGGCCTCTGGATCGACGACTTGCCGAAGGCTGTCGAATGGCTGACATCGCAAGGGGTTCGTTTCGCTCCGGGAGGAATTCGCAAAGGTGCGGCGGGTCATGACATCTGTTTCCTGCACCCGAAATCGAGCGATGAGTTTCCGATAGCGGGTGAAGGGGTGCTCGTGGAGCTCGTCCAGGCGCCGCCCGAGGTTGTCGCTGCGCTCGGTTGAGCGCTGACGCGTCGATCAATCCTTCGGTATTCGATGCAAGGCGACGATCAGCGTGCCGGGACCTCCGTGTACGCCGATCGCCGGCCCCATGTCGGTGACTGCACAAAATTCGACGCTGCCTTTGGGATATTTGGCGACGAGTTCGTCGGCGAGCAATCGACCTTCTTCTTGGCGATCGCCATGACCCACGAGAATGCGCAAGGTTTCTTTGGCAGGATCGATCCGGTAACGGCGAGCCACGAATCGTGCGAAGCGACTGCGTAACTTCAGGGGCCCGATCAGTCCGCCCCCCGCACTGATCCGGCCGTCTGGCCAGGTGCGCAAAATCACGTTGAGGGCGAGGAGCTTGGCCACTTTGCCGACGATGGCTGGGACACGTCCGCCACGAACGGCGAAGTCGATGCTCCCGAGGAGGGCGAACGTCTGCGTGCTACCCATCGCGGTCTCTGCCGCTGCGACGACGGCGGGGGCGTCTGCGCCTTGGGCGGCCACTTCGGCTGCAGCGATTGCGACGAGTCCCTGACCCACCGACGCGTTTCGGCTATCGAGCGCAGCCACAGGTTTTCCTTCGGTACCGACTCGCTGCGCAGCCTTGATTGCCGCGTCCCATGTGCCGCTGTGGCGCGAGGTCAAATTGACCGACACCACTGCGTCGTAATGCGAGGCGAGGAACTCGAACATCCGACGAAAATCGCCCGGCGGCGGTTGCGAGGTTTTCGGATGTGCGGGATTCGTGACGAGTTCGCGATAGAACTCGCTCGGCGTCATGCTCACCTTGTCGAGAAAAGAATGCGTGCCGAAATGAATGCGCACCGGCACGACATGGATGCCGAGGCGCTCGGCAAACTCCTCCGGGACATCAGCCCCTGAATCGACGACCACCGCCACGCGTTGAGTGCGACGATGATGCGCAGCGCTTTGCTGCATGCGCATGTCGTCGGCCTTCTGCCCGCCGACTTCGCCGAAGTTCTCGACGATGCGGAATATCTGCTCAGGTTCGTCGACGTGGATGTGGATCTTCGCCTTTCTTTTGCTGCCGCTCACCACGAGACTCGCGCCCGAGGTCGACAGCGTTTCGCGAAGCAGTCGCAGGTCGATATCTTCGCCGACCTTGGCCGTGACGAGGCACTCGGTACAGTACCGGTAATCTTGATCGGCCGAAGGTGCTGCCGAGCCCGCCATGATTTCATCGCCCGCATGCACGGGCGCGACGACGGTGCCGAGCTCGCCGGTATCGAGGAAATGCCGCATACCCTCCAACACTTCCACGAACCCCAATGCGCCAGCATCGACGACGTTCGCGGCACGCAGTTCTTCGAGCTGATTTCGAGTGGCCTCGAGCGCGGCATTCACTCGCGTGAGCGAGTGGGTGAACAGACTGTGAAAATCGGGTGAACGGGCGGCCTGTGCTTCTGCAGCGTCGGCGAATTCGCGCAGTACGGTAAGGATCGTACCCTCGCGCGGTTGAGAGAGTGCTTCTTTGGCGTAGCTGGCTCCCTTTCGCAGGGCGAGCACGAACTCGCCGATGCCGAGACGCGCGAGGTGACCCGCGCCGTCGCCGAGTCCGAGCAGGAATTGCGCGAGGATCGCGCCCGAGTTGCCGCGTGCCCCATCGAGCGCCGCATCGGCAGCGCGCACCAACATGCTCCCCGCATGAGGCTCAGGCGAGCGATCCAGCGAGGCCAGCACTGCCGACAAGGTCAAAGACATGTTGGTTCCCGTATCGCCGTCCGGTACCGGGAATACATTGATCTTGTTGATGTGGTCGGTTTTCTCGAAGAGGCGATAAATACCTGCGCGCAGCAGGTCTGCGAGTTGGAGTCCATCGAGCTCGACTACGTCGTTTTTCATTGAAGGTTCACGGCGAACGTATTGTTGCCGTACCGAAGGACGACACCTTCCGGCGTGATGCGCTCCAGAAACAGCCCTTCTTTGGAAGATTCCCCTTCCCTCAATCGCTGGCCGTTCAGCAACACGAATCGCAACGAGGGATTCGCATCATAGACATGCATGTTCAAATCGGCGTTGGGCAGACTGGTGCCCCGCGCGAGCAGATCGTCACGCGTGACCAGGCTGCTCGAATCCGATGAGCGGACGGCCGGTGGCGCCGTGGTTGTGACGGCGGGTGCAGAAGGGGAGGTCTGTGGCAAGGAGAGCGTCGGAGCCGGAGGAGCGATCGACGTGCTTGCGACCGGCGATGGCGCGACGAGTTCGGCGGCTGTATCGGATTCGGGGGCGGTGCTTCGCAGCAACAAGAAGGCGACGATCAACAGATTGATGGCCAGCAGCGCAATGAGCACCAGCGCCCAGATGGGCAATCGCTGCCGCTGCGCCGCAATCCGGTGTGAGAACACGGCCGGATGGTCTTGGCGCAGTCGCGAATTCTCTGATTTTCGCAGCGCATCGAGAATGAAAGACATGATGAAGCATCCCGCCGAAGTCGACGGAGGTCCCCCTTTTTGCGGAGTATTGCACGGTCGGGACCCCGACGGGCATAGTCCCCGCCATCGTGTACGGACCTTGGCAGCGCCAATCGATCGACGACCTTCAACCAGGCACCTTGCCACCCCGTGTCGAGGGCGTGGCGTTCTGGTTCGCACAACTCAGTGATTTTCGTGATTCGCTGTCCAGCGCTGCTGACAGCGCTCTCAGTCCGGTCGAACTCGAGCGGGCGCAACGGATGTCCGCCGAGCCGGTCCGCGTGGCCTATCTCACCTCCTGCGTGCTGCTTCGGCGTGTATTGAGCGCCCATCTCGGGATTACTCCGGCCGCGATCCCGCTGATCCGTGGCGAGCACGGGAAACCGGCTCTCGACGGTCGAGCCGCCCTCCACAGTCTTCACTTCAACCTCAGTCACGGCGGAGATGCGTGGTTGTGCGGAATCTCGAGCGGCCAAGAAATTGGTGTCGACGTCGAGACCCGACGCCAGGTACCGAGCGCCGAGCGTCTTGCGACCCGAGTGCTGTCGAGCGGTGAGCGCGCGGCGTTATCTGCTCTCGAATCGTCCGACGAAGCGATGCGAGACGCCGCTTTTCTTCGATGCTGGACACGCAAGGAGGCCGTACTCAAGGCCGCCGGAAGCGGGTTCTCCTGGGCAGCTCGCGATATCGAAGTCGGCATAGAGCCGGATTTCCGTCGTGCATCGCTTCCGCAGAAACCGGGTTTCGAAGCGGGTGTCTGGTCGATCGACTTGCCCGCCGCGGGGTTCGCTGCTGCTGCGGTGATCGGCTCAGATACGTTGTCGCAGCCCGCCGCGATCATGACTCGACTTTCAGCATGAGTGGCCGACAACGATTCTTTGATCGAACCGGCGTGATATCAATGGTCGTCGCAGGGCTCGTGATCTTGCTTGCGCTGATGGGCGATGCGACGCGCGAGAGCCTGCAATGGACACGCGCGGGCTTGCAGCAAGCGGAGTGGTGGCGACTCTTCACCGCTCATGTGGTGCATCTGAATATTTTTCACGGGCTGCTCAACGCGCTCGTATTGATCTTGCTCGCTGCACTATTCGGCCGCACTTTCACGCTCGCTCGTCACGGCCTGCACGCCCTCATCGGCATGGCGCTAATCGATGCCGGCTTGTTTTGGCTTGTAGATGTCGAGTGGTACGTCGGCTTGTCTGGACTGCTGCACGTCTTGGCCGCCGCTGCGGTCGTTCGTCTCATCATCGATCGTCACGATCGAGTCGCATGGGGCGTCGCGATGTTTGGTCTCGGAAAAATAGTGTATGAAAATACTCTGGGCGCGATGCCGTTCTCGGGGCGCGAGGCGCTCGTCGTCACCGACGTTCATCTCTTTGGCGTCTTGATCGGCATGGTTTTGGGGCTCATCCCCTCCGAGCGCCACCCTCACGACAACGCTTAGCGCTCCCGTTTCAGCAAGCTCGCGCGGCCGACTGCGGCGCCGCCGAACTTTTCACGGATTGCATCGAGCGTTGAATCGAGCTTCTCGTTCTGTTGACGCTCGGGGTCGGCGAACAGATCCGATTGAACCTCGCCGTAAAACTCCGAGCTTGAGACGCCGAGCAATCGGATACGTGGTCGACTCTGCGTTGCGACCCATCCGTCGAAAAGCGCGGAGGCGCGGTCCGCGATCACGCGACTTTCGCAAGTGGGTGTCGTCAGCGTGCACTGGCGTGTCAGTGTCGTGAAATCGTGCAGGCGTATCTTGATGCCGATGCAGGCGGCCTTCAGCTCTTTTGCGCGGAGCCTTGCGGCAACCTTGTCGGCGAGTGCCGAGAGTTCGGTTTTCATCAGACCGATGTCGCGCAGATCCTCGCTGAAGGTGCACTCGTTGCTGACCGACTTCTCGTCATGGTCCGGCTCGACCTCTCGGTCATCGACTCCGGAGGCCCGTGCACGCCAGCTCTGCCAGTGTTTGCCGAACAGCGACCGCAGCTGCTCTTCGTCGGCCTGCCTCAGCTCGCCGAGCGTCTTGAGTCCCGAGGCCAAAACTTGTTCACCGAGTTTTCGTCCGAGGCCAGGCAACCGATGGACAGGTAGCGGATCGAGTACGTCGTGGATCCGTCCCTTGTCCACGATGGTGAGGCCATCGGGCTTTTGCAGGTCTGAGGCGATCTTGGCGACGAGCTTGTTCGAGGCGACACCCACCGACGCGGTGAGCGAGGTGACCTCGAGTATGCGGCGCTTGATGTCCTGCGCGATGCGAACCGCATCGCCCTTGAGCGCTCGGCTGCCCGTGACGTCGAGATACGCTTCATCCAGTGAAAGACCTTCGACGAGCGGAGTGAACTCGTGAAAAACCGAGAACACCTGCGCCGATACCTCGGCATACCGAGACATTCTTGGGCGAACACATACCGCGTCGGGGCACAGCGCCAACGCCCGTCGGATCGGCATGGCTGATCGCACGCCGTATTTTCGAACCTCGTAACTGGCTGCGGCGACGACGCCGCGCCCACTCACGCCGCCGACGATGAGCGGTTTTCCGCGTAGCTCCGGGTGATCGCGCTGCTCGACAGACGCGTAAAACGCATCCATGTCGACGTGGAGGATCGCTCGATCACCCTCGGATTTCACACGAACAGTTCGGCTTGTTCCTGACTCGGAAGATCGATACGCGGTCGCGGCTTGCCGTTGGTGCCGAGCTCGTGAGGCGCAAAGTCGTCGACGTTGATGAGTTCCATGACCTTGCGATCATAAGACCGTAGCCATCCGGCCTCTTCCTCGGAGAGCAGCCCGGTATGCTCAGCTTCGTCGATTTGACCCGGCAGATCGAGTGCGGTGATGCGCCCCGTTTTGACGCCCTCGACACGCAGACGCTTTTCGAGTGACTCGGCGCGATCGGCCATCTCCAATACCTCTTGCAACAAGCCGAGCGCGTTGCCCGCTTCGATGCGCCGGTAGACCGGGTAGCAGAGGCGATCGCGCACGTCGGTCGGGGCCAACACGAGTTCGGAGAGTTTGCGGCCAAGTCGATCATCGGGCGCGGAGTACTGCAGGCCGCGCGGGAAAATCATCAACCGCATCACACCGGCGAGAAAACGGTTGGGGAAGTTGCGAAGGAAACCGTGCAACTGCTCCTGCGCCTTGTAGAGAAGATTGCGACATGCCCACTCGACGAGGGGGAAATCCTCGGGGCGACGTCCCTGATTCTCGTAGTGCTTGAGCACCATGGAGGCCAGATACATGCACGAAAGCACGTCGCCGAGCCGCGCCGAGAGATTTTCTTTTTTCTTGAGATAGCCGCCGAGGCTCAGCATCGCCACATCGACGGCGAAGGCGAAGCTCGCCGAAAAACGCACGATGTGCTGGTAGTAGCGCGCGACAGGGCCCTCGACGGGCACGGCGGTGAACCGGGCATTCGTCATGGCCATGACGAGTGAACGCACCGCATTGCTCAAGGTAAACCCGACATGCCCGAACAAGGCGCTGTCGAAATCCTTGACGCCTTGTACGCGATTCGGGTTGCGTGCCGCTTCCATTTCTTTGAGAACATACGGATGGCAGCGGATCGCACCCTGACCGAAGATGATCAGGCTGCGCGTGAGGATATTTGCGCCCTCGACGGTGATGGCGACTGGCACCACTTGATAGCCGCGACCCAGGTAGTTGCGAGGGCCGAGGCAGATGCCTTTGCCGCCATGGATGTCCATGGCGTCGTTGGCGATCTGGCGACTCATTTCGGTGACGTGGTACTTCAGCATCGCCGAAGGTACCGAGGGACGCTCGCCTCCATCGATGGCACCGGCGGTGACCGAGCGCGCGGCATCCATGGTGTAGGTGAGGCCCACCATCTTGGCGAGCACACTCTCGACACCCTCGAACTTGCCGACCGGCATATTGAATTGGCGACGGATGCGCGCATAAGCACCCGTTGCAAACACGGCGGCCTTGCCGCCGCCGGTTCCACTCGAAGGCAGCGAGATGCATCGACCGACGGAAAGCTGTTCGACGAGCATCCGCCAGCCTTGCCCCGCCATTTTCGGACCACCGATGATGTAGTCGAGCGGAACGAAGACGTCCGTACCTTTGATCGGCCCGTTTTGGAACGGCACATTGAGTGGAAAGTGGCGGCGCCCGATGCTGATGCCCGGCGTCTCTCGCGGAATCAATGCGCAGGTGATGCCGATGTCCGTCGTGCTACCGAGCAAGCGCTCGGGATCGAACATTCGGAACGCCAAGCCGATGACGGTGGCGACCGGCGCCAGCGTGATGTAGCGCTTCGAGAAATTGAGTTTGAGACCGATGATTTCACGGCCTTGCCACATGCCGCGACAAACGACGCCGGAGTCGGGGAGGGACGCGGCATCAGAGCCTGCGCGCGGCCCCGTGAGCGCAAAACAGGGAATGTCTTCACCGTTTGCGAGTCGGGGCAGGTAATAAGTTTTCTGTTCCTCTGTTCCGTAATGCTGCAGAAGTTCGCCCGGGCCGAGAGAGTTGGGAACCGCGACCGTGGATGACACGACCGAGCTGCGACTCGACAGTTTGGCGAGCACGCAGGAGTGTGCGTACGCCGAAAATTCGAGGCCGCCATATTTCTTTGCGATGATCATCGCGAAGAAACCTTTGCGCTTGAGGAAGTCCCATATCTCGGGCGGCATGTCGCCACGACGATGCGTGATGTCGAAATCGTCGATCATGCGACAGAGTTCTTCGCATGGTCCGTCCAGGAAGGCTTGCTCTTCTGCCGTGAGCGTCGGCGCCTTTGCACTGAGCAGCTTCGACCAGTCCGGTTTTCCGGTGAACAACTGGCCGTCCCACCATACGGTGCCGGCCTCGAGCGCTTCACGTTCGGTGGTCGACATCGCCGGCAGCATCCGACGATAGATTTTCATGAACGGTCGCGTTACCCACTTTTGACGCAGGGGCGTGATGTTGAGGAGTGCGAGACCCGCAAACAGCAGCCAAAGAAATCCTTTCCAGATACCTGCCGGCTCACCGATGGCCGAGTAGGCGACGAGCAGTACACCGAAGGTGATGGTGTAGGCGAGCAAGCTCAGTCGCTTGTATGCGAGATAGAGCAGTGCGGTGACGAAAAGAATCGCGATGACGCCGCCCTTGAGCGTCAGGGCCAGTCCTGCGAGGACGAGCAAAGCGAGGGCAATGAGGATATGGGTCATGCAGAGAAGACTACTGCATGCCCAATCCTCATATAAAGAGCGGCGTCACGCCGCCCGAGGCCAGCCGCGAGATCAGCCGAGCAGGTCCTTGACTCCGTCTCGCTCCTCCAGGAGTTCCTGGTGGGTGGCGTCCATGCGCTTGCGGCTGAATTCGTCGATGGCGAGGCCTTGCACGATTTCGTATTGACCGCCTCGACAGACCACGGGATAGGAATAGATCACGCCCTCGGGGATGCCGTAGCTGCCGTCCGAGGGGATGCCCATCGATACCCAATCACCCTGAGCCGATCCGCGGAACCAGTCACGGATGTGGTCGATGGCGGCAGAACCCGCTGAGGCCGCCGACGAGGCGCCACGCGCCTTGATGATGGCGGCACCGCGCTGCTGCACCGTGGGGATGAAGGTTTTCTCGATCCAATCGGCATCGACGAGACCGCGGGCGGACTGGCCTTTGACGAAGCAGTGGTTGATGTCCGGGTACTGCGTGGCCGAGTGGTTTCCCCAGATGATCATTTTCTGGATGTCGTTCACGTGGCTGCCGGTCTTCTCGGCCAACTGCGACAGGGCGCGGTTGTGATCGAGGCGCGTCATCGCCGTAAAGCTCTGAGGCTTGAGCGAGGGCGCGTTCTTCATGGCGATCAGCGCGTTGGTATTCGCCGGGTTGCCGACGACGAGCACGCGGATGTCGCGGGCGGCCACGTCGTTCAGCGCTTTGCCTTGTGCGGAAAAGATCTGCGCATTGGCCAGCAGCAGGTCTTTACGCTCCATTCCCGGGCCGCGCGGGCGGGCGCCGACGAGCAACGCCGCGTGGCAGTCCTTGAAGGCGACGCGCGCATCATCGGTCGCGACGACTTTGTTCAGAGTCGGGAACGCGCAATCGTTGAGTTCCATCACCACGCCCTGCAGGGTGGGCAGGGCTGGCGTGATCTCGAGAAGGTGCAGATTGACCGGTTGGTCGGGGCCGAGCATGGCTCCCGAGGCGACACGGAAGGCGAGCGCGTAGCCGATCTGGCCAGCGGCACCCGTGATGGCGACGTTCAAAGGCTGCTTCATCTCGAGAGTCTCCAAGGAAACAAGTGGGTTGCGGGCGCGGATTCTACGGTATCGCCTCCGCGAGAGCGCCTCTCCGATAACCCCTTGACTCCGTTATAGTGTTGTAGTTATATATAACACTAGAAGGAATGTTCAGGAGGAAGTAACGTGAGCATATGTCCCATCAACCAGGTTTCCCCGGATTTGGCCCCGATCGTCGCGGCCGTCTCGATCGCGGCAGCGCTGACCTTCAGTTTTTTCTGGGGTCTGATCGAGGCTTCCGGCTACCTCTGAACGAGTAAGCCCCGGAGCACCGCGCATGGACCTGCAATGGACCGACAACGCCCCGATCTACCGCCAGCTCCGCGATCGCGTGGTGGCGATGATCCTCGAGGGTGTTTTGAAAGAGGGCGATCCGTTGCCCTCCGTTCGCAACGTCGCTGCAGAGTTCCGGATCAATCCACTCACCGTCCTCAAGGCCTACCAGGCACTCGCCGACGAACAGCTCGTCGAGAAGCGTCGAGGGCGCGGCATGTTCGTCAACGTCGGTGCCCGCGAAACGCTGCTCAAAGACGAGCGCGGCCGGTTCCTGCGCGACGAGTGGCCGCGAACCCGCGCCACCATTGAACGATTGGGCTTCACGGTGGATGAGCTCATGTCCACAGGAAAACAAAAATGACTGACTCAGTCATCGTTGCCAAAGATTTACGCAAGAGCTACGGAAAGCAAACCGTTGCACTCGATGGTGCCAGCTTCACGGTCGGCCGCGGTCGAATCGTCGGCCTAATGGGGCCGAACGGTGCAGGCAAGACCACGGCGCTCAAAGCTATTCTCGGTTTGACGCCCTTCGAAGGACAGCTCGATGTCCTCGGTCGTGATCCGCGAAGCCAGCGTGACAGTCTCATGCAGGACGTCTGCTTCATCGCCGACGTCGCCGTGCTGCCCAAGTGGTTGCGCGTGAACGATGCCATCGACTACGTCGCGGGTGTCCATCCCCGGTTCGATCGCGTGCGCGCCGACGCCGTGTTGGCGCGTACCGAGATTCGGCGCCGCAGCAAAGTCGGCGAGCTCTCGAAGGGCATGATCACCCAACTGCATCTGGCGCTCATCATGGCGATCGATGCCAAGCTGCTCGTCCTCGACGAGCCGACGCTAGGTCTCGATCTTCTCTATCGACGCGCGTTCTACGAGGCTTTGCTCAATGATTATTTCGATCATGAGCGAACGATCCTGGTCACGACACATCAGGTCGAAGAAGTCGAGCATTTGCTCACCGACGTGCTGCTCATCAACCATGGTCGAATCGTGCTCGACACCTCGATCGAAGATCTTGCAACTCGATTCGTCCAGCTGATCGCCAATACCGACTCGCGCGAGGCTGCGCGCGGCCTCGGTCCGATATACGAACGCGAGGTCTTCGGCCGAAGCGTATTCGTGTTCGAGGGACGCAGCACCGAGGAGCTCGCGACGCTTGGCGAGACGAGAACGCCCTCGGTGGCAGATCTCTTCGTTGCAAAAATGGCCGGGAGAGCGCCATGAACGCCAAGTCTTTTTTCACTCTCGTCAAGCGGGAAACCTGGGAGCATCGGAGCCTCGTCTGGGTGCCGATCATCACGGCTGCACTCATCGTCATCGCGGCGATCATCAGCTCGAACGTCTCGGGAAGCATTCAACTCGATGTCAACCTCGACGGCGAGGACTCGACATTCTTCGCTCGATTGGCGACCGATGAGATCGCTCAAGCGAGGCTCTTCAGCATCTGGATGGGATCCATCGGGCTCCCCGTTCTCGTCGTAACGATCATCGTGCTGTTTTTCTATCTGCTTGATGCGCTCTACGTCGAGCGCAAAGATCGCAGTATCTTGTTCTGGAAGTCGATGCCCGTGTCGGATTCGGCAACGGTACTCTCCAAGTTGTTTACCTCCATGGTGGCCGTGCCGTTGTGGGTCTGGACCGTCTCGCTCGTCATGGGTCTGCTCACCTTCATGATCATCGCACTCAAGGTGTCCGGAACCCCGATTGCACCGCTTGGGCAATTTCATCTGGGCGCATGGCTCGTGCTGCAATTGACGCTTCTACAGAACCTTCTGCTCGCATCGCTGTGGTACGCCCCCATTGCCGGTTGGTTGCTGCTCGTGTCGGTTTGGGCAAAACGTGCGCCGTTTCTTTGGGCCGTGTTGCCGCCGGCGTTGGCGATGCTCTTCGAGGAGATCATCTTCAACACCGAGCATGTCGCGCAGCTCATCGGATATCGATTGACACATTACTTCGAAGCGGCCTCATTGGGCTTTGCGGTCGAGACGGATGACGGCTCGCAAGCAATCTTCGATGCCATCAAGAATACTTACGAAGGGATGAGCGCCGCCTCCTTGCTGGGCGAGTCTCATCTTTACTCGGGACTCATGGTGGCCGCGGTATTCGTTCTGCTGGCCATTCGTCTGCGACGCTGGCGAGACGACGCCTGAGATCACCCTCGGAGCCGGGTGCCCTTCGTCACGATTTCGGTGATGCGTCGGGCCTTGGCACGCGCCGCATCGATGGAGTCGGCTCTGGCGAGCGACACGCCCATACGCCGCTGACCACTCACTTCGGGCTTGCCGAAAAGGCGTAGTGAAGTATCGGGCTCGGCGAGTGCGGTATCGAGCCCGCTGAAGCTCACGTCAGCCGAGTCACCCTCGATGAGTATGGCGCTCGATGCCGACGGACCAAGCTGCCGGATCAACGGAATCGGCAGTCCCAGGATGGCGCGCAAGTGCAGAGCGAATTCGGAAAGGTCCTGAGAAATCATCGTGACCATGCCGGTATCGTGAGGACGGGGTGACACCTCGCTGAACCACACCGAATCACCTTTCACGAAAAGCTCGACTCCGAACAAGCCTCGTCCGCCCAAGGCTGCGGTGACGCGTTCGGCGATACGTTGGCTATCTTTGAGTGCCGCGTCGGTCATCGGATGCGGTTGCCACGACTCGCGGTAGTCACCTGCGATTTGCAAATGGCCGATCGGATCGCAGAACGATGTGCCACCGGCATGACGAATCGTGAGCAAAGTGATTTCGTAATCGAACTCGATGAATCCTTCGACGATCACCCGCCCCGCACCTGCACGTCCGCCCGCTTGGGCGTAATCCCAGGCGCGATCGATATCGGCAGGTTCTTTGATGACGCTTTGTCCTTTTCCCGAACTCGACATCACCGGCTTCACGACACAAGGCGTGCCGATGGCAGCAACGGCCCATTGATACTCTTCGTGCGTCGAGGCAAATCGGTAGGGCGAGGTGGGCAGACCCAGCTCCTCGGCGGCGAGACGTCGAATGCCCTCGCGGTCCATGGTCAATCGTGCCGCCCGCGCGGTCGGGATGACGTTGAATCCTTCGGCTTCGAGCGCGAGCAGTTCTTCGGTCGCGATCGCTTCGATTTCCGGGACGATGAATTGCGGTCGCTCGCGAAGGACGAGCTCGCGCAAGGCGGCGCGGTCGAGCATGCGGATGACATGAGCCCGGTGCGCGACCTGCATGGCCGGTACGTCGGCGTACCGATCGACGGCGATCACCTCGAGACCGAGGCGCTGCGCCTCGATGGCGACTTCTTTTCCGAGCTCTCCCGAACCGAGCAGCATCAGGCGCGTGGCCGAAGGTTTGCGGGGAGTGCCGATGGTGGTCATTGGAGGCCTCGGGATAGACTGCGCGGCAGTTTAACTTCAGGAATTTCCGTCATGTCCGATCCCGTCATTGCCAGCAAAACCCCGTATGCCGTCGACGTCGAGGCCGGGAAGACCTATTGGTGGTGTACTTGCGGCAAGTCCGCCAAGCAGCCTTTCTGCGACGGCTCACACAAAGGCTCGGCTTTCACGCCGTTGAAGTACGACGCAGACAAGACCGGGACAGCCTGGTTTTGCGGCTGCAAGCACACGGCCAAGGCGCCCCTTTGCGACGGCTCCCACAAAAAACTGTCACAATAAGTGTCTAATATTTAAGACAATTCTTCCTGTGCCGAAGGGGGTTCAAAATGTACAGCTTTTGTTCTGTACAAATGCTTGACACCCCTCGATCGGTCGGTAGAATTGCACTCGTCAACCGTCCCTTCTGACGAGTGACCCCCGTTCGGGCGGATCGAAAGATCCGCCCATTTTTCTTTTCGGGGCCAAAAACCCCCTTCAACCCGAGAGTCGTTCGCTGAGTTCGAGCCAGCGCTCCTCGAGCGCGGTGACTCGTCTCATCAGCTCGGTGTGGGTCGCTGGCAACTTGGCCAGAGCTGCGTCGGACGAGCCATAACTCTTGGGGTCGGCCATCCGCTGTTCTAGCGCCAACCGCTCTTTCCCGAGTCGTTCGAGGTCCTTCTCCACCTTTAGAAGTTCGGCGCGAAGCGGGGTGACCGCATTTCGGCCCTCGGCATCCTGCCGTTTTTTTTCCTTGCGCGTGGTCGACGAGCTCGCTTGCGGGTTGCCAGAGGTGGACGACGCGCGTGCTCGACGCGAAAGCCACGTGGCGTAATCGGCGAGGTCGCCATCGAAAGGCATGACCTCGCCATGACCCACGAGTACGAACTCGTCACAGACGCTGCTCAGCAGTCCTCGGTCGTGCGAGACGACGACGACTGCCCCTTCGAACTCCTGCAGCGCGAGCAGCAACGAATCACGCATCTCGAGATCGAGGTGGTTGGTCGGCTCGTCAAGCAACAAAAGGTTGGGTCGTCGTGCTACCAAGATGGCGAGCGACAACCTCGCACGCTCGCCTCCCGAAAATGAGGCGACCGGCTCGAACACACGATCGCCGGAAAAATTGAAGCGACCGAGATGATCGCGTTTCTGTTGTTCGCCCCAGGTCGCTGCCTCGGGACCCCCGCGACGGGTAAGCTCCAGAATGGCCGTGCTCGAAGCGTCGAGTTGATCGACTTCGAGCTGAGCGAAAAACCCGGTCTCGAGATCGGGCGCCCCGGTACGCGAACCCGTCATCGGTTCAAGTTCTCCCGCGATGGTTTTCATCAGCGTCGACTTGCCTGCGCCATTTCGGCCGAGGATGCCGAGTCGTGCCCCCGGTGCGATCGATAGTTTTACGCCTGCGATGATCGTGCGATCGCCGTATCCCGCGCTGATCTGGTCGAGGTCGACGAGCGGCGCGGGCAGCTTGCGCGGCAACTTGAATTCCCAGTCGTACGCGGCATCGACATGCTGCGAGACCAATGCCGGAAGTCGCTCCAGCCATTTGATGCGACTTTGAGCTTGCCTGGCTTTGGTGGCTTGCGCCCGGAAACGATCGATGAAACTTTGAACGCGCTCGGTCTCGCGCTTGATCCGATCGTTTTCGGCTTGCTGCTGCGCAAGGCGTGACAGTCGCTGTGTTTCGAATTCGCTGAAGTTTCCGGAGTAGCTGTCGATGCGGCGCGCCGAGATGTGAAGCACACGGCCGATGATCGCATCGAGAAAATCCCGATCGTGCGAGACCAGAATCAACGTTCCCGGATACGACTGCAGCCAATCCTGCAGCCAGAGTACGGCATCGAGATCGAGATGGTTGGTCGGCTCGTCGAGCAAGAGCAAATCGGAGCGGCACATGAGGGCTCGCGCGAGGTTCGCTCGCATGCGCATACCGCCAGAGAAATCGGCGATCGGTCGGTCGATGGCCGCCGGGTCGAAGCCAAGACCATCGAGCAATTCGGCAGCTCGCGTACGAGCCGTGTATCCACCCAGCGCATCGTATTCGCCGAGCAAGTTGGCGTGAAGCATGCCATCGTCCGATTGCTCGGCATCCGCAAGCTCGCGTTCGCAGGCCCGCAACGCCGCATCGCCGTCGATGACATGTTCGATGACGGGTTGCTGCGAGTGCGGCAGTTCTTGCGCCACCGACGCTACGGAAAGTTTGCCGGGAAGCTCGAATTCGCCGCGGTCGGGCGAGAGCTCTCCGCGCAGCAAGGTCAGGAGTGAAGATTTGCCGCAGCCGTTCCGGCCGACGAGCCCGACCTTTTCCCCGCGGAGGATGCTGACGGACACGTCCTCGAGCAAAGGCTCGGGTCCGCGACGAAGTTGGATGTTGCGCAGATGGATCACGGGCGCGATTGTACGTGTATGCTCGCCGCTCATGCGGCCCGCGCGAAATGTGTCCGACGCTTTGAGTGAACTCGAACTCACCGGCCGGAGTCGCTCGCATGTCCTCGAAGCCACCGAGATCGGCTGTACCCTCCATCGAGACGCCATGTCGTCTTTTCTCGTCATGCGTAAAGCGGCGACGGCGGCGGGTCTCGACCTGCGGGCTGCATCGTCTTTCAGGGATTTCGACCGACAGTGCTCGATCTGGAACGGAAAATTTCGAGGTGAACGCCCGATGCTCGACCGGGCAGGTCGGCAATTGGACGCCGCGTCGCTTTCGCCCGAGGAGCGCGTCGAGGCGATTCTTCTCTGGTCAGCGTTGCCCGGTGCGAGTCGGCATCACTGGGGTACGGACTTCGATGTATTCGATGCTGCAGCGATGCCCGACCGCTCTCGACTGCAGTTGATCCCCGAGGAATATTCGAGCGATGGCCCTTTCGCGCCGCTCACGTCATGGCTCGACGCGCACATGCATCGTTTCGGATTTTTCAGGCCTTATGTTGCGCGGAACGAGGGAGGGCGACTGCATGGTGTCAGTCCCGAGCCTTGGCACCTTAGCTTTGCGCCGCTCGCGACACGCTGCCTCGATCAACTCACGCCCGATGTCCTGGCACGCGCCATCGAGTCTTCGCCGGTCGAGGGACGAGAGATCGTGCTGGCGCATATCGAAACCTTGCATCGACGTTTCGTGGTCGATGTCGCGCCTGCGCCGGCGGCATCACTCGCGGTGGAACTCGGCGACCACCGGCGTATGGTCTGAGGGCCGCTCGGCGCGCCGCGGCTCGCGATCGATGTGCGACGCCACACAGCGTTTTGCCAGAGCTGCCGTCGCGAGAATCAGATCGATCCGCAGTCCATGGTTGCGACGGAACGCCGCCGCACGATAATCCCACCAGCTGAACGACTTTTCGGGCTGGTCGAAATTTCTGAAGACGTCGACGAGACCGGCTTCGAGCAGTTTTCGATAAGCTGTCCGCTCCGGCTCGCTCACGTGCACGCTGCCCACCCATGCGGTCGGATCGTGCACGTCACGATCTTCCGGAGCGATGTTGAAGTCCCCGAGTACGATGACCTCATGATCTTTGAGTAACGAGTTTCGCAGCCAGCCCTCCAGTGCTTCGAGCCAACGGAGTTTGTAGGCGTATTTGTCGGAGCCTGGCTCCTGCCCATTCGGCACGTAGAGATCGAGTACGACGAGTCCATCGGTTTCTGCGGCGAGCACCCTGCGTTGTTCGTCCTCGAATCCCGGAATGCCGGTGGCCACGACCTTCAGGGGCTTTTTGGAGAGGATGGCGACGCCGTTGTAGGTTCGCTGCCCACTGTAGACGACGTGGTACCCGAGATCGGCGATCTCCTGTGCCGGGAAATCAGGGTCTGGGATCTTGGTTTCCTGCAACGCGACGATATCGGGCTTCGCCATTGCGAGCCATTCGGCGAGCTGAGGCAGGCGGACCCTGAGTGAATTGACGTTCCAGGTGGCGATGGTGGTCTTGGTCATGCCGCTAGGGTAATGCACCCAGGTCGAAAGGGTCATGCTCCCCGCAGCACGAGATCAGGACGCCGTGTACGATTCGACCATGACGACAAGACATTTCGATCTCGTGGTGATCGGCGGTGGCAGCGGTGGACTCGCCTGTGCCCAGCGTGCGACGGAGTATGGCGCCAAGGTCGCGCTCATCGAGGCTGCTCGCCTCGGAGGAACTTGCGTCAACGTCGGTTGCGTCCCGAAGAAAGTCATGTGGAATGCTGCGCAGATCGCCCATGCCGCACACGATGCGGCACATTACGGGTTCGATCTGGAACTGCGCGGCCACGATTGGGCGGCTCTCCGTGAGTCTCGCGAGGCCTACATCCACCGTCTCAACGGCATCTACGAACGCAACCTTGCGAACAAAAAAATCGAACTTCTGCGAGGGCGCGGCCGATTTACGGCGGTGGGCGAGATTCGGGTCGGCGACGAAACGCTCGAGGCGCCTCACGTCGTGATCGCCACCGGGGGTCGTCCGGCCGTACCCGCCATCCCGGGCGCCGAGTTCGGGATCACCTCTGACGGATTCTTTGCGCTCGAGAAGAAACCCGATCGAGTCGCCGTGGTGGGCAGCGGCTATATCGCCGTCGAGCTTGCGGGTGTGTTTTCGGGCCTTGGGAGTCGGGTGTCGCTCGTCATTCGTCAGGAGCGTGTGTTGCGTCACTTCGACAGCATGCTCGGCGATGCGCTCATGAAGATCATGCGTGACGAGGGCACGGCCATCGAAACGAATGCCACACCTCGTGCGATCGAGCGCGATGCCGATGGCAGTCTGCGTTTGCTCACGATGGATGGGCGAATGCTCGGCGCGTTCAATTGCATCGTCTGGGCCATCGGTCGCGAGCCGATGGTCGAGGGCATCGGCCTCGATCGCGCCGGCGTGAGGCTCGATGAATCCGGGCATATCGCGGTCGATCGATTCCAGCAAACCAACGTCGGCGGCATCTATGCCATCGGTGACGTGACGGGGCGCGCCTTGTTGACGCCTGTCGCGATCGCGGCGGGGCGGCGGCTGTCCGACAGGGTTTTCGGCGGAATGGCCGAGCGGCACCTCGATTATTCGAATATCCCCACCGTGGTTTTCAGTCAGCCACCGATCGGGACGGTGGGCCTCAGCGAGCAAGAAGCCCGTGATCGCTACGGCGCAGAATCTTTGAAGATCTATACCTCGGGATTCGTACCGATGTATCACGCTTTGACGACACGCAAGCCACGCGCGGAGATGAAGCTCGTCACGGTAGGCCCCGAGCAGCGAGTGGTCGGCTGTCACGTCATCGGCGCAGGTGCCGACGAAATGCTTCAGGGTTTTGCCGTAGCCGTGAAGATGGGCGCGACGAAGCGCGATTTCGACGACACCATCGCCATCCATCCGACGAGCGCCGAAGAATTCGTCACGATGCGCTGACGGGTTTGACCTCACCCAGCAGCACCCGTCGAAGATACTCGGGCGCGACCAGGTGACAGTAACGGGTACCTCTGAATTGAGGAGGTGCCGCGAGATAGCGCGGATCGAGCCAATCGTTACGCATGGCTTTTGCTTGCAATCGGAGATAGCCGGATCCGTCGACACGGACCATGGCATAAGGCTCGAGCCAAATCGGCCCCATCGTCGTCACGAGATCGGCGTCCATCAGGACGTTCTTTCCGCCGCCGAACAGCACGCGTCGTCGTTCGGCAGGCGTCATCGAATCGAGTACGCGCTGCAAGGTGAGCGCGTTCACGCCACTGCATCCGATATCGGCACCTGCCGCATCGGGTCCGTACTCGCTCACGAGATGATCCGCCGTCTTCATCTTGCAGGACACCATCATCGGCCCGGCATTCGGCTCGGCGTTTTCGGGCCAGATGTATTGGGTAGTAACGAGCGGTCGAGCGACGGGCTTCGACTTGGTGAAAGCTGCGGCATCCGTATGGATCTCGTTCCGTGCCGGCACCTTCGAATTGACGATGGCGGCTTGAGCTTCGACGCAGAAGCTGTCGGTGGTTTTTACCGGGGCGATCGAGGCCACCGGTGTCGAGGAGCAGCCGGACACCAAAATGGCTATGGCCAACACGCACAAGGAAGATTTCGAAGCCATCGGCATACCCCCGTTGTCCGCAAGGTACACGGTTTCATCGCTCAAAGTTGACTTGGTCAGCCATGCCGACCGAAATCGGCACGTGGCATATCGGATATCCAATCACGCGGCCGCTTTCGGCAGGGCGTTGCTCTTCGCGACGCTGCTCTGGGTCGCCGGCTGTGCTCGTGGTCCCGCGCCGCCTCCGCCCGAGGCTCTGCAGATACGCATCAACTTGTTGTGCAGTACCTGTGACGACTTCCTGCGGTGCGACGCCTCGGGTTTGTCACAAGAGGCCGATTCATATCTGCTCTACCGGCTGCGCGAAAAAAGCGTCTGGGCACAGATTGCGACGATCTGGGATTACCTCATCCAGTTGTTCCGTCGAAAAACCACGGATGTTCGGCCCCTCTCGATCTATGAAAACCAGGGCGAGACTCGTCGGATCGCCACTCCTGAAGCCGAGGCGCGCGTCGACGCCGCAGCGGCCATCATCCAGCTGCCGGACTCCACGATCGACATGCGTAACGGCGAGTGGCGAACGCGCACGGGCGAGTTGAGAGGGCAGTGTCGTACCTTGCCTCGTCGCGAAGGCTACGCCTGGGTCAGAGCGATGCTCGGGCGTGAACTGCCCGCCGGAAAAACGCCATGAACGACCGACGTAAACTCGGCGCTGGGCGGATTTCGCTCCTCGTGCTGCGGTATCTGCTTGCCTTGTTTTTTCTTGGTGCGGCCGTCAATAAATGGCGTCAGCAATACATCACGACCGATCGCCTGTCGCAGATCTTCATGCAGCGCCTCGAAGAAATCGACCCCGAATCCTTCGGCGCGTGGTTCATCGAAAATATTGGCCTGCCTCACTATCAACCACTCGCCTGGCTCGTGTGCTGGGGCGAAACCTTCATCGCGGCGGGCTTGTTGTTCGGCTTCATGACGCGCAGCGCGGCGATGGGTGCCATGCTCATGATGTTTTCTTTTGCGATCGGCGGGTACTATGACGCTTCGCTGATCGTCCTCGCGCTGATGTTCCTTCCTTTCGTGATTTGGCCGACCGGCCAATGGCATGGTCTCGACGCGAGGATGCATGCCCGTTACCCCTCGTTCTGGATGTTTCGCTGATTCTGGAGACCCCTCATGAGTGATCAATCCGCCGGCGCCAAGTTCGGGCCGGTTCGTCTGATGCCCGGAGTCACTCGGGGACATGTCGGTGCTTATCTTTGGGCCGCGTTCGTCAGCATCGGAATATTCACCTATGCGACGACTCTCCAGCCCTATCTGCTCGAAGTGAATATCGGCGTTCCGGTCGAGCAGCGTGGCGTCGTTTCGGGCAACTTGCAGTTCTGGCAGGAAATCATCACCTTGATGTGCGTCGGATTCTTCGGCGCCTGGTCCGATCGAGTCGGCCGACGAATCGTCTATATCACCGGGTTCCTCGTCACGGCGCTTGCCTACGCTGCGTATCCGTTCGCGAACGACGTCGGGCAGTTGCTGATCTACCGACTCATCTACGCGGTCGGCATCGCGGCGCTCGGTGGCATGTTGGCGACGGTGCTTGCTGATTACCCCGTCGATGCCGATCGAGGCAAGCTCACGGGAATCTCGTTCTTCCTCAATGCCGTCGGTGCGTTGCTGTTTTTTGCCGTGCTCACGCGCTTGCCGTCTTTCTACCAAGGCTTCGGCGCTACCGAGACCGAAGCAGGGCGCTTCGCTTACCTCACCATTTCTGCCGTCTGCGTGGTGAGCGCGCTCGTCATGCTCGGTCTGAAGCCGGGCCGACCCGACCAACTTACCGAGCGACTGCCTCTACGCACATTGCTCGCGCAGGGCATCGCCGCCGGCCGTCAGCCGCGTATCGCTTTGGCGTACGCCGCCTCATTTGCCGCACGAGCCGATCTCGTGATCGTCGCGTTGTTCCTTTCCTTGTGGGTACAGACAGCGGCAATCGCCGATGGCGCGACCGCCGCGGAGGCGTCGTCGCGTCAAGGAGCTTTGTTCGGCATCGTGCAGGGATCGGCGATGCTGTGGGCGCCGATCTTCGGTTGGATGGCCGACAAGGTGAACCGCGTGACGCTCGTCATCTTGGCGACCGTGCTGTCGGTCATCGGCTATGGTTGGATGGGCTTCACGCCGGACCCCGCGCTCGGCGGTGCGGCATTTGGTGCGGCAGCCATGCTCGGCATCGGTCAGGCGAGTGGCATCCTCGCCTCCCAAGTCCTCATCGCCCAAGAGGCGCCGAGCGCCATTCGCGGCGCCGTCATCGGCATGGTGGGTTTCTTTGGTGCGCTCGGGATTCTCGCCATTTCAAAGATCGGCGGCTATACCTTCGACGAGTGGCGCCCCGGCTCCCCTTTCATCATCATGGCGGGAGCCAACATCATTCTGCTGGTGTTCGCTATCTGGGTACGTTCGCGGCGCTGAAGCGGCTTCTCGAGAAGAGGGCAGCGCCGAGGGCGAGCGATATCGCAGCCGCCACGAACGGTGCGCCGGCGAAATGCAGCTGCGTCATCGACACACTGAAGAGATGCGTCATGCTGAACGGGGTGACCAGCGCCGTGAAGCTCACGATGCCGGAGATGGCACCTTGAAGTTCTCCTTGCGCGTTAGCCGGCACCTGTCTCGAGAGAATCGCGCGGATCGATGGCATGGTCAGTCCGATCAAACAAGCCACCGGAACGCTCGCGAACAACATCCACGGTTCCGTCGAGAAGGCATAGCCCAAAAAGCCCACCGCGCCCGCTGACAGTCCGATCAGTGCCGAGCGGTGTTCTCCGAGCTTGCGTGTGAAGACGCCGACGAGGCCGCCCTGCACGACAGCGGTACCGAGACCGAGCACTGCAAGCGAGATGCCCATTTCGCGCTCGCCCCAGCCGAATTTCGCCATGGTCATCCATGTCCAGGTGGACGGCAGGGTGTCGTGCCCGATCTGGTACATGAACAGCACCAACAGAAGCAGCACGGCACCCGGGATCGCGCGCATGGATTTGATTGCGCCCAGCACGTTGGCGCGCCGAGCCGAGAACGCGCGTCGTTGAGCTTCGGGCAACGTTTCTTTGAGCACCATGACGGCGATCACGAAGTTGATCGCAGTGAACACGGCTGCCGCAAAAAAAGGAACCCGCGGTCCGTATCCGCCGAGCAGGCCGCCGACGACGGGGCCCACGATGAAACCCATGCCCCATGCCGCGCCGTTGAGACCAAAATATTTGGCTCTCTGATCGGGCGGGATGATGTCGGCGACCACGGCATTGGCGGTCGAGAAGGTCGCTCCGGCGATACCTGCGATGACTCGACCCACGAACAACCAGGCGAGTGTCGGCGCGAGGCCCATCAGCACATAGTCGACCGATAGAGCGGCGAGCGAGGCGAGGAGAATCGGCTTTCTGCCGTATCGATCGCTGAGGTTGCCGAGGATGGGCGAGAAAATGAACTGCATCGACGCGTAGGCGAGGGTGAGCCAGCCTGCGATGGGCGCGGCATCGGCGAGAGAAGCCCCCGAAAGTTGCATGACGAGTTGCGGTGCAACGGGGATGATGATGCCGATACCCATCGAGTCGATGAACAGCGCCATCGCGACGATGGGCAGCATCTTGCGACGCGGGTCGGTACTCATGCCCATCCCGCTCCTTTTGACGCTCGATAACGCTCCACCATCTCGAGTGCCGAGTGCACGGCGGGCGGAAGATCGACATCACTGAGCGAGATTGGCGTCGTGCGCTCACCCCAGCGCAGCAGATGCGCGCAGAACGTGAGTCCTCCGCCGAACGCTGGCATCAACAGCAGTGAACCCGGCTGCACTCGCCCGTCTTCGAGCGCTTCGCACAGTGCAACGGGAACGGTTGCAGCCGACATGTTGCCGTAGCGACTCACGCTGACGTAAACGCGCTCCATCGGCACACCGGCACGCTTGGCCACGGCCTCGATGATGCGCAAGTTGGCTTGGTGCGGAACGGCCAGATTGACATCGTCGGCGGTGAAACCTGCACGAGTCAGGACATCCTCGCTCGCGAGTCCCATGCCATTCACGGCTTTCTTGAAGATCTCCTGTCCTTCGAACTGCCACTCTGTGGCGCCGAGCATGCGGCCTTGATGAACGTAGGCACCACCGATACCGTGGATGCGGAGAATTTCTCGAGACTCTCCGAAGCAGCCGAGCTTTTCGAGCAGCAAGCCTTCGTTTTTGTCGGTGGCTTGCAAGACGACCGCGGCACAGCCGTCACCGAAAAGTACCGAGACGTTGCGATCGTTCCAGTCCATGTAGGGCGAGATCAGCTCGCCACCGACGACGAGAGCAGTGCGAACGACGCCACTTTTGATCATCGCCGCCGCGGTCGACAGTCCGTAAAGAAAGCTCGTGCAGGCCGTGTTGACGTCCATCGCACCACAGCCGTCGGCACCAAGACGGGCTTGCAGGCCTGAAGCCATGTTCGGGCACTGGTCGTCATGCGTCGTGGTACCGAAGACGATGAGATCGAGATCCTTGCCCTCGAGACCGGCGCAGGCGAGCGCGCGCGCCGACGCGACATAAGCCATGTCACCGAGCGAGACGTGCGAAACCCGACGCTCCTTGATTCCGGTTCGGGTGGTGATCCACTCGTCCGTCGTATCGAGGAAAGTCGCGATGTCGGCGTTGGTGAGCACGGCAGGTGGCAGGCATTTGCCCCAGCCCGTTATCGTGGCATTCAACATAAGTCCCCCGTGGTCGCGAGGATACTCCGGTTTGCCGATTCCGTCAGTCGGCCACGGGAACCGAAGGTTTTGGCGTTTTGCGAACCGTCGCCGCTATCGTCGAGCCCGCCACTGACGAAGGGGGTTCGATTATGTGGATGCCGCCGCTCGAAGACGCCTGGCAAGGCAAGGTTCAGTTCTATGAACTGCTGTTCGGGACTTGGACGGCTTATGCCTTCCTCGTGGTGTTCTGGCAGCGAGTATTGAAAGAGCCGCTCGATGAATGGCGTTATGCATTACTCACGTTCTTCGGTGCGGGCGCGTTCTGGGTCAACCACTATTTCCAGCAGTCTCCGTTCTGGCTCTGGCTGATCAATCTTTATACCGTGTTCTTTTTGGTTGCTTGGTGGACGATCGCAATCCGCGGAAGACAACGCTCGAGTCGTTGGAAATTCGGCGCCTTGGTCGGGGCCGTCGTCTATACCGTCGTCTTCATCATGTTCGAACAACTCGCTCGTCACGGAGTCGAGAATTGGGGCATGCACGAGTTTTGCTGGATGTCGCTTTCGTTCCTCGGATTCTGGTGGCTGATCCTCTGGCGATCACGCTCGACCGTCAAGCCGAAACCCGTCAGCGAAGATCCATATCCCAAGCCTCAGTGGCGTGGTGCCGGTGGAAATCTTTGATCGAGAGCAAATCTTGATCGAGTGACTTGCTCAAGCCGAGGCCAGTACCTCGAGCGACACACGCTCTGCGGATTCGAACGCGCCCTCCATGCCGCGGCTGCCGATGGCCGTGTGTTCGCCGCAGAAGAATAGGCGTTTGTGCGGCTTGGCGATGGATGCGCGCAGTTCGCGCACCTGCCCCGGCTGAAAGATCGCCCAGTCGCCGGCCGAAAACGGGTCGGTACTCCACGAATGTACGGCCGCGACCCGCAGCAAACCCTTGGAGGCGGGCCTGAGCCGTTCGAACTCCGAGATGATCAGCCGCGAGCTTTCTTCGTGACTCATACGATCGAGATACTGGGCGTTGAGGCCGCGAGCCCACACAGTGAGACTCGTTACCTCATCGTCCGTCTTGCCGAATTTCTGCGCGAGCACCATGCCGAGCGGTCCGTCGGTCCACATCGACGGGGATAATCCGTCATCCAGCCAGAACGGACGCTTCGCGATGAGGTGATATTGGGTGATCGGAATGTAGCCGAGCGACTGGATCGCCTTGTACTGCAGGGGTTCCGGCAGCGGATCGATCGCGACATGCCTGAGTGTGGAGAACGGCATGGAGCAGACGACTGCCTTGGCCTTGTAACGGCGACCGTCGCTGCAGGTGACCTTTGCACTGCCATCCGTCACCTCGATCGCGGTGACTCGTCGATCGAGAAGCAGATCACCCTTGAGCTTCCGGGCCATCGCCATCGGCAATCTTTGGTTACCCCCCTTGAACGAACCAATCAGCACACCCGGTGGCACGCCCGCGGCAGGAACTCCTGTCGAAACGTTCGATGCGCCGGTTCGCGAGAATGCCGTCACGGCACCGCGATTGACCGCCATCCAGTGGTCTGCAAACGCTTGCTGCAGCAGCGAGACGTCTCGCGCGGTGGTGCCATAGGCGATGTTGGTGTCGAAGCCCAAGCGGATCATGTCGTCCGTTGCGCCGTGCGAGCGCAAGAAGTCGTGGACCGAGATGTCGTACTCCGCGTGTTTCGCATCGTGCCAGTTCTCGAGATCACGGAACGGCATATGCTGCCTGAACATGGCGTCGCCCCAGCCCCAGGGAGGCAACTTTCGAAACTCTCCGGCAAACGGGTTTTTGGGGTGCGTCGCCCAATCTTTGAGCGCCGCGCGCTCACTTCCGATGAAGAGTTCTTGGCCTGCGCGATTGGAGAACAGCCGAGGCGCCAGATTGACGACCTCGATTTTGTGTCGGGCTGCAGCGGCGATGCAGCGGCCATAGGCGTTCGCAATGGTGTTGCCACCGACCTCCGGATGCCCGGGCAGATCGAATAGCGTATAGACCCGACCACCCACACGCTTTCGGCCCTCGAGGACGAGCACCGACAAGCCGTTCTCCTCCAGAGTCAGAGCAGCTTCGAGACCCGAGAGACCGGCGCCGATGACGATGACATCGGGCTCTTTGGACGCGGATGCGTAGGCGCGAGGCGAGAGTCCCGCGATTGCACCTGAGACTGCGGTCGATACGACGAATTCGCGACGGTTCATGCTCATGGTCCGATCTCCCGTCTGGCTCAACGCATTCTGCAAATCAGCAACTTGGGTTCCGTGATCGATCCGATGTACAAGCGCTCTGCGAACGAAGCGCCGACACTGCCCGCGGAGATCTCCGATCCGTCGTTGACGTAAATCGGGGTGATCTCGCCAGCGTCATGGCGAAGGACCGTCGTCGGAGCGTGATGCGTCGCATCACCGAAATGACGGATCAGATCGACGAGCTTCGCATGTACCGCGATCCATAGCGTCCCATCGGCATCGACGTTGATATTGTCGGGGGAACCATCGATGTCGATGTATTGCTTGAAGATCAGATCTCCGGTGAGCGGATTTCGGGTATAGACCGAGACTCGCTTGCCGAGTGTTTCGGCGACGTATGCCGTCAGACCATCGGGTGAAAGGCCCATCCCGACGCCGCTTTTGAGCCCCTCGGCTGCCACGCGCATCGACTCGCCATCAAAGTAAACCACCTTCGACAAGCCCGTTCTGAACAAGGACTCGGCGATACGACCCAGGAAACCCGAGTCGCCTTTGTCGTTGGCGACGTAAAACTGTTGAGGGCCGACTGCAACGATGGCGTTCGGAGATACGAGTAGCGGATCGCGCACCGAGCCGACATGTGTGAACCGGTTTTCGGAGTTTTGCTCGAAGATTTCGATGACGTGTTCTTCGCCTTCGGGATGACTGATCACGAAGAGCCGCTGTTTGCCATCACCCATTCGATAGAGCGACATGCCATGCGGCCTGAAACCGGCTGGTGCGGAGGACAGTGCAGAGTCGGCCCGGAGCGGGTCCGCCACCAAGTCGATCTGCAGTACCGTACCTTCGACCGCCTTTCCTTCCACGAGCCCGCGTCGATCGAGAGAAGACAGATAAGCGACGCTTCGATTTCGATCGATCTGGATGTCTTCCGCGCTCGCCTCGAGCGGCAGGGACATGCAGGCACCGGGGGACCGGAAGCCGAGATCTCGAAACTGCCCGCCAAAGGACAGGAAATCGAGGGTGAACAAACCGATCACGACCGCAAATGCGGCAACCACGACCAGTGTTCGTTTTTGCCAAACTTTCACGAAGCTGATACCCCCGAAGCGTCGCGATACCTGACCACAGTGGATTGTACCGCCATTGTCAGTCGATCGATGCGGCGACTCTCAGCCCTTCGATCATGGCGGTCCGCAGAAGATACTGCCTGGCTCGATCCTGATCTGCGGCAATGGCTCGCATCTCCGCCTGGCGAGCGAGACGACGATCGTGGTCTGTTTCTTCCAGCAGCTGCTTGTTTGCGATGGTTTGCGCCTGGAGATAACGCTCGGCGACCGTGCGCCTTTGCCGATCGTATCGATCGAGGGGCTCATCACGACCGCTTTCGATGGCTTCGGCCAGATATCCTGCGAGCGAGTGCGCATCGTGGATGCCGAAATTCAGACCCATGCCACCGAGCGGATTATTGATGTGCGCCGCATCTCCGGCGAGCAGGACTCGACCTTTTCGATAAGTCGCCGCCACGCGTTGGTGTACCGCGTAAAGATTGACGTGCACGACGCGCCCGGACGCACTCTCCGGAACGAACTCGCGCAGGCGCGCCGCGGCACGTGTGGAGTCCAGCAAATCCGATTCATGCTCATCGGATCGAGTCGGAAATACGCAGCGCCAGATCCCGCGCCCATCGTCACCGGGCACCTTGAACGTCGCGGCCCATTCGATGGGATCCATGGTGTAGGAACTGTAGGCGAATCCGAGCGACTCGAAGTCGAAGGTCGTCGTGATGACCAGAAAACGCTCAGGCCAGGTGAATCCCTCGAACGCGATGTTCTGACTCTTGCGAACGATGCTTCGTCCGCCATCGGCACCCACGAGGTACGAGCCTGAAAGACGTTCGCGCCGTCCGTCGGCATGTAACACCATGGCGCTTGCGTGTGATGAGTCCTGAGTGACGTCGTCGACCGAAGCGCCGTGGATGATCGTTGCAAGCGACGAACCGGCAACGCGACGTTCCATCATGTCGACCAGCTTGTGCTGCTCACATTGCAGTCGGTAAGGGTATGGGGTGTCGTCTGTGAGCCGTTCGAGATCGAACTCGGCCACAAGCCCCTCGCGCCGATCACGAAACTGCCAGCGTCGCGCGATGATGCCTTGCGCATGCAACTCAGCCGTGACGCCCGACGGAGCGAGCATCTCGAGCGTAGGCGGATGATAGGTGGCCGCACGCGGGTCGGCGTGGGCCTCGATGCTGCGCTCGATCACCGTGACGGGAATGCCACGCTGAATCAAAAAAAGGGCTGTCGCCATGCCGCTAGGCCCGCCTCCGGCGATCAGTACGCGCTCGCTCACGGAGTCATGCCGTCAGAATTCTTCGAGCGTCCGACCATGACCCTGCACTCGATCGTCGATGCCGCACCGCCGCAAGGCGTCCCAATAAGTGATCGCATTGATGGCCAGCACGGGCTTTCCGAAAGATCGCTCGGCCTCGGCGCACACCCCGATGGCTGCGAGGTTGGTACCAACCTGCACGATGGCATCGACATCATCGCCATTCAGGGTATGCAAGGCATCGACCACTTGTTGTCGAGTGGTATGAGCGATTTGTACAGGCGAGGGGCATTTGAGTCCGATGAGTCGCGGAATCGAATAACCCGCTTCCTCGAAATATCGACGAACCTGTTCGTCGCCTCGCGGCTGATGGGGCGTGAGCACGGCGATCGATTTGGCGCCATATCGCCGAAGTGCGGCGACCGTCGCCGTCGATCCCATCGATACGCCGACGCCAGCGCGCTCGGCGAGTTCACGCTGCAACTCGTCGGCCGCCGCAACGCCGCCCCAAAAAGCCTCGAGCGCCACACCCATGATCACGTGAGTGGGCTGACAGGTCATTACCTGATCGATCGCCGTCCTCATGCCATCACGCATTGCTTGCACGTGTTCCATGAACGCCTGATCGCTCGTGAGCGGCCTTTCTTTGATACTGATACGCCCGGTTTGGTTGGTGACTCCTGAAGGCCTCAGCATCTCGGATTCCGGCTGACAACTGGTGTTGGTCGAGGGAACGACAATGGCGATGCGCGCGCGATGGCCGAGTTGATCCGTCATACGGTGATGGAGGTTCCGGTGAGGTGACTGGATAACGATGAGGCGAAAAACGCCACGTAAGTCGCGACGTCCTCCGGTGTAACGAGTTCGCGTACACCTGTTCGTTCGAGAAACATGGCGGTCGCTTGTTCGGGCGTCACGCCGCTGCGCGCCGCTTCGGCCTTCATCAAGGCGTCCAATCGTGGCGAACGAACCGGGCCGGGATTCACTGCATTGATGTTGACGCCCAAGGGCTCCAATTCTTTTGCCAAGCCGCGCACGATGGCGAGCAAAGCGGCGTTGGCCGCAGCACCGGGCAACATGCGCGGGTCGGGTTTTTCGGCAGAGTTTCCTGCGATGATGACGACACGACCGCGCTTCGATCGGGCCATGCGTGCCGTCACGGCGCGCAGGATGCGCAGGGTTCCAAACAGTTTTACTTCGAGATTGCGTTGCCAGGCCGCATCATCGAGCTCCCAAAAAACTCCGCCCTGCGAGGCGCCCGCTGCCGAGATGAACACGTCGATGCCGCCGAGATCTTTCTCGGCCGTCTCGATCGCAGTATCGATCGAAGCTTGCTGTCCGAGATCGCAGCAGGCGACGAGATGAGGGCGGCCACTCGTTGAGGCGGGCAAGCCTGCGGCTACGGCGCGCAGTTGATCGATGTTTCGACCGAGCAAGGCGAGATGTGCGCCTTCGTCGGCAAGTTTTCGCGCGATGGCGCGACCCAGGGTTCCATTCGCCCCGCACAGGACGATACGGTGATCCGAGAGTTGAAGATCCTCGGACACGAGTTGATCAGAGGCGGTTACGCGCGATCGCCGCGCCCGCGCCAAGAGCACGCAGTTTTCCTCGAGCGAGTTCCGCCGAGAGCGGGGCCATGCCGCAATTGGTGCAGGGGACAAGTCGCGACTTCTCGACGTGCCGTGTGGCTTCGAGAATGTTGTGAGCGACTTCTTCCGGGGTCTCGAGTTTGCCCGGTAGTACCTCGATGGCGCCGACCAGCAATTCTTTGTCGGGCAGCAGTCGCAGCACTTCGTGCGGGACGCGCGATCCGGCGAACTCGAGCGAGACCTGTTTCACGCTGCTCTGGTTGATCCACGGGAAGATCTGCTCGTACTGTCGCCACTGGTTGCCGAGCGATTCCTTCCAGCGAATATTCGCTTCGATGCCGTAGCCATAACAGATGTGCACGACCGTGGTCGCTTTGAGTCCCTGCATGGCGCGTTCGAGGGCTGGAAGCCCCCAGTCACGGACCTCTTCAAGGAATACATTGAATGCGGGCTCGTCGAATTGGATGACGTCGGCGCCGGCCGCTTCGATCTCTCGAGCTTCGGCATTGAGCAGTTCGGCGAAACGCATGGCCATGTCGGCACGCCGACCGTAGTAACCGTCCGCGAGCGTATCGCAGATGGTCATGGGGCCCGGCAGAGTGATCTTGAGTCGATGTTCGGTATGGCGACGCATGAAGGAGGCATCGGCCACGTGAACAGGGCGAGGGCGTGAGAGCGGTCCGGTGACGGTGGGGACGTCGGCTTCGTAACGATTGTTACGGATGCCCATCCGAGTTTTGCGATTCCAATCGATCCCCTCGAGTTGCTCGAGGAAGCCGTGGACGAAGTGGATGCGGAACTGCTCGCCGTCACCGACGACATCGATGCCGGCCGCTTCTTGTTCGCGCAGCCATTCGAGCGCAGAGCGCTCTTTGCCTTGCTGCAACTCAGCGTCTTTGAGACGCCACTCGGGCCAGAGTTTTTCGGGTTCGGCGAGCCAGTCCGGCTTGGGAAGGCTGCCTACAGTGGTGGTGGTAAACACCTGCGCATCTTACGACGCTCCACCGTCGTCCGGGGTGGAGTGAACCTTTCGGTCCACTCCACCCGGATCATCCTTGGACGGGGGTTTCCTTACATCCGGACATCCATGTCCGGAACGGCGACCCGAACGGGCCGCCGTGTCCTTCATGATTCGATCAGTTCGGCAGCAGGACGCTGTCGATGGCGACCACCACGCCGTTGGTGGCGTTGAAATCGCCCGAGACGCGAGCGCCGTCGACGCGGACGCGGCCGCGAACGAGCTCGATCTTCACGTCTTCACCGGCGACCGTCTTGGCGCTGCGGGTGCGCTTCAGGTCGTTCTCCTCGAGGGCCTTTCCCGGCACTACGTGGTTGGTGAGGATCTTGACGAGCTGGTCCTTGTTCTCCGGACGGAGCAGGGCTTCGAGCTGGCCCGGGGGCAGCTTGGCGAAGGCTTCGTCCGTCGGGGCGAAGATGGTGATGGGGCCGTTGGCCGACAGTGCGTCGTTGAGACCCGCCGCCTCGATGGCCGCTGCGAGGGTGTTGAAGTTTCCCTTGCCCTTGGCGACCTCGAGAACAGTGGAACCGTTGGCTTGGGCGGTGACCGACACGAGGCCCAAGAGGGCGACGGCGGCAAAGTTCTTGGCGTTGAAACGAATCATGGCAGTACTCCGTGGTTTGGCTCTAAGGCGTACCGCTTTCCTGCGTACGCGAGGTTTCGACGGAAGAGAGGATGACAGGGGGCGAGGAGTATGTCAAGCTTCTGTACAGGTTAAGGTTGTACACGGGATGAACAAATCATGAACAGGCTTGCGACAAACCCCCCAGCGGGCCAGTTCACCATCAAGGCCGTCTCCCAGGCGACGGGGCTCACCGTCGAGACCCTGAGAGCATGGGAGCGCCGGTACGAAGTGGTGCGCCCATCCCGAGATTCCTCGGGCCGCCGCACGTATTCAGCGGCTGACGTCGCGCGCCTTCGCCTGCTGCGCACCGCCACCGAACTCGGCCATACCATCAGCCGGCTAGCGTCCCTGTCCGACGATGAGCTCGCAAAGCTCGTGGCCGACTCGGGAGGCCAAGCGCGTCCCGGTCCGACACGTGGACAGTCCTACGTCGAGCGTGCGATCGACGCCACCGAGCACTCCGACCCTTCTGGGGTGGAAGAGGTCCTGACTTCTGCGGTGGCTCTGCTTCCCCCAAACGAAGTGGTGAACACGGTGCTCGTGCCGCTCGTCAGAGAAGTGGGTGAGCGATGGCACCGTGGCGAGGTCTCCATCGCCCAAGAGCACATGGTCACCGATATCGTCCGACGGCTGATCATCAGCGTGTCGCGCGGCTATCTGCGCTCCGACAACGGCCCCTGCCTCGTACTCTCGACCCTGTCGGGCGAGCGACACGAACTCGGCATTCTCATGTGTAGCTGGTTGGCCGCCACGCGCCGATTCCGCACGCATTATCTCGGTGTCGACGTCCCGCCCGAGGAGCTGGCCCGCTTCGCGCTCGAAGTCGATGCGCGCGCAGTGCTGGTCTCGCTCGTGATGCCGGAGAATGAAGTCCCGGCACTCGATCAATTGAAAGCACTCGCCGAACACCTGAGTGGGCGATGCGAAGTGTGGGTAGGCGGTTTCGCGGCTCGATTGGTTACCCCCGAAGAGTTACCGCCCGGTTGTGTCCTGCTGCCGACCGGCAGCGATTTCGAGCAGCGACTCGATCTGCTCGCGGCACAATACTTTTCCTGATTCTTTCCCCCCGGTCTCTTGGCAATTCTTTTGAATTGAGAGGCAGGCGGTCTGATCTTTCCGACCACCGACTAAGTTAGATTCCCCGTATGGGGTCGACTCTTCGGCGGATTGCGTGGGTGCCGCGGCTTGGAGCTGCATGGGCAATGCTTCTGCTCGCCTCTTGCGGCGGTGGTGGCGGTGGCGGATCTCCCTCCAATCCCACCAGTTCCGCGCCAGCGTCGCCGCCGATCACCAAAGTCGAGGCGTACCGGTTTCTCAATCAGGCGACGTTCGGCGCAACGGAAGCCGATGCATCACGTTTGATTGCACTCGGAGACTCGACCAACGGCTACACGCGCTGGATCGACGCCCAACTCACCCGCGAACCGTCCTTCCTGTTGCCAGCAGTCGAAACGGCCTATCCGGATCCGGTGCCGCAAGGCTTCAACGTCGGGTCTCTCAATGCTGTTCGTCTCGAGCGATGGTTTACGAACGTCCTTCGGGGCGACGACCAGCTGCGTCAGCGAGTGGCGTTTGCGCTCTCTGAAATCTTTGTGGTGTCACAGGTCGGTGCGCTACTCAATCTCCCGAATGCCACAGCTGATTTTCACGACATGTTGGCTCGTAATGCGTTTGGAAATTACAGAACTTTGTTGGAGGAGGTGACGCTGCATCCGGCGATGGGTGTCTACCTGTCGATGTTGGGTAATCAGAAAGCAGTGGCCGGAACAAATCTCAGGCCGGACGAGAACTACGCTCGGGAGATGATGCAGCTGTTCAGTATTGGTCTCGTGCAACTCAATATCGACGGCACTGTTCGGACCGATGCTGCAGGGCAACCACTGTCCACGTACAGCCAGGACGTCATCGAGGGTTTCGCAAAGGTTTTCACGGGATGGAAGTGGGATTGCCCTTCCACGCTTCCGACCTGCACTTTTGCGAACACGCGTCCGCAGATCGCCCCGGCGCTGGGCTACAACCAAGTGAAGCCGATGCGGCTCTACCCCGAGCAACACGAGACGGGAAGCAAGCTCGTCTTGAGTTATGCCGGTGCGACGTTGCCGAATGCGACCATTCCTGCAGGCCAGACGGGTGCGCAGGATCTGAAAGATGCCTTGGACAACGTCTTCAACCATCCGAATGTTGGTCCGTTCATCTCGAAACAACTCATTCAAAAACTCGTCACCAGCAATCCCTCGCCCGCTTACGTGCAACGTGTGGCAGAGCGATTCAACAACGACGGCAACGGACGCCGTGGCAATCTCGAGGCGGTAATCAGAGCAATTCTCCTCGACAGCGAGGCCCGCTCTGTTCCCAGCGGGAATACGGCATCCGCGGCCGGCAAGCTCAAGGAGCCTTTGCTGCGCTTGACGCAATTCTGGCGAGCGTACGAGGCGACCTCGCGATCGGGGAAGTTGGGCGTAGCCGGAAATTTCACGGGCGGCGTCGGCGCAGTCTTCGGTCAGGCGCAGGGTAGCGCGCCATCAGTTTTCAATTTTTTCAGTCCGTTCTACGCGCCACCAGGTGAAATCGCGGATGCAGGGCGTGTCGCACCTGAAATGCAGCTTGCGACGGAGTACCTCAACACCCAGATCGCGAACTTCTTCTGGGTGCAGGCTCAGAACCGCACCCATACGGCGACCAACCTCGGCGTCGACATCATGTACATCAATACGGCCGACGAGTTGCTCGTCGCGGCAGACAGTGAGGCGCTGATCAACCGAGTCTCGGACCGACTGCTCGGCGGGTCGTCGCAGATATCGAGCGCTCTCAAGACGCAAGCCAAGGCTCAGATCGAGCGAACGATGGTTCCAGCGACCAACCCCAATACCGCGCTTGCGACTCGAACGGCCGACGCGATTTTCTTTGTCGTCACATCACCTGAATACTCCCTGCAACGCTGAGATCCCGGCACCATGAATCGACTGCGAAGAAAATTCATCAAAGCTGCAGCCGCCGGTGGTATTGCCCATGCCTTCGCCCGAACGGCCGGGACAGTCCATGCCCAGATGGCCGGTACGGGCGGTTTCGGTGACTACAAGGCGCTGGTCTGCCTGTTTTTGTTCGGCGGGAACGACTCCTGGAATATGGTCGTACCGACGAGCACTGCGGAGTACAACGCCTACGCTCGCTCACGCGGGGGCGGTACCTCCTCGAGTTTGGCGATCGATCGCTCCGCGTTGCTACCGATCACCTTGTCAGGAGAGTTCCCCGGGGATCCGACCTACGGATTCCATCCGAGCATGACGGGGACGCGCGATCTGTTTTCCTCTGGAAAACTCGCGGTCATGGCCAATGTAGGTCCGCTGATCAGACCGACCACGAAAGCCCAGTACCAAACCGCTGCGACCACCGGACATACGCTCCCGCCGCAACTGTTCTCTCATAACGATCAGCAAGATCAGTGGCACAGTCTGCGGGGTCGCGCCACGCTGAAATCCGGATGGGCAGGGCGTGTCGCCGACGTGCTCAACGCGCAGACGGGCGCGCAAGCTTTGTCGGTCAACGTGTCACTCGCTGGCCAAACTTATTTCCAAGCGAGCGACATCGCGAAGCCGTACGTCATGGGCGCGAATGGCCCAACTCCGTTCACGGCGTTTCCGTCGACGGGCATCGGTCCTTCACGGCGCGCGGCCTTCGAGGCTGCCTTGTCGGCTTCGACGGGTTCGACATCAAATACCATTTACGAGCGGGCTTTCGCGGGCGTTCAGAAGCGGGCAGTCGAGTTTGCAGATCGCATCAGCGCGGCGATCGCCGCAGGCTACAGTTTCACGGCTCTACCCAACACCGGTACTCTTTCGTCACTGCAGCAACAGTTGAGAACCGTCGCGAAGATCATTTCGGCACGACAGGGTCTCGGACTCTCTCGTCAAATATTTTTCGTATCGACGGGCGGCTTCGATCAGCACGATGATCTTGTGCGGGACCAGCCCGGGCTTCTCTCCAACGTCAGCCTTTCAATCAAATCTTTTCATGACGCCATGACCGAGATCGGCATGGAGAACAACGTGACGCTGTTCACCCACTCCGACTTTGGGCGTACGTTGACATCCAACGGCGATGGCTCGGATCACGCTTGGGGTGGCATTCAACTCGTTGCCGGCGGTGCTGTTCGAGGTGGGCGCTTCTACGGCGATTATCCGCTTCTGGAAATCGGTAGCGCTTCGGAGATCGGCGGCGGGCGTTTCATCCCGGCGATTTCATCCGACCAATATGCGGCGACGCTGGCGACGTGGTTCGGCGTCGCGGATACCGACCTATCGAAAGTCGCGCCGAGTCTCTCGAATTTCGCCACGCGGAATCTGGGGTTTCTCGTCTAGACCGAATCGAACGCCGGCGCCGACTCAGCGCCGCAGCGTCGAACCCGCCATCGCGTTTCCGACGAAGCGCGCGACGCCGTCTCCGTCGGGGTACCTCGAGCTCTTCGTCGGTATGACGCCGCTTTCGATCCCGCAGTGATAGCGGGTCCGACCGGCGTCGATCCAGAGTTCGTCGGCGAGCGCAAGCGTGATGCCACTGTCGGAATCGAAGAGTCGGAACCGATCCATCTCGACACGAAACCAAAGATTTTCATGGTGCAGGCGTCGTCGCGACTCGAGCCGCAGCGCCCGTCCGGAAGCGATCGGCATGATGGCTACGCGATCGGAGGATCTCGACTCGACACGAACATCCCCGAGCGGGCCGGTGGGCGAGTTCAACTGCTCGACTATTTTTGATGCCCACACGGGAGCCGCACCGGCGGCGGACACTTGATCGCTGTCGATGACGAGGCTTGCGGCGACGATGGGGCGTTCGCTGCGAAACTCGGGCGACGCATAGGCTTGGCAAAGGGGTTCGAGATGCGCTGCGCCCGCCCACCCCCAAGCGGCTATTCCGAGCGGAATCGATGCCGGAACGGCGAGCGCCCAGAGGCAATTGCGAATCCAGCGTTTGCGCCGTCCCTCGCCATCCAGCCGAATGACGTCGGCGAGCGCGAGCAGCAACAGCGACGCGGGGACCGCGACGAACGTGAAAACGATGATGCCGAGGGCGAGATCGCTCAAAGAATGAACCGACTCAGATCTTCGTCTTGAGCCAGTTTGGCGAGATGACTGTCGACGTAGGCAGCGTCGATGCAGATCATGCTGCCCGCGCGATCACTCGCATCGAAGGACAGCGTTTCGAGCAGTCTTTCCATCACCGTATGAAGCCGTCTCGCCCCGATGTTTTCGGTCCGCTCGTTCACGTGCGCGGCGATCTCGGCCAATCGTCGGACGCCCTCGGGTGTGAATTCGACTTCCACCCCCTCGGTACGAAGCAGCGCCGCGTATTGGGTCGTGAGTGATGCGTCCGGTTCCGTGAGGATGCGAACGAAATCGTCAACCTTCAGCGGCTCGAGTTCGACGCGAATCGGAAAACGACCTTGTAACTCCGGAATGAGATCGGAGGGCTTCGAGACATGGAATGCGCCGGAGGCGATGAACAGGACGTGATCGGTCTTGATGGGGCCATACTTGGTGTTGACGGTGCAGCCCTCGACCAGCGGCAAGAGGTCGCGCTGTACGCCTTCGCGCGACACATCGGCCCCGTAGGTATCTTGTCGGCGACAGACCTTGTCGATTTCGTCGATGAACACGATGCCGTTCTGTTCGGCGTTGCGAACAGCCTTCGAGCGCAGCTCTTCTTCGTTGAGCATTTTTGCGGCTTCCTCATCGACGAGAATTTTCGCAGCATCGCGAACTTTCATTTTCTTCGAGCGGCTCTTTGCAGCGCCGAGGTTCTGGAACATGGTCTGCAACTGTTGCTGCATCTCTTCCATTCCCGGGGGCGCGAGAATTTCCATTCCGGGACCCATGCCTCGGAGCTCGATCTCGATCTCACGCTCGTCGAGCGCACCTTCGCGCAGCATCTTGCGAAACTTCTGGCGGGTGTCGGCATCGCGTGGGGCAACGGGTTCGTCGGTCGAAAAACCCATCAACTTGGGCTTGGGAAGGAGAGCATCGAGGATGCGCTCCTCGGCGGCGTCGGCCGCTCGATCGCGCACTCGCGCGATTTCCGCTTCGCGGGTGATTTTGACGGCGACGTCGACGAGCTCTTTGACGATGGAGTCGACATCACGACCCACATAGCCCACTTCCGTGAACTTGGTCGCCTCCACTTTGACGAATGGCGCATTGGCGAGCCGTGCAAGACGGCGGGCAATTTCCGTCTTGCCGCAGCCTGTGGGGCCGATCATCAGAATATTCTTTGGCGTGATCTCGGGACGAAGACGCTCATCGACCTGCATTCTGCGCCACCGATTGCGCAGTGCGATCGATACCGCGCGCTTGGCGGAGTCCTGCCCCACGATGTGCTTGTCGAGCTCGCCCACGATTTGTCGCGGGCGAAGATTGGTCGTTGCGTCGGTCACGAGGACAACTCCTCGATCACGAGATTGCGGTTGGTGTAGACGCAAATGTCCGCTGCGATATTGAGTGCACGCTCGACGATCTCGCGCGCCGAAAGGTCGGTATTTTCGAGAAGCGCACGTGCTGCAGCCTGTGCAAATGGGCCACCTGAGCCGATGGCCACGAGATCATGCTCCGGCTCGATCACGTCGCCATTGCCCGAAATCACGAAGAGCTTGTTCGGGTCGCCGACGAGCAGGAGCGCTTCGAGTCGACGCAGATAGCGATCGGACCGCCAATCTTTGGCGAGCTCGATGGCGGCACGGGTGAGGTTGCCGAATTTGTCGAGCTTGCCTTCGAAGCGCTCGAAGAGCGTGAAGGCATCGGCGGTGCCGCCTGCGAAACCGCCGAGCACCTTGCCTTGTCCGAGCGGCCGCACTTTGCGGGCGTTGCCCTTCATGACCGTGCTGCCGAGTGTGACTTGTCCGTCGCCGCCGATGGCCACGACGCCGTTTCGACGTACGCCGAGAATGGTGGTGCCGTGCGGGTTGAATCCTTCGCTCATGACTTTTTCCTTGCTCGCGGGTGAGCTTGATCGTAGATGCGGGCGAGATGCTGGAAATCAAGGTGGGTATACACCTGAGTCGTCGCGATGTCTGCGTGGCCGAGCAGTTCCTGTACGCCCCGCAGGTCCTGACTCGACTCGAGCAGATGCGAAGCAAAGGAATGCCTGAACAGGTGAGGGTGCACATGGACTGGCAGTCCCTGCAATCGGGCCCATCGAGCGATACGCGCCTGGATGGTGCGATGCCCCACACGACGGCCGTTGCGACCCGTGAAGAGCGCTGTCTCACCCGCGTTGGCATGATCCCCGCGCACCTTGAGCCAGGCTTCAAGCGCCCCGATGGCTTTTCGGCCCACGGGCAGGATGCGCGATTTATTGCCCTTGCCGGTGACCCGAACGGTTCGATCGGCAAAATCGACGACTCCGAGATCGAGTGCGATGAGTTCTGACAGCCGAAGACCCGATGAATAGAAGAGCTCCATGATCGCCCGATCACGCAGCGCGAGTGGATCATCGCCTTTGATGTCGAGCAACCGACTCATTTGATCGACATCCAGCGTCTCCGGCAGACGACGCGTGGCCTTTGGCGCCCGAACATCCGCGGCGGGGTTTTGGGTGATCACGCGCTCGCGTTGCAGGTAGCGCAGGAACGTACGGACCGCCGAGAGTCGACGCTGAACGCTGCGGGGTGACAGACCGCCTGCATGCGATCGAGCGGCAAAGAGGCGCAGGTGTTGCGTATCGAGCGATCTCCAGGAGCCGATGCCGTTGGTCTCGCACCAGGCGATCAGCGCATCGACTTCTCTGAGATAGTTGGCCGCGGTGTGTGGCGAGAGGCGTCGCTCGGTACCGAGATGGATACCGAAGCGATCGCGCCAGCGCCGCACTTCGGCTTTCACACTTGTGGCCCGCCGCCGCAGCGCGTAAGTGCTGCGCTGATCATTTCGCCGATGCGCGCGAGGAAGTCGGTGCTCACTGCGGGGTTGAATCGATCGGCATCGGCACTGCCGAGGATGAGTGCGCCGAGAGTGGCACCTGGTCCGATCGGTACCAGCGCCATCGAGGCGATGCTCGAGCCTTCATCGCCGAGCAGACTTTTGCGCTGCGCCTCGGAGAAGTGGCCACAGCGAGGCTTGCCGGCCGAGAGCAAAGATTCGAGCATCGAGCGCTTGTCGGTGTCGAGTACGAGATGGGCAGGCGTGACGTCGAAATCCTCTTTCATCGAGGCTTCGACTTGTGCACGAATCTCCGATGTCGTTCGAGCATGCAACAAGCGAAGTGCCAGTTTGTGGATACGATCTGCCAGTTGATCGTTGTTGCGCGCGACTCGAACGAGCTCGGCGAGACGTTCGCGGCTCGCGGCCTGCCGCTCGCGCAGCACCTTGAGTTGCCGCTCCACGAGCGACACTGTCCCGTTGCCGCCGTGCGGCACGTGGAGGTGTTCGAGCAGCTCCGGATGAGCGTCGAAAAAATCCGGATGCTCTTTGAGATATCGCGCAACGTCGTCCGCACTGCTCATGGCGTCATGCTCCTCAAGGAATGTCTATTTCGCCCCGGTAAGCGACTACTGCAGGGCCGGTCATCCAAAGCGCAGAATTTCCACCGCTCCAGTCGATGCGTAGCGAGCCTCCCGGCAAACGGATGTCGACTTCGCCATCGAACCAGTCCGCGCGTCGTCCCGCCGCCATGGCTGCGCAGGCGCCCGTGCCGCAGGCGAGCGTTTCACCCGCTCCGCGCTCGAACACCCTCAAGTAGGCGTGACCACGATCGACCACCTGCAAAAAGCCGACATTCGTTCGTCGCGGGAAGCTTGGGTGAGATTCGAGCGCCGGACCCAGTGCGGCGACAGGGGCGTGGCCGACGTCGTCGACCCGCAAGACGATGTGCGGATTACCCATGGAGACTTCGGTGAACGTGATTTCCCGGCCTTCTATTTCCAGCGTCGAGGCGCCTTCGCTCGAAAACTTTGGAGTACCCATGTTGACCGAGACCATGCCCGGCTTGCCGAAACGTGCTTCGATTCGTCCGCCGAGACTGTCGAGACTGAACCCTGTCTCGAGAGTATCTTTCGCGACTCGTCCCGTGAGCCTCAGCCACTCGGCGACGCAGCGTACGCCGTTACCGCATTGCTCGACTTCACCGCCGTCGGCATTGAATATGCGGTAGTAGGCAACGGTACCGGAATGGCGAGGCGGCAAGATCACGAGTGCCTGGTCGAAGCCGATTCCCGTGTGACGATCAGACAACTTGCGCCACAAGGCGGCATCCGGCAGCGGGTCATCATCATGCGCCTCGATGACCATGAAGTCGTTTCCGAGCCCGTGCATTTTGGTGAACCGAAGCGTCATGAACGAGCTCTGCGATCAGCCCATCGCCGCACGATCACGGAAGATGCAGCGATCCATCACGGTGAAAAGGCCTGCGTTGCGTGCACGTCGTGCGGCAGTCTCGTCGATGACGCCATCTTGCAGCCACAGCGCCGGAAGTTTCAGACGGATGCAGTCGTCGACGATTGCAGAGACGTGCTCCGGCCTGCGGAAGACATCGACGAGATCGACCGATTCTCCGGGAGCCAAGACCTCGCCGAGTCGATCGAGCGAGGGGATGCAGCGCTCACCCAGGATTTCTTTGGCAGAGGGCGTGACAGGGATGATGCGATACCCGAACTGCTGCAGCGATCTTGCGACGCCATGACTTGGGCGCGAGCGATCGGCGCTGAGACCCACGATGGCGATGGTCCGTGCGCGACGCAGCAGGGCCGAGATTTCGCTCTCGGGAGGGTTGCGAAAAGATGCGTTCTCGAAGAGTTCCCATTTGAGGCGATACACGGCCGAGATATCTTCGTCTCCGTGACCCCTGCGAATGAGTTCGGCATATTCGCGCAGCATGTCGTCCACCACAGGCAACGAGACGCCGGACGCCGCGGCCATATCCCGGCAGATGCGCAAATCTTTCTCGTGCAAACGCACCCTGAAGCCCGCAGGAAAGGCCCCGCGGATCATGTTGGGCGCTCGATTGATGAAGTACCAGGCGCTGCCTGCGCCTTTGCCTAAGGTATCGACGAGCAGCTCGAGGGGTAATTTTTGGGCTCGCGCAAAGGCCATCGCCTCTGCGACAGAGCGGATGATGCCTGCACAAAGAATTTGGTTCGTTGCCTTCGTGGCTTGCCCCGCGCCATGAGGGCCGAACAGGCTGATCGTCTTGCCCATGGCCTCGAGAAGAGGGCGCGCTCGTTCGAAGTCTTCCGAGTTCCCGCCGCACATGATGGCGAGCGTGCCCTTCTGAGCGCCCTCGACACCGCCACTGACCGGGCAGTCGAGAAATGCTGCTTGGCGTTCGGCAAGCAGTGACGCAGCCGTACGAGCCGTGTCGGCGCTGACGGTGGAGCAATCGATGACGAGCGTACTCGGTCGAATGGCCGGTGCTGCGGCTCGCAGCACTTCGAGCACATCGGCATCCGCGGAGACGCATAGGACGATTGCATCGCATCGCGCTGCGAGGTCGGCTGGGCTCGAGGCGGCTAAGCAGCCGAGCTCGCTGGCCAGAGCGGCGGATTTGTCGTGGGATCGATTCCAAACCGCAGCGAGCAGTCCCGCCCGATGGAGATTGCGCGCCATGGAGACACCCATGGCACCGAGTCCGATGAATCCGACTTGCATGCCGGAGAGTTTAGCAGGCCATCACCATGCGGCAGTCTAAGAGAGCGCCTTGCAAAAAAACGGGGCGGCAACCTCTCGATTGCCGCCCCCAGGCTTTACAGGGGACAACTGTAAATTCGGAAATCTCAGCTGGTGTAGGCCCGCTCGTTGTGCTCGTTGGTATCGAGCCCCTCGCGCTCCGATTCCTCGGGGACGCGCAGTCCGACGATGAGATCGGCGATCTTGAACGCGATGAATGCTGCGACCGCGGACCAGACGATCGTCACGCCAACGGCTTTGGCCTGAGTCAGCACCTGCGTCGCGATGGGGTTCGAGCCGACCGACGCAGTGACCCAATCGGTGACGAGACCCGGACCGCCGAGGCTCTGACTGTTGAAGACACCCGTGAGCAACGCTCCGAGAATTCCGCCGATGCCGTGAACCCCGAACACGTCGAGCGAGTCGTCGGCCTTGAGCAAGCGCTTGAGGCCGGTCACGCCCCAGAGGCAGACGAGGCCTGCGACGATGCCGATGACGAGAGCGCCCATCATTCCGACGTTACCCGCAGCCGGCGTGATCGCAACGAGACCGGCCACCGCACCGGAGGCGGCGCCGAGCATCGAGGCGTGACCTTTCAACGCCCATTCCGCGAAGGACCAGGCGACCACGGCGCCTGCCGTGGCGAGCAGCGTGTTGAGGAAGGCGAGCGCCGCGAAGTTGCCAGCCTCGAGAGCCGAACCAGCATTGAAGCCGAACCAACCCACCCACAGCAGTGACGCACCCACCATGGTGTGCACGAGATTGTGCGGCGGCATCGGCTCGCGGCCGTAGCCCACGCGCTTACCCACCATGTAGGCGCCGACGAGTCCCGCGATACCCGCGTTGATGTGGACCACCGTTCCGCCCGCGAAGTCGAGTGCACCCCACTGCCAGAGCAGGCCGGCTTTGGAATTCAGCTCGTCGACAACGCTCGGGTCGGTGTAGGCATCAGGGCCCATCCAGAACCAAACCATGTGCGCGATCGGCAGATAGCAGATGGTGAACCAGATCACCATGAAGATCAGTACCGCAGAAAACTTCATGCGCTCGGCGAACGCGCCGACGATCAGCGCGCACGTGATGCCGGCGAACGTCGCTTGGAAGGCGACGAAGCTGATTTCGGGAATGACGACCCCCTTGCTGAACGTCGCCGCGTAGGCAAAGGTTCCGGCGACCGGATCCCAGACGCCGTTCAGGAAGAGACGATCGGTGCCTCCGATGAAAGCGCTGCCTTCGGTGAAGGCGAACGAGTAACCGTAGATGCACCACAGCACGACGATGAGCGAGAAGCCCACCGTCACCTGCATCAGCACGGAGAGAATATTCTTTGATCGAACCAGGCCGCCGTAAAAGAGCGCAAGACCCGGGACCGTCATCAGCACGACGAGCAGCGTGGCGACCATCATCCACGATACGTCGCCCTTGTCCGGAGTGGGGGCATCCTGCGCGAGCGATATCGCCGGCGCCAACATGCCAAGCATGAGCGCAACAAGGCTGGTCGCCTTGCGATGCCAGCCGCTCATCGATGTGATCAAATCTTTCGTCATCTTCATGTCTCTCTCCCTGCTCGCCGTGTAATCAGGTGGCCGCTACGCCGGTTTCGCCGGTACGGATGCGTATGGCCTGTTCGATATCCGCCACGAAAATCCTGCCGTCTCCGACTTTTCCCGTCCGAGTCACGTTGGCGATGGCCTCGATCACGGGCTCGACGATGCTCTCGTCGACGGCGATCAAGACCTGCACTCGTGGCACGAACTCGACGCGGTATGCCGCGCCCCGATAAAACTCTTCATGTCCGTGTTGAGCGCCGTATCCCTGCACTTCCATCACGGTCATGCCCTGTACGCCGATTTGTGCGACGGCCAATTCAAGATCGTCCAACTTGTAGGGCCGGATGATCGCGGTGATCATTTTCATCGCCACGCCTTCATCGCTTTGCCTGACCCGTTGGGCCCCAAACCGAACGATCCGACGGCTAATGCCGCTCGGCGCGGAGCCGACGGTCGCGTTATCCTTCGCAACGTCCGGTCCGCTTCGGGGGTTTTGCAGATTCCATGCCATCCCCCGACTGCCCCAAACCGGGCTTTTCGGGGCTTTTTCAAAGGTTTTTTCGGATTTGGCGCACCGTTTTGGCGCTTAGGGCGAAACCGCCTGCGTCAATAGGGGGCAAAGGAGGAAGCAACATGGATTTCCGCGTCGACGATCTCGCTCGCAGGCTTTTCGAGAGCATGCCGCCCACGGTCCAAAACATGCGTCACGACCTCGAGGCCAACTTTCGGGCCGTGTTGCGCGCCAACCTCGCTCGCCTCGATCTGCTCGCCCGCGACGAGTTCACCGCTCAGACCAAGGTACTCGAGCGCACCCGCGCCCGCCTCGAAGACGTCGAGCAGCGGCTCGCCCAACTCGAAGCGCGTCTCGCCGCCGCATCCCGCGACTGATCGCTCGCCATGTCGGTCGCACGCATTCTCTGTCGTGCGCAAGTCGGCCTGATCGCACCACGTGTCGATGTCGAGGTTCATCTCGGCGCCGGTCTGCCGTGCTTCAACATCGTCGGCCTGCCTGCCACCGAGGTCAAAGAAAGCAAGGAGCGAGTCCGAGCCGCCCTCGTGAACTCGAACTTCGAGTTTCCGGCCGGCCGCATCACGATCAATCTCGCACCCGCCGAGTTGCCCAAAGACGGCGGACGCTTCGATCTCGCCATCGCCATCGGCATCCTCGTGGCAAGCGAACAGCTTTCCTCCCGCTGGGCGCTCGATACTCTCGAATTCTTCGGTGAACTGGGCTTGTCAGGCGATCTGCGTCCTATCCGTGGTGCGCTACCTGCTGCGGCCGCGGCCGCTGCCGAGGGTCACCAGGTCGTGCTGCCGCAGGGCAATCACCACGAGCTCAACTGGTGTCCCAATCTCGAAGCCGTGATCGCCGACAGCTTGCGTTCCGTCTGCGAAAAACTCGGCTGCAAAGAAATTCAAACCCGGCCTGTCTCACGCGATGCGTTCATCTCTGACGAACGTACAGCTGCCACCGAAACTTTGGCCGAAGGTCTGCATTTGTCCGACGTATGCGGGCAGACGAGGGGCAAGCGGGCGCTCGAAATTGCCGCTGCGGGCGGTCACAGCCTGCTCATGGTGGGTCCACCTGGATGTGGCAAGACCATGCTCGCCGAGCGATTACCCTGGTTGCTGCCCGCACTGACGAGCGACGAAGCGCTGGAAGTTGCGATGATCTTGTCGCTGTCGGTGGCGTCATTACCCGAGGTGGTGCGTCGGCCATTTCGTGCGCCACACCATACGGCATCGGCCAGCGCCATCATCGGCGGCGGCGCGGCTGCGGGGCCTGGGGAAATCACGGTCGCGCATCGCGGGGTGCTTTTTCTCGACGAGTTGCCGGAGTTCGACCGTCGAGTCCTCGAGGCGCTGCGTGAGCCGCTCGAGACCGGCCGTGTCGCGGTATCTCGCGTTGGTGCCAAGGCGGAATACCCGGCCAGTTTTCAATTGATCGCTGCGATGAACCCCTGTCCGTGCGGGCACGCCGGAGCGCGATATGGCCGTTGTCGGTGCAAGGCCTTGGCCGTCGAGCGGTATCGCGCGCGATTGTCCGGCCCTTTGCTCGATCGACTCGATCTCAGGGTCATGCTCGAGTCGGTTGGTGACGCCGAGTTGGCCGAACATCGGCGAACCCGGCACGGTCCCGAGGCCGAGCGCGCAGCGGCCGTCGACGAGCAACGAATCCGATCCAGGATCATCGCGACGAGAGCACGACAACTCTCGCGCCAGGGTTGTTTGAACGTATCTTTGTCGGGCCGGGTGCTGTCGTCGGCGTGCCGGCTCGATCATGCAGCCCAACGGGTTCTGTTGTCGTCGCGACTGTCGATGGGCGGCAGTCTTCGTTCGCAGGATCGATTAGTCCGAGTTGCCCGAACCATCGCCGATCTGCGTGAGTCGTCCGCGATCAGCGAAGCCGACGTGCTCGAGGCCGTCGCGCTGAGGCAGGCGCTATCCTGATCGACGGGCGCTTACTGCGCCTTGGTCACCATGTAGTCGACGGCCGCTTTGACGAGATCATCCGAAAGATCGGTTCGACCGCCCTTGGCTGGCATGACGCCATTTTTTCCGGTGTAGCCTTCGATGGCGTGCTTGTAGAGCGTGGCATTGCCCTGCGCGAGACGAGGCGCCCAAGCGGCGCGATCGTCGGAGCGCGGTGCGCCGCCGATGCCGTTGAGATGGCAGGCACCACACACTTGTTCATAGACGCCGATACCGTCGGTCGGGATCGCGAGCTCGGCGACCACCGCTCCGGCAGCCGGAACGATGCCGAGCGCGGAGTTGTCTTCGCCGGCAACGGCGACTCGCCCGGTCGTGAGATTTTTTTCGACGTCTGCCACGTACTTGGGGTCGAGCAGAATGTGCGCGCTCTGCGTGTCACGCCCGACCGCCCGCGCCAAGGCGAACAGCAGGATCGCGATGACGATGAGGATGCCGAGCACGAGGCTGAAGATGTTGAAGAACTGGGAGTCCTGTTTGCTCACGACGATATCCAAAAAGCCCTTGGGAAAGTCGGGGCGGAGTATAGCCGCTACCGGGGGGCGGGCGCACGCGCCGGAGCGGACTCCAGCCGTAGTGAAACGCCCCGCAAGTTCGCACCGCGGGCGCTGATGTTGCCGAAGCGGATGCGGCCGTCGAGGGGCAAGCTTTGGAGCAGTTTCCCCGGGAATGCGAGTGGCGCCTCGGGGTCATAGCTTTCGCCGCCCTCCATGGCCGCCGCGTAACGCTCGAAGTCGATGGCATCGACGTCGATGGACAGGCGAATGGGGTTACCCACGCGGATGGCTCCGGAGACCCGCGTATTGTCCACCCGAAGCATGATCGAGTCGGCGCCGATCACGCCGTCCGCATAGCTCAGCTTGGCGGAGAGTTCGCGCAGCTGGAACAGGCTCGGCGTGCTTCGGAACGGCGGGGTGATGCCGACGGACGTCATCAATGCATCGAGTGCTGCAGGTCCTGCGAGCAAGCTGGCTCTGACCCCATCTGGCGCGACTTCGATATCTTTGAGCGTGGCTTGCAGAGCGCCGAAATTCATCGAAGTTTCTTTGATCGCGAGTTCGATGGGCGCGTTTTGTGGGGCATGGAGTTCGATGCCATCAAGAGTTGTTTTCAGAAATCCGTCTGCGACGAGTCCGAGGGGTTCCGATGATTTCAATCGACCTTCGAGACCGATTGCCCCGACCTTGAAGCGGCTTCCTTCAACTGCGCCGGCTCCTCGGTTCAGGTCGTCGACCTTGAGTCGCAGGTTATCGAGATTCACGAGTGCCGCCTCGGCAACCGATTCATCGGTATAGCGCACTTGTGCGCTTCGAAGTTCGATGCTCGGAAGTCTCAAGGCGGCCTCGGGCGGACCGGAGTCTTCGAGCGGACCGATGTCGCTGAAATTGTTTCGACCTGCTCGATCGATGCGCGGCTCGGCAACGAGCCCCTCGATGACGATGGGCCCGAGTAGCGGTTCGGATTCATAGAGAGTGCTGTAATGCACGCTCAAGGTGATGCGTTGCCAGGAGAGCAGCGGAGGGCCCTCGAAGCCTTCCGGATTATCGAGAGCGCCCGGCCCGATCACGATCGTGATCCACGGGAAGTTGTCGATGAGGATGTCTCCTTCGATGACGAGAGTACGCCCCGTCAGTCGTCGAGCGAGCTCCGTGATCTCCTCGCGAACCGGGTCAGAGTTGACGATGGGCTGTCGGAAAAGCAGCGCAGTAACCGACAGCACGAGCACGAGCGACAGAGCGGTCAGAGCGCTCGCGACAAAAACAGACAGCTGCTTCATTCGCCTGCCGGGGGATGGCGCCATCTCGGTCATCGATATCTCGAAGTGCGTGTGCCTTTTCGAGACTCAGCGTTGTTTCCAGTTGCCGTCGAGATCTTTGAAGTACCAGCCCGGCTTGGCGCCACGCTCGACCCAACGTTGCGCGAAGATGCGGCGGATGTCCGGCGCCCACTCCGGTCTACCGTTCTTGCGCGCGATGGCGTCATAGAGTGCATTGCGGTCGGTGTTGTCCTCGGCCACGAGGCGCTTGACGAGTGCGCGATCGGGCAGGGCGGCCGCGCCGATGTCGCGGATATCGATGAGACCGTCTGCGGTGAGGCCGACCACTCCCGCGTCGAAGAAGCGCTCGAGCTGCCCGAATCGGGTTTGCATGGATGCCGTGATGGCACGAATCTCTGGAGAGGAGACATCGAGATTCATTTCCGTCTGGGCCTGAGCCCTCGGGATGAGCGCATCGAGCAGTTGGGTCGCGAGTCGATGCACGTGTGGTACGACGAGAGACTCGAGGCGCGCTGTCGGCGGGGCCGTAGTTTGAGGAGGTGGCGTTTGAGGAGGTGTCGAGGGTGACGCTTGGGGAGTGCTGCGAGCGCCGCCCTGGATCACGGAGTCGATGATTTGATCTGCGGCTTTCTCTGCCGCGCCTGCCGGAAAATAGACGTTGATCGTGATGCACGAGGCGATCAGCAGCGATGCCGCCGTCAACTTGAGCTTGAGCAGGTTCTTCATGGTTTTCCCCATAAGTGAATCCCGATTCCTTGAATTACTGAACGCTGAAAGTTCCGCCGGTCTCGATTTGCCAGGCAATCTGCCGCAGGAGTTCTGACCACTGTATACGGCCCGAGTTTCCGATGATATCGACGCGAGGTACGCCGGCGCCCTCGAGCAGGTAGTAGCGATTATTGGCGATCGGCGCCCCCGAAAGTCGACATACATCGTCTTCAAGCACACATCGGACCGCAAGTTGCCGATAGCTGTAGCGAGAGAAGAAACGCAAAGCACCCATTTGCAAAGCCGAGGCCACGCCCGAGCCCGCACTTCCACCGACATTGGCGATGCTATTGATGGCATCGACACTGATCCGCTTGCGACTGTGATCATCCTCCGGCGTGCGTAGCCAAGCATCGAAAGACACCGGCGCCCAAGCGAAAAGTTCGAGATTGTCGACCTGTCCGTCGATTCGGCCGGTGATGGCGCCGAACTCGAGCGTGGAGGTGAGCGTCTCGAGGTCCAGGTTGTCGATGGTGAGGTCCGCCGAGAGTCTCGGCCATCGGCCGAGAGGGTCACTCAGCTTGATATTGCTGCCGCGCACGAGACCATCAAAGATTTCCGCTTCCAGATCACCACCGAAGATGAGCGTATCGTCTTTGTACTCGACACGGGGGATGCGACCCGTCACGAAGCCGCCGAGCTCGGGCCAACCGAAGGCCCGGCTGATCTCGCTCATGCTGATGGGCTCGATCTCTCCGGTGAATTGGACTTGCATGTTCGGCGAGCCGGCATCTTTCATGCGCAGCTCTTGAATGTTGACGGCGCCATCAAACACGGGCAAACGGACGGGCTCGAGCACTGCAGCCGACATCCCGCGCAGCACGAGTCGTAAGGACGACGCGCCGCCGCGTACGTCGTAGATTCCGCCCGCATCCCAGGCGAGCACTGAGGGCTCCAGAGGTTCTCGATCTTCCGGGACCCAGCTGATCGCGCCTCGCAATCGATCCAGGAAAAAAAGTCCCTTCGAATCCCGAAGGGACAGGTCTTCGAGCTTGAGCTCGCCGGACACCGGCGCGTTGTCGCGAATCTGCAGTGTTCCGGAAATTCGACCCGACGACTCGAGGGCGTCGAGCGATGTGCCGGCGAGAGAGGTTTGCAGATAACTCGTGTAGACGGCCGGGAATCGCAAATCTTCCAAATCGAGTGTGGCGGACTCGACTTTCACTTGCCGGACATCCACCGGAGCATCCCGAAAATTTCCTGGGAGCAAGAGGTTCGCGCTCGCCGTTGCAGCAACGAGACCCTCCTGTTTGATCTCGAGCAGACCGATACTCAGTCGGTTGGCGTCCATCGCTCCCTCAAAACCGATCCGGGTCGGATATGAACCGAGTTTCAGATAGGCATTGTCGAAGAGGGCCTCGCCGCGTTCGCTTTTGAGATAACCCGAGACCTCGATCTTCCCCGATGTGTCGGACGACAGACCGAGGCGCGTTTCGAGATCGATACCCTCGGCGGCAAAGGTTCCTTCCGCATTCGAAAACCCGAGATCCGCGCCGCGGAACTCGAGGTTCGCGATTTCCGGCAATAGCGTGTCGGTACGACCTGCAAGCTGAAGGAGGGTATCGAGGCGCCCCTGAGCCGAAAAACCATCGGGCACATCAATGAAAGGCCTGCTCAGTTCCAACAAAGATTGACCAGAGATGGCGCTGGCATCGACGGTGAACGTCCAGCGCTGGCCGATCAGCGACGCGCTGAACCCGACATCGCCCCCTGCAAAGCTGAACTGATCGCCGGTAAAAATGAGGCCCTGGCCCCCGGTTTCGCGCAAGGCGAGGTTCATGGACAGGGGGCCGACCGGCGTCGAGCCGATGCTCAGATTTCCTCGGGGAGCCGCGGTCTTCGGGTCGATGGATACTTTGAGTCGGGCGTCCTTCAGCACCCCGGCCGCCGTTTCGATACGCTCGATGCGCAGCTCCATACGGTCGATGGCGGGCGAGACCCGCGGCATAAGCAAAAGTGCTGCCGCAAGACCTGGCAAGGCGAGGGCGGACAGGCGGGTGGGGCGCGCCATGGCAACCGTACTATGTAATAAGGAAGGCGACCGTGTCGACCGCCGACCCGTGGTCGGACGCGGGATCACTGATAACAGTGCTTTATCGACCGCCGACTCCGGATTAGATTGTGAGTATGCGGTCATGGCTACTGCTGCCGATCTTCGCCCTGTACTCGGTCATTTCTTTTGCCGAGGAGCAGCGTGCATTTTTCACGGCCGATGACGTCCTTCGAGCCGAACCGTTACCGACCGCGTCCGTCGTTGCCCGAGCGCAAGCTGGAGAGCGGGTCACGGCCCGCGAACGACGGGGCTTCTGGCGCCGGGTCGACTTGAAGTCGGGCACGGCCGGGTGGGTAAGAATTTCTTCGATCCGGTTGCTTGCGCCCGGTCCCGCGGCGGGCCTTGCTGCAGTCGCCTCCGGCCGTGACGCGACGAACAATGTCGTATTGGTAAGTGGTACGCGCAGCATGGTCGGACGCGGTACGACGATCGACCGTTCGACCATTTTGGCGGTGTCAGCAGATACCGCCGTGATGCGCGCCTTGCCCGTCATTCCATCCGATGCCGCGCTTCGCGCACGGTTTGCGACAGCCGGCAGCCTCGTGCCGCGCAAGATAAAGTTGCCCGGACCTTCGCCGCTTGGTCCATCGTCGGCTGCTGCGCTCGATGCGCGAGCCATTCAAGAGGAGATCGCAGCGACAGTCTTCGGCGTCGCCAAGCCCGTCCCCGAAGTGGCGGTACAAACTTATGTCAATCAGGTCGGTCAGTGGGTGGCCACTCGACTCGGCGCGAGCACGTCGTGGCGTTTCGTCGTCGTCGATTCGCCATCGATCATTTCTTTGGGATTGCCAGGCGGTCTCGTCGTGGTAAGCAGCGGCCTCTATCGGCTGTTGACTACCGAGGACGAACTTGCCGCTGTGCTTGCGCGGGAGATGGCTCATGTGCGACGCGGCCACCACCTCAGAAGCTTGCGGCAACCGGCCATCGAGACCTACCTCCGGCCTCTCGATCCGGCACTCGATTTCATTGCCGACGAAGAAGGTATGCGCCTGGCGGCAAGTGCAGGCTATGACGCCTCGGCCCTCATCGGGGTACTCGAGCGCATCACGACGGCCAGCGCGCAAGGCGCCGACGTCACCTTGCTGCGGGCAACGACCCCCACGATCAATGATCGCATCGCGACGTTGGCGGGAGCGGTCACGCCAGATCTCGATGCCGCAGTGGGCTTGTCCGCGGCGTCGGCGCGTATCAGCCAATACAAGGTGGGGGTTCAATGAATTCCATACTCGATCGAATCCTGCCCTCCATCGGGAGTCTCGCGCGTCGTTGGGAATCGCGGTTTTATGTGGTCCTCGCCGTGGCGCTCGCCCTTTTCGTCATCGTCGATTTTTCACTCAAAGGCATCGACGGCCAGCGTGGCGCGACCATCGATGATCGACTTCTCAAGTGGCGACTCGCGAGTCCTGCGCCTTCGCCGGACATTCTCATCGTCGATATCGACGAGCGTTCGCTCGAGCGGGTGGGTCGAGAGCAGGGGCGATGGCCGTGGACCCGTGCGGTCCTTGCGGAAGCTCTGGCGAACGTCTCGGAGGCTGGACCCAAAGCCGTATTGCTCAACGTGCACGTTTCGGAGCGGGACACTCGCGACCCCGCGGGTGACGAAGCACTTGCAGAAGTCGCTGCCGCTTACGATCGCATCGTCTTCCCGTTCATACGCCTGGCTCCGTCCAACGATGCGCTCAGTGAGCTCGAAGCGGCCAGCATTCCGGGCGTTCGTCCTTCGGGCGCGGCGTCATCGGGGCCTTCGACGGTCGCGGCCGTCATGCCGATGTTCGAGAGCCTGCAGCGCAATACTGGCGCCTCCAATCTTTTGACCGATCGAGATGGCATCGTCCGGCGTTATCAATACTGGCTGCCCGCAGGCGCGAACTACTTGCCCTCGACTGTCGTTAGCGTCGTGAGACTCGCTGGTGGGGACGTCGCTCCGGGCGAAGAGCAGTTTTCGAAACTCAACTGGCGGAACAAGCGGGGAGACTACACTCGCGTCTCCTTCGCCGATCTATACGAAGGCATGCGTGGCACGTCGACCTTCGATTGGAGCATATTCAAAGAAAAGATCGTGATTATCGGGGCCTCCGCACCGGGGATCTCGAGCATCAAGCCGACGGCGGTGGCGACGACCGTCGATGACAACACCATCATTGCCACGGCAATCGACGACGCCTTGTCCGGAACCACGCTCAAGGTCACCTCACCCTGGATTGGAGTCGTGCTGACACTCGTGATGCTCGCCCTGTTGTCCCGCGCGTTCATGGTAGGGGCGAATCAGAGCTTGAGTACGGGTTTGTTCACGGTGGGACAGCTCGCCTTGGCAGCCATCACCTTCCTCAGTCTCAGTTACACAAATTTCGCGATCGATCTCACGCTCGCGATCAAGGTGGGGCTCGGTTATTTCATCGTTGCCAAGACTTACTACAGTGCTCAGCACGCCAACGAGCGAGGCTTCGAGCGATTCTGGGATGCCTCGCGTGCTCGCGAGGCCGAGACGGTGATCATCATGTTGTTCGACATGACGCGGCCTGGCGCACGACAGCTCATCACGCAAGTTCGACGTGAGCTCGAGCGCGAGGTGTCATGGGAGGCGGTGCTGCATGTCGATGATTTCGTCGACGGCCGAACCTTTCTGGGTGCAGGCATGACTCAAGTGGAATTGCTGCTGGCCTTTTTGCCTCCCGTATCATCACCGGGCGATTTGAAGTCCGTGCAGATGGCGACGGATGATCGTTTCAAGGTGCTGCAGATCGGCATCAAAAATCTTGACGAGCGACAGTGCCGTGCAGTGGTTTGGCGCAAGGTCGTCGATCATGTGCTGCCATCGCCGGGCGAGGTTTTTGCCACCCAGAGGTGATATGAAAAAAGCCGACTGCGTCACGAGCCTCTTCACCTTCGCGGCAGTGCTGTTCGCTGCGGAAGCACTGACGGCATCCGGGCAAGGGAAGCCGATGTGCGCGTCATCCGAGCAAATCGCGGTCGTACGTTCGACGCTCGCTGGGAAAGAGCCCGCTCCGCTCGGTGCCACCGCCGTCGCTCTCAAGATGTCGGAGGCAGTTGTCGCGAGCGCTTTGTCGTCTGCACACGCTCATGGCGTGAGCGCCGATCACTTTCAAGTAATCTGGAAAAGCATCGAGACTTGGGATGACGCGACGACGTTCATCACCAAGGGCCCGAATCTTTTCGAAATCCAGGGGCCCGTCGGCAAGGGAGAGCCCTCGACGCGCAGCAAGTTTTTCAATCTCCATCGTGAGGGGCCGGGGCTCGCCGGGCATCTTCGCCCCGATCTGTACTCCTCGATCTACTTGCTCGAGATTCCGGGCTCGTCATCGACCCTGCGCGGCGTAGTCTTTTTCGATCTGACGGGCGAGGCCGTGTTCTCGGTCTATGTGCCGGGTGAGGGTGCCCCGGTGCCGCAGGTCGTCGTCGATCAATTCAAGGCGACATCCAAGCTCGTCCGCTCGTTACCTCGGCTCTGTCCCATGTAGAATCTCGATCGTCATTCGTCGGGGTCTGCTATTCAGGAACTTTATGTCGCTCGGTCGGTCTGACCGAGCGGGTTTGCATGGCTACGCACGTTTCACGAACTCGCTTTTTACGTAGCCATTTATGGGTCCCCGTGCTGCTCGGAGCGGCTGCTCTCGCTGCCATGGCGGTGCTCGACGGAGACCGCCGACTCGCGCAAACATTTTTTTTCGATGCTGCGACGCAAACTTGGCGCGGCGCTCAAAGCTTCTGGAGCAACGACCTTCTTCATCGCGGCGGACGCAATGTCATGCGCTTGGTGGCGGTCCTCGCGATTGCGGGATGGGCCGCAAGTTATCGATGGAAAGTTCTTGAGCCGCAGCGTCGCGTCCTCGGCTACCTGGCGCTCTGCTTGGCGATCGTGCCGCTGACCGTGGGCGCGCTCAAGGAAGCGACCAATGTCGATTGTCCCTGGAGTCTTCAAGGTTTCGGCGGTGATCGTCCCGCCGTTCACTGGCATCAGGACCGGCCCGATGACTTGCCTCGAGCCGCATGTTTTCCCGGAGCACATTCTTCGTCAGCCTTTGCGTTGTTCGCACTTTATTTTTTGTGGCTCGGAACTCATCCGGCCCGCGCTCGCGTGGCGTTGGTGGGTGTTCTCGCACTCGGCAGTCTATTTTCTCTCGGTCAGCAATCGCGAGGGGCGCATTTTCTCTCGCATGACCTCATGTCCGCCTTGATTGCGTGGGTCATTTGTCTAGCGCTTTACATGAAGGTGATACGACGTGGTTGACGTACTCGTGATGCTGGCCTTGATGAGTGGCGGTGAGCGGCTCGCAGAGTCGATCCCGACGGAGGGCTCTCAAACTGCGGCCGATCAAAATTCAGCGGGTGATGATCAGGCCGCAGCGAAGCCGCGGCTCTCCACTCGGGCCGATCGATCGACAGTCACTCGACCCCCCGGCGTTCCGGATGATGCGACGCTCGAAGAGGCGGGCGCACGCATCGGGGCCATCACGATCCGAGCACTCGACGTCTTCGACACCAGCCGTCCTGACGAGAACATCCGACTCTTCCGACTCGCCAACCAGCTACATTGCAATACCCGCAACACCACCATCGTCGATCGTCTGCTGTTTCGGGAGGGAGAGAACTACAAAGCTCGGCTGCTCGAAGAAAGCGAGCGATTGCTGCGCGACACCCGCTATCTCTACGACGCGTCGGTCACTCCGATCCGGTATGAAAACGGTGTCGTCGATATCGAAGTCGTCACTCGAGACGTCTGGACGTTGAACCCCGGAGTCTCTTACGGAAAAAAGGGCGGCAAGACCGCGTCGGGCTTTGAGTTGGAAGAACTGAATGTCTTCGGACTCGGATCGCAAATTAATTTCAAGCAACTCAAAGAAGTCGATCGCGATATCACATCCGTGCGATACGTCGATCGCCAGCTCGGCAGTTCATGGTGGGCCCTCGAAGCGGAACACTCAGACTTCAGCGATGGTGGCGCCAAGCGATTCAGCCTCGAGCAGCCATTCTATTCGCTCGATACGCGCTGGGCGGGCGGTGTGTCGACCTACGAAACCGACCGAACGGACTCGCGCTACGACCTCGGTGAAGAGGTCGGCGAGTACCTGGTCGATCAGCGCTTCAAGAGTGCGTATGTCGGTTACTCGAAGGGACTACAAGGTCGATCGGTGACCCGCTGGTCATTGGGCGTCACGAGTGATGCGCGCGAGTTTTCGAAAGTACCGGGCGGCAATCCCGATACGCTCGTTCCGGAAGACCGAAAACTCGTCTATCCGTGGATACGAGTCGATTGGCTGGAGAATGATTTTCGTGCCGCACGAAATCGTGACCAAATCGAGCGAACCGAAGACTTTCAGTACGGCTGGAACGTCAGTGCGCGACTCGGCTATTCCGCCACGGGTCTCGGCGCTGATCGGGATGCCTTCATCTTCGACTCGCAGATTGGAAAAGGCGTGGAGCTGAGCGACAAGCGCACGCTGCTGCTTGCAGCATCGATGGTGGGTCGATATGAGAGCGGAAACTTCCGAGACATGCTGCTCAGCGCGTCTGCGCGGTACTACCACCGTCAGTCCGATCGACGCTTGTTTTTTGCCTCGCTCAACGTCGACTCCGGTGAGAAACTCGATGTCGATCGCGAGCTGATGCTCGGCGGCGATACGGGGCTTCGAGGTTTTCCGTTGCGCTATCAGGGTGGGCAGGGTCGATGGCTCATGACGCTCGAGCAGCGTGCTTTCACCGATTGGTATCCGTTCCGATTGGTACACGTGGGTGCGGCGGCGTTCATCGACGTTGGCGGAACCTGGGGTCGGGATCCCTTCGCAAGCAAGACGCAGGGTGTGCTTGGGGATGTCGGTGTGGGACTGCGGCTCGGCAATAGTCGCTCAGCGCTCGGAAACGTGTTGCATATCGATCTCGCGTTTCCGGTGAACGGCGACAAGTCGATCAAGAACATGCAGGTCGTCGTCGAGACCAAGAAAAGCTTCTGAGATGTCGATATGGGCTGGGGGCCCGTTGATCAATGAAATTCCGTTTTCCGTCCTAGAAATTCAACACGACGGCGCTGACCGCCTGGGTCGCGCTGTGGTGTTTGGTTGCGCTCAACATACCCCTCTGGTCGAGGGTCTTCGAGATTCGGCCTCTCGCCTCGATCGACGATGCGCTCTATCTGCTGTCCTTCGCCATCCTCGCGTTCATCGTCATCAATCTTTTCTTGATGCCGCTCACGCTGATTCGGCCTGTTGCGAAACCACTGCTCGCGCTCGCCGTGTTGCTCGCAGGACTCGCTTCGTATTTCGTGTCGGCTTACGGCGTGTTGATCGACAAGGTCATGATCCGCAACGTCTTCGAGACGAACGGCACCGAGGCCGGCGAGCTCGTCAATCTCAATCTAATTTTGTACGTCGGTTTGCTCGGCGTGCTACCGGCGTTTCTGGTGATGCGCGCGGGCGTGATTGCTGTCGGCTGGCGGCGCGAACTCGCGCATCGAGGTATCGCGCTCGGGTTGACCGTGCTCGGAGTGGGTCTGGTCGCGGCGGCGTTTTATCAAGACCACGCTTCGACCTTTCGGAACAACCGCGAGCTGCGTCATATGATCGTGCCGGTGAACTATCTGGCCGGGGTCGGAAGCTACGTTGGCGAAATCACGGAACCGGATCTTCCCTACCAAGCGATCGGCCGCGATGCTCGGCTTGGCGATGCGTGGAACGCACAAGACGCCGAGAAGCCGCTCATCATGGTGCTCGTCGTGGGCGAGACCACCCGCGCCGCAGATTTCGGGCTCGATGGTTACGCGCGTCAGACGACGCCGAAGCTCGCCGCGATTCCGGGGCTGATCAATTTCTCCAAAGTGTCATCGTGCGGTACGTCGACTGCGATCTCCGTACCCTGCATGTTTTCCGATCTCGGGCGCGAGCGATTCGACCCTGAAGAGGCCAAGGTCCGAGACAACCTCATCGATATCGTCAAGCGAGTCGGGTTCGAGGTGCAGTGGTTCGGGAATAACACGAGTTGCCAGGGGGTCTGTCGCGAGGTGCCCGAGATTCGCGCGCCGAGAGAGGACTATCCGCAGTACTGCGTCGGCGACAACCCCTGCATGGATGACGCCATCTTCGACATGTTTGGGAAGACGTTGGCCAACCCGACCGGCAAGCGATTCGTGGTGCTGCACACGCTCGGCAACCATGGGCCGGGTTACCACCTTCGCTATCCGAAGGAGTTCGAGAAATTCACACCCGTCTGCCGCGAGACCGATTTCTCGAAGTGCGAGGTGGCATCTATTGTGAATGCCTACGACAACGAGGTGCTCTACACCGACCACCTACTTGCCGAGACCATCCAGAAGTTGGCCGCGCTCGGCGATCGCGCCGACACGGCTCTCTTATATGTGTCGGATCACGGCGAGTCGCTCGGCGAGAACGGCATCTTCCTGCATGCGCTGCCGTATTCCGTGGCGCCCGAAGTACAGACCCATGTGCCGATGGTGCTCTGGGCGTCACCAGGATTCGCCAGTCGAATGCGGATCGACATGAAGTGCATCGCGAAGAAAAAGGATCGAGAGTTATCCCATGATCATGTGATGCATTCGGTGTTGGGAATGCTCGACGTCGAAGTTTCATCGAAAAAGCTAGAGTTAGATCTCTTTAGCGGTTGTTAGCCTCGCTTTCGGTAAGGTCTGTTCCGGGCAGGTGATCCCAGCTAGGACGATTTAGCATTCCATCAATTTTTCGTGTGCTGAGCTGTCGTCGAAAAACTCGGTGGTATTCGCGTCCATCCGCTTTGAGAAGGCTATCACTAACTCGAGTCGATCCGGAAAGTGGCGCGTACGTCTAAAAAGTTCGTTCGATAAATCTATCAGTACTGCGCGAAGTGCTCGCCCCATCGTCTCAGGGCATCAAAGATTTCCAGAACGTAGAGTTCAGGGTATCCGAGTACACACTTATCAAATCGCATATATGTGGTAGTGAAACTAATAGACGATTAGTCTACCGTGCTAGCCTACTGCCCTCATAAAAATGTTGATGATTTTTCTGAGGCTAAGCCTCCGTCAATAATTTTTGAATCACTAAGATAGGCCGTATCGCATGGTCTACAGATCGCAAATGGCTTTTAAGAAATTGATCAAGAAGCTTTGCTATTGGTTACTGACGTCGATATTGCTTCTCCCCGGGGTCGCGAAGTCTGCGCAGATTACGTTTATTGAAGCCTATACGGGAACGATCTCGACCTCTGGAGGAGATGGAGGACTCCAATCAAACAATATCAATTCCATTGTTGATCTTGGCGCGACGTCCTACCGCCTAGAATCAGTTCCCGCCTCAGCAGTTACGTTCGCCGCATCTGCGACGGGAAACAATGTTAATAGCAAGTTGTACTACACGTCGGGAGGCGTTGAGTACGTCATAACCGGACAGGTTTCTCGCCAAGATAAGAGCGGGAGCGACGTCCCCCCGGATTTAGTTCCGGTTGGGTCTAGAGACTGACGGTTAGTGTATCTGCCTTTTGACTGATCTGCTTTGCGTATTCCGTTGGCGTTAGTCCGCCAAGTATTTTCTTCGGTCTTTCA
>Ga0315906_10000220_pt1 | contig 94682 bp, 81 predicted proteins | sample LakEriMetagenome_4_FD_203526 | JGI IMG/M metagenome (GOLD analysis project Ga0315906, IMG submission 203526) | Freshwater fungal communities from buoy surface, Lake Erie, Ohio, United States - Buoy 2 MA122 | ecosystem: Environmental > Aquatic > Freshwater > Lake > Lake biofilm | place: USA...
CAGGCGGCATCCGAGCGAGCGAAGGACAGGATGTCCGAAGCGAGCGTCCGGCGACGGGGCGTGGGCAACCCGAAGCCGGTTTGGGCGAGTCGAGCCCTCTCAGGACGTGGCGTATCGCTTCGCCATATCGGCGAGGGTGATGCATTTCACCTTGCCGGCATTGCCGGCCTGGCCGAACTGCACCATCCGCTCCGCACAGACCTTCTTCATCGCCTCGCGGGAGGGCTTGAGGAAGTCGCGCGGGTCGAACTTCTCAGGCGCCTCGGCGAGCACCTTGCGGATCGCGCCGGTGATCGCCATCCGGCAGTCGGTATCGACGTTGATCTTGCGGACGCCATGCTTGATGCCCTTCTGGATCTCCTCGACGGGCACGCCCCAGGTCTGCGGCATCTTGCCGCCGAACTTGTTGATGATGTCCTGCAGGTCCTGCGGCACGCTCGACGAACCGTGCATCACGAGGTGGCAGTTGGGGAGCTTGGCGTGAATCTCCTCGATCCGCTTCATGGCGAGCACGTCGCCGTCAGGCTTGCGGGTGAACTTGTAGGCGCCGTGGCTCGTGCCGATCGCCACCGCGAGCGCATCGACGCCGGTGGCCGCCACGAACCGAGCCGCCTCGTCGGGGTCTGTCAGGAGCTGGTCATGCGAGAGCTTGCCCGTGGCGCCGTGGCCGTCCTCGGCCTCCCCCTCGCCGCTTTCGAGCGACCCGAGGCAGCCGAGCTCGCCTTCCACCGACACGCCCTGCCGGTGGGCTAGCTGCACGACTTCCTTCGTCACCCTCACGTTGTAGTCGAAGTCGGCCGGCGTCTTGCCGTCGTCCTTGAGCGAGCCGTCCATCATCACGCTCGTGAAGCCGTGATCGATCGCGCTCTGGCAGGTGGCCGGTGAGTTGCCATGGTCCTGATGCATCGCGATCGGGATGTGCGGATAGAGCTCCGCGGCGGCGAGCATGAGATGCCGGAGGTAGTTGTCCTGGCTGTAGCTCCGCGCGCCCCGCGAGGCCTGCACGATCACGGGCGAGTCGGTCTCCTTGGCCGCCTCCATGATCGACTGGATCTGCTCCATGTTGTTGACGTTGAACGCAGCGAGGCCGTAGCCGTGTTCGGCGGCGTGGTCGAGCAGGATCCGCATGGGGACGAGCGGCATGAGAGCATCTCCAAGTATCTGGGGGGCGGGGGCCGTCGAGGCCGACGACTGGCGGAGCATACGGGAAAAGCGGGCGTGGTAGAATCCCCTCACTCTCCTGGCAAAACTCCGGACACCCCGGTTCATGGACCTCCGCCCCGTCACCGATCCGCTCCGCAGTTTTCTCTACGTGGCGGGGGGTTGGACCTGCCTTGGACTGGCGATGATCGGCGCGGTGCTGCCCCTGCTGCCGACCACGCCGTTTCTGCTGCTGGCGAGCTGGTGCTTCTATCGCGGCTCGCCGCGGATCCACGCCTGGCTCCATCGGTCGCAGTGGTTTGGCCCCACGCTCGACGACTGGCACCACTACCACGGCATCCGCCGCAGCCTGAAGCATCGGGCCATCGTGATGGTCGTGGCCGTGGTGGCAATCAGCCTCTTCTACAGTGCCCTGCCGTGGTGGCTACGGTACGTCGTGCTCGGCCTCGTGGGCGTGGGCCTCTACACGATCTGGACGGTGCCCACGCTCCCCGACGACGCACCGAAGCCCCCCCGCACGCTCGCCGAGTGACGGCTCACCGCGGCCATCGCGACCGCACGCCTTCGGCCACGGAGCGGGCGATCTCGTCGGCCATCCGCTGCTGCTGCGCGATGTCGGCGAGGCCGCTGTTCGAGGCCACGAGCTTGCCGGCGACGACGGCGGGATTGAAGCCGGCCACCGCGGCGATCGGCAGCGTGCCCGGCATCCGCCGCCCTTTGTCGGAGCTATCGAGGATGAAGAACGGCTGGCCGCCGGCCGTCGCCGGATCGGCAAGAGCCACGTCGATGCCGATGCTTGCGTTGCCGACACCGAATCCGATCATGTTTTGCGCGGCGGCGCTGCCGGCATCGAGGCTCACGACCTGCCCGGTCAGCCTCCAGCCATCCGCTGGCGGCCACTCGGGCCGATCCCAATAGGTCACCGGCCAGCCGGCTGCGGCGAGTTCGTCGGCCACCAGCTTGGCGATCGCCACGCCCGCCGGCACGCTTCGATCGTGCCCGGTCACGAGATCGGTGACCCGCGGCCGGTCGGCGATCAGCTTCCGCACCGGCCCTTGCGGCAGCACCGAGGCCTGCTGCTGCAGTTGCTCCTGCAGGCCGGGCTCCATTGCGAAGGGCAGCACGTAGATCGTGGTCGGCGGCCGCGTCGGCCAGGCGGCGGCCGCAGGCTGTACGGCGGCGGACGTCGGCCCGAGCGCAGGCGGCTGGGCCACTGCGATGCTACTGCCCAGGCATGCCATGGCCCCGACAAATGCACTCCACTTCGAGCGGCTACGGTCCATCGGATGCATCTGATCCTCCTTGCTGGTATCGGCCGCAGTTCAGTGCTCGAGCCGGGTGTCGGGCTCGGGGAGCCAGTGCGTGAGGATGGCGCCCACGAGTGCGTAGCCCCCGGCCACGCAGGCGCCCACGACGGCGATCCGCAGCGGGTCCGGCGGTGTCGCCGCGGCGAACGTGAGCGTGAGCCAGGCTGCAGCCGTACCCAACACGCGGCCGCCGATGTTCGCCGCGAAGCTCTCCCCCGTGCCCCGCAGGTGCGTGGGGAAGACGTGCGGGATGTAGTTGCCCCAGAAGCTGAACTGGGCCACGGTAAGGAGCCCCGCAAGAAAGATGCCGGCCTTGATCCACGGGAGCGACTCAGCGTTGCCCAGTTGCGTGGAGATCCACCAAAACAGCGCCGGCACCACGACGAGTGCCGGCCACTGAAACACCCGCAGGAGCGTTCGCCGGCTCGCGATCCGTAGCGCCGCGAAAGCGAGCAGCACCCGGCCCACGAGCCCGCCCACTTCCTGGAAGATCGTGACCTGGGCCACCGCCTCGTCGGTGGCGTTGCCTGCCACGCCCTTGAGCCGGGCGGCCGTCGGCGCCGGCTTGCCCGCCTTTTCGGCCGCGGCGACCGCCTCCTCCTGCGCGGCCTTCGCGGTGGCGAGGATCGCCGTATGCCCCTTCGGCCCGCCGAGGATCTGCGGGAGTTGCTGGATCGCGCCGAACGCGATCCCATAGCTGGCGGCGAACACGAGCGTGGTGACGATCGTCGTGCGGACCAGCGCCGGGCTGAACAACTCGCGCAGACTCGGTCGCCGCAGCGTGCCAGCCGCCTTCTTCGCGGCCCAGACCGGGCTCTCGGGCAGGAACGGGCGAATCAGGATCAGCGGCAGCGCGGGGATCACGCCCGAGATGAGCGTGTACCGCCAGGCCTCGTGGCCTCCCTGGATGGCCGGCATGAGGTCGGCGTAGCGTGCGGCCAGCACGTTGGCCGTACCCACCAGCAGCCCGCCGATCGACGAGAAGGCCTGCGTCCAGCCAAGCACCCGCTCCCGCTGCTCGCGGTCGGGAAACAGCTCCGCCAGCCAGGCGACGGCCGCCACGAACTCCACGCACACACCGATGAACACAAGGCAGCGGAAGAAGAGCAATTGCGGGAGCGACGTCGCATATCCGGCCGCGAAGGCCGCGAAGGCATAGAGCAGGATGCTGAACGTCAGCACGCGGCGGCGGCCGAGCAGGTCCGTCAGGTAGCCGCCCACGAGCCCGAACACGCCGCCGGCGATGGCCGGCACGAAGAAAAGTGCCCTCGCCCACTTCGCATACTCGGGCGACCCCGGCACGAGCAGCGGCGTTCCGTCAGGTGTCAGGCCGCCGAGCGCCGCCAGCGCCGGTTTGATCACCAGCGGCAGCATCAACAGCTCGTAGATGTCGAAGGCGAAGCCGATCGCCGCGATCGCACACACGAGCCAGCCGGTGAGCGAGAGGCGACCGGATGCGGTGGTGCCGACCGATGACGACGAACCCATGAGGCGACTCCGAAACAGACGCGTGCCGGTCAGGCGCACAGCCTACCGGCACGAGCGGCCCGCCCGCGACGGCGGAGCGGGCGTTACTGAGGGCCGATCGACGCCGGGTTCTTGGCGAGGAAGTCACGCGGGCCGCGGGTCGTGTAGTAGGGATAGGCGACCGCCCCCGTCGGCGGGCCGGCCGGCTGCGTGGCGCCGTAGTCACTCGCCGCCAGTGCCGCCTTCTCCTCGGGCGAGAGGTGGTGCTTGGCGAGGCCGCCGTAGCGGCCGGTGTGTGGCACGCGGCAGGTGCCGCCCGGGCAGTCCTGGCAGGCACCGGTCTCGCAGTCGCCCGTCGGGCAGCTGCCGTCCTGGCACTCCTGGCAGGCGCCGTCTTGGCACGGGCCGCCATGATGCTTGGCATGATGGGCGTAGGGCCCGTCGGTGTTGAGCAGGAAAAGGCGGTCGATGATCGAGCAGCCGCTGGCCCCGGCGACCAGGACCAGCAGGGTGGCGAGCGAGAACACGCGTTTCATGGCAGGGGTTTCCGCATGGGCGGCCGAGTTGCCGGCGGCGAACCACCGCCCCGCGCACTCCTCCGCGTTACGGTTCGTATCGGTCGCACCGCGGGCGCCGATTGAGGAAACCCTGCGGGTGGGAAGCTGGGTAAGCTCTGGCTCGGGGCGGTACACGTCTCGTCGCGGTGGACCTCGAAGACTCGGTCCAAATGCGCCTCGAGCTTGCACCGACCCCTCGCCTGCCCGAACGCAGGACATCCCTTTTCAGCCGGCGAAGCGGCTGACGATGAGCGAGATGTTTTGGCCGCCGAACCCGAAGCTGTTGGAGAGGGCGTGGTGGCACTTTCCTTCGCGAACCTTGTTCGGCACGTAGTCGAGGTCGCAGTTGGGGTCGGGGGTTTCGTAGTTGATCGTCGGAGGCAGCAGGCCGTCGCGGATCGCGAGCAGACAGACGATCAGCTCCGTCGCACCGGCGGCGGCAATGAGATGCCCCATCATGCTCTTCGTGCTCGACACGGGGATCTTGTAGGCGTGCTCGCCGAACACCTTCTTGATGGCGAGCGTCTCGACCTTGTCGTTGACGTCGGTGCTCGTGCCGTGAGCGTTGATGTAGTGGATGTCGTGCGTGCCGAGGCCGGCGTCTTGGAGGGCCATCGTGATGCAGGAGGCGGCGCCGCGGCCCTCGGGATGGGTGTCGGTGATCCGGTAGGCGTCGGCCGTCGAGCCGTAGCCGATCACCTCACCGTGGATCTTCGCTCCGCGCTTCTTGGCATGCTCCAGTTCCTCGAGCACCACCATCGCGGCCCCCTCGCCGAGCACGAAGCCGTCGCGGTCGTTGTCGAACGGCCGGCTCGCGCGGGTGGGTTCGTCGTTACGGGTCGAGAGCGCGGTGAGCAGGTTGAAGCCCGTCACGCCGAAGGGATGGATCATGCTGTGGGCGCCCCCCGACAGCATCACGTCGGCCTCGCCCCGCCGCACGATCTCCACCGCCTCGCCGATCGCCTGACTGGAGGCGGCGCAGGCCGTCAGGCAGTTGAGGTTCGGCCCCTGGGCGTCGAACATCGCGGCCAGGTGCCCGGCGGGCATGTTGGGCTCCTGCTCCACCTCGGCGAGCGGGTGCAGCGTCTCCAGGCCGAGCTTCGTGAACTTGGCCACGTCGAGCGTCTCCCCCTCGATCGCCGCCATCATCATGCGCGTGAAGGCGTCGAAATCCTGCTGCCCCTCGCCGCTGCCGAGATACACGCCCAGCCGGGTCGGGTCGGCGGGCAGGCCATGCGGGAGCCCGGCATCGGCCATCGCCTGCAGGGCCGCGCCCGCGGCGAACCGCGTGTGCCGGCCGCAGAAGTGCCAGAGTTTCTCGTCCTGCCCCTCGTCGGTGATGTCCCAGCCGCGAACCTCGGCGGCGATCTTCGTGGGGAACTTGGAAGCGTCGAAGACGGTCGTGTGGCCGACGCCCGAGGCTCCCGCGACGAGGTTCTTCCAGAGTTGTTCGACGCGTGTGCCGAGCGGCGTGATGCAGCCGATTCCGGTCACGACCACCCTGCGTCTGCCGGCCACCATGCTCTCACCCTCCGTGAAACGGGCCCCTGAACGCCGACCGGCGACTCACCAGTCGGGACGGGCCAACGGCTGACCGGCCTCGTCGCGGCCGACGTCGTAAATGTGCATGTGGTCGAGCCACTGCAGCAATTCATCCGGCTCAAAGAGTCGCGGCACGCCCTCGCCCGGCTCGAGGTGGGCGAAGAACAACTCGGCCTCGCCCTGCACGCGGTCGCCGACGGTGCTCTTGACCTTCGTGAGCGAGCCGCCCGGCTTCAGATCGAGAATCTCGGCATGAAACCGGATCGAATCCCCCGGCACGGCGTCGAAGTGGAACTCCGCCGCGGCCACCTTGGCGAGCACCACCCGCCGATTGAACTCGATCGCATCGGCCACGAGCAGGCCGGCGGTCTGGGCCATGCCCTCGACGACCAGGGAGTTCGGCATCAACGCCGCGCCCGGGAAGTGGTCGTGCATGTGCTCTTCGGCGAGCGAGACGTTCTTGACGGCGGTCGCTCGCTTGGCGCGAACGAATTCGTCGAAACGATCAACCCAAAACCAGCGCATCGGTCCTCGTCGCCTACGGGCAGCTCTTCCTCATCAGCCGGATCAGCCGGCCAGCTTGCTCGCCACGTAGCGAACCATGTCTTCCACGGTGAGCGTGTTGGCGAAGTTCTGCACGCTCGGATTGGCCTCGAACTTCGCCAGGTCGGCGAACGGCATCCGGGCCTTCAGGGCCGCGAGGCCGGCGGCGTTCACCTTGCCGTTGGACACGAACTCGGTGCTCGAGAGCACGTCCTCGGGAAAGAGTTCGCCACGGGAGATTTTGATGCCAAACGCCTTCTCGAGGCGGAAGACGATGTCGAGGAAGTCGATCGATTCGGCGCCCAAATCGCCGACCATCGTCGCCTCCGGAGAGACGTCCTCCTCGTCGACACCCAGGGCTTCCACGAGCGCGGCTTTCACCTTTTCGAAGATTTCATCGCGGGACGGCATCGACGGGTCACCTTGGAGAAACGGGGAAGGAATGAGAACCAGTGGCCATTGGTTGTAATGCCAGACCGCCCGCATGGGAACCCGAATCGGGCATTTTCCGGCCTGACGGCGGGAAGACGCGAGAAAACCGCCGCTACTTCGCCGCTGCGGCCAGTGCCATCCGCCCGCCCGACGCGGCGACGACGGCGGCAGGGAGCGGGCCGCTGCCGGCCGCCCTGCCGACACCGTGGAGCACGGACCACATCCTGCGGAGTTCGGCCCGCACGCGGGCGTCGATCGCGGCACCGTGGGGCGTGCGGTCGGCCAAGTTGTAGCGCTCGAGCACGAGCCGGGCGGTCAGGCTCGTCCGGTCGCCCACACTGCCGGTCGCCTTCACCTTCGTATGGGTGGCATCCTGCGAGAGCACCTCGACGGTCACCGTGAGCGTGCGGCCCGGTTGCACGAAGTCGCCGTATTTCACGTTCCGGGCCTCGCGGAGCACGACGATGCTGTGGGCGAAGTCTTCGCCCAGCCGGATCGTCCAGGCGGCCGCCTGGGTCAATGCCTCGAGCATCATCACCCCCGGCAGCACCGGGAACCGCGGAAAGTGGTCTGCGAGGTACTCCTCGGAAAGCGAGACGGCCTTCACCGCCGTGATGCTCTTCCCTGGCTCGATCGCCACGACCCTGTCCAACAGGGTGAACCGCATGCCGTGTCCTTTCGTCTGGGCCTTGCCAAAACAGGCCGCAGTATAGGGCTCGGGCCATCCCCCACAACGCCCGGGTGTTGTTTTCGGGCGGGCGTGCTGCGAATGATTCCCGTGCTCCAGGGACGGTGCCTTCGTTCACCCTCCGAGGAGCACTGCCCATGCCGACGATTCATGCCGGGATCGCGCCCCGGTTCGAGGACGTGCGCGACGAGTTCGACCGGCTCTGGACATCCCTCACCACCGCCCCGCCGATTGGCTGGCAGGCCGCCCCCACGGAGCGACTGTCCCCGGCGGTCAACGTGAGCGAAAGCGACGAGGCGATCAGCGTTGAGGCGGAACTGCCCGGCCTCGAGGCGAGCGACGTGGAGATTTCCGTCGCCGGAGACGAACTGCTGCTCCGCGGCTCACGCACGGCCCGAACCGGCCAGCCGACGGGCAACGGTGAGCAGCCCGCGAGCCTCACCTGGCACCGCCGCGAGCGGGGCAGCGGGGCATTCGAACGCCGGATCGAGTTGCCCGTGCCCGTGGACGCCACCCGGGTCGAGGCCCGACTCGTGGATGGCGTGCTCACGGTCACCTGCCCGAAAGCGTTGCAGGCGCAGCCCCGGAAGGTGGCGGTGCAGGCGGCCTGATCCTCGCGGCCGCCGCGCCGCGAACACTTCATTCTCGACCCTCGTGCCCAGGAGCCTTTCCATGACCACCGACGTCCAGTCCCACACCGACCGCACCTTTCGCCCCGACATCGACATCTGCGACTGCGGGGCCGAGGTGCTGATCGTCGCCGACGTGCCGGGGGCGACCCCCGCTGCGATCGACGTGTCGTTCGACGACGGCGTGCTGTCGGTGCATGCGCCGGTGGCGGCGCGATCGCTGCCGGGCAGGGTCATCCGGCAGGAGTACGGCATCGGCGACTACCGCCGGTCGTTCAAGCTCGGCGAGGGCTTCGATGCCTCGCTGATCTCGGCGGAGTATCGCCGGGGCGTGCTCGAGATCCACGTGCCGCGACTGGCCGCCGTGCGGCCGCGGAAGATCGCGGTGCGGACCGCCTGACCGTCACCGGTGGCCGCCGTCGGCCGGCGGTCACTCGTGTTTCTTGTCGATCCTGTTTATTGCTGATGCATCCACCTCCCGAGAGAAGGAGATTCCTGATGAGTCTGATTCCTTTTCGCACGAAGCGGGCGACGGGCATGGAGCCGGGAAGCCTCGCCACGCTGGCCGACTTCCGCAACGAGATGAACCGGCTGTTCGAAGGGTTCTTCAGCCGGCCGCTGCAGATGCCCGCCTGGTTCGAGACGGTCGAGCCGGGCCAATGGCTGCCATCGATCGACGTGTCGGAGACCGACAAGCAGATCCACGTGCGGGCCGAGCTGCCGGGGATCGAGCCGAAGGACGTCGACGTGAGCGTGTCGGAAGACCGCCTCGTGATCTCCGGGGAGAAGAAGTGCGAGAAGGAGGAGAGCGGCGAGGGCTGGACGCACCGGGAAAGCCACTACGGAAGTTTCAGCCGCGCGATTCCACTCCCCGAGGCGGTCGATCCGGCGAAGGTCACGGCCCGCTACGACAAGGGCGTGCTGGCCATCGAGCTGACGAAGTCGCCCACGAGCACCAGCCGCAAGGTGCCCGTGCTGACGGGCTCGAAGGAGTGATGACACGACAGCCGCTATGCTGATGGCCGCGGGAAGCATGCGCCTCCCGCGGCCATTCGTGTTTCGTGGGTTCGCTTCCCCATGCCGCTCGTCCTCACGCCGCTCACGCTCGACCGCGGACCGCTCGCGATCGACCTGGCCGGCATCCTGCCCCACGTCGTTCGCGATCTCGATCGGAGCGCCGTCGCCCGCCTGCCGATCCGCGCCGACGGCCGGCCGGCACGCCTGGGCGAGCTCTTCGAACTGGCCGGCGACCCCGCCGACGAGTCGATCGAGTGTCGCGGCGACTTCTCCCGCGTGCACGCTCTCGGCTCCGCCATGACGTCGGGCCGCATCGACGTCGCGGGGGACGTGGGCCGTCATGCCGGCGCCGGCATGGCGGGCGGCATGCTCGCTATCGCGGGTTCCGCGGGCGACTGGCTGGCCGCGGAGATGACCGGCGGCGAAGTGCGGGTCGGCGGCAGCGTGGGGCACAACGCCGCGGCCGCCCTCCCGGGGAGCCCGTTCGGCATGCGGGGCGGACTCGTGGTCGTGCGCGGCAACGCCGGATCGCTGGCAGGCGCGAGGATGCGGCGCGGCATGCTGGCGATCGGGGGCGACAGCGGCGAGGCCGCCGGCTTCGAACTGCGGGCAGGCACGGTGGTGATCGGCGGCCGCGTCGGTCCGCTGGCCGGCCTGGGCATGCGGCGGGGCTCCGTGGTCGCCCTGGCGGATCGGCCGACGGTGCCGCCCACGTTCCGCCGCGGCGCCACCTGGCAACCGGCCTTCCTCCCGCTCCTGCTGCGTCGGCTCGAACAGGCCGGCTTCACCCCTGCACGCCCCCCCTCGGGCCCGTGGCAACACTGGCACGGCGACACGCTGACCGGCGGCCGCGGTGAACTGCTCTTTCCCGCGTGAGCCCGGAAAACCCCGGTTTTTCGAGGCCCGGCTTTCGCCACCCCGGTTCATCGGCTACGTTTCAAGGTTCCCGAGTTCCAGCCCCCACTATCACCTATGCCCACGATCAGCCAACTCGTCCGCAGCCGTCGCCGCCCGAAGCGGAAGTTCTCCAAGTCTCCCGTGCTCGACCGGTGCCCGCAAAAGCGTGGCGTCTGCCTGCAGGTCCGCACGATGACGCCCAAGAAGCCGAATTCGGCGCTGCGAAAGATCGCCCGCGTGCGACTCTCCAACCAGAAGGAAGTGACGGTCTACATCCCGGGCGAGGGCCACAACCTCCAGGAACACTCGATCGTCCTGATTCGTGGCGGCCGAGTTCGCGACCTTCCGGGCGTGCGGTACCACATCATCCGCGGTGCGCTCGACACGCTCGGCGTGCAGGGCCGCAAGCAGTCGCGCAGTCTCTACGGCGCAAAGAAGGGCTGATCCCAGCAGGCACATTCACCCAGGCACTGACCACGAAAGACGACGATCATGGGAAACATCACATCCAGCCGCGAGCAACTCCGTCCGGACCCCCGCTACGGATCGCTGCTCGCCAGCAAGTTCATCAATTGCCTGATGGAAGACGGCAAGAAGAGCGTCGCCCAAAACATCTTCTATAAGGCGATGGAGATCGTCGCCAAGAAGATCACCGACATCGAGCCGATCGAGGTCTTCAACCGGGCGCTCGAGAACGTCAAGCCGGCCGTCGAGGTGCGTTCCAAGCGGGTGGGCGGTGCCGCCTACCAGGTGCCGATGCAGGTGAACCGCAACCGGCAGCAGTCGCTGGCGATCCGCTGGCTCCTGCAGGCGGTTCGCGAGAAGAAGGGGCGAGCCACGTTCGAAAAGCTCGCTGAAGAGATCATCGCCGCCTACAAGCGGGAAGGCGCCGCCGTCACGAAGCGGGACAACGTGCACCGCATGGCCGACGCGAACAAGGCCTTCGCGCACTTCGCCTGGTAGGCGAAGTCCACGTTCGTTTCCCCGTAGTACACATGCTCCGCATGTGGCCCACGGCCGAAAAACCGCAGGCCCGCACTATCTCCCTGCAGGCCCGCCGACCTCCGGCCGCATATCCCGGCCGCTCGGCCCTCACTCCTCCAACCGCACACGGGGTGTGCGGACTATCGGCGCCACGCACGCCCGGGAGACCGACTCTTCCCCGGGGTTTCCAAACTTTTGCCCCCCTTGAAAATGAACGATCGTATAGTAAGATACTGGCGTTCATCCTACAAACACCATTCTCCATCCCCCAGGAAAGCGGACTTCCGCTCGTGACCCATGGCCACCGCATCGAAGCGTCGTAGCTCGTCCAAGCGCACCACATCGACCCGCGGCTCATCGGAGCGGCCCAAGCCCCGCCGGGTCGCCGCCGCCGCGGCCGCGCTTCGCGGCAATCCGCTGGGTCTCCCCACCACCGCAGTCGAAGCGGATGCTGGCGACGCGCCGACCGAGCGACAGATGGAGATCTATGCCTTCATTCGCGACAAGATTCATTCTCGCGGCTATGGACCGACGGTTCGCGAGATCGGACAGGCGTTCAAGATTCGGTCTCCCAACGGCGTCGTCTGCCACCTCAAGGCGCTCGAGCGAAAGGGGCTGATCACCCGTGGCCGCAACATGTCGCGGGCGATCGAATTGGTCAATGAACCGGCGCACCTCCGGGGCCTGCCGATGGCGGGCTGGGTGGCGGCCGGTGCGCTCCGCACGGCAGACGAGCAGGGTGAGCGAATCGATTTCGAGAGCCTCTTCAACCGTGACAACCACTTCGTGCTCAAGGTGATGGGCGATTCGATGATCGATGCCCAGATCGCCGACGGCGACTGGGTCGTGATCCAGAAAAAACAGTCGGCCCACTCGGGCGACATCGTGGTGGCCCAGACAGAGGAAGGCGAAGCGACGCTCAAGCAGTGGTTTCCGGAACGTGACCGGATCCGGCTGCAGCCGGCGAATTCATCGATGAAGCCGATCTACGTCAAGACGGCAAAGGTGCTCGGTGTGCTCGTCGGCGTCGTTCGCAAAACCTGACCGCCATCACGCGCCCCGCCTACGCGGGTCGCTCGGAGGCCGTGTCCTGCAACTGATGCAGCTTGTTGTAGAGCGTCTTCAGGCTGATACCGAGTTCGTCGGCGGCACGCGGCTTGTTGCCGCGGTGCCGCTCGAGGCTCTCGAGAATGGCCTGCATCTCCAGTTCACGGAGCGTGACGGGTTTCGCGTTGGCAGCCGGCGCCGTCGGCGTCGAAGCGGAAGCCGGGGCGGGCCGGATTTCGGCCGCCGGCTTGAGGCCGCCGAGGCGAGCCGGCAGGTGCGCGACCGTGAGTGGCAAGCTGTCGCAAAGCACGAGTGAGTGCTCCACCACGTTGGCGAGTTCGCGAATGTTGCCCGGCCACCGGTGGGCAGCGAGCACGTCGAGGAATGCCGGCTCGGCGACGATTGCCTCCGACGGCGTTTGGGGCCGTGACTGCCGCACGAAGTGCCGCACCAGTTCGGGGATGTCGTCCAGCCGGTCGCGGAGCGGCGGCACGGTGACCTCGAATGTGTTGATCCGAAAGAGGAGGTCCTCGCGAAACTCACCGGCCGCGACCATGGTCTCCAGCGACCGGTGGGTGGCACAGACCACCCGGACATCGACCGTGATCGGCTGGTTGTCGCCCACGCGACGAATCTCGCCGCTCTCGAGCACACGCAGCAGCCGCGACTGAAGCGGCTTCGGCAGTTCGCCGATCTCGTCGAGGAAAATCGTGCCGCCATCGGCCACCTCGAACAGGCCGGCACGATGCTCGTCGGCGCCGGTGAAGGCTCCCTTGCGATGCCCGAACAGCTCGCTTTCCACGAGGTGCTCCGGCAGCGCGCCGCAGTTCACGGCCACGAGCGGCCCCGTTGCCCGCGGGCTTCCCTCGTGGATCGATCGGGCCACCAACTCCTTGCCGGTGCCTGTTTCGCCGCGAACGAGCACCGTCGCCTCGCTGGCGGCCACACGGCCGACCAGCCGGCGCACCTGCTCGAGCGTGGCCGAGCCGCCGACGAGGTGCGTGGCCCCCTCCGCCCGCCGCACCCGCTGTTCCAGCGCCCGCAGCCGTGACGTGAGCTCCCGCTTCTTTCGCACCCGCTCCAGCACCGCCTGGATGTCGGCCAGCTTGCAGGGCTTCGTGAGGTAGTCGAAGACTCCGTGCCGCACCGCGGTGACGGCACTTTCCACGGACGACTTTCCCGTCACGATCACCGTCTCGGTGTCGGGTGATGTCTCACGCACGCGGGCGATCACGTCGAGGCCGCCGGCACCTGGCATGTCGAGATCGCAGATCACGCAATCGTAGCTCGTGCGGTCGAGGGCCGCGATCGCGGTGCGGCCGTCGGGGCAGATGGTGGCCTCGTGCCCCAGGCGCGGCAACTCGATCCGCATCAGTTCCTGCAGCGATGCCTCGTCGTCGGCGAACAAGACTCGGAGCGGACGAACGGGTGGCTTCATCGACTGTTCCTCGTGTGATGCCCGGCGAATTGGCCGGGAGAGCGTTCAGGCGGCCCGCGACTCACGGCTGGGCGTCGCGCCGGCCTCCGCCACGGGGAGCGTGATGCGAAACGTGGATCCCTGACCAGGGCCCGCGCTCGTGGCCTCGATGCGGCCCCCGTGGTCGGTGACGATGCGGTGCACGATCGACAGGCCGAGCCCCGTGCCCTGCCCCGACTTGCGGCGGGTGAAGAAGGGCTCGAACAGGTGCTCCAGCACCTCCTCCGTCATGCCACAGCCGTCGTCGGCGATCGTGAGCACGGCCTCGCGGCCGCCGGTGGGCGACTCGGGCAGCGGGCTCCGACGAACGGCCACTCGCACGCGGCCCTCGTTCTCGAGGGAGTCGAGCGCGTTGACGAGCAGGTTGAGCACGACCTGCTTGATCTCCTGCGGATTGACCATCGCGAGCACGTCCTGATCGTCCGCGATCTCGACGGTCCGCCCCTTGAACCGGCCCACGTGCTGGAGCATGTCGGCCACGTCACGCACGATCCCAAGGAGCGGCGTCGACTGTCGCCGCACTTCCCCCAGCCGCGAGAAGTCCAGCAGCTTCTCCGTGATGCCCTTGCAGCGGAAGGCCTCGGCCTGGATGAGCTCGACGTAGCGACGGGCCACCTGGGCCTCCGCATTGTCGGCCCCGACCGGCTCGAGCCGGCTCTCCAGCGATTCGGCACACATGGCGATTGAAGCGAGCGGGTTGTTGATCTCGTGGGCGACGCCGGCCGCCAGAAAGCCCACGCTGGCCAGCTGCTCGCTGCGGATCACCTCGCGGGTGCGGAGCTGCACCTGCTTGTCGAGGTCGTCTCGAATCTCCTGAAACCGCTCCGTCATCGCATTGAAGGCGTCGGCCAGCTCGGCCATCTCGTCACGAGTGTCGAGTTGGAGCCGATAGCCGAAATCGCCGGCCGCCACGCGGCGGGAGCCATGCCCCAGCTGTCGCAGCGGGCGGAACACCCAGCGGTAGGTCAGCGCGCCGAGCGCACCGAGCAGCATCACGGCCGCGGTCGCAACCGCCCACGTCGTGAAGATGAGCGTGCGGTAGCGGGTGCGCACCTCGTCGGAGAGATCATGGAGGCGTGCCTGGAGAAACGACGGCAGCTCCTCCGTGAGGTCGGCGAGAGATTCGAGTTGCGGCTCCACGTCCGCGAGCATCGCGCGGCGGGAGTCAGCGGGGCCGAGATCGACGCCGCCCCCCCGGCGGACGATCCCGTCGATTGATTCGAGACAGCCCGCGATCCGCGTGGCCGTGTCCCGCTCGCGGGTGCGGTCGGCGAACGGCATGTCATCGAGTTCGTTGGCCGCCAGCTCCCCGCAGTAGCCGTCGAGGGCGGCCCCCGTGGCCACGATGCCGGCGACGAACTCGGTCACGGCATCGGTGTCACCGGCAAGCGCCCGCGCGTGCGCCAGCCGCACCAGGCTCACCGCGTGCCCGAGCTGGGCGGCCCTGGGCAGCTCGGCCGCACGACACGACAACGCTCGCACGAGCCGGCGATACGAATAGATGCCGAGAAAGCTGCTCGCCGACAACACGGCGACCATGACGGCCACGAGCAGGCCGCCGAACAAGAGCTTCTCACGAATCTGGCGGCGCTTCGGCACGCTGGCACTCCGGCGGCAGGGGGCGGGGACGGTAGCACACCTCCCCCCCCGCCCGAAACGCCGAAACCCCCGCCGCTCAGACGAGGCCCCATCGTTTCCGCAGCGTCCACTCCGCGCACAGGCAGCCCCCCACGAGCAGCAGCATCGGCCAGGTGTCCCAGGGCGTGGCCGTCCACTGCTCGCGGGTCTCGAATTCCGGAGGCCGGCTCGCGATCTCCTCGAACACCGCCGGCAACTCCTCCGGCAGCCGCACGCCGCCGGTCGTCACCTCCGCCAGCTGCTTCATGAGCAGCGGGTTGGCCCGCGGGTTCGCGAGTTCGAGATCCTGACGAAACACCGTGAACCGCCGCGTGCATTCCTTCGGCTCGGCGACGTCGGGCCGCGTGCCCTGCACCACGAGCTTCCAGTCTCCCGGCTCGACGCACTCCGTGATCTGGCCGGAAAAGGCCTCGCCCCGGCGCACGACCCGCACCGGACGCCGCTGGCCCGACGGCGAGACGACGGTCGCCTCGAAGGTCGCGGCCGCCGGCAGCGTGCCATCGGGCGTGGTGATGCCCACGTCGAATGGGAGGGGCGTGCCCGGTGGAATCCGCCGCTGCGCGAGCCGCACCCACACCGCATCGACGGCCGCATCGTCCTGCTTTGCCAGCCAGAGCACGAACTGACGCCAGAACCGCTTGTGGGCGTCTGCCGCTCCCTGCATCACCCATCGCCAGGTGGAATCGACGGCGAAGGCCAGCACCCGGCCAGCGCCGTACTCACGGGCCACCAGGAGCGGCCGGCCGTCGGCCGCGACGGCAAGCGGCTTCGCGGTGGGCGTGAGCCGGCCGAGGTCGTTGGCTCCGTCGATAGTCGGCATGGCCTCCCAGGCGGCTCTTGCGTCGGCGGCATCACTGCCCAGTCGCAGGATCGACACGCCTCCAAACCGTGGGTCGGGCAGCATCTTGAGCGGGCCGGGCAGGTGTAGATTCTCACGCACCGGCTCGTCGAACGGCTGCCGGGCCATGCGATCCGTCTCGAACGGCAGGAGCGGAGCCAGCGGCGTGCCCCCCCAGCCGCCGGCCTCGAAGGCATGAATGCCCCCCAGCAGGCCCAGTCCCGCACCCGACTCGACCTTTGCCAGCAACGTCTTCAGATCGTCGGGCCGCACCGCCGCCGCATCGAGATCGCCGACGAGCACCACGTCGTAGTCCCCGGCGAACGCCCTCGCCAGATCGACCGGCCAGCGGTCGCGACGGCCAGAGTCGATCCACTGGAAATCGACCTGCATGTCGGGGCTGGCCGCCAGGGCACGGCGGAGGAACCGCTGTTCCACCCTCAGGGCTCCTTCGATGTAGAGCACCCGCAGTCCACCGTCGATGACGTCGACGAACGTCGATAGCTCGTTGTTGGCGACGATCACCTCCCCATCCACCGGCTCGATCCGCAGCGTGAGCTTTCGCTCGCCCACCTCGGTCGGCGTCCAGATGAGCCGCACCGGCTCCTCCACGACCTCGCCATCCGATCGAACCCGCGTCGCCGCCACCTGCTCCATCCGGCCATCAGCGGCCTCCGCGAGCAGCCGCACCTCGGCCTCACGCCCCACGAACCCTTCCAGCCGCACGCGGCCCGCAACCTCGAGCGCGTTCTTCAGCGACACCGTCTCGGCGGCGGCGAGGTTCACCACGGCGGCATCGCGGCCCTGCCCGCCGGCCCGCTGCTGCCCGAAGGTGATGCTCCAGAGCGGCACGCCGGCATCAGCCAACCGCCGCGCCGCAGTCTGCGGCGGGAGATCGCGCGGGGCATAGGCATGCTGGCCGCCATCGCCGAGCACGATCACACCCGCGAGGCTACGGCCGGCCGCGGCCCGCACGGCGTCGTCGAGGGCCGCACCGATCGCCGTCTCTTCGGCCGTGGCGGCCTCCCTCCATTCGCCGAGCGACAAGGGCCTGCCCCCCTTCGCAGCGAGTGGCCGGGCCTCCTTGTCGAAGACCCAGGCCGCGATCTCGAAGTCGCCGGCGGCCACGAGCCCGCGGGCTGCCGGCTCCGCGGCGGCGAGCGTCGCCTCCAGTTCCTGCCATCGCGTGCGACCGTCCGGGCCGTCGGCCACCGTCATGCTCTTCGACGCGTCCGCCAGCAGGATCAGCGTCTGCTGCTGCCGCGCCTTCTGGCTGGCGACGAAGGTGGGCCGCAGGAGACAGGTCACGATCGCGAGAAACGCGGCCAGCCGCAGGCCCATGAGCACCACGAGTCTCCTGCCACCGGCCCGCGAGCGGTCGGGGGGCACGGCGATCAGCACCGCCGCGAGCAGGAGCGTGATCACCGCCACGAGCGGCCACGACCCCACCGGGTCGAAGTGGAGCGACACATCTTCGAGCGTGGTGGCCGCGATCATGCCTCGGCCTCCGGCACGGGAGGCGGCGCCGACCGCGTGGCCGGCGGCGGCACCGGCGGCGGTGAGGATCGCCTGATCGACGGCGGCACCGGAGGAGGTGTCGGCGAGTGACCCGGCAGCGGCGGCACCACCTCGCCGCAGGACGCGGCCGCATCCGCGAAAGTAGCCGCGGCAGTCGCGACACCGGCCTCGTCCCGCGGCGCATAGAACCGGTTGGCCACGATCCAGTCGCTCGCCATCGCCAGAGCCGCCAGCAGGATGATCCAGCCGTAGAGCTCCGATCCGACGCGTTCGAGATTCACGTCGCGCACGAGCTCGGCTTCGGTTCGCGCGAGCCGGGCCCGTGGCCCCACGAGCGCCGTCAGGGCGTCGGGAGCGAGCCGGGCGAAGTCGGTGTCCGAGGCGGCGAGATTCGCACTGAATCCGGTGGCCGCACCACCGACATCTCCTCCGGATCGCACCGCATAGTTGCCCGGCTCCTGCGTGGCCGTCACGGTGACGAGCCCGCGCTCCTGGTCGATCGCCGCGGGAAACTCGTCCGCTCCCGGCGTTCGCACGAAGGCAGCGGCGAGATCACGGCGTTCAAACCGCACGACCGCCGGCGTGCCGGCCACGATGTTGCGGTCGGTGGTGGTGTCGAGCACATGGAGCAGGAGCTCGTTGGCGAGCATCACGAACGGCCAGGGCTCGAAGCCGGTGGCGATCGTATTCCAAGCGTCGGGATCATCGGCCGCCTGCGACACGGGCGTGGTGACGACCATCACCGTGCCCTCTCCGACGCGGTGCTCGAGCACCGCCGGCAGGCCATTCCGATAGGCGGCCACCACCGTCGCCCCCGGATCGTCGTCGCCGGTCCCCTCCGGCTCGAACTCCCAGTGCCGCGACACCGGAAAATCCTGCCAGGGCACGGCATCGCCCACGCGGCGAAAGGCGGCGAGCGCCGGATGGTCGAGCGCCGCCGGCGCGAGATAGTTGTCGCCTGCTGGGCTTCGCCACACCCGCACGAGCCTGCCGCCGAGCAGCCGTCGGGCGGCCGCGGCATTGAAGGCCTCGGCCGAACCCGCGCGGGGACCGAGCCAGACGACGAGCCCGCGTCCGGATCGCACCCACTCCGCGAGCGCCTCCCATGTGCGGGCCGCGAGTGGCGGTGGATCGACGAGCACGATCCCCTTGGCGTCGTTCCACGGCGCGGCGTCGAGCCCCTCGGCCGCGACGAGCACGGCCTCAAACCGCGCCTTGCCGGCCTTCACCATGCCGGCCGGCGCGACGGCCTGGAGCAGGAACATTCCCGTGCGGTCGGCCGGCGCCGGCGCCGCCACGATCACCCCGTCGGGCGCTCCGACGGCGACGGTGAACGAGCGGACGTCGTCGGCCGTGAGATCGTCGGCGCCGTCGATGAGCACCCGGCCCTGCCGAGTGCCGGGTTCGAGCCCCGCAATTTCGAAATCGACCCGCGTGGTCCCGCCGGACTTGCAGGTCACGGGCTTCACGGCCCGGCGTGCATAGTGGCCGTCGGGCTGCAGCAGTTCGACCGCCACCGTCCGCTTCGTGTCAGGCCCCACGCGTGAGATGGCCGCCGAGAGCACGAGCGGCGCGGCTGCGGGCACCCGGTCGCTGGGCAGATCGATCCGATCGATCGCGGTGTTTTCCGCGCGGCCGGCACTCACATCGACCACGAGCAGGCTCGTATCGGGCCATGCCGCCGCGAGATCGGCCGTCTGTGCCGCATCCCATGCTCCGTGCGAGCAATCGGTGAACACATAGAGTTCGCGCCGCTGCTTCGGGCTCTGCTCCAGGAGACGGCCCGCCGCCGCGACCGCGGCGGGCAGTGGCTGCTGGGTCGTCGCGGCCGAGAGTTTGTCGACGCGGGCGACCGCCGCAGCGAGCGCCGGCGAAAACGCGGCCGGTCCGCCGCGGGTGTCGAGCACCGCCACGTCGCTCCCCGGCGGCAGCTTTTCGAAGAGCACCCTCGCCATCGCCGCCGCATGCTCCAGCCGCGTGCGGTTCCCTTCGCGAACGAGCATCCGCGGCGCCGTATCGAACACGAAGGCGGCGGCCACCGGCGCCTCGCCATCGGCGAGCCAGGCCGCCCCGCGGAGCACCGGCCTCGCGAGGGCGAGTGCCAGGAGCGCCAGCGCCGCCATTCGCAGGAGCAGGAGCAGCAGATGGCTCAACTGCAGCCGCCGCCGGTTCGCCACCGCCCGCTCCTTGAGAAACCGCAGCGCCGGAAAGTCGTGCGGCACCGGCTTGCGGCGCATGACGAGATGAAGCACCACCGGCACGGCGACGAGCGCCGCGCCGCCCAGCAGCATCGGTGTGAGGAACGAAATGCCCATGATCTCAGTGTAGAAACCTGGGGGCGAGCCGGAATCGGCAGAAGCTTGACGAGCTTTGGACCGAGTCTGCGAGGTCCCTGCGAGGAGACTTCCGCCGTTCCGGCGTTGTGGGCGAGTTGATCTTCGCGTTCCCCATGCGGCCTTTCCAGCCCGTTGCGGAGCAACGGGCCTACGTTAGAACCGGTTGCGGCGGCTCACGAGGTACTCCATCAGCGCCTTGTCGAACTGCATGCCCGTGTCGAGCGGCACGTAGTCGACGCCGGCCTGGACGCAGGTGCGGCGGTAGTCGTCGCGAAACGACTGCACGGCATCGACGTAGGACTTCCGGGCGGCGTCGGCGTCGATCACGAGCCGGTCGCGGGCCTCGGGCTCCGTCAGTTCCACCATGCCCTCGAACGGAAACTTCACCTCCGCCTCGTCGAGCACGTGGAACAGGATCACGTCGTGGCCCCGGTGCCGCAGCCGCATGAGGGCGTCGCGGATCGGTGCCGGGTCGGCGAGCAGGTCGCTGAACACCATCACGAGCGACCGGTGCCGGAGCATCGCCGCCACCTGCACGAGGCTGCGGGCGATGTCGGTGGTGCCCGACGGCGTGATCTTCGAGAGCACGGAGAGCACCTGGGCGATCTGCGAGCGGCGGGAGCGGGCCGGCAGGCAGGCGTGGAGCTTGTCGTCGAAGACCATCAGGCCGCAGGGATCCTGCTGGTGGATCATGAGCCAGCACAGGGCGGCGGCCAACGAGATCGAGTAGTCGAGCTTCGTGACCTGGCCCTTGTAGGAGTAGGCCATCGAGCCGCTCGTGTCGATCACGAGGTAGCCCGTGATGTTGGTTTCGGCCTCGAATTTCTTGACGTAGTGCTTGTCGGTCTTGGCGTAGACGAGCCAGTCGATGTCCTTCGGATCGTCGCCCGCCGCGTATTTGCGATGCTCGCTGAACTCGACGGAAAAGCCCTGGTAGGGGCTGGCGTGGAGCCCCTGCAGGAAGCCCTTGACGATGAACTGGGCGCGGAGGTCGAGGCGGGCGATCTGCCGCACCACGTCCGGCTTCAGGTATTCCTCGACCGCCCGGGCCATTGCAGCCGCCTCCGCGCGGTCACTTCACGAGCTTCGGAATCTCGGGCTCGGGCGTCTCGCGGACGAGCCGCTCGATGATCGACTCGCTGGTCAGCCCCTCGGCCTGGGCCTGGAAGTTGGTGGCCACGCGATGCCGGAGCACGGGGATCGCGATCCGTCGGACGTCGTCGAGCGAGACGCTGAAGCGGCCGTCCATCGCCGCCATCGCCTTGCCCCCTTGGATCAGGAACTGCCCGGCCCGCGGCCCGGCGCCCCAGTCGACGAGGTCACGGACGTACGCCGGCGCCTGCGGATCCTTGGGCCGGGTCGCCCGCACGAGCCGGGCCACGTACTTCACGACGAACTCGCTCACGGCCACGCTGCCGACGAGCTTCTGGATGTTGACGATCGCCCGGCCCGAGAGCACCTTCCGCACCTCCGGCTTCTCCGAGCGGGTGGTGGAGAGCAGGATCTGCTCTTCCTCGGAGGCCGTCGGGTAGCCGACCTTGATGTTGAACATGAACCGGTCGAGCTGGGCCTCGGGGAGCGGATAGGTGCCCTCCTGCTCGATCGGGTTCTGCGTGGCGATGGTGAAGAACGGGTCGGGGAGCGTGTAGGTCTCCTGGCCGACCGACACCTCCCGCTCCTGCATGGCCTGGAGGAGCGCGGCCTGTGTCTTCGGGGGCGTGCGGTTAATCTCGTCGGCCAGCAGGATGTTGGTGAAGATCGGCCCTTCGACGAACCGAAACTGCCGCCGCCCCGCCTCGTCCTCCTCCAGCACGTTGGTGCCGGTGATGTCGGAGGGCATGAGGTCGGGCGTGAACTGCACCCGCTTGAAGCCGACGTCGAGGATCCGGGCGAGCGTCGAGACCATGAGCGTCTTCGCCAATCCCGGCACGCCCTCGAGCAGGCAGTGGCCGCGGGTGAAGATCGCCGCGAAGAGCTGCTCGATCACGTCGGCCTGGCCGACGATCACTTTCTGCAGTTCCTCCTGCATCAGCCGCCGGTGCTGGGCGAACTCCTGAAGGATCTCGTCGATCGACTTGGGGCGAGAGGCTGTGGACACGCGACCATCCTTGCTGCCGGAAACGCGGGACGACGTCCATCAGTATCGGGGTTGCCTCGCAGGGCGGCAAACCCGTGTGCCACCCGCCGGGCGATTTGCCGGCGCGTGGTACGATGCCCCCATGAGGTGTCGCTCCGTCTCATCGATGCCCGTTCGGGCCGTGGCTGCGTCGCTGGTGCTCTGCGCCGTGCTCGGCGGCTCGCTGCCCGCGGCTCTCGCGGCGCCCCTGCCCCCAGACGCCATCCAGCAGGCGATCGAGAAGGCCCGGGCGTGGCTGCTCAAGCAGCAGCGGCCCGACGGTGCCTGGGTGAGCGCCATGCGGGCGGGCAACGACAACGTCGGCCCCACGGGGCTCGTCATGCTGGCCCTCGCGAATGCGGGGGTCACGGCCGAGGACCCCGCGATGGTGCGGGCGCTCGACTGGATGCGGACCCAGAAGCCGAACGAAACCTATTCCGTGTCGCTCCAGACGCTTGCGCTGGCGATGCTCGCCCCGGACCGTGACCGCGCGATCCTGGAACGCAACGTCGCCTGGCTCGAGGAGGCGCAGGTCAAACAGGGGCCGACGCAGGGTTCGTGGAGCTACGACCAGAAGCGGGCGGGCGGAGCGGGCGACAACTCCAACTCCCAGTTCGCCCTGCTCGCGCTCCACGAGGCCGCGCGGGCTGGCGTGCGGGTCAAGGACGACGTCTGGCTCCGCGCCCAGGACTATTGGGTGGGCTGTGCCAACCCGGATGGCTCATGGGGCTACACGATCGGGAACCTCGGCGGCTCCGGCAGCATGACGAGCGCCGGCATCGCCAGCGTGTGGATCACCGCCGAGCACGTCGGGGCACCCGACGCGCGGGCGGGCGACGGGGCCGTCTCCTGCTGCGGCGGCGGTGGTTCGCCCGACGTGCTCGAGCGGGGCATCAAGTGGCTGGGCAACCGGTTCTCGGTCGAGGAGAACCCCGGCACCGGCGGCCAGACCTGGCTCTACTATTATCTCTACGGCCTCGAACGCGTGGGCCGGTTCACGGCCCGCCGGTTCATCGGCGAGCACGACTGGTATCTGGAGGGGGCGGAGATGTTCGTGCGGGTGCAGGACCGGCTCACCGGCCGGTTCAACGCCCCGCGCCTCGAAGACCCTGTCGTGGCCACGAGCTTCGCGCTGCTGTTCCTCGCCAAGGGCCGCCGACCGGTGATCGTGGCCAAGAGCCGCCAGACTCCGGGCAGCGACTGGAACCAGCACGGCCACGACATCGCCCACCTCGTCGAATACGTGGAGTCGCGCTGGCACGACGACTACCCGGCCGGCCTGTCGTGGCACGTGCTCGACACGCCTGCGGCTGAACGTGAAGACCTGTTGCAGGCCCCGGTGCTCTGGCTCTCGGGTCGGAAGGCATTCGATCTCGGTCCCGACGCAGGCCCGCGGTTGCGCCGCTACATCGACGAAGGGGGCTTCGTCTTCGCCGAGGCCTGCTGTCCCGACAGCGGCGGCTTCGACCAGCGACTCCGCCAGCTCGCCGAGGAGATCTTTCCTGAGCCCGAGTACCGGCTGCATCTCTTGCCCCCCGAGCATCCGGCCTGGCATGCCGAAGAGATCGTGCCCCCGGAGTTGCACCGGCCGCTCCTCGGCATCGACTACGGCTGCCGCACCTGCCTCGTTTATGCCCCGCCCAGCGAGGGCCGCGACGCGATGCCGAGCCTGTCGTGCCTCTGGGAACTCGGCGGACCGGCCCGCTCCCGCCTGCAGCCCGCGGTGCGTCGCGAAGTTGAGGCGGCGCTCGCGATCGGCACCAACGTGCTCGCCTATGCGACGAACCGCGAGCTGAAGAGCAAGGACCAGTTGTTCGCGATCGCGCCGGCCGACGACGGCCCGGCCAAAGACCGGGTGCGTGGGCAACTGGCGATCGCGAAGCTCAAGCATGCCGGCCTCTGCGATGCAGCGCCGGCTGCGCTCGCCAACATCCTGCGGACCGCCGCCCGCGAGCTGGGGGTGCGGGTGGATGATACGCCGCAGCAGATCGACCCGGCCGATCCCCTGCTCTTCGATCACCACCTCGTGTTCATGCACGGTCGTCAGGGCTTCACCTGGACCGATAAGCAGCGGGCGGCCCTCGCCACTTTTTTCGATCGCGGCGGGATGCTCCTGGCCGACAGCGTCTGTGCCGCGGCCGGATTCACCCAGGCCTTCCGGGCCGAGATCGCCCGCATCCTTCCCGACCAGAAGCTGGAGGCGATTCCCGCCGATGATCCACTCTTCACCGCGGCCGGGTACGGCGGCTACGACATCCGCGAGGTGACGCTGCGGGAGCCGGGGGGCGGCGACGGGCGGCTCGGCGTGCGGAAGCGGCGATTGCCACCGCAGCTCGAGGGGATCCGCATCGGCGACCGCTGGGCCGTGATCTTCTCGCCGTTCGACCTCTCCTGCGCGCTCGAGAAGCAGAACTCGATGGAGTGCACCGGCTACGACCGGGAGGACGCCGAGAAGATCGTCCTCAACGTCCTACTCTACTCACTCAACCACTGACGACGTCACGCACGATCGTCGCTGGAGCCGTTCGTGAGGAAGCTCGCGTAATAGAGCAGCGTGAGGATGCTCTGCAGGGTGGCGGCGACGTAGGTCCAGGCGGCCGCGTTGAGCACGGAGTTCACGGCCGGCATATCGGCTGCCGGTACGATGCCGAGATCGACGAGCTGTGCCTTCGCGCGGTTGCTCGCATCGAGTTCCACCGGCAGGTTCACGAGTTGAAAAAAGACCGTGGCCCCGAACAGCAGGATGCCGAGCCAGGCGATCGGCTTGAGGGCGAACCCCAGGCCGATCATGAACACGAGCATCCCCGCGCCGCTGCCGATATTGGCCACGCCGACGGCCGCGTTGCGGATCGCCATCAGCGAATAGCCCTGGACGTCCTGCAACGCATGGCCCGCCTCGTGCGCGGCGATGCCCACGGCCGCCAGCGACCGGGCGGAATAGACGTCCTGCGAGAGCCGCAGCACCTTCTCCCGCGGATCGTAGTGGTCGGTGAGATGTCCGGGCATCGTCTCGATCCGCACGTCGGTCGCCCCGGCCGAGTCGAGGATGTGGCGGGCCGCCGCGGCGCCCGACACGGGCGCCGGCTCCTGGGACGCCGCCGAGAACGAGGCCTGCACCCGCCACTGGGCCCACATCGCCAAGAGCACGGCGGGCAGGATCGCGAGCATGTAGTTCAGGTCGAAATAAAAGAACGGCATGGGGACTCGGCACTCCTCGGGATGGAGACGGTCGCTTCGGGCTGTCACCGTAAGTATTGTAGCGGTGTCATCGGCCGCGGCCGTTCCCATGATCTACGCATCTCGCCCACAGCTTGTTCCCCGGACAGCCCGCCGAATCGCCGGCTGGATCGCGGCCTGCGCCCTCGTCGTCGCGGCTGGCTGCGGGCTGGCTGTCACGGCCGATCCGCCAGCGGCGATCGGGCCGGCCGACACCACCGCCCTCTGCCGGCGGATCGACGCCATCCTGGCCCACGCCCGCGACGCGCGGCGACTCGACGCCGGCGTGCACGGCGCCTGGCAGGTGGTGCATGGCATCCTCGCCTTCGGGCCCGACTTCCCGCTCGTGCACGACGGCGAGGAGTCGTCGGCCCTCGACTATCTCCTCGGTGGCGGCCGGCTCACGGGCTGGATCGTGCGGCCAGGCACGCCCGGCCCGCTCGCCGTCGTCGAGCCGGGCAGCACGATGGGCCAGGGTCATCCTGACCAGTGGCTCGGCTATCTCTCGCAATGCGGCGTGGCGAAGGGCCGCGGCCAAGGCCTGCCGCTCACCACGCCGATCCGCGTTGGGAACCGCGACTACACGCTCGCGGATCTGCTCGCCCGGGCCCAGCGCGACATCCGCCCGGGCCAGGAGGCGACCTGGACCCTCATGGCCTTATCCACATGGCTGCCCCCCGACGCCACGTGGAAGGCGGGCGACGGCGCGGCGTGGAGCGTGGAGCGGGTCGTGGGCATGGAGGCGAACGCCGATATCTTCTCCGCGGCTTGCGGCGGGGCGCATCGGCTCTACGGTCTGGCCTGTGCCCTCGACGCCCGGCGGCGGTCGTCTGCTGAACCGGTGGCCGACGACTCGGGCTGGGCGGCGGCGGAGGCCGTGCTCGAAGACTGCATCGAGCGGGCTCGGCAGTTTCAGCAGGCCGATGGCAGCTTCTCGGTGCACTCCTTCGAGCGGCCGGGCACGTCGCCCGACGTGTTCGCCCGGCTCGGCGCCACGGGGCACGTGTTCGAGGTGCTGGCAGTGTCGCTCGACGACGAGCGGCTGGCGGAGCCGTGGGTGAGGCGAGCCGCCGAGCGGCTCACGATGCTGCTCGAACAGACGGCCGACGTCGACGTGGAGTGCGGCGCGCTCTATCACTCGTGCCACGGCCTGGCGATCTACCGCCAGCGGGTCTGCCCGTAGCGTGGGGCTTCGGGGTCGCCCGTGCCCCTCGCTGAGCCATGCGCTAACGAGTAAGCAGTGATTTCACCGCGTCGACGAGCACGTGCGGGTCGCCGTGCCAGTCGATTGGAGTGCTCGCCTGCGTGGTGAGTTGCTTGAGCTGCGCGGTGCCATTGGCGAATTCGTCGCTGCCGATCACGAGGGCCGCCGGGAAGCCCCGCTTCGCCGCGAGCTTGAGCTGCTGCCCGAGCTTCTTCGGCTCGGGGAAAAACTCCACGGCCACGCCGGCCGCCCGCAGCGCCGCTGCGATCCGCAGATAGTCTGCGAGGTGGGCCGCGTCGAAGTGGACGAGAAACACATCGGCCGGCGTCTCGACGGCGGACGTGCGGCCCAGCTCCTCGAGGCCGGCGAGCAGCCGATCGATCCCCAGCGAGGCGCCCACGCCGGGCAGCGGCTGCTTCGTGTAGAGGCCGGCGAGGTTGTCGTAGCGGCCACCCGAGCAGATGCTGCCAAGCGTGGGAAGGTCGTCGAGATAGCTCTCGAGCACGATGCCCGTGTAGTAGTCGAGCCCCCGCGCGATCGATGGATCGATGACGAGCCGTTCGCTCGCCACGCCCGCCGCCCCCGCAGCTGCGACCAGGCCCCGCAACGCCGCCACACCGGCCTGCCCCTGTTCCGATTCGCCCACGAGCACGTCGAGCCGCGCGAGCACGGCATCCGCTGCGCCCGACAGGCTCGCCATCTCCAGGAGCGCAGCGACGGCGTCGGCCGCCACACCCTGCCCGGTGAGTTCCGCTGCCACAGCCTCGGGCGTCGCCTTGCCGAGCTTATCGAGGCTACGGAGCACGCCCGTCGAACGGTCGGCCAGGCCGAGCCGCCCGAGGATTCCGCCGAGCACGCGGCGGTCGTTCACCCGGATCGTGAACCGCTCCACGCCGATCGCAGCGAGCAGGTCATGCACGACGAGCACCATCTCCAGGTCGGCCACGGGGCTCGTGGTGCCGATCGTGTCGAAGTCGCACTGCATGAACTCGCGGTAGCGGCCCCGCTGGGTGTTCTCACCCCGCCACACCGTCGCCATGTGATACCGCTTGAACGGCAGGCCCAGGTCGTGCACGTGCTGGGCTGCGAACCGTGCGAAGGGCACCGTGAGATCGAACCGCATCCCCACCTCCCGGCCGCCGTGGTCGGTGAAGCGGTACATCTGCTTATCGGTCTCCTCGCTCCCCTTGCCCGTGAGGATCTCGAGGTATTCCAGCGCCGGCGTGTCGATCGGCGTGAACCCGTAGGAGCGGTAGACCCGGCGGGCGATGTCGAGCACCCGCTCGCGGGCGAGCGCCTGCGCGGGCAGGTGGTCACGAAAACCCTTCAGCGTGCGTGGTTCAATCATCAGAGAATCTGCAGGAGCGGTGGCTTCGGGCTGCGGATCGACTTGCCGCGGTTCTTCTTCTTACGGCCGTCGCCCACGTACTCGCCGCCGGGGCCGAGCACGGCGTCCATATATTCTTCGACCTGCTCGCAGGTCTCGAAGTATTGGTCGTACACCCAGTCGTCCTCGTACTCGCACTCCTTGGTCGTGTACTCACGGCAGATCTGGGGCCGCGTGTCATAGATGCCGCAGCGGTGATCGTCCCGGAGATGCTTGCAGACGGTATGCACGCAGACATACCAGTCGCCCTCCTCGGTGAACACCGTGGCGTGATCGTGCAGGAGGAACCAGCGGATGTACTCGAACTCCTCCCGCGTGGTGGGCGTCTCGAGCGGCAGGGCGAAATAGCGGCAGCACTTCGCCGTGCAGAACTCACACAGCACCTTGTCCTCGGGCACGTCGTCCCGCTTGGGCTTGGCCGGGAGCACGGGCAGGGGAATGTCGGCGATCGCCATGCGAAAAACCTCCAGGGTTCGGGCCGGCAATATAGCGTGTTCGGATGGGGTTTTGCCGCCGATATACTGCGGACCTCGCCGCGGCCGCCACGGAAGGACGCCCCCATGCCCAAACGCTGGCACATCCGCCCCCACGACCGCACGGCCGTCGCGGCACTCGAACGCTCGGCCGGCGTGTCGAGCATCGTGGCCGCCCTGCTCGCGGCTCGCGGCGTCACCGATGCAGCCGCCGTGAAGTCGTTTCTTTCCGGCACGCTCGCCGACCTGCGGGATCCCGAAACGCTCCCCGGCGTGCCCGACGCCGCCGATCGGGTTCTCGCCGCCGCGCGGGCCGGCCGGAAGATCGTCGTCTACGGCGACTACGACGCCGACGGCATGTGTGCCACCGCGATCCTGATGGGCTGTCTCGACGCCCTCGACGCTCAGGCCTCGTGGTACGTGCCCGACCGGCTGGAAGAAGGCTACGGACTCAACGCCGGTGCGATCGAGACGCTCGCCGCGCAGGGGGCGAGCCTCGTGATCACGGTGGACTGCGGAATCGCGAGCGTGGCCGAGGCGGTGCGGGCCCGCGAGCTCGGCCTCGAGCTGATCGTCACCGATCACCACACGTTCGCCGACACGCTCCCCGAGGCCGCCGTGCTCGTGCATCCACGGCTGCCGGGGGCTGGCTATCCGTTCGGCGAGCTGTGTGGCGCAGGCGTGGCATTCAAGCTCGCCTGGGCGATCGCCACCCGGGCGAGCGGCGCCAAGCAGGTCACGCCACGTCTCCGCGAGATGCTCCTCAAGGGGATCGGCCTCGCGGCCCTCGGCACCGTGGCGGATGTCGTGCCGCTGCTCGACGAAAATCGGATCTTCGTGCGGCACGGTCTCGAGTGCCTGCGGCAGCGGGGCGGACCGGGGCTCGCGCGGCTGATGGAACTGGCTAAGCTCCATGAGAAGTCGCAGCTCGATGCCGAAGACGTGGCCTTTCGGCTCGCCCCCCGGCTGAATGCGGCCGGCCGGCTCGGCCAAGCTGCCTGCGGGATCGAGCTGCTCACGACGTCCGATGCAGCGCGGGCCGCGAGCCTTGCCAACTACGTGCACGAACTCAACGCGCAGCGCGAGACCGAGGAGCGAAGCATCCAGCTGGCCGCGACGAAGCAGGCGAAGGAGCGGTTCGACACCGACCGCGATGCGGCGCTCGTGCTGGCCGACCGCGGCTGGCATGCGGGCGTGATCGGGATCGTGGCCGGCCGGCTCGCCGAGCGGTTCCATCGTCCGGTGGTGATGATCTCGCAGGATCCGTTGCAGGGCCGGCCCGCGACCGGCAGCGTGCGGAGCGTGCCGGGCTTCGACGTACACGAGGCCCTTATTGCATGTCGCGAGCATCTCGTGACCTGCGGCGGCCATGCGGCCGCGGCAGGGCTGCGGATCGCCGATGACCGGATCGACGCCTTCCGCGAGGCGTTCTGCGCGGAAGTCGACCGACGACTGCCGCAGGCACTGCGCCAGGCCCAGCTCACGATCGACGGTGAGATGACGCTCGCGGGCCTCACGCTCACGACGGTGGAGCAACTCGAGCGGCTCGCCCCCTTCGGGCAGGCCAATCGCCGGCCGGTGCTCTCGGCAGCCGGCGTGAGCCTCGCCGAGCCGCCGCGGGTGATCGGCACCGGCGGCCGACACATCTCGCTCCAGTTTGTGCAGCACGGCGCGAAGGTCCGCGGCGTGGCGTTTGGCGGCGCCGAGTGGCTCGACCATCTCCCCGTGCCGGGGCAGCCGTTTCACGTCGCCTTCAAGCCGAAGATCAACGAGTTCCGCGGCCGCCGCACCGCGGAGATGGAGGTGATCGACTGGCGGCCCGACGGCATCGACGTGGGCGTCGAACTGCCGCCGCTGACGGCCGCCGAGGCGGGGTGATCAAACTTGCCAAACCGCCAAGTGGCAACTAAAGTTATAACATGACCATTGAGTTGAAGATTCGACGGGTTGGTAATTCGCTGGGGGTCATTATTCCCGCAGAGGCGCTCACGCTGCTGAATGTGAAAGAGGGCGATCAGCTCTTTCTCACCGAGGCTGCCGAAGGTTCAGTGCGCTTGTCCGCACAGCGGCCAGGCTTCGCCGAGAAGGCCGCACTCGCCGACGACCTGATTCAACGCTACCGGAACGCGCTCAACGAGCTGGCGAAATGACGGAGCCGGTCTGGGTCACGGAAGAGGATTGCCTCTCGTTCCACGACAAGCTCCTGGCACGATTCGGTGGCGCTGCCGGCGTTCGTGACCAGGGGCTGCTCGCGTCGGCGCTTGCCCGGCCCCTGCATCGCTTCGCCTACGAACATGCATCACTCTTCGACTTGGCCGCCACATATGCCCACGGCATCGTCAAAAATCACCCGTTCATCGACGGCAACAAGCGCACCGGCTTTCTTGCTGCGGCCGTATTTCTCGAGGCGAATGGCGTACGGTTTCACGCGAGCGAGGAAGACGCTGTCGTCCAGGCACTTGCCTTGGCCGCAGGAGCTATCGGCGTCGAGGAGTTCGCGGCCTGGCTCAAGTCGGTGAGCACCGAGGTGCAGTGATGATGCGATTGCTCGTTATTGCCTTGTTGTTCGCATGGTCGATGCCCGCCCGCGCCGACGATTGGCCGCAGTGGATGGGGCCGCGGCGAGACGGCGTGTGGCGCGAGGCTGGGATCGTGCGGTCGATCCCGCCGCAGGGGCTGCCGGTGAAGTGGCGGGTGCCCGTGATGGGCGGCTACGCCGGGCCCGCGGTGGCGAACGGCCGTGTCTATCTCATGGACTACGACCGCCGTGAAGGCGAGGCGATCAACGATCCCGGCACACGCAACGAACTGTACGGCCGCGAGCGGGTGCTCTGCCTCGATGCGGCCACCGGTGCGGTCATCTGGAAACACGAGTACGAGCGGCCCTACGCGATCTCGTATGCGTCGGGCCCGCGGTGCACGCCGACGGTCGACGTCGGCAAGGTCTACACGCTCGGTGCGGAGGGAGATCTCCTCTGCCTCGATGCCGCGAGCGGAAGGGTGCTCTGGCAGAAGGACTTCGTGAAGGACTATGCCGCGCCGGTGCCGATCTGGGGATTCTGCGGCCATCCGCTCGTCGAGGGCGACCAGCTCATCTGCCTCGTCGGCGGCGACGGGAGCGTGGCCGTGTCGTTCGACAAGCACACGGGCCGCGAGCGATGGCGGGCCCTGTCGGCCAGCGAGCAGGGCTACTGTCCGCCCACGATCATCGAGAGCGGCGGAGTGCGGCAGCTCGTGATCTGGGATGCCGACAAGCTCAACGCGCTCGATCCGGCGACCGGCCGCCTGCTCTGGTCACAGCCGCTCAAGCCAGCCTACGGGATGTCGATCATGGCGCCGCAGGTGGCCGACACGAAGCTTGGCCGCGTACTCTTCGCGAGCGGCATCGGCCGCGTGGGAGCGCTCTATGCACTCGCGGCCGACAAGCCCGGCGCCAGCATCCTCTGGCGCGGTCAGCCGAAGACGGCCGTCTACTGCGCCAACAGCACGCCCTTCATCCACGACGAGACGCTCTACGGCTGCGACTGCGAGACCGGCTTCCTCACGGCAGTCGATCTCGCGACCGGCACCCGCCTCTGGGAGACCGGTGTGCCGACGATGGGCGAGCGGCGCGGCCGACACGGCACGGCGTTTCTCGTGCGGCATGAGCTCTCTGGGCCGGGCGTCACCTGGCTCTTCAGCGAGACAGGCGACCTGATCCTCGCACGGCTCACGCCGGAGGCCTACGAGGAGCGGGGCCGCGTGCATTTGCTCGACCCGACGAACGAATGCTTCGGCCGGGAGGTGGTCTGGAGCCATCCGGCATTCGCGAACCGCTGCGTGTTTGCCCGCAACGACCGGGAACTGGTCTGCGTGTCGCTGGCAGAGTGATTTCCGGCCGATTCCGATCAGCGTTGCCCCGCCCGGGAATTCGCGGTATTCTTCGTTCCTCTCCCACATGCGTCAGAAGGGTTCCTCCTGCCGCACCATCGGGGCGTAGCTCAGCCTGGCTAGAGCGCTACGTTCGGGACGTAGAGGTCGCACGTTCGAATCGTGTCGCCCCGACTCGGTTGGTTTTCGACTCTCCAGTCTGCCGCAGAGAATGCGGCTTCTTCCGGGGGTTGCGCGGTTCGGGTTGTTCGGACTGCCCTCGACCCCGCGCGGCCGCCGATCCGGGCGGACCTCGAGAACCGCGGCCGGCTGATCGACCCGTACGACCTGATGATCGCCGCCCACACCCAACCCGTCGATGCCGTGCTCATTACCGACAACACCAAGCAATTTGATCGCGTCGCAGCAGTGAGAACCGACAATTGGCTTGCGACCCGGTGAGTAGCGTCGGCCAAGCGGAGCGGATCACGAGGAGCAACAGCGGGGACTGGCCGGGCTCGATGCGACCCGATGGTGAAGGTGCCGAGGAGCTTCCGATCCACGCGCAAGTCTGGATTTTTCTCGTTGGCGCAGACCAGACTTGAAACCGCTCTACTCGCGGGCCGTCTGCACCGTGACATCGGATCACGTCAGAGGCCGTGGATGTCGATCACGAGCAGCTCGTCGGGCGATGTCTGAAAGATTGCCCGGTCGTCGTGGACCTGCACGAGCTCTCCCCAGTCGGTGGGCAAATAGACCGCCGCCAACCGCAGCGGTGTCACGACGCCCTGTGGCCTTGGTCTGGCCTACACTTGATCCATGGAACCACGCGGTGAGACCAAACACGAGCGGCGGCTGGCGAAGGCCCGACGACGTGCCGAACGGCTCGGCATCCCGACGGTCGAGCGACACATCTTCCTGTGTGTCGATACGGCTGAAGCCGGCTGCGCCAGCAAGAAGCGGATGCTGGCGAGCTGGCGGTATCTCAAGCGGCGGCTCCGGGACCTGGGTGTGCCGCGCCGCGGCCACGTGATGGCCACCCGATGCCGCTGCTTCGGCGTGTGCACGGCAGGACCGATCGCGGTCGTGTATCCCGACGGCACGTGGTACGGCATGTGCGACGAGGTGGCCCTCGACCGCATCATCCGCGAGCATCTGCTCGGCGGCCGAGTGGTGACGGAGTACGCCCTGCGCACGCCGTAAGCTCCTGCCTGCCTCACGCCGTGCGGGGAGCACGGCCGTCCACCAGCACGTCGATCGTTCCGGTCTCGACCCGGTAGAGCCAGCCGTGGATCCGCGGTCGCTCCCCCTTGGCATGCATGTTGCGAATGAGGGCCAGGTTGCGGAGATGCTTGATCTGGAGCTTCACGTTCTCCTCCGTGAGCACGGCCAGCTTTTCCTCACGGGACAGGTTGCGTTCGCGGGCGATCCGGTCGGCCGCCTCCTTGGCCCCCGTCGCGATGCAGAGCCAGTCGGCGATGTAGTTCTCGTGGACACCGTCCTCGATGGCGGCGATCCCGCCACAGCGGGTGTGGCCGCAGACGATGATGTCTTCGACCTTCAGATGCACGACGCCGTATTCGAGGATGGCGCTGATGTTCACGTCGTTGAAGGCGACGATGTTGGCGACGTTGCGGTGGACGAACATCGTGCCGGGCTTCGAGCCCGTCATCTGGTGCTCGCTCACCCGGGAGTCGGAGCAGCCGATCCAGAGCACCTTCGGCGTCTGGCGGTCGGCGATGGCGTGGTAGTACTCGGCATGCGGACGAAACTCGTCCGCCAGGAATTTCTCGTTGCCCTGCAGCAGTTCGTCGATCATGTCGTCCCTTTCTGTGGGAGGCGGCCGGCGTGTGAGACGGTATAGTACATGGTTTCTACCGCCAGCGCTGGCAGCCACGGGATGCAGCCGACCACGTTCGTCCAACAACTCGTCGCCCTCTCCGGCATCCGGGATGGCGACACGACCCGCTCGTTGATCGCCGCGGTCGTGGCGGTCGCCGTGTTCTTCCTCACCGCTCCGCGAGGGCGGCGCTGGCTCGCCCGCGGACCGGCGCTCTTGCTCGGCCTGGCCGCCCTGCCGCTGGCGGCGGCAACGCTCTTCCCCGAGGAGGCGGCGGCTGGCGAATCGGCCGCCTTCGGCGCACGGTTCTTCGTGCTCGCGGCTCTCTTTCAGGCGATCGTGCTGATCTCGCTTGTCAGCGTGTGGGAGCGGCTCGTCCGCCCCTCGTCGGCGATCCTGCTCGACGTGCTGCGCTGGGTCGCGGCCGCGGCGGCCGCGGCGATCATCCTCGGCGAGGCCGGCGTCGAGCCGGGCACGCTGTTCGCGGGCTCCGCGGTGGTGACCGCCGCGGTCGGCTTCGCGCTCCGCGACACGCTCGGCAACGTGTTCTCCGGCCTGGCGCTGCAGGCCGAGCGGCCGTTCGAGCTCGGCGACTGGATCCAATACGACGCCAACCCGGCCCACATCGGCCGGGTCGTCGAGGTCAACTGGCGAGCCACCCGCGTGATCACGCTCGACGAGGCGTTCGTCGTGATCCCCAACGGCCAGCTCGGACTCGCGTCGATCCGGAACTTCAGCAAGCCCGACCCCTGGTCCCGGCGGTCGCTCTTCGTGACGACTCCCTACGCCGTGTCGCCGCAGCTCGTGCAGGAGGTCGTCCTCGAGGCGATTCGCGGCAGCTTCGGGGTGCTCGATCATCCCGCGCCGTCGGTTGTCACCAACGCCTTCACCGATCGGGGCGTCGAGCACTGGGTGCGATTTTTCACGACAGAGTTCGACAAGCGGGATCGCGTGGACGGCATGGCCCGCGACCGCATCTGGTTCGCGCTGGCGCGACACGGCATCGAGATCCCGGTCGCCACCCAGCAGGTGAGGCTCTCCAGGCTGCCCGCCCCCGTCTCGGAACCGTCGGACGCCGCGGCCGACCGCCGCGATGCGATGCTCCAACGGGTCGGGCTGCTCGCCGTGCTCGACGAGACAGCGCGGCACCGGCTCGCGGCCTCGGCCCGCGAGCAGACCTTCGCCGCCGGTGAGCCGATCATCCGCCAGGGCGCCCCGGGCACGAGCATGTTCGTGATCCAGAACGGACGGGTGGCCGTGAGCGTTACCGACGGCAGTGGCGCCACCTCACACCTGGCGGAGCTCGGTCCGGGTGAGTTCTTCGGTGAGATGTCGCTGCTGACGGGCGAGCCCCGATCAGCCACCGTGACGGCACGGGTCGAGACGAGGCTGCTCACGATCGACAAGGACATTTTTCGCCCCTGCCTGGAGGCCGAACCACGGCTCGCGGAGGAACTGGAGCGATTCCTCGTCGGCCGCAGAGCGGCACAGACGACCGCGATCTCCCGCGATCCCGCGCCGGCGCCGGAACATGATCTCCTCCGCCGCATCCGGGAGTTCTTCGCGATCTGACGCACCTTCGGCATGGCACGCGTTTCACGAGAGCGGTTCGGCGCACGGTCCCGGCTCGACGACTGCCGGCATGACGGGGTGGCCTCGGAAGCGGAACTGTTCGTGGTGGAAGGGGAGTCCGCAGCAGCGTCGGTGGTGCGAGTCCGGGATGCCGGCTTCCAGGCGGTGCTGCCCATGCAGGGTAAGCCGCTCAACTCGCTGCGGACGTCGCGCGAAAAGGTGCTGGCACACCCGTTGTTCGGGCCGCTCATCGACGCGATCGGCACCGGTCTCGAGCCCGGATACCGCGGCGATTCACTCCGCTACGGCCGCATCCTGTTGCTCATGGATCCCGACGCCGACGGCATCCACTGCGGCGTACTCCTGCTGATGTTCTTCCACCGCTGGATGCCGCGGCTGATCGAATCCGGTCGGGTCGCGCTCGTGCGGCCCCCGTGGGGCGAGGTGACGACGAACGGAGAGGTGCATCGGGCCCTGTCGGACCCGGAACTCACCGCCTTGGCGGATCGCTTCCGCGACCACGGGCCTGTGACGGTCCGTCGCTACCGCGGACTCGCGGCCATCGATGCCGACGTGATTCGCGACACGTGCGTGGCGCCGGCGACGCGTCGCGTCACGCGCGTTTCGCCGGCCGACGTCACCGCAATGATCGAATTCCTCGCCGGCCTCGGGTAGTTTTGGCGATTTGCGCACAGCTGAATGCGACGAAAGGCATGCGGTCGTTCGTGATCGAAAACTCCTCTTCCGAGTCGCAGCGGGAGTGTGTTACCACCCGCACGACCTTCAACTGGTTCACGAGGAGACATGTGATGAAGACGAGCGTGCAACGACAGACATATCGCGGCGGGATCATCGTGGGCATCGTGGCGATCGCGGTCACCTCGACCGTGGCCCAGGCCGGCCCGCCTCCGCTGAGCACCAACCCCGGCAACCTGGCCATCTTCCCGGCGAAGGGTCAAAGCCCCGAGCAGCAGAGGGCCGACGAGACTGCGGCCTACGACTGGGCCACGCAGCAGACCCGCTGGGATCCCTACCAGGCGAAGGCGGCCTTGGACCAGCAGAGCATGGCATCCGCGAATGCGGCGAACGGTGCCCGGGGTGGGGCCGTCAAGGGGGCCGCAGGCGGCGCCCTGGCGGGAGTCGCGATCGGTGCGATCGCAGGCGACGCGGGCAAGGGTGCCGCCATCGGCGCCACCTCGTTGGGCCTGACGGGCGGCGTCCGTTCACGCCGGGCCGTGAAGGCGGCGAACGGCGTATCGGGCGACGCCGCGACGGCCTACCGCGACCAGTTCGCGGTCTGGAACCGGAATTTCATGGCCGCCATGGAGGCCAAGGGCTACACCGTGCGGTAGTTCCGTGCCTGGCTGCACCTGACGAACGAAACCCCTCGAGCAATGGAGTGCGTGAACATGCTGATGAATACCATGACGGCAGTGACGAAGATCGTGTCGATGCTGGCCCTGGGGCTGGCGATGTGCAGTGGCGCAGAGGCCGGCCAGACGTGGCTCTGCTCCGTGTCCTCGGCCGTGGCGGTGGACGAGGACGGCACGGTGGCCCCCCCCGACTTCAGCGAGCGGGAGCGGCCGACGTTCTTTCGGGTCGATGCCGAGAAGAAGGAACTGAAGCTGCTCGCGCCGGCGTCGCGCCGTGGCGAGGTCACGAAGCTCGAACTGGCGCACGAGGCCGAGGGCGTGCGGGTGTTCTCCGGCGTGGAGAACGGCCGCGGCGTGAACCTCATCATCACCGACGCGGGACACATGACCGTCTCGATCGTCAGCGACGGCGCCGTCTGGTCCGTCTTCGGCCACGCCCTCCTGGAAGAGCATCTCAAATAGCTGGCGGCGGAAAGCGGCGGCGTGACCTTCGTGTCACGCCGCCCCGCGGGCGAGGAAGCGGCTCACCACGTCGAGGAACGGACCCGGCGCTTCGGCGTGCACCCAGTGGCCGGCATTCGCGATCGTCTCGATCATCGCCGCTGGAAACAGCCGCGTGATCGCATCGCGGTGCTCGGGCCGGAGATACTCCGACCGACCGCCGGCGATGAAGAGCGTCGGCTTCGCGAACGTCACGCCGGGCGGGATGTCGGGGAACCCGACGATCGACTCGCCGTTGCGTTCGATGGCGTCGAGGTTCACCGACCAGCGGAGTCCCGTCGGCTCGGTGACCACGTTCTGCGCCAGAAACCCGCGGACCGCGAGATCGGGAATCACCTCGGCGAGCACCGCGTCCACCTCCGCCCGGCGGGAGAGCGTCTCGAGCGGCACCCGCCGCATCGCCTTCACCAAGAGCAGCGGACTGGAATGCGACCGGGCCGGCGCGATGTCCACCACGACGAGTCGCTCGACGAGTTCCGGGCGGCCGAGCGCCAGCAGCATCGCCGCCTTGCCCCCCATGCTGTGGCCCATCACGGTCACCGGCCCGCCGGCCACTCTTTCGATCAGCCGTGCCACGTCGTCGGCGAGCGCCGGGTAGTCGTGGAGATCGTCCCACGGGCTCTCGCCGTGGTTCCGCATGTCGACGGTGATGACCCGGCGGTGCTCCGCCAGCCTGCCGGCGATGCTCGACCAGTTCCGCTTCGACCCGAACAGGCCGTGCAGGATCACCAGCGGCTCGCCCGTGCCTACCTCGCTCATCGCCAAATCGACCGCCATAGCCCGTCTCCGCTCGTTCGATGTCTCTCGCTTCAAAATCCTACCGTGGCCTCCCGGCGCGCCGAACATTGCTAGAATTCGAGCAGTTCCCCCGCGCGGTCCGCGCTGGGCAGAAAGGTCCCGCCGTGCCAGTTCGCCTCCCGCCTCGCTTCGCTTGGACGACGTCCGACTCCGTCCGACCTGCGATTACGTATCGTGCGTCCAGGTATAGATGGTTGTGCCTGCTGGCCGTCTTCGCCTCCGGCTGCGGTGACGATGCAGTCGTTCGTCCGGGCGATATCCGCTCCTACACGATTCCCCGGCCGCCGGCGTCGGCCGTGGTGGCTGCCCGGCCCGCCGAGCCCGGCCCGCAGTCCGGCGGGTTGAAGCTCAGCTACGACGTCCCCGAGGGCTGGACCGATCGCGGTGGTGGTGGCCTGCGGCTGGCCACACTCGTGATCGGCGATCCCACCGCCGGCCGGGAGGTGACGGTGATCCCTGCCGCGGGCACGCTCCGCAGCAACGTAGAACGCTGGCAGGGCCAGCTCGGCGAGACCGACGTGGCCACCCGCGACAAGGCGGTCGAGGCCACGCTCGCCGCCGCGGAGAAGCTCGACGTCGGCGGCACCGAGGCCACGGTCGTGCTGCTGCTCGATGCGGAGGCCACCCAGGCCGCGGAGCAGACCGAGGCCGCAGGCCAGGCCATCCTCGGTGCGATGATTCCGCTCGATGAATCCGCGGCCCTGTTCGTGAAGTACAAGGGCGACGCAGCCGTCGCCCGCCGCGAGCGAGACAACTTCAACCGGTTCGTGTCGTCGATCCGCTGGCAGGAGAAGCAGTGATGGCAACCGGCAGTCTTCCCGCCTCGTCGTTTCCCTTCCCCGAGCGTGGTGCCATCGTGTCGCCAGGCACTGCCGCGTGGCAACTCTTGCGGGCGCTCGGCTCGCTCAAGATCACCGTCGTGATGTTCCTCGCGGCGATCTTCCTCCTGCTCGTGGGCACGCTCGCGCAGGACGAAAAGAACCTGCCCGAGGTGAAGGCGGAGTATTTCAACAGTTGGGTGGCACGGGTGCCGTTCTCCGACTTCTTCCCGGTCACGATCTTCGGTGAATCGTCGCTCACCGGCTGGTTTCCTTTTCCGGGCGGGGCCACGATCGGCTTCGTGCTCCTGATCAATCTGATCGCTGCGAAGGTAACCCGCTTTCATGTCGCCGCCAGTGGACAGCGGCTCGTGTGGGGCACGCTCGTGTCGCTGCTCGGCGGGCTCCTCACGCTCGCCGTCATCCTCACCGGCCACCGCACCGATGGCCTGCAGGGCAGGCCCCCGGTGGACTACGACACCGTGTGGCGGATGGTGCAGGCCGGCTCGGTGCTGCTCGCCGCCGGCCTCGGCGTTGCAGCCTGGCGGAGCGAACGACGGCTCGTCCGCGGCGTGCTCGGCGCGACGGCGGCGATCGTCGGCGGCCTCGCGATTGCCACGCTCGTGGGCGGGTCCGACTGGCGGATGAACGAGCCGGGGCTGCGGATCATGTGGCAGCTCATCCAGTCGAGCGTGGCGTCGCTCGTGCTTCTGGCCGGCCTCGTCATGGTGTTCGGCGCCCGGGGCGGCAACGTGCTCATCCACATCGCCGTGGGCCTGCTCATGCTCGGCCAGTTCGCGTTTGGCGACCGGCAGATCGAGGAGCGGATGTCGCTCGTCGAAGGGCAAACGACGAACGTTGCCTTCCGGTCCGACGAAACGGAACTGGCCGTGATCGACACGAGCGATGCCGCCGACGACCGCGTCACGGCGATCTCGGGCCGGCTGCTGGCCGCCCGGGCCGGCGGCGCCGCGGTCGCGGTCGACGGGCTGCCATTCGACATCCGCGTGGTGGACTACTTTCCCAACTCCGACGTGGTTCGCGTCGGCCCCGTAGCGCCGAATACCGCCACCACGGGGATCGGCACCCGCTTTCTCGCCTCCTCGCGGCCGCCCGAAGGGGGCGCCTCTTCGAAGTCCAACATCGCCTCGGCCTACGTGCAGCTCACGGAGAAGTCGTCGGGCAAGGATCTCGGCACGTATCTCGTGACGCAGTTCCTCAACGACCAGGCCCAGATCTTCATGGGCGCGCCGGCCGACGAATGCGACACCATCGACGTCGCCGGCACGCCGTGGCGGCTGCAGCTCCGCTACCGCCGGGAATACAAGCCCTACGATGTGACGCTTACGGACGTGCGGCGGATCGACTACTCCGCCAGCGAGACGCCCCGCGACTACTCGTCGTATGTCACGTTCACCGATCGGGGCACGAAGGCCGAGCAGCAGGGCCGGATCTGGATGAACAATCCGGTCCGCTACCGCGGCGAGACCTTCTATCAGAGCCAGTATTCGAAGGTCGATCTCGGCAACGGCCGGGAGGGGGAAATGACCGGCCTGCAGGTCGTGGAGAACGCGGGCTGGCTGATCCCCTACGTCGCGTGCGTGCTCGCCTTCTGGGGCATGCTCGTGCACTTCGGCGGCACGTTCCTCCGATTCGCCGATCGCCACGAACGGGGCGGCGCCGTCACGCCGCCCTCGGCAAACGGCACGACGCGGCCACGGACTGCCGCTGCCCCGCGCCGCGATCAGGCCGGCGGCTGGGCGATCCCCGCTGCGGCGCTCGCGCTCGTCGCGGTCTGTACGCTGCCGCTCGCACGGCAGCGGCCCACGCCAGCCGACACCTGCGACTGGCGGTCGGTCGGCGAACTCCCCGTGATGCACGAGGGCCGCGTGAAGCCGCTCGACAGCGTGGCCCGCACCACGCTCCAGCTACTCGGGAATCGCACGGCAGTAAAAATGCCGGCAGCCGAAGACGCGACGGCGAAGCGGGTGCCCGGCGGCCCCACCGGCACGGTTTCGGCCGCGCAGTGGCTGCTCGCCCACATGGCCGGCAGCGAGTGGGTCGATACGGCGCCCGTATTCCGGATCGATGCGCTGGAAGTGCTCGATTTCTTCGACCTCAAGCGGCGGCAGGGGCATCGCTACAGTGCCGCAGAGCTGGAGGCGGGGCGGGCGAAGCTGCGGGAACAGATGCAGGCCCTCGAGCAAACTCCCAAGGAGCAGAGGACGTTCACGCAAACGAAGCTGGCCGAACTCAACCAGAAGCTCATGGCCTACGACCTGATCCGATTCGCCTATCAAGCGCCATCGATGCCCCGCCCCACCGGCGACGACGACAAGGCCCGCCGCGAGTTTCTCGAGCAGGTGCAGAAGCTCATGCAGGGGGCGCGGATGCTCGAGCAGAATCATCCGCCGGCTGCGATCCCGCCCCGCGAGCGGGCAGACCCGGATGTCACGACCGCCGGCCCCGATGCCCGCTGGCAGGCCCTCTATCCCGCCGTCGTTACGGCCATGATGGGGCGGATGCTCGCAGGCCGCCCGGGCCAGCCTCCGTTCGCGCTCAACCCCGGCCTGCTCCCGTTCACCGAGCTGCTCTCGGCCGTCGGCAGTGAGCCCGCCGCCTTCAATAAGACTCTGGCCGACTATCGCCGGGCGATCGCGCCGTTGCCCGACGTGGCCGACACGGCCGGCAAGGCGGCCTACGAGGCCTGGCTCAACGGCTTCAATCCCACCGACCTCGCCAAGTGGCTCTACGTGGCGGCCATCGTGCTCTGCTTCGCGAGCTTCCTTGTCTGGCACAAGCCCCTCAATCGGTTCGTGTCGTGGATGCTCGTGGGCATCTTCGTGCTCCACACGTTCGCGCTCGCCTCCCGGATCTGGCTCACGGGCCGGCCGCCGGTCGTGAACCTCTACTCGTCGGCCGTGTTCATCGGCTGGGCCTGCGTGCTCGCGGGCCTCGGCCTCGAGTCGCTCTACCGCATGGGCATCGGCAACCTCGTGGCCGCGCTGGCCGGCGGCCTCACGCTGATGGTGGCCTACGGTCTCGACTCGGGCGACACGATGCACGTGCTCCAGGCCGTACTCGACACGCAGTTCTGGCTGTCGACCCACGTGGTGACAGTGACGCTCGGCTACGGGGCGACGTTTCTCGCCGGTCTGCTCGGCACCTTCGCCATCGTGCATCGGATCTGGTCGCGTTATGCCCGGCGTGAAGGTGCCGGTGCGATCAAGGCCGCACAGGAGGTGCAGGATCGCCTCTACCGGATGACCTACGGTGTCGTCTGCTTCGCGCTCTTTTTCAGCTTCATCGGCACCGTGCTCGGCGGCCTCTGGGCCGACGACAGCTGGGGCCGCTTCTGGGGCTGGGACCCGAAGGAGAACGGGGCGCTCATGATCGTGCTCTGGAACGCGGCCGTGCTCCACGCCCGCTGGGACCGCTGGATCGGGCCCCGCGGCTTCGCGCTGTTCGCGATCGGCGGCAACATCATCACGGCCTGGAGCTGGTTCGGCACCAACCAGCTCGGGATCGGCCTGCACAGCTACGGGTTCACCAGTGGCGTGCTGATGCTGCTGGCAGGCTACGTGGTCAGCCAGCTCGTCCTCATCGCCGCAGGCTTCCTGTTTACCCGACCGGCGGCGGTCAGCGGCTGAGCATCCGAGTGGGCGGATTTCCGAAGTATTTTGGCCGTGCGGCGGCGGAACTGATTCGCTAGCATCCCCTCTCGACCCCCTCGAAAGCGGTGCCTGCATGTCCTGCCGCGGATACATCATCCATCTCAAGCGTGCCACCGACCGCCGCCGTCAGGCGGAGGCCTTCGCGGCCATGCTGCCGATGCCGGCGGAGCTTCTCGAGGCCGTGGATGGCCGGGCGATGGCGCCTGCCGCCCTGCAGGAACGGGCGCACCGCGACCTGCACACACCCCGCTATCCATTCCCGCTTGCCAATGGCGAGATCGCCTGCTTTCTGTCGCACCGCCGCGCCTGGCAGGCGATCGTCGACTCCGGCTGCGACGCGGGGCTGATCGCGGAAGACGACGTCGCCGCCTCGTCGCCCGACTTCCTGCCGCTGATCGACACGGTGCTCGCCGGCATCCAGCCTGGCGACTTCGTGCGGTTTCCGATGCGGGAGCGGGGCGAGCGCGGCCCGCTGGTCTGGGGCACCGGCCCGCTGCACGTGATCGAGCCCTATCTCCCGGCCCTCAACATGCAGATGCAGATCGTGGGCCGCGAGGCCGCCCGGCTGCTCCTGGCGGCCAGCGAAACCTTCGATCGGCCGGTCGATAGCTACGTGCAGATGCAGTGGCTTCACGGCGCCCGCATGCTCTCCGCCCGCCCGGTCGTGATCCGTGAACTGGGCAGCCAGCTGGGGGGCAGTGTCATCCATCCCCGGCGTCGCACGCTCGTCGATCGGCTGGTACATGAGGTGCAGCGGCCGCTCATCCGGCTCGCCGTGCGGCAGGCCAACGAGCAGTGGCGGCGGAAGTCGGCCTAAGACGGCCTGCTTCCCTCTCTTCGCCCGCTTTCCGGGCCGCGGTGGTCTGGCCCACGGGCGGCCTGCCAGCTATTTTCCCGCCCCTGTTTCCCGACTCTGGGTTCAGATCACGACTCCCGATCCACGGCTGCGCCGACTCATGCCGCCTGCCCCGCGACGGATGCTTCACGCCTGCGCTGCAGCCATCGTCTGCAGCTGGCTCGCGGGCTGCTCCGGCCTGAAGCCGCTTCATCAGCGGGAGCATGCGCTGACGTGCCAGCAGTGTGCGGCGGGCGCACCCTGCCCCGCCCGCCCTGGGCACTTCGGCTACTACAAGACACAGTGGCGGCATTGGCCCGATGCCGGCGAGGTTGCCGTCTCGACCACGGGCACGGCCACACCCGTGGCGCCGCCGCGATCGGTCGTGCCGAACGCCGACGAGGAATCACCGCGTCAGCCGCCCGCTTCGCCAGACAAGACTGCTCCTCCGAACGATGCGGTCGGGGCTGCGACCCGCCGGATAGCGACCATCTCAGCGGAGGCAACGGCCGCTGCGGCGGCATCCCCCACGCGGCAGACCGAGTTCACTCAGCGACTCGCCGACCAACTCCTGTCCGAGCATGATCCACTCGTGCGGTCTCGGATCGTGGAGGCGGCTGCGGCATTCAACACGCCCTCCGCAGCGGCGATCTGCGCCGGCGCGGTCGCCGACCCCGACCCACGGGTGCGGGCCGCCGCCTGCGATGCCTGGGCCAAACGCGGCGGTCCCGATGCGGTGCGGCTGCTGACCGCCCGGTTCGACGGCGATTCCGAGTTGACCGTGCGGCTGCGAGCCCTGCATGCGCTCGGCAGCATCCGCGACGAGGCGGCGATCGCCGTGCTGGCGCGGGCGCTCGACGACCCCGACCCGGCCATACAGATGCGGGCGATGCGGAGCTTGAGACAGCTTGCCGGCCGTGACCTCGGCGGTGATCCCGCCGCCTGGAGGGCGTGGGCGGCGAATCCACGCCGGACGTCATCCCCGTGGTCGCTCTCACGCGAACTGCTCCCGGCGTTTTTGCGTTAGGCTGCGGGCATGGCCGATCCCGCCGCCGACACTCCCGATTTCTGGCGGATCTCCGGCAACGTGGTCGATCCGCTCGCACGGCGCATCCGCCCGGCCACGCTCACGATCTCGAGCGGCCGAATCGCCGGCATCTCCTGGGACTCGATCGAGCACGACACCTGGCTCCTGCCCGGGTTCGTCGATGCCCACGTGCACGTGGAAAGCTCGCTTCTGCCCCCCTGCGAGTTCGCCCGACTCGCCGTGGCCCACGGCACCGTGGCGACGGTGTCGGATCCCCATGAGATCGCCAACGTGCTCGGCATTCCTGGCGTCGAGTTCATGCTCGACGACGCCCGACGGAGTCCCTTTCATTTCTGCTTCGGCGCCCCGTCGTGCGTCCCGGCCACGCCGTTCGACCATGCGGGAGCGATGCTCGACGCCGCGGGCGTGGCCGCCCTGCTCGACCGCCGCGATATCGGCTATCTCTCGGAGGTGATGAACTATCCCGGCGTGGTGGCGGGCGACGCCGAGGTGTTCGCAAAGCTCGCGGCGGCCAAGGCCCGCGGCAAGCCGATCGACGGTCACGCCCCCGGGCTCTCCGGCTCGGCGCTCGCGGCCTACGTCGCCGCCGGCATCTCGACCGATCACGAGTGCGTGACACTCGACGAGGCGCTGGAGAAGCTCCGGCGTGGGATGCGGATCCTGATCCGTGAGGGCTCGGCCGCCAGAAACTTCGACGCCCTCGCCCCGCTCATCGACTCACACCCCGACCGCTGCATGCTCTGCAGTGACGACCTGCACCCCGACTTGCTCGCCACGGGCCACATCGACCGGCTCGTGCGGCGGGCACTGGCCCGGGGCAGCGACCTCTTCAACGTGCTCCAGGCCACGAGCGTGAACCCCGTGCGGCATTACGGCCTCGAAGTGGGGCTTCTGCAGCTTGGCGACTCAGCCGACTTCGTCGAGGTGGACGACCTCGCGAGCCTGCGGATCAGACGCGTGATCCTCGACGGTGCGATCGCCGCGGCTGACGGCTCCTCGACCTGGCCGCGGCTCACATCGGCCACGCCCAATCGCTTCGCGGCCCGGCCGAAGACCGCCGCCGATTTCACGATCCCGGCCACAGCCGCCGACGCGGGCCGCTCGCTCCGCGTGATCGAGGCCCGCGACGGCCAACTCGTGACAGGCTGCGTATTCGCACCGGCCCACGTCGTGGCTGGTAGCCTCGCAGCTGATCCCGCCACCGACACGCTCAAGATCGCGGTCGTGGATCGCTACGACGACCGGCCTCCCGCCGTGGCCTTTGTGCGGAACTTTGGCCTGCGGCATGGCGCGATCGCCTCGAGCGTGGCCCACGACTCGCACAACATCGTGGCTGTCGGCACGAGCGACGAGGCACTCGCGCAGGCCGTGAACCTCGTGATCGAGGCCCGTGGCGGCCTGGCGGCAGTCGGCCCCGATTCGCATCGATTGCTGCCGCTGCCGATCGCAGGCTTGATGTCCGATCGCCCCGGCCTCAAGGTGGCCGCGGCCTACGCGGAGCTCGACCAGTTCGCGAAGGCGCTCGGCTCGTCTCTCGCCGCGCCCTTCATGACGCTCGCCTTCATGGCCCTGCTCGTGATCCCGGCAGTGAAGCTCGGCCCGAGCGGCCTCTTCGACGTCGAGCGGTTCACTCCCGTCAGCCTCTTCGCGGATTGAAAGGATCCCCTCGCTGTCCCAATACAAGCCCCCAGGCGCGAGCCGGGGGATCCCGTCATACAAGCCCCCAGGCGCGAGCCGGGGGATCCCGATGCGCGAGCGTCGGCAACGTCGGTGCATGGGACGACCCGGCCCCGGTTGCCACCGCCGCATCCCCTCGCTCGCGCTCAGGGCTTGTATGGCAGGATCCCTACTGGGCGAGGTACAGCGGCAGCGGGCTTTCGCGGAGCAACTGGAGCGCCGTCTCACCAAAGATGCGTCGCAGCAGCAGGTTCTTGGCGCTGTTACCCGCCACGATCAGGTCGGCCTGCCAGGCCTGGGCATATGGAATGAGTTCCTTCGCCGCATCCCCGGCCGCGTGGTCGGTCTCCACGTTGCGGCCGTGGGCTGCAAAGTAGCCCGCCGCCTTCTCCAGCCGCCGGGCAGCCGTCGCTGCATCATCGCCGAAGTGCACGATCCGCACCGGGGCCTCGGCATAGAGCCCCGAGTGCACGAAGTGCTTGAACGTCTTCGCGCTCTCGAGCGATCCCGAGTAGGCCACCAGCACCCGGCGGATCGGCCGGTATTCCTCGCCGACCGCCAGGATCGGCCGCACGCCGTCGGAGACGAGCCGCTCGATTGCATCGCGGGGCTCCGGCACGACGTCGTGCTCGAACAGGCCGCGCAGGCCAAAGACGCACATATCGTGATACCGCACGAGATCGGCGGCGATCTCGAAGGGATCGCCCGTCTCGGCGCTCACGCGATGGGCCACGCCTGCGGCGCGGCACCGCGTCGCGAAAAGATCCCCCGCAGCCGCGATGTCGGCCGCGGCTTTCTCGTGTCGCTGCCGGCGCAGGTCCGCGGCCGCGATATCGACCCCCACGCCCATCGGCCGGGGGCCCGTCCAGTCGAGCCGCAGCGGGTCGGTGACCGCGAGGCCGACAAGTTCGGCGGCTCGTGACCGTGCGATGTCGATCGCGTGGTCAGTGACGCTCGTGGCGGTGCGGCTCGTGCCGAGTCCGACGAGAATGCGCTTGATCATCGGTGCGTTCTCCACAGGTCTGCCCGTCGCTGCCGTCGTGACGGGTTCCCTATGATACCGCCCGCCGCCGCGGCCCCCAGGCCCACTTGCCTGCCTCGATCACGGTGACGGGCACGAGCGCCAGGCCGATCACGAGCGGCCAGCCACTGCCGAGTTCGCTCCGCACCTCGAACACCGGCCGCGCGACCGGAAGCGTGACCGCCGCCACCTGGAGCAGCGCTGAGATCGCGATCGCGGCGAGCAGCGCCGGGTTGCGGAAGAAGCCGATGCCAAACGCCGTGAACCGGTCGCTGCGGCAGCCGATCGCGAAGAGCAGCTGGGCAAACGCAGCCACGCAGAACGTCGTCGCCTGGGCCCGTTCGACTGCGGCCGGATCGGGTGAGCCACGCCACGTGAGCCAGAAGGCGGCGAGTGTCACCGCGGCCACGAGGCCGCCGTGGGCGAGGATCAAGAGCCCACGCTGCCGCGTGATCAAGGGCTCCTGCGGTGGCCGCGGTGGCCGCTTCATGATGTCGGGCTCGGGCGGCTCGAGACCCAGGGCGAGCGCGGGCAGGCCGTCGGTCACGAGATTGAGCCAGAGGATCTGGATCGCCGCGAGCGGAGCGGGCCATCCCACGATGGCCGCCACGAGCATCAGCAGCACCTCACCGGCGTTGCACGAGAGCAGGTAATGGATGAACTTCTGGACGTTGTCGTAGATGCCCCGCCCCTCCTCCACCGCCGACACGATCGACGCGAAATTGTCGTCGGTGAGCACCATGTCGGAGGCCTCCTTCGTGACGTCGGTGCCGGTGATGCCCATCGCGATCCCGATGTCGGCCGCCTTCACCGCCGGTGCGTCGTTGACGCCGTCGCCCGTCATCGCCACCACCTGACCGCGCTGCTGCCAGGCCTTCACCACCCGGAGCTTGTGCTCGGCCGTCACGCGGGCATACACGGAGATCGTGTCCACGGCCGCGGCCAGTTCGTCGGCCGAGAGCGCGTCGAGCTCGGCGCCGGTCACCGCACGGCCGGTGCCGTCGGCCAGCCCGAGTTCGCGGCCGATCGCCAGGGCCGTCGCCGGATGATCCCCCGTGATCATCACGGGACGAATCCCCGCGGAGCGGCAGGTTGCGACCGCGGCGCGGGCCTCGTCGCGAGGCGGATCGAGCATGCCGGCGAGCCCCACATGCACGAGGTCCCGCTCGCGGTCATCGGCCGTGCCGTCGAGCGGCTCGTCAGGCGGCAGGTCGCGACAGGCGAGCGAGAGCACCCGCAGCGCCCGATCGGCCATGCCCGTCGCGGCTGCCAGGATCGCCTGCCGGCGATCCGCCGAGAGCGGCACGACCGTGCCGTCGCGGAGTTCGGCAGTGCACCGCGGCAGCACCGCCTCCGTGGCCCCCTTTGTTTCAAGGACGCGGCTTTCGAGGACGCGGCTCCCGCGAGTTCGCTGCACGATGACGCTCATCCGCTTGCGGTCGGAGTCGAATGGTAGCTCGAAGATCACGGGCTCGGCGGGATCGCTGACATCCACGCCCCCTTTGACAGCCGCCACGACGAGCGCGGCCTCGGTCGGATCGCCGACGGCCCGCCAGCCGCCGCCGCTCTCGGGCTGCACCGAGGCGTTGCCGCACCGGCCGCCGATCACGAGCAGCCGCCAGAGGTCGGGCTGTGTCTCGGCCACGACGGGCTGCCGCTCCGAGCCCGGGCCAACGGCGCGAAACTCCCCCTGCGGCGCATACCCGCCACCGGTCACCTCGAAGCGGCCGCCCGCCGTCACGATCTCCCGCACGGTCATCTCGTTGCGGGTGAGCGTGCCCGTCTTGTCGGTGCAGATCACCGTCACGCTGCCGAGCGTCTCCACGCTGGGCAGCCGGCGGACGAGCGCATTGCGGGCCACCATCCGCTGGAGGCCGATCGCCAGCACGACCGTCACGACCGCCGGCAGCCCCTCCGGCACGGCCGCGACTGCGAGGCTCACCGCCCGGAGCAGCACGTCGGTCACCCGTCCACCCCGCGCGAGTTCGAGCACGAAAATCACCGCCACGACGGCCAGGCAGATTACGATCAACAGCCGGCCGAGTTCGGTGAGCCGCCGCTGCAGCGGTGTCGTTTCGGGCTCGGCCCGCTCCAGGAGGCTCGCGATCCGGCCGAGCTCCGTGGCCATGCCCGTGGCGACCACGACCGCCGCACCGCGACCCGCTGCCACGACCGTGCCCGAGTGCACGATCGATCGCCGGTCGCCGAGGGGCGTGGCCTCCGCGAGCGGACCTGCCGGCCCCTTCTCCGCCGGCTCGCTCTCGCCGGTGAGCGCCGCCTCCTGCACTCGCAGGCCGTAGGCCTCGATCAACCGGGCGTCGGCGGGCACGGCATCGCCGGCCTCGAGTTCGATCCGATCCCCCGGCACCACCTCGCGGGCTGGCACCTGCTGCTGCTCGCCATCCCGCACCACCCGCGCCAGCGGCGCCGACATCCGCTGCAGCGCCGCGAGCGCCCGCAGCGCCCGCTCCTCCTGAAAGAAGCCGATGATCGCGTTGACGAGCACGATGGCCACGATCGCCGCCGTGTCGGCCCAGTCGCCCATCGCACCGGCGATCACCGCCGCCGCCAGCAGGATCCAGATCACGAGTTCGCGAAACTGCCGCAGCAGCTTCCACCACCAGCCCTCCGGCGGCTTCTCCCGTAGCACATTGTCGCCGTGCTCCGCCCGCCGGCGGGCGGCCTCGGCGTCAGTCAGGCCACGGTCCGCATCGGTGGCAAGGCGGGCAGCGACATCGGCCAGCGGAGTGGCGTGCCACGCCGCCGGATCGGTGGCGACGCGGGAACGAGGCTCGGCTTGCGCGGGCATCATGAAGACAGCCGAAACACGAGGGCCAGGGCACCGCCGATCACCAGGATCATGAGCAGCGCATCGGGTTCGACGACCGGCAGCCGCCGCTCAGCATGATAGAGCTGCCCAAGGACGGCGATCGCCGTCGCCACGATCACCGCGAACGCCGTGACGGCATGGGCGGGCGACACCGCCTCGAACAGGCTGCCCGGGAAGGCCGCATCGAGCGGCACGAACAGGATCATATTGAATGCATTGCTCCCGAACGTATTGCCGATCGCGAGATCGACGGCACCGAGGCGCACGGCGGCCAGCGACGCCACCAGCTCCGGCAGTGACGTGGTGATGGCCACGAGCGTCGTGCCCACGAACGTGCCACCGAGTCCGGAGCGATCGGCAAGCTCGGCTGCCGTCACCGCTAGCCGCGGTCCGGCTGCCACGAGCACCGCAGCCGCCCCAAGGAACACCGTCGCAGGCTTCCAGATGCCCCCGCTCCGTTCCGGCATCTCGTCGGCGGCGAGCCGCGCTGAGATCCGCTGGTCGATGAACAGCATCCGTGCGCCGAGCAGGTAGGCGAGGAGGATCGCCCACGACCAGCCACCGATGCCGAAGAGCGTCACCGCCGGCAGCTTGCCGGCCGTGAGGATCGCGCAGCCCGCCAGCCCTGTGACCGCGATCGCGAGCGTGGCCGAGAGCGCATGTGACGCTGCCTCACGGGAGAGCATCTTCCGGCCATTGCGGCGGCAGAGGTCGATGCCCGCGAGGATGAGCAGGTTCATGAGGCTACTGCCGAAGAGGTCCCCCGCCGCGAGATCGGCGTGCCCCGCCCGCACCGCCGCGACATCGACGGTGAGTTCGGGCAGCGAGGTGGCCGCCGCCAGAAGGACGCTGCCGACGAGCAGCCGCCCGAGGCCCGTGGCCTCCGCGATCGCATCGGCCGCCCGCGCCAGCGCCGTGCCTGCTGCGGCCACGATCGCCGCGAGCAACAGGAATTGCAGGATGAGCGTGTTCATGGATCGGCAACACCGGATGCAGAAGCAATGCCTGCATCATCGTAGGCTGTCGGAAGGTCCGCGTCTTCGCAAGACGCGGCCGAGTGTCAAGGCAAGGCTTGCAAGCAACTCGCTGAGATCGGTCGGAGAAGACACGCGGTCATGGGCGGGCGGGGCCGCCTCCCCGACACCGACCACCCAGCCGCCGCGCAGGCTCACCTCCGCCATGGCCTCCGCGTCGTTCGCCTCGTTGCCTGCGTAGAACAGACCGAGCGATCCTTCCCCCACGGCCGCGATGAATTCGGCCACCGCAGTCCCCTTGTGTACCTCCGGGCATGGCGTGATCTCCACGCCCAGCGTGCAGACAGCCACCCGCACGTCGGCCGTGCGAGCCTGTAGACCTGCCGCCAGTTTCCGGACCGCCGCTATGGTTTCCGGAGGTGCACCGCGATGGTGGATCGTCAGCCCCAATTGCTTCCGCTCGAGCCACGCTCCGGGTAGCCGGGCGATCTCGGAGGCAACATCGCGGGCCCATGCTGCAATCGTCGTCATCCCAGCTGCCCGGTGCGGCTCACGGCCAGGACTGCCTGCGATCCACAGCTCGAGGCCGCCGCTTCCGGCCAGCCACACGCCGGGAAGATCGACACGCTCCCGGAGATCGGAAAGGCTCCTGCCGCTGAGCACCCCGAGTTGGCAGCCTGCCGCTGCTAATTCCGCCAAGATCTGCCGCGTCGCTGTCGGCAGTCGCGCCTGCTCCGGGCGAGCCACCGTCGGGCTCAGCGTGCCATCGAAGTCGAAAAGCAGCAGGAGCCTGCGACCCGCAGCTGCAGCGGCCACGAGCGAATCGATACCCGGTCTCACCGCCGCCGACATCACACCAAGGCCCCGGCGCCCGCCGATGGGCGGACCTTCGCCGACGGCAAGGCGTGCATGCCAGAGAGGACATCCGCCGCCCATCGGTAGATGTTGTGCTCGTCCACCTGGCGGCGCAGGCGACGCATCCTGTCCGCCCGCTCGTCGGCTGGCATTTCCACCGCGTAGCGGATCGCGTCCGCGAACTGCTCGGTGTCGTAAGGGTTGATCACCAGCGCGTCGGCCAACTGCTGGGCCGCACCGGCGAACTCCGACAGGATAAGACAGCCGGCCAGTCCGTCCTGCGCGAGCACGTATTCCTTCGCGACGAGATTCATGCCGTCATGCAGCGAGCTCACGATCGCGATCGTGGCCATCGACAGAAACGCATGAACCGTGCCGGCGTCGTGTTGCTCGACGAGCAGGTGGATCGGCTTCCAGCCATCCGTGGCGAATTGGCCGTTGATTTCCTCGGCGAAGTGCACGATCTCGCCGAGGTGATCCCGATACCGCTTCAGATGGAGCCGACTGGGCGCAGCGAGCTGCACCAAGCTCACCCGGCCGCGATGCTGCGGATACTTCTGCAGAAAGTGCGCGAACGCCCGCAGCCGCTCCGGCAGGCCCTTGGTGTGATCGACCCGATCCACACCGACAGCAATCTCGACCCCTTCAAGTCCGTATGCCTGCCGGAGCTCTGCATGACGGCGATCGAGCCCGGGGCCGGCCGCCACGCCTCGCTCGTTCCAGGGCTGCACGCTGATCGGGAGGGCTCGAACGCGGGTGGCGTGTCCGCGAACTTCCGCCGTGAAGTGGTCGCGGTCGAGCTTCGCCTCGAGCATCCGATCGACCGTGTCGAGAAAGTTATTGCAGTACTGCTGAAGGTGGAATCCGATCAGATCAGCCCCCAGCATGCCCCGCAGGATTTCCTCGCGCCACGGGCAGATCCGAATCGCATCGACACTCGGCCATGGAATGTGCCAGAACAGGCAGATCCGCAGGTCGGGCCGTATCTCGCGCACCATCCGCGGCACAAGCGCCATCTGGTAATCCTGCACCAGCACGACGGCGTCGCCGTCCCCAACCTCCGAGAGGACGGCGTCCGCAAACCGCCGATTCATGGCCACGTAGTGCATCCAGTCGGACGTGCGGAAGATCGGCCGCTCGTGTGCCAGGAGGCACATGGGCCAGATCGCGTCATTGCAGCAGCCGTAATAGGCATCGTGCTCGTCGGGCGTCATCCAGACTCGGCGGAGCGTGTAGCGGGGGTCAGCCGGCGGCACGGTCAGTCGTCCGGTGGCGTCGGCCGTCTCGCGATCGGCCTCCCCCGTACCGTGCGCGATCCACACGCCGCCGCATGCCTGCAGGATTGGGTCGAGCGCAGTGACCACTCCTCCCGGCGGCACGATCGGATGCGGCTGGCCGGCGCGTCGGACGTGCAGATACGGCTCACGGCTGCTCACGACCACGAGTTGGTTGCCGATTCCGAGACAATCCAGCGCGTGTGCCCGCAGTCGGCCACTCGTCCACACCCGATCGGAGCGGGCCGCATGATGCGCCTCCTCGAATGTCGCGGTTCGAGCCGCGCGATACGAGGCTGCGAGCCGATGGCTCTCGCTCACCAGCTGGCGCGATGGGAGCCAGACGGGGGGCGAATCGGACGAGTCCTCGACTCGGAGTCGCTGCATCCAGTCGGCAAGATGCTGGAGTGGACGGTCATAGACGAACCATGTGACACCACTCACCAAGGTTGCCAGAACGATGGCCGTGATCAGCACCACGTAGAGTCCCTGAGTGAAGCGAGCGGCGGCACGCTCATCGATGAACGTGGCGTCGTGCACGACCACGAACGTGCCGCTCACTTCGCCGTCATCGCGCAGCATGCGTTCCGACCGGATTCGTATCGGCTGCTGGGCGTCTCGGAGCGTGCTGCTCAGATCCGAATCGCCCGGAAGCAGCCGCTGCAGTTCCTCGACCAGCGGCGCCTCGAGCCGCTCGATGGTCTTTCCTGCCGCAAGCATGCGACCGTCCGGACCGAAGACAGCGCACCCGAGCAGCCGGCTGTGGCCCTCGAGTCGTTTGCCGAGCCGGGAGGCCAGGTTGTCCAGTGGCCCGCGCAGGGCATCGTGAACGGTGTAGGAGAGCACGTGGGTGATCGCACGGGCACGGCGGTCGATATCTTCGACGTCGATCGCCCGCTCACGCTCCGTCTGTCGCCAGACGATGACGAATCCAAGGATCGCCACGATGCCGGCGATAACCAGGCCCGCTCGTAACGAACGCGATGCCTGGAGAAGAGGCGCGTCCATGGGCATCCACTCCGTGGAAACTGCCGCGTTTCAGAGCATCCGCACGCGGGCCGGCCAGAAAGCTTACGGATTCGTAAGCTTTCTGGCAACCACCGACAAATTGCTGGACGCGCCCTACGGAATCCGGCGGCGGAGCACGACGAGCGGGTCGGCTTCATCGCGGGCGGCCTGCATGCTCATCGGCTTGGCGAGGATCATGCCCGCCACAAAGCCGGCCACGTGCGCGGAGTAGGCCACGCCACCCCCGCCGCCGTTGCCGGCATCGAAGAGGCCGCTGGCGATCTGAAACAGAAACCAGATGCCCACGGCCACGTAGCCCGGCACGTCGACCATCATCCGCATCAAGAGCACGCTCACTCGCCGCTTCGGATGGAGTACGAGATAGGCGCCGAGCACTCCAGAGATTGCCCCCGACGCGCCGAGGCAGGGCGTCAGCGCCGCCTCGCCCGAGCTGTTGAGCGCCACGAAGGCCAGCGACGCGATCACGCCCGTGGCCAGGTAGAAGAGCAGGTACTTCACGTGGCCCATGTCGTCTTCGATGTTGTCGCCGAAGATCCACAGAAACCACATGTTGCCGGCGAGGTGCATGATGCTGCCGTGCATGAAGATCGCCGTGAACAGCGTGAGCCACGGGGGAATCGGGGTGGGCCGCAGGCCGGGGTCGGGCACGTCGATGTCGCCCTGCGGCGTGTGCATCGTCCGCACCGATGGCTCCGTGACGATGTCGCGGCCCGAGATGATCTCCGCCGGCACCTGCACGTAGGCCATCGTGAAGGCGTCGTTGCTCCCCATGCCCTGGAGCACGACGAACACGAACACGTTCGCGATCAGGAGCGCGATCGTCACGAACGGAAAGGTGCGCCGATCGGTGTTGTCGTCGCCGACGGGAAAAACCATGGGGCCGTTTCCTCTGCAGTCTGCCGGAATTCAGATTGTCTCGATCGTCAGCTCTGCGGCACCTTCGCCGTCACCCGCGGCTTGGCCGGGGCCGACTCCGCCTCTTCGCGGCGGGAGTTGATCCAGCCATCGACGCTCCAGGGCCCGCCGCCGAAGGCGACGAGCGAGAGCAGGCCGCCGCCGATGGCGAGGTTCTTCATGAACTGGATCGTCTGCAGCTGCCGCTGGCCGGCGTCGGCGAACTTCCAGAAGTCGTGGAAGTAGAACGTGGCCAGTGCCAGGAAGACGAGCAGGAAGATGGCGCCGAACCGCGTCCAGGCGCCGAGGATCACCGACACGCCGCCGATGAGCAACAGGCCAATCGCGCCGAAGAGCGCGAACTTGGGATTGGGCACCCCCTCCGACGCCATGTAGGCGGCGGTCTCCGCAAACTGCGGAATCTTGTTGCCGATGGCGCTGGCGAGAAAGATCGCCGCAATCATCAGCCGCGCCAGAAGCGACACGAAGCCCTGCACTGCATCGGCGAGTTGCGCCATGGTGATCTCCTGCAAAGAGGCGGTTGGACCGCCGAATCGTCACCGACCGCCCCCCGCGCGGGCAAGGGCAATCGTCACGCCGGCTCGTCACGGGTGATGCAATGCAGGGCCCCGCGGCCCCGGACGAGTTCGCGGCAGTCCAGCGGGGCGATCCGCCGCCCCGGAAACAGGCCCTCGAGCCTCCGCAGGGCCGGCTCGTCGGTCGGCCCGCCGAACACGGGCACGGCCACCACGCCGTTGGCCACGAGGTAGTTCATGTGACTGGCTGGGAGCTGCGTGCCCTCGAAGGCGAACCGGGCCGGGATGTCGATCGGGATCACCTCCAGCCGGCGGCCGGCCGCATCGCGGAGCGACCGCAGCCGCTCGAGGTTGGCCTCGAGGGAGCCGTGGTTGGGATCGAGCGGATCGGGCTGCCGCGCGGCGACCACGCGGCCGGGGGCCACGAACCGGGCGAGCTGGTCGATGTGGCCGTCGGTGTCGTCGCCGGCGAGCTCGCCTCCCACCCAGAGCACCGCCTCGACGCCGAGAAAGTCGCGGAGCACCTGCTCGATCGCCGCGCGGTCGAGCCCCGGGTTTCGCCGCTCGTCCACCAGGCACCGCTCGTTGACGAGCAGCGTGCCGGCGCCGTCGGTTTCGATCGCGCCCCCCTCGAGCACGATGCCGGGACTGAACACCGGCATACCGAGGCGGTCGGCGATCGTGCGGGCCACCCGCGCGTCGTCATCCCAGGGCGGATACTTGCCCCCCCATGCGTTCCAGTTCCAGCACACGGCCGCGCGGCGGGCGGCCCCGGCCTGGGCGTCGGCATCCCGCACGACGAACACCGGCCCGGTGTCGCGCAGCCACGAGTCGTTGGTGGCGATCTCCTCGAAGGCGACGTTCGACGTGCCCTCGAGGTGCCGCCTGGCCTCGGCGAGCGGTTCTCCTGCCGCCACGATCCGCACGGGCTCATGGAGCGAGAGGAGCCTCGCGACGGCCGCGAACACCCGCGGGATCGCCGCGAAGTCGCCGAGCCACGTGGCGCGGCGGTGCGGCCAGGCCAGCCAGGTGGCCGCCTGCGGCTCCCACTCCGCTGGCAGCCGGTAGCCGAGTTCGGCGGGCGACATATCAGCCACCCCACCGCGCGAGGAGATTCCCGTAGGCGTCGATCCGCCGGTCGCGGAAGAAGGGCCAGCGGGTCCGCGACCACTCGATTCGCGCCAGGTCGCACTCACACACGATCGTCTCGGCAGTGTCGTGGCCAGCCTTCACGAGGCACTCGCCGTTGGGCGCATAGACGACGCTCGCGCCCCAGAAGCGGAGCGGCCCCTCGCGACCCGTGCGGTTCACCGCCACCACGAACACGCCGTTGGCGATCGCGTGACTGCGGAGCATCGTGTCCCACGACTCATACTGCTCGCGGTGCAGCGACTCCTCGCCGTCGAGCCAGCCGATCGCCGTGGGATAGAAGATCGCCTCGGCTCCAGCCAGCGCCGTCAGCCGGGCCGCCTCGGGATACCACTGGTCCCAGCACACGAGCGGCCCCACCGCCAGCCGGCTCGTCGGCACGCTCATGAACCCCGTGTCGCCCGGCGTGAAGTAGAACTTTTCGTAGTAATGCGGGTCGTCGGGGATGTGCATCTTGCGGTAGACGCCGGCCGTCGAGCCGTCGGCGTCGAAGATCACCGCTGTGTTGTGGAAGAGCCCGTGGGCCCGCCGCTCGAAGACGCTCCCCACGAGCACCACGCCATGCTCCCGCGCGGCCGCCGCCAGCCGCTCCGTGAGCGGGCCGGGCACCGCCTCGGCCTCCGCGAACTTCCCGTGCTCCTCGGCCTGGCAGGGATACTCTCCGGCGAAGAGTTCCTGGAGACAGACGACCTCCGCACCGCCTGCCGCTGCCTCGGCGATGCCGGAGAGCGCCTGCGCGATATTGTGCTCCCGCGACGGCGTGCAGGCCGACTGCACGAGCCCGATCCGCACGACGCCCGCCGCGCCATGCGACTCGCGGCGGCCGCTCATCCCGCCACCGCTTCGGCCGTGCCCTGCTCCAGCCGCGCGGCCGGCACGGGGAACTGCTCGGCGAGCTCCGCCACCTCGCGGCGGGTCGTCTCCACCACGGCCGTATCGCCGGGACTCTTGAGCGCCCGCAGGATCCAGGCGGCGATTCGCTGCATCTCGTCGGTGCCCATGCCGCGGGTCGTGAGGGCGGGCGTGCCGAGGCGGATGCCCGACGGATCCATCGGCTTCCTCTCGTCGTAGGGGATCATGTTCTTGTTGCAGGTGATGCCGCAGCGATCGAGCGTCTCCTCGGCGAGCTTGCCGCCGATGCCCAGCGGCGTCACGTCCACGAGCATCAAGTGGTTGTCGGTGCCGCCGCTCACGAGCTTCACACCGCCGGCGGCGAGCGCCTCGGCGAGCGCCTTCGCATTCGCCACCACCTGCTTCGCGTAGGCCTTGAACTCGGGACGCAGGGCCTCGGCGAAGGCCACGGCCTTGCCGGCGATAACGTGCATCAGCGGACCGCCCTGCTGGCCGGGAAACACCGAGCGGTCGAGCCCCTTGGCGTCGGCGGCCCGGCACATCGCGATCCCGCCGCGGGGGCCGCGGAGCGTCTTGTGGGTGGTGCTCGTCACGAAGTCGGCGACGGGCACCGGGTTGTCGTGGATGCCCGCGGCCACGAGGCCCGCGTAGTGGGCCATGTCCACCATCAGCTTCGCCCCGACCTCGCGGGCGATCTCGGCGAACGTGCCGTGCGGGATCTCCCGCGGGTAGGCGCTCGCGCCGGCCACGATCAGCTTCGGCTTGTGCTCGCGGGCCAGCCGGGCCACCTGGTCGAAGTCGAGCCGGTGGTCGTCGCGGCGGACGCCGTAGTGGACGAACCGGTAGAGCACGCCCGACGCATTGAGCTTCATGCCGTGCGTGAGGTGGCCGCCGTGGGCCAGGTCGAAGGCGAGCACGGTGTCGCCCGGGGCGATCGCCGTCATGTAGACGGCCGCATTGGCTTGGCTGCCCGAATGTGGCTGCACGTTGACGTGCTCGGCGCCGAACAGCGACTTGAGCCGCTCGCGGGCGAGGTCCTCGACCTTGTCGACGAACTCGCAGCCACCGTAGTAGCGGTGGCCGGGATAGCCCTCGGCATACTTGTTGGTGAGCACGCCGCCCACGGCCTGCATCACGGCGGGGCTCGTGAAATTCTCGCTGGCGATCATCTCCAGGCCTTCCTGCTGCCGCACCTGCTCGGCGGCGATCGCGGACCAGACCTCGGGATCTTCGCTCTCGATGAAATTCGGCTGGTTGCTCACCTGAAATCCTCCTTGCTGGGCGGCCGTCCGGGACTCGACGTGCCGTAGGATTGTGGATGGGTCGTGGCCCATCGTCAACGAACCGGGCTGCCACTCGCGGTTTCAAGGCCGGTCTGCGCCGACGAGAAACATCCGGCCTCGAGCGTGGATAGGAAGCACCTCGGCAGCTCCACGCGAGGGCCGCATCCAGCCCGACCAGCTCCGGCGGTTGCTCCTCGTGATCCGCTCCGCTCGGCCGACGCTTGCCGAAGCGCCATTGGCCGAACTGCCGTTCGCCTTGGAAGCGACCGGCGCGTGACAGGCGGATGCAGGCCGCGATCACAGGGCGACCGGTGCGGATACAGATGGATGGCGTCTGGCAGCCCGACATTCCCAGCGACGATGAACTGCGGCGCAGGGCCGAGGCATTCGTTGTCCGGCTCGACCGCGACTCCCGAAAGGCGATCGAGGCCGACTGCCCTCGCCCCGGCTTGCCCCAGTTCACCCCGCTTCCCACGGCGCCCCCCGGGCGGACACGCAGGGTTTGCGCGGTTTGCGCCATCTCGACCTCCTCCGAGCGGCCGTTGAGAAACCTCATCAGTCGGGGCGGCCCTGCCGAAAATGAGCAGCAAGACGGTCGCGCCCGCCGTGACGGCGACAGCGGCGGCCAGGGGGTGAGGCATGCGGATGCATTCGAGCGGATCATGGCGGAGGATCGCGGCAGCCGTGGGCGTCGCGCTGGCGGCCTCGGCCGCGCAGGCCCAGTGGCCCGACACGCGGACCGCGGTCGGCGGCGGCAGCGAGACCTACGCCACGTTCGACGCGCTGGCGATCCAGCGGGACAACGCCACCGTCGATCGTGACTTCGTGATCAACGGCGACACGCTCGCGCCCGCACTCACCAACCAGAGTCTGCAGTTCGTCACCGCGCCGGGCGTGCGGCTGATGGTCGGCCGCCACGGCTGCGACCGGATCGGCTGGGAACTCGGCTACGTGGGCGTGTATGGCATGTGGGCCGATCGGCTCGCGACAGGTGTTGACGACCTGGAGGTCGCGGGACTCCTCGCCAACGACCTCACGAACTTCCGTAACCAGTCCGTCGCCGAAGCCACCTACGGCTCGACACTGAACATGGCCGAGGCGAACCTGCTGCTCACCGAGCAATTCCACTCGTATCCGCGGATGTCGGCGTATCGGTTGGAGCAGATCAAGGCGGTTGGGACGGTCGATTGGATTGCGGGCTTTCGCTGGGCCGGCCTCTCCGAGTCGGCCGCGATCGACATGGACCCGGCAGCCGTCGCGAGCAACGGCCTCTACGCGGTGCGGGCCAACTCGAGCCTCTTCGGCGGCCAGATCGGGGCCCGCGGCCGGCTGGCCTGGGAGGCCTGGGCGTTCGAGGGCTGGGTGAAGGCGGCCTGCGCCTACGCCGCCGTGAGCCAGTCGCAGGACGGCATCGTCGATGCGCTCGGCCCGGCGGTGTATCGCCAGCCCGGGGGCGGCTCTGCCGACGGCGTGGCGGGCATCTTCGACACCGGCATCTCGCTCGTGCGGCGCCTGGGCGACACCTGGTCGCTGCGGCTGGGCTACAACTCGTTCTGGCTCACGGGCGTGGCCCTGGCCCCCGACCAGTTCGACTTCTCCAACGCCACCGAGGCGCCGACTAACGTGCAGTCGGGCAGCACCCTTTGGCTCGGCGGTGCGAGCATCGGCCTCGAAGCGGCCTGGTGAGCCGACCGGCCCGGGCTCACTGCACGGCGAGCAGTTCCATGTCGAAGATGAGCGTCGAGTTGGCCGGAATGTTCGATTGGGATTCATTGCCGTAGCCGAGCGCCGGCGGAATTTCGACCCGCAGCCGGGTGCCGACCCGCATCAGGCCGATGATTTCATTCCAGCCTTCGATGACACGATCGACGTTCACCCGGGCCGCCGCCGTCGTACCACCGGCAGGTGCCGCCGAGAACGTGATCGCCGGCTCGAACAGATAGCCCGCTCCCTCGTCGGTCATCGTGATGCTCACCACGCGGCCCGCGTTCGCGCCGGTGCCGAGGACCGCCACGCCCGTGGCCTGCCGGCTGCCGGTGCCGGCGGGCGGGGCCGCGAAGGTCACCGTCGGGGCCGACGTGTAGCCCGAGCCGCCTTGAATGACCGTGGCGTTGGTCAGCCGGCCGTTGCCGCGGAACACGAACGGCGTGCGGCCGGGAAGCCGTGAACTGTCGAACACGGTGCCGTTGACCAGGGTGCCGGTGTAGTTGACGGTGTTCAGCTTGCCGACCCCGCCGGCCTCGCCCGTGCCCTGGGTGAGCAGTCGGTACTTCAGACCGCTGGACGTCGTCACCTCGCGATACCGGGCGGCCGCGATCCGCAGCGGGCCGACGAGCGACGACACCGCCCCCTGCCGCACGCCGCCGAGCGACACGTGCGCAATCCCCGCCGCGCCGCCGGCGTCGCCTTGCGTCTGCAGGAAGCGATCGGCAAGGCCGTCGCCGGTGGTGTCGACGGCCACCGTGAACAGCGGTGCGTTGGGCCGCGCCGTGTCGCCGAGCGCTGAAAACACGGCGATCCGCGCATTGTCGGCCGCGGCCACCGTGCCGTCGTAGACCTGCGTCAGCGACCGGCCGCCGCGGCCCGTCGAGACGACGATGTCGTCGATCGCGTCGGCATTGAGCCGGTGCGCGGACACGGAGATGCCGGATTGCGTCTTGTAGGCACCGGGCACGATCGTGTCGGCCACTCGCGGGGACGCGGCGTTGGAGACGTCGTACACGAGCACCCGGGGGGTCATGCCCGCACCGCTGGCCACGACGACCTCCACCTTGCCGTCGGCAGCAGTGCCGCTCGAAAGCGCCCCATTGGTAAAGGTACCCACATCGGCCACGGCCACGCTCGAGCCACCGCGATAGTTCCGAGGGACGGTCGGCTGGATCGTGATCGCCGCCGGACCATCCAGCGGCGCCGCCTCGGCCGCCGCGGCAAAAAATACTTTCACTTGGCCGCTCCCGCTCGACATCGCGGCCACGATATCGTCACGCCGGTCGCCATCGATATCGCCGGCAGCGAGTTCGATGCCACCTCGATATGAGGGCCCGAATGGCTGGGTGCGGTAGGCCGTGAGCTCGCGGAGCTCGGTGCCGAACTGCTGAAACACCCGCACCGAGCCCACGTGCCCCGGCCCGGGCGCGGCGATCACCTCGGCCACGCCGTCGCCGGTCACGTCGCCCAGCGCCAGCCGCACGCCCCCCTTGAATCCGGCGTCGAACGCGGGCGCCGTCGTGGCAGCCAGTTGGCTGCCGGTCTCCGCGTCGAGCAGCCGAATGTGCGACGTCGCCGTCACCCCGGCATCGCTGGCCACGGCGACGACCCCCGCCATCACTCGGCGAGATTCGAGGCTTTCGACGGCAAGACGGCGATCGCGGACCATGACGAGTTTCTCCGAGCAGATGATGAAACTACGTTCTTCAATACCCCGCGGTTCGGACCGAAGCAATTTTCAGGCCATTTTCCGGTGTTTATCCACGGCGGGAGGCTGGCCGCCCAATCAGCCGAGGGCGAGCGGCTCGGGCATGAAGGTGACGATCGGGATCAGGAACGAAAACAGCCCGAGCACCGTGCGGAGCAGCCCGAGGGGCCGGCCATCGTCGCGGATCGGCGGGTGATCGACGCCGAGCAGGGCCACGACTACCACCATCACCACCCAGTTGTAGGCGCCGAGCAGCACGATCGCCGCGATCGCAGCCAACAGCACGCCCCGCGCCACCCAGTTGCCCCGCCGGCCGAAGAGAGCCGCGGAGATGTGGCCGCCGTCGAGCTGGCTCACGGGCAGCATGTTCAAGCCGGTGACGAGCAGACCCACCCAGCCCGCCATGAAGGCGGCATTGGGGGCGATGGTGCCGGCCGCGGAGAGTTCGGGCCGCACGGCCGCCAGAATCCACCGGGCCAACGGCGGGAGGGCGAACGGATTCGAGACGGCCTCCTCACCCGTTCGCATGCCGATGGCCAGGAGCGGCAACGCCACCATGAGCCCGGCGAGTGGGCCGGCGATCGCGATGTCGAAGAGCTGGCGGCGGCTCGCCCGCGAGCCCTCCATGCCGATCACGGCCCCCATCGTGCCGGTGAGCAGAATGGGCACCGGGATAAAGAATGGCAGCGTGGCCGGGATGCCGTGAATCCGCGCCGCGATGAAATGCCCCGCCTCGTGGGCGGCGAGCACCGCCATCACGGCGGCCGCATAGGCAAGCCCGCGCGGCCAATGCGACGCGATCCGCTCCGTGATTCCCGGATCGACACCGAGCAGGAGCGGCTCCCAGCCCACGGCGCCGGCAGCGAACGTGGTGAGGCAGGTGATGACGAACAACAGCGACTGCATCCGCAGGCGGGCCGGCGGCTGCCGGTGGCTGCGAACGACGGGTTCGAGAGACGGTGGCGACTCGTGCATTTTGGTGAGACCGAGAATACCGGCTCGCCGCCGGGACTCATAAACTGCCGTCGTCGCGTGCGACCGTCGCCTGCCCGAAGGGGGGCCGCTGATGCGGAGCCCAACGGGCCGCCTCCGCATCCCGGCCTCATCACGACCACCTCAGTCCGCACCGGTTAGGATTCGGTCCGCCAAGCGGTTGAAATGGTGTTCGGTCGCAACGCGGGCAAGGCCGCGAGCCGGTTATCGGAGACACGAGGAGGTCACAGTGCCCGTCGGTTTCCTGCCACTCATCACGCCGTTGCTCTTGATCGGCGTGCCGTTGCTCCTGCTCGTGAAGAGCCGTCGCAGGAACCCCTGATCGTGAATGCGTTTCAGTCACAGCGGGTGGTGATCGCGGGCGGCAGCGGCTTTCTCGGAGTCTCTCTGGCCCACCATCTGACCGCCGCCAAATGGCAGGTCACCATCTTGTCGCGGAATCGGCCGCGGCCGGAGGGACCGTGGCAGTACGTGGCTTGGGATGCGAGGTCGGCGGGAGAGTGGGCTGCCTGCCTGGAGGGCGCGGCAGGGCTCGTCAATCTTGTGGGCCGCACCGTGGATTGCGTCAAGACGCCTGACCACTGTGATGAAATTCTTCGGTCCCGGGTCGAGGCCACTCGGGCGCTCGGCATCGCCTGCCGAACGGTGAACGCTCCACCGCCCGTCTGGGTGCAGATGAGCACCGCGCACATTTATGGCGATCCGCCGAGCGTGTGGTGCGACGAGGACAGTCCCACAGGCTATGGACTGGCACCGACGGTCGGGATCGCCTGGGAGAAGGAGTTCTCGCACGCTCTGCTTCCACAGCAGCGCGGCGTCGTGTTGCGCACGAGTTTCGTCATTGGCAGGAATCGCGGCGCTGGGGGTGGTGCCCTGGCCAAACTCGTGCCACTCGCGAGGTGCGGCCTTGGCGGCGCTGTTGCCAGCGGCCGCCAGGGAATGAGTTGGATCCACGAGGTCGACATGAACCGGCTCTTCGAGCGTGGCCTCGCCGACGAATCCATGACCGGCGTCTACGTGGCCAGCAGTCCGCATCCGGTCAGCAACGCCGAGTTCATGCGCAGCCTGCGTCGAGCAGCGCCCTGGCCGAAGGTGCCGCTTGCCTTGCCCGCCTTTGGGTGGATGGTGCGCATCGGCGCCCCGCTTCTGCTGCGGACCGATCCGGAGATCGCGATTTATGGCCGATACGTCACGAGCAGCCGCCTCGAGCGGGAGGGATTCGCGTTCACGTATCCGCGACTGCCCGAGGCCCTGGCGGCCTGCTTTACCCAGCCCACACGGAATGCCGAACCAGATGGTCGAGCGGGCTCGCGATGACATCGGTTTCGCATTGTTGTCGGCGTTCGCTTCGTACAGCTGACCGTCTCGTGCGTCTTGTGTTGTGGAACACGCATTGGCTTTCATAGTCGCGCTTTCGAAGACGGATCCGGGCAGCGGCCGGCCATTTCGGCGGGGATTCCGCTACAATGCCATGCCGTTCGGAAAGTGACGCCGAGAGTCCTCGCCTTCACCCCGTCCGCGCTGCCCTTCCCCTCAATTCCTTCCCCCCCGAGGCCAGGCCATGCCAGCGATCCGCGCCACCGTCGTCTGTTTTTCGTTCATCGCCCCGCTGCTCGCCTGGATCATCGCCCCGACCCCCGCGCCGGCCGCCGAGCCCGAGGTGATCGCCGTCGTGGCCGTGGATGGCTACGCCGATCTCAAGAAGCAGGTCCGCTGGATCGGCACACTCGTGGGGAATCCCGCGCTCGACGGGTTCGCCGAGTCGTTCATCATGGTGGCCACGCAATTCAAGGGCCTGGCGGGATTGGACGTCGAGCGTCCCGCCGGGGTCGTGGTGACCACGGCCGACGGCGTGCCCGCCGTGAATGGATACGTGCCCGTGAAGGATCTCTCCAAGCTGCTCGCGGCCCTCACGGGCATCGTGGGCCCGGCTGAAAAGACCGACGACGGCTGGCAACTGGCGCCGCCGGGGGGAATGCCGCTGCAGGTCGTCGAGAAGGATGGCTGGGCGATCTTCTCGGCCCCCGGCGTCTCGAGCCCGCTGGCCGACCCGTCGGCAGCGCTCGGCCCGCTCGTGAAGTCGTTCACGCTCGGCGCCCAGGTCTTCCCCAGCCGGATGCCGGACAACCTGCGAGAACTGCTGCGCAGGGGAATCGAGCAGGCGGCGGACCAAGCGGCGGACCAGGGTCAGCAGGTCGATCGTGAGATGCTGATCGCGGCACTCGACAACCTGAAGACCACCGAATCGCTCTCGCTCGGCGCGACCATCGACACGGATCAGAAGCGGGTCTATGTCGAAAGCCGGGCCGTCATGGTGCCGGGATCCGTCGCCGCCGATCTCTGGAACGGCGTCGGTAAGGCCGACGCCACCGTCGGCAACGCCAAGGCCGATGACGGCAAACCATTGGCCGTGAGGGCGCATCATGCCCAGGCCGTGCCCGCTGCCGCGCGAGCGGCGCTCGAACTCGGCCTCGCCCAGGCCATGCCCGACGCCGATGCCGATCCCCTGTCGCGGGCGGCGTTCGGCGTCGTGCGGGACGTGCTCGCCGCGATGCTCGATGCGGGGGGCATCGACGCCGGCATCTGCGTCGATACGAGCCCCGCGACCGCCGATCGGCTGCTGCCGGCGTTTACAGCCGGCATGCGGATCAAGGACGGTCCGGCGCTCGAGCAGGCGCTCAAGGCGCGGCTGGGCAAAGGAGAGGCCCTGCCCCCCCACGTGAAGGTGGCCTTCGATGCCGGCAGGGAGGCTGGGGCCAATCTGCACCGGATCACCGTCGATCTGGCAGGCCTTCCCAACGCCGACGCGTTCGGCAACACGGTCGAACTCACGCTCGCCGTCACGCCGACCTACGCCTTCTTGATGACCGGCGACGAAATCCCTGCCCGGCTCACCGCCGCGATCGCCGGGAGCGGCAAGCCGAATGGCACGATCAAGCCGCTCACGGGTGTCGATCTCTCGCTCCCCGCCCTGCTCGGCTATGCCGCAAAGCTCGCGAAGGTTTTCAGCCCTGGGATGCCGCAGACGGAGCAGCTCGACGCCGTGGCGGAACAGTCGGCCGACAAGCCCGACGCCCTCGTGCAACTGCTCGTGCGGCCGATCGAGCGGGGCGTGGCGATCCGGCTCTCGGCCGACGCCGGCGTGATCGAGACGATCGCCACGAGCGTGGCGCCGGAGCCTGGCCCCGCGGGCCTGCCCGGTGCGGGGGGCCTCCCGGGTGCCGGGCGAGTGCCACTCCCCGGTCTCGCGCCGTAGGCCCGTCACTCCGTGACGGGCAGCCCGTTGCGGAGCAACGGGACTACACGCGACGGGCAACGGCCACCGGCACAGGTCGCAACGGCAGCAGCGAGCCGGCGGCCTGAAGCTTCGCCACGGCGGCGTGGAGTCTGCTCTTCACCGTGCCCACCGGCACGCCGAGGATGCCGGCCGCGTCGCGGTACTTCAGCCCCCGCTGGTAGACGAGCTCGAGCGGCTTGCGAAGCAGCTCCGGCAGCTGCTCGACCGCGGCCCGAATCGTGGCCCGGGCCTCCTCCCGCTCGATCACCGTGTCGGCGGCCGATTCGCGGCCGACCACCGTCTCGGCGAGTGAGCCGCCATCGCCGCCTGCTCCGGTGGCCCCGTCGAGGCTCACCCGGCGATGCCGCGCATCCTTGCGGTGGGCGTCGATCGCCTGCCGCACCGCGATGGCGTAGAGCCACGGGCGGAACGGGCGGCCAGCCTCGAACCGGCCGCGATGGCGGTGCACCTGGAGAAACGTGGCCTGGAACACGTCCTCGGCCAGTTCGCGGCGGTGGAGGTAGCGGTGCAAGAAGGCGAAGAGATCCCGCTCACAGCGGTGCACGAGCAACGCGAAGGCGGCATCGTCGTCGTGGCAGACCCGCAGCATGAGCTGTTCGTCGGTCGGGTCGAGATCGGCTGTCGGCGTGGTGGCTGCCATGATGAGGCCCTCCTGCCCTGACGCCGAAAGCACACGCCATGCCGAAGCCCTCCAGAATCGCTCCACAGCATTTTTGTGGCCGTTCGGGGAAACGAGGCCCGTGGCCGCGGGCCCCCGGGCGTTGCAATTCGCTCCACCCCCGTTGCAGATTGCAATTCCTGCATGGCTCTCGGCGATCCGCGGACCTCTGATAAGGTGATGCCATGAGCTTCGATGCCCCCACGTCCCGCCCCGTCGTTCGCCGCGAGATCGCCGGCGTTCCCGTCGCCGACCTGGCCCGCGATCACGGCACGCCGCTTTATGTCTACGACGCGGAGATGATCCGCCGCCGCTGCCAGGATCTGGCCGCCTGGGACACCGTCCGTTTCGCCCAGAAGGCCTGCTCCAATCTCGCCATCCTCGGCCTCGTTCGCCGCGCGGGGGTGATGGTCGATGCCGTGAGCACCGGGGAGATCCACCGGGCGCTGGCCGCGGGCTACCGGCCCCATGCGGCCGCCGGCGCGGCCTCGGCCACCGACCTGCCCCCCGTCCATCCGATCGTCTACACGGCCGACATCTTCGACCGCGACAGCCTCGACGCCGTCGCAACGCTCGGGATCCACGTCAACTGCGGCTCGGCCGACATGCTCGAGCAACTCGCGGAGCGGGTGCCCGGCGCGAGCGTGACGCTCCGCGTGAACCCGGGTTTTGGTCACGGCCACAGCCAGAAGACCAACACCGGCGGCGAGGGCTCGAAGCACGGCATCTGGCACGCCGACATCCCCGATGTGCTGCGGCGGGCCGAATGGGCCGGCCTCGCGGTGACGGGCCTGCACATGCACATCGGCAGCGGTACCGACCTGGCCCATCTCGCCGAGGTGGCCGGGGCACTCGAGCGGGTGGCCTTGGAGATCGGCCGGTCACTCACCACCATCAGCGCCGGCGGCGGCCTCCCCGTGCCGTACAAGCCGGAAGAGGTGCATGCCGACCTCGGCGGCTACTTCACCCTCTGGGATTCCACCCGCAAGAAACTGGAGCAGCAGTTCGGCCACCGCATCCGGCTGGAGATCGAGCCGGGCCGCTACCTGACGGCCGAATCGGGCTACCTGATCACGGAGGTGCGGGCCGTGAAGCAGCAGGGAGGCCGCAAATACGTGCTCGTCGACGCAGGGTTCAACACGCTCGCCAGGCCGGTCCTCTACGGCTCCTACCACCCGATGAGCATCTGCCCCCAGGATCCGGCTGCCGCTGCCACCACCGAGGATGTTGCGATCGGCGGCCCGCTCTGCGAGTCGGGCGACATCTTCACGCAGACCGACGGCGGCTTCGTGGCCACCCGCAGCCTGCCCGCGGCCCAGGTGGGCGACCTGCTCGTGATCGAGATCGCCGGCGCCTACGGGTTCGTGATGGCGAGCAATTACAACTCCAAGCCCCTTCCGGCCGAGGTGCTCGTCGACGGTGGCACCGCCCGGCTCGTCCGCGCCCGCCAGACGCCAGCCGACCTGATCCGCGGGGAAACGGTGTAGGTTTCCCCGGCGTCGGGCCGGGGTTTGGCCGGCTGCGGCGGCGCGGCTAGGATATTTTCGCAGCCAGTCCTGCTGAATTCTCCGCTCCCTCTCGCCGATCTCCCCACCATGGCAAAAGCCGGCCCCCGCAAGAAACTGCCGAAAGAACTCGCGGTCATCAACGCGGACAACTGCACCGGCTGTGAGTCGTGCCTGGAGGTCTGCCCGGTCGATTGCATCGTGAAAGTGCAACAGTACGACCAGTTCCACAATCTGCAAAGCTGGTGCGAGATCGACGTCGAGCGGTGCGTGGGCTGCGAGGTCTGCGTCCACATCCCCGGCAAGAAGTCGAATCCCTACGATCTCAAGGTCTGCCCCTGGGACGCGATCGAGATGGTGCCCACGGAAGAGGTCGCCCAGGTGGTGGCCCAGATCGGCGGGCCGCCGGACTATGTCGAGAAGAACTGGGACCGGCTGGTTGGTGCTGCCCAGCGACTCGTCGAGATGAAGGTCGCCGCCGGCTGACGGCGGTTTGACGGCCGGCCCAGGAAGGCGTACAACGCGTGATAGATACGCGTGTACACTATCCCTTCACGAGCGCCGTCCATGACTCCCCTCGCAGCCGATCCCGCCTCGGTCGATGCCGATCTCCTGCCCGCCATGCGACTTGCCTGCGTGCCCGGAGTGGGTGCTCGCATGCGGCAGATCCTGCTCGACCGCTTCGGCTCGGCCGAGGCCGTGTTCGCCGCCACGTCCGCCGAGATCGCCTCGATCCCGGGGATCGGCCGCAAACTGCCGAAGCTGATTCCCGAGTTGGCCACCGATCCAACGGCCGAACGGATGCTCGAGCTCTGCCGCAGCCGCGGCGTCGGCATCATCCGCGCCGACAGCGACGCCTACCCCGGCCTGCTCGCCCGGATCGACGACCCGCCGCCGCTACTCTTCGTCCGCGGCGCGCTGGAGCCGTGCGACGCGCTGGCCGTGGCGATCGTGGGCTCCCGGCACCCGACCGCCTACGGCCGCCAGGTTGCCTGGCAGCTCGCCGGCAGCCTGGCGCGGGCGGGCTACACGGTCGTGAGCGGCCTCGCCCGGGGCATCGACGCGGCGGCCCATCGTGGCGCCCTCGACGCGGGCGGCCGCACGATCGCGGTCTTGGGCACCGGCGTGCTCCACGTCTATCCGCCGGAGCATGCCGAGCTTGCCGTCGAGGTGATCGGCCGCGGGGCTCTCGTGAGCGAGGCGCCGCCGCTCTCGGAGCCGTTTCGCGGGGCGTTTCCCCAGCGAAATCGGATCGTGGCGGGGCTGTCCCTCGGCACGATCGTCGTCGAGGCTGCCGACCGCTCCGGCGCCCTGATCACCGCCCGGCTCGCCGGGGAGCAGGGGCGCGAGGTGTTCGCAGTGCCGGGGCCGATCGACAGCCGGATGTCCCGCGGCTGCAACCGGCTCATCCGCGACGGGGCAACGCTCGTGCAGAGCATTGACGACGTGCTGGAGGAGCTCGGGCCGCTGTTCGAGGCGACGACGACATCCGACGGCCGCACCGTGCAGACGCCGGCCGAACTGCAGCTCGCCGACGTGGAGCAGCAGGTGCTCGCCGCCATCGACGCCTGTGGCGGCTCGACGACGGCGGCCGCCAATATCGACAGCCTCGTCGACACAACCGGCCTCACGGCCTCGCAGGTGCTCTCGACGCTCGGCGTCCTCGAAATGCGCCGGATTATCCGCCGCCTCCCGGGCAATCGCGTCGCCCGCCCGTAGTCCGCATGCGGACCACGGCCTGAACACCGCAGACCCGTCTATTCCGCAGCAGGCCAACCTCCTACGGCGCGGGTTGGGGCTGCCCACGCCCCGTCGCCGGACGCTCGCTACGGACATCCTGTCCTTCGCTCGCTCGATGGCGGCTGCGCTCTCGGTATCCTGCCTTCGCTTGCCTCCATACGCCGGCTCTCGGGACATGGGCAGCCCCTCCGATTTCTCGAGCGAGCGGGGGATGAGTCGCGTTGGCAGTGGATCATCCGAGGGTGTACGATTCCTTCGTCGGGGCGCTGACTGCGGGGAAACTCATGAGCCGTCACTCGTCACGCACGCGGATTCGTCGCGGGGTGTCGCTCGCCTTTGAAGCCTGCGAGCCGCGCTGCCTCATGGCCGCCGACACGGGCCACATGGCCGTCGGCATGAACCTCGAGAATGTGGTGGACTGGTCGCCGGCCTGGACGTTCACCGATGCCTTCAAGGCGTCACGGCCATGGATCTCCCATACGTTCAACACGCAGACGTGGGGCACGACCTGGGACGCCGCCGCCGCGCCGTCGCTCGACCTTGATGCCAACGGCAACGTCCGGTCGTTGAAGACCTGGACGCAGAACGGCGTGCAGATAAGGCAGTTCGCCGGCACGCTCATGTTCAACTCGCTCGGCGGCGGCTATGCAGGCGGCACCTACCGGGCCGAGTGGGACGGCACGGGGGTCGTGACGTTCGGCTTCGACGCCGTCGTGACGGCGAGCGGCCGCACGGCGGCGGGCCGCTCGTTCGCCGACCTCCGCGTGACACCCACCGACTCCGGCATCTACCTGCGGATCGAGGAGACGAGCCCAGCCGATCCGGTGCGCAATCTGAACGTCTGGATGCCCGATTGGAACGGCCGCAGCTTCATCGGCGAGCGGTGGCAGCCCGGCGCGACGTTCTCCCCCTTCCACCCGCTGTTCCTCGAGCGGCTCGCCCCGTTCAAGACGCTCCGGTTCATGGGGATGCAGGAGACGAACACGTCGGACATCGGCACCTGGTCGCAGCGGCGCGACGCCGCCGACATCCGCCAGGGCTCGGGCGCCGAGGGCACGCCCAGCGAGCCGGTGGCCAACGGCATCTCGCTCGAATACATGGTGGCACTCGCCAACGAGCTTGATGCCGACCCGTGGTTCAACATGCCCTACCTTGCCGACGACACGTTCGTGCGAAACTTCGCCACCTACGTTCGCGACCATCTCGAGCCGGGCCGGACGGCGTACGTGGAGTGGGCCAACGAGGTCTGGAACTTCGGGTGGGGCTTCGAGGCCTCGTCGTGGGTCGCTGAACAGGCGCGGGCGCAGCGGCTCGACCCCGACTACGGGCAGTGGATCGTGACCGGCCGCGAGGCGAAGCGGGATTTCGACATCTGGTCGCAGGTTTTCGTCGGCCAGACCGACCGCGTCGTCCGCGTGGCAGCCGGGCAGGCAGCCAACCCGTGGATCGTCGAGCAGATCCTCGCGAACATCGGGGGCTCGTTCGACGCGATCGCACTGGCCCCCTATATCACGTTCACCGACGAGCAGCGGGCGGGCTACACGGCATCGACGACGGTGGACCGCATCCTCGCCGACGCGCGGACGAACGTCGCCACGTCGCTCCAGTGGACCCGGGATCATGCGGACCTCGCCGCCAGGCTGGCGACGCAGCTCGGTCGTCCGATCCGGCTCGTGGCCTACGAGGGGGGCCCGCATCTCGACGGCCGCGGCGCGGCCTATCAACCCGCCTTCTACGCGGCGACGAACGACCCGCGGATGGGCGACATCTACCGTGACTATCTGAAAGGTCTCGACGCAGCCGGTCTCGACCTCTACGTCGATTTCCAGTTCACGGGTCAGGCCGGCGCGGCCCCCTGGGGCGACTTTGCCAAGCTCCACCGCATGGACCAGCCACTCGCGGCGGCGGGGAACTACAACGCCGTCGTCGCCGCAGCCGATGGATCGCTGTGGGGCGTCACGCCGCCTCCGCCTCCTCCGCCGCCGCCACCGCCAGTGGCTCTGGCCGACGTGTCGATCGCCTCGGCAGCGATCATCGAAGGCCATTCCGGCGGCAAGTGGCTCACGTTCGTGGCGTCGCTGTCCGCCGCGCCGACCGCATCGGTCACCGTTTCTTGGACGACGGTGAACGGCACGGCCAAGGCGGGGAGCGACTACGTTCGCGGCGGCGGCACGCTGACCTTCGCAGCGGGGCAGACGGATGCCACGCTGCGGGTGCGGGTGAAAGGCGATCGTGCCCGCGAGGCCGACGAGACGTTTGGCGTCGTGCTCGCCAATCCGGCGAACGCCCGGCTATCCGCCACGGCGGCGACCGCAATCGGCACGATCGTCAACGACGACGGCCGGCTACGCTCCGCGCTCTTCGCCGCTCTCGCGGAGCCGACGACGACGAAACAGCGTCGCCGGTAGCCCGAATCGTCGCGTGTCAGACCGGTCGGCTTCTCCATCGTGCGAAGGCCGCGTAGAATCGGTTGCATGGATACAGCTCTTTTTCACCGCGCCGAAGCGATCCGGGCCCGCCTGCTGCAGCTGCGGGACTCTCTTTGACTGGGACGGACGCAAGCAATCCGCCGCCCGCCTCGAAGGGGCGATGAGCGAGGCCGATTTCTGGGGCAACGCCGCCAAGGCGCAGGCCACGGTCGCCGAACTGAAGAACGTCAACTCGGTGCTCAAGCCGCTCGACGAGGCGCTGGGCGTCAGCCAGGATCTCGAGGCACTCGAGGAACTCGCCCGCGAGGATGAATCGCTCGAGCCCGAGCTGTCTGCCGAGGCCGACCGCCTCGAAAAGCTGGTCGACGCGCTCGAACTGGCGTCGCTTCTTTCCGGACCGCACGACTCCTCCGACGCGCTGGTTTCGATCCACGCCCGCGACGGTGGCACCGATGCGAACGATTGGGCCGAGATGATGCTCCGCATGTATTCCGCATGGGCGTCGAAACGCGACTTCGCCGTCGAGTTGCTCGACCGACAGGATGACGCCGTCGCCGGCATCCAAAGCGCGACGGTCGCCATCCGCGGCCCCTGGGCCTACGGATATCTCAAGGGTGAGACCGGCATCCATCGCCTCGTGCGGATCAGCCCGTTCAACTCCGAAGGCAAGCGGCAGACGAGCTTCGCAGCGGTCGACGTCTCGCCGGAAATCGCCGACGACGATACGGAGATCGAGATCCGCGACGAAGACATCCGCGAAGACGTGTTCCGGGCCAGCGGTGCCGGCGGCCAGCACGTCAATAAGACGTCGAGCGCCATTCGGCTCACGCACTTTCCCTCGGGCATCGTCGTGCAGTGCCAGAGCGAGCGGAGCCAGCACAAAAACCGGGCCACCGCCATCAAGATGCTCCGCGCTCGGCTCGCCCGGCTCGAGGAGGAGAAGCGGGAGGCCGAGCAACTCGCCCGCTACAAGCAGCAGCCCAAGACGGGCTTCGGGTCACAGATCCGCAACTACTTCCTCCACCCTGACCAGCGGGTGAAAGACCAGCGAACCGGCCACTATGTGGGTAATTTCCAGAGCGTGCTCGACGGCAATCTGGACGGCTTCTTCGACGCCTACCTCCGCTGGAAGGCGTCGGGCGAGGCCCCCACGGCCGGCGGCGACGACGCCTGATCGGAGAGCATGGCGGAGCCGTCGCTGGACTGGCGGCCCGCGGCGGGCTACATTCCTCGGGTCATTCCGAGCGTTTCAAGGATACCCATGGCGGAAAAAGAACAGGCTCTCGAGGTGGAAGGCGTCGTCACGCAGGCGCTCGCCAACACGCGATTCCGCGTGCAGATCACCGGGGGCCACATCGTCAACGCCCACGTGGCGGGCCGAATGCGTAAGAACTTCATCCGCATCGTGCCGGGTGATAAGGTGAAGGTCGAACTCTCCCCCTACGACCTCACCAAGGGCCGGATCACGTTCCGCGAGCGGTAAGCAACCGCCGGGCGTTCCTGCAGCCCGTTGCGGAGCAACGGGCCTACAGCACGAATCGCCCCGGCGTCACGGCGTGGCGGGGCCACTCGCGTCAGGCTGATTGCTCGTCTCGCCTGACTCGTCGCCACGCGACTCGAAGAACTGCTTGAGGTCGCCGAACGTGCGGAGGGGCTCACGGCCCTCCTTCATCGCCTTCGAGATCGGGGCAGCCGGCTTCTTCGGCCCCTTCACGACGTAGACCTTCGGCTGTTGCTCCCGTGGAGGACGGTTGCGGTCGCCGCTCCGGGCCTGCCGTTGGTGCCGGGGCTGTTGCTGCTCTCGAGACTTTTGATGCCGTTCCGCAACAGCCGGCCTTCCTTCGGCCTCACGTTGGCCGTTGCCGCCGCGTTCCTTGCGCGGCCGCCGCTCGCCCCGGCCGACCCCAGGCTGCTCGGACCGCTGTTCCCGTTCGCCGGGCGGGATCATCGTGAGAGCCACCCGCCGGCGGGTCTTGTCGAGTTCCAATACCCAGACTTTGACGACCTGGCCGACGCTCACGACGTCGTGAGGATCTCGCACGTAGCGGCTCGAGAGCTGGCTGATGTGCACCAGCCCGCTGTCGTGCATGCCGATGTCGACGAAGGCGCCGAAATCGACCACGTTGAGCACCGCGCCCTGCAGCTCCATGCCCACCTCGAGGTCGTCGAGCTTGAGCACGCCCTTTTTGAAGAATGGCCGCGGAAGGTCGTCGCGCGGGTCGCGGCCGGGCCGAGCCAGCTGCTCGACGATGTCGGCCAAGAGCAGCCGCCCCACGCCGAGCTCCCGCGAGAGTGCGTCGAGATCGACAGCGGCGGCCCGCTCGGCGAGCGCCTCCGCCTGCTGGCGGTTCGCCACGTCGGCTGGTGAGCCTCCCAGACGCTCCAGCACCTGCTCGGCGACCGAATAGCTCTCCGGATGGATCCAAGTGGAGTCGAGCGGGTTGGAGCCGCCCACGATCTTGAGGAAGCCGACCGCCTGCACGAACGCTCCCTCGCCGAAGCCGGGTACCTCCAGAAATTGCTGCCGTGACGCGAACGCGCCGTTCTTGGTCCGCCACTCGTAGAGATTGCGGGCCGTCGCCTGATTCAACCCCGACACATACCGCAGCAGGGCTGGGCTGGCGGTGTTGACGTCCACGCCGACGTAGTTCACGCAACTGGCCACCACACTGTCGAGCGAGGTGTGGAGGTGCCGAGCCTTCACGTCGTGCTGGTAGAGCCCGACGCCGATGTTCGCCGGCTCGATCTTCACGAGCTCCGACAGCGGATCCTGCAGCCGGCGGCCGATCGAGATGGCCCCCCGGACGGCCGCCTCGTGGGTGGGCAGTTCCTCGCGGCCATACACGCTCGTGGAATAGACGCTCGCGCCGGCCTCGTTGACGATCACGTAGCCGATGTCGAGGGCGGCGAGATCCCCCCCCATGAGCTCCGCCACCAGCGACTCCGTCTCACGTCCTGCCGTGCCGTTGCCGATCGCGATCACACTGCATGCGTGCTTCGTGACCAGCTCGACGACCTTCTTCGCGGCCGCCTCCCGCTTCTCCTTCTGCCCGATGATGTGGAGCACGGCGTGCTCCAGCGGTGTGCCGCACTCGTCGATCACGGCCGCCTTGCAGCCGCTCTTGAAGCCGGGGTCGAGGGCGAGCACCCGCCGGCCGGCCACGGGGGGCTGAAGCAACAGATTCCGCAGGTTGCGGGCGAACACCTCGACGGCGTGCGATTCGCAGAAATCGGTCATCTCCCGCCGAATCTCCCGCTCGAGGCTCGGCATGATGAGCCGGGCGAGCGAATCGCGGACACAGCCTTTGAGAAAGTCGCCGTGGGGATGCCCGGCCGGCACGAGCACCTCCTCGGCGGCGGCCTGCAGATCCTCGGCCGGCCCCTCGACCCGCACCTTGAGCAGCTTGGCCCGTTCCCCGCGGTTGATCGCCAGCACGCGATGCGGCGGAACCCGTTGGATGTGCTCGGAGAAGGCGAAGTAGTCGCGAAAGTGTCGCTCATCCTTGGAGAGCGCCTTGCCCTCGCTCTCCACCCGCTGGCTGGTGAGCCGCGCCGACTTGTGCAGGATGGCCCGCAGCCGCTGGCGGGCGTCGGCCTGCTCGCTGAACTCGTGGGCGATGATGTGCCCCACCCCGAGGAGCACGTCGGCGACCGTCGCCACTTGCGCCGCCTCGTCGATGAAGTCGGCGGCCCGGGCATCGAGATCCGCAGCCGCGGGATCGCCTGCCATGATCTCTCGGGCCAGGGGTTCGAGACGCCGCTGCTTCGCGATCTCCGCGAGCGACAACTTCCGCGGCTTGAACGGCAGGTAGAGATCCTCGAGCTGCTTCGGGCTCTCGGCGGCGAGAATCCGTGACTCCAAGGTGGGCGTCAGCTTGCCCTGTCCTTGGATTGTCCGCAGGATCGTCTGCTTGCGATCGACGAGCTGCCGGGCACGGGCCAGAGCCTCCGCAATCCGGCGGACGTCCTCCTCGTCGAGCCCCCCCGTTTGGTCTCGGCGATACCGCGTGATAAAGGGGACGGTATTCCCGGCATCGAGCAACTGCGCCGTCGCCTCGACACCGGCCGGAGGAAGGCCGAGGCGATGGGAGATGTGCCCCAAATCGATGACGGCAGTGATCGCGGTGGATCCCATCCGACTCGCGTCGCCGGAGGGCAGCCCCTCGGCAGAACCGCGTAACTCTCCTCCTCGATCCAAATCCCCGAAAGCCGACCCCGAAAATACGGGGCCGTGTGGGATGGCACCCCAGGAATCTAGGGTTCCCGGCCGACTGCTGTCAAACACCGGGAATCGGCCTCGTCCCCGCCGACCGGCTTGACCTTCGCTGCCCTTGACGGCCGCCGGCTGATTTCCCTATTCCCCGCCGTCTGCGTCAGCGGCACCCCCGCGCCGGGCAACGCAGGCGTTTCGGCCACCGTATTCGATTCGAGTGGAGCGACCCGCACGATCGTGACGATCACGATGGTCAGGGCGAGTCCACCATCGGCGTGCTGCGACGAACGCCCCCAGGATTTCAGGAGTTGCACACCAGCATGTCCACGACGCACAGCACGGCAGCCCCGGCGATCACCCCCTCGCAGACCGGCGGCCCGGCCGGCCTTCTGCCGTCGGTTCCCCTGCTCGCCCTCGACCGCCAGTACGCCGTTCTGCGCGGCGAGATTCAGGCGGCGATCACTCGCGTCTGCGACTCCGGCAAGTTCGTGCTGGGCCCCGACGTGACCGACCTCGAGGCGGAACTGGCCCGGATGCTCGACGTGCCACACGCGATCTCCTGCGCGTCGGGCAGCGATGCCCTGCTCCTGGCGCTCATGGCCCTCGACGTCGGACCCGGCGACGAGGTGATCCTGCCGAGCTACACATTTTTCGCCACGGCCAGCGCCGTCACGCGGGTCGGAGCCACGCCGATCTTCGCCGACATCGACCCCCTGACCTATCTCGTCGACCCGCAGGACGTGGCGAAGAAAATCAGCAGGCGGACGAAGGCCCTGATGCCGGTGCATCTGTTCGGCCGCACGGCCGACATGGATGCCCTCCTGCCGATCGCCCGGTCTGCCGGCCTCCCGATCGTCGAAGACACCGCCCAGTCGATCCTCTCCACGTGGCACGGCCGCTGCACGGGCGCGATCGGCGACGTCGGCTGCTTCAGCTTCTACCCGACAAAAAATCTCGGGGGCATGGGGGACGGTGGCTTCCTCACCACTACGCGCGACGACATCGCCCAGAAGCTCAAACTCCTCCGCGTGCACGGCATGGAGCCCCGCTACTATCACCAGGTGATCGGCATCAACAGCCGCCTCGATTCGATCCAGGCGGCCGTGCTGCGGGTCAAACTGCCGCATCTCGATGCCTGGACCACCGCACGGCAGGTCAACGCGGCCCGCTATGGCGAGATCTTCGCGGCCGCCGGGATCGGGAATCGCATGACGGTTCCGACCGACGAGCCGCGCGGGCGGCACGTGTGGAACCAATACATCGTGAGGATCGCCGGCGGCCACAGGGACGCCCTGCGAACGCACCTGCAGAAGTGCGGTGTCGGCACGGAGATCTACTATCCCGTGCCGCTCCACATGCAGAAGTGCTTCGAGCACCTCGGCTGGCGGAAGGGCGACCTGCCCCACACCGAACAGGCGGCCGAAGAGACGCTGGCCCTGCCGATTTTCCCCGAGCTTTCGGCCGCCGAGCAGCGGACCGTGGTCGGACGGATCGCCGAGTTTTTCCAGGCAGCGCCCGCCGCGGCGCCGGCCCCGGCACAGACGCCGGCCCGCCGCACCGACGAGACGCTGCGGACCGACGCCCCGGAGCAGCCGGCCCAGTCGCCGCACGTCGTCCGCCGCTTCGTTGGCCGGGCCGACGACGTCCGCTGCTGACCACACGCGACGGTAAAGCGTGCGGGGAGCTCGACGGGGAGGTAGGATTTCGGCTCGGATCCAGCCGGCTTCCCCCTCCTGACGCTCCCCATGGCCACGAAGACGAAGAAGACCCCGAAGGTCGCCACCTCCAAGCTCCCGGCCGTCGACCAAAAGACCCGCCGGCTCATCATCGGCCTCGCCGACGAGGTGGCCACCGCCGCCGAGAAGAAGCGCGATCCCTGGCTCGACATCCCGACCCGCAGTCTCTCGAACGTCCGCTTCAACAAGTCGCGGAAGATCATCGAGATGGGGGGCCAGACCAATCGGCGGCAGCTCTTCAATCTCGCCCAGGCGAAGAGCTACATGCAGACCCTGCTCGTCGCCAGCGGCTGCAAGCAGCTCGTCGAGCAGCAGAAGACCACGAGCATCCGAGGTCTCTACTACCTGCTCAAGCACACGATCGAAGGCACCCGCGAGGAGACCTTCGCCACGCAGGAGGAGTGCGACCCGATCATCGAGGACCTGGAGGTCACGCTCGAGAGCCTCCGCGAGGAACTCCACGTCTACGCCAGCAACCGCGGCGGCATGGTGGGGCCGATCACGCTCATCGACTCCGGCGACGAGATCGACTGCTCGCGGATGGGATCCGGCGGCTACTCGATCCCGTCGATCGTCGAGGCCGACATCATCAAGTTCAAGTCGTGCGACGCGAAGTTCATCCTCCACGTCGAGAAAGACACCGTCTGGCGGCGGTTCAACGAGGACAAGTTCTGGAGGAAGCACTCCTGCCTGCTCACCCACGGCGGTGGCCAGCCCCCGCGCGGCGTCCGTCGGATGCTCTACCGGCTCCACCACGAGCTGAAGCTGCCGATCTACTGTCTGCTCGACAACGATCCCTGGGGCTACTACATCTACTCCGTGCTCAAGCAGGGTTCGATCAACCTCGCCTATGAGTCGAAGCGGATGGCGATTCCAGAGGCCCGCTTCCTCGGCCTGCGGTCCCGCGACTACGACCGCTGCAAGCTGTCGCAGAGCGTGCAGATCCAGCTCAACGACACCGACATCAAGCGGGCCAAGCAGATCGCCGCCTACCCGTGGTTCACGGGCAAGAAGGCCTGGCAGAAGGAGATCGAGACGATGCTGAAGAACGGCTTCAAGCTCGAAGTCGAGTCGCTCATCTCCAAGGACATCAGCTACGTCACCGAGACCTACACGCCGGAACGACTCGCAGAGGGCGACTGGCTCGACTAACGACACGCGGCGGTCGGCATCCTGCCGACCGCCGCTTGGCTGGACCCGTGAGGGGTTGCCCATGCCCCGGGAGCCGGCGTTTGCCGACCAGCGCAGCCAGGATGGCGAAGCGCAGTCGGCATCGAGTGAGCGAAGAACTGGATGTTCGTAGCGAGCGTCCGGCGACGGGGCATGGGCAACCCCGAACCCCCGCCATAGGAGGCTGAACGCCGGTCACGCCTCCTCGCGGAGCATCGGCGGGGCCTCTTCCAGCTCCTCGAGCTCCGGCGGGAGCTGGAGCTGCCGCATCGTGTCGTCGGTCCGCCGCATCCCCTCGGCCACCTCGTCCACCCGTCGTGCGAGGTCGCCCATGTCGCGTTTGGCCACGGCACCCTCGGCAAGCGCGGCGATCTTCGCCTCCAGCCTTTCGATCTCGGCGGCCACCACGTCGAGCTTTCGCCGCGCCTCGTCGATGTTCGCGAGCCGCTCGCGGCTCGTGCGGAGATGATCCTCGAGAGTGGCCCGCAGTTGACCGGCGTCGGCATCGCCGCCGGGCGGCAGCTTTGCCAGCCGGCGCTCCAACTCGGCGACCCGCGTGCGGATCGCACCGTCGTCGGTGTGGTCGAGAAACTCCGAGAGCGTGGCCGCACCCCAGATCATCCGCAGGTAGCCCCAGAGCAGCCGGTCGAGCGACTCGAGCGTGCCCTGCTCCGGGGCCCCGGCACCGGGGCCGCGCATGCTGCCGGCCAGTTCCACGAGCTTGAGGCAGTGGTCGCGGAGTTGATCGAACCGCCGCAGGAGCGGGCCGGGCAGCTTTTTGCGAATCCGTTCGTATGCCTCGCGGGCTCCGGTCGCCTCAGCCAGCCGGCGAACCTTCGCGTCCTGCGCGTCGACGGCCGACCGAAACCGGCCGTTCCCCACCATGCTCGCCAGGTAGTAAATCTCCGCGGCCGCGACGAGGGGGAGCACGACGCCCGGAAAGCCGCTGATCAGCGCCGCGGCCACGCCGCCGCCGAAGAGCAGCAGATTCCACCGGCTCGCGAATGCCGACCAGAGATACTTCATGACGGTGGATGCTTCATGACGGTGCCTGGGATGACGGCGCGAGGGCCGCAGCCTCGATCTCCTCCATACGCGAGTGGAGCCGCTGCACCTGCTCGTGGAACCACGGCTGCGACTGGGCCTCACGGGCCGGAGCCGATGCGGCCGGGAGCCGAACTTCCTCCACGATCCGACCGGGCGTCGTGGCCATTAGGAACAGGCGGTCGCCGAGGTAGACGGCCTCCTCCACGGAATGCGTCACGAAGAGCACGGTGGCCTGCACCTCCCGCCACAGCGCCACGAGCAGGTCCTGCATGTCGAGCCGCGTGGCGGGATCGAGCGCGCCGAAGGGCTCGTCCATGAGGATGATTCGTGGCCGCAGCACGAGCGTGCGGGCGATGGCCACCCGCTGCCGCATGCCCCCCGACAGCTCGTGGGGATACTTGGTGGCGTCACGATTCGGATCGAGCCCCACCTTCGCGATCCATTCGCGGGCCTCGGCCTCCCGTTCCCGCCGCCCCACGCCCCGGCACTCGAGGCCGAAGGCCACGTTGTCGAGCACGTTGCGGTTGTCGAAGCTCGTGTAGTCCTGAAACACCATGCCGCGATCGGCGGCCGGCCCCCGGATCTCCGTGCCCAGCACGGTCACGCTGCCACTCGTCGGCGGATGCTGCGGCGCGAGGCCGGCCACGAGCCGCAGCACGGTACTCTTGCCGCAGCCGCTCGGGCCGAGGAACGACGAGATCTCGCCATGGTCGGCCACGTCCGGAATCGTGAAGCTCACGCCGGAGATCGCCACGTATTCCCGGGGCGTGCCCGCCCCGTAGATCTTCGTCACGTTGCGAAATGCCACCGCGGCGGGCCGCTCGGTCGCAGGCTCGTCCGGGCTGTTCATGACGTCACCCCCCGCCCCCCGCCGAAGCCGTGCAGCAGGCCATGGATGAACCGTGGCACGAGCCCGCGGCCACCGTAGCGGTGCGGAAACAGATCACACTGGAGCCACCACAGGGCTCGATCGATCGCGTAGGCCACCAGCGGGATCACGACGAGCACGATCAGGATCGGCTCCCGCTCGCCCCGCCGTTGCGACACGTTGATCAGGTCGCCGAGCCCGCCGGAGTCACCGCCGAACTTCACGAGCTCGGCGAGCATCACGTAGCCGAAGGCGAGCCCGAATAGCAGCCGCAGCGAGTTAAAGATCGTGGGGGCCGCGAGCGGCACGAGCACCTTCGTGATGATCTGCCACCGCGAGGCGCCGAGCGTGAGTGCGGTATCGACATACCGCTGCGGCACCTCGAGCACGGCCGTCGTGGCATCGCCGATCACGAAGGCCACGCTGGCGATGAACAGGAACATCACCTTCTGAAATTCACCGATCCCGAACAGGAAGAACGTGAGCGGAATGAGCGCCGCCACCGGGATGTTGCGGCCAAACACGTTGAGCGGCACGAGCAACGCCCGCACGGCGGGGAAGCAGGCGGCCGCCACGCCGAGCGGCACGCCCACGGCCGCGCTCAACCCGAAGCCGAGGCAGACGCGGCCGAGCGTCACGAGCGTGTTCGTCACGAGCTTTCGCTGGCCGAACACGTGCGGAATCGCCGTCACCGTCTCGGCGGGACTCGGCAGCATCGTGGGGCTCACGAACCGGGCCTCGGCGTCGCCCGCGGTGGCGATGAACCAGGCCGCCAGAACCACCGCCACGGCGGTGATCGCCCAGAGGGCGGCCGTGATCGGCGAAAGGTCGCCACGAAGCGGTGCCTGTAGCCGCGCGGGCATGGGCGCCGGCGACAGTGCGGACGACGGCGGCACCTCGGGTGCGGTCATTCCTTTTCCGCGGAGTAGACCTTGATCTCCACGCGGCGGTTGAGGGCGTGGTTGTCGGGCTGCTCGGGGTCGGCGGGCCGATCCCAGCCGACACCGTCGACCGCGAACCGGTTCTCGTCGAACTCATATTTGCCCACGAGCGATTCCTTCACGGAGGCGGCCCGCTGCCGGGAGAGTTCCTTGACCATCGTGGGCGGCACCTGGCCCTTCATCGACGAGTCGGTGTGCCCCTCGATCACGATTCGCGAGTTGCCGAACTGCTTGGCGAGCGCGCCCACCTCGTCGAGCACGAGGTCCACGCTCGGATCGTAGGGCTCCTCCACGTCCTTGCCGTCGATCCGGCGGACGATCTTCTTCCGCAGGTCCCAGCTGTTGGGAAAGAAGTGGATCACCACCGTATTGGTGAGGATCTCCTCGTTCTCGGCCCGGATCTGTGAGAGCGTCTTCGGGGGCAGGGCCTTGGTGTATTCGTCCTTCGTCTCGGCATACTTCTTCTCCGCACCCAGCTTCTGGATCACGGAGAAGTCCATCACCTGGTCGAACGGCACCGGCGGATTGGAGATGGCGCCGATGCGGCGATAGAGGTAGTAGGCCTGTTTCCAGATCCGCTCGAAGTTTGCAGGGTTGTTGCGGTTGATGAAGAACTGGTAATTCTCGGCCCAGTTGGTCGAGTGGGCGTCGCCGAGCATGGCCAGCGTATCGGTGGCGGGGATGTTGTAGCCCGCCGCCATCAGCTCCGCGGCCTTCGCCTTCGCCCCTTCCGTCTTCAGCGTCGCCATCGCGTCGAAGATGCCACGGACGATCGCCTCGATCTTGTCGGGGTGATCCTTGGCGAAGTCAGCCCGCGCAAACCAGACGTCGGCGATCAGCCTGTTGGCCGTCTGCGTGGTCACGAGCATTCGATTGCCCTTCGCCTTCTCCAGGTTGTAGATGTCGGGGGCCCACGACACGCAGCCGGCGAGATCCTTCTGGGCATTGAAGGCCGCCGCCGCCTGGAAGGCGTCGTCGGTGTAGACCATGTCCACGTCGCCCGGTTGGAGCCCGCCCGCCACGAGCATGTTGAGGGCGAAGAACTGGCTGGGTGAATTCTGGGCGAGCACGAGCTTCTTGCCCGCGAGGTCCTTCACCGTCTTGATCGAGTCCCGCACGACGATGCCGTCGCCGCCGTTGGAGAAGTCGACCTGCTGGAATATCCGGGGCATCACCCGGGAGTCCTTCGGGGCGCCGGTGCGATCGACGAGCCCTTCGAGGAACAGCGGCACCATGTCGAGCGTGCCCCAGCCGATGTGCACCTCGCCGGCAGCGTAGGCATCGCGCATCGTGACGGGGTTGTCGATCAAGACGAGCTCCACCTTGAAGGGCTTCCCTCCCGGCGCCTGCCAGACCTTGCCCGGCTTGAAGCCGTCGTTGGCGTAGATGATCGGGGCCCAGCCGGCCCAGACGTTGAGGGCGAACCGCACCGTCTCGTTCTCCAGCGGCTTGTAGGCGCTCGTGCCCTTCACGGGCGGCAGCTTCTCGGCCGGCTTGAACGTGTATTCCTTGACGGTCGTCGGCACGGCCGCGTCGGACGCCTCGAAGAAGACACCTTCGCCTCCTTCGCCGGTCGGCCCGGCCCCGTTGCCGTCACCTGCCGGCCCACCCCCGGCCCCACGCTGGGCCACCGCTCCAGGCCGACCGAAGCCGAACGGCTCGAGCACGCCGGCCCGCCAGGCCGCCAGGCCCACGAGCCCCAGGATCACCGCCCACACCGCCAGCCAGAATGGAGCCTTGGGTTCACTCGCCATGGATCACTGCCTCGCCTCGGGGAATCGGGGTGCGGATCAGCCGCGAAACTTCGTCATCGGCCGCGCCTTGCCGGCCATGTGCATCGCATTCATCAGGTCGTAGGCCGTCACTTCGCACAGGAGCTGCGTCACGAGCTCGTGCGCCTCGGCCGAGAGATGCGGCTCGACCTGCTTCATCAGGTTCACGACCCGCTTCTCCTGGGCGTCGAGCTCCTTCGAGTCGATTCGCCCGTCGGCGACGGCGTCGAGAAACGAGTCGAGCTTGCGGGCATACTCCGCGAGCATGGGGGCGTCGCTCGCGTCGTCGAACCAGGGGGTCTTGCCGGTCGTTGCCTTGGCCATAGGGGCGTGTCTCCTTCAGGGGTGTCGTCACGAACCGATCACGTCGCGTATCGCGGCAAGCCGTTCCTGCAGGCGCGACCGCCCGCCCGGCTCGTTCACTTTGACCTTCCAGCGTTCAGGCAGGAATCGCTTCTCGGTGCACTCGAGCACCGCCGCGATCTCCTGCATCTCCTTCTCGAGGCCCTGGGCACTGGGCATGAAGTCGTCGAGGGCCGCCTTCAGGTCATCCGCCGAAATCGTATCCGGCGGCGGCTGCCCAGCGTCGGCAGCCCGCTCGAGCCCCTTGCGTCGGGCCGCGAGCACCACGCTCTCGATGTCGGCGCCGGAGAGGCCGAGCGACAGATCGACGGGCCCGGGCAGGCCCGGCGCGAGCTTCACACGACACTTCCGGGCCATCGCCGTGAACATCGCGTCCATCTCGGCCTGGTCGTGCGGATAAAAGAGCGGAATGTGCACCTCGGCCCGCCCCTGCCGCTTGAGATCGATCGGCAGGAGATCGGGGCGGCTGGTGAGCAGCATCCACACGATCTTGCCGCGGTAGCGGGTGTCCCCCATCTGCCGGGCAATCATCGAAAACACGCGGGCACTCGTGCCGGAGTCGCCCCCCTGGTCGCGGTTGCCGAGGGCCGCGTCGGCCTCGTCGATGATCACGACCACGGGCCCGAGGCTGCGGAGCACGTCGAGGGCATGCTCGAGGTTGCCCTCGGTCTCGCCCACGTATTTGCTGCGGAAGTTCTTGAGCACGGCGCAGGGGATCCCCACGCTGCCGGAGTAGCATTCGGCGATGAAGCTCTTGCCGGTGCCCACGGGGCCGCAGATGAGATAGCCCATCGGGGCGCTTTCGAGCTGCCCCCGCTGGATCGCCCGGGCATCGGCCTGGAGCCTGGCCTTCGCCGCCTCATGGCCCGCCACGGCGTCGAGCGTGAGCCGCGGCTGGATGAACTCGACGAGGCCCTGACACGACCGCTCGATCATGTCCTTCTTGCGGGCGGCGAACTCGGGCCCGTCCGGAGGCGTGCCTTCGCGGGCCGAGAGGGCGATCACCGCGCGGAGACTCTCGAGCGTGAGACCACCGGAGAGCGCGGCCACCCGCTTCACGCCGTTCATCCGGTCGGTGGGCATGCCGACGGCAGCCGCCGTCGCCAGAGCGAACCGCTCCCGCTCGGTCGCATCGGGAAGCGGCACGTCGATGGCGGTCACGGCCGGGTTCGTCGCCAGCCGCGGATGCACCTCGGAGAGCGTGTCGGTGAGCATCACGACGGCAACGTTCACCCGCCGCAGGAGCGGGTTAGAGGCCCAGCCGAGGATCCGCACCAGTCGTCCGGCGCCGGCCCGCGCGCCTGCGGAGGCCTCGCCTGCGGGAGCGAGATACTGGGCGTAGTCGAGCACGACCGCGATCCGCTTCCGCTGCTCGGGCGGGTCGATCAGATTGCGTTCGAAGATGGCGTCGATCGCAGCGATCGCCTGGTCAGGATCGCGTGGCCAGTTGGCCGCGTTGCCCAGCCGCTCCGTCAGCCACTGGGCCATCGACCGCAGGCGGGCGGGATCGGGCCCGGCGAGCGGCCGCAGGCCCTTGCCAACGTCGTAGGCCAGCACGATGTCCCAGCGGCCGAACATTTCGCGGGCGAGGAAGTCAGACGCGGTGCCCCAGGCGGCCACGTCGTCTCGGCCGGCTGCCGCGGGGGCGGCCACCGGCACGAGGTCCCGCACGTTGCCGTGGAGCATGAACACGCAGCTCGTGCCGGAGAGGTAGGCGTCGCCGAGGCGTTCTGCCCAGGCCGGACACCAATCCGGGAGCGCGGCGGCCGGGAGCGCGGCGGAGGCTGTCGCAGCGGGCGCAGCAGCACCCAGGCTCCCGCCTCCCGGCACCGCATCATTGTGGCTGGCTGGTGTGGTCACGGACTCCCCTCGCTGGCGACGTCAGCCGCCCTGGGTCTGCCGGGCCCGCTCCGTGCCCAGCTCCTTGTCGTCCGCCGACACGCCGGCCGTCTCCGGCGTCACCATTCCCATTTCAATCTCGAATTCACGCAGCGCCTTGTCGGCCATCGCCTTCTCCACCGCCGCTTCCTGTTTGATCGTCTCCAGGCCCTCGCCCGAGAGGTCGGCCGCCACCCGCACCTTGGCCCGATTGAGGCCGATCTTGTCCTGGATCACGTCCTCGATCTGGCCGAAGTCGGTCGTGATGTCGAAGTTGAACGACTGCGCGAGCTTGGCCAATTCGGCCTCGGCGCGGGAGAGCTTCAGCTCGGCATCGTACTTTTGAATCTTCTGCTTGAGGTCGGCGAGCTTCTTCGTGGCGTGCTTGATCTTGGTGACGTTGTTGTTGTAGGCCGTCTCGTGCAGCTTGAGCTGGGCCTCGTTCTCGGCCAGCTCCTTCTTGGCCTTCTGCAATTCAAGGGCGAACTTCGACGCGGTTTCCCGCTCGCCCGCCTGGAGATAGGCCTTGATCCTCGCCTCGAGCGACTCGACGTGCTGCCGGTCGCCGTTCACTTGGCGGGTCACCCGCTCGACGAGGGCCCGATACTGCTCGAGCCCCTCGCGGCCATCCTTCATCTGGTCGACGGCCTTGTCGTACTCGTACTGGAGCTGGGCGATCGGATCGGCCGTCCAGAAGAAGTTGGCGACCTTGTTCATCTGGGCCGCAAGGGCCTTCCACAGCTTCCCCAGGATCATGGCTCGGTGTCTCCGCAGGACGGGCCGGTGAATGTGAATCGGCGGCCAGAAACCACTGCCGCCTGCTTCGTCGTGATACCGCTGCCGAGGGGCGGCGTCAATCAGCCCGCAGAGACGTGGCCAGACTCTACCACGCCTGTAGGTGCAGACTGGCAGTCTACACACCGTCACCGACCGCAGATTACCAATCTGCGGCTACAGGTAACCCACGCTACCGACTGACGGTGAGCTGTGGGCGGGCCTGGGAGAGCCGGGCGATGCCGGCGTCGGTGACCGCGGTGAAGGCGAGGGCCAGCGAGCGGAGGGCCGGCAGCTTGGCGAGGGCGTCGAGGGCGGCATCGGTGATGGAGGTGCCGGTGAGCGTGAGGCTGACGAGTGAGCCGAGGCCGACCAGCCGCGTGACGCCGGCGTCGGTCACCGCCGTGTTCTGCAGGTTCAGCGTGCCGAGGGCCGCGAGCCTGCCGACCACTTCCATGCCCGCGTCGCCGACCTTCGTGTCCCAGAGGTCGAGCGTCGCAAGCTTCCGCAGGCCGGCCAGATGGGCCACGCCCGCGTCACCGACACTCGTCTCGGCAAGATCGAGGAGCACGAGGTTCGGCAGCTTCCCGACATGCGCGAGGCCCGCGTCGCCGACGAGCGTGCCCCGCAATTCGAGCCGCTTCAGCTTCGTGAGCTTCGCGAGGTGGGCCAGGCCATCGTCTCCCACGAACGTCCGCATGACGTTGATCTCGTCGATCTCGGTCTTGTCGGCGAACGGCGCGAGCCCCGCGTCGGTCACCTGGCCATCCTCGACCGCGAAACCGCGGAGCTTCGGCAGCATCGCGACATGCGCGAGGCCGGAGTCGGTGACACTCGGGCAGCGGAGCTTCACCCGCTCGAGGTTGGCCAGCTTCGCCACGTGCTCGAGGCCGGAGTCCGTCACGAGGGCGCAGCCCCGGAGGTCGAGCACGCGGAGCTTCTGGAGCGGGACGAGATGCGCGAGCCCCGCATCGGTGAAGTTGTTGTAGAGCAGGATCAGTTGCTCGAGTCCGCGGATCGATGCCACCGCCTCGAGCGCGGCGTCGGTGAGATTCGACGACCGCCGAAGATTCAGCACCCGCAGGTTCTCGAGCCCCGCGAGCCGGGCTGCTCCGGCGTCGGTCACGTCGGTGTTCTCGAGGACGAGCTGCTCGAGGGTCCGCATGTTCGCGATCGCGGCGAGGCCCCGATCGGAAATCTCCGCCCCCCAGACCTCGAGCTTCGTCAGGCCCTCGAGCCCCGCGAGCACTTCGAGATCGGCGTCGGTCGCCGGCCGCTGCGCGAGGTCGACCGCCACCACATGGCCTGCCGCATCGAGCGATGCTTTTCCGCCGCGGGCCTTGACCAGGGCCACCGCTTCGGTGTCGGTGGCCGCAGGAGTGATGGCACGGGCGGCCCCCGGCAGGGCACAGAGCGCGGCGACCAGCGGCATCGTCACGAGGATGCGGCTCACCGTGCGCAGAGCGTCCGTGCGGCGGAGCATCCTCATCACCACCTCCTCGCTCATGCCTTCCAGCCGTCGCGCGGCGTCGGCCGAATGATCGATTCCACCTCGGGCGCGTTGGTGGCCACGAGCTTGACCGGATCCCACTCGATCTTCTTGCCGGCCACGTCGGCCGTCTCGGCCACCCAGACGGCGAGGTTGCCGAGCAGGATCGTCTCGGTCAGCGGGGCGGCGTAGTCGGGGAAGTTGCTCACTGCCGCTGGACCGCCCTTGATCGCGTCGACGAATTCCACGAAGTGACCAGGCGACTTCGTGAACGCGACGTCCGCCGGCGTGCCGCCGCTCTTGAGTTGCAGGCCCTGCTCGCAGTAGTCGCCGGGGGCGTAGAGCACGTCCGTGGCGCCGATCACGAGCACGCCGCTCGCGGCGGTCTTGAACGGCTGCTCCTCCTCATTGCCATCGGCGTCCTTTTCGACCTTGCCGCGGAATCCTGTGAAGAGCGCTGCATCCGGCAGTTTGCCGCCGTCATACCACTTCACCTTGACGGCGGGCCGGTCACCGAGCGTGGGGAACGCGAAGTCGATGATCGACCACTTGGGAAAGGTTTCTTTGTTGTGGCCGCTGGTGACCGCCTGCACGCTGGCTGGATCGCGAAGCGCGAGCGCCATGAACGGCATGTTGAACGTATGACAGGCCATGTCGCCGAGCGCACCGGATCCGAAATCCCAGAATCCGCGCCAGGCGAACGGGTGATACCCCGCCGCATACGGACGAACGGGAGCCGGCCCGAGCCAGCAGTCCCAGTCGAGGTTCGGCGGCACCGGCTTTTCCTCGGGGCGGCCGCCCCCCTGCGGCCAGACGGGCCGATTGGTCCAGATGTGCACCTCGCTCACCGCCCCGATGGCCCCAGACTTGATGAGGGCGGCGACCCGGCGAAGCGAGTCGCCGGCCGTGCCCTGATTACCCATCTGCGTGGCCACCTTCTGCGACCGTGCCAACTCGCCGAGGAGTCTGGCGTCGGAGATCGCCCGCGTGAGCGGCTTCTGGCAGAAGCAGTGCTTGCCCATCTGCATCGCCATGGCGGCGGCGGTGATGTGGGTGTGGTCGGGCGTGCTGACAGTGACGGCATCGAATTCCTTGCCCATCTCGTCGAGCATTTTCCGGAAGTCGGCGTATTGCTTGGCCCCTTCGAGCGTCTTCTGGGCCCGCTTCAGTTGGTTGGCATCCACATCGGCGACGGCCACCACCTTGCCGCTCCGGGCCGCGTCGGCCGAATCGCTCGCCCCCTTGCCGCCGATGCCGATGCAAGCAAACCGAATCTCCTCGTTCGCGCTCGTGGCAGGCTTCGCCTCGTCGGCTCGTAGGCCGGGGGCGATCCAGTAGCCACCGGCGACGGCGGAGGCGACCGAGAGAAAATCCCGCCGCGAGCGGGACGGCGTGGAGCAAGACTCGGGGCGGCGGGATCGGGGCATGGCGGGAGGCTCCAAGGCGGGAGAGACACCGGCCGGCCGCTGACGCGTTTCAGTCGCGCGGCTGCCAGATATCGATGAAGCGTAGCCCGCACGCACGCGCCCTACAAGTCGCCGTGGCGTGCGGCGGTGCGAAGAGAAAGGACAGGGTGGCTAACGGGACTCGAACCCGCGACCCTCGGTACCACAAACCGATGCTCTAACCAGCTGAGCTATAGCCACCGCGTGACGAACCGCGGCAAGTGTAACATACGCCCGGCGGTCCGCACGGGCCCCGCGGCACGCATGACCGACCGCTTCGTCAGGGCCCGTCAGGTGGTCGGGGAACGCGCCTCGGCCGCGGCGGGCTCGGGCTTCAGCCGGGGCTCCGCGGCTATTCGGGCGTGAGCACGTTGACGGAGCAGCCGCGCCGCATGCGCGTCGTACCACGCCTGCCAGTCGGGGTCGTCGCCGTTCATGTCGCCGGGTCCTCACTCCATCAACGCCGCCGGGGCCGCCGGTTGTAGGAGGACATGAAAACCCGACCGAAAACCCGCCTCATCATGCCCGGTGCCATCGAATATCCTATGGCTCACCGCCACCCGCCTCGTGATGGAACCTGAACCGATGACACGCGCGTTGGCCTCCGCGGCCCTTTGGCTCATGGGCGTGGAATCGCTCCTTTTTTTCATCCCGGCCGCACGCGCCGCGGACGATCCCCGCGTCTACGCGGTGGTAAACAATTGGGGCGGCGACCCCAACTGGCATCCGGGCGGCGCCTGGACGCTTGGCGACACGGGCGGGCAGAGAATCATCGGGCTCGAGATCCAGTCCCCGGACGACGGCAAGACCCTGACTGGCAAGGCGACCTACGCCGAGGGCACGATCACCGTTCGGGGCCGGTCCCTCGGCGGAAACCGGTACGACATGGAATGGCGAAGTAAAGCCGTCTGGCATCCCCTCGGAACCTGGGTCATCGGCGGGCGCGAGGGTCAACCGGTACTCGCGATCGACATCACGTCGAAGGATGAGGGAAAGACCCTCGAGGGCTCGATGCGATACAGAAACGAGGGCGATATCGGCTTTCGCGCGACGCTCGCGGAGCCCCAGCCCGAGCCTCCCCCGGCCGCAGGCGCACCCGAAACCGAATAGCACGTCGCGCGTCGCTTCGGGTCGCGCGTCGCTTCGGGAGATCGACTCACTCGCGGCGTCGGGAGTCGATGCAGATCGTCACGGGGCCGTCGTTGACGAGGGCCACCCGCATGTCGGCGGCGAACACGCCGCGTTCGGCAGGCTTGCCGACGGCGGCCCCGAGCGCCTCCGCGAACCGTTCGTAGAGCGGCACCGCCTCCTCCGGCCGGGCCGCCCGCACGAAGCTCGGCCGGTGGCCCCGCGCCGTCTCGGCCAGGAGCGTGAACTGGCTGACGACGAGCGTTTCGCCGCCGACCTCGTGGACGGCGAGGTTCATCCTCCCCTCGGCGTCGGCGAAGATCCGCAGGGCCGCGATCTTGGCGGCGAGCCAGTCGGCGTCGGCGGCCGCGTCGCCCTGCTCGACCCCGACGAGTACGAGCAGACCACGGCCGATCCGGCCGACGACGTCGCCGCCCACCGTCACGCCCGCCTCGCTCACCCGCTGCACGACTGCCCGCATGGGCCGAGAGTGTACGGTCTTGGGGATCCTTCCTGGGCGAATGCCGGGCGATTCTGGGGTTTCCCGGACACCGGGGAAACGCTTCAATCCCGCTCCCTGTGGAGGCCGGCCATGCCCCGTTCCGTCAGCACGACCCCGTTCACGGGCGCCCGCGGCTGCGTGAGCGACGTCGCGACGCTCGCCCTGCGCGTGCCGCTGTTCCCGGTGGATCGCCAGCTTCGGCTCGCCGCCGTGGCCGAGGCGCGGGAGTCGTGCCCCATGCGGATCGGCTGGGCCGCGATCTTCCTCAAGGCCTACGGGCTGGTCGCCCGCGAGATGCCGGTGCTTCGCACCTGGTTTTCCGGGGGACTCGCTCCCCGGCTCGTGACGGTGCCGCACACCGTGGCCACGCTGGCGGTCAATCGCACCGACGCCGACGGCGATCGCCTGCTCTTCGCCCGGCTGCGCAAGCCGGACGCCGAGAGCCTGGTCGAGATCCAGCGATTCATCCACGCCTGCACGACCGAGCCACTCGACAGGATGTTCAAGCGGCAACTGGAGCTGGAAATGGTTCCCGGTCCGCTCCGCCGCACGATCCTGCGGTGGAACATGAACTCCCGCTCGGCCAAGCGGGCCAACCGGATCGGGACGTTCAGCCTGTCGACGCTCGCCGGACTCGGCGCCTCGAACCGGTTTCATCCCACGCTCTGCACGACGAGCCTCTCATACTCGCCGCTCGAATCCGACGGCCGCTGCGTGGCGACGATCATCGCCGATCACCGCGTGCTCGACGGGGCCGCCGTGGCCCGGGCGCTCCAGTGGCTCGAGCAGGCGCTGCAGACCGACATCGTGGCCGAGCTCACGGCCCTGCGGGCAGCTCCTCCGGCGGCCGTCGCCCCGCCGCGAGCCGCCGCCTGATCTCGGCGAGCCGCTCGCCCAGGTCCCGCTCAAGCCCGCGGTCGGTCGGTTCGTAATACCGCTTCTCGACGCCGAGATAGTCTTGGGACGCGATCCCGTCGGGGGCGTTGTGGGCATACTCGTAGCCCTGCCCGTGACCGAGCCGCTTCGCCCCGGCGTAGTGCTTGTCCTGCAGGTGCCGCGGCACGGGGATCACGGCCTTCTCGCGGACGTCGCGGCGGGCGGCGCCGATGGCCGTAGTACAGGCGTTGCTCTTGGGTGCGAGCGCGAGATACGTGACCGCCTGTGCGAGTGTGAGCTGGCATTCGGGCAGGCCCACGAACTCGGTCGCCTGCATCGCGGCCACCGCGATCACGAGCGCCCGGGGATCGGCGTTGCCGACGTCCTCGCTGGCGAGGATCACGAGCCGTCGGGCCAGGAACCGCACGTCCTCGCCCCCCTCGAGCATCCGCGCAAGCCAATAGAGCCCCGCATCGGCGTCGCTGCCGCGGATGCTCTTGATCAGGGCGCTGGCACAGTCGTAGTGGGTGTCGCCCGAGTCGTAGGTGATCGCCTTGCGCTGCACGCTCTCGCGGGCGAGCGACAGCGTGAAGCGGAGCGGCCGCTCCGGGCTCGAGAGCACGCCCACCTCGAGCCCGCCCAACGCCCGCCGCGCGTCGCCGTCGGAGGTCTCCACGAGAAACGCCCTGGCGTCCGGCTCGAGCGTCACCTGCTCGAGCCCAAGACCATGCTCGCGATCGAGGATCGCCCGATCGAGAATGGCGGCGACGTGCTCGGGGCCGAGGCTCTCCAGCTCGAAGATGCGGCTCCGGCTCACCAGGGCGCTCGTGAGCGCGAAGAAGGGGTTTTGCGTCGTCGCGCCGATGAGGGCGATCACCCCGCTCTCGACGTCGGGCAGCAGCACGTCCTGCTGCGCCTTGTTGAAGCGGTGGATCTCATCGATGAACAGGCAGGTCCGCTGGCCGTCGTCCTCCAGCCGTCGTCGGGCCGCATCCAGCACGTCCCGCACGTCCTTCACGCCCGCAGCCGTCGCCGAGAGCTCGACGAACCGCCGCTTCGTCTCGTGGGCGATGATCTCGGCCAGCGTCGTCTTGCCGACGCCCGGTGGCCCGTACAGGATCACCGACCCGAGCCGGTCGGCCTCGATGAGCCGTCGCAACAGCATCCCCTCGCCGACGACCTTCTCCTGCCCGACGTAGTCGGCCAGCCGCCGCGGCCGCATCCGGGCAGCGAGAGGAGCCGCTCGGGCGACGTTGGCGGCTCGCGAGGCGGAGAACAGGTCGGCC